>Ga0209770_10000004_pt1 | contig 202281 bp, 185 predicted proteins | sample LauGreSu1BDMLBDD_2_FD_187572 | JGI IMG/M metagenome (GOLD analysis project Ga0209770, IMG submission 187572) | Freshwater lake microbial communities from Lake Michigan, USA - Su13.BD.MLB.DD (SPAdes) (version 2) | ecosystem: Environmental > Aquatic > Freshwater > Lake | place: Lake Michigan... | reverse complement strand
TAACCTCTAAATTACGCTCACGAACCATGTTGCGACTTCCACGACAAATTCCTCCTCCACATTCGCTTATATTTAAAAATATCATTATTACAAATATACACACTATTAATATACGCACATTCATACTTATATATATATACTCACAATTCATTTTTAACAACTAACTATCCTCATACACATATTCACCACTACATGGGATCCATATCAACAGTTTTCGGTCTTACAACATATCACTTGAGAGAAATTCATCCTTTCTGAAAAATCACTCACACACTTAGGTACCATTCGGCACATTCAGTCACGCGACATGTTTGACATGTGACAAGGGGGCCGAAGCCCCCTTTAACCCCGACATGTGACCACGTTTGACATGTGACAAGGGGGCCGAAGCCCCCTTTAACCCCGACATGTGACCACGTTTGACATGTGACCATGCACACACCTACTACATCTACCTACTCGTTTTCATTATTTCTCAAAAAAATTGATTTCTTTTCTTTTCAATTACTTTCACACTCAGAGTTACTACCAACAAATTACGACTGTCAAAACATGGCCTGCAATATATGTGCCGACAATTTCAATGTATCTTCTCGCAAACCTATCGCCTGCCCTTACTGCGCTAAAACCGCTTGCAGAACTTGCTACCAAACATTCCTTTGTACCGACCACATCACCACTCCACAGTGCATCTTCTGTAACACTCACTTCACTCATTCTCAGGTTCAACACATCGGCCTCACTAAACTCTTTCTTCAGGGCGAATTCGCTAAACATCAACAAAATGTTCTCTTCGCTCAAGAACAAGCCATGCTTCCTGCAGCACAAGCCGCCGTCGCGCACGATCTCATTGTCAAGAACATTGACGCTCAGATTAATGATATATCTCAACAAATCAAACAACTTACGGCTCTCAAGCTTGATTTGTTGCAAACCAAAAGGCAATTGCAACGCGAGGGACCCACAGCGGCCGACGCATCTCCTGGGGAGCAATTCATTCACCGCTGTGCTCATTCCGACTGCAACGGGTTCGTCTCTTCTGCCTGGAAATGCGCTACATGCGACAAATACACGTGTTCTCAATGCAGGGAACCCAAGAATCACCGCGATGATGCCGACCACGTTTGCAATCCGGATACTGTCGCTTCTGTTGCGCTTCTCAAAACATCCACGAAGCCATGCCCCAGTTGCAAGGTTCTTGTGCACAAAACCGAAGGGTGCGATCAAATGTTCTGCACGCAATGCAAACGCCTTTGGTCTTGGAACACCGGCAAATTTGAAACTCGCGGTCACAACCCGCACTACTTGCAGTGGATGCGCGAAAATCATCCCAACGGCATGCCTCGCGACCCCAATGACGTACAATGCGGTCGCGAAATTGATCATCACTTCCTTTCTACGCTCCATCGTCTTATCAAGGCCACCATCGCTTCATTACCTACCGATTATGACTCTCACGTTTTCGGCTACATCTTCGCTTCCATTTCATCCATCACTCATTTGCGCCATCACGATTTGCATCAATTCCAAATTGCTGACCGCTTTCACATCAATCTACCCGCTCGCAAGGCTTTCGTTTCAAATCTTATCTCGCTTACAAAATTCAAACAACTCACGCGACGCAATCATTTACTCTTCCTCAAAAACGAAAACATTATGCAAATTCTACTAGCCGTCATTCAAGCCACCACCGACATCGCTTTCCGCTTTCATCACCATCTTTCTCTACTCCCGCACGCACAAACACTAGCCCTTACGCTTCCTACATTTCACGCACATATTCAATCCTTCGCGCTTGAATTATTCAACCTACGCCTTTATGCTAACCAAGAACTTCTTTCCATTCACACCGACTTCAATACTTCTCACTCCAAACGCGTCTTCCTTTCTCCTCACAACTTCAAACTTCAAACCTTTCACACCCACATATCCTTCCAAGACTCGCTTCTACTCATTCGCTTCCCATCTTTACCTTAGCTAACACCAACCAACACCAAACCAACACAGGTAAATAACCACGACCACGACCACGACCACGACCACGACCACGACCACGACAGGTAAACATCCTATTATTATCACTCACACTTTTTTTATACCAACTATGTATAACGATATTATGAATGCCCGCCCCCAGTACGTGTGGGAAAAACGTGCATTATAAACCCATTTTTTAATAATTGTTGCATTAAGTAATTTGAGGTGCAATCATTCGTCATCGCTCTCGTAGTCACTCCCTAAAACAACCTCAAATGCATCCTGACTGTATTCAGCAAATGCGTCACTCTGATAAATCTCAGCAACTTTCGCAATGCGCGCATTGATTGCAATTTCCGTCACATTCCGGACATGACCGTTCGGCAGCTCCGCGTACAACCGCCTTTCAAAGTGCGCCCGGGAATACTGCAGTTCAATGTAACGCTTCCACATTTCGTAGTGCGATCGGGCGCCGGCAGCACTATTCTACATTAATTTATCACCCGCATCGTCCGCATCATTAACGGCCTTAACATCCGCCGCAGATTTGGTTTCCGCATTTCTTGCGGCTAAAGCAGCACGAGCAGCAACCAATTTAGATATGTCGGGCTTTCTACACGAATTTTGTACATTTTGTCTAGCCCGACACGGACGAGAAGAGGGTGCAATATTAGACATGTAAACCTTTATACATATATGATACAAATATTTATTTATATCGTTACGCGCACAAAATACTTAGACAAACCAATATAAAGAACTTACCCGAACACGGTGTAACCAAGAACAAGAAACAAGACAAAGAACAAGAAACAATGACCAGTATCACCAAGCCCGATGTTGTTGCCAAATTCAAGGCGCTGCACAACAAGCACTACGTCAAACAGGGGTTCCTGATTTCCAATGTGCCCGATGAAACATCGGAAAAGGTGTTTGCCGACGCCGTGTGGCGCGAAACGTACAACCGGTACGCGTCCGAACACGTGTACATTCGGTCGCTCAGCGTCACCGTCCCTTTATGTGGGCGCGATTTCACCATGCAGTTTGAACGACCTCTTAAAATGGACCACCATTGTGAGTTTGAAGACTATTTCGGTTTCGGCGGGCACTGCAAAGGCTTCAACCTGAATCGCACCGTCGCGCGTTTTCCGTCAAATTTTGACGCCGATCTGAACATTGACGCGCTCTTGTTGGGAGAGGGACCCATTGACGCCGACTACGCGAAACGGGCAATCATGCTGCTTGCCCTCGGCGGCTACGTGAAGTACTGGACCGCGGTGCACGCGTTTGAGCAATGGTTTGCGGATGTGGGGGGCATCCCGGAATGCAAGGGATTCAGTGAATCCAAGGAACTTCTGGAGCGCATTTTTGAGGTCATGCAATTCAAGGATAAGGAGAAGGAGAAGGAGAAGGAGAAGGTGGCGTGAATTTCATCATTTTGAACCATTTTTCATGATGCAAAACATCTCAGACATATAGGCAATGCATACGTGTGTACAGGAACAATCACCCGGTCTCGGATGCGCGTTCGTGTACGCGCATCTTGCCTTGCATTTTGCGTTTGCAAGGAACGCATCAACTTCATCTCTCGTCTCCATGATTTGACACTTGTCAACACATGAGCTGGTGCAATCGTTGATGGGCGGACCCCCGTTGGTCATTTTGCATTGTTTATCCATTTGGGCCTTTGCTTTTGAAAACCCGCGCATGTGCAGCAACGACAAAAAACGAAACATTTTATTTATTGATGCGATGAATGAAATGTAATTACTTATGTTTATGTCTGTTTTTTTTGGATTTAGATTTTGAACGTTTATTGATTTTTTTAGAAACACGATGCCTGAAACCTCCTTTTTGCATTCCACATTGAAGGTCCAATACTTCATCACTCACAACTGCATATTCTTTTAAGGAACGTCCGTATTCCAATTTTCCCACACCAGATTTATGAAGATGCATGCCACCACAATTGTGCAGCACCGAAATGTAATAATGCTCGTTCAAATAATCAAGAACATCTTGCACCAACAACTCTTCATTCATTGGAACCGGATACGTTTTTTCGCCTAGTTTTGCATAAAACAATGACTCTTCATAGGTTGTTGGTTTATCCTGTCTATCTCTCAACAATTGTTCGGCATGTTGCTGGGCTTTGATTTCCATGCCTTCGCGCAAAAATGATGCGACTGCCCGCATCTGGGTCTGCATGGATTGCTGGGTTAAATCGTTCATTTTATGCAATTCGGCTTTTTGGGACTGCCTGGCAGCCTTTGCTGCTGCTTTTTCAGAATGCAAATCACGCATATACAATTCAGGAAACTGTTGTTTCAAATGAGTTTTAACATAATCATTTGGGTCAATCATGCCGGTCAACGATGTCAATGGATTCCCCATCAAATCCAATTTTGTCAATCCAGGCGGGAATTGGGCTCCTTGCAAAGAAGTTATTGCATTTGAATTCAAATGTAACTTCATTAATCCTGGTGGAAATTGAACACCTTCCAACGTTGTTATTTTGCTAGAATTCAATTGCAATTCTTTTAATTCTATAGGAAATTGAGCTCCCTCCAATGACGTGATTTGATTGCCAAACAAAGTAAGTGTTGTTAGCCCAGATGGGAATTGAACTCCTTCCAATGACGTGATTTGATTGCCATATAAAATAAGTGTTGTTAGCTCGGGTGGCCATGAAACTCTCAAATCAGTGAGTAAATTTCGCGATAAATCTAATTCTGTCAGTGTGTCTCGTATTTCACGCAATGCCAAATGATGACCTAGGTGTGTGGATTTTAAATCAACTCCTGCCAATCCCATTTTTTTTTAAACTAGGTGGAAGTAGTGCCCCGGATAGGTTAATTTTATTTTGTGCCAACTCAATTTCAACCAATTCTGGTGGCCACTGCACTTGACTCAAAATGATTGGTGGCAATTTTTTATTTCCACTTCCTTGGTTAGACAAATTGATTTTCTTTAATCCTGGAGGAAATTGTGCTTTTTGTAAATTCGTTGACTGAATTTGATTAGAATGTAAAACCAATTCAATCAATCCAATTGGAAATTTTATTCCTTCTAAATTTGAAATTGAATTATTGCTGAAAATCAGTATGGTTAAACTAGGTGGAAATTGAAGCTGTTTTACAGCATCTGAATTTAAATAATTACCATTCAAATTTAGTTCTGTTAAACTAGGTGGAAATTTAATCTGTTGTAACTGTTGAACCGGTAAATATGCAAATCCTTGCATTGACAATTCTAGTTTGGTAAGTCCAGGTGGGCATGAATTCAAATATGCCTGAAACTTTTGAACCGTGTCTAATTTCTCATTGACTGGAGGCTGTTGTGGTTCGGCCATTTATTCACACCTTGCCTATAATATATTCAAATACTAAATACTCAACCCACACTAAAATTATAATCGCACGGAAATATATATCCCATGACTCAACAAGAAGCAATTGATTACAACACGGATTTAGAGCAGTTGCTGAAGCTGCACGCGGAGGAGTGCGAATCTCTCTCCATCCTGCACCGCAACTCGTATGAAAAGTACAACGGGCGTTCCAACTACATCAACATCCCGGTCATCATCCTGTCATCCGCGATTGGGTTCGCAACCGGTATTGACATTGGCTACGCCAACATGAACATCATCCTGGGCGTGAGCAGCATTTTCGTGGGCATCATCAAGTCCATTGACACGTACTTCCAGTTAGGCAAGCGCGCCGAGTCGCACCGACTCTGCTCCCTGCAATTCCAGCAAATTAACAAGAAAATCCAGATTGAGCTCGCGCTCGTGCGTTCGCAGCGCGTGGATGCCAAGGACATGATGAACATCATCAAAACCGACATCAAGAACCTCTTTGACATTGCACCGCTCATTGACCAGGACGTGATTGAATCGTTCCAGAAGAAGTACGGCAAGCAAGTACCGGATGAGCCGGGCAAATACACATTTGCCGCACACACCCCGAACTTGTGCAACGGACTCAGCATCGTCACCGTCAATTCTGCGCGAAACAAGCAGGATTACGAAGAGAGATCCAGTCGCAAAAGCAGCCGGGATGGTAGTCCGTCACGCGACAACAACAATGATGGCAACAATGGCAGTGGCGGGGTGACTGTAGTCATAGATGATGCTGCGGTTGCGAGAGACTTGATACAACAACAGCAACAACAACAGCAACAACAACAACAGCAACAACAACAGCAACAACAACAATACCAACAACAACAACAATACCAACAACATCAACAACCCATTCATTTCTCTCAATTGCATCAACTGCAACAAATACAAGCCAGTAACGGATATCACGCTTCAGCCGATTTGGTATCATTGCATTCAACGAGTCCGCATCGCAGTGCTTATCGGATAAGTGGACCACCGAGTGTTGTATCACCGAGTGTAAGACCCAGCGCACCACCGAGTGCACCTGCCAGTGTAAGACCCAGCGCACCACCGAGTGCACCTGCCAGTGTAAGACCCAGCGCACCACCGAGTGCACCTGCCAGTGTAAGACCCAGCGCACCACCGAGTGCACATGCCAGTGTAAGACCCAGCGCACCACCGAGTGCATCACAAAGTGTTTATGGAAATTCGTCTCCATCCATTCATTTGGACGTAAATGAAGTCACTGAAGTGCCACTACATATAGATGTCCCCGTACAAGATGTCCCCGTACAAGATGTCCCCGTACAAGATGTCCCCGTACAAGATGTCCCCGTACAAGATGTCCCCGTACAAGATGTCCCCGTACAAGATGTAGTCACAACTACGACCCTTCAACTGACACAGGAACAGCTTCAACAATTGTATCAATTACAACAACAAATGATACAAGACTTAGAAGGGGAAGATGGCGAAATGATGTAGGGGGTCTTTAAATTGGTTTCGCTATATTTTTAAAAATTGATTTAAAAATATGAAGATCATTGCACGATAACATACACGGACAACAAATCGCAAATGGATCGCCGAATCAACGCCAAGATTGACGCTTACATGACTGACATGAATAAAAAGATTGCAGATGAATTTGAAAGGGTTCGTCTAAAGCACATACTGATGGTGAGTCAAAACCCGGCACTGCATGAAATGTATCATGACTACAATGGAGTCATGAATTTCATTTACGAAATAGACAAATTGAAGCTGACAAAGGACGATTTTTCAAAAAGAAAACGCGTGAAAAACGCAGTCCCTGTGTTTGATCGGTGTCATGCCAAACGCGCCAACGGCGAACAATGCACCCGCCGAAAAAAGGATGGATGTTTGTGTTGCGGTACGCACGCAAAGGGCACTCCGCACGGCATGTTTGACGGCATGGATGAGCCGACGAATGTCAAGGTTGAAACCTGGGTGCAGGACATCAAAGGCATCATGTATCACATTGACGTGCAAGGAAACGTGTACGATCCGGAAGACATTGTTGCAAACAAAATGAATCCCAAAATCATTGCAAAGTACGTGAAGCACGCCAACGGAACCTACAGCATTCCAACCTTTCATTGAAGGGGGCAAATCATTCATTGTACCCCAAAAACACAAACAAAAACAAAGGAATACTAAACATTGCATATAACAAGTATATCACGTATTCGGGTATGCTGCCCTGATCCGCAAAATACAAGAAAATTTTAAGCGTAACTGCAAACAAAATTGCAACAAAGATGCGCAATTTAACCGAAAACCGCATGTTGTATTGTAGACGACGTATTACAATATGCGGATATTATTTACAGTCAAATCAATTCAAATCAGCTTGTAGTCAACAAATGCAGGATCGTATTCATCCGGCACATTTTTTGTGTCAATTTCATGACACGACAACGGTATTTGGTTATCGTAATTCTTAATTGTCCATCCCGCAACCCGTTTTTTAATTGTGCCTTCCGTTTTGAAATCATACTCTCCAACATACGCCGAATCAAAATCTCTCGTCCAGTCCCCGTTAATGTCGCGCAAAGCAAGTTTGGATTTGATCAACGGATCCTTGTTCGCCCAATACAAACTTAATTCTGATAAATCCTCTTCGCCATTTAAAAAAAAGGCACGGCATCTGCCCAAAAACACGGCGAACCGAACAACCCCGCCTTGCGCGTGTTTGCCGTACTCATTCACCGTTAAACTCGTGCCATCAGACAACACGTGCGCCTCAAACCCCATTGCATAACACGCATACCGCATTGTCCCCATGAATTCCCCGGAATAATAATACGGTCCAAAATGCGCCCGTGTGGATGATTTTTTCATTCCAAATTCGGCCATAAAGGACACGTAGTTCAAGTGCTTCCCCGAATACAAGGCTGTGGGAGATTCTATTATTTTCTCTCCAAATTGAAGGCGCATTATGTCTAAATTATTGTTAAAAAACGATGTCACTGAATTGGCTACTGGAAAGTTCAGTAATTTATTGTCGTTGTATATTTCACTGGACAATGCCCACCACCACCGATCATTTGAATGCATGAATGGAATGTTCATGTCTCTGGTTTCATCACGTAACTCCTTAAAAAAAAGCATGTATTGTTTTTCCCTTTTGCGATACATGTATCCCTCATATTTGACTTTTTGATCCAAATCCCCAAACAATGCGCGCAACGCGGGTGCACACTGGTCCACTACACCCGACTTGGAATGTTTTGATAAAATGTAGGGAAATATCATGCTAACACCGCCTTTGTCTTTTTCATTGCCATCCAAATACAACAAAAATTGTAAAAATGGCAAACTTGAATGGTTGTGAACAATTCTGTAAATGCACATGTCCACCCGCGTGTCAACCGGCATGTCTACCGCATGATCATCCACGTTCATTTTCAATTTGTCCATGAATGGATACTTCACGTGTTCCAACCCATCCGACGATTGATCCACAGTTTCAATGCTGTCAATGCAAATGTGGGTTTCCAATTTCATTTTCGTGCGTGCGGTTCTTCCTATTGTAAACCGTTATTTATTTTTGGATTTTGCGGCGAATGGACTCCTTAACCTTTTCTTGGCGCGAATCCATGATGAATTCGCTCAGCTTCTTGGCCGCGTCTTCGTCTTTGTAGTGCTGCATGAGGGCGGCAAACAGGCTCGTCTTGTTGATCGGCACCTTCACTTTGGTCTTGGCGTACACCAGCTTGCCGTCGTTAATGTCAAACACGTCAATCTCGTTGCTCTTCATCACGTTCACCAGGGCATCCGTGAGCGCCTTCTTATTATCTCTCAGCGTCTTCATGTCCTTCTGCAGTTTGCGCATGTCATTGTCCACTTCAATCCAGGATTTGATGTGCTGCACCAGCTGCGCCTTGGTCTCGGGACCTGCTGTTGCGGCCTTGGGTTCTTCCGATTGTTCGCTCATTGTATGTATTGCAATTGTATACTGTAATACAACATTTTTATATTGATTATAACGATTATGAATGAATAAAATTCATCACAATCCGTCAACGCATGACCAATTTTAAATTGTAGATATATATAACCAACTGTCCTTGTTCGGATTTCAAATTTCTTCGGCAGGTTCAGCTGGAAAGGGGTGATTTTTGTATTATTCTTCTTGCGGTTGGTGGTGGCTTTATTAATGGTATAATTTGCGTTGTACTACCCGACGGCACTTCATGAGGCTGAAGCAGCTTTATCATTTTATCATTATCCCATTCTGCACAAACCGTTTCCGACGCATTTTCATAATCGGTGTATTTGCCCCTTCCGTGGCGAACCATTACTCCGTTTAGTCCGCCAAAATATACGCTTGTTATTTTACCATTCTTCGTAATAGTCCTTTTTCCTGAAACGACTGTATCATTTACCCAATCACCCTCAGTCCGAATAGTGCCAATTTTTTCGGTACCATCCCATAGGGGTCCACTTTCTACCCCCTTCCCATGTTTTTTGTCATTCACCCATTGACCATCATATGTGTTTTTGCCTATTTTATGATATACCCCTTCGCCATTTTTTTTGTCATCCTCCCATGTACCATCATACGTTGAAACCAGCATATCATTCAAATCGTACGTTTCATATCTACCACGCCCCTGTTTTTTTTTACCTGTTATGAACCCGTCATACATTGAAATCATTTTACCATCAGACGCGTACCTATATAATTTCCCATGGCCATTACCCTTTTCACTCATTTTACCATCAAAAATCAGCAGCTTGTTACCATTCTTCAATTGATAAACCTTAAAAATGTCTTTTGTCACATCGTCATGTTCATATTCCTGCTTACCATCACTAGTAAGTAATTTTATTATTTTGCCGCCTCTTGCATTTTTTGTTCTTTTATTGCGCCGAGTTTTTCTTTTATTTCTAATTCTATTTCTATTTCTATTTACAGTTTTGCGCAACTGTGATGAACGCATTTTATATCATATGCACATATAAAAAAATGTTAGTAAATGAAGCACATTTGTTTTGTAACCTATCTTTGCCTACAGTTCCTTGTTCCCATTGTTTCCTTCAGCTGGCTTCTTCCGAGTGGTCGTAATCACCGCGCTGCGGGATTTCGTCCGCGTACATCTCGTTGTAATACGCGTCGTCGTACACCACCACCGGGACACCGTTGTCCCACATGCCGTCGTATGCAACGCTGTCCACCTGTACATTGCCATCAGGCTCAGTGTAAAACATGTGTCGCATGACACCGTGTCCATGCATGAGACCGTTGTCCCAGTTTCCCGAAAATTCAGTCCATCGCGTTTGATGCGACTGTTCATCACCGACAATGCCAGTGATGTAAAAGTCCGTCTTCAATGTGCCTTGTCCATGTTTGGCACCACGGCTGTTCACATGTCCGTGGTACGTGTTGCCGTCTTCGCCGTACAGTGTCACGGGTGGATTTTGAGTTGCCGCAGCAGCAGCAGTCGCATTCCAGTAATCGTGAGACAGTTGCATCGTTTGCGTTTGCGTTTGCGTTTGCATTCTAACTTGGGTTGAGCTAAATGTTTCAAATGCTTTTTTAGGCCGATTCAATTTTTTTATTTTTCCATTGTTTTTCAAGTTCACATTTTTTTCTCATACAACAGTAAACAGTAAACTTTCAATGGCAAAAAGAATTTCCAGCAGTGGAGGTGGAGGTGGAGGCATTTTAGGATCGGGCATTTTCGGTTTATTCGGAACAACCATTAAGTGTGATGCTACAGATGACTCAACCTATTGCAGCATCATGAAAATGTTTAATTTATTGGTTGTTTTTCTAATTGTGGCGTACGTTCTTTACATTGCGTACACATACTTCAGTAACATGCCATCGTTCCGCAAACGAAGATGATCTCGGTACGCGCGCAAGCACGAGATGGAACGAATGCAGCGTTTGGGCCAAATCGGCGGCATCAATTGCCAACCAATGCACGGTTTGAAACATGATGATGATGATGATGATGATGATGATGCAATAATCGCGTGTATTTTCTCTCGGTGAGAGTTTGCACGAAATCAATTTTTAAATCAATGCAGTATGGATTTATCAATTTGCACTTCCTTGATAAACCCTTTTAGAATCTTTCGTTGCGCGACGTCGTCGTGTTCAATGTTTTTATACAGCTCCTTGCACAACGTCAAATACTCGGTTTGCATTTTCTCGTTGGACTCCCACCCCGGATGCACAGCCATCCAGTCCTGAATGACGCGCGTCTGATAACATGATGTCAGGTAAATAAATTTGCGGACGTGTTCCAGCTTGTCGTCCTTTTCCCACTCGTCGTTTTTAATGTACATGGTTTCTCTCTTCATGTCCGTGCAATGAATTGGGCGCTTGTGCACGTCCATGCCCTTCAAATTGTTAATAATGATGGAACTCACGCCTTCAATGATGCCATTCGTCTTCGTAAATTCCAAATCCGCAACCGTGATGTTGAGAGATTTCACAAAATCACTCAATTTAATGGCATCCTTGCACTCCTCGTTTAAAAATACATTCAAGTTGAATTGCGTGTTGTTCGTGTTGTTGACCACGTTGTTATTTCCTATGCGCGGCGTCATCTCTCGGATCGTCTGCATCAATTCCTTGTTTTGGTTCAGCAGCTCCTGCACCACCATCTTCTGCTCCTTTTGGTGCTCGTCATTTTGACGCTTGAAATGGCTCAACATGCACGGCACCATGTCCTTCAAACTCAAGCAAAAGTCTTCGCCGTTCCCGCTGGTTTTGCACAGCTCTGACAAGCTAATGGTTATGGTATCGTTGGATATTGTTGTTGCCGTTGTTGCCGTTGTTGCCGTTGTTGCCGTTGTTGCCGTTGTTGCCGTTGTTGCGATGGGTAATTTTTTTATCACCTTTGAAACCGTTGTGTTAGGCTTGTTGCTAGGGTTATCTAGACACTGTTTTTCGTGGTACCAACAGCTGTTCCTAGCAGAATACTCTTTTTTGCAAAATTTACACTCATATTGGCTACTTTTGGTAGCTTTTTTTTTTCCTGCGTTCAAAATCGTTCTAGAACAATGTTTACTAGTGGAGAGATGTTTGTCAAAATCGCATTTTTTACACGTTTTATAGTCACAGTAGTTACATACGAGCGACTTTTGGCGACTTTTGGCGACTTTTGGGTCCGAAAGCTTATCGTCAGAGTCGCTGTCTGATGACATTGTATTGACTGGGTGTATGGTAAGAAGTTATAACATAACGTAAGAAAAAATCTTTATATGGTTTGGCGTTCTAAAACGTTCTAAAATTTTAGAACAAAAAGTAGCTAAAGTTGTGGTCACATGTCAATTTTTTTCAAAAACCCGTTTTTTCCTTATGCAGTCATGCAATTTTATGCCGTTATTTATTACATCATATATCATGCAAAACACTTCAAAACAACAAATATTCATTTTTTAAGAAAATGTCGAATTTTTCGATGTTCAAGAGTCGAAAAAATTTTGAGAAATGGACAAAAAAAAATGTCCAAAAATCGAATCGACGAAACCTTTTTGTGCAAATTCGACGCGTTGCTAGGTAAATTGCGGAACTTTTTTGCCGGATTTTCTTGTTACCATTTGTGGTTTGATATTTTTAATACCGGAAAAATTAAATTGGCACCATGAATTCGCGACGGGCGTCGGATGTCCCTTTTTGGGGGTTTCTTATTTCCGGAAAAAAGGTTTTCGTGTTTTCAGGGGGTGCAACAGAATCCAGGCGGGCATAAGCCCGCGTCGGATGTCCCTTTTTGAGGGTTTCTTATTTCCGGAAAAAAGGTTTTCGTGTTTTCAGGGGGTGCAACAGAATCCAGGCGGGCATAAGCCCGCGTCGGATGTCCCTTTTTGAGGGTTTCTTATTTCCGGAAAAAAGGTTTTTGCATTTTCAGGGGGTGCAACAGAATCCAGGCGGGCATAAGCCCGCGTCGGATGTCCCTTTTTGAGGGTTTCTTATTTCCGGAAAAAAGGTTTTCGTGTTTTCAGGGGGTGCAACAGAAGCGAAGCCAGCGTCGGATGTCCCTTTTTGGGGGTTTCTTATTTCCGGAAAAAAGGTTTTCGCGTTTTCAGGGGGTGCAACAGAAACGAAGCCCGCGTCGGATGTCCCTTTTTGGGGGTTTCTTATTTCCGGAAAAAAGGTTTTCGTGTTTTCAGGGGGTGCAACAGAAGCGAAGCCCGCGTCGGATGTCCCTTTTTGGGGGTTTCTTATTTCCGGAAAAAATGTTTTCGCGTTTTCAGGGGGTGCAACAGAATCCAGGCGGGCATAAGCCCGCGTCGGATGTCCCTTTTTGAGGGTTTCTTATTTCCGGAAAAAAGGTTTTCGTGTTTTCAGGGGGTGCAACAGAAACCAGGCGGGCATAAGCCCGCGTCGGATGTCCCTTTTTGAGGGTTTCTTATTTCCGGAAAAAAGGTTTTCGTGTTTTAAGGGGGTGCAACAGAAGGCATCATTCGCTGTCAGACCCTTCATCGCTTTCATCATAATCAAAAGATGTCCATGAATGGTCGTATGTTTTGTCATCGTTTTTTTGCCATCGGGCGATGGCATGTGCCGTGGAAAATGCAATTTCTCTGCAAAGAGAGAATATCATTGAAGATCGGCCGTTTGTTCCTCCAAATGACTGTATCATTGTAATCCTGCGGGTCAAATCAATGGCGCGTTCTTCATCGCGAATGAGTTCCGATGCAATAGACACACTGATGGGATTAATCGGTTTGCGTTCAGGCTCTATCTCCTGACGGCATAATGGGCATGTGTTTTTATGTTCCAGTGACTTCAACAAACATGTTGTGCAGAATTTGTGACCACACTGGGTGATGGACACATTTGTTGTTTTCAGAGGTTCCAAACACACGCTGCATACTCCTGCTGAAGCGGGTTGCACATCTTCTTCACTTTCGGGTAAACGATTCCACAAATATTGCATTGAATTCCTGGGTTCAATGTTATAAAACATTCTTTTGTTTCAATTTTATTTTTTTTTTCATCGGGGTTTTTTAGGAATCCAATTCACCTTTAAGGATCGGAGCATCATAAATGCATCATAAATGCATCATAAATGCATGATAATGCCATAATTGTTTGACTTGTTGTTATTGTTGAGAAAATATTTAAAACCAATGTTGGTTGCTATATTACGCATATTTTTCTGCATTACATTACATTGCATTGCATTGTCGCAATGGATTCTGATTTGTATGCAACTACAATCGCAGCAATGGCGCGAATGATTAACTATATGGACGCGTCAACGTGCGACGCGCAGATGAACCTCCAGGACAAAGAAAGCCGATACAATATTGATCAAGTGTATGACCAATGTTGCAAGGCCCAAAAAATAACGCACGAGGATTGTAAACAGTTTCACATGAATTTCAATGCATTGGAGCGCGTACTCATCACAGACGATGATGGGGATTTCATTACAATATACAATAACCTAATGAAATGTTTCAGAAGGATAAGCCGTTGTAAATGCGTTCATTCTGCGACCACTGCATTGCATTTGGAATGAATTTTGCACATGGTGGTTCCGCTGATTGCATTTAGTCGGCATTGTTTTCCCTTGTTTTTTCCAGTTTGCGTTTCGGCAACGCACCGCGTTTTGGATGTTTGCATAGCTTGTTTGGCCTCGGTTTTAATTGCGGATTGATAGTGCCGATAACAATAAAAGCATTCGCCGTGTTCGTAAAATGCATTTGCAGAGCACGTATTGGCGCTGCACGGCACCCCCGCCATGCACATGCTGGCAGGAGCATTTATGCCGATCAAACGTTTAATGATGGGGTGCGGGGTGTTTCCAATGAACGGCAAGAGCGCATTATTCATGTTGCGACAGTACGGGCATTTGATTTGGCTCATGCCGATTTTTTCAAAGTAATGATGCATGCCAACGCGACCTTTTTGGCGCAATACTTCTTGATACAAGGGTTCATAATTGAATTTGTGTCCGCATTCCAGCGTGACATGAAATGGGTTCAATGCTTCGGCTGTGATTAAGCACAGGTTGTTGCTGTTGCTGTTGCTGTTGCTGTTGCTGGTTCCGGTTCCCTTGAGGCTGGTGCTGGTGCTGTTAGAATCCGGGGTCTGTGCCGGGGTCTGTGCCGGGGTCTGTGACGGGGTCTGTGACGTTGTTTGATGGCTGAGTTGTTTGAGCGCTTCAAAAAAACTCACATCTAGATCATTTTCCACACTGTATTTTTGCATGGATAATATGTTTTATAAAAATAAAATGTCTTTATACTTATATCCACTTTAATTTTGCACGGATGGCAAGCAAGGACGTATGGGGTCCGGCCACATGGACGCTGCTGCACACTCTAGCAGAAAAAATAAAGGACGACCATTACAACGACATGTTACCGGATATGCTGGTGATGATTAAACGGATTTGCATGAATTTGCCTTGCCCTGATTGCTCGGCTCATGCGATGCAAATCATGTCCAGGGTCGCTCCCGAACATTTTCCAACCAAAACTAGTTTCAAGACGTTCTTGTTTCAATTTCATAACTCGGTGAATGTGCGAACCAACAAGCGGCCGTTCACAATGGAGGAATTGAATGCTAAATACGAGCGGGCCAACACGTTCGTCGTAGTGCCGTACTTCATCAAGGTGTTTTCATACCGTAACACAAATGTGCGCCTGCTCATAAACAGTTTTCACAAAGACATTTTGATAAAAGAGTTCATCAAATGGATGCGTGAAAACAGTTCAAAATTCAACCGGTGAATCCATCTTTTTTTATTATTTTTATTATTTTTATTATTTCTTAATGTTTTTTTGGATAAAACATTAAGTGAGTTGTAGGGTTTGGATTGTGGATTGTGGATTGTGGATTGTGGATTGTGGATTGTGGATTGTGGATTGTGGCGTATGCTTATTGAGCACCGCATCCGATTTCGAGAGGCACGCGCATGAGATCGGGGGATATGGTGGTGTTGTTCCATGGACCCACGTTGAGTTGGGGGTTGGGGGGTTCAGAGCGAACCTGCAAATTGGCGTTGCGCAAAGTGTTGCCAATGGTGTCAATGCCGATGAGGGCACCCGCGCTAAGAAGATTGACGCCCTTAAGATCACCGGCACCGGTGGGATTGAGTTGAGCCCATTGGCTGTTCACGTCCTTGGGCAACAGCTCAAGAGGGTTGACGGTTTGTTGGGGAGTGCAGCTGGGGGGCAGACCCTGCATGGTTGTGCTGGTTCCGCTGGCAGGAGCATATTGAATGCTCTCTAAACCCGTTGAGGGATGCACGTTTCCAACATCATCGGTCTGCTTTCCGGACGCTTGCTGATAATACTGCTTGCGCTTTTGAGAAGACAATTTAGATGGATCAACCAATTCCATGCCTTCCGAGTAAGCCTTGTACTGGGACAATGCCAAATACAACACAACTACTCCTAAAAGTATCACGACAAAGTGATTCTTAAGAATGTATAATAAATTGTTCATTGTGATTGACGGATTGTTATATAAAATTGATGATAAAATATTTTTTTGATTTGACTTTTATTTCATTTGCGCGTTAATTCAGTTGCATTTGATTATCATCATCATGCATTTCCTTGCCCTTCTCCTTCTCCTTCTCCTTCTCCTTCTCCTTCATCGCTATCTTCATCGCTATCTTCATCGCTATCTTCATATTCTTCACTGTCGCTACTGTCATCTTCCAACATGTGGGTTGACTTAATTTTTTTTGCTTCCAAATATGCCATGATCGCATTTTTCTTAAGTTCTTTGGCTTTTTTTTTTGCATTCTTGTACAGTTCATAGTACACTTGGGTTGGTTTTTTCAGTTTGAGTTGGATGTGTTCTATTTCCTCTAAACCATCCAAATTAATTTCTTGTAGCTCTTCTGCATTTGCCGGTGTATGCTTCACAGGGTCTTTGTGAATATGTACATGATTGGATTCAATTGGTGTTATGTTTTCTTCAATTGTTGGGTTTATTGGCGCTGCTGTTGCTGTTGTTGCTGCTGCTGTTGCTGTTGCTGTTGTTGCTGCTGTTGCTGTTGCTTCTGTTGCTGTTGCTTCTGTTGCTGTTGCTTCTGTTGCTGTTGCTTCTGTTGCTGTTGCTTCTGCTGTTATTGCTTTTGCTGCTATTGTTGGGTCTTCATTCGCGGGACCCTGCGATGTTGGACGACGGATTACACACGATTGAAACAATGGGACGTTTGGCACAACCAATGCTTGTTTCAGTGCAATCTCTAGTTGAAAACTGCGGGAAGTGAATTTGATTCCTTGAAGTTCAATGATGGTGTACAGCTGATGCTCCGGCTTAATGTATTCCATTGGAACGGGGCGCTCGTTTTCATCAAAGACCGAACATGTGGAATGCGCGGTTGCTAAATGTTTTGCGGTTTGTATGTGGGCCCGAATCAAGTAGTGCTTGCCACCCTTGTAAGGCCGGATGGGTGAAGTGAAGCCGGCTTCAATGTCCGATTTTTCAATGTCGGAACTGATCCACAAGTTCCGTTTTTCATAAATGAGCCGGACCATGTTGGTTTCCAGCGCTTCCAGCCATTCCAAAAACGAGACGTCGCAACTGCTAAATACCAGGTCAATGTAGGGGCGTTTGCCCGGTACAACGCCCTGTCGCGACACGCATTTCGGGGTTTGAATGTAGAGCGGAGCGTCCTTGTAATACAGCATTGAAAAATAGGTGCCGCCTTGCAAGCCGTTGGGAGGAGCTAAATGAAGTCGCGCATGGTCAAATGCCGAATTCGGCAAGGTCACTTGATCGGTCATGTCAATTGCAGTTGCAGCATTTAGAGAAAATAAATATGTAATTATAGCGAGTAAACAATAGCATGTTACATATATATTGAAGACAAAAATGATGCTGCGAGAGAAAATCATTGAGCAATGTTTGCAGGCCATGAAGCGCGACGACGTGAAAAAAGAATTGAAGCAAATGTTTCATCCCGTCATTGACATGATCATGCAAGAGATTTATCCGTACATATATCTCTCGGTTGTCTTCGTCATGATCAGTTTTTTGCTGACGCTGGGCATTTTCATCATGCTAATCCGAACCTGTTATGTCAAAGGGCAATGTCATCCGTTGGCCATAGGTACACCATGTTGAAACTTTTGTGCACGAGGTACAGCTGCATGAGACCGAAAGCAATGATGGACAGCGTGTAGAAACTGATGGCCGAAGCGCACGTTCTCTGACCCTGACAGCTGAACAACTCGTTCATGTTGTAAAATACCAGAAGCCACAAAGGCACCATGATCCAGTTGTTGATTGTTTCGCTAACGCTCGGAATAATGTATCCGTTTTTCAGCGTGGAATAGCGGAGCGCATACAATGCGATAATGGCGACATACATAATGAGCAAAAATGCAAGGGTGGCAATAAACCAGTTGAAGTTCAGGTTTGTAACAAGTTTGTCATTTCGCACAAGCTTGATGACGAGCCCGATCACGATGCTGATATACAAGGTTAGCAATGAATACTGAATGATGGAACTATATGCATACACGTCGTTGTTTGTTTTGGCCCATGCGTCAATCGCCAATTTTATTAAAAATCCAAAAATGGGCAGAAATGTTGAAACCCGTATCAACCGTATATCCAAATTTTCGTTCATTGCACATACGATATAATAATAAAATAAAAACGGTTTAGCAAATGAAATCACCATTCCCATTGCATTGATTCCCCCATTGCATTGATTCCCCCCATTGCATTGATTCATAGTTGATTAGAATATAAAATATACTCATATATCATATTTATTGACGCGGATCATAATAATCACCCAATACCCATGAGCCAGTATGTGCTTAAACAAGAGTATCCGTTGATTCCAAGAGAGCAGACGTATTCCGTGAGCCGCAAACTGTTGACGGTGCATTCGGAGGACCGCGACATTAACAAGTGGCCGAATGCCAACCATTTTGAAATCCAGCTGCCGCAAACATACACCAATGTGGAAACCATTGCGCTGGTGGAATACAGCTTTCCCACCTACTATTACACGTTTTCAAACGAGAATCAAAACACCAAACTGACGTTTGTTGCAACCATTGCCATGGCTGGATACGGCGAGACGAATCCGGTGATTTTGACCATTTCGCCGGGATTTTACAGCCCGACGCAACTGGCCACTGAAATGCAGAACCAGTTGAATTTGACAGTACGGGCGTTAAGCCCGAGCTTGTCAACGTACGACAATTTTAGAGTGTTTTATGACGAAGTGCGTCAGCGGCTCTTGTTTGGAAACAAGGAAGACCCGTTCACGTTTGTGTATGACGCGCCGTACAGTCCGCCAATCACCAGCGATGCAAACTCGTACACCAGCCAGCGGTGCAGCGCGCCGTGCATTTATGAAAACAATGGCACCAATGGCACCAATGGCACGCAGCCGAGTGCCAACATTCGCTGGAACAAATACACGAACTGGGGGCTGGGTTATAACCTGGGATTCAACAAATGCTTGCCGTCCGAATGCGGCAACCCGAACGATGTTACGAAATCCAACCGGGCGATCGCGGGCGCGGTTTCCCAAAGTCAAAGCGTGCATTACGTAAATCCAACTCCACCCACGATTGGGTACGAATGGCTCACGGTTGCGGCGGGCAATACAGGGTACGTGATTGTGCCGCCCAATCCCCCCAGTTTGAACGGGCAACCCGACATGTATTTGGAAATTGACAAGTGCAATTCTATGGACGAAATGCAGCCGTATTCGGCACACACGAGCAACGCGCGAAACAACGATTACAACGGCATAGTGAATGCGGCATTTGCAAAGATACCGATTCGCACCAAACCGACGAAGATTGTTTCCATGCTGGAGTACGTGTACGGAAACGAGCCCAACGACACGTGTGAAGGTATGATGACGTATTTTCCTCCGCTGGACAAATTGAATAAATTCAAGTTCAAGTTTAGGTATCACGACGGCACGCTGGTGGATTTCGGCGGGCAAAATTTCAGTTTCACGATTGCGCTTTATGCGTACCGGGATGAAATTGCACGGGCCAACCAACTGCGTATTCCGTTTCGTTCTCCGTAAATAAAATAAAATAATATTGGAATAATGTAAGCGCATGCCATGTTGAAAATCAAAAACTATAAGCAAACACTTGAATATCGCATCAAGTCGCTGGATGCACTGAAAATAATTTGTCAAAATTGGTGCATCAATGATGAGAGTGATGAATACAAAGAAGGTGTTCGTCAGATTATTGAAACAAGTGCGGACTGGTATGAGATATGTAGAGGTTTAAATGTACCGACGTGCGACCAATATTACAAAGGAATTGGTGCAGTTCAAACATTGGTTTCAAATTTGAACGATGTAGTCAATCAAATAAAAGCATCATTACTTGCTGCGAAAATCACAAGGGTATATGTGCATGACACCGATAATTTTGTAAATAAAACCGAAGATAGTATTGGTGAAATGACTTTGAACGAGTTTCAAACAAAACTAAACCAAAAAATTCGGGCATGTTCAAGTAAAGTTTCGGTTAGAGCTTGTGAACTGCGGAAAATTATGGTGTATGATAAGGTTATTACCGAACTGAATCACGATGTGAAAAGCATGTGTAAAAAATTTATAGAAAATCACAGAATACCACCAAAACTTTTGTCAGTTCCGCCAGAGTCAGTGCCAGCGCCAACACCAGCGCCAATTCATAAATACAATGTAAACCTGAATACCAGCAGTTATAAAGATCTTGATATTGATCACCAAAACATACAAGCAGCTGGTACCAAAACGCGCAATAAGAGAAGGCGCACACGCAATAAGAAGCACAACAATTCAAGAAGACGTCAATGATGTCTATGTGTTATGTTTTTTTTTTTCATTTTTTGGGTTTTATAACAGTTGACCATGTATCCAATAGCTGCAGATCACATGTTTTCCAGTCTTCTTTGAATCCGCGCAGAGAGATAAATGCGGGCGTTTTCATTTTTGGATTTTTGTAATAAATGTAAGGCCCGTACTGTCCCGAACGAACGCTTGCATGTGCGTTTATTTCTCTCAAAATGGACACGGGTGATATTGGGTTGTTGTTGTTGCTGTTGTTGTTGCTGTTGTTGTTGCCCTTGCGGTTGTTGCTGCCGTCCTGGATATAACGCACTGCATCCTCGTACGACAAATCAATTTCGTCCACACTTTCATGAACCACATGTTTCAAATGGTGCAGCGATTGTTTTTGGTCCCCCCATGTTACATACGGCCCGTACCTACCCGTGCGCAGAAACAAGTCGGCTCCATTGTATTTTCCAAGCAGCTTGCACAGAATTTTGGTGTTTTTAGTGTTTGTATTGGAATTAGAGGCGGTATTGGGCATGGCGTTGACTGGAACGAGCAGGCGATCCACGCACGTCGCGCATTCGGCGCACACGTCGCCCCACCGTTTTTGGCCCGACGAGACCAAGTCCAGCTGATGCTCCATGCGCTTGGTGTAGTCATAATCAAACAACTCGGCAAAATGGGCGCACAAGAACTCTATCACTGTTTTGCCCAGCGGTTGAATGACGAGCCGGTTTTTTTCGTTGCCGAACTCGCGCTCTTCCGCGATCTGGCTCAAAATGCCGCCGTCCAGCTCATAGTTGATACAATTCACGCGCCGCCCCGCCACGTCCTGTTTGATAACGTATCCGCGTTCCTGTATTTTGTGAACGATGCTGGAAAAGGTGGATGGGCGCCCGATGCCGCGTTCTTCCAGCACACTGACGAGGGACGCCTCGGTGTAGTGGGACTTCAGTTCGCGAAGGTGCATGCGGGACTGCAGTTTGTTGTACTTCATGACGGAATTGGGTGCAATGGCCTGAAGCAAAGCCCAGCTGCTGCTGCTGCTGCTGCTGCTGCTGCTGCTGCTGCTGGAAAGCGAAACGATGCGCCAACCCGCAAACTCGGTGCGTTCTACGGAGTGCCGGTACTCGCGGCCTTCTGCCCCTTGTGCCCCTTCTGCGGGTGCCGAAATGCAGGAAACCAGGGTTTTTCCCGTGCACGGCGCCATGCAGCTTTCGGCCGAGTGCCGCCAAATCATGCGGTACAAGCGCTGCTCCTTCGCAGTCATGGTGTCGGGCACTTCAGTACAGTGCAGCGACGTGACGTGCACCGCTTCATGGGCTTCTTGCGGCCTCACGGGTTCCACGGGTTCCACGGGTTCCTCTTCGTTTGGTTTTGTCACTTCGTTTATCACTTCGGTTATAATTGTTTTTTTCCGTTTTACAACGACGCGTTTCTTTTTAACCGCTTGCGGCGGCTTGACGTACGTTTCGCCCCAGCGTTCCGCAATGTAGGCCCGCGCGTGTTCCAAGAACGGCGCCGAATACGCGCGGCTGTCGGTGCGCGGGTACGTGATGTAGCCTCCCTCGTACAAGCGCTGGCACGCCTGCATGGTGTCGGCCGGCGAAAGGTTGAGCTCGTTGCTGGCCTGCTGCTGCAGCGAGCACGTGGTCAGCGGCAGCGGAGCGGCTTTTGTAAACCCGTGCATTTCCGGCGCGCGAATGACGTGTTCAAACGCTGCGGACGCGTGCAAGAATGCGGCGCAGGCTTCGGCGGAGTCATGCCCCTTGCTAAGCTCGTACTTCAAATTCAGCTGAGTAAAGTAGCCCACTGTTTCAAATGCTACGCGGCCTTGGGCGGCGTCAATCTCCCGCTGGTTGTCGTAAATGAGGCGCAGGGCGGGGGTTTGGCAGCGCCCGGCAGACAGCGCCGATCCCGATCCCGAACCCGAACCTACCACGCGAACATGGGACCACAGCGTGGGCGTGATTTTGAACCCGACCAGCATGTCCAACACTTGTCTGGCGATTTGCGCGTGCACGGCGTCCATGTTGAGCGGCTGCGGGTCTTGGATTGCGCGCTCTAAAGCGGGTTTCGTGATTTCATTGAAAATGACGCGCTTGGTGGTGGCCATCGGCAGGCCGAACAAGCAGCACGCGTGGTACGCAATGCCGGCGCCTTCGCGGTCGTTGTCCGTCATGAGGTACGTCTCCTTGCACTCCGCAACCAGTGCCCGTATTTTTTCAATTTGCGCCTTCTTGGACTCCGCCGCATGGAACTGCGGCACGGCGGCAAACGTGGTGTCAATGTCCTGCAGCCCGGTGAGCTCTCGGAGGTGCCCGAACGTGGCGGCGCACACGTACTTGTCGGCACCCAAATGGCCGACAATGGTGCTGCATTTGGCCGGGGATTCCACGAGGAGCAAGATTTTGTTGCGGTTTCTGGACATTATGTATTATGTATTCTGTATTTGTAATTCATAATACAATGGATTTATATTGATTTTACACTCTTACAAACAACGTTTATCAAATGCTTATTATGATTGGGGTTGCGATTGGGGTTGCGATTGGGGTTGAGGGTGCGTTGCCTTGAATTGCTTCCACGATATTTTTTTGGCGGGCGGCAAAGCCGAATCCGGTTCCGCATGCCCCCTGGCGTGCTGTTTGTCCAGCTTTTCGGACTTCTTTAGCGCGCTGTCAATGTAAATTTGTTTGAGCAGTTTTCCCACTTCCACGGACGCTTCGTGCTGGCCCACTTTACCGTCCTCAATCATTTTTAGCACGCCTAAAAGTCGCCCTAAAATTGCCAAATCAATTTCGTCCTTTTTCACTTTGTTGAAAATGTCGGTATAGTTGTTGAACAAAAAGCTGCACCGATTCACGCACATCATGTCAAACTGTTCGGGGTTGGTTTTAGCCAGGCGCGCGTAGTCGCGCTTCAAATTGAGCAACGTGCCCACATCCTGGTGAATGAGTGCACTGTGCTTCAAGTCGCGAATTTGGGCGGTGTTGTCCTCCGCGTCGTTTGCTTGAATCATTTTCTCCAGCTGAATGCGGTCCAAGTTGTTCATGATGTACGTATGCGTGCGTGCGTATGTATGTGTGCGTATATTATTTTGTAACTTCTTTTTAAATCAAAAATAAATTATGTATACAAAATGTATAATTGTATAGAATGGCAGGATATGGACCCAAAGTGGTGCCGGTTGGCGGTAATTTACCGCGAGCAAATGCCGCGGTTCCAATGATTATGCAGCCAATTTATACGGGCAATACTTCCAATGAACATAATGCTGCGATTGCTAGAGCAAGTGGTAGAGCGGGAGGATCGCGCACTTTAAAGCGATCAAATAAAGGAAAGCGATCATTAAAAAAGCGATCATTAAAACGATCAAGGCGATCATTAAAAAAGCGATCATCAAAAAAGCGATCATCAAAAAAGCGATCCAGACGCGGTGGTGCTGCAATACCAATACCAACGCGGACACACAATCCAACTGTAACCGTTCCACAATTTGGTCCTCAGCACGCCGGTGCAAATTTGGCAAGTGCTCAATTGAATGGTAGTGCAATGGATCAAGCCGCGAAAGCCATATATGATAACCCAAATGCAACTGCAACAACGAGATATCTGCAATAAATGCAAATGCAAATGCAAATGCAAATGCAAATGCAAATATAAAAATAATTATATTTGAATTTTATAGTGAACGGAACAAATGCAACCGAATCCAGAACCCATGGAATTTGGGATTGATCCTCCATCCAAGATAATGACGTTCGTGGATGTGACTGCAATCATATTGTACTACATTGGATTGGAGGTTGGTATATCCATGCTGTTGCTCATTAAGCACGTGAAAGATAACTGGCCGCTTTACAAGTGCAGGACGAATTACATGCTTTTTTCCTGGTTTTTCGGGTTTGACACCGAAACCAATTTTCAAGAGTGCATACAAACCATGCAGTCCGGATACATGACTATTTTAATGCAGCCTGCCAATTATTTGATGTCTCTAACAACCAGCAGCATTAACGGGCTCACTTCCAGTTTCAACGATGTTCGCGAGTTCATGAACAACTTTAGACTAAACGTGGCGGATGGAGTTTTCAGTATTTTCGGGGTGTTTTTGAATATGCTCATTCAAATCCAAATGATGGTCATCAAAATGAAAGACATGATTTCAAAAAATGTGGGAGTAATGGCCACTTCAATGTACACGCTGGACACCAGCATAAAGTCCATGCAAAGCACGTGGGCTGGCCCAATTGGTCAAGTGGTCCGTTCACTTGGATAATGATTTGTTGGTTTGTTGGTTTGTTGGTGGTTTATTGATTTGTTGATTTTAGTAAAAAAAACAAATAATTAGAATTATTAATAGCAATCGCAACGGAATGGAAGTACTAAGAAGAGTTGCAGAAAGCATTGGACAATTGACGGAAAACGTTGGTGGCATTGCCAATCCTAATGGCAATGCCAATGCCAATGTTAGTGACAACAATTCCCATTTCGGAACATTTAGTGCATGGATAAAATTTTTATACAAAAATAAAACGTTTGATCAACTATTGACGGACATTGTTTTGTCGTTACTTGTAATTTTTTTGTATTTATGTGCTTATGCGTACGCCAAGGTGCGGGCAAACTCCAACATGATTCGGGAAAACTGGCCCGTGTATCGCTGCAACCCGGCATACATGCCGTTTGCCGGCATGGTGATGCAGCCCACGGACATGTCCAACTCGGAGTATGCTCAAATGAATTTTGAGTACTGCCTTCAAAACACGTTGAACAATGTGGCGAAATCGTTTATGGAGCCGCTGTATTACACGCAGTCCCTTGCCGGCAGCATATTGAACGGAATTGCGAGTGCCCTGAACAACCTGCGCGAATTGATTTATTACATTCGGAACGGGATTACGTCCGTGATTGCGGACATTATGGCGAGAACGCTGAATGTCATGCAGCCGGTCATGTACATCATTATTAAAATACGCGACGTCATCGGCAAAATTCAGGGTCTTGTTACAACCCAGCTGTACACCATTTACGGCGCCTACAAAACAATGCTGTCCGGCCTGCGCGCGATCTTTGAAATCATCGTGATCATTTTAATTGCATTGGTGGCCACCATTGTCGGCGTGTGGATTGGCGTTGCAGTTGCAATTGCGTTTGGACCGTTTGGAATTCCAACCATGATTGCACTGACTGCAACCGGCGTTGTTTTGACCGCATTCTTTGTCGGAGTTGCGGTTCCGTTGGGATACATTGCCGATTTCATGGCAAAAACGTTGAAAATAAGCGGATTGGCGGTGATTCCGTCCAAACCACGTCGTCGTTAAACTGGTTTAGGACGACTCGCGCAAGTGCAAACAACCACAACCACAACCACAACCACAACCACAACCAACCCAATAACTGAAAAAAAAAAAGAAAAATCACATAATCAAATAAAAAATAAAATATTTGCATTTTGTATAATCATTGATAATCAATCATTGTTCTCAAAAAAAAAATGGAAATCAAAGTCATTGCTGTATTGTTTTTGGTGATTGGCGTAATTCTGGGATCGCATTTGTTTTGCGGCTGCACCACGTTCACGATTGATGGTTTGCCCGCAAATGTTGGAAGCGTTTTTAAGGAATCGTTCAGCCAGCGAAACCAGTTGGGGTCCGATGAATACGGCGCTTCCATTGAAAGTGGAAGCAATTGGGAGATGGCTGCTATAAACTATGCAAAACAAGTCGGCAACCAAGACATCGTGAAATCATCGCAGTATTATAAAAGCGGCCCCATTCCTCTGCCCCCTGGCGAGATGCTCATTTTTGCTGAAAACGACATTAAACCCGAATGCTGCCCGAGCTATTACTCATCCAGCACGGGATGCGTTTGCATTGCCAAGAAACAGCAGGATTATTTGAACCAACGCGGTGGAAATCGCACCCTGAACAGTGAATATTAAATTTTGAATTTTGAATATTAAATATTATGCATTATATATTGTACAAAATGCATAGTTTTTCTAACAGTCCTGATACGAAAATTCCCCCGGTAGTGATTAGTGGCGCCATTTTTGTCGGGAAAGCGGTTGCGGGTGGAGCAATTGGCGGTGCCACCAGTTGGGCCGCCGGGCGAATTCTTGATAAACGGTTTCCATCTAAATAAACACGTACGACTTCCCCCAGTATTTACCCAGGCGTCCAACATATGTGTCGCCATTTTTCACTTGTCGCGGCGTGGGTACACACGAGTGCGTGACTTCAGTGACCAGCACTTTTACATGGTCGTTTCCGCGCAGTGTCCAATACATGTAGGGCGGGCTTTCCATGATTTTGCCGTTGAATTTGTGTTTGGTCGGGTAGGACACGCGCAATTGCTGCAATGCCGGTGAATACCATCCATAATATTCGGTTGAATCTTCGGATGGCATTGTGTTCATTGTGTAATAAAAAGATTTGTTTTATTATCAATTTTTCTTTCATTTGGGGGGGGGTAATTTGGTCAGTTTGGTTAGAAAGTTACAAATACAGGGCAAGGTTGGGACGATCCGCGTCATTTTTTTTGATGAGTTTGTCCACCACGTCACGATTGACCGTGTAAGGAAACGTGACTTCAAATGATTTCTCTTTTTCATCAAACAACTGGGTTCCGGGACGCATGAGCCGATGCAGGTTCAACTTCGTGTAGACCGTTTCCAAACAACGCTTCAAATTGCGAACCCCGGCTTCTTTGCATGTGTGGTGTTCCACAATGTGTTCCACCACTGCATCGGGAATGACAATGTCGTCTTCTGCGAAAGCAACCTCGGCCCGGATGCGAGGAATCAAGTAGTTGTTCGCAATGAACGTTTTGTCCTTGGTGCTGTATCCGCTTGTGCGAATTTTGTACATGCGATCCAACAACACTGGATTTACGCGGGTTTCGTCGTTGTAACTGAAGATGAAGAGACACTTGCTCAAATCAAATGCCACTTCCGAGAAGTACTTGTCATGAAACTGCGAATTTTGCGACGTATCAGTGAGGTGCGTGAGAATGCCGACGATTTCATCACCCTTGGACGTTTCGCTGATCTTGTCCAGCTCGTCAAAGTAGATGACGGGATTGCTGGATTTGCAGCGAATCAAAATGTCCACGACTTTGCCCCACATGCTGCCTTCGTACGTGTAAGAGTGTCCCTCCAAAAAGCTGCTGTCGGTGGCACCTCCGAGCGCAATGAAGGCAAAGTCGCGCCCGAGAATTTTGCTGATGCCTTCTTTCACCAGTGACGTCTTTCCCGTGCCGGGTGGTCCATGAATGGCCACAGCCGTTCCAATCGCAGCGGGATTTGCAATCCATTGCCCAACCATCTGCATGATTTGCATTTTGGCGTCATTGAGACCGTACACCGCCGTGTCCAAACTGAGTTTGGCGGAAGTCATGAATTCATGGCAGCGCTCAACCCCGTCGGCAATTGTGATGGGGAGACTCTTGTTTCGGTTGAACGGTATCTGCATGAACGCATCCACCCAGTTTTTGAGTTTGCAGTATTCACCACACCCGGGCTCCATGTATTGCAGCATGCCGATCTTTCGCAGCGCAACTGCTTTCATGTCGCGAGGAATGTCGGATTCCAACAAGGTCAGCTTGTAGGGTTTTTGAATTTCGGTCACTTTGGCAACTGCATCCATTTCGGCAATCATTGCGCGTTGCTCTTTGATGGTCAAGTGTTTTTTGAAATACTCCAAGTCATTGGTTGGACTTTTTTTGCGCAGCATTTTGCGAAACTGCTTGGAGTTTTTGGATTTTTGCCGATGCATCACGTCGTCCAACTCTTGTTTGATTTTTTCTTCGGATGCCTTGAGAGATTTCAATTGCTTTGCAACAATGCGGTTGTTTTTGTCATTGGCCAGTAATTCCTCGTACGTGGCCCGCATTTTCTGCATGAGGTTCATTTCAGCCGTGTATTTTTCCTGCAACATTTCCAAATCTTCAATTGTCATGCCACCGTCGTTTTCATCTGATGACGATGACATGTAGCTGTCATCATCTTCGTAGTCGTCATCCTCATCCTCGTAGTAGTCATCGTCATCGTAGTCGTCGTCATCGTCGCTGTATGTCCTCCATGAAGACGATTCAGAATCCGAACAGCCGGGAACGTAGTCATCGTCGCTGTCATCATCATCATCTTCATCAATTGTGACCGGCGCTGGAACAGGACGTTTCTTGTTAGTAGCAGCAACACTTCTAGTAACAGGAGTGCTGGAAGCATTGGCATTGGCATTGGCATTGGTGCCCATTGTTTTTGTTTTTGCGCCGGTTGCAGCAACTGGTTTGCTTCCAAAATCCAGCCGTTTTGAAATGTCGCTTGCGCTTGTTTCAGGCTCAACATGGATGATGATGTTGTAATTTTGCTTGGATTTGGATTTGGATTTTGATTCGCGCGATGAATGTGCTTGTTTTTTTGGTGCATTTGGCGCTGCTTGTGCAGATGTTCGCATTGAAGGGGATGAGATGGGTGTCTTGAAGTTTGAGCTGTTATCAAACGCCTGCTTGATGATTGCATCTGCAACCATGTCGGACGTTTCGGTTATAACCTGCGTAATAACATTTTGTTCTGCAACTTGTTTTGTTGTTTTTCGTGGTTTTTTGGGTTTCTTTTCTGATGTTGCTGTGGTGGCAGTTGCGCTGGTTGCGCTGGTTGCGCTGGTTGCGCTGGTTGCGGCAGCATCCATTTCTTCCTTGTTTGCCAATACAGTTAGAGCTGCTACCTTTGATGTCATGTATTTGGAAGGGTACAGCTGAGACAACACCTGATTCACCTCCAAACGTTCGGCCATTTTTCCTTTTTTTGCAGGTGCATTCGGATTGTTGTTGTTGCCTTTGGTGTTGCCGTTGGTGTTGCCGTTGGTGTTGGTGTTGCTGTTGGTGTTGGTGTTGGTGTTGGTGTTGCTGTTGGTGTTGGTGTTGCTGTTGGCGTTGTTGCCGTTGTTGTTGGTATTGGTGTTGGTGTTGGTGTTGGTGTTGGTGTTGGGGTTGTTGGTATTTGCAATATCTTCATCATCGTCCGTGACATCACTCCCGGGCGAGTGAGGAGGAGGCTCATTCGGCCCCGTTCCGTTCTTCTTGTATGTGCGGGCTGTATCTTCGTTCTTTTTCGCTTTTGTCTTGGGAATGGTTGAAAGTTTCATGTTCACGGGCATCTCTGGTCTGTTGTCTAGTATGGCAATGCTTTTATATTCCATTTTTAAATTGTTTTTGTTTTCAATTTTTTTTTGAAATGGGTGATCTTATCATTTGGTCCCACAATTTTGACAAAAATTGAATTAAAAACAATCTAAATATTATTTAGTTAGTATAAGGAACTCATCGTACATCAACGCAATATGGCCACCATTCCACCTCGTGTATCAAAAATAGTGGGAATTCAGTTTAGCATTCTGTCTCCCGAAGAAATCCGAAAAGGCGCAGTCACTGAAATCACAAGCCGCGACACGTACGTCGGCAACAAACCCGTGCTCGGAGGCTTGTTTTGTCCTTACATGGGCGTCTCTGAACCAGGAATGCTGTGTCCCACCGACGGGCTGGATTACATGAACACCCCAGGCTACTTTGGAAGGATTGAGTTGGCAATGCCGGTGTTTTACTACCAGCACCTGAACACTATTCACAAAATACTGCGTTGCGTGTGCCTGAAATGCAGCCGACTCCTCCTAAACAAGGAGGAACACAAGCAAGCGCTGAAAATGGCGCCAGACGAGCGCTGGTCCTACGTGTTCGGCGTGGCCAGCAAGGTCAAGCGCTGTGGCGACGACAATGAAGAAGGTTGCGGGTGCCTCATGCCCAAAAAAATCAGAAAAGAAAATTTGGCAACCCTGATTGCAGAGTGGGACAGCGACGGCGTCAAAGGCATGAGCGAAGAAGACGCCAAAAAAATGAACATGCAGCTCACCCCCGACATTGTTCTCAAAATATTTCGCAGGATCAGCGACGATGATGTGTCATTCATGGGTTTCAGTCCAACATTTTCCCGCCCAGACTGGATGATTTGCCAAGTTCTGGCGGTGCCGCCGCCGGCCGTGCGCCCTTCCATCAAAATGGACGGGCAGCAGCGCAGCGAGGACGATTTGACGCACATCATTGTCAATATTGTTAAGGCAAACAAGACGCTCCAAGAAAAGATGCGAGATGGCGCCCAAGCCCACGTGTGGCACATGGTTCTGCAGTACTATTGCGCCACTCTGGTGGACAACAACATCCCCGGCGCAGCGCCCGTGGCCCAGCGCTCCGGACGCAAGCTCAAATCCATCAAGGAGCGGTTGAACGGCAAGGGCGGGCGCGTGCGCGGCAACCTCATGGGCAAGCGCGTGGATTTCTCGGCGCGTTCGGTTATCACACCCGACCCGAATTTATCTATCAAAGAGCTCGGCGTCCCCCTCAAGATTGCGAAGAACATCACAAAGCCGGTTGTGGTGAACGACATGAACCGCCGGTTCCTTATGCGCCTTGTGCGCAACGGGCCGGACGAGTATCCCGGCGCGAAGATTCTGGAGCGCAAAGGCGGCGAAAACATTTCGCTGCGATACGCGGATCGCGAGAACATCGTGCTTTACAACGGCGACATCGTGCACCGCCACATGATGGACGGGGACGGCGTGCTTTTCAACCGTCAGCCCACGCTTCACCGCATGAGCATGATGTGCCACATTGCGCGCATCATGCGCCAGGGCGACACGTTCCGTATGAATGTCGGCGACACCAAGCCATACAATGCCGATTTTGACGGCGACGAGATGAACATGCACATGCCGCAGGACGAGGAAGCCGAGGCGGAACTCAAGAACCTGGCAGCCGTGCCGTACCAAATCATCAGCCCCGCGAAAAACCAGTCCATCATCGGCATCTTCCAGGACTCGCTGCTGGGGTCGTATCGGTTTACACGCCCAAATGTGTCGTTTGCGCCGCGCGAGGCCATGAACCTGCTGATGGCGCACAACGGCATCAATGAGGGTTTATTCGCTTCTCATGCGGAGCGCATCACCAGTTTCCAGATCCTGTCGCAAATCATGCCGTCGTTTACCATGAAATACAAAACCAAGGGCTTCGGCGAAAAGGACGACTTTGCGACGTCGCCCGGCGTGCTGGAGATCGTGGACGGCAAGTACTTGCGCGGGCAGCTGGACAAGGACGTGCTCGGCGGAGGCAGCAACGGCCTCATCACGCGCACGTGCAACGACTTCGGCAATATGGCCGCTGCTGAATTCATTGACAACCTGCAAAACATCGTCACCGAATACATGAAGAGCAGCGCTTACAGCGTCGGCATCAGCGACCTCATTGCAAACCGCGTCACAAACGAGCAAATCACGAAGTCCATTTCTGAAAAAAAGAACGAGGTGAAGCGCTTGATTGACCAGACGTACCTCGGCATCTTTGAGAACGCGACGGGCAACACAAATGAGGACGAGTTTGAGTTCCAGGTCACCAACATTTTGAACAAGGCCACGAACGACTCGGGCAAAATCGGGTTGAAGAGCTTGGACAAGGACAACCGGTTTGTGACCATGGTGAAGGCGGGTTCCAAGGGCAGCGACCTGAACATTTCGCAGATGATTGCGTGCCTCGGACAGCAGCTCATTGACGGCAAGCGCATCCCCTACGGGTTTGAAAACCGCACGCTGCCGCACTTCACGAAATACGACGACTCGCCGGGGGCGCGCGGCTTCGTGGAGAACTCCTTCATTTCGGGTCTCACGCCGGAGGAGCTCTTCTTCCACGCCATGGGTGGTCGCGTGGGTCTCATTGACACCGCCGTTAAGACCAGTTCCACTGGATACATCCAGCGCCGACTCATCAAGGGCATGGAGGATTTGAAGATTGAGTACGACATGACGGTGCGCAACAACAAGGGCCGCGTCATTCAGTTCAGCTACGGCGAGGACGGCATTGACCCCGTCAAAGTGGAGAGCCAGATCATGCCGCTGGCCAACATGGGGCTGGACGAGATTTACGCGCACTACCACATGCCGAGCAGCGACCCGAAGGACGTGGTGTTCACGTCGGCATTCACCAAGGGCGTCATTTCGCGCATGAAGAAGCAGAAGGCTGAAAATGATGTGAAATGCAAGCAGTGGATTGACTTCATGATTGAGCAGCGCGAAAAAGTCATTCAGCGCGTGTTCCGCAACAAGGACACTGATCGCGTTTATTTGCCAGTGGCGTTCGCCCACACGATCAACAACGTCAAGGGCCTGCAGCAAATCAACAACAACTCCATCGTGGACATCACGCCGCTTGAAGCGTTTGCCATGATTGAGGCGGCCTACAAGCGCTTGGAAAGCATGCACTATTGCGCGCCCACCCAGCTGTTCAAGGCCATGTTCTACTACTACCTGTCGCCGAAGGACTTGCTCATGGTCAAGCGCTTCAATAAGAAGGCGCTCACGGTGCTGCTGGAAATGATCGTGCTGAAATACAAGAACTCGCTCATCGCGCCTGGTGAAATGGTGGGCATGATCAGCGCCCAGAGCATTGGTGAGCCCACCACGCAGCTCACCCTAAATACATTTCACACTGCGGGCAGCGGTGTTGCCATGAAGGCAAACGTGACGCGCGGTGTGCCCCGCATTGAGGAGCTGCTGTCCATCACCGAAAACCCGAAGAACTCGTCGCTCACCATTTGCCTTAAGAAGGACGAGGAGACGGATTGCGAGCGCGCCAAGGAGCTCATTGCGCAGATTGAGCTGACGCAGCTGAGCGAGCTGGTGGAAAGCGTGTCCATTTGCTTTGACCCCGACGACTTGAACACGCTGATCCAGGAGGACCGCAGCACGATGTTGCAGTATTACGAGTACCAGCGCATGCTGCAGGAGTGCGCGGGCATAGATGTACCGGAAGAGGCCGAGGCCGATCCGAATGACTCGTCGTCGGGCCGCTCCAAGTGGATCATCCGCATGGTCATGAGCCGCGAGGCCATGTTGGACAAGCGCATCACCATGGACGACGTGCACTTCGCGATTAAAAACAGCCACGGCGACGACGTGAGCTGCATTTACGCCGACTACAATGCCGATAAGCTGGTGTTCCGTCTGCGCATGAACAACATCAACGGCAAGAAGCCGCTGAAGCCGAAGGAGAACCCGCTGGACCAGTCCGACAAGATTTACTTGCTCAAGGCGTTCCAGGACCAGCTGCTGAACAACATTGTGCTGCGCGGTCTGAAAAACATCAGCAAGGTCACGCTGCGCAAACTCATGGACACGCTGCACAAGGAGGACGGCGCGTACGTGAAAAAGGAGACGTGGGTTTTAGACACCAAAGGGACCAACTTGATGGACGTGCTGGCGCTGGACTACATTGACGTGAACCGCACGATCAGCGACGACATTCAGGAGATTCGCAGCGTGCTGGGCATTGAGGCCGCGCGCGAGGCGCTCCTGTCGGAGATGACGGGCGTGTTTGAGAACGACGGCACGTACATCAACTACCACCACTTGAGCCTGCTGTGCGACCGCATGACGGCGAGTTCGGGCATGGTGTCCATTTTCCGGCACGGCATTAACAACGACAACATTGGCCCCATTGCCAAGGCGTCGTTTGAGGAGACGCCGGAGATGTTCTTGAAGGCCGCGCGCCATGCGGAGCTGGACCAAATGCGCGGCATTTCGGCAAATGTCATGTGCGGGCAGGAGGGGTACTACGGCACCAGCAGCTTCCAGGTCATGCTGGACCTGCCGCAGATGATCGCCAAGATGGAGGACGTGGCGTTCCAGGCGCAGAACGAGCAGGCGGAGATCGCGGAGGCGATGGGCTCGGCTGCCGCGGACACGAGCGCGTGCGCGTTTGAGAAGCTGACCATTGAGTCCAACGTGGGCAGCATCCAGAAGGTGGACCTGGGTCAGGGCGCGGACAACTACAACGTCGGATTTTAGGGTTTTAGGGTTTTAGGGTTTTAGGGTTTTAGGGTTTTAGGGTTTTAGGGTTTTAGGGTTTTAGTATCATTGGGTTAATGTTATTGTGTATGAAAAATATAAAAAATATTTATTTTTCGTATTTTTATTATGTTTACAATGTATTGAAATCATGCCACCGCGCGTTTTCATCATTGCTTCTCATGGAAGCATGCCCATGGAGGAAGACAAATCTTTACTATCATTGCCGGTGATGGGCCAAGCAAAATTCAAACGTGCTGCCAAATTTAAATCACCAGTTGACATGTTCACAACTGCCAGTTTTGGATGTTCATTTGTGAGCGATTTGCGTTGCGACGAACCATTCGTGGATTTCGTTCGCGAGCTTGACCGCCATCGGCTTGCGATGAAAACGCAATCAACGCAACCAACGCACCCGCAACTAAGAGAACTCATTAAACATACATTAGTCCACACAAGAGACCTACCTCAACATGCAGATGTCCGGACACAAGCTGAAAATAAAATTCGTTGTCACAAAAAAGGTCGTTGGATGACAGACCTATTTTTGTTTGGAACTAATCCGGCATTGCCCGTGATTGAAAGTGTGACAATGTATGACATGGAAACGGGAGAGCTTAAAGATGTTCATCGTGAATTTGGACTCGTTAAAAAAAAGAAGATAGCTGCCACACGTGCGATGCGACCTCACCAACCGGATCACGTGGCCATGTTAGAAGCTGCAAAAATGAGCGCGGAATCCGAATTGGCAGCATTAAAGGCACAGCGAGCAGACCCATTTTTTATTGAGATGAAGGCATCTCGCGTTCAAAGCATAGATGACACCATTGCATGCATGCACAAGGAGTCTAAATTTGAATACCCTGCAAAAATGAAAAAGAGCAAGGGTCGCATCAAATTGTCGGACCTCCTGCATAATGGAATAAATGAAATTGATCCCGACAACGATTTTGTCGTGATTTATGCGTGCCGGGTGCCCGACGAGGGCTTGTTGGGCGCGCAGACAAGCCCGCGCGATAGCAGCGACAGCGAAAAAAGTGTGGGGGGCACACGGTCTAACAAAAAACAAAACCAAAAACAAAACCAAAGGCACATCCATCAACACAGAAGAAAAACATGCAAACGCCGCAGCTAATTCAATTAAATATAACCAAAATTAATAATATTTGCAATATATACACGCACATAAACGCGAACAATAAAATGGACAAGCAAAAAAAAGAAAAGATCCGAGAGATTGATGTCGCCATTGTTGGCTGCGCAACGGGTCAAGCGTGCGATGAAGCCGAACTGGTGCGTTTAGCAATTGAATACGCCACCGAGTTTCATTGCGCGTATCAACTTTCGGCGGCGCACATGCGAAGCCTGGAAACCGATGCGGAGCGGGGACGGGCGCTGCAACTGGAAGTCAATGTAAACAATGTCATACGTTATACCATGCGACGCACGATGCCCGGAATGGCTGGACTGAGCCGCCTGGTGATGGAGCGGTTCACGGATCAGCCAAAACCAACCCCGAGAGGAGAATTGGCGCGCACCTGCAAATGCAGCGCGACCCGCCGGTCCCCCCAGTGCAAATTGTCGCCGCAATTTTGCAAATACACTCCGCTAATGAAAGCATTTACGAGGCGCAAAACAAGGTCCGCATCGCCTAAGACAAGGTCGCCTAAGACAAGGTCGCCTAAGACAAGGTCTGCATCGCCTAAGACAAGGTCTGCATCGCCTAAGACAAGGAAATAAAAAATATAAAAAATGGTTTATCAGTGTAAAACATTTTTTGTTGGGGTCACATTCCGGAGGGTCATCCGTCAATTTCTTTGAATACAATGCGTTTGGCCGCGGCGGGCACATAGTTTGCAACAAAGTCGTCCACCCAATCCATGCCCGGGTTGGGATTGGTGCCAAACACAGCCACTTGTTTCATGATTTCCGCCACAAATGCAGCATTGGTGCATTGACTCAGAGAGAATTTCAGTTCATTTTCGCCATTACGAACAACGCTATAAACGGGTGCAACATCGCGTTGCCGTCCCACGGACATTACGTAATACAACTGCACCTCGCTGGGGTCTTTGGGAACAACGTCGGCATCATGATACAGCACGAGCGCGGGCGCCCGGTTTTCAACCAACGGGTGTTGCTGCTGGGCCGAAAACAGCACAATGGGGATGCGAAACTGCTGCGCCAAAATCCACAGGTCCAGGTGCGTCATGTAATGAAACGCGTTCATGATGAAGTCGTCTACGCTGACCGCTAAAACCGTGCGGTTTGCAGTCAAGTGCTTGTAGTAATTCATCATTTGGACCTTGTGGGTTTGCACAAGGCCCCTGTATTTAGAAACCAGAATGGCCTTCAAGTCATGCACCGTTGTGCTGGCGTGTCCCGCCCGTTCTTCCCGCAATATGGATAAAAACGCTTCAAACGTGCACTCTCCCGCCGCATTTTCAAACGACAGCAGTTTCATGGATGCTGGAAAATAGTGCGCACATGCACGCCCGCTGAGCGGTTTCAATGTCACCGGGGCACACAACGCATCAACAACCGCACCCTCTTCCTCTTCCTCTTCCTCTTCCTCTTCCTCTTCAACCTCTTTGCCATTGTCCTTGCCTTTACCCTTGGCTTTGGCTTGTTTAACGCTTGCTTTGGCTTTGCCCTTGCCTTTGCCATCCGGGTCTTCTGCGCGAGTGAATTGATTGGACGGAATTTCTCTCGGATTGAGATCTGGATTTGCAGTGTAGAATGTGTTGTATCGCGCGACGGATCCGCCCCCGGGTTCCAAATTCTCAAAATGCGCGTCAAGTTGGGAATGAAACAAAATGATTTCATCTGGGTTCAAATCGTACTGCACCGGTGTAAGCGACATCATGGATGCACTTCCGGACAAAATGAACCGCCGAACACGCGTGTATCGCAGCAACTCATCGGCCAGCTTGCCGTAATAAAATGTGCGGTTTTGTATACCGTTTATCAGATTTATGTCGGGCAAAATAATGGTGCAGTCAGCACCGGCACCAACAGTGCGCATGCAGCTGTTTGCGCCGTATTCAATCCGGCTTTCGGCCGAAATGCACCGCATGAATTCCTTGGAACTGCTTTTGAATTCGTGATTTGAAATGAAGGCGTCCAGCGCCGCGGGCTGCATTCTCGTGAAATGAATCACGGGATCACCCATCTCTCGGCAAATTTGCATGATTTCGCGAAGGCTGGCAGCGTCGTGATTCTCCAATCCAGTGCCGTACACGAGCTCTTCAACCCTCTTTTTTTTGTCAATGTTTTTGACCTTATTGATCATGATGCGCATGGAATTCCGGAACATGTCGTACATTTCGGTTTCCAATTGCACGCGTTGCACGTAACGCACGCGCGCGGCGTCTTCGCCAACCCCGGTCTGCACGGCGGCATCCAGCGCGTGAAGGTTTGTCGTGTTGTACGCAATCTCGTCCATGGGCGGATTGGTTTTAATCACGGGTATCATGGGTTCCGGTATGTGCGGCCGAATTTCCATGAATTGATTCGTTTCGGTAATGATGCCGATCAAATGCGAGTCGTCCATGACTTTAATGCGCGGCAGGCACGGAATCTTGCCCTTGGTTTCTTTGTGCACGAACGCAAGGAACGCGAGCGTGTCGGCGTACGATCCCCAAATTTCAGGGTCATCCATCATGACAAGGTCCAGGTCCAGGTCCAGGTCCGGCGCGTTCAACGGGGACGCTGCGGTCATCACGATACCGCTGTAAAGGCGTTCCGCCGTGCGTTTTTCGGCCGCAAGTCCGACTATTTTTGAGTCGTAGTTGATGACGTATTCGTTCACCACAATGTTGGCGCGCTTCAGTGCGTCCATGGCCTCCGAAGCAGAAACGTTGTATTTGAACGTGTACGGTTTGATCACGGCGTTCGGAATGCTGATCGGGGCGCATCCAGGGTAAACGCTGTTCTTTATTAAGTCAATCATGATTTTCAGGTTCGGCATCAGCGTGGGGGCCGAAAGGCTGAACGACGTTTTCACGTCCGTTTTTTTTGCGTCTTCGTTTTCTGTGAACTGGAACAACGGCTCGTAGTAGTTGTACTGTTTGATTAGCACCACCGTCATTTTTCGCACGTCAAAAAAGTTGTTGGAGTAATGATTGGACGGGCAAACGATGTTGAGCGCGTCGCTGTTGTCGTCTTTGGGCACCTCCAAAATGATGAGGTTGAACCCCACTTTTTGTGTGAAAATTTTGGGATTGAACGTGGTGAAAATGTCCCACATGTACGTGTGGTCAATCACGGTGTCGTTGCTTTCAATGAACCGCCGGAAATTTTCGTAGGCGTTGATTGCATTGTTCACGGCGACCATTGCGGTCGGATTGTTTTTCATGACGGGCTTCATTTTTTGGACATACTTGGTCTTGCTGTATATGGATGCCGAAACGTGCACTTCTTTTTCTTCGCCGGGCGGGGGTTTGAACGCGTCCACCAGCGTGCCGTTTTGATACGTGAGGAACGAGTCCAGCGTGATGCCGTCCAGGATGATTTGTTTCATTTCCGCGATGCTCTTTGGACGGTCATCCTGGCGCAGGGCGGCCATGCATGCAATGAACGACTGCAGTTCACTCAACTGCGACGGTTTTTCGTCGCGTCCCGCCGCATCTTGGTCCCATTCCTGCACGCCGTGGCGCAGCAAGCACTTTACTCCCATTTTCAGTGTCTTGTTTACGTTGCTCACTTGACACGTGCGGTTGTCATAGTTTAAAAATCGCTGCACGGCTTGGGGCAAGTACCCGCGACGCCCTTTCGGAATTGGAAACTTGTCTGGACCCATGATGTATTCATCCGGCGCTTTATGAACTGCGGCCTTTTTTACTGGTTCTTCTTGTGCTGGCGCTTCAGGTGCTGGCGCTTCAGGTGCTGGCGCTTCAGGTGCTGGCGCGTTTAGTCCTTCTTCTGGCGCTGCTGGTGCTTGTACTGGCGCTGCTGGTGCTTCTTCTGGCGCTGCTGGTGCTTGTACTGGCGCTTGTCCTTTTGCAACTCGCAACTTGTCTTCGCACGTTTTCAAATCCGCGAATTGTTGTTTCTTTTTGAAGCAGCACGGCACGCAGAGCCCATTTGGATGCACGCTCGGGTTTAAAAACCCCGGATAGTGCGGAATGTAGCCCTTGGCACCCATGTGCTCCTTGCCGTAATCGTTGAATTCAAAAATGTATTTGTCCAGTGTGACTTCTTTGTCCTTTTTTCCAATAACGTGCTTTTCCAAGTGCTTGTCTTTCACTTCTTGCTCGGTCATGGGACGGCGGTCTTTGAAACTCCAGTATCTTGGACACATGTAGTAGTACTTATTGCTGGGATCGGACCCGTATTCCAGCGCATCTTTTAACATGGGTCGCATTTCCGGGTCGGCATTCAATGCATCATACTCTTTTTTGGACAACACCACCGGTTGCCGTTTAATGTTGGACTGGCAGTTGGTTGAGTACGTGTCGTAATTTCCTGACTTTTTGGAGAGAAACAGGATCGGCTCGCTTTTTTGAAGCTTGTATTCAAACGGGTTTGGATTCTTCAATGACTGCGGGGCGTATTCTGCGTCCTCAAGCGGAACCACGTCGGCATCGTCTTCATCGGCACTAGCACTAGCACTAGCAGCGGCACTAGCAGCGGCACTAGCAGCGGCAACAGCTGCAGTTTTTTTGCGAGGAGCGCCCCCCGATTGACTTGCGTCTGATTCAGACCCGTCCGATTCGGAGCCCATGATGTCCAGCACATCTCCCAAGCCGGCGTATTCGTCCTCGGCTTCTTCCGTTGCACCCACACTTTCGGCTTCGCGTTCTTGCGCGCGTTCCAGCGCAATCCGGTCTTCAAACGACAAATCCGAAACAAATTCGGGAACGGACGCCGCAGCAACCACGTCTTCATTCAACTCCTTCAATTCGGCCATCGCGCGTTTGGCCCGTTTGGCACACCGCAACTCCATGTCGGCCAAAGACACGCGGGTAGTTCTGCCTCCGCTGCGATCACGATACATTCCGATACGAATCAAGGCATCCAAATAAATTTCCAACAAGCGCATGTACCACACTTGGGTAATGTCGCTGATTTCAATGTGCAGTTCCGTGTTTTCGCGTCGCATCACGGTCAAAAACCCGGGTTGCTTAATGCGCGCCATTCGTCGGTGCGCGGTTTCCATCGCTTGTTCTTCGGCCCGGTAATCGGCAACCCGCTGCATGGCTTCTTCTTCGGTCTTCACCAACCGGTTTTTCACTAGACCGGACACAATGCTGGCCACCGTCGCGTCTTTTCGCATGCGCTCGCTGATGTACGCTTCAGCACCCAACCGGTCGTCGTAATTGGACACCCGCTTGTACCGCATGCTCAGCTCGTCGGCGGTTTCGCTGACCACCGTGAACACCGATGACACGCAGCCCATAATGGTTTGCGCCCGAACCATTGGCGTGTCCAATAAAAATGCGGTGTACACAATGTCCACGATTTCCACCGTCGGCACCGCAATGCTGCAAAAACGTTCAATCGTTTTACCGGCGGCGCTTTGCAAAAACCCGTTGGCTTCATCCAGTATGGGGTTCAAGCACTCCCGCAACACGTGATCCGCCGGGTTGTTGAACACTTGCGCGTATTGCACCGCTCTGCGAAACTGCGCTTTCACGTGCACGTTGGCTTCTGCATCAAATTCGCACACCACTTCGCACGTCATCACCGAGTCAATGTGGCGTTCCATGAAAGCCGCCACGCGGCGGCGTTTGCCAATCTCGCCGTCCAGCCGCACGATCTTGGCTTTGGTAAGTACCGGAATGCGGTTCCCGTTTTTGGCAATGCCGGGCGCATACAACCGGTACACTTTTTCCCGCTGCCCTTGCGGGTTGTATTTGATTAGCGGGGTTTGTTGTGCGCTGTGCAGCACTTTGAACAAGCTGTCCAACGGCAGGGTGAATGGAGTCACCGGTCGCATGATGAAGTGCACCGATTTTATTCCGCGTTCGGCGTAGCGCAACTCCCCCGGGGATTGCCGTTCGCTGTGCACGTTGTACAGCAGGTCAACCGCTGCATTGTGTTGGACAAAGGCCTCGTCAATCAGCGGGCGCGTGGCATCCTGCAGCTCCTGCCGGCGGTCCTCCAGCTCTTGCAGCGAGCCAATGCCCTTTTCGTGCAAGTACGGAAAGTACAGCTTGATGATCGCATCTGCGTCATCCGCCGCAACCTGCCGCAGCACATCCCCCGCGCAACACACGTGAATCACGTTGTCATGAATTACGCCGTACTCCAGTAAAACGTTCTTGTTCTGCGTTTTTACTAAATCCGCGTGCGCCTTTTTCAGAAACGGGTCTGCGACCGTTTGGTGAAACGGGTCCGCCGGCATGGGGTACTCGTACTGCAGCGTTTGACCCAGCGGCACGTCCATTGTCAGCTCCGCGCTGCTGTTTTGAATGGCCAGCAAAAATTCCGACAGCTCGTCGTCGGTATAATCCGTTTTTGTGTCAGAACCAATGCTCTTGCACAGCTGGTCCACGAGCTGCGGGCTCTTCAAATTTTGGCACAGCGTGATCAAGCGATGGCGAGAGAGGGGGAACCGTTTGCCGCACGTCAGCAGATTAACGGCGCGCGCCACTGTTAGAAACGGCTGCACGCTGGCAAACAGGTAGAGCTCGCCGTAGGACACGGACGGCAGTTCAATGAGTATTTTGCGCTTAATGGTTTCAATGGTGTCGTCGGGGCGTATGCGCTGGTTGGAGTGGATGGACTGCGCATGTATCCGCGCGTCTCCAAACACAATCAGCTGATTCCTTCCAACAATGTTGGCGATGTAGACCGGTTCCATGAGCTTGGGAGTTATATAATTATTGATATTATTATTGATAATATAATGGTATCGTGTTACCATTAAATTATTTTTTATTACACATTTCTTAAATATAACTTAGGTTGTAAATCCCCCTTCAAATACAATGGATGTTTGGGAATTCCTTTTTTTGAAATATCTATACAATAAGGCGTGTCAACTAAATCGCACAACCATTTGGGTTCTCTTTGATTGTTACCCCAAGCGTAGATAACTCGTTCAGTCAAACCAATTAAACCCTGAATATGGCGTATATTATCTTCGCCAATGGGGTTATCCGCATACCGTAACCCCTTGGGGTCTGTGCTACGAAAGGCGTATAAATTGCCTACAAAAATACCTCCATACCCCCATGATTTAGCAAAATTAACAACTCTGCGAATAGTTGGGTCGTCCGCGTCGGCATCCGCAGTGGACGGGTTTAACATTATAAATAAAATCTTAGGCCGGTCTTCATCCCATATACGCGATAATTGATACCTGTATTTATCATCGCGTGATAGTATTGCGTGTTTTTTCATACCTCCTTTGATAAATTTAGTTTTTTTGGTTTTATTGTGATTGTGTGTTTTTTTATAAGTTTTTTTAATCATACGCGCATAATAGATTATGGTACGATTTTAAATCTACAAGAGTTTAAATGCAACGCCGGTAAGAAGGCAAGAAGGCAATAAAACAAGGATTGTAAAGAATGCCAATCAAGTTCAAACTCATTGCGGCCGTGTGCTCGGATGGCGGCATGGGCTACAAGGGCCGGCTGCCGTGGCCGCACAATAAGGCCGACATGGCCCAGTTTGCCAAGCGAACCACGGGCGCCGGCAACAATGCGATAATCATGGGCGCGAAAACGTGGGACAGCATCCCCGCGCGCCCTTTGCGCAATAGGGCCAACTTGATTCTCTCGTCTAAACCACAACCCCATCAAACCCAGCAAACCCAGCAAACCCGCGCCGAACACTGGTTTAAAACCATACCTGAATTGTTGGCGCATTTAGAAGCCGCCGAATACGATGAAGTGTGGATCATTGGCGGCGCCCGCATTTACGAGCAGTTTTTGGCCATGCACACAACCGGCGAAATCCACATTGATGAAATGTGTGTTACCACGATGGAAGGCACATATGCATGCGACACTTTTTTTCCTCATTCCATGATCGGAACAACTTCTTCGGAAAACCCCAACCCTACAACAAATTGACAATTAGTGAAATGATATCATCTTTTACATTGATAATGTATTTTTGAAAAAAATTATACAAAAACATGAATAACAGCCATATATTTAATGATGTATTGCCCAAAAGTTTATTGCAGAAGTATTTGGATATTTTAGGACATTTGATACATCTGTGTTTGAACTCACTATTTAGTTGAAATATCAATTGTTTTATGAAATAATGACAATTATTTTTGTAAATATGCCAGTTGAAAAATTTAATTTTTCCAACATGATCGCAGGTTTTATCAAGAATCCCGCGGAGAGTTGTTTTTTTTTTTAGTTTTATTGGAATGATCATGTATTTGTTGTCAATGTGAAATTCGGTCAGTATGTTTATGCAGTTTGTTTTGTCTATCAATATCATTTTTTTTTCACATTTATTTATTTTGATTTCAATCATCAACTGCAAGTGCATGGCGTCATCTAATACTTGCTTGTTGTTTTGCATGGTTATTAGATTCAAAATACATACGGTTAATTTTGTAAGTGGTTTTTTAATCATATATGCGCGCGTGATCCTGAAATCTCCGTAGGTCTCTATTGCCTTTTTGCTTTGACTATTGTAATCATTGAAATAAATGGCATAATCATCCATGGTTTTTTTGCAATAAAACAACAAACCGTAAATTACAGTTGCAATTGCAATACACACAATGCACACAATGCACACAACAATGCACGTAAATGTTACCCCCACTGCGAGTTTCCAGATCATTTCAAAAATTATTATTAGTTAATTTTTATTTAATTGTAACACAAATTACGCAATCGTTTTTACCACTTCAGCTTCACGCGTCAAAGTACGGGTTATCGTTGATTTCAATGCCGCAGTACTGCTTGGGTTCGTTCTTGTAATCCACCGGCTCGTAAATCTTGATGTCGGCGGCGTTTTGCAGCAGGAACTTGAAGTTCTTCCAGAACTCGTCCTTGTGCCCGATGCTCTCCGTCATAATGTGCGCCATTTCGTGCAGCGCAATGAACATGAGCGTGTTGGGGTCAATGAGCTTGTTCCCCTCCTTCGTGGTGTTCAGGCAGAACGCCAGCTTCTCGCCCTTGTTCTCGCTGTAAGCGGTGAATTCGCTCGTCGGCAGCGTTTCCCCCACTTGCTGCGGGTCAAAGCCCGACACCAATCGCCGCACGTTGTCTTGATCGGGGTACGTCTTCTCCATGTGCTCCACCAGCTTCTTCATGTTGACGGTGCACTGCGCCAGCAAATCTGCCGCCATGACCAGTTTGGCGCGCTCGCGCACGCAGTACTTATTGCCGTCCACTTCGGATACAATGCACTTCAATTGAAACGAATCCGAACTTTGGTACACCCGAATGCAAATGATGGCAATGAGCGCAATTAAAATGTATCCTAAAATGTTAAAATTCATGGTTTAAACTAATTTAATATAACATTACATTGTTTTATTATTTTTTCGTCACCATTTTGCAAATCTGCATGAAATTCCGTATTCGGTCTGCGATTCCCATACCCCCGTGATGTAAAGAACGAATTGACTCTCGGACAGTGATGCGAATCCGGACGGCACATCTGCGTCATAATCCGTTTTAATCATCCCTTCTGTTAAACCGTTTGCAAACACGCATTGGCGTTTGTCAACCAACCCCGAATGCATGAACTTATTCACAATGTCGGTTTCAATCTTGCGAAACTGGTCAATAATGCCGGCATTGACCGGATGACTCGCGTCAAACTGAATGGACCACTTGTGGTTGTAGTGCTGGGTGATTTTGGTTGGAACAAGGTGCACGACACAACCAACCGGGTTCAATGAAATACGCGGGGTTGAATACGTTATGCGGTAAAATTTTGCATCATGCGGAATTGCATGCGGAATTGCGTTCACAGTCGCAGGTTCCAAATACACATTGTTTGTGTTAAACTGATTCAGGAAAATCAAAAAACTCATAATTAATATTTTAACGTAGTGTGTATTGAATCATGAGTTTAAATGGTTTCAAATTAAAATATAAATTAAAATATAAATGAAAACAAAAAGGTACAAACGTGGTGGTGATGGAAACCAACAAACTAAACCACTACAACAACTTCAAATAATTTCCGAATCCGCCAAACCCACCGAATCCGCCAAACCCACCGAACCCGCAACTGAATACCCGCAAGTAAACACGAACCCGAACCCGAACCCGAACCCGAACCCGAACCCGAACCCGAACCCGAACCCGAACCCGCAACTGTACCCACAACTAATCACATTCATCGAGAACGCTCCAATACCCCTTAAAAATTTTATTAAATCCCTTCAGGATGCATTGAAAATCAATAATGATTATCTAACAAATTACATGTACCAATTGAAATATTGTCGGCAAAGACAACAACAGCAACAACAGCAACAACAGCAACAACAGCAACAACAGCAACAACAGCAACAACAGCAACAGCCTCAAGAGAACCAGAACCAACAACCAGAGCAACAATCACAAGACAATGACGTTACAAATAGTCCACATCCACACATTTCACCATCTCACTTATATGAACAATTGAAAAATGCAACATATGAAGAAAAAGGGAAAACAATGATGGTAATAAGTGACAAAGTATCAACTTTCCTTGGTTCTTTTGTAAAAGAAAGTAGTATCAATGATTTTTACAAGTTCAATTTTGTTCCTTACGATAATGAAGGATTCACCATAGAAAGGAAACCTTGGCCCACGTTAGTGATACTAAGATACAATCAACAGACGGGGGTTGTTGAAATATACACGGTGTCAACGTCCACCACTATTAGTCAACAGTATGAAAATACAAATACACAACAGTTGACAATTGAAAATATTGTAAAACTTGAAAACGAAACTGAATATACGAAGAGAACATCAACATCAACACCCAATGTCAGTCTTAAAATCATTGGAACGCCAACAACATTGATATTGGGTATGAAACCGGATGAAGGTCAATTCAAATTTGATGAGTATTCAAGAAATTTAATTAGTTTGATTAATGCAGCAAACAAAACGGATTATCACTTGACACGGTTGTATGTATATTTACCTAAAAGTGAAATCGGATTTTTTAAAAATATTGCTATAAATTTTTTCAGAAAACCAAAACCGAATGCAGCTAATCCGAATGCAGCTAATCCGAATGAATCCGGTAAAGGTGTGACTAAAATGGCAACAAAAGCTGCAGGTGCAGGTGTAACTGAAGGTATAATGGCAGCACTTTTCGGAGGAAATAAACGCACCCGACGACAACGACAATCACGATTCAAAAAATGCACGCGAAGAAACAAATATACGAAGAACGGAAAAACACATAAAAATCGGCATTAAACCTGGTTCGTATCGTTTCATGCAAAAAATGGGTTTAAATAAACGGCACGCGATGATTATAAAGGAATAAACAAACACAAAAAACAAGAAACAAAACACACAATAAAACAAAACCAAAATGAAAATCCCGAATCATTTTGAAACGTATGTTGAAGCGGTGAATTCAACCACGCTGCATCCCAAGCTGAAAACAATTTATGAAACGGCGTTTCCATCCAACATAAACCATTTGCCGAACTTGATTTTTTATGGTCCAAGTGGAACCGGAAAGTATAGCCAAGTGTTGGCGTGCATCAGCAAGTACAGTCCAACCCATCTCAAATATGAAAAACGGTTATCGGTCACATTAAACAAAGAAATACAAACCATAAAAATAAGCGACATTCACTTTGAAATTGACATGTCGCTTCTGGGCTGCACGTCAAAATTGTGGTGGAACGAAATTCACACGCAAATCGTGGACGTGGTGAGCGCCCGACCCGAAACCGTTGGGATCATTGTGTGCAAATACTTTCACAACATTCACAGCGAATTGCTGGAAACGTTTTACAACTACATGCACATGCCGCATCACAGCAACATACGGTTGAAGTACGTGTTGATTACCGAACACATCGGGTTTATTCCGAACAACATTTTGAACAGCTGCGAGATCATTTCTGTTGCGCGCCCAACATCAACCATGTACAAAAAGATTTTGCCTGCGGCGGCGTCGTCGTCAAATCCCGCCAGCATCACCAACATTCAAATGTTGAAGTTGGGCAACGAACCTTTTTTGCAAAATGCCGGAGTGCAAGAGCTATTTGACAATTTATTGAACTATGTTTGCAACGTGGAACAAATACGATTCACTCAAATGAGAGAATTGTTGTATGACATATTGATTTATGATTTTGACATCAACGAATTCGCGTGGCATCTCATTTCTGAGCTGAAAAAAAGAGGGATGTTGCGAGATGACGACATGTCGTCAGTGTTAATTCACACCCATAAATTCCTGCAGTACTACAACAACAACTACCGCCCGATTTACCATCTGGAGAACTTTGTGTTCATGCTGGTGAACATCATATGTGCAAACAGAACCAAAATGACATGCACTCAACCAAAATGAAGTGCACGCAAATGATTTGGGTTAATTTTCATATAAACGTATATCGCAAAATCAACACAACTGTGACGAAAACGATGAATATAAATGATGCACGGACCATGTTGGGAGTGTCGCGTGAATGTTCCATGGCGGAATTGAACAAGCGATACCGCATTTTGGCACTCAGGCTGCATCCGGACAAAAACGGAAACACGCCGGAAGCCACTGCCGCGTTTCAGGAATTGAATACAGCGTATCGCTTGTTGTTGCCCGGTGCAAGCGACCGGATAAATAAAAACTCCGACGCTGACGCTTATACCGATGCCGATGCCGATGCCGGTGCTGACGCTGACGCGGAAACGTACTCCAATCTTTTCATGAATTTCATGAAATCTCTCTTTGCACGCCGGCATGGAACGGCCGACGGAATGAATCAGGCTCTCCTGGATTTGCTGCACCGTATTGTGCATGACTACGCCTCCATTTCGGTGAATGCGGTGCTGGATTCGCTGGACCCGTCAATGCTGGTCCAACTGTACGACACATTGGAGCAGTACAATTCGGCAGTGAAGATGGAGTCCCATGTTTTTGAGGAAATAACACAGATAATACGAGAGAAAATGCAGAAAAATAACATCGTGATTTTAAGACCATCTCTCAAAGATGTGCTTCAAAATAACATTTCGGTGCTGCAATATGAGGGGCAAACCTTTTATGTGCCGCTGTGGCACAGCGAGTTGCACTACCGCGTGGAGGGGTCTGACGACCGGCAGTTGATTGTGAAGTGCATGCCGGATCTGCCTGATCACATGACAATCGACGTCAATAACGAGCTGCACGTTGATGTTCGCGCGGACATCAAAGAGCTGTTGAACCGTGGCGGCGGCGTGTTGCGCGTGCCGTTGTACGACAACGTATGCGTGGAATTGAAGGTGAGCGAGTTGCGAATTATGCCGCGTCAAACCGTGATTTTACGTGACGGTAATATTCGGGGAATTTCTCTCATTTGTGCAAACGACATTTACGATGTGAGTAAACAAGCGCCGATATGCATTCGGGTTCAACTGGTTTGATGGGCGGATGTTGCTGTTGCTGTTGCTGTTGCTGTTGCTGTTGCTGTTGTGGCCAAACATCTTGCAAAATTTGACATAATGTATTGCATGATGTGATCAACGTTGCACTCGTTCATGTGCAATACGTTTTCCAGTTTGTTGAGCAGTTCATGCGTGATGAGGTCCGGGTTTCGGCGTATGAGGTGGTTTGCGTACAGCTTCAACATGTGCTTGCGGTCCAAGTTGAATTGGTGGCTCATGCGTCGCATCCGGTCGCAAATGGTTTGAACGCTGGTGCCTTTTTTTAAGTCGGCGGTGAGTTCGTCCCAGTTGGTTTCGGTTGCAACTGTGATGTGACCGTCATGCACGTCCTGGTTGGTTTGCATGTAGTTAATCATGCTGCGAATGTCCGAGTTGTATTGTTTTTGAATGGACAGTATGACGGCGTCGGAGAGGTTCAACCCTTCGCCGACGCTGACTTTTTGGATGAAGCGAACAATGTCCGGAACCGGCAGCTGGTTGAAGCGAAGGCGGACGAATTCGGTTTGAAGCGCTTCGTCAATGCGGCTGATGTAGTTGCATATGAGGCAAAAGCGAACGTTGTGTTGCGTGTAGTTGTAGCTGTTGAGCAAGTAACGCAGCGCGGTTTGCGCGTTTTTGGTCATGTAATCCACCTCATCCAGGATGACAAATTTGACGCCCGTTCCAAAGAGGGACTGCGTGGTGACGAAGCTGTTAATTTGATTGCGAATGATGTCAATGCCGCGTTCGTCGGAGGCGTTCAAGTGTATCATGAAGCCGCCGTTAATGTGTTGCATGGTGGAGCGCTGATACTCGTTGACCAGATTGGTGATGGTGGTGGTTTTGCCGGTGCCGGGTGGGCCGTAAAACAGCAAGTTCGGGAAGTGACGGGTTGCAATGATGTTCTGCAGTATGAGTTTATTGAGCGGGTCTAGCACGATGTCGTTGAAACGCGACGGGCGATATTTTTCTACCCACGGGGTGGAGGTTACAGGGGTTACAGGACACATCGTCATCTTATCTTAAGTGTTTCAATGGAACATGCATTTATATTGATATTTATGCTGCATCATTGTCTAATTGTATTCGCAATAAAACCAAATTAAACAAAAAAATTGATGAATAAATAATGTGAAGTCATAACAAAACAATGACCCGAATAAGCGAACGCGATATGCCCGTCGGATATTTAGAATTGGCGATTGGACCCATGTTTTCAGGCAAGACCACGTGGTTGACGAATGTGCACAAGCAATGCACGTATTGCAACATGCACATGATGGTGATAAATTTCGCGGGGGACACGCGGTATGCGTCGTCGGCGGAAGCGTTGCTTTCCACCCATGACCGCACCATGATTCCGTGCATCATGTGCTCCACCATTGCAGAACTGGAAACGCAGCACGGGGATGAATTGTCCCGTGCTGAAGTGCTGCTCATTAATGAAGGCCAATTCTTTCCGGACATCATGCGCGTTTTGGGTCACGTTGATGCCGGCAAGCGAATTTACATTTGCGGTCTGGATGGAGACTTTGAGAAAAAACGCATCGGCTCATTGCTGGATTTGATTCCGCACTGCGACAAAGTGTGCAAGCTGACGTCGCTTTGCAGCATTTGCCGGAATGGAAAGGAAGCCATTTTCAGTTTCCGAACAACCCAAGAAACGGATCAAATCGTGATTGGGAGCAACAACTACATTCCATTGTGCCGGGCATGTTACGCAACCGAGAGCGAGAAAAAATATAACAAAACAACTTAAAATGTTAAACACACGTCATACATAATTAATTCATTTCCATTTCCATTTCCATTTTTTAATGCCTAAGACAGTCAATGATTTGTGTTTGGTTCCGTTGCCCTTGAAACAAGGGCGAAAAAAAAAGGCTCCGGAGTTGGTGGGGCCTGCGTTGGTGGAGCCTGCGTTGGTGGGGCCTGCGTTGGTGGGGCCTGCGTTGGTGGAGCCTGCGTTGGTGGGGCCTGCGTTGGTGGAGACTGTACCACAAAAGAAAAAGAGAACGACTAAAAAAACAGTAAAAGAACCCATTTTACAAGAACAAACGCAAGAACCAGAACAAACGCAAGAACCAGAACAAACGCAAGAACCAGAACAAACGCAAGAACCAGAACCAGAACCAGCACCAACTACTAGTGTTAGTGCAAATAAAAAACGCGGAAGAAAACCCAAAGGTGGCAAATTGATTCAACAGCTGTCCAGCGAAAATGCGTCAGTGCAAGTGGTTCCCAATATCATACTGCATTTGAAATGCAGCGTGACCGATATTCACAATGAGGATTTAACCGCAACAAATGACAATTTCAAACCCGGAGATGTCGTGTCCTTCAATGCAATGGATCCGAAGGGTTCGGATTTGAATGACTCTTATTCTTACCAATCCCAGTTGAATTCAATGTCCGAAAATCACATGCATTATGAAAACACGTTTATACAAACCCAACCCCATGCGGGCAATTATCACGACAACAATGAAAACGCAAGCGAGGACGACGAAGAAGGCAGTCATTCCATGAAGGACATATTCAAAAAGCTGAACCACTTGAAAACGTCGTTTCACAGGAGTGACGTGTTTCAAGCCATTGGAGCAGCCCCGCGACGCTCGTGCTGCTTTTGGGACACGTGCGAGTTTGCCACACCGCCGGTGTATTTGCCCAAATCGGTGTCAAGCAACGGATACGTGGTGTATGCGTGTTTTTGCAGTCCTGAATGCGCGCTGGCGTATTTGATGAATGAGCGCATAGACACGTCGGTGAAGTTTGAACGGTGCCAAATGTTGAACGCAATGCACGGAAAGGTGAATGTGAGCATTAAGCCCGCGCCCAATCCGCAATACACGCTGAGTAAATTTTACGGAAATCTCTCCATTCAAGAGTACCGCAAGCTGTTCAAGAGTGAACAAATTGTGTACGTGGTGAATAAACCGCTCACGCACATTTTGCCCGAGATTTATGAAGAAAACAACGAGTTCATGCTGAACAACAAAATCATTCCCACAAACAACTACAAACCCAAGAAAAAACTCAGCGTGTTTTGATTTTACAAAATCATTCATTCATCATAAGTATTTAAAGGTTGTTATTTAGTTGTATACAAAATAACTCAATAACTTACTCCTATGAGCGCGTACGCCGACAATGTTCTAACGGTTAAAACCGTGCAAATTGCGCCGTTTCGCACGTTGATGACGGCATTGAAAGACATCCTGTTGGAAACCAACATCACGTTCAAGAAGGACGGCATTCGCATTGTGAACATGGACAAATCCCACACCATGCTGGCGCACTTGTTTCTGGGTGCTGAAAATTTTGAGCACTACGAGTGCAGCATGGACAAGATCATCATCGGCGTGAACATGTTCCACTTGTTCAAGCTCATTAATTCCATTGACAACGACGACACGCTGACCATCTACATTGAGAAGAAGGATTACAATGACGGCATTGTGTCGTTCCTGGGGCTGAAGTTTGAGAACGGCGACATCAAGCAGTGCAAGACGCAGAAGCTGCGGCTGATTGAGCCCGACCCCGAGGAGTTCATTGAGCCCAATGTGGTGTTTTCGTCGGTGATTAATTTGCCGTCCTCCGATTTCCAGAAAATCATTCGCGACATGTCCTGCATTTCGGAGAAGTTGGAGATTAAGTCGGTGGGCAACGAGCTGATTTTCCGGTGCTCGGGCCAGTTTGCCACGGCGGAAATTCGTCGCGTGGAAACGGACGGCAGCATGGAATTCATCCAAAAGCAGGACTCCAATAAAATCATTCAGGGCGAATTCTCTCTGAAAAATTTGGGCTATTTCATAAAATGCACCAACTTGTGCAGTCAAATTGAAATGTATCTGGAGAACGACCTGCCGTTGGTGGTGAAGTACTACGTGGCCAGCCTGGGCGAAATTAAGCTGTGCCTGGCGCCGCTGCCGTCGTCCAACTAATAATGGGGACATGCGTCCCCCTTAAACCCCTCCCTTGGACCTACGGTTCACAAGGCTGCGTTTCATCCCTTAAATATATGCCTTCAAACACGTCGGGTGCGTTTCTTATGTTTTCGGGTTCCACCTTTTCTAGAAGCGCTTTTGGTGGATGTGCCCTTGGGACTGGACGCGCTCTTGGGACTGGACGCGCTCTTGGGACTGGATGTGCCCTTGGGACTGGACGCGCTCTTGGGACTGGATGTGCCCTTTGGACTGGATGTGCCCTTGGGACTGGACTTAGGGCTGAGACTGGACGTCACGCGTCGCAAGCCGCAATCTCGTGAAATGGAAGACACGGTTATGAATGCAGGTTCAACATATCTCACTTTGTTTGTGCGTTTAAAGAATGCGCTAACCCGGCTTGGGCGTTTTTTGACACAATCAACCGCAACCAAATTCGTTACCGGGTTATAAGATACAACTGTTCCACTTTTAATGTCGGCGGTTTTCCTAGGGGCGGCTAGATTATCCGTGTCGCGATACACCCCAAACGTAACCGAACATTTGGGTTTGTTCAGCAAATCGGAAAGGTAAACATCCTTGTGCTTCGTTGCGATAGTTGGTTTTGGGGGTAACAGCGTCCGGTCCGATGCAATGTAATAATTTCCTGGATCTACGCGGGAATAATAGTTGCGAGTCCGTAAAATGGGGTCGCTCATGGATTGTCTTGTCTTGGGTTATAATTTCACGTGATAAAATAATATTTCTACGAAATGTTTTAATTGTTTTAATGTTTCAAATAAAATTGATTTATAAATAATGCACAATTAATGTATTACAGACTTACAACCAATTCATTTCATACACGACGACAAATGTCCAAACCGGTGATTGAAACATTTAGGGACCATGACGGCACCTTGACATTCACGGTGAGCGGGATCAACGCGAGCTTGATCAATGCCGTGCGCCGCACCATTCTGTCCGACATTCCCACATACTGCTTCCGCACCTTGCCGCACACCGAAAACCGGGTCCACATCACCGCCAACACCTCCCGTTTGAACAACGAAATCATCAAGCAACGCATGGGCTGCATTCCCATTCACATGAAAGCGAATGACCCCGATTTTGAGGACTTTGAACCGGCCGATTATCGCGTGGTTTTAGACGTGCAAAACACGGGAACTTCCAGCATGTACGCAACCACCAAGGACTTTCGCATGGTGAATGTGAAAACGGGAAAAGAGTTGAGCGAGTCGGTTGTTCGGCGCATTTTCCCGGTGGATCCGATGACCAACGGCTACATTTTGATCACGCGGCTAATGCCGAGACTCACGCAAGTGGTTGAAGGCGAGCGGATTTCGCTGACCGCGGAAATCGGGGTGGGCACTTCGCGAATGGACGGCATGTACAATGTCGTGAGCACGTGCGCGTATTCCGCCACTCAAGATGTGGAAAAAGCCGACAAAGTGTGGGCCGAATGTGCCAAAGTTTTGGAACGGGATGGAAATGACGCGGCATTCATTGCGTCTGAAAAAAAAAACTGGTTCGCCATGGAAGCCAAGCGACACATTCGGCCCGACAGCTTTGATTTCATCATTGAAACTGTGGGCGTGTACTCCAATGTGGAGATTTTGACCAAAGCGTGCCTGCTTCTTGTTGAAAAATGCAACAAAATGATTTCAGACATTGAGAATGCCAGCGGCGACGTGGAAGTGGCGCCTTCGGACACCACGCTGAGCAACGGGTACGACGTGACGCTGCAAAACGAGGACTACACGATGGGCAGGTGCATTGAATACTTCCTTCACACCAACCATTACACGGGCAGCCGCACGGTTTCGTTTTGCGGGTTTCGCAAAAACCATCCGCACGACACGCACAGCATTATTCGCTTGGCGTTTCACGCGCCAACTGATATTGACGTTGTGAACACGTATTTGATTCAAGCCGCGCGCGACTCGGCTGCGGTGTTCCAGTCGTTCATTTCGCAGATTCACCGTTAACGGGAACCCAGGTTCCCGTAGGCCCTCCTGACCCCGTGCAGAAAACCTAGGTTTTCCGCACCTTTCCTTTAAGCCATCCGCACCTTTCCTTTAAGCCATCCGCACCTTTCCTTTAAGCCATCCTGCGTAAATTAGTATTTTAATGTTTGATTCCAAAACCAAAAATTAAAACTTGTGTTTAATGTTTTTATTTTTATGTTTTATATGCAAACTTCATCACAACATGCAGTTGTGTGTTCAGTCATGCTTTTCTTTTTCGCAGGCTTTTCGCACCCCGTAATTCAGCGCGTAGATTTGGTGCGAGGGGGACAGCCCATTCATGTAGACAATTGTTTTTCCCAGCGTGACGTGGTCCCTCTTTTCGCGCAGCTCTTTCAAATAACTTTCATGCAAGCGAAACATGTGCGTTCTGAATTCGGCAGGATACTCGGCAAGGGGGCGCTCTTTCTTCACGTAGCACCCGATGTAGTTTGCAAACAATTGTTTGGTATACGCATGCAGCTGGTCCTTGAACCTTTGAAACGCGACGGCGTTCTCCGGGTACTGCTTCAAATACTCCTTCACCTTGCCCTGTTGACGCAGTGACAAGTACTGGAACTGCAACTTGGGTTCACTGCCGTGCAAGTTTTTAATCCGTTCGTAGTTCGGGTTGCGATACTTGAAACGCATTCCGGTGCTGCGCTCGCGGCACACCAGCCCGGGAAAATCGTACGGCGCATTCAGTGACGTGTAAATGTCCTGCAACTGGCGCAGCCCAACATCCGTGAATTGCAAGGGCAACCGCACAAAGGTTGCATTTGAACCGTTGATTTTAGCCAAGTGCTCGTTGCGACACTGTTCCTCAATGACAAGAGCCTCGTTGTCAATCTTGTAAACGGCGATCAAATACAACGCGGGTTCAGTCACGCGACGCACAATGTGATTGTTTGGATGCTGCATGACAAAACTGTAGCTGCAGTCCTTTTGTAGCGCGTTAAAATCCAGTCGGGCGGCATCCATGCACTCCAAAAACATGCGACGGAAGGTCTTTTTTTGATCGGTTGCTGATGTCGTTGTGGTTGTTGTCGTTGTTTCTGTTGTGGTTGTTGTCGTTGTTGCTGTTGCGTCAGGCCCAAGCGAATGGAACACAATGTTTGCGCCCACGCAGCTTTTTGTGGATACTTCCCAGTCCGCGCCCTCGTCTTGCCCATTGGGTCGGTGGTAAAACACGTTGATCATGGTGCCCTCCACGAACTCATCCACAATAATGTTGTCATCCGAGAAGCGATCATCCAACTCATCGGTTGAAGGGATAATGCATTTTGGCGGGGAGTACGCCATGATTTTTCCATACTTATCCAATACCAATGATCGCAAAAGTCCGATGGTTTTCAGCTCGTCGCATTTCAGCGTGCCGCTCATGTACTTCAAAACGGAATGCACATGAGGCCCGCACTTCCATTTTTTGTTGGTCAAATTGCATTTTTTCAACAGGGACTGCAGTTCGTCGCCTTCGGGGTCATGGAACATGAGGCTGAAAATGCGCAGAATGTCGGGTCCAACCTGTTTCAAATCGTAGGTCCAAGCGGTATTCATGTCGGGTTGCATGTCGTGTTGCGGTATTATCATGCATGTGATATATGTCTTTAACTTCATTTCAATTTTATTTAATGGATGCCAATTTAATGATGGTTGCGCTTTGTGCGGCCGCCTTTTTTGGGCGACTTGGGTTTTCTTGTTTTTTTAACAGACGTTTTGCCTGCCTTCTCTCGCGCCTTGTTCAACATTTCAATGACCGCTTCGTTTGAAAGGGCTCGGTCGCACCCTTTGACGTATCCGTCAATGTTTTTTTGCAGCGTGTTCATCTTGCGCTGACACGGTGTCAGCTTCGCATACTCCCGTTTTTTTCGGGCGGCCTCTTCTTTTTGTTCAGCCTCTTTTTGCACAAAGTCCTTCGCGGTTTGTTCAAAGTACTCTTTCAATGGAACCACTTTTTTTCCAATTTCGCGGTTTTGTTTGAACACGGCTTCGTCTATTTGCGGGGCTTCGGTGGACACGCCGTATCGCATTGCAATCAAGTCGGCCGCATTTTCCAGTGGGTTTTTCTTTTGCTGTAACGTTTGTGCTGGGACAGCGCTGGCGTCTAATAAAGTTGGTGCAATCCGTTTTTTAGGTTTTGTTGACATTTTAAAAGAGAGGCGCAGATATATACACTAAGATTAATATTTTAAAAATATTAATAAAAATATTAATAAAAATATAATAGAAGTTTATGTTAAGGTATATACAATCATCTCCCATTGTTTGTAATTTAAATGTCAGTGCAATTACAATTGGGCGATATTATTCAGATTGAAGCCAAAAACCAGGATTTGAACAACCATGTGTATGTCATTGACTATTTGGATGAAACCAAGCTTCGGCTCATTGATGCCGAGACAACGTTGCCGTGCACGTTGACCATTAATCCCGAAACGGGGTCCTTTTCGGATGAATCCATATTCAACATTAACATTTTAGACCATGCGCCGGAGCCGGGATACGCGCGACAAAACGGGCTGCTCCCCAACACATGGATTGACATTTACTTTGGCGGCGAGCACCCCACCGTCATTACCGGACGCATTTCCAATTTAGAAGAAGGCGAGGACATGATTGAACTCACCACCGCACCGGACAACGACGTCATTTACATTAACTTCGGGTTCAAGGGTCTGCCGGAACACTTGCCGATTGAACGCATCAACATACGGCCACCCCCTTCAACGGTCGGGGTCGGAGTCGGAGTCGGAGAAGAAGGCGCAGAAGGCGCTTCAATGGCGCAGGCGGACCAAGACCCATTTGACGACGGCATTGCGCCCCCCGTGCAAACCGTGGCGGTTGCGGTTCCGGCTGTGCGAAACGCGATTGCCGAAATGTTGCACGACGCCGACGAAATCATGGCCTCGCAAGCGGTTCAAGAATTTTCGTTCATGGTGGACGTTCCCGCCGAGCGCAAGCGCTACACGCTGGAATCCCAAACCAACGACTTGTTGAACGCGCTGCTTTCCAAGGTTCCTGCCACCCAGCGCAGCGACACCGTGTTGAACGGCATTCACACGCTCATCACCCGGTTCAAGCAGCTCCGCGAGCAGTTTTCCACGTTTGACCGAAACGGCAACGTGCACATGCCGGCAATGCACGGCCCCGACCACCGCCCGCTCATTCACGCGCTGCGCCGAATGAACCAACGCCTGCATTGGATTCTGCCGGTGGCCGTGTGTCGCAAAAAAACGTATTTGAACGAAGACGCCAGCGCGCTGGAAGAAGCCGGGGCGGCGTCAGCCAGCGAAGACGTCATCCAAATTCAAATGTCTCAAATGCTGACGGACGAGTTTCAGTCGCAGTCCGCGTATAAAAACGGCACCGAGTCGTATGCGGCCTACATGAACCGAATCTCCAGCGCGCCGTTTGTGCCGCCCGAATACGAAGAGGACTACCTCGCGTCCGCGGCCGTGCGTGACAATTTGAGCGCCGTGATTGACAACCTGGGCGAACTCAAGTCGTCCGTGGTGGCGGGCGAAGAGCTGAAAACCAGGCGCTTCGTAATGCAGCGCTACAACCTGGGGCTCACGCGGCTGCAAGACACGTCCATGACCGACAAGCGCATGATGGCCGAGGTGGTGCCCATGACGCCCGCCGACCCGCTCACCATGAAGTCATTGATCATGCTGCCGGAATCCGCGGTGTCATACTCGCGCATCGGCCTGCACAGCATCAACGTGCTGGACAAGTCCATGATGAACCAGCACAACCTGAATTACTGGCAGCTGCTGCGCAAAACCACGCGCATCAGCACGCGCACCATTGACGACCTGGACGAGCACATCGCCTTCAACTCGCGCGACTTCTTGAAGGACATCAAGGAGTACGTGCTCACCGGCGAAATCACCGATGCCGACCGGTACGCGGAGTATTTGCGCATTGTGGTGCCCCGCACCCGCGTCCTGTTTGACCTCGTCAAGAAGCACCTCGTGGGCAGCCTGACGCTGTCCGAAATCGTGAATTATTTGGAGCCCTTCATGGTGTACCACCGCGACCTGACGCATCACCAATACACCGACATGGTGGCCTTCTTGCGCGAGCGCATCCGCGACCACAAGCGCAACTACGCGCTGATCAAGGCCCAGTGCGACAAAGCCCGCGCGCACAACTACGGAGTGCTGCATTTGGGCCTTTCCCTGCTCTACAATTTGCTGGTGAGCGGCAAGGCGCACCAAGAAGACGCGGCCGCAGCCGGAGCCGCAACCGGAGCCGCAGTAGCGGGATCCAGCGTGTTTGAAACGTACGGGTTTTCAAGGGAGCAGTACAACATTAGCGGCGACACCGCGTTTCAGCGGGCGGACGCGGCCGATGCCGAGCTGCGCTTGCGCCGCGCACTCACGCCCTCCGAATTAATGCACCGCATGCTGGTTGCCGACAACGCGCGCCTCTACATGTGCGCGGTTGCCAAACTGAATTTGGAGCTCCTCACGTCGTTTGATTTTGCCGCGCTGCTGAACCAGCAAACCGCGAAATTCAAGCAGCGCAAGGCGGCAGAAGAGGGCAACAACAAGTGCGCCAACATCACGATTGCCAAGCAGTACTTGGCGGATTCGGACGAGCTGGAAGACGACAACGGCGTGGAAATTGCGTTTGACCGCAAGTTTGACCGCACCAATTACGAGTTCATTAAGCGCTACGAGTCGCAGCAGCAGGCCATGCCGCGCGAGGAGTTCGTCCTCTTTCTCAAGGAAGAAATCAAGCGCGAGCTGAAGGTGCCGGACGACCGCCAGGCGGGCGTGGAGGCGGAGGCCATGCTGCTGGGCGAACGCCCCGTTCAAGACGGGCAGTACGCGGTCATTGAACTGGACAACAACGACGGCACCAACCGCTACCTGTACTACGTGCGCAAGGGCAAGCAGTGGATTCGCGACACCAACATTCCCACGGGGGTCAGCATGTACGACCCCTCCGTGTTTTGCAACGTGCAGGAAAAGTGTTTCACCGTGGACAACACGTGCATGGACCAACAGTTGGCCGCCGATGCGGTGAAAGAGGGGCTGCTGGATGAAATGAACGCGGAATTCAAGGTCAGCGTGGACGACAACCGCGAACGCACCGTGCAGCGCATTGACGGCAAATTCCAGTACTACGACACGGTGCTGCCGCGATTGCGGCACATGAAGTACGCGCGCATGACCAAATACAACGACGCGCAGCTGCGGCACCAAGTGAGCGCCGACGACTTCCAGGACATACTGCAGTCGCCGTACGAACGACTGAAAACAATTATTCTTGGGCAGTCCGATTTGGTGAAACGCAGCGCCGACATTCTGAACTTCGCCGAGCGCTACACGCGCGGAGCCAACGAACGGCTCAGCGAAGACCCGCACTGGCTGTACTGCGTTAAGACCGACGTGAAGCTGCTGCCGTCGTTCTTGCGCCGGCTGGCAGCGGCGTTCATGGCGTCCGCGTCGTCCGCGTCGTCCGCGTCGGACGCTCCGTCCTACCAATCCGTGCTGCGCACCGTTTGCCGAGAGCAGGGGGAAATCAGCGACGAAGGCAACGCCGTCGTTGATAAGTACAGCGGCTACATCATCATGCACATTGAATCTGCCACGGAAGAGGGCAGCGAGTTCCGCGACTTGCTGGACGAAGGCGCCGACGGCGCAGAGCCCACTGCTGCAACCAGCGTAAAAAGCACCGTGCCCCAAAAGTACGACAACCCGCGCGCGGCCATGATTTCCAACGTCATCACATCCATGGGCAATTATTTGAACGTGGATTTGAGCGCGCTGCGCGAGTTCATCGTGGAAAAGACGATGGCCACGCTGAACGCCACCCTGAAATCGGAGGAACAATACAATCGCGCGGCCCAGGCGTATTTTGAGAAGGAAAAAAAACGCCTGCCCACGTTCAAGGAGTCGCTGCACCAGTCGCTGCTGCTCTACGCGCTCACGTTTTTGACGGTGGCCGTTCAAACCGCCATTCCGTCGCTGAAAACCAACAAGACGCAGCCCGGGTGCGTGCGGTCCTTTGTGGGGTACCCGCTGCTGGGCGAGGAAGACATGAGCGGCATTCGGTACGTGGCGTGCATTGCGCACCAGCTGAAAAGCAAATCCGTGGAGCCGTGGAGCGCCATCAAGGACATGAAAGAAGCCGGCATTGCGGACAAAATCAAGCTGTTCATGAACAAGTACGTGGTGACCAACGGCGAAATCGGCGACTTGTTGGCGCTCAAACGCGAATACTTGAAGGAGCACGCGGAAGAGCTGGTGCCGGCCGAGCTGGACATTCGGCGCATGACCACGTTCCTTCCTCCGCTGAGCGGCGTCGTGAATCCCACGACGAATCCCGTGTCGCCGCAATTCATGGAAGCCCTGGAAGAAAATTTGCGACGCGGAAAACGCGAGCAAAACGAGCAGCTCGGCGTGCTGCGCGCCAAAGTCATGTACTTTTCGCTCGGCATTCAGCAGCTGGTGCAGGAAGTGGTGAGCAAGTACGGAACGCAGCTGCTGCTGAAGCCGCAGACCGAAGGCGGCGTGCCCTTTTTGCAGAACGCGTGCTGCTTGGAGGGAGTGGACAGCACCACGCTGGACTTTTTTGTGCGCCAGCGCCCGGGCATTCAAGAATGCAATCTGGATGCGGCCAAAACGCAGGCCATCATTGATCGCGTCGTCCAGCTGTCGCGCGCTGCCACGTACTACCACCCAACCTCCACGAAATCGGAGTTCCCGGGCTTGTCCGCACAATTTGACGAGCGCACCATATACGCGGCGCTGATTGCCTTCTGCAATTTCAATAACCTGCGCCCCACGCCGCCGGAACTGCAGCTCTTCTGCGTGAACAAGCCCGCGCCCGACGAGTTCAACGCGTCGGACCCCATTACCACGCAAATTGAGAAGCTGAAACGGCGGGGCGTCAATTTCACGCACGAAGCGTTTGCGCAAATGATGCAAGCGGTGTGCTCGCACAACGTGCTGCCGTCACAGCTGAATCAGCCGGAGTGGTCGTCCGATCAGCAGCTGCACGACATGATCGCAAACCTTGACGCCAAGGACAAGAGCGCGTACCGAATCATTCCGGACGAAATGCAGGCGCACATATTGTCAATCATGGACACGTACGACCTGGCGCTGTCGGAAGAAACCGTGGAAATGCGCGAGTTCAAATCGTACTTGAGCAACTTGTGCGACGACCGCTGGTCTCAAATCGGGTCATTCCTGGACGCGAATAAAGCCAACGTGCCGCATTTTTCCAAACAGCGCGCCAAGCTGAAAACCGCGTTCGGCACGCTCATGGAATTCGCGCCACAAAAACCGGGCGGAGTCATTGAATCCGGCGACGCAACCTTGTCGCGGGCCGTTCAATTCACGCAAAACTGCATGCACTTGTTGACCGACGTGTTGCCCAACATGATCCGCAACCAGGTGCAGCGGAATGCAAACAGCGTCAAAGTGCCGGCGCACTGGGGGTTGAGCAACGTGCACCGCGAAGACGTGCGCAGCATTGTTTCGCGAACGTATGCGGGGCTGAATAAATTTTACGGAGACCGACAATTGGCCACCCTTTTGCGCGGCATGCAGACCCGGGTTCGCGATCTCACGCGCTTGATGAGCGTGACCCCCTTTTTCGCGGAGATTTCGTTGCAACCGGACAAGGCAATCCAAGCAGGAACCCAGACCCAGACCCAAGGAACCCAGACCCAAGGAACCAAAACGTTTTCCGTGTTTGACAACCGCACGGTGCATTTGCTGTACAAGTACTACTTCTTTGAGCTGTTGGCGGAGTACACGCGCATGGTGGATTACGATGAAGGCAACATCGTTGCCGAAACGGTGCCGGTGGAAGAGGACGCGCTGGTTGCCGCAACGTTGCGCGCCGAGGAAGCGGTCAGTGGTGTAATGGAGGAAGTGCAAATCACGCAAGTGGAACGCACTGCAGTGGGCAAAACCATTGTGGAGCTGCTGTTCGCGTACGCCGACATTGTGGACGACGAGCGCGCGGCGGTGGATATGAACGCAGACATGATTAAGGAGCGCGTGCGGCGCACCAAGGACAAGGAGAAAGAACTCATTGTGGAAGAGTTTGACGGCATGACGAAGGACCAGCGCGACATTGAAAAGTTTTTCAAGGATCATCGCATGGGCGATTGGAACGTGGGCATGCAAAAGGGCTTGCGTCAATACGTGGGCGACACGTACGACCGGGAGCGCGAAGAAATGGAGCAGCAGCTGCGAAGAGAACGGCAACTAAACCGGCGGGATTTTGTGTCCGACATGCAGCGCGAAATATTCATGGACGGCGATGCGGATCGCGAAGCGGCGCGGATTGAAGCGGAAGAGTACAGCCTGCGCTCGCTGCCGACCGATGACGACTACGGCGATGCGGATGACGGGGGCGCGCTGGACTACGAAGACGTGAACGAAGTTGAATAAATCAATTGTTTTTTATACATATTTTTTTATAAGCATAAACCAAATAAACAAACAGATAAACAATAACCAGAAAAATGGATGTAAATAACGGTATTACACAATTGAAACAATTCATTGTTTCCAATAACATTGTTGGAACGTCTGCCGGTGTTTGCATAGCTCTGGCAACCAAGGATGGTATACAGTCTTTGATTGGGGACGTCATTGCTCCTTCAGTTTCAGCGGGCAACGCCCCGCACAAGCCATAAGTTTTGTGCGTTAACACACGAAAAACAAAAAAATGAATATAAAAAAAATGCAAACATTCGATCAATGGACCCATTAATAATTGATATTGGACATGATTTTGTGTATGACGAAACCCGCATTTGCAAAAAAACGGGGTTGTTGGTCAAAACCTTGGGGGTCGGATGGTACGTGACCGGCGCAGTTGCATGCGTTGCCCACACCATGTTTGTCCCGTACTGCATAATGCTGGCAACCATGTTTGCATCCTGTTGCAATTCCGCGCGATACGAATACGCGTTTTACAAAAAACACGGAGCCCGGTTTTATTCCCTAGAAGAATTCAATGCGTGGAAGAACCAACAGTTGCCTAAATTGAACGACGCGTTTGACACGGCCGAGGTGATCATCAAATTGTGTTTTTTCATTGCATCATGGCCCTTGAGGCTAACAATGTACGACAATCGCACCGGCGCGTTTTCAATTTGCGAATTGGACATGACGGTTTTAAAAATACACGCAGTAGTCACACTAATTGTTTATTCGTGCGCGTTACTTTTATTTATGTGCTTGTGGTGTTCCTTTTACAACAACGCGAATCCGAGTCCGAATCCGAGTCCGAGTCCGAGTCCGAGTCCAAGATCAAGTCAAGTGAGTCCAACGTATGCAGTTTACGTGAATGTAAACGAAACCGGATCAAATGCCATTGAATGCTGCATTTGTTTGAACTCAAAGGCAGAACCGTGGGTTTCCACCCCGTGTGCCCACGTGTTTCATCGCGACTGTCTGTCCGCTTGGAGCCAAATCAATGCAACCTGCCCGATTTGTAGAACCGACTTGTCGTAGGCATTACATATGCAAAAATAATTTATTTTATAATGTAGTATTATAACCACAAAAACAAAATGAGTGCGACTCGCCGTGGTGGTAGTCGCAAAAGAATACTAAATAAAGATATGAAACCAATGCATGAATCAATGCATAAATTAAGGCATCGCGGTCGCGGCGGCGGCAAACGCCGTAGCTGTAAGAAATATTGAGTGAACCCATATTGGTCACCACATCTGATGATACGAATATATGCAAAAGTAGTATTTGCATATATGCATATTTGACATATTTAATAATCTAAAGCTGCGGATTCACGCGACCGGGCAGTCCGTGCCCAAACACGATCATGTAAACAAGCACCACGGCCGCAATGCAAATGCTGCGATTCTCGGCCACCGCCGGGCTTTGTTTCAAAACCAGCACCATTATTCCGTAGAGAACGACACCGATTACCGCGGAATGAATCAACATAGTGAACCCACGTTCTTGCATTTTAGCGTAAATGTGTAAAAGTTGCGCGTTATCACTATGAAGTGTAGAGAGAAAATAATTGTAAACATTATCGCAATCCATTATTTAAATCGTTTGTTTAAATACACGATCAATTCATACACCAGAACCGCACCGGCAATGCACACGCTGCGACTGTTACTCATGACCATGCACCTTGTTATGAAAATGTACAGTAAGACGCCAATCAAAATTGAATGCAGCCCTGTGTTCAAATGCGCGATCATGAATTAACAAATCAACGAATCGTATATTAATTATGTATAAATTAATTAATTGTACAGCTTCGTGGACGTCTCTTGCCCCGTGACGCGCTTAATAAACGTGTCGCCGTCCAGCAGCTCCTTCAAATGCTCCATGTGCTTGTCCCGGTGCCGGAACAAGAAGTTCACAATGGCCGACATGGGCAGCTGCTTGTCCTTGATCGCAGCGTAAAACGTTTTAAACGCGGCGGCGGTTGCATCCGCCGTAGCATAGTGCTTGCCGCCCAGCATGTCGCGAAACAGCTTCTCAATCTCCGTCCGACTGGGATAGTTCAGCTCCACGATCATGTCAGTGCGTCCCTGACGCAGCAACGCGGGGTCCAGCTTCTCCGGGTGATTCGTTGTAATGAACACGATGAGCCCGTGCTTGAACAGCACGCCGTCCAGAATGTTGAGCAGGTTGCTGAACGTGAAACTCTGCGTCTCCACCGACACGCGCTTTTCAAACAGGCAGTCAATGTCTTCCAGAAGCAGGACGGTCTTGGGGTCTATGTTGCGGAACGAGCCCTGAACCGTGGCGTTGTCCATGTCGCGGCTCATGCTCATAATACCCAGATTGTAGTGGATCTCATTGCACAGCGCTTTGATCAAGCTCGTCTTGCCGCTGCCGGGCACTCCCGTCAACAGGTACGTCTTTTTGTACGGGATGCCGAACGCGTCGTACTCCGCCTCGCTGTTCAGAAATTCTGTAACATCATCAAGGATGCGCTGCTTGACGCGCTCGTCCATGTAGACCGTGTTCAGCCGGCGCACGGGGATGCGGCTGTACGTGTTCCACTCGCTGTATTTGTTGGTCACGGAAATGCGCAGCTTCTCGTCGCTGGTGTTGTCAATCTCGCTGGCCAGCTTGTAGAACTCCACAAAAGAATCGGGGGTCGGCGTGCGCACCAGCAGCCGGCGAAAGTAAGTTAAGCCGTCGCAGTTGGTCGGTCGGGGGTTCGCCTCCTCGCGATAGTCAATCTCAAACGCGTGCTTCTCAGCCTTAGCATCCGTGAAAACGTAGTCGTATTCGCCGCATCCAATGCTCATGAAGAGCGCATTAAGCGGGTCGTACGCCGCGGCAATCGCCGCATCTGCCGCCGGCACTTCTTTGTTCTTTATTTTTTCGTCAATCACGCTCTTTACTGCGTTGTACGCTCGCAAGTTGAAGTACTCGTGCACCTCCGTTCGGGCTGGCACGGCATGGTTGGATCGCGTCTTCAACGACGCCGCGTTTCGGAACAAATACAGCAGCACGCGCGTCTGATAATACTTCGGGATTTCGTGTTCGTGCATTGGCGCGGCTGATGTGGAGGTCATTCTGTAATGGAGATTACGTTATTTCATAAACGAATGATGCCTTTAAATGCATTCTTCACAGTTTTAGCAGGGTTGGGATTGATGCGGGGGGCATTACGTGCATTTTTTATGCGAGCATATAGTATCAATAGTATCAACATCCATATGCCCGAAAGTGACAACGTGAATTACACACCCAACCTGGAGTATTTTCTGCAACGGAAGGGCGAAGAGTGCGAAGCGTGGTCCAACCTCCATTTGATGTGTCATAAAAAGTTCAAAACGAGAGAAACCATTTTTAATTTGCCCATTATTACGATTACCGCGTTCATTGGCTTCGTGTCTGGTCTCAACCTGAGCTACGAATACATTCACCTGATTCTGGGCGGAATGAGTCTTTATGCCAGCCTGCTCAAAAGCTACTTTTCGTATTTGAAAATCAGCCAGAAGAGCGAGAATCATCGCATTGCATACATACAATATGGGCAAATTGCAAACGAGATTCGCGTGGAGCTGGCGCTGGAACCGACCATGCGCAACCGCGGCAGTGGATTGCTGGATTTGATCCGCATCAAAATGAAGAATCTATTGGAAGTGTCCGAGATTGTGGACACTTCAATTATCAACGAATATCTCTCAAAGGTTGGGCACGCAAATCGGAACGAGATGTTGCATTGGTTTACGCGAGAACGAAAAGCATCGGGAAATGATGATGTTGATGATGCTCATGATGATCCTGACGGCGCAATTGGCCGACCGCATGTTTTGAAACTGGCCAACCGGGTTGAATCGTATGTGGACATTGAAAAAAAGGTAATGCAGCTGCCCAATGCCGGACGCAGCATGTCATCACCTCAAATCAATTTGCACCGGTCAAACAAGTCTGATACCAATACCAGTACCAATACCAGTACCAGTACCATTCCAGGAATTATGGTGTAATGCGCCTATTTTTATTGAATTTCTCTCTAATTTGAAAATCAATAAACTGTTTTAGTTACGATGTAATTCTGTTTTATCTGTTTTCATGCTCTTGTTATTGTTCTGGTTCTTGTTCTTGTTTTCATGATTCGTTTGCTTCCTCCTTTTTTCGGACTTCTCGGACTTCTCGCACTACTCTTGTTTTTTAGTCTAAACATGCGTTGTATTGTTTTTGCTGCCCCTTCTTCTGCTTCTGCTTTTGCTTGTGCTCGGTCAACCGCGTTTCCATAACTGCTTGGTATATAATGAACCCAACTGTGAGGGCTTTGCTGGCGGTGCCTTGTTTGAAAATTGGATTGCCCCGAACCCAGTGGTTTAGAATAACCCTCACGCATCAGCTGATGGACGTCGGCGCGTCGTTTTACCTTTTCACCTTTGCGAATCATATCATGTACTGCAACTGCCATATCTGGCGAAAATGGTTCAGGATGTTCTTTTATGTGCAACAGTTCTGTTGCGCGTTGAATCAATTGGTCTAGACTAGAAGTTTTTGGTATACGAAAAATGGTGCAACCTGGCTTTAAAATGGTTTCAACAACGCTTGTCATTTTTTGTGCGTCACTACGAGAAAGGAGTTGCAATGTTTCAATGTACCATTTCAACCGACCAATCACACAATCACATACCTCAATTCTTTGTTTCACGAGATTGTGCAACGTTATTTGAAATTGTTGATAAGGATCAGTATCATTGTATGGTATTATTTTAAGGCTGTTTGTTTTTTTATATACAACCGATGCTTTTGCGAAAAAGTCTGCCAAATGTTTTGATGAATATATTGCCGATAATCCTTTCTTGTCAGGAAAAGGGACCAAACCCAACTCAGTAACCATGGAGTCAATGCTTTTACACATCGTGTAAAAATCATTCATATTAATCAAAAAACCCGAACAATTCTGCATGATGTCTACATGCATTTTTGCCAATGCAGCAAGTTTGTCTAAATGAGGGATCCATGCTCCGTTAAAATCTTCAAACATGCCAACATCTGATTTTGTCTTCAGTTGTATTTCTTTTAATAATCGGCACAACTCACCATCAATGCTTGCCAATAATGACTCTAATTTATGAAAATGGTTGGACATGTGTATATATTGGAATATATTATATCGGAATATTGTAATATTGAAATATTTGGGATATTTGGGATATTTGGGATATTTGGGATTGATTATTGAATTTCTCTCTGATTTGAAAGTCAAGAAACTGGTTTTAAGGGAAAGGTTCGGACACAACGGCTCGGCACGACGAGCCGTGCCTTGGAAACCGTAGGTTTTCTGACTTAGTACTCCGGCGTGTGCTTTTTGAACAAGCACCCGTGCGAAGTGATGCCCGTGAATTCATTAATGACCGCAGCATTTTGAAATTTGCAATTGGCCAACCATATTTTCACGATGCAAAAGTTTTTTTTCGGAGAAATGGTTATGCCGTTCACCACGGGCAGCAGCGCCTTGTTGGCCGATATGCAGTTGCCCACCAACGCATATGTCAGCTGCCGCCAGCAATCAGGCACGTCTTTGTTACTGACTTTATACGAGAAACAACCGCCATTCCGGTTTCTAACATCTTCCCATATGGGTGTAATTCCCTCCCTCATTAAAAACAGCATGCAGTTCACGACCAACTTGGGCGGCAGCATTTCGGTCACGCTCACCGCTTGTTCCACTGTGTTGAAGTCGTATAACTTAATATAGCTTTTCAACGACCAGTCGGTGTCGTGGGGCAAATGAGCCCACAACGTCCATTCACTTGAAAGCTCGTGGTGGGTTTTTGTTACTGCAGCCGGAGGATTGTTTGAGGTTGAGGATGAGGAAGAGGAAGATGAAGATTCCTTCATGTTGTTCTCAATACGCATAAATTAGCTCTACTTTTTAAATTGATTTAATTTGTAATTTAAATATCAATGAAATGTAAAAAACAAACATTTAGTAATAATGGCATGCGAATTTCCGGATTGGGCAGCTTTAACCAAATCTCAGCGTGCATGTTTTATGGATCGCGCTGGCTATATAGTTGACAAAAAACCAACAGAAGGGTCTAATCGGTTGGTTACAAAATTGCTTAATACTTTTTTTGAGAAGGAAGTGCTACCAAAATACCTAAACGACCCATGTCCCAATTCCGTACCAGACGAAACACCTGAAAATCGGAAGGCAGCATGGGTTAAGTTGTGCAATTCAGCGTTCAAGTCTGAATACTGGAATATATTGAAAGATGAAATATTTTTACTTCTTTCGAGTAAGAGAATGCGGTTTGGATCGTGTTTAGCCGAACAGCCCACAGAAACAAAAACTAACTCAAGACTGAAAGATTTCATTAATACGTTTAATTTGGATGATAATATGATACAAATGTTGGCGCCACCAAATGATGATATGTTACAACTTTTTCCGCGATTCACAAGACCAACTCCACCAACTCGAACAACTTCCCTTCATATTGATGAAGATAATGATATTGAGGGTGGACGCAAATTAACAAGACGTAGAAAATCCAAGTCCAAGTCCAAGTCCAAGTCCAAGTCCAAGTCCAAGTCCAAGTCCAAGTCCAAGTCCAAGTCCAAGTCCAAATATTAACGGGACAACATCATCTTCATAGTTAGTTTCTGATTTGGATTCCCGATATATCGGATATCTCGGATATCTCTCTTGTTCATTGCCCAGAGTTTCAATTGCGCAATGTATGCCGTCAACCATTGTGGAACCGGGCGACCCATGCGTTGCAATTGGCGCAAATACACTTGAATCCACAACGGAATCACAAATGCCTGTGGTTTGGTTGGACTCGGTGTCGGACTCGGTGTCGGACTCGGGGTTGGACTCGGGGTTGGACTCGGTGTTGGACTCGGTGTCGGACTCGGTGTCGGACTCGGGGTTGAACTCGGTGTCGGACTCGGTGTCGGACTCGGTGTTGGTGCTGGTGCGGGCACAACAAACACGGGGTCTTCTAAACTTATCAGTTTCCCACTGGTGAGACTGGTGCGCTGATTGAACCGTCCAATCCGTTCCCTGCAGCAAACGTCCTTCAGCAAGTGCTTCCATTTGTACCCGGTCCCAGGGTTTGCCCCGAGCGATTGCAGCAGCGAATGCGTGAGCGCCCCTGCCGCTTGACCGTTCAAATACGCGTCCGCGCTGAACTCCGCGTCTTGGCACCCGCTGATGCAAAACACGTCGCCCACCGTTTTTGCGTACCGCTTGAACTCGTAGCTGGTTTGACGCAGCGCCCACGCGGCCGGTTCGTACGTGCGCGGTAACGGCGCCGCCTGGTCAACCAAGTAGCTGGTGTCATCAAACTTGTGGCGCAGATCGCACCCGGTGCCGCTGTGGCACATGTCTAAAACCACGTATAACCGCACACCCTGTGGAACACGCTGCACCAACTCAGAACGCACCGCGTCATCCGTGATGAGCCCGGCCTGGACGTAGTCCAGCGGGCAAATGCAGGAATCCGACCCGCTCTCTTCGTCGCCGTTGTAATCGCGCTGCAGCGAACCGTGCCCCGAATAATGGAACCAGAGCTCGTCCCCGGCGCGCACGCCTTGCAGCAGTTCCTTGAATGCCGCCAAAATGTTGGCACGCGTGGGTTTGCGAGGCGTTGCATCGCTGATCATAATGCACGAACCAGCCGGATAGGACCGCGTCGTCTGCAAGTACGCCGCCACGTTATTGATGTCATTTATGCATCCGCGCAGCTCGTTTCGCGTGCCAACGTAGTTGATTCCTATAAGCAAAGCACGTTTCATTTTATTGTTTTGGGTATATAATGTAACAACACATTTTATTTTTGCACACGTTTTCACACTTTGACCGTGTTGTAATCATACAATACGCGAATGCAGTACGTGTCGTCTTGTTCAAATCCATCTGAAACGAGCGGGTAGTCTTCGGTTTTGTATGCAGCCATGTTTGCAAAATGATAGCTTGCGGGATTGACAGGACGCGAATAAAGGTTTGTTTTTGAGATGTAAAAAATGGAAACCACTTTTACCTTTCCATTTACGATGACGTTTTGTGAATCCCGGCGCAAAATGTAAGTGTCGTTGTTGCGCACATGGTGTGCATAATTCAAAACCATCAACTCGGTCATGTGCAAATTCAGTATTTCCTTGTATTCTTTCATGAGCAACATGGCATACATGCGTTGCATATGGTTCTGGTTCTGGTTCTGGTTCTGGTTCTGTTGGTTCATAATTAATTTGATATTATATACAAAAAATATATATAATATGAAACGATAACTTCCAAAAACAATCAATCAAACAAGGCCTGAATCCTCAACCTCAAATCCGGAAATGGTTACGTGTAAATAGTTGTGAGGATGCAACGTGTGTAAACCGGCGTTGTGATCCACGCATTTGATAATGTAATTGCATTTGACGCCATCCGATGCAACCATTCGCACACCGTGATTCTTCATCATGAACCATTTCAAAAATGGAAAATCTAAGAGCGTGTTTCCAGCCACATAAAAATTGTCTGGACTGGCCAAATTCAAATCATAGTCCTTGCCATCATAACTCAATACAATTTCCATCATGCGATAGTCAACTGGAACAAATTTGCGATCGTAAAAATGAACTCCCTCATGAACCGGAAATCCGTTGTACTTAATCACGTACGCACCCTCTGATTTTGGGGTGTTAGCCATAATAGTTTGCATTGTGTGTATCGTGCTCAACATGAAATCAAACTGCAGGGTGTGATTCCGAATGCGACTCATCAATTCAGTGAATGATTCTTGTGACGATTGCGAATAAGAGTCATCATCTTCGCCATCATCTTCTTCTTCGCCATCATCTTCTTCTTCGCCATCATCTTCTTCTTCGCCATCATCTTCTTCTTCGCCATCATCTTCTTCTTCGCCATTACCGTTTGATTCGTCGTGTGGTTGTTTTCCTTGGTCATATGTTTCAGAAACATCCACATTCACCAAATCTCCATCCGAATCAGATGGATTGGTGTTGGTGTAATCTTGATCAATGTGTTGCACAAACTCGTAAATGGATGCGTATGTTGTTTCAACGCCGTTTTTGATGACGCGAATACATGGTTTGTCTTCGTGGTCTTTGGATTCATCCACAACCACAATGTACTTATGTACATTTTTGCGCGCCATTCCAATGATGGCATTCACCCACGGCAAAACATATGCCACAAATGCCCGTTTGGTGTGCGTTACCAACGAAATGCCACCCCATACAACAGTAATGGCAATATCCGCCCACTCATCTGCTGTGAATGTTTTGTAAAGACACAACCCTGCTCCCAAGGCAAATACAGTGTAAAACTGCGTCCAAACGATAGCAGTCAACTCTTGTTCGGTACAACCCACCGGCTTACCCGAAGCATCATACGCAATTGCAACACAGTTCATTTGGTTATAATGATAACTGCTATTTTAAAAACATGTTTATATTGTTTCAATTCAAACATTTATTAACGGGATCCACTTGCGCTGGGTGTTGTGCTGGGGGTTGCGCTGGGTGTTGTGCTGGGGGTTGTGCTGGGTGTTGCGCTGGGTGTTGCGCTGGGGGTTGCGCTGGGTGTTGCGCTGGGGGTTGCACTGGGGGTTGCGCTGGGGGTTGCACTGGGGGTTGCACTGGGGGTTGCACTGGGTGTTGACGTTGGTTTTGAATACTGCCAGTAAAAGTACCTACCAAACCCTCTGTATGGTTTGATACGCGGTGGACAGTTGGAACCGGTTATATTGTTGCGAACGGACAACCCGTCAGGGCAACAACCAAATTCGGTTTCGGTGCAAGTTAATTTTTCATAATTGTATGGTTGAGGAACACTCTTTTTAACATGCACGCTACGCGGATCTGGTTGTGGCTGATACTTTCCTTTGGATGGGTTCAAACCAAACACATAAAGCAAAATCGTGGTAACATACGTCATCATGATGAATGGAATGAACACGATGAACCATGACAGAACGGTGAGACCACCCATACACAATTGATTAAGCAAAATGGTGAAGATAATCATCACAATGACTTTTAAAAAGGCACTATTTTGTTGCCCCCTAAATAAATCAATAATGATTTGAATTATGGAAAACCCGAGGTAAAGAACCGCAGGTGGACACAGGTTATCTATTATCATCTTAAAACTATATGTATAAGTACAATATGTATAAGTACAGCTATAACATATACATATATTTATTTTGAATGGAGTTGGCATGGGGGTGACTTTGACCTTAATTTTTTGTTGCTTATTTTTTTGATTTGCTTTTCTTCAACATTTTTGCAACGCCATTCTTAAATGTGCCAACAATTTCACCCACTTCCTCGTTCGCATACTCATAAATGTCTCCGTTTGTTTCATCATTGGTGACATACGTTTTTCCTTTGATTTCCACTTCAAACAATTCAAGCGCTTCATCCTCTTCTGAGGCAGCTTCTACAGGCTCCTCTTGAGCCTCCTCTTGAGCCTCTTCTTGAGCCTCTTCTTCTTGATCCTCTTGATCCTCTTTTTCCTCTTGTTCCTCTTGTTCCTCTTGATCCTCTTGTTCCTCTTGTTCCTCTTGTTCCTCTTGATCCTCTTGATCCTCTTGATCCTCTTGATCCTCTTGATCCTCTTGATCCTCTTGATCCTCTTGATCCTCTTGAGCCTCTTGAGCCTCTTGAGCCTCTTGAGCCTCTTGAGCCTCTTGATCCTCTTGAGCCTCTTGATCCTCTTGAGCTTCTTGATCCTCTTGATCCTCTTCTTCTTCTTGAGCCTCTTGATCCTCTTCTTCTTGATCCTCTTCTTGAGCCTCTGGATCCTCTTGATCCTCGGTTTCCACATCGTAGTTATCATCAGACAGTTCTGTGTCATGCGCTGCAGTAGCATTTATGTATTCTGCAATTGATTCCAAATTCGGTGCAACAGCCGGATTGGTATCGTCAATGATTTCCAACCGAATTGGTTCTTCGGTTGTTGCACCGTGACACTTGCACACCTTTTGTTGTTCCAAAAGTGATTTAACGAAGGGTATTTGAAGAACCGCATCGTGCGTTTGTTTGTACAAGTGGTAATCGGCCAGCATGTGGGAAAGTTTCGGTTCCAATGACTGACGCAAGTCTTCCAGCAAAATGTCAACTATGGATGCAGAAGTAGTCATAGAAGTGGTCATGATAAAGTTTGCGTTTGCGCGCAGTTACATGTCTCCACAGTGATTTGTTTAATATGGTTTGGAATACATTCTAAAAATTGCTCGTTTTTATTATTTTGAATCTATAGTAATTTAAACACAATAGCGCATTGTTCATCATTATTCCATGTCGTCTTCTCCTGACTCGTCCGCGTGTGCACCCGCACCCAAACCGCTGCTTCCGCCTTATTTGCAGCATCTGCAACATTTGGAAGGGGATGAACTCAAAGAAGCCATTCACCGGGAACACGTCAGCCAAGCAATGGCGTTCATCCTGCGTCAAACCGAATACGATGAAGAAACCGCGTTCAAACGCTTATGCGAATTGAAAGATCCAGTAAAAGTGGTGTCCGAATATTTAGGAGTAAAACCGAAGGTAGACGCTCAACCCAAAACTAAAAATCAAATGAAGTACGGAGAGATACGCAAATTTATGGATTATGGCGCAAGGCAATACAACCTTCAGGCCGAACGACGTAAACTGATTCAACAACAACAAGAACAACAACAAGAACAACAACCAAATGATCAAAAATAATATCATGCCATTATATTGTAATTATTCGTAATTAATCGTAATTGGCGATTGGCGATTGGTGATGCCGGTTCAAACAAAAAGAATCCGCGATTCATCACGCACACGCACCCATAACGCCGCAACAAAAAAATGCAAACCGACCAAACACGAATTGCAGCTGGCATGCAAAACGAATGAAAATAAAAATCGGGTGTTGAAAAGTTTTGAAGCAGAGTTTGAAAAGACCTTCAAGCACACCTTAACGAAGGAAAACGAAAACGTCCAGAAGTCATTGATCAAGATGTTTAAAACCCCGTTTGCCCCTTCTAAAATCACCCCTCAAAACGATTTTTACACGTACATCAATTACAAATGGATTAACAAACAAACCAAAGAACTTGCGCGCACCAAGAAATTCTACGTGCAATTGGACAATTTTAGAATCACCCAAGAGAAGGTGTATTACGAATTGATTCAAATTGTCAAGGAATACATCAAAAACAATGACACTGAAAAATCGCGCGCAATCAAAAATTTGTACGAGTCCATGCTGCATTTGGACGACAGGGAAGCCGAAGACCAAGTGTTGTTGACCCGAACCCTCATAGAAAAGGCAATAGACACCGACGTTGACAACAATAATTTGTACTGGCTTTTGGCTCAAATTAACCAAAACGAGGTGCTGTCTTGGGGGTGCCCCATTTCATGGACCGTTTCCAAGGATCAAAAACGGTCGTCCTTTTACAAGAGCACGGTTTCTCCGCCGCAGTTGACAATTTACGACTACACGCTCTACATTGATGATGAAACCGTGGACGATGAAATTAAGCGATACCGGCGCAAACTGAGGTCAAAGTATTTTGAGTACATTGACGGCATGTTTGACGCGTGTTTGGGGAAGGGGCACGGATTCAAAGCGAGCGATGTGTGGGACGTGGAATACGAATTGTTGACTGCAATGGGGTGCGCGTCGGTGAAGAACGAGAGCAAGGAGTATTACAACGTTGTCAATAAGGACGACGCGTTGAAGGACTACGGGTTTGATTGGACCCGGTTTGCAACTGAAATTGGATACGACACTGTGCCAACGTCGTTCATATGCACCAACCTGAGTTATTTGAAATGCATTATGAAAATTATGAAGAAGGACGGCGCCTGGAAAACGCCCAAATGGAAAGCGTATTTCATGTACATCGTGTTCCGTCAAATCATGCGGTTTCACAAGAAATGGCGGCTCATTTACTGGGAGTTTCACGGCAAATTCATTAGCGGACAGACGGTTCCGTGGCCCGATGAAATTTACCCGATTTTTGGGTTGTCGCTGTGTTTCAACACGTTTTTAACAAAGGAGTACGTGCAACGAAACCACAAGCCGGAGCACATCCAATACGTGACCAACTTATCCAACGACTTGCTGACCGTGTTCAAGCGAATCATTAAGCGCAACACTTGGTTGTCCCCGCAAACGAAGAAGTCCGCGTTGCTGAAGTTGGACCACATCAAAGTGGTCATCGGCAATCCGGCAGAGATGAGAGAAGACCCCATTTTGAACTACACGAACCGGGGCGCGTATCAAAACATCAAAAAAATTGCTTGGTGGCGAACCAAGAAATTGGTGACCATTGATGGAACCTCGTCCGACACCGACATTCCAACCATTGACTGGGAACAATTCAAGCTAGTGGGGTCGCAGGCCTACATTGTGAACGCGTATTACACCCCGGTTGAAAACACGATTTACATTCCTTTAGCGTATTTGCAAAAGCCGTTCATTGATTTGGACGAGCGCGGGATTGAATACAACTTGGCGCACATTGGCTACACGCTGTGTCACGAAATGTCGCACTGTTTAGACGACGCCGGAAGCAAGTACGACCACAACGGCAACTTGCACGACTGGTGGACAAAAGAAGACCGGAGCCAGTTCAACCGGAAGGTGAAGGACGTCGTGAAACAGTACGAAACGTTTGCAATGTTTGACGGAATCAAAATGGACGGAACCTTAAGCATCGGTGAAAATTTAGCCGACATTGCGGGATTGTCCATTTGCATGGAGTACTTGCGAGACTTTCAGCAAAAGAATGACGACATTGTGCCGATTAAGTCCGCATCGTTTCAAATATTCTTTGTTTACATTGCATTCCAGGCCCGTCAAAAAATAATGAAGGAAGCCATTCAGGCGCAATTGAAAGTGAACCCGCACCCAATGGACAAGTATCGCGTGAATTGTCCGCTGGCTCGTTTGGAATTATTTAGGAACATTTACAACATTAATAAGGGCGACAAAATGTATTGGCCTTCCACCGATTTTTGGTAATTTTTTCGGGGTTGTTTTTCGCCATTTTATATTTCATTTCAAAAATTTTTTTTATTGGAGTATTACATAAACCCAATAACAAAATGGCTCATCGTTCCGCTCGCGCTTCCCGCTCCGCTTCCCGCTCCGCTTCCAAGGCCCGTGCCCGTGCCGCTAACCGCACTGCCAAGCGTGCCGCCCACGCTGCTTCTTCCGCCTCCAAGGCTGCTTCCAAGGCCGCACACGCCGCCGTGTCTGCTTCCAAGGCCGCTCACAGGGCTGCTTCCAAGGGCGCTTCCAAGGCTGTTGCCGCTTCTGCTTCCAAGGCTGCTCAGCGTGCCAAGGCCGCTGCCGCCCAGGCTTCTGCCGCTGCCTCCAAGGCCGCTCACGTTATGTAAATTTGCTACACTTCCATGTCAAATTTAACACCATTTAAAATTTAAATTTAACCCAATTTCAAATTTAAATTCAGCTTCGGATTCAATTGCACTACACTTTCCAGGTCGCGTAATCGGTTTTGTAATTCCGAGTCGCAAACGACAACTCCGGGTTTTGAGGGTCGGGCGTTTCAATGACGACGGGTTGATAGCATAGCTCCGGCGGTTTCAGTTTGAATGCGCACCGCTCGTCCGAAAACACCTGGTTGCATTTTTTCAAGTTGGCGTCTTCCACCAGCGCCATCATTCCAATGAGCTGACACCCGAATATTTTCGCCACATGGAAATTGACGTTGGTTTCAAACGGCGAATCCGGAAACACGATGCTCATGTTTTTCTTATTGTGTTCAATCAGCTCGTTCATGCTGGGCGCGTTTTTCACTTTGAGTGTGAAATCCAGCACGTGCATGAAGGGAGACGTGGCGCCAATATTTATGTACTGGTGCAAGCAATTGGACGAAAACTCGGGTTTCTCGGCGCACCCGCTTTTCACCGTCGCATTGGAAATATCCACCATGATGATGACTTTTCCCATGAAGTTTTTCACCGGAATCATGCCCAGGTTTTGCCCCCCAAATTCATAGTTGTATTCGGGGCCGAGCAGCCTGTCGCCAAAGGTTTTAATGCACGCAATGATGCGTTGTATGAACTCCTTGTTGCGGTTTTTGCTCTTGATGCGCAAGCTGATCAAAAGCGGGTCGTTGTAATTCGGCGCAACCGAAAACGCGCGTTCGTTTATTTTTTTGCACACCTCCATGAAATCCAAGTGGTTGAACGTTTCCGTGTGGTAAAAGTTTTTGGCTTGGCTGGATGCGCCCACAATCGGGGTGTCGCTCAAACTGTACACTTCAAAATCCAGACAGCGGTAGCCTTGCGCAATCACGTGCTCCAATGCAACCATGTCCACGTAATTGTTTTTCCATTCTCCCAAACAGCAGCAGTTCAGGGCGGTTTTAATGTAGAAATTGCGCAAAGGGTACTCTTGATGCTCTTCTTTGATGGACTGCAGCTGGCGGGCAACGTCAACCGTGTTCACCGATTTTTTTTCATTGTCGTATAAAGTGTAATGCACCACAAACAAGTAACACAGCACGGCAACCACAAGCAACAAAAAAAACAAGCCGCCGGGTGAAATTGTTCCGCTTATGGAAGCGTAAGCGGAAGTCGCCCTGGCTGTGAGCTCTTGCGGTACGGCATTCATCACATTTTGCATTGCAACCCACACAAATTAACAAAATCAAATCACAAATATAAACAGAAACAGATATTACATTAACAGTATAAAAAATAATAACAACAATATATCAATAATCCACAACCAATAACACACTCATTGCATTTCTCAATGACGGGTGGTTTACTAAACATTGTGTCGTACGGCAATCAAAACATTATTCTTAATTCCAACCCCAAAAAGTCGTTTTTCAAGACCACGTACGCCAAATATACCAATTTTGGCATGCAAAAGTTTAGAATTGATTTCACCGGGCAGCGCAACCTGCGCATGAGCGAGGAGTCGCGCTTCACGTTCACGGTGCCGCGCTATGCGGAGCTGCTCATGGACACCTACCTCGTCGTCACGCTGCCCACCATTTGGAGCCCGATTTACCCGCCCATTGCGTGCAGCGACGTGTGGCACCCCTACGAGTTCCGCTGGATTGAAAATCTGGGCACGCAAATGATAAAGGAAGTCGTGTTTTCCGTGGGGGGTCAAACTCTGCAGCGCGTCACGGGGAAACACTTGTTGGCCCAGGTGCAGCGCGACTTCAACGGCACAAAACGCTTGCTGTACGACGCCATGACCGGCAACACCGCCGAGCTGAATGATCCCGCCAATTACTCGGGGCGCAAGGGCACGTACCCCAACGCGTACTACAACACGAGCCAGCAGGGCCCGGAGCCCTCCATTCGCGGTCGCAAGCTCTACATCCCGCTCAATGCGTGGTTCTGCAACAACAGCCGCGCCGCGTTCCCGCTGGTCGCGCTGCAGTACAATGAGCTGCAGATTGACGTCATCATGCGCCCCGTGCGCGAGCTGTTTGTCACGCGCGACGTGACGTACAAGGCCAGCACGCCCGCCCAAGTGGCGCAAGCGCCCTTCATTCAGCCCAACTTCAACGAGCCGGAGTATCAATTCTACCGCTTCTTGCAGCCGCCGCCGGGCGCCGACATCACGACGGCCGACATGTATTCGGACAAACGCACGGACTGGAACGCCGACGTGCATCTCCTGTCCACGTACTGCTTTCTGTCGGCCGAGGAGTCGCGCGTGTTTGCGTCCCAGGAGCAGAAGTACTTGCTCAAGGAAGCGTACGAATGGGAGTTCAAAAACATCACCGGCAGCCACCGCGTGGAGCTGCAGAACACGATGGGCATGGTGGCCACGTGGATGTTCATGTTCCAGCGCAGCGACATCAACCTGCGCAACCAGTGGAGCAATTACACGAACTGGCCGTACGCGAACGTGATTCCGGCCGACGTGGTGCTTGCCTCCGGCACCGGAACCTACAAGAATCCGTGTCCACCGCCGAAACCCGTGAACATTGGGCCCGGCGTGGAGCCGGATGGCACGACGGCAACCGGACTGTACGTGACGCAGAACTACAGCGTGGAAAACCAGCAAGAAATCCTGCAGCAGCTCGGCATCCTGCTGAACGGCGCGTACCGCGAAAACATGCTGGAATCCGGCGTCTACAACTACGTGGAAAAATACATCCGCACCATGGGGTACGCCCCGTTCGGACTCTACATCTATAACTTCGGTCTGGATGCGAGCAACGCCGCGTACCAGCCCAGCGGCGCAATCAACATGAGCAAATTTTCCACGATTGAGCTGGAATTTAGCACGACGCCGCCGCCGCTGGACCCGAGCGCCAATTTTTACACGATTTGCGACCCCGAAACGGGCATCCCCGTGGGCGTCAACAAGCCGCATTGGCGCATTTATCAATACAACTACGACCTGACCGTGCTGGAAGAGCGCTACAACGTCATCACGTTCATTGGCGGCAACTGCGCCCTCATGTACGCGAGATGAGGCAATATAAAAGCGATTTAGCGCAACCTCCGCGCAACGGAATAATTAATATTATAATAATTTAGTATTATAATACTTAGCAGCAACGTTTTCATGACACTGACCAATTTAAGTGACGTGGTTGTGGAACAAGATGGGACCGAACCCACTTCACCGCATTTGATCCTGAATTATTTCAAGTTGATTTTGAAAATATTGGCCGTGTTCATCCTGTTTGCTTGGACCAGCACGTCCAACTTCTTGAACTCGCTGAACATTGACACCGTTGCCATGTACCCGGTCACTAATTTGGTTAAAACCAACCCGTATGCCACCATGTTCAATCCTGGAAGAATTAACATGTCAGATGAAAAAGAAATAAAAGCAAAAGTAGGAATGGCATGGTGGTTTGAACTCACCCAACAAACCTCTTATCAAGTGGGTGGCTTAATTTTGCACTATGTTTTCAACTTTTTCAAAGACAAAGTGAACGGAATCAAGGCTGGGGAAGAATCCGGCAAAAACAAGTCAATCCTCTTTCAATTCTTTTCATTTTTGCAATGGTTTATTTTTGCAATTTTGACAAATGCATTGTTTGCATTGTTTTTGATACTCGTGTTGTTCTTATGGATCCCTGGAGTTCTAGGCGGCTTGACCGCATTCATGCCCCTCACGTATCACACGCGTTCAGCCTTTTTGAAGCTGTGTTACAAAGGATTCCTCCTGTTTTGGACATTTGTGTGGATGTGCATTGTCGGTTGGGTCACAATTTTCCCCGTCATTTATGGTTTTTTGCATTTACTCTACCTCATGTTTTTTAAACAATTGATGGATAATCAAACCGGGTTTGTGAACGAATTCATGAAACGCATGAAGCAGCTTGTTTACATTTACGTCTCGGTGGCAATCATACTTGCATTCACGACCGACGACTTTTCTAAGGCAACGAAAACCACGATTGGAGTTGCATGGGTAGCATACGTGCTCTACAACAAATTTATCGCGAATAAAACCATTTAATGAATTGTTTCAAAATATCATAATAAACCCAATGCATGGCTTATTATCATATACATAATCATACATAATCAAGAATCAAGAATCAAGAATCAAGAATCAATCAATGCAACCGTTCGTCAGCGTCTGCACGCCCACGTTCAACCGCCGCCCGTTCATTCCAGCCATGCTGCAGTGCTTCAACCACCAAACGTACCCAAAAGACCGCATGGAGTGGATCATCGTGGATGACGGCACCGACCCGATTGAGGACCTCGTGTCCCAGCATCCGTGCGTCCAATACTACCGGCTGGACGCAAAGATTTCTCTCGGCAAGAAGCGCAACATGATGCACGAAAAGGCGTCCGGCGACATCATCGTCTACATGGACGACGACGACTACTACCCACCCGAGCGCGTGTCGCACGCGGTGGACACCTTGCTGCACCACAAAAAACAGAAGACCGGCGTCAAACTGGCGGGCAGCAGCGAAATGTGCATTTATTTCAAAACCGGGGAACTACGTTCCCCGCACCCCTCCTCGGGTCCCCGGTCCTGCGGCCAAATGGTGCAGTTCGGTCCCTACGGTCCCAATCACGCCACCGCCGCCACGTTTGCGTTCTGGAAGGAGCTGCTCTCCGAACTGAATCTGGCGTACGACGCGGACGCGTGTCTGGCCGAAGAGCGCGCGTTTTTGCGCGGATACACCGTCCCCATGGCACAGCTGGACCCTATGAAGGTCATTCTCGTGTTTTCGCACGAGCACAACACGTTCGACAAGCGCATGCTCCTCTCCAATTTAGGCAAACCCAACTCCGGCATGCAAGTGAGCACGCGAACCGTCGCGGACTTCATTAAGGAACCTGGCCTGCTGCAGTTCTACACGCACGACGTGGACGCGGCTCTGCAAGCGTACGACCCCGGTCATCCCTCCATGAAACCCGATGTCCTCCAACAAATCCGAGAGAAAATGCAGAAAATGAACAATGGCAATAATAGCAATATCAATAGCAATATCAATAGCAATAATAGCAATAATCTCTCCACGCATGAAGCCGCAATCTTAAATACACGCATCACATTCAAGGCACCCAACGCAACCGACCGCGTCATGACGGTGGAAGAGCTGATACGCACCGTACAGGCTCAAGCCGAAAAACTGGAAAAAATGCGGGAACTGTGCGACAAAAAGGTTCGCCAGAATTCGGAACTGCTTGCCACGATCAAGGACCGCGACGAAGTCATCGCCGCGCACTTGGAAACCATTGAACGTCAGGGCGCGTTGCTGGATTCTCTCGCGAAATGATGGCTCAGTCGCCGCAAAGGTCGTCGTCCACGAATTCGCTCGGGTAGGTGCATTTGTTCAAGTAACGCTGCATGCGTTGGACGTCCAGCTTCGTGATTTCAAATTCGTCCATGATGTCTTCCATTTGTTTGTCGTCTGCCGTGGCAAACGCGTTCAAGAAAAACACAAACAAGTCTTTCTTGTCCATTCCAAATTTTTGGCACATCATTTGAATGAACAGCGAGTTGTTGTATTCGGTGCTGTATTTGGTCAGAACCTTCGTAAACCGCACTTCGGACGGGTTGAATTTCGGGCACGGATTAAACCGCTCGTGATACAGCTTGTTGTTGTAAAACGTTTTGATCAGCGAGCTCATTTCATTGAACTGCCAAATCTGTTTTTGAAACGTGATGCGGTCAATGTAGTCCGCAAAACAAATGTTGTCCAGCGCGCACTTGTAAAAGGCAAACGCCTCCTGCTGACGCGGCACTTTGGCCAACGCGTCCACCACGTTTTCATGCCAGAGCAAGCCCACAATGGTGCGGTCCGTCTCGTTCATTAGCACCGAGTGGTCGCCGAGCGCGCACGGCGTGTTTATGATTTTTTTCACAATGGTTTTGCTGTCTTCGTTGTTCGTCTTCGGTTGAAGGATGGTTTGAATGAGGGTGTTGCTGTAACCGTTGCAGCCCGTGTTGTTTAGAATGCCGCCAATTATGGAAATTTTGCGGAGGTCGCCCTGAATGAAACGGGCCACGTTTTTGTGCAGCGTCAAGTCATGCGAATGCAGCACCGACTGGACAATCACGCTCACTTGGTCCAACGTCGGAATTGGAATCTCAAACGTCACGCAAACTTTCATGAGTTCCCGGATTTTTTTGTCCACGTGATGGTTGCCAATGCATATGATGGGGTTCATGGTGACGTCTTCCAGCCGCTGCTTCTTTGTTTTTTTCGGGCGCATGAGTTTGATCAGCGTGTTGATGCCGCCCTTGTCGCCGTTGTTCATGCCGTCAATTTCATCCATGACGATTGCAATGCGCTTCGGGGCGCGATGAAACATGGACAGCACACTGTGTTCGCTCATGTTGTGCTTTGTGATCAAGTCAATGATGGACTTGTTTCGTATGTCGCCCGCATCGTACTTCACGATGTCATAATTTAGAGATTTCAGCAACTGCATGACAAATTCGGTTTTGCCCACACCGGGATTGCCGTGTATGTATATGCCCCGACGAATGGTGAGGTCGCCCTTTTTAGCCTGGAACTCGTTCAACACTGCGGCGACGTCGGCGGCAATGCCTTCGCGACCCAGCACTTGATTGTAATTCAGAGGCAACAAGGCGTTGGGTTTAGGGGTTGGGTCCGAACTTTGTGTTGTTGGATCCTGATGTTTGGGTTTGACTTTGGGCTTGGGCTTGGATGCTTTCATGGATTTAGCATGCACGGGCTGTGTTGCATACTATGGGCTCAATGTGTTTAATATTGGAATGCATCAAATTATAAATAAAAAAAAATAATAAATTCACAGTGTATATTGCAACTGCATTAATAATTGAATACGAATTGGAATGGATTCCGGCCAAGGTTCTAGTTCGTTTTTTTCATCTTTGAACTTTCAGCGCATTGTCATCTTGATTGCAATCATTATGCTCATTGTGTCATTGGTGTTCATTGGACACGCGCTTTACAAGCAGTCCACCGATGTGTCCTGGCCGCCCAAAACCCTCAAGTGCCCCGACTATTATTCATGGAATGGTACTAAATGCGTTGCTCCCAACCCAACACATCACGCTGCTAATAAATGTGAATACAACGGTATACCGGGTGGAACTCAAGGCGCGCCGACATGTCCCACCGAATAAACCCGAATGGTTTGCTTTGTGTTTCATAATCACAAATAAAATAATTATATGTGTATAATTCAATAACTTATACCCATTTGTGAAATCATTTGATGCCGCATCAACACTATGCAAATGCAAACATTAGAAGTCATTCTGCAAATCAAGCCAATCAAGCCAATCAAGCCAACGGTCGCATTGACATTTTAGGCCCAACGGTGGAGCAGCAGTTCGCCATGTACGACAAAATCCCGAACTCGGAAAAGTGCTCGTCGTTTCACGATGCCATGGTTGGAAACTGGTACGACACCCCGCTCAGCGACGCCTTTTTTAGCACCCGAAACATGGAAGCCGTGCAAAACGCGCTGCGCAAAGGCGTCCACGCCATGTCCAACGGCGCATACTTGATCGGGCCGCAAGACTGCGACAACCTGAAAATGATCATGCGCAGCGTGTTTCTGCAGAGCGCCATGAATTTGGCAACCGACATTCCGGGGCAAATCGCCGCGCTCAACAAGATCGTGGTGGACATGTTCGTGCCGAAGCTGTGCAGCGAAGCACGGGCGTACCTGCAATACAAGCGCGATGCCAGCACCATGTACCGACCCATTGACCGCCCCATTTACTCCGCCGAAAACGACAAGACGCTGGAACTGCAGCCGTGGTTCTAAATCGGGGAACGTTCCCCGAACCCCTCCTTGTCAGAAAATACCTTATCAGAAAACCTACGTGCCGATTTGGTCTTTTTTTTTCCGAAAAAAATTGAATTATTTCACACATGTCATAATTCAATGCAATGCAATACAATCCATTACAATCCACAGTTCATTCAATACGCCATGTCATCGCGTGCCGCATTGTTCAAGAAATCTACACAGCGCAACTTCGGGTTTGAGAGATATTTAACATCATCCGAACCTAATTCGGACATTGTGTTGGACTGCACCGGCACCGGCTACGTCAACACCCTCCCTCTGTCATACTTCGTAACCGACAAAACCCAAACCAAAACCCAACCCATACAAAATGAAACAAATCGCAGGCCCAAGGGCAAAGCCGACGCCATGCCCTACGAAAGTTTCCGCATCATCAACGCCCAACACCGCGGAGGACATGCGCACTCCCTCGTGCTCATTAAGAGCCGCGCCATCCAAACCAACCCGCACAACATTGCGATATTTGAGTCCAACGGACGCAACCAGTACTGCAGCGTTCGCATCATTGACGACCATGACCATGACCATGACGCGAAGAAAAATGTCACCAAGGATTACACCACCATCTCCCCCGAATACAACATCAACTACGGCACAAACACTCATAATCCCGGGTACTGCGGCATTTACAGCATCATCTGCGTCGTCGCGTTTCGCCATTACCGCAGCAAGACCGGCACGCTGTGGCTCAGCAAATGGACCAAACTGCTGGCCCACATGAGCCGGCGCATTGACAGCAATGCCGGCAGCATGGGCGTCACACTGGCAGCGCGTGTTCAAGAAATCATCGCCACCACGCCGGATCATTCGTCGGCCGAAAAAGAAATCGCCGCAGCCATCCGGGCATGCATTTCGGACAAAGGCTAATGACAAAACAAACAAACCGAGCGAAATTGTCTCATTTTTTTCGTTTGATACAAATTATTACACATTTACAGTGGGTTCCGTGTTAGTGGGTTCCGTGTTAGTGGGTTCCGTGTTAGTGGGTTCCGTGTTAGTGGGTTCCGTGTTAGTGGGTTCCGTGTTAGTGGGTTCCGTGTTAGTGGGTTCCGTGTTAGTGGGTTCCGGGGTAGTTTGATCCTGTTTTGATTTAAAAATCAATAAAATTTGGAAAAAACATGATGTTAAACAATAGCCAACTATGTACCATAAACAAAATATTAACTCATCGGGTATAAGTTTAAAACAATAATTTATTACTAGTATTGACATCGCTAAAATTACAGCAAATGCTCTAACAGCAAATTTTTTATATCCAAATTCTATATTTTTAAATAAAAGTGTGTCAAAACAATATGTGCCAAAAATGTATATAGTAATTAAAAGTATAACATTGCGATTAAATATCTCCTTTAATTTTGAAAATTTATCAATAATTAAATATAAACTAAATAGAGAAAATACTATCATTCCAGAATATTCATATGGCATGTCAAATGCGTTTGAGTCCACAATCATCAAAGGTAGATTGGGTATCACAAATAATAATAATGGATAAATGTGAATGGATGACACGTAAATTAATAATACATAATGCATCCCTTTAAGAAATTCATTGATGTAATCCTTGTTTTTTTTTTTTAAAAAATTGAATAAATTGTTATCATTTAAATCATCATATATTTTGCAAAAAACCCCTGCAATGAATGTTAAAAATGATAATTTTAATATTTCAACATTCATTTGATATTTATTTCTTTTTCTTTTTATTTTTGTTTTCATTATTTAACGTATTTTTACAAATGTTTCAATATGGTTATGCTTTTTTCATTTTTCCTTGCGCCTTCGTGCCAGATTTTGCTGGTGTAACTGTAAGTGTTGCTACTTCTCTCCCACGTTTCTCTTCTTGTTTCACGTATTCGGCGCGCAGCTCCGCCAAGTCGGCCAGCCACAGCTGCTCAATGCTGGTGCCTTGCAGCGTGGCATGGCATAACTCCTTCTGCCCCTTCTCTTTCAGCAGCTTCTGCACGTTCTCCTCGCTCACGCTGTCCATGGGGAGCTTCAACAAGTACTTGTACTGCTCGTCGCCTTCCATGGTGTCGTACCCCTTGGACTGCAGCATGGCCGTCAGCTCATCCCCGCGCTTTCTCCGCAGGTCAATGCTGCCGTCCAGCAGTTCCTGAATGTAGCGCGCCTTGTTGCTGAGAACAAGGAGTTCCGCCGCCATGGTCGCCAGCTGGTGCGTCTTGCGCTTCTTATACAAGGAGAGGCGCGTCGCGTAATAATCCCGCACAATGTCGCGCACGTTGCCGTACTTCTTCAGCTGGTCCTGGCTGTCAAACAGGTGCATGTTGCTCGTGGATTCCGTCGTGTACAGCTTCAGCAGTTTTTCAACCGCGTTACCGTGATCCACGACTGCCGTGAGTGCTCCAAAGTCAGCCGTGGCCGGAAACGTGATCGTGAAATCCACCACCGTGTCCGTGCTCATGTCCACGTAGTCCTTGATTGCGCCGGACTCAATCAGCGCCTCCAGGTGCTTCTTGAAATCCTCCGTCCAATAACCAACCGGGAGTTCCGTGACGCGCACCTGCTTCTTCGCGGCATCCACGGCGTGCAGCCCTTTGACCAGGAACTTTCCACCAGACCCAGACCCAGATCCGGAAGTAAGCGCAGTGATGGTGCCTTTGAACCCGCGGTAATACGGCTCAATTGGGCCCCACTCTGCCTCCGGCTTTTGCAGCAGCATGTTTCCGATGTGGTCAATAATTTGCAGCGGATTGTGGCACATGATGTCCGTGCTGAACCCCGTGCCGATGCCTTTCGTGCCGTTCACCAGCACCATGGGCACGATCGGCGCGTAAAACGTGGGCTCCACCAGCTGGCCGTCGTCGTCCAGATACTCCAAGACGGCGTCGTCCTCCGCGCGGTAAATGAGGCGCGTGATTGGGTTCAGCTGCGTGAAGATGTACCTTTCACTAGCAGCGTCTCGGCCTCCTCCTTGAATGCGCGTCCCAAATTGACCATTGGGCTCAAACAAGTTGATGTTGTTGCTGCCGACGAAGTTCTGCGCCATGCCGATAATGGCCCCGTTCAGACTCGCCTCGCCGTGGTGGTACCCCGAGTGCTCCGACACGTAGCCGCTGAATTGCGCCACCTTGATTTCCGTCTTGAGTCCGCCCTTCTTGAACGCCGCGAACAGGATTTTGCGCAGCGAGATTTTCAGGCCGTCCATGCCGTTTGCAATGGAGCGCTGGTTGTCGTAGATGGAGAAGTGCTTCATCTCGCGCGTCATGAAGTCCTCGTACGTCACGTGCTTGTGGCTGGTGTCCAGATGATCCGCGCGATTGTACGTGGACAACCACTGCTTGCGGTCGTCGGCGCGCTTCTTGTTGAACACGAGGTCAATCGCGTCGTCGCTCGGCTCGCCCGTATACGCGAAATCCACGATCTTCTTGTGCTCAAAGTACTCGCGGAATTCGCGCCCCGTGCTGGTGCCCAGACCCTTGTAGTACTTGATGTTCCAGGTGCTGACGTCCACTGCTGCAGCAGTCGCTCCGCTTACACCGCCGCTTGCAGTCGCTCCACTTTTCCACGCTTCAAACTCGCCCTCGTTGTAAAACACGCGCTCCTGTGCGCCCTTGCGCGCCTTCAGAATCGGCGTGTTCATGAACCCGATGAAACCCGGGATGTGCGTCAGGGACGGCCACTCGCTCTGAAACAGGTTGATGCCGAGCCCCTTGATGTGCGACCCGTCCAAATCCTGGTCCGTCATGAACAGCACCTTGCCGTATCGCAGCCGCTTGGCCACGTCTTCCGCCGTGTATTTGCGCCCGTTCTCCAGTCCCAGGATGCGCTTGATTTCCGCGATTTCCGTGTTTTCTGCAATGCGCTTGACCGCCTCGCCGCGCACGTTCATGAACTTGCCCTTCACCGGATACACGCCGATCGTGTTGCGGTCCTCCTTGCTCAGGCCGGATACAATGCCCGCCTTGGCTGAATCTCCCTCGCAAAAGATGATGGTGCACTGCGCCGACTTCTCCGTCCCCGCGAAATTGGCGTCAATCAGTTTCGGGATGCCGCGAATGGTGCGCGTCTTTACGCCGTCCGTCTTCTTCGCCGCCTTCGCCTCTTTCACTTCCGTCAGGGCGCAGGCCGCGTCCATCACGCCCATCTTCGCCACCTTTTCCACGAACTCGTCGCTCACGACGCAGGCCGACCCGAAATTCGCGCTCGTCGTTGTGAGCTCGTCCTTCGTCTGGCTGGAAAACGCCGGGTTCTCAATGTCGCAGCGCAGAAACAACATGAGCTGCTCCTTGATGGTCGCCGGCTTCACGTCCACCTTCTTCTTGGTCTTGATAAACGCCGCCAGCTTGCGCAAGAGCTGGCCCATGACGTATTCCACGTGCTTGCCGCCCTTGGACGTGCAAATGCCGTTCACAAATGACACGTGCGCGAACTCGTCGGTGGGTGTCAAGCACACGGCGTACTCCCATCGTTCGCTGGCAGTCTCAAACACGCACTTGCCCTCGGGGCGATCGTAGAGGCAGATGTACTGCTTGAAATCTTTCACGGGCACGACGGCGCCGTTGTACTTCACGCGAATGCTGCGGTCCGTCACAGCGGCAATGTCGCACACGCGTTTTTTAAATAACGCAATCATGTCCGGCGTCAGCCCGGCAATGCCGAAGCGCGCATAATCGGGGCGGAACGAGATGCGCGTGTACGGTTTTTTGCCGCCAGTGGTGATTTTTGGCGCGCAAATCTCGGTCAAATTGTTCTTGAACTCCTGGGTATACTTGAGTCCGCGCACGTGGTCCACGGTTTCCACGGAGCCCCACGTGGACCACACGAGCACGAGCTTGAACCCGAACCCGTTCTTCCCGCCGACGATTTTCTCCTTCTTGTCTTCCGCATAGTTCGTGGAAGTGCGCAAGTGCCCGAAAATCATCTCGGGGATCCACATCTTGTGCTCGGGGTGCTGCGCAATGTCAATACCGTTGCCGTCATTCGTCATGGTAATTGTGCCGGTGGCGGCATCCACCTCCACTTCAATGGACGTGACGGGAAGCGCGTTGGGCTTGCCGTCCTTGATTGCCTGCGCCTGGCGAATCACGTGATCGCGCATGTTCACCAGACCCTCGTCCACCAACTTGTAGAGCGCCGGGATGTGCGTGAAGGTCGCCAGGCCGATGTTTGTCGCCCCGCCTTCACCTTCACCTTGTGTCATCGTCGTGTATTCGGTGCACTCCGTGAGTTGAATGGAGCCGATGTAGGTGTCGGGCTTCTTGAGAATGTGTTCCAAATCCGTCATTTTCTGATACTTGGTTGCTAAAGATGCTTCGGTTGAGGCCATTGTTTTAATGCAATGAAATAAAGGGATACATGACATCCATTTATTCGCTTTAAGTAAATTCAATTTTTTATTTATTTCCATGGACAAATGATCGCCCTATACGAGGATCACTTTGACCTGAGTCATGTCTAAATGCTGATTTGTCTTTGGAACGCGTTTTTCCAGCAAGAATATTTTCAAACTGTTTCTTTTTTATCTTATCAATAGCACTCTGTGTTGGGGGTTTTGATATTTTTTGTGGAGTAGCCTCAGCTGCCTTAGCTGCAATCGCTTTTACTCTTTCAAAAATGGCTGCAAGATCATCATGAGTAGCAGGAGGAGGAGGAGCAGCAGAAGCGGCAGCAGCACTATGCTTTCCGCCTCCTCTGCGAGTGCGATTTGCGCGACGGTGTCGGCGACGGTGATGTGTTTTGGCCATGATTATATAGTAACACAATAAAAAAATTATTTTTGATGCCTTATTTTGCGAGACTTATATTTTATTTTTCGGGTTCCGCCTTTGGCATGATGCAATGATCGTCTTGTCATTCGATTTTGCATTAGTCTTAGCCTGTCCATAATTTCATCCCGCAATTGGGAAATGAAGGCATGAAGTAACCGACGAGTCCGTGCACGTGCAGACCGACACCTCAATGATCTAAGTTGCCTAGAATATGTGATATTGGTTTCACCGCGGGCAATGTCAACACGTCGGCGCGTTTGCAAAATTTCATTCAGCCGTCGAAGCCTTCGTTGCAACGCTGATTCATTGTCGGGCACAGGGGACAAAATCAACTGAAGTAAACGACGCAATTCAAGCGTATTGTCACAGTTACGAATTAAACGTATCAAATACTCCAAGTGGTCCGATCGTGTTTCTTCTGTATCAACCACGCGGTTATGCGACGGTGTTAGAGCAGCAACTAAACGAGCATGAGCACTTGGTGTAATATTACGTGCAGATGCCGGAGCGGAAGCAAATGCTGCTTGCACTGATGCTTGAGTGGATAATGCACGTAGCGCTTCTTCTGCTGTATTAAACCGACTTAATGCATTTAAACCCAAGTTAAAATCCCGCGGTGACCGCGGTGTCTGTGGTGGTGAATCTGTTGCAAACCTCGCAACCTGACCTAAACCTAATGAACGATTATCTGGCATTAATACGGATGGACCTTCAAAATTGGCTGGTGGTAATATCAACCTAGAAAAATCATCGTCTGGTTGTTGTGGTTGTTGTGGTTGTTGTGGTTGTTGTGGTTGTTGTGGTTGTTGTGGTGGTTGTTCATCGTCCTCGCCATAATACTCATCAGCCATTCTAATAAATAAAAATATAAATTAGCATTAGAATATAAATGTCGGGCTACAATTATTATTCGCTAAAGAAGTGCCGGTGTTATCGGCCCATTAATAAGAAATTAATAGAAACCGGCAGCGGCGGCAACGTCATTCCCGACGTGGTCAATTTCAAAGTGTTTAGCATCATTATTCGGACCGCCACGGCGCAACGCAACGATTGTTTTACGCAAGCCAACCGCCCGACGAATGTTTATAAGAGCTGGACGGGAGCACCGGCCGGCTATGGCCAGCCCATTCGGAATCAATTCAATTGATTTTTTTTTTCTTTCGCTAAACTATAATACCAAAACCAATTAAATCAAAATGGGCAGAAACTACACGCGTTCAGATGACGGCCTCTATCACATCCACGGCAAGAAGTACGAGCTCATTCGCGGCTCTCGCGCTCAAGTGTTCCACGGCACCGCATACAAGACCGACGGTACTCCCGGTCTCACTCGCGACAAGCTGCTCATGAACAAGCACGGCCGCATCGTCAGCGCCAAGAAGCACGCCACCGCTAAGAAGGAGAAGCGCCTGGAGAAGCACGGCTGGACCGCCAAGAAGGGCAAGTTCGGCGCCGTTCGCATCTCTGAACTTAAGAAGACCCGAAGCCGTAGGAACAGGAAGCATTAAGCAAAAAATCCACTGTAAAAAATCTGTAAAAATGAATTGACATCACGAATGTATTCAATTCATTTATTTAATTACGCCGAGTACGGTTACATCTACGCCTTGAAGCCCTGCGTTTCTGGCGAGTGCTGCGCTTATTTGACATTAATCGCGATTTAGAACGCCGCGTGGTTGCGTTATTCAACCGGCAAACCCGTTTACGTTTTCGGGTAGATCCACCACCCAGTTGAGGGGGTGCGGATTTATTCCATTCCAATAGGATACGTCCAATTTCCTCGCGGACTGCATCATCGTAATTCGCGGGTTCATTTACAATTTTTATCAAAGCCGGATTGACGCCTGGTGTTTTCAAAATATTATTCAATAATACATATTTTACAAGCATTAACAAATAGTTATCTATGGTTGATTTATCATATATTTTAAGTACATGTGTGGCGCTTGGTTCTACGCGATGTTTTGCAATGGATTCTCTGAGAGGATACAATAAATTGTAACGCAATTCACCAACTTTCTTTATTTGGTTTGATTTAGCCTTGTCAATGTTTATCCCCTTCAACGCATTCAATAATTCAAGCATGGCCGGAGACCTAGTCGGCATATCTTTGAAATTCACTTCATAATTGGATTCGGGAGACATTGCCAAAATGGTGGTCAATTTCTCTCTAAAACCCGATTCCACTTCTGGCGTAAACAAAATTTTTTCAAAAACGGTTGTTAACCATGCATCATATGATCCAGTTTCAATACACTGATATAACTGGGCCATGTGTTGGCTCATGTCAAAGTTGTATTTGATTTGCGGAGACTCATTGAAAAACCGGATCGTGCTTGCACCAGTTGTCTCCTGAAACTGCATTGGAATGGGTTCCGTCGGGGCATCCATGTCCACTATTTCGCGCCCCACCTCACGCAGCAGACCCAAAAACTGGTCCCGGTCCTTATTCAGTTGTTCCGCCTTTTCGGCATCAAACGCAGCAATGCTGCCTTGTTCCAAATAATAAGTTGTGTTCAACTGGGCCATGAGGCCTCGCAACTTGCCAACCTTCGCAATGAAGTCTGCATTTTCTTGAGCAAAACTATCGCTGGAACGCAGTAATTGCAGTAAATAAATGTCAATGAATACGCGCAAGCGGGCGAAATCTTTCGGGTTTTTGCGGGCCATGAAAATGCGGCAAAACAGCGACGCGCCTTCGTCGCAAAAAATGCAAATGATGTCCAGCATAATTATTTTCAGTGAAACCAGGTTGCCACTGTAACCCACTTTCAACATGGTCGCGATTTTTTCCTTGATTTGATCATCCATGTTCTGCTTGGGATAAAGGGATCGCATGTACAGCTTGACAAAGTGCTCCATCGTCTTTTTCACCAAATCAATGGGCTCCAAGTAGTATTCGTCTTCCTTGCAACCAAGCGGTTGCTGTTCTTCACATAATGGATGCACAATTTGAGAGAAATACTTGGTTTTTTGTGTGACAAGTTGTACGCTGGGTTCCTTTCTCAACCGTTTGCTAATGAGCATTGTGTTTGAATCATCATCCCGATTACCGTACATATACATGTCAATTTTATCGGATGCAGATGCAGAGAGCGCAAACGAAATCGGTGGTGCATCCTTCTCCACAACACCGTACCGTTTGGCTCGTGCATAAAAGTTGTCATATAGAATCATCATGTAGAGAGAAAATACCGATAAAAACTGGCGGGACACATTACCGAACGCAATGCAGTCAATGTCGTTCATCCTTATGTTTTGGCAGTCTCTTTTCAACTGGACCAAATCTAGTTCAATGCTCAAATTGGTCGGAAACGACTCTGGGTCCGCTTCCAATTGCTTCAAAAAATCTTGAATGTAATACGACACCGCTGCACCACCGCTGATCACCATGTGATTGTCCGTTCCACTTGCGCTCATGGATTGGTTCATCGCAGTCATTGCTGCAAGTATGATGTCGGTTCTTGTCAACGGAACGCCTTCAGTAAGCATTATGGGACCCTGATCTGCCTGGACAGTGGTGGCCCGATGCGCAACCTCCCCAAAATATTTGCCATACTGTCCGCTTGGGAAAATGTCCGAAAAATGGTCGCCCTGTTCGGTTTTCACATTGGGATTCTGCAACACCGCGATCAGTATCATTTTTGCAACGACTGAACGCAACCCGGACAGCCGAATCATGTCAAAAAATGGCTGGCACCCCGCCGCAATTGCTTCATTGGGTGGTGACCCCGCAAATTTTGAAACAATCAATGCATTAATGCCGCGCGCAATGAGCACGTTGACGGGATCATAAATATCAGATGCGTCCGACTGCAGCAGCAGTTCCAGCATCACGTCCAATATGTTGTAATTCGCGATCAATTTCGCATTGTGCTGGAATGGTGTATCCGGTATCGGTTTTAAATCCAAGTTGGTGTTATTAAAGGCATTACGCACGACGTATGCCGTGAAAACCGGAACATGGAACACTTTCCCAATCCATAAAACGAGAGAAATTTGTTTGAATTTCCCGTCAATGAATGGTGCAGCCTCAATCTTTATATCCAAACCTTGAAACATTGGACGGGCTAACAATTCCGTAAATGTGGTTGAAATGATAGATTCAATGGAATCATTATTATCATCATTGACCGATATCAACATTTTGTAATGCGGCGCAAAGTCGGACAATAGTCCAATTGTGGGATTGCAATACATCCGAATGGTTTCTGATGGCTTAATCGTCTGTTGAATGGCATTCACAATTGTTTCACACACGTTGTTTGTTGCATTGGTTGCATTGAATCGTTGCAACCCTATTTCCACTGCTTTTCTGTCGTTATTCTCAACAATTTCATCCACTAATGCGACCGTGATTTGATCGGGCACGGGCACGGGCACGGACTCGGACCCGGATACAGAACCAGATACAGAATCAGATACAGAACCAGAATCCGTGACAACGTTGTCAACAATACTGTTTAGAACATCCTTAACTCCATCATCGTTATCCAAAACAACAGGAGTATCAAGCGAAGCAGAATTCACATGATCAAGCGAAGCAGAATTCACATGATCAAGCGAAGCAGGAGTCACCGGCGGAGTCACAGGTGAACCAGGATCAGACGTAACAGAATCAAGCGAAGCAGGAGTCACCGGCGGAGTCACAGGTGAACCAGGATCAGAATAAGGAGAAGCCGGATCAGACGTAACAGGAGTCACGGGCGGAGTCACAGGATAAAGCAAAACAGACCCCGAGTTCGACATGTTCGGTTGAATTGATATATAAAACGTCCTATATTATATCTCTAAAATTCATTTCTCGTTATTGTATATTTTTTCAAAATACTTTTTGCTCACAATTAAATGATGCGGACCGGCGGCATTGTTTTTGTTTTTTAATCGCTGATGCTGACAATAAAATTCATACGCTTTATAAGACGTGGTGTGCGCCGCGGCGCACTCTTGCAGGGCCGCCAACACATCCCCCCGTTTGTTCCACAGCGAGCAGCTCACATGCATCAAGTACTTGTCGTTTTCAACGGCCACTTCGGGATAAAAGTGCTGGATCAGTCCTAAAAAAGCGGCATCCGTGTGATTGTGACTCTGCAGTTGCGGCGTCAATTGCCCGGACTGCATTATTTGGTGATGGTGGTGCTGCTTGAATAACGCAGTGAATTCATCAATTTCCAACTCGTCGTCGTCGTTTGGATTCACCACAATGGTTTGCGTCCAAAAGTCTTTGAATCGGGTTACCAGTGGCAAGTGTTTGCTCGTCAACTGTAAGAACGCGTCCGCCGTTTCGGAATAAGTGGGCAGCTGCTGCACTAAACGCGACTTCAGCGCTTGCGCAAAAAAAACGTTTGGAATTCTCTCTTCGTCAATGAACACCTTCCACAAATACATCATGTTTTTCCAAGAAATGTTTATGTTGCTTTTCGGGGATGGCTCACACGTTGACACAAATTTGGCAATGAGCTCGTCTTCCGGGCAATGCGTCAAATACAGCACCCGTTGGTGCATTGCCGTGTCCTTGCACTGCTTGTTCAAAAACGCCTCCGCATTTTCGTAGCGCTGCGAATAGTGCGCCGCCACGCAAAAAATGTCAATGAGCCGGTGCTTGAACGGGGGCGAAAACGCATCCATTGCAACGTCGTTCATGTCCATCAAACGGCAATCACGAAACGCGTACTCGTAAAATTTGAATTTGAAGGCGGACAACAACGACGTGCCAAACAGCGTCACGCATTCTTGACTCAGCCCCTTTATGAACTGGCGCGCCTTGGGCGTGGCAATGTAGATCGGCTCCACGCTCCCCTTGTCCACTTTGTCACTGCCCCCCTTGTCACTTTTGTCCCCCTTCTCTCCAATATAAACCATCTTTTTTAATATGATGTCACCAATCACAGTCAAGAAGTATTTCGCACAGTCACGCGTCCGAAACAGCGTGGGGCACAGCATGTTCAGCGTGCGCTGGATAGTCTGCGATTCCGGAATGGACGTGAGTAAACTGCGGTCCTTGATGCGGCGCAGCACCTGGTTCTTGATCTTGTACTTCCACGGCATGAGTTCCCGGTTGCAGCTGATTTTTGTCAGGATGGGGTGCAGGATGTCGTCCTCGTTGATCACGCTGTAATTGCACTCGGCGTCGGCGTCGTACACGAAAAACAGTTCCACGTTGGGGTTGTAGTAGTAGTGCGGCGACTCGTTCAAAAATTGCTCAATGAATTCGTCGGAAGCGGTGATGAGCGTTTTTTTGCGTTGCTCCTTGTCATCGCGCGCTTGATTCACGGCGTCCATGACTGCCGGCAGCTGCGCAATGTGTGCCACCAGCTTTCCCAACATGTACTCGTCCCCCGCGTACTTGATGTGGAGCTGTTCCACGATGGCCTGCAAGTGATGCAACTGGTCGGACATGACTAAAATGCGGATTTAAATACGTAATATGCTGTTCAAGTATTTAAATTGTTTCATTTCGGGTTCATATTCTTTTTATTCATTTTCGGATTCTTTTTTTTATTCATTTCGGGGTCATTACCCGTCGCGTTGTTCCACTGTTGCGACGATGGCGATGGTGTCGCGTTCTATGACTATGACTATGACTATGACTATGATTACCGCTGCATTTGAACAGCGTCCACGGCTGCGGTGGGCGGTCGTGCAGATACGGGCGCAAGTTGTTCCATATCATGTTGCGGTCACAAAATTCGTCCTTGTAGAACCCCATGCCGCACGAGCTGCCCCAGCGCCCCCACAGCTGCATGTGTTTCGCGGTGTGCGAATCCACCGCCATGCCGTCCACCGCCCCCCGCGGCTCGTACGGCTTTGGTCGGTCGGCTTGCGACATGAACTCGCGCGCATCCAGCTCGTAGTGCGAGCACGTGGTGCGCGAGCACGGGTTAACCTTGTTCAAATACGTGTCGTAGTGGTCGCCGATGAGCTGCTTGGCGATTTCCACGTCCAGGCGCCCCTTGTGCTCCTCCATCATTTGTTCCAGCCGCACCCGGCGCGCGCCCTGGTGGCGGCGCATGTCGTCCCACCCCGTGTTGCCCGACTCCAGGTTCCGGATGCGCGGATCGTACGGCGCGTTGAACCCGATGAAGTAGCCGTTCTTGGTGCGCTCCACGTTCACGTACTTCAGCCCGAGCTCCAAGCGCATGATTTCGTTCGTGCGCGTGTCGCCAAACAGCCACGCGTTTGCGTAGTCGCCCGAATTGCGCTCGGTCAGCATGGCCGCGTAATCATCCAGCGAGTTGCCGTACTGCATGGCGCGCCGAATGCGGCAGCATACCGGGTCCTTGTTTTCGTACGCGTTAAAGCCCCCAAACGTGGTTTCCGTGCCAAAAATGCCGCTGCTCGTCACAAACACGTCGGTACCCGAATGAATGCCGCCCGGGAACGACTGCATCAAGATGCGGTGCCCGCTGCTCGGACGCATGTCCATGATCACGCGCGAGTACTGCCCGTTGACAAAGCTGTCAAACGAGTTGTGCGCGCACACAATTTTTCCGTCTGCCGTGTAGTCCCCCACCGCAATGAATGCGCTGCACCGATCCTTGGACCCGCCTTCTCGCGCGCCGCTGGCCTTTTTAGCACCGCCTTCCAAAAATTCGGCGTACATGGGCTTGGACTTCAAATGCTCGTTGTGCGGCTCGTTTAGCACGTCCGACAAGTGCGAAAACATGTAGTCAAAGCTGACGAAGCAGTTCCAAAACACGATGCGGGACAGCGACTGCTTGGCGCCGTCTGCAATGCCGCGCATTTCTTCGTAAAACTCGGGAAAATGCGCCTGAATGTGCGGGCGAAAAAAGTCGTCGGATACTTCGCAGAAAAAGGGAAACGTGCGGCCGTAGTCTTCGTGTATTGTGAATTCCAACATTTTCATGATTTCGGCGAGTTCACCGGCAACCAAATGCCCGTGCGCAAAGCCGCGTTTGTACGGATCACCGTGAACTGACAAATAAATCCACCCGTTGATGTCACGGCGTTGACCGTTGATTTTCATGTTTGATAAATGGGAACGTATTTATACAATACGGATATTATTTAATTATTTACTGCATTGCTCTCAAAAAATGAGTTAAAATAATGACAATATAAACTTGCATGTATGTTAAATGAGCAGCATTCTTTATTACAGCAACTTTTGCGAAAAATCAAAGGCCTTGTTGCAACGGCTGGCCAAAAGCAAAATTAAGGAAGGCATTCATTACATGTGCATTGACAAACGCGTAAAGGGCGAGAACGGGGCTTGGTACATTGTCCTGGAAGACGGCCAACAAATCATTCTGCCGCCGCACGTGAACCGGGTGCCGGCGCTGCTGCTCTTAAATCAAAACCACGCGGTGCTTTACGGCGACCAAATCACGAACCACCTTAAGCCTCTGGACGTGCAGCAGAACAACGCCGCCACCGGGTTCAACGGGGAGCCGTCCCCGTTTTCCACCGGGGGGGAGTTCATGGGCGGGTTTGGCGTCATGTCGGACAACTACAGTTTCCTTGACCAAAGCAGCGACGAGCTGTCGGCAAAGGGCAACGGCGGCTTGCGCCAACTGTACAACTACGCCACCATTGACTTCAATCAAACTATTGAATGTCCGGCAATTGAAGAAAAACAGGCGCGCATCGGGCCCGACACCACGCTGGAGAAGCTGGAAAAGGAACGGAACGAGCAAATCATGCACGCGCAAGCACAACAACAAGGGCAACGCCAGCAACAACAAGGGCAACACCAAGGGCAACAACAACAACAACAACAACCACAGTACCGTAGGTAAAGCAACGCACTAAAATACCAAAATACAAATATATATTTTGAGAGAAACACATTTAAAAATGTCAACTTCATTGTATACAATCAGAATTCACATAATAACGAACGAACTCAATCCATGACGTCAGACAAGTCAATCATCATGAAAGCGTTTTTGAACCAGTTTACCGATTTTGTGGAGGACGTGCAAAGCGTGTTTCCGGACAACGCGGACATTGAGTCCGCCAAAACGGCATTGTTTCTAATAAAAAAGACCAACCCGCGCATTTTGATGAATGCGTGGGTCACGTATATTGTGGGACCGTACACCGAAGAAATTGAAAAGGGCGACATCGGCTTCTTTTTGAACAAGGATTACACGCAGGACTTGGAGTACATGGGGAACGCGGTCATGCAGAAGGTGGACGCGCTGCGCGGCCCGGTGCGGGACATGGGTGCCGACAACCAAGCCAAGTCCATGAAGTACATTCAGAATTTGACAAAGCTGGCGAAGCTGCACGCGGAAATGGACTAGCGTTGTCTTGCTAGTATTTCCCAATTTTTGAAATCGGCATGATAACTGACAACATCTAAACATGTGTAAATGCACTTTCTTTTCACATTCTTCAAGTCAAGAAATGGCATTAAACACGAAAATGCGCTATCGCTCACGTGAATTTCAGTTGCATTTTCAATCAATGTGCAATAGTCCAACAAGTTGTCTGACATGAATTCGGAACTCCACAAATTATGATGAGGGTTAGTTACATTTGTTACATCCGAATAATAATTGACGTTTGGGTGAAACACTGGCAAGTCACTTTTGACGCGCACATTTGGTCGTATGTCATAATGCTTGTATGCAATGTTGCGATGGTCGTGCAAAAAAATGTAGGTTTTACCGTACATGCTAACGATGGAGTTGTACAGGTCTAGCTCTCTTTCGTTGTTTCTATGTATGTCTTTGTATTGATATCTAATACTGTACGGAAGACGCAATTGAGCGTAAAATTGTTCCCAACACCGGTTGCTTCCATAATTTCCAGAAGCGACCACAACGCAATTTTTGATTTGAGATTTGCATTGGTTTATCAAATTGGATGGAGCAAGATGATGATTGTACGTTTCATCGCTTATGAGAATGTGCACATTTGCATAAGGTTCATACAACTGAGTAACAGTGTGTCTATTGCGATGCAAACAAAATATGTACACATTCGTGTATAATTTTTGAAAATGTCTCACTGCAGCATACATTGTGAAATTGTCTCCCGTGCTTAAATGAAACAAGAATATGCAATTTTTGTCGCTCATAACACAAAATGTATGAACTCAAATAATCAAATAATCAAATAATCAAATAATCAAATCAAATCAAATCAAATCAATAAATGGAATAAAAAACATGCATATTTTATTCCATTAATAAAAAACGCAAAGTTTCACGTAATATGATCCACGTGTTCACAAAATGACTTGTCCATCAACCATGCTTGCGTCATACGGTTTATCTCTTGCGTATATCATAAATGTTTTCGGGGAAATGGCATTCATGGACCGCAATATAAGTGGAATGCAAGAAAAACATGAATCAATCACGTGAATGTCGGTCGCATTTCGAAGAGTGTCGTAATAAAACATAAACGGCAGATTCACAAATGGCTGTGCCACATCGTGCAACGGATGCTCGTCCGAATACACATTCCGATTTGCGCATATTATGACGTAATTCGGTAAATTCATGTATTTATTAACGATCTTGGAAAAATCAACAGTTGATGCAGTTGATGCGACCTCATGCATGAACATGATTGTGTATTGTTGTATTTTTTGATAATACACCAGGCTCTCTTCGGGAACGTGCACATCATAATATTTAAAACACACGTCCCATTTTACGCCCGCATCGGAATGAATGAGCCCAATGTGTTGATACAATGTTTTCTCATTCTCATTTGTTCCAAATTGTTGTTTGTATTCATTGAAATGCGCATTTCGTATCACCGATTTCAATAAAGGATGGAGTTTTTTCATTATGCCTACAAGAATGCAATCGGTGGTGTTAAAATTAAATATTGCCATGTTGGAAAGTATGTTTTGATTTTCAAATTTATCCACTGGAATTAAATGAACCGATGGCTTATTTGCAAACATGGTGGAGATGTTATTGACATACTCCCTTTTGCAAAAATAATGCACTGTTTCATAAAAATTCAATAATAAATTTATGATGCCAACATTCAGCAAGACATCTCCCAACCCCATGTGCGAACAAAAAACAACATCATTGCCCTTGTTGTTTGAAGCCAATTCTATGAATTGCTTTTCGGCGTCGGACACTGTGCAATTCTCAATGGGTGCAACGATTTGTTTGTTCAAACAATCTAACATTGAAAGTTTAAATGGAGCGGTATAAATAACATTGTCAAATGCGTTCATGTTGTATGAAATTTTAAATTTGTATATGTGTTTTTGTTGTTCATTTTGTATTTCATTTATAAATTCAACATCATTATTTAATATTCGGTCAATTTTTGCACGAACTTCAACAAGGTCATGGCATTTCCCCGGTGAATTCATTAAAAACGAATTCAATAAGGATTCTTTGTGAAACAATACCGGCAATCCAATGATCAGCGCTTCAATTGGATGATAATGCAAATGTCGGGGCTCCGTGGAATGATAATACATTAATTTGCATTCTGACATTTTATTGAAATATGCATCATCGCTTAAATTATTGAATTTATTGTCGTCTGTTAGCGTTTCATTATTTTTACCCAACAACACGTACTCGTATTTCGTTCCAACGTTTTTTAAAAATTGATTGTAAACATTTGTGTAATAAGGACATTGATTTATTTTTGAACAAACAAAACATATTTTATTAGTTGTACCCTTGTGCGTATTTTCATATGTGTTTATGAAATGGTCAGAACATCCCAATGGAATGACATGTGAATTATTCGCATTGAAAAATGAACTCAATGATTTTTCATATGTGTAAATTTCATTATAACCAAAAATGTATTTTACATTCGGAAATGCATACTTGAGAACCATGTCTTTGTAACTATACGTAGATGCCAGTCCAAAAAATCTATAATAAATTAATCCTTTGAAATATTGTATCAATTGTTTCAGTAATTTTCCACTTGTTGGTGGGGTTATAAAAATGTATTTAAAGTTAACATTCAACAACTCAATCATTTGTCGGGTCAATATTGTGTCATTGTTGTACCAATCAATGTCATTTAACATAGTTAAGTCATTCACACTTATGTTTTGCAATGAATCATCGTATTTATAAGGGTCGTCATATATTGAATCCAATTTATTCAATGATGTTTTTTTTTTCGGAATAAATACACCATACCCACGTGAAGTAATGATGGGAACCTCAAACTCAGTCAATGTTTTATGTGCGAATAAATACAATATATTATTTGAAATGATTGGAACAATGGTTGTGTTTGCGGGGGGGGCATTGGAAACCGTGTTTTTAATAATAGGTCTTGTTACGGAAATCCCAACATTGTTTTTTAGAAGCGGGCGCTGGATCGTATTATGTCTATATGTACGTATAGTTGAATTGGATGTGGCAAAATTAAATTTTGAAAAATTCATCAATTAATTGTATGTGTTATATATTATCAATTATAATAATAATAATTAATAACTAACTTGCTTGCAATGTTTTATGGACAGTTTGAACCGCCGCAAGACAAATATTTGTATGACGCATTGTTGAATTATGAAAATGGAATATCAATTGAAGCTGGAGCATCAAACGGCATACTTGAAAACAACACGTATTTTTTTGAAAAAAATTTAAATTGGAAAACAATTAACATTGAACCATTGCCATCATGGTATGAAGAATTGACAATAAATCGTCCAAACAGCATTAACATCAATTGTTGTTTGCACCCGCATTTTTCTGATGCGCCGGTTGATTTTTACTGTCCAAATATAAATTTTTACGGAAACAAAAATCATTTGGGAAGCTTAAATTTGACAAATTTGAATAAAACTCACGCACCAGACACAATTAGCAAAATAACATGCAACACAATCACATTCAATGATGTTGTGAAAAAATGCAATTTGGATAGGCTTGATTTATTCGTCTTGGACATTGAAGGATATGAGTTGGAATTCCTTACAACATTCAATGAATGGTCATTGTATCCTAAGGTATTTGTGATTGAAATTGGCCACATTGATGCATCAGCAGTTAATTCGCTGATATCTCATAAATATGATTTTTTCGGAAATCATTTTGTAAATAACATTTATGTGCGCAAATAAATTTAAATGATTTAAAATATTAAAAAACAAAACACACTTACTGCCACCACAATCCACAATGTCGGCATGCGTTTATCTACCCACCAGCATCGGAGAAGCGATTGACAAATTGACAATTCTGGACATAAAATTGGAGAGAATTTCCGATGCAAATAGGAAGGCCGACGTGCAGCGCGAACATGACGCATTGCTAAAACATGCCACATTAACCGAGTTCATTCAAACCCACACCGACTTGTATAATACCATGAAAAAGGCGAATGCAATCATATGGGACATGATGGATGTTTTGCGCGACGGTGCGAGCCGCATTTCGGGCGAAGAGTATTTGAAAACGTGCAAGGACTGCATTGAATTCAATGACATTCGTTTCCGGATCAAATCCCGCATCAATCAGGCGTCCAATTCGGAGCTGAGGGAACAAAAAAGTTACAAGGTCACCGTATTTAAGTTGTCCATCCTAGGACTGCGTGAATCGCATGCAGACATTTCTACTGTGCATCGCATCCTGCAACGGCCAATGCAGTACTATGGAATGTTGTATGATGAAGTTCAAATGACTACCGATGCAGACAATGGCGCCAATGTCATTGTGAATTTAAATGATTTCTCTCACATCGTGTCAGATGAACCCCGGTTGAAGCAACACATTTACGATGCATTGAACGTGTCCGATGCGATCATGGATCGGTTGATGTAAACGCGCATCATGATCACATCATGCCATCCCTGGCTGCATTGCATTTGCGTCGCATGACATAATATGTATCATGCGTTTCAACTATTTCAAACTTGGTCATTTCATACAGGTGCAATGCGTGCATATTAGTGCGGTCAACGCTCAAATACACGTCGTGTTGATACTTTGTCTGAATGCAAAATTGATGAATGATGTCATTCAATACCAATGCGCCATATTTTTTACCACGATGTGATTTGCAAATGTAAATTCCAAACCAATGTCTATTGCCGGGTGCGTCAAAATCAATGTGCGCGTATCCAATGAAGTCGTTTATTGCATCATTTGCATCATTTGCATCATTTGCATCATTTGCATCATTTGCATCATTTGTACAATCCGCAACGTAATACACGTTTGTGATTGCATGGGTTTGCAACGCAGTTTCAATTGTGCGATTATTAAAATATCTAAAACTCAAATTGTCAGTGTCATGTTTTATTATGTTTACAATCTGATGCAGTATGGGGATGGTCATGGAATTGTCATGATCCTGATCCTGAATTGTTCGCGCATGAATTCCATTTAACTGCATGACAAATTTATGCACGGTTTCAATCACCCGCCGTTGTTCGTCCAGCGCGATGTCGGGGGACGACGGCACCATGATGATTTCTTGGTTCAGCCGAACGGAAACAGCGTTATCCACATCGCTGATCTTGCTGCGGCATGATGAAAAGTGCGCGTGTGCATGGATGGGATAGAAAAATGGGCGGACGTCAATGCCGTTTGCGTCAAAAAATGCAGCGGTTTCGTCCACCGTTTTCGGATTGCCCACGATACGCAGCGCAAATATCCAGTGCGTGGTCTGCGTGCCGGATTCCGTTTCATACAAGCGCACGCGCCCCGAACGAATCAGGTCGCACTCATTCAACAGCGCGACATACGTTTCAAACACCCTTGTTTTTTGCGCAATGATGGCGTCCAGGTCGCACAGCTGGTCATACAAAAACGCCGCCTGCACGTTTGTCATGCGGTAATTGTAGGCATGCACCTCGTGCACATACCGCTTGGCCGACATGCCTTGCGAATACACCCTTGAAATGTGCTCGTAGATGGCATCATCATTGGTCATAAATGCGCCCCCCTCCCCAGTGGTTATTATTTTGTTCCCGTAAAACGACACCGACGAGCACAGGGTGGCGTCGCTTGTTCCTGAATACTGACTTTGGTCCTGCCCGTGATCACCATATTTGCCTAAAAAGCCCTCGCAGTTGTCTTCCACAAACACGATGTCCGGGCGCATGCGCTTGAGGCGCGGCACGTTAACAACGTTGCCCACATTGTGCACGACCAACATGGCCGCATTAGGATCCAGGGTTGCAATGTAGTCCTCGTCTGTGCAAATGTTCCACGTGCGGGCATCCATGCGCATGACCGACAGCTGGCATTCGGAATACTCCATCCGGGCAGCATTCCACGCGGCAACGTAGGCATTGTTCGGCACATAAATTTTGGTGATGGCGGGGTGCGCGTGCTTCAGTGCAATGAACAAGCAATGTGTGGCGCACGTGCCGTTTGCCATTAAAATCGCATGCTTGCATTTCATGATTTCCTTCAGTTTTTCGGTTGCTAAACCAATGTATTTGCCGTGGTTTGAAATCCATCCCGATTCAATGGCATCTATTGCGGATTTGGTGTATGATGCAATGTTCGGGTTATAAATGTTGATGCGGTTCATTGAACGGACAGGATTTATATGGTGACAATAAAAAAAAATGCAAATGTTATACACAATGTTACCGCCTTTCATAAAACATTTGTTCCGGATATTGATTTAAATAAAAGCATTTGAATTAATGCAAAATAGCCACTATGAACCCCGAATTCAAGAAGATCATCTCCGATTTCGTGGCCGACATTGCCACCGTGTTCCCCGAGCACGGCGACGCGTGTGCCGCGGTCTACAACATGGACACGGCTGCCGTGTTTGACCACTGCAAGCGCACGTACGCGCCCCAGTTCTTCAACATTCTGTACCGCAACGACGCCGTGCTGTTTGCGGAGCCCATTGAGCTGCTGCCCGGGCTGAATTTCAAAGCGCTGTGGGAAACGCCCGATGTGAGCGACGCCACCAAGGAAGCGGTGTGGAAGTACCTGCAGCTGGTCATGTTTTCGGTGGTGTCGGACTTGTCGGACACGTCCACGTTCGGCGACGCCGCCAAGCTGTTTGAAGCCATTGACGAGAGCGTGCTGAAATCCAAGCTGGAAGAAGTCATGGAACAAATGCAGGACATGTTCCGGGAACCCAAAGATGAAGGCAATGGCGCGAATGAAGGCGCGAATGAAGGCGATAATAACGCGAATGAAGGCGCCATGCCCGGCAGCATGGACCCGAATTCCATGCACGAGCATTTGAACGGGCTGCTCGGCGGCAAAATCGGCAGCCTGGCCAAAGAAATCGCCGAGGAAACCGCGGCCGAGCTGAACCTGAATCCCGAAGACGACGCGTCCGTGCAGTCCGTGTTTCAGAACTTGTTCAAGAACCCGGGCAAGTTGATGGGCATCGTGCAGTCGGTGGGCAAAAAGCTGGATTCCAAGCTGAAATCGGGCGAGATCAAAGAAAGCGAAATCATGCAGGAAGCCAGCGACCTCATGAAAAAAATGAAGAAAATGCCGGGGGTAAACAACGTGGCCGATTTGCTGAAAAAGATGGGCGGCATGGGCGGCATGGGCGGCGACATGGGAGACATTGCAAAAATGGCCGCCAGCATGGGCCTCGGAGGCAAGGGTGGCAAGTTAAACATGGGCGCCATGCAGAGCCACCTGAATCAAAACATAAAAACGGCCCAAACCAAGGAGCGGCTGCAGCAAAAGTTGGAGCAGCGGCGGGCGGCAATGGTTGCAGCGGCGCAAAAGGCCGCACAAGAAGCGCAACAGCAACAACAGCAACAACAGCAACAGCAACAGCCTCTCGTTTTTAGCACTGGTGAAAAAGTGGAGCGCACGCCAAGGGCGCCTGGACCTTCAGCACAACAAGGGCAAGCACAAGCCTCAGCACAAGTATCCGACCCCGTTCCACAACTCAAAAACAAAAAGAAAAATAAGAACAAAAAATGAAACCCACCCTCCCAAATGAATGATACTTTTCAAAAAGAAGAATATGGCAATATAATATATATACATCATATATCCGAATCACGATTTGATTTTTTGATTTAAATGACTGCATTCTGGTTGCAAGATCCAACCGTGTTGTTCAACCACGCGGAAATAACACACATCATCCCCACTGCAGACATGACGCGCGAGGCAAAAATGAATGCAATCAGCCGGCTCATCATTGTGCTCTCCATTTTGGGGTACTTGTTGACAATGTCGTACAACTTTCTCTTGCTGGGCGTGGTTTCTTTAGGCGTAATTGCCGTTTTAAACAATGCCACCGACAAGAGCAACGCAATGTTTGCAAAAAAACAACAAGAGAAGGAACAAAAAGAAAAAAAAAAGGAAGGATTCGCAAATCGCGAAACAAAACACGTATATGCCAATTACAACAGCGGGCGCCGGCGCATCACGGAAGTGGCACCCACTGCATCGGCCGGCCTCACATTTCAGGCGCCCGTACCGCAAGACCCGCTCATGAACGTGCTGCTGACCGACATCACGGATCGTCCCAGCCGCCCCGCTGCCGAGCCCGCATTCAATCCGAGCGTGGAGCACGACATCAACCAATCCGCCCTGCAGTTTATCACGGACGGCAACTCCGAGCTGGAAGACCGCCTGTTTCGTGATTTAGGCGACAACTACGAATTCAGCAAATCCATGCACAGCTACTTTGCCACGCCCAACACCAAGATTGACAACGACCAAACCGCATTTGCAAAGTACTGCTACGGCTCCATGATTTCGTGCAAAGAAGGCAACTTGATGGCTTGCGGACGGGCCAACCCGGTGCTTGGCTCTATTACGGGATAACGCACCAAAATATTAAAAAATATTGGGTTAAATTATATATTGCATATATATACAAGACCACTATCCCATGTCCGCATTCATTAAGGACTACAGTTTCCACAACCTCGCTCGCATCGGCGAAGATGAGTGCAGTTTAGGGCAACGCAGCATTCAAAACACCGACGCATCCAATTACATGCTGCAAAACTTTTTCTCCAACGACTGCTCCATGAAGCGGCCCATTGAATTTGCAACCAGCCAGCCCAACATCAACTTCACCGGCGGGCACCAAGTCGGCGCCGGCGGATGCAACATTGACGAAAACTCGCAGCTGCTCATTGGCGGCAGCGCGCTGACCCATCCCCGTTGCCGCATCAGCCTGTTGCAACGCCCCTTTGCCACCGTGCCGTTCCTGGGGCGCGGACAGTCCAACCCGTATTTAGAGTCGCAGCTGCAGCAGGGCGACTACTTGACCAACAAGCGCAGCGTCAACCTGCTGTCCGAGCAGCAAATGTCGTGCAACTACCCGCTCATTCAATCCATTGCGTCCACCGTTACCAATCCCGCCAACTTGGTGGAAAGCGTGGCGATGGACGGATGGGTGCGCGGCGGCGTATCGTCGCGTGACATGTTCTACGGAGATGCGAACTGCAGTCAATGAATCAATGCATCAATGAATCAATGAACTTTGCAAAAATGAACTTTGCAAAAATGATTTAAAACATACATATCAAATCAATGTATGTATTAAATTACTTCATCGCAAAAATACGAACACTATAAAAAATGTACAAAACCGATTTTGTTTGCACCTACAAGTCGTTTGAAGACACGGAGGACGATGAAGTCACTACCGACATGCTGTATCAGGCGCAGTTCTTGCAAGTGTTTGGGCTCACCGATTACTCCGAAAGCGCCATTAGCGACGGATTGGAATTAATTAAGAAGAAGTCGGAAGCGCTTCCGGAATTGAAGGCGCTCATTATGCAACACCCATACAACTCGGGCGGCGCTGACCAGATGGATGAGCTGTTGCCGCTCATGTTTGCATACCCCTTGCTGGACGTGTTCCACTTGTGCTTGATTGACGCATTCAATGAGGGTTGCATTTCCGCGGAGTCTCAAAACAAGGTACTAGCCGTGTACGCCACTCTTTAAAAAAAAAATCGTTTAGCAAGTGCGCAGATTGAATGGTTAAAATTAAAATTAAAATTAAAATTATAATGTCATACCATTGTAATTGTATTTCAAAACATCGTAATGGCATCCACCCGAAACAAGAACACGGCTTCAAATTATTGCTTAGAACAGCGCATGACCGCGCAGTCGTCCCGGTATTTGGAATACCAGAACGGCGCATCGGGCGCGGCTTACAGTGCCGCCATTCCGTGCGTGGGCATCATGCCAAGCCAAATGCCGCGCGAAGCGTTTTCACACAACTCGGTGGACATTGAATCCGCCCTGTTCGGCATCAACTCCACGAATTTAGTTGAACCGCAAAAGCCCGTGGTTCCTCAGCTGAACAAACTCCCGGAGGTTTCGTTCTTTGGCCGCATGCAACTCGTGATGCCGGATCCGCTCGTGATTGAAAAATCACAGCGGCCGTTCCCCACACCTTAAATGCGATGGACCCGATAATAAAATTATATTTATTAATTTTATAATCGCTCGGATGTCAATTAGTTTCAATCAACTAAATGGAACAAGCGTGAGTGATGCCAGCGGAAACACGACACTCGGAACGTTTAGCTTGCAAAATCAGAGCGGGCTGAACAACACGGCGATGGGGTACGGCGCACTGCGACAAAACGCCACCGCCCGACACAACACTGCAATTGGGTTGAATGCGCTTTCAAAAAACACGGGAAACAACAACTTGGCCGTTGGAGAGAATGCGCTTTACGATTACGTCAACGTCAACAGCACACAATCCGGCAGCAACAACGTGGCGCTCGGCAACAACACGCTGCAGTCCAACACCACCGGCAACTTCAACGTCGGTGTAGGAAATCAGGCCCTGAACAGCAACACAGACGGCTCTCAAAACACGGCGGTTGGAATGGGGGTCGCGTATTGCAACACAAGTGGAACCCGAAATGTGGCCATCGGCAATCGCGCATTGTATGACAACCGGACCACCGACTGCAACGTGGCAATCGGAAACCAATCGTTGCAGTATCACATCACCGGCGACGGCAACATCGCAATTGGCGACTTTGCGCTCACTGCCAGCACAACCGGAAGCGAAAATGTCGGCGTTGGCCGTCAAACGTCCTCCAATGACAAAAATTCGTGCGTGTTGCTGGGAAACTACGCGCAAACTCTGAACAACAACGAACTCGCGCTGGGCGGAATCAACATGATTGGGCCAATCACGCCCGTTCCTTCGGTGGTTGGATACATTCCGCTGCGAATGAACGCGTACAGCATCGGAAACACCCCGGGCGTTCCGCTTCAGCAGTATTACATTCCCGTCTGCGCGGGTCCGGTCCCGCCGCTGCCGGTTCCCGAAGTAATCATTGCAAACCATTCGTCGGGCGGCGTGGGCTTGCTCATCGGATTTCCATCCGATTACTCGGTCGTGAACTCGGTCGTCATCCGAAACGGACCCAATACGCGCACCATAGTGGGAGCACCCTCCACCAGTGGGTATTACGTGTTTTATGAAGACCTTAGCACCGGTTATTGGAAGACAATAACGACAATACCTACCACATATGCAAACATGGCGTTGGTTGAACATAACCCAGGGCTGTGCAGCGGACTCATTTTTGGCACCCCCCTTTCGTTCACTTACACCATCGGTACAAGTTCAACCAGCAACACGGTGACGTACACGCCGCTTGACAATAACTTGAGCGTGGGCGATGGATACCAATATCAGCAGTACAATGGGCTGACCCCATTCATTCCGTCTGCCATGTTTCAATGGGGACGGAGTGGCGGCACCCAATCATGGGGAGAACAAACCGGCACGGGCATGCAACTGCACTCTGCTTGGGAATCAAGCGGCAACTATCAATACAATAGCATTTACAAAGAGCTGTATCCTTACACAACAGTTGCCACTGCAATCACGCTAGGGTCCATTGCAACCCAACAGGGGGATACGAACAACTGGAATTTATCATCCAGTGCAACAATTACAATTGCGCAATCGCTGACTGTCGCCGCTGGAGTCACGCTGACCATTTTAAACGGCGCCACCCTCACGCTGAATGGTATGATTTCTAATTTCGGAAACATAATCATAAACAGCGGCGGAACCTTGACTATTAATGGAAGTATTGAAAACAATGCAACCGGAGTTATTACCAACAACGGCACTGTCATCAATAACAGCAATAACACCATCAAAAATTATGGAACCATAACAAACAACGGTGCAGTGACCAACGCAAAATCTGGACTCATCATAAATTATGCAACCGGAACCATCACTAACAACAATGGAGGAACCATTGCAAATAACGGAACGATTCATAACAAGAGCGGAACCATGAACGGAACAGGTACCATTAGCAACAATGATGGCGGCAGTCTGAATACGAACGTGGTCATTTCAACCGGTTTAGTCATAGTCAACAACGGCGGAATCTTCATGGGATACGCTGGAACTTCTACAACCACGCCCACGCTCACGCCAACACCAACACCAACACCACCAACGCCAACACCAACGCCAACACCAACGCCCACGCCAACGATTACACCTACACCTACCCCCACACCAACGATTACACCTACACCTACCCCCACACCTACTCCTACTCCCACAAACGGCACTGTCCCGGTTACACCCACTCCCACTCCTACTCCTACGCCCACTCCTACTCCTACGCCCACGCCCACACCCACACCCACAATTACACCCACTCCCACTCCTACACCCACTCCCACTCCTACACCCACTCCCACTCCTACACCCACTCCCACTCCTACACCCACTCTTCTTGATTCAACTGACCCAATTACACGAACATCTCTTTCACCCGGTGGATCATCAACCTCTTTGAATATGACATTTGATATTGCGAATGTAAATAATATTGCGGGTACTACTGATCGTTATGTATTGAAAGAAACAACAACAACATCAAGCAACTCTCCCATAACACTTACAAACTATGATTCGCTTGGAAGAACGCAAACATTCGGCGAAATGTTCGGTATAACATCCGGTTCAATGTTTGTTTCATCGTTTGAAATGTATGTAGACGTGTGCAATCCAATGATTGAATTTTTGACAAGAACTAATGTCGTGGTTGACGCAATCCAACTTACGGGATTTTATTCAGGCAAAACAACCCTGCAAACATTTATCATTCCCAATATTGACTTCAAGGATGTTGTGTCGGTGAGAATTTCTTCTACTTTATCCGTAAACCCTAGCGTAACCGTAAGCGGAATTCAATTTGCTCCCACGCCAACATCCACGCCAACTCCAACTCCGACCCCAACTCCAACACCCACACCAACACCCACACCAACCTCAACACCGAATCCAACACCCACGCCAACACCCACGCCAACACCCACGCCAACACCCACACCAACACTCACACCAACACCCACACCAACACTCACACCAACACCCACACCAACACCCACGCCGAATCAAACACCCACACCAACACCCACACCAACACCCACACCAACACCAACACCAACACCAACACCAACACCAACACCAACTCAACAAACGCCCGTAGCTTATCCAACCGACATCTTACTGTTTAGAGTGACATACCATAAACAGATGCCGGTTGTGATTCCAATCTCAACCTCACCGTCATTCAATAGAGTGTCATCAAATTCAACCTTGATAAATTCAGCAATTTTGATAACAGAACCAAAATCCATGATTCCGCACTATATCAAAATTCCCAAGATTATTTTTGGATCAAATCATGTTACGAATACATTGAATGCCTCCATTGCAATAAACAACGATAACGATAAGGCGAGATATCTCACGGCCAATTTTACGATTAACACGAAACAGACTTATCCGAACGGTATCACCATTCCATTGCAAAGTCCATCATCAATCACTCCAACCACTGGAATCACAAATGTGTCAGTTACGAATCGTCTGAATGAAATTCCATTGACTGCAGTTGCAACCCAAACCAGTGCGAATACATGGACACTCATCACGTCATTCACCATTGGTGAAACGTTAAGTTTTACTATTCCAAGCGGCCAAACGTTGAGAACATCGTTTTTCCGCATATTCAACTATGGCACAGTTTTTCTGAATGGAACACTTGAAGTGGACGGGAATTTCGGCAACAGTGGCTTCATTAATGGTATTGAAGGTTCAATCATATTTGGAACTTCTGGACGTGTTAACATGATGAATGCGAATAGTCCATCTATATTGGCTAATTTATGGTTAGGAGCTACCGGAAAACCAACATACTCTTATTTTTATAATAATAGTTCTTCCACTCTTTCACCCACTAATAACGGTTCTGTTTTAATTAATGGCGAAGTTGGTTCGTGGAGTGCTATAAGAAATGGAGTTCTAACGTTGCTACCATCGGGCTTGTCTAACGCTCGTCTTATTGTAGAAATTGGATTGCATGTCAATAGTGTCAACGGCTTATCTATGAACAATAGTTCGTCCATTTTAATTAAACATGGTGCTTACCTTAGTATTAGAACTTCTGTTTCAATGCAATCAGGCACAAGCATTATAAATTATGGAACATTATTCATAGAATCAGCTGTAACTAACAATGAAGGAGCATGTATTTTGAATTATGGTTCAATAGTGGGATATAGTCCTCATTATATACTAAATTACGGTAACATTTCAAACATGAGCTATCACCCCTCCTCCACCTCTATCCCCACAATTAGTTGTCCAATTTTTCAGGCGACTGGTGGAAATGCTGGAGCCGGCACAATGGTCAATTATTCAACAGTGCCACTTAGTGGACCAATTACGAGCGGAGTCATTAGTAGTACTTTTACGTCTTTGACATACGCAGCAAATGGTAATGCTGTAGTAAGGCCAATTATGAATGTAACAACTGCACCTCCTGCTTTGAACCAGGCATTATATACCGAAATAGTATTCTCTTTTGCAACTCAGCCAAATGGAACCACAACCACTGCGTCAGAATTTTCAAATGGAATGCTATTTGAACTGGGAGGCAGACCCAACATGGAAGTTGACCCGCTTGTTCCTTTCCCGAATACGGTAACGATAGTCTCGCCCATCACTTACAAAAAGAGTAAAGAGATTACGTTTACGGGTCCATCTGGAACCACATACAGCATTCAGCAGTCATCAACAAACACTCCAGTCGCTTTGACAACAACACCATCTAACAAGATAACTTTATCCACTAGCACTGACAAACAATCAACTTATGAAAATTCAGTTATCATTTACGGAAGCATACCTAGAACTACTGGTTCGTTCAACCCGGTAAGCACGGTTGTAAAAACAAATATTATAGATTACAGTGTTGATCAATTGCCTCCGGGCAGAATTGTTCTATACGCACATGCATACAATAGAGTTAATGCAGATTTAACTACTACCGCGTCAGGAGATGGACGATCTTTTATTAATTTACTAAGTATCGGTGGGACGCTAGTAAGCGTCATCACATTTACACAACAAGCAACATTACATTCATTAGACTTTGGTTACACATTTCCGGTTTTTAGAAATAATGGTCGTCATCAAGCAGGATACCGCGGTGGACTCGGATCCGTCTTCCTCCTAACTATTAAGAAAGTTGGAGAAACCGTACCCTCAACTGACATGTTAATACGGACTAAAACAACTGTTAATGCAATATACGATACGTATAACACTACTCAAAATGATGGTAGTCTGGTGTCTATTCCATTCGCATTGAATAATGATGAATTGCCATCCAGTGTTGAAATTGTCAAACCCATGGACCGCACTAAATTGAGTTTTGCAGCTGGAGACCAGGTTGAATTTGGTCTTACTAGTATTAGTGGTAATTGGGAGATTGTGACACCCCAACTAAATCTATCTGGTTTTACCGCGATGAATACGTCCAATAACATGGTTTGTTCGGTTATCTGTACAAGTGGTGCAACGCCACCCGCCCCCGATCTGATTGGTGCAGTATTCGGAAATACAACAGCGTCTGGTGGGTACAGTTCAGGTTCAAGCCTGAATATCGGTACTTCTTTAGGTAGTTATTCCGGTTCACAATTTGTTATCGGTGGGCGTTCATTGTTATTTGGGCTTCTATTGAGTGAATTCAATGTAACTAGTGCAAGTAATACAACATTGCCGACATCTACAATAATCCCGATGCGACTCAATGTGCATACCATGATGCCTAGTGCCACTTTGATATTGCAAGTATTTTTTAATTTGAGTACAGCAGCTACTGGTGGCCCGCTATACATTCCATTCAGTCACGTGGAATTCAATAAAGTTCATACCGGATCATCAACGATTGATAAAAATACAGTGTCGCGAATTGTTCCAACAACATTGCTGTACAATGGTATACAAACCCCTAGCATCACAAATAATAGTGTGGCATTTCATATTTCTCATCATCTATCTAATACAACATACACATTCAATTATAAAACGAACAATGCGGCTACTCCTATTGTAAGCGCACTTTTGTTCGGAACTGTGCCTCCCACTAATCTGATTGATCTGTCATCAAACGCAAAAACACTCGTCTACACTGGCACAGAAACTTTGCCAACCAATCCATACTTTGTCACAGTTAATGCAAGAGGCTCCGGCAACGAGACGTTTGCAGTTATTAACGACAGTTCTATTCCCACACTCAAAAATTATATCTCCGGAATTGGAAAGCTTGTTGCAAACCGAACGACAGCCGAAACGAATGCAATTACCGCGTTTCAAATCATACCGTTCAACAACATTGTTACCACGCTCGTTACAAATATGAACGAACTAGTTGCAAATGTTGCTACATTCAATCAAGCCATTGAATCATGGGACACGTCTAGAGTTACAAGCATGGATAACATGTTTAGTAGCGCTACTGCATTCAATCAACCCATTGATTCGTGGAACACGTCTAGAGTTACATCGGTTCTTCAGATGTTCTATAATACCGCTGCATTCAATCAACCGATTGGTTCATGGAATACGGCAAGTGTTACAAGCATGCAAAATATGTTTTTGACTGCCACTAAATTCAATCAACCGATTGGATCATGGAATACGGCAAAAGTTGTAGTCATGCAAAATATGTTCAATAATGCCGCTGCATTCAATCAACCGATTGGTTCATGGAATACGGCAAGTGTTACAAACATGTATTATATGTTTCGCCTGGCCACTGCATTCAACCAAGCAATTGGATCATGGAATACGGCAAAAGTTAACACCATGAACAGCATGTTTAATAATACTGCATTCAATCAACCGATTGATTCATGGAATACGGCAAATGTTACAGACATGTCTCAAATGTTTTCCGGCGCTACTGCATTCAATCAACCGATTGGTTCATGGAACACGGCCAAAGTTAACACCATGAACAGCATGTTTTATCAGGCCACTGCATTCAATCAACCGATTGGTTCATGGAACACGGCAACAGTCAAGGATATGAGTTATATGTTTGGTAATACCGATGTATTCAATCAACCGATTCTGTTATGGAAAACGACAAACGTTACAACCATGCAGGGCATGTTTGTTCGTGCCAAAGCATTCAACCAACCTATTTTTAAAAATTTTGCGGGTTCATTTTCTACCGGTGAGAATACCGAACATAATTGGTATACCTTAAACGTAAGGAACATGGCATCTATGTTTCAGGATTCATCATCATTCAATCAAAACATTAGTAACTGGACCACATATAATGTTACCGATATGTCTGATATGTTTGCTAGCGCAGTAAAATTCAATAATAATGAAAACTCTCTTGGTACAACTAATAACTGGGAATGGAATACATCAAATGTAACTAGAATGACTGGTATGTTTTTTGGCGCAACTGTATTTAATGTATCTGTTAATAGTTGGGACGTATCCAATGTAACTGATATGTCATATATGTTCGCAGAAGCACGTGCATTCAATCATATCTCTATTAATACTTGGACACCAAAAAAACTTATTTACGCTAATCACATGTTTATGAGAGCGGTTACATTTAACAAACCGCTTGACTACTGGAATGATAATGTAGGCAACTTAATGTATATGGTCCAAATGTTTTATGGTACAATAAATTTTAATCAAGATTTAAGTGGTTGGAAGCTGACTGCATTAATTAACAGTGGAAGAGGAGGCTATCCATCTTATACGTTATATGCTGATTTTAATGCGTTTGCGAGACCGATGGCTCTAGCTAACCGTCCGTATCAATATAAAGGTGTGGAAAACGTAAGGTTTTCGCAACCTGCTTTCACAAACGTGAACGGGCAATATTCAGATGGATGATTCACTTGTCCATCGCCACATTGATCGGGTTCATTTTTCAGTGTTTAACAAATAAATAAAAAAATAAATGCAACATGTATACCAATATCAACAATTGTATCATGGCATTTACCCGCATTCACGACGATTATTGTCGCATTGCCAAGGAAGTACAGGAATCCACCGGTGCTGGCCGGTACCGCTTGAACGTGCCCGGCAACGGCGACAAGCCGTTTTACATGGAAGACCCTTGCATCCGCCTCCAGGGGTGGGGCGGCAACTTAAGGACCAACGCGGTGGAGCTGGAAAACGATTTGCGCGGGCTCAGCCGGCCGCTGTCGCGTGACTGCATCAGCTACAAGGCAACCGCCTCCAAGGTGGGCGACGCGCCCGTTGAATACCCCACGTGCACGCCGTTCGTGGAGCAGCCGCGCGCCACCCATCCCGCGTGGACCGCCCGCGATTTGGAGCAGTCGCATTTCTCTTATTTGCACTTGAACCCGCAGGAGCACGTGTGCCGCCCGTTTCAGAACAACTTGAGCACGCGCATCCTGGAAAAGGACTACTTCAACCGGGGAACGTAGTTCCCCGCACCCCTCCTTTGTGTTCGTACCTTTCCCTCCTCCTCATAAAACCTACGGGCCGGGGAACTACGTAAAAGCGCAGCGCAGCGCAGTAGAGCCTTTGGCCCCGCACCCCTCCTTTGTGTTCGTACCTTTCCCTCCCCCCGTGACATTTTTTTCACAATGTAATGTATCCACATTTGCATTACATTGCATTGCATTGCATTGCATGAATGTGCAGCTGCTGTCAAACCCGTTTCTAAGCGCGTCAATGCTCCCCCAAACGCGCAAACGCGCCCGAAGCCTGCCGTTGTTGAAAAACACGCACGTTTGCGGAAAGACGCACGAAAAAACGCTCGGAAATGAGCTGTCCATGTCCACGGACACCGTGTTTGAATTGAACCCAATCACGCTCCCATATTTCATTTCAAAATTCACTTACGCGAACGGGTTGTGGTTCAAATTCATTGTCGTGCATCACAATCAGCGTCACCGCGTGTTTGTCTGCAACGGGTCCCTGATTACCCGACACTCCGTCATCTACATTGACGCAATGATGGAGCTAATTAAGCGGGACCCCGGGCGTGATGCGAAATACGACCATTTAATAGAGCTGTATGACTACATCGTTGCATGCAAAACGTCAAAAAAAGGGCTCCAGGGGTGTCCCGACATCAAGCGCGCGCAGGCCAAGTTCAGCGCGGTGTTCAAACGGCATTTCAACTGCATGGAGGTGTTGTCCGCGGGATCGGGCACCGTGTTTTACAACGCCGGTGATCCCCGAATCACCATATGCTTGAACACCAAATCCGGACACTATCGTCCCACGCTGAAACACGTAGATTTAGCAAAGGAGGTGGTGGAAACCATTGTTGCCAATGCCCCTTTTCTCAGCAGATACGACATCGCCGTGATATCGCAATACAAGCCAAGAAAGGGCACGCTGAAGCGCGTGTTCGGCGCAACCAACGCGCACAAGCTCGGCATGTGCATTCCCCCAAACAAAACATGATGTTCGCCGCGTGCACACGAATCATTAAGAGTTAAGAGGGGTCTGGTTCCTTTTCACAAGTTTTTCACAAGTTATTAGTCACAGCCATTATATAAATAAAAAGTATATTTATATATTAGTATTTCAATAAGCGAGTAAATCATTGTTGCAATATGGCTGAAATCGCAATCCCTTTGCTGGGCCTAGCTGGCGCGTACCTCCTCTCCAACCAAAAGAAGAACACAAGGCCCGCCGCGCCTTTAGCTGCTTCTAGCGCTGATTTTAAAGAGGGCTACACGAACATGGGCTTACCCAACGCAGTCGTTCCGGCCGACAATTACCCCGTGTTCAAGCCCGACACGGGCTACGACGCCAACGCGTACTCCAATTTTCCGAACCCGAATGCCGCGACCGACAAGTACTACAAGCAGTCCGCGTATCAGGAGGTGGTCAGCGGCGGCGCCAATTTTGGCGGAAAGTCGCAGTTTGGCGACACGTATCAGCAGCGGCGCCAGGTCATGTCGCTGACGGGCAAGCCCGTGAACGCCGACGAATTTAAGCACAACAACATGGCGCCCTTTTTCGGCGCCAAAATCCGCGGTCGCACTGCCGACGCCAACACGCACGAGTCCGTGCTGGACGCCATGAACGGCGCGGGGTCGCAGTGGACGAGCAAAACGGAGGTTGCGCCGCTGTTCAAGCCGCAGGAGAACTACAATTGCATCCACGGTGCGCCGAACGTGAACGATTTCATGCAGTCGCGCCAGATGCCGTCGGCGAAAATTTCAAATGTTAAGCCGTGGGAAGAGGTGCGCGTGGCTCCGGGATTGGACAAGGGCTACACCGCCAACGGCAGCGGGGGCTTCAATTCCGGCATGGATGCGCGCGACAAGTGGGTGGACCGCAACGTGGACGAGCTGCGCGTGAAGACGAATCCCAAGCTCACGTTCGGCTTGGAGACGCACGAGGGTCCGGCGTATTACTACATTCAAAACGCGCCCACCGCCGCCACGCAGGGCAAGGTGGAGAAGTACTTGCCCGACACGTACTACTTGAACACGCCCGACCGCTGGCTCACCACGACCGGCTTGGAGAAGGCGCAAACCGCGCGCCCCATTGAAGCCGACCGCTTCGTGAACCGACCGTCCACCACGTCGGAGTACTTTGGCGCGGGGTCGGAGCAGAACGGGGCGGCCACGTACGCCGCGCCCGCAGTGGAGCCGTCCAAGCGGCAGCACATTGATCCCAGCAAGCACCACGGCATGAACGCCACTGCAACCGGTCAAAAACCCGCATCCGTCGCGGACCACGGGCGCCTGGGCTACAAGGTGTTGCAAAACAACCGCAGCACGACCACGAACGCGGTGGCGCCGGGGGGTGCATTCGGCGCCATTCGCGCCGTGGTTGCGCCGCTGTTGGACGTGGTGCGGCCGTCGCGCAAAGAAAACGTCGTCGGCAACTTGCGCTCCTACGCGAACGCCGGGTCCACCGTGCCTGCGGGCACCGTGTTCAACCCCGCCGACCAGCTGCCCACGACAATTAAGGAAACCACGGTCGGCCTGCTGGACTTCAACCACTTGAATTTTGAGCGGCAAACAAACGCGGGCTACCAGGTGTCGGACCAGCAGCCCGTGGAGAACCAGCGCGACACGACCACGGACGTGGAGTACATGGGTTCAGCCGGCGGCGCTGCGGCGCACATGGGCAACCAAGTGTACAACGCGGCGTACAACCAGCACAACAACAACAACAAGGTGCAGACGGCGTGGACGAACCAGGGCAACATGAACCTGCTGAACCACAACGAAAACTTGTGCGTGCGCAAACCGCACGTGACCGTGAACAACTACATGGGCGCCGCGGCGCCGGGACCGAACACCGTGAACATGCCCCCGTCAATTGAAACGTACGGCAAGGCGCATGCCGGAAAGACTTATCCGCGCAACAACATTGAGTGCGAGCGAATCAACCCCGAAATTTTGGACGCGTTTCGCAGCAATCCGTACACCCAAAGCCTGAACAGCTACTGCTGCCGGTAAACCCCAAATACATTTCATTTCATTTCATTTCATTTCATTTCATTTCATTTCATTGTTGTCAAATAAATATATTTGCAAATATATAATTGCAAATATAGGATTGCACCAACCACATGAAGTTAACGGCGTGTGTGGGGTTATTTAGCACGATCATCATTTTGATATGCGCGGTCATGCTGTTAATGCCCATGAAACAGCTGCAGTCGCAACAACCCAATACAGCGCTTGAGTCGCCGCTGTTGCCATCGCCGCTGTTGCCATCGCTTGTGCCGCCATCTGCCGCATTTCAGCGCAATTTATCCAACGCTGCCGGTTCAGCGGATGGCAGCTCGGACCACCAGCATTTGCTGGAAAAATTACTCAAAAAACAAGATGCTTTAATGGAGGCATTTGAAGGACGCAACAGCGGTCGGATTTCATCAACCACCACTCAAAAAGACGGAATTGCTTCCAGAAGCGCGAGCGCGAATGCCGATGCTGATGAAGATGAAGATTTTGGTCCTTCCGGTCAATGGACCAAAACGGTCGGGTGCAGCGACAAGTGCAAGAAAGTGGACGATCCAGCAACCGCGGTGCGCGGTACGTGCGTGAATCCGCCCATTTCTGAAACCAACCGCAACCCGGATTATTCCAAAAAGTATTGCTTGGCGTTCCGTCCCTCCCTGCGTTCCATGCGCGAACAGGAATGCATGACCTGCGGGTATTACGCGTACGCGGCCGAGTGCTTGAAAAAAGCGGATCCCAAAGACCCCAACAAATGCACAAAGTTCGGGAACTACGCGGTTCAACCCCGGACCGGTTCCCAAAACTACTACGACTGCAGCAACAACAATCCCACTTGCAAACTGTTTTTGGAAAAGGGGGGCGGCGGCGGTGGCGGCGGCGGTGGCGCATCAGACAATAGTGGTCCGGACTGTTCGGCCGCAGCCTGCCCGGCAAAAGAGGTCACCATTGCCAGCGTCACAACATCCACGCAAAAGTGCGTCGTTCCAGGCTGCTTGTCAAACAGCGGCGGGTTGCCCTATCCCAAAGATTTTTACGGGAACGACATGATCAATCCGTGCAAACCCAATCCGAGCGGTAATGGATACATATGCCCCGCCGTCACGCTTGGATCCACGGAATCTTACAATTCGGCCGGTGGTTCGGATCCGTGCTACATCACAGGTGGTAAACCCGACATCCTCAAATTCCAACCCATTAATAAAATTTGCAACAGTGTTAGGCCGACGTCTGTTCAGAATTTCAAACCAGGCACCACCGATGCAAGCGGCTCAAGCGGTTCAAGCGGCTCAAGCGGCTCAAGCGGCTCAGGCGGCTCAAGCGGCAGCAGCGGCTCAAGCAGAAGGGGCACAAGCGGCTCAGGTCGCAGCAACAGCAACAGCGGCTCAACCAGTACGGTCAATGTGTTCCATTATTACATGAACGGAAAACCAAGGTGGTCAACCCCAAACAGACGGCTGGAATCCGGCCTCATTTATTTGGGCATTCATTGAAAAAAAAATCATTGCATGAGTTCCATGATGTCGTTTTTGTTGATGTGCGTCTCTTTCGCAATGATTTTCAGAATTTTGCGGTGCGCGGCGTCGTCCTTTTCAATGTTCTTGTACAGCTCCTTGCAAATGCTTTGGTACTCCATGTGCATTTTCTCCTTGGTCTCCCATCCGGGGTGCGCCTCCATCCAGTCTTGTATGACGCGTGTTTGATAGCACGACGTCATGTATATGAATTTTTTCACGTGTTCGTGCATGTCGTCCTTGATCCATTCGTCGCTTTTGATGTACATGGTCTCGCGCTTGGCGTCCGTGCAGTGAATGGGGCGCTTGTGCACATCCATCACCTTCAGATTGTTGGCAATGATGGACCCCACCCCCTCCACAATCCCGTTTGTTTTCGTAAACTCCAGGTCTTGGAGCGTGATTTTCAGCGTCTTCATAAAATCGCTCAACTTTACCGCATCCTTGCACTCCGTGTTCAAAAACACCTGCACGTTGAACTGCGTGTTGTTATGAATCGTGTTGTGCGTGTGATTCGTAGTCGTGACATTTGCAACTTGGGTTGGTTTTTCTTTTATCTTATCCACTAAAACATTGATGATATCATTTTGCATTGTCATCATATTTTTCATGAATTCCTTCAATTCAGACACCTGCGTAGCCTCACTTTGTGACTTTTGCATGTGTCTTTCGGTTTCACAGTGCTGCACATAGTGGCTCTTTTTATTACAAGAATATTGACACGGTTTGCAGAAGTACTTCACTTTTTTATCAATGGGTTTGTCCATTCCAAGTTTATAAAAGATGATTTGTATATATTGTTGCAAATATTTTATGCTTTAAGTTTTTTTCAATATTTATAAATAATTATTGCTAGGTAATAGGATCGGCCTATTTTGGCCTAAAAAATAGGCTTTTTCCTAGGGAAAAGAGCCTATTCTAGCCTATAAAATAGGCTTTTTGGACAAGGGTATGCACCCAAAATCACATGTTTTGGTGCTTTTTTTTAAGTTTTTTTCGAACCCAAAAATTGACCTTCGTGGTGCCTTTTTTTAAGCGCTGCATTATGCTCACAAAAAACAGGTGGAATCTGAAAAACAAAATTTGTTATTTTTCGATTCGAATTTGCACAAGAGTCGAAAAATTTCTGAGAAATGGACATAAAAAGTATGTCCAAAAATCGATATGTCGAAACCTTTTTGGGAAAATTCGACGCGTACTAGGTAATTTGCGGAACCTTTTCGGACGCATGCGCGCAACAGCATAAATGCAGCGACAATAATGCAATCAACCGTTTTAACAAAAAACATCTAGAGAGAAATTGTGACATTTTATTCCTCGTTATGGATGGGCCAAATATTGGCGCGAATATCTCTCGTTTATTACATGGATAGAATGAATGTATCCATGAAAAGGGGGTGCTGGTGCCTTTTTTTAAGCTCGCTCGGGAGCATTTCATTCCCAGATGACGACGGGGCCGCCGGAGGGCCACGCGGCGAAGGGGACGGCCTTGCTGGTTGACTGGGGCAGGGAGAGCAGCCGTTTCAGGGCGGCTTGGCGGCGTTCCAGCGGGGTTTGGTTTGCATCCGACCGTTCGCGGCGCGTGAGCTGCTTGAACCGCCATTCGAACTGTAGGGCGGCCTGCCATGTGGGGAAACCGGTCACGTGACATGCGCGGCGCCAGGTTTCGCCGCGGGCCACACGAGCGCCGGTTGCGTGCGCTCCGCCGGCCAGTTCCTTGTTGTGCTGGCGCAGCCTGCGTTCCAGGTTCACGGTGGCGCCCACGTATGTTGCTTTTTTGCAGGACGACTCCAGCAAATACACGAAGAATTCTTTGGCATCGGCGACGTCTTCTTTTATTGCGTTTGCATTGTCGTCGTTGGCATTATCCTCGTTGGCATTGTCCTCGTTTGCATTGTCTGCTTTAACTTCGTGGTCGTGATCTGGCATTGGATACCCTTATATGACATGTTTTTTTTATTTCAAAAAAAAATTGATTTCATTTATGCATTTTAATAATTCACCCAAAGCAACCAAGCAACACCAGACAAATGGCAGAAACTGAAATCAGAGAACTCAGCAATCTTCGCGCGGAGCTGTCAACGCTGAAAAAACAAATGACGGCCGTGCAGCAAAGAATCAAACAAATGGAACAGGAGGTTTACAACAAATGCAACCATGATTGGACAATTGACCGAACCAACGTGGGAGAACACACCGAGCATGTATGCGTGCACTGCAACATGTCCAAGGCATTGTGAATCCATTGTGAATTTGTTTTTTTTTCTAAGTATATTTCATAAAAATAATGACGACAAAATATACTTTGAAAGATTTGATTTCGACTTTGAATTTGAAAGATTTGAAATTGACTTTGAAAGATTTGAAATGTAGCAATACCGCCGGTATTCCAGGTGGTATTCCAGGTACTTGGATATCCGTAAAGGTGGTTGGGAAAACGGATGTGCTCGACAAATCCATTGCGAGAGTTATTGGTAATCGTGTGATTAAAAATAGTTTTAACAAAGTACTCAAATTTTATTATGTTGATGAAACTAATGAAACTAATAAACGAAAATATATTACATTTAATGAAAATTGTCAAATGATATATGATAACGGCACATCAGTACCTGAATCGGTCATTGAAAAACCCGTTTTTATTGAAGAAACCGAAATATCTGATGAAGAATTTCAAGAACTTATGGAACAATCACCACTACCGGTCAAGACCAAAAGTGAAGAAACCAAATTAACTGATAAAGAACAATCGGGCAAGACCGAAGGTGGAAAAAAACGCAGATCATCCCACAAAAAACGCAGGTCATCCCACAAAAAACGCAGATCATCGCACAAAAAACGCAGGTCATCACACAAAAAACGTCGTCATTAAGGTACATTGAATCAAAAATAAAAAACATCTTTTTTTTTATTTTTTTTTGATCACTTGCTCACTTTGTCAGATCATTCATATCTTTACCGTCTGTAAGAACTAAAGGTTCTGCTGGGCACATCATCCGACGCAAACGCGTAGTCGTCTTCCGACAGTTGCGAATCGGACACTTGTGAATCGGTGTGATGAGGGGGCGTGTGTGGAGTTCGGGGGGTTTGCGGCTCATGCTGATGCTGCGGCGTCTCGGACATGGCGATGTCCTCCTGGGTGAACTCGGTGCTTTGGGTGTCGCCTGACACGCAGCGCCCGAGCGCACGACGGCACACCTCGTATGCAATCGGTGTTGAGTTTGCGTCGTGCTGGATGGAGTGCACGCGGTCAATGCCGATGTCTTGTGCGTTGCGCTTGGTGGTTGGATCTGAGCCAATGAAGAGCACAGAGTGCATGGGGTTTCGTTTTTTGTTGTCGGCAATCATTTCATTCACACTGGACCGCGTGTGCATTTTGGAATCGTTGTCGTCACCGTCGGTGAAGATGTACGTTGTCGCCGGAACTCCCGCGCTGTGCTTGTTCATGTGGTCAATCGCAATTGCAGTGGCATCCCACATCGCAGTCATTCCATCACACACCAAATCTCGCATGGTAATGGGCTTCGCTTCACTGATCGGAATGACAGGGCTCGCTGTAATGTTGTCATGCGACGAGAACTTGATGATGCAAACGGTTGCCTTGTGTTCGCATGGTTCTCTGTAGCGTTTTTGCATGTCACCAAATATTTCATTGATTCCGGTTGCAACTGACACGCGCTGAGATTCCATTGAACCGCTGATGTCTTGTACAACGAGAACATTCATGTCCTTCACGGCAAAGGGCGGAAGCTGAGATTCTTCTTCGTCTTCAACTTGAGGGACAGGGACAGGGACTGCGTCTTCGGCTGCGGCTTGAATTTCGGCTTCAGCGACAGGGTCTTCGGCGGCAGGGACAGGGGCTGCGGCGGCAGGGGCAGGTGGTTGCGCGGCAGAAGGCGCCGCTAGAAGATGTTTCGGAAAGTCTTCCATCACGCCATAAGGAGTTCTGCTGAGTCTTGCCACTGTTGCATCACTGCTTCTAAACATTTCTGTGCTTTATCGCTGTGCTTTATCGCTGTGCTTTATCACTGGTTTCAAATCAGCTTTCAATTTTTTTGTAAAATGATTGTAAAATGCTAAAAATGATAAAATGATTTAAATTCATCCTTGAATGCATATAAAAACTACGATTGGTATTATTTATTAGCGGAATGACCCACAATTATCAGAATTATCCGAATGTTGCATTCATCACCGGCATCACCGGTCAGGACGGCTCCTATTTGGCCGAGTTGCTCCTTGGCAAGGGCTATTTGGTGCACGGCTTGATCCGGCGCTCGTCCACGATCAACACGGCGCGCATTGAGCACTTGTTTCGGAGCCCCGCGTTGAAGCTGCACTACGGCGACATGACGGACGGCGCGTGCCTGTACAAGATCCTGGACACTATCAAGACGGCGCACCCGACGATGGAGCGCCTGGAAATATACAACCTGGCCGCGCAGTCGCACGTCAAAATTTCGTTTGAGATGCCGGAATACACGGCCGACACGGACGCGTTCGGCACGCTGAAGCTGCTGGAAGCGATCCGCAACAACGGGCTCACCGGGGTGGCCCGGTTTTATCAAGCGTCCACCAGCGAGCTGTACGGCAAGGTGCAAGAAATGCCGCAGCGCGAGACCACGCCGTTTTATCCGCGGTCGCCGTACGCGGTGGGCAAGCTGTACGCGTACTGGATTGTGAAAAATTACCGCGAGGCGTACGGGATGCACGCGTCCAACGGCATCCTGTTCAATCACGGGGGGGTGCGTCGCGGGCACAACTTCGTGGAGCGCAAAATCACGCTGGGTCTGGGAAAAATTCTGCGCGGCGAGACGGACCGGCTCGTCATGGGCAACATTGATTCGCAGCGCGACCTGGGCAGCGCGCAGGACTACGTGGAGGGCATGTGGCTCATGCTGCAGCAGGACGTGCCGGACGACTACGTGCTGGCCACGGGCGAAACGCACAGCGTGCGCGAAATGATTGAGCTGGCGTTCGGCATGGCGGGAATCCGAATCAAGTGGCGCGGCGCGGGCGCCGACGAGGTGGGGTACGACGAGGCGACCGGCAAAGACCTGATTTTCATTGATCCGAAGTACTACCGGCCGACCGAGGTGGACGTGCTGTGGGGCGACGCGTCCAAGGCAGCGCAAGTGCTGGGATGGCGCCCGCGGACCTCGTTCAAGCAACTTATTGCAGACATGGTGCAACAAGATACACAGGTTGTGTATAAAATAATTTAATTTATTTGTGGAATGTGGAAATATTTAGTGCATTCGTGCAAAAATTGAATTAAATCATGCCCTTGTTTGAATGGTATATTCAAATCAAACAAACTAATCAATGCTGAAATCAATCCTGAACAAGAAGCACGCGCTCAGCAGCCTAACGGACGCGGAGTTTGAGGCGCTGCTGCCGCAGCTGGCCGCCGAGCTGGTGGCGCACGGTGTGCTGCACGAAACATATGACGACGCGGAAATCCGGAAGGACTGGGCTTTATTGTTGAAAAAGGATGCAACGCAGAACGCAATGACTATTTCGGCCACCGAAGTGGCGGGCATGAAGGTGCTGCGAAAGCACATGCGGCACTTCCACGCCGTGCGTAATTACAAGGGGCATTCGGTAGAGTCGTTGTGGACGCAGCCGTGCCTGGAAAAGGCGCTGCGTTTCAACCGCGCGCAGCACTCCACGCCCTATGCGTCCGAAATCATTCGCTCGCTGTCGTTCGCCAACGGGTTGGGCAAGGTCACGATGTATCGCCCGCTCATGGCAAAAAAAGTGGTGGCTTATTTGGCAACCCAGCTTGGTGTGAAAGAGGTGCGCGTGCTAGACGTGTGCGCGGGCTGGGGCGGCCGAATGGTGGGGGCTAAAAGCGCAGAAAGCCCCTCCTTCGCGGGGGTCTCCCCCTCCGTTGCGGGGGGTTTGAGGGGGGAGCTCGTCTCCCCCTTGAAGGTGCATTACACGGGCATTGACCCTTGTGAAAAGACGTACGCGGCGCTGCGCGCCATTCGCGACGAGCTTGGGCTCACCGATGTCACCCTTGTGAATAAGCCCGCCGAGGTGGCGCTGCAACAATCGCTTGGCACGTACGACATTGCGCTGACGAGTCCGCCGTATTACAACCTGGAACTGTATTCGGACGAACCGACGCAGAGCGTCCAAGCGGGCGGCGGTGGATACCAAGCGTGGTTGGACACGTTTTTGAAACCGGTCATACAGGGCGTCATTCGGCACGGCGTGAAGTACAGCTGCTGGAGCGTGAAGAACTTCAAGACCGACAAGAAGTACGACTTGCTGGACGATGTGATCCGGATTCACGGCGAGCACGGGTGGCGCCTTTTGGACGACACGGTGTTCACGATGGCCAACAGCCGGCGGCCGGGCCAAAAAGCCGCGAGCGAATCTGTCGCGCCAAAAAAAACGGAGGAATGCACCTACGTGTTTGTTCGGGCGACATAATGCATAAATGCCTAAACATAATCGCACATCGTGTTTATTTTTTTTTATATACTTACTTATACTTATACTATATAATCAATCATCCATGGAACCACTGGGTTTTTCATTTGCAAAACATATGGCAGACATGTCAAAAAGTTCAAGGATCGCGCTTTCTCGTTCGGGTATTCCAAAAGAACTTATTAATAAAATTATGAAGAACACGATATATGGTAACTTGTCTAGTTTAGCACCGTTGGTAGATATTGAGTATAAATCTTTTAGAGAAATGATAGATACGTACCACATCATTCATGATCAGGTTCTTGAAATATATCCAAATTTAGATCCTTCATGGGTGATTGAAATCATTGAGAAGTTTATTAAATTCTTAAAAACAACTCCACCAAATTCGGTTCCAATTTTTGATTTATTGAAAGCAATAATAGAGAAAAATCAATATCTAACCCAATCGCAAGTGTATAAAAATGAAAGGATGCCTCGCGATAAGTACCGTGTATGGGTTGACCGTTTCATTCAATATCATTATAGGCCCGATGAACTTGAGAAAATAATGCATACACACGGCATGACCGACGAATCGCTGAGTGGTATACTGGTAAACAGCGGCATAACTCTTGACAGCGTCATCGGTAAAGGAATAATCCGTTTTTTTAATAAAGTCGTTGCTATATTGAGTGATGTTTTTGACGAAATGACTGGTTACGATAGGCACTCTCTTGCCATAAAATGCCATCCAGATGAATTGTACACAAGGTTATTTTCAAAGCAACAAAACCGAGAAGCAATCCTAAAAGCGATCCTAATCATTCGTACTAGTGTTATTGATGGTATGATTCCCATTTTTAAGAGTTTGTTTAAATTGAAAAAAAAATATGCAGATTTAATGAAATTTCTAACTTTTAAAAACATGTTGAAATTAGATTCGGAATTGAAAAAAATAAAACAAGGAAGAGGAGGAGGATTGACGCGTAAAAGGCGCAGCAACAAAAACAAACATAAATCGTAAATCGCCCATTATATTTTATTTGGGGATGGAGCTGACGAACTTGCGGAGGCATTCTATGCCTTGGATCGGCGTGAGGTACGGCATGATGGCCGATTTCTGGGTCCACCAGCCCTGTTTGCCCTGGAATGTGACCACCTTTTTTTCGCGTAGCTCGCCCATGAGGTGCGCCTTTGTGATGCACCACACTTTCCATTCGTGGAAATCCAGGAGGGCCAGCATTGCAAAGCCGTAGTCATGGTCGGGTTCCATGTGCTGCCATTTGCAATCATCTTTTCCAGACCAGCGCCTGGCGCATTTGATTTCGCATTTGTGGCCTTCAAATATGCCGTCGTGTTGCGTGGACGTTCTTGGCGCCATTTGGAACAGTTCGGCCATGATTGATTCGCTGACGGACCCGAACGGCTTGGAGTCCAGACTCACCAGTTCCACCACATCAGGAGCTGCGTTCATGCGAACGTAATACTGCGTCTGCGTTTCTCTCCGTTTGTTTTGGGCAAATGCCTTGGTGTTCTTCCAATTGTCTACCGAAAGAAAGGATGGCCCGGGACTGCTTGCGTTCTCGGTACTGGCGCTGGCGCCGTTGATGCTGTCGCTGATGGCGCTGGTATCGGTACTGTCGCTGGTCTCGGTACTGTCGCTGGTCTCGGTACTGGTGCTGGTCTCGGCGTTGATGCTGTCGCTGGTGGCGCTTTCGCCGGTTTCGTGGTTTGATTGCATTGTGATTGATACATGAATGAAAAACAGTACGCCTTTCATTCATTCAATTTTTTTTTAAATTTTTCAAATTCGCGTAATCATAACTAATCATCATACCAATCATCGGATGAATAGGATGAATTGTGAAAGGGAGAGCACTCCGGGTGAAATGTAACGCGTTCCATTTCGCGCAGCTGTTTTGCAGAGAGAAGCCAGCGAATGGTGGCCGCATCCCCCTTTTGTTTCAACTGTTGAACCACGCAAATGCCGGTTTCTTCGCGGCCGCCGTGTTGGCCGATGACAATTGCATTATTGGAGTCGCGACACTTGAATGAGCTGAAGAAGATCATGCTTTTGGAATACACGTCCGGGTCAAATGACGGACGCGTAACGTATGGATCCGTGGTCCAACGAGCGGACCCGGGACGTGCCTTGCCCGGGAACACGTTTGCTTTTTGTGAAATGAGCCAAAGCATTTTGAGCGGGAACGTGTCCTTGCGGCGACTGTAAACATGCGCATGCCGTAAATCGGGTTCCATGCGAACGTTGCGTTCAAACATCGCCTTAAAATCGGCCACCGTGCTGCATGCCACCAGCTCATCCGATCGCGAATGAATGAGACACCACAACATTTCAATCATCTTTTCTTGTATTGGATATAGATGCAAGTCACTGTCCGTACTGAACGGCGTCACATATGAAACCGTGCCGTTTTCAAAATAAAACCCTCGGGTCTGTTCATCTTTGGAAACTGTGGTTTTCATTGGCGGAAGTAGCCAGTTGTGTTTGATGCGCCACTCCTGCGTGCGCTGTTCAAACACTTCATCCGAATATTTTTGGTTCTTGAGAAGTTCGGAATAATCCCAAGCAAACATTTCCTCTGTTGTTTTGAAAATGGGAAATGTTTGCGGTGCATCTGGGCGTTTCAACCTGACCCAAGTTGGCCTGCATTGGGATGCATTTTCCTTTTCAATTGTGGCCAGCGATTCTTGGTTCAATCCGATTTCGCGACGGAACCACTCTTGTGTTGTTTCTGGTTCCGGTTTCATTGCCCTCTCAGCGGTGGGTCCTTGGCCTTTGAAGACGAGGCTTCCCAACAGGCTTCTCAAGGCCGTTGAGGCTGTTGTTTCTGTTGCTGTTGTTGTTGCCGTTGTTGTTGCCGTTGTTGTTGCCGTTGTTGTTGCCGTTGTTGTTGCCGTTGTTGTTGCCGTTGTTGTTGCCGGTGTTGTATTGCGTTTCACGATATTGGCCCAAGACATTTCTGATCATGATAATTCATTTTCATTTCAAGGTTTAAATCAATTTTTTTCATATTTGCTTTCATAATCTAAAAGAAAAAACAAGGTATTAAAGTCAGCACAAGGAATGAAATAAATACATCAATTTCTCTCACATGAGTGAATCCATAACGGCAATAACCAAACCCAAACGGGTTCGGGTGGTTAAACGTGGAGCCAAGTCGCAGCAGCCATCATTAGAAAACATTCACGCCGACATTCAGGAAAAGTTGCAGTACTTTATTGAACAGAAGAAGATTCCCAACATCATATTTCACGGCGTGTCTGGGTGCGGCAAAAAAACGCTTGCGTGGAATTTTATTCGCAGCATTTACGGCAGCAACAAGGGCGCGCTGAAGGATTACGTGATGCACGTGAACTGCGCGCACGGCAAGGGCATCCGGTTCATCCGGGAGGATTTAAAATTCTTTGCCAAAACCAACGTGGATTTGAAGGACGGAGAGATATTCAAGAGCGTGATTTTACTGAATGCGGACAAGCTGACCACGGATGCGCAGTCCGCCTTGCGCCGCTGCATTGAGCTCTTCAATCACTCCACCCGGTTTTTCATTGTGGTGGAAGACAAATGCGCGTTGCTGCGCCCCATTCTGTCGCGGTTTTGTGAAATTCACGTGCCCGAGCCCGTGATCAACGGCGTCCAGACCAACCTGCATGCGCACTTATTGCGCAAAACGTTTGCCGGGACGGCATTGGATAAATTAAAAGAGCAGCGCGCCGAGTGGCTGAAAAAGACGCTGTCGGTTCAAAAACCGTTTAAGGCCGACGACATCATTCGCCTGGCGAATGAGCTGTACGAGCGGGCTTATAACAGCACGGACTTGTTGCGCTGGTTGGAGGACGCTGACATTCCGATGTGCAATAAATACGAGAGACTGATTGCCTTTCAGAAGGTGCGCCACGAATTTAGGAACGAAAAAATGTTGATGCTGTTCATGCTGCATTTCATGCTAGTTCGTTCCAATGACAGTTTAGAAAATATATCATTTATGTAAAACTAGTGTTTTACACATGGACGATTTCTCTCTGTTTAATTTGTACGAATCCCGAAATGAGTGGTGTGCCCGGTTGGTGAAGGTGTTGACGCCCATGATGATAGAAGGGTTCCGCTCCATTTTTGACGAGTCGTGGAAGCTGTGCGAACAAAACAACGAAGCAGGGAAATACTTGATGACATTTCAGAATTTTCTCTCGCGCGTGCCGAAATGGAACTCCACCATTATTGAACAAGAGACGCAGCGCATCATTGACCGCAGCGGGTGCGGTTATTTAGCAGACATGCTGACGTGCGTGCACATCATTCAGTTGAAGATTTTGACGTGCATGCGCGTGGGCAGCAAGCAGAAAAAGGTGGACATTGACGTGCCGCCGCTGAACGATTTCATTCACAAGGTGTACGTGCATTGCGCGCGCAAGTTGTACACCAATGTGTACTTGTTTGAGCGCGGCATTCCGGCATTGACCATTCAAAAGAACGGGCGGGAATTGGAGATCATTATTAAGGAGTGCATTTTGGACAGCATCCGCGAGAGCATCCCGCTGGAGCTGATACTGAAGACGTACATGGATGAAACCATTGAAGACCACACGGAAATACACATTAAGGAAGAAATCGTGTCGCAGGAGGCGGTTGAACAACCTCCAGGTGCTGCTGCTGGTGCTGCTGCTGGTGCTGCTGCAGCACCTGCCCCGAATCCAATGCAGGATGCGAGCGTGACGAACGCGGTGATTGCTGCTGGTGGCGAACCCGCATCCCCGTTCCCATCGGTTGATAGCAACAGCAACAGCACCCACAATACCAACAGCACCCCTAATAATTCAACCATTAAATTCAACGACATTGACAGCGCGATTGACATGAACAACACGGAGCACAGCATTCACGCTCCCAAGACGGAAGAGCGGTTGGAACAAATCAGCAACGAGAGATATTTGCAGCGCAAAATGCAGGAAGAAGAAGACGACGACGCGTCAGATAGAATCCAAATCGGCGAGGACGTGAAGTTGGAGTTGTTTGACGTGCAGTCCATTGAAGAACCGCCCAAAACTCTGAATTACGATGCGCCCGAGCTGGACGACATTGAAGTGCTTGCATAACCCCCGGTATGCAAATTCGTAAAAAAGGCCAAATGTTTCGTTTTGGATAGTATATACTTTAGCACACCATGAATAACAACATGTACATTGTGAGCGGCATCATTGCCTTTGTGTTTTTGGTGGCCAAGTTCATTGAAATGCGGTTCGCAGCGTCCCATAAAGAAGAGGATGAGCCCAAGCCTCTCAAGCTGTTGCTGCGCGACGCGCTGCTGGTGTACGTGTCGTCGCTGCTGGGGTTTTACATCATTGCGCAATTTGAAGAGCATTCCTCCAGCGGATCCGCGGCCAAGGATGTGGCCGCATTTACGGGCGGGCCGGACTTCTAAATCAGAAAACCTACGGTTTTCCGAACCTTTCCCTTAACCGAAACCATACAGACCGGGAACCTAGGGTTCACAAGGCACGGCTCGTCGCGCCGAGCCTTTGGCCCCGACCCCCTATCATTTTAATTTTTAAATTAAAATCATAGAAATCATAATTAAAAAGAATATCATATGATACATTAATTATTTGATACATTAATTAAAGTACATGAATACCCCGGAGTGGAGCCAATATTTGCAGCTGTTTGCGGATTTGGGCGCGGGCGCATTTCAGCGCGTGCGGAACAAACACGAGACGCACCGGTTTTGCGTGATTGTGGAGCCGCGCCAGCACCCGAACCTGATCCCCGTGATTAAGAACTTCATGTACTTGCTGCAGGACGCGGGATGGGGGCTCATCGTGTACCACGGTCCCGACAACGAAGCCTTTGTGAAAGACGGCCTGCGCCCGGTTTTACCCGACGACCGCGTGCATTACGTGCGCATGGCTCAGCGCAATCTGACGACGGCCGAATACGGCGCCATGCTGGGCAACCCCCTGTTTTGGCAGTGCTTGTTGGACGGGTTCAAGTGCGAACACGCGCTCATATTTCAATGCGACACGCTGCTACTAAAAGGCGGCGACGCCATTGAACCGTTCTTGAAGTACGATTACGTGGGCGCGCCGTGGCCCGGCATGAATGTCGGCATTGATCCGTTCAAACGCGAATTGCATCTCACTGTGGGAAACGGCGGCTTGTCGCTGCGCAACGTGCGCGTCATGCTGGCCATTGCGCGCAACCATCCGTATCCCAGCGACGCAGCTGTACCCGAAGACGTGTATTTTTCGTACTGGTTGAAATGGAATCAAGCGGTGTATTGGACCCCCACCGCGGAAGAAGCCAGCGCATTTGCAATGGAGCACGTGCATAACCCGCACGCGGCGGGGCTGCACGCCACGTCGGTAGACGTGAGTGATGTAATCCAGAACGCCGCAAAAAAATTTTTTTAATATCAATATGTATATTTAGAATGAAAACCATGAGGGGAGGGGTTGTTTTAGTAGACCCCACTATGCCTCATTCAATCGCGTTTTTAAATTTCATAAGGAATTGCCCTCATGTGCAAATATTAACGGACACATCAAGGTCGTCATTAACCCTGTATTTTCATGGATGTCCTACACATCTATCGCCATACCGTCACACACGAGTGTCACATGGTTTTCGCCCAATAACCAACGACCGCCGCGTTACACAGTGTATTGTAAAACTGGTGGTACTTCACCCAACCCACCAACAAATTGTTACTCCAAGGCCGTTCGTAATGTCAAATCACGCGTCAGATAGGACCGATTTTTTATTGGAAACCGCCGCATCAATTGATGCCGAAGTGAATATGCAATACAGAATACACAATCAATCTTTATTTCCGATAGAAGGTGCGGCGGGGGGTGTACCCGCTCAAAGTTATTTCGCTCCGATTTGCCCGGCCATCATAAATTATATGACCAATGTCACTATGCCGAACCTTATTTCCTTTAGGGATGGTGTTTTGAATAGGCTTCAAGAACGAGTTCCGGTGCCGCGTCCCGGCGAAGACCCTGATATAAGCGCCCGGCGACACGACCGCCGAATACTGAATGATTTTTTCAATTTTGCCCAAGGATTTATGCCAATCGGGGGAGGATTGGGCATCATCACCATGGAAATTATGAGCAATTGCACTACATTGCACACTTACCTTGGACAGCCAGCCATAACCGCGCAACAGCAAGAATTCATGTATAATTTGACACGCATACAAATGATAAGATTGGGCGCAATGGGAATAGTGCACACTGATTTGCATACCCAAAATATCATGGTAAATACAACTATCCGATATTTATCCGAACCGTATCCGCTAGGGAATGTATTTTTAATAGATTTTGGAAGTGTCCGTATTATCCAACCCACATGGGATATTGCAGCCATTTTGGGAAACTACTCTAATGTTCCAGTAGATGCAGGTGTGATTCGCGCAATGATGGAAGCGATGCAGCATTACAACCGTGCGTTTTTGGATTATGTCCGTCAACAAGTTTATGATGATACTCCAGGTGCAACGGTGGAAGAATTCATAGAAAATGTTCGGCAGATGGTAATTGCCCGATTGGGAAATACTGCTCCACAACTAGTGGGAGGAGGAGATCGCATATCAACGAAGAATAAACCAATTTCAAATAAAAAAATGTCATTGGATGAGTTTGTTGATATGATTATAACTGACATGAATCCCCCAGTCAAGTTTGATTTACGAGAAACTATGAAAATAAGTCCGTTGAATAAAAGCCGACGCAGACAAGGTACGAAAATAAGTCCGAGTCCGACGCCGAAAAGAAGTGCGAAAAGAAGTCCGAGTCCGACGCCGAAAAGAAGTGCGAAAAGAAGTCCGAGTCCGACGCCGAAAAGAAGTGTGAAAAGAAGTCCGAGTCCGACGCCGAAAAGAAGTGCGAAAAGAAGTCCGACACCGAAAAACCAACCTCAACTTACATAAGCGCGCGCTGAAACAGGAACCACGCGTCGTATTTGCATTTGTTCTCTTCTTCGCGACAAATGTGAAAGTGGGTTTGCGTGTCGTTTGAGAACACGCAGTCGGTTATGATTTGCTGGTCATCCTTTATAATCCGACCATCCATCATGTGGCGGTGCAGCTTGGTGTCGTACGTGACCGCCCACCACTCCGCCTTGGATTTGTGCAGCATGAAAAACCCGCCGGCGATGAAATTCAGGCGCGGATCAACACTTTCTCCCGCCCGGCCATGGTTCAATATCCGAATGCAGTTCTCAATTTGGGTCCAGTCGTTGTTCACGCAGCCGTAGTAAATTTTGGCGGGATTAAGCACCGCGATTTTATCGGGGTTGGGCCATCCGCGCAGCTGCGACATGGTCAAGTCCCGAAGCGGTCCCGTGGTACGCCCCCGAAAGTAGCCAATGTCGCACCAGCCGTAGTACTCCGTGTCAAAGTACTTGCGCGCGACGGTTTCGTTGACAAGGTGCACCTTTTCTGACCAGAGCGCGTTCACGCGCCAATCCACCCATTTGTTCAATGATGCGTTTTTTTCGTGGTTGGCCATCCACGCGTCCTTTAACGCGTAGTTGCGAAACGATTCAAACGGTTTTATGACGACGCGAATGCGCGGATTGACGGCGGTATACGCATTGAAGTCAAACGAAGCCAGCCCGGCTTCATCCGTATAAATCACGAGGTTGTAGGCGCGGACGTTGGACAGCATGTTGCGGATCCATTCGGCATACACGCTGAAATCAAACTTGGCCTTGAACGAGTACCAGCACGTGGAAAACGTGATATTGATGTGATGGTTGGATTGCATCCGGTTCGTACTTTCTATCTGTAATTCATGATTCATGATTCTATTATATTTTTGTGCATTAAATATAAATATAATAGTCCAAGTAGTCCAATGTTCACAGTGTATCAAAAAATAATTAGTCCGGAATCCAGCCCGGTGCTTGGTCCGGCGAAAACAAGCAATGACCCCGCCACAGACCCTTTTTCCCTGTGCACATGTTGCTGCAGTGATAGGCATGGCAAGAAAAACGACATGAATGATCCAAACGCAAGCGCAAGCGCAAACGCAAGCGCAAGCGCAAGCGCAAGCGCTGAAGAAAAACAAAAGGATGACGCGGCGATTGTGAACCAAATAAATCACAAGGATCTTTTGGATCCCAAGACACAAGAGCCCAAATATCCCTTCGGGCATGCCACGCATTACACGTACGGCATAACCAGTCCTCGCATCATGTGTGAATTTGAAACGGGAACTCCGCCTTGATTTGCCTTGCCTTTATGGGTCAATGATTCATTTTTTAAACTGCATCGCATGGCTTTGTATGAGTTGTTGTTTGTCCAAATCCAGCATCAAGTGCGCGTAATTGGTGAAACGCTGTTCAATGTCGCTGTAGTCTTCGCGCTGCACCACCGTGAGCGGCGTTATCAATAACCAGCGCCCCCTGCGCTGCAGTTCAAACCAGTAGCGATCAATGGCGTAATTCAATTTATTCATGGGGTTTCGCATGAGTTTGTTTATGCCCGCGCGATAATTGTCTATGAGCGTGTCATAGTAGTGCGCCCGGACCATGTATGCCGTGGTGGTTTGACAGTTCACTACTTGCACGCACGCGTCATTCACCACGCGAAACGGCGGAATGTTGTTTCCTGCCAAAAGCAGCACGTCCCAGTCCGGAACTGTGGCCATAACCTTTTCAAGCTGCGTTAAAAACAGCGGCACGTTTGTAAACAGGACGTCGTCCTCGCACACCAACACGTGGTCCCATCCACGCTCTTTGGCGATTTGAATGCAGCGCATGTGGCTCATGCTGCAGCCAATCGCGCCGTGCACCAAATGCTGTATTGCGTTGAACCGCTCGGCCACCAAATTCGTAACGCCGCCGGTTTTAAGCGCGGCCAGCTGCGCTTCCACGTGCGCGCGACGGTCCTTGCGCGATTCCAAATTAATGTAGAGTGCGTTTTTTATGCATGCAAGGTTGTTCATATCACTACCACTACTCGTATCATTATCATGATGCATTGTTTTTAAATGAATATTTGTTTAAAATTGATTAGAGTTCAAATGTAGATGTATAATATAGAAAAATAGAATTACAACAACAACAACAATCATTCGCGCGCGCAAAATGCACACCATGTACTTTGATGGCTGCAGCAAGGGCAATCCCGGACGCGCGGGAGCGGGAGCAGCGATTTTCAACGAGGAAGGCACCGAAGTGTTTGCAGAATCCGTGTTTGCGGGATACAGCACCACCAACAATGAAGCGGAATACACGGGGCTTATACTGGGGCTGAATGCAGCGCTGAAACAAGGAATCGCGGAGCTGCAGGTGCGCGGCGACAGCCAGCTTGTCATTTATCAAATGCAGGGCAAATACAAGGTGAATTCGCCCAAACTGGCGCCGTTGTACCAATGCGCCACCACGCTAGCAGCCAAATTCGCATCAATCGGATTTGAACATGTGTATCGCGACAAAAACAAACGCGCAGATGCGCTTTCAAACGCGGGAATACCCCCCTCTTTCTCCTCCTCCTCCTCTTCCTCCTCCTCCTCCTCATCTTCCTCTCATTGAAAACAATTCAATTCAAAAAAAAATATGGATTTAAAACATGCCGGATATTTAAACCCATACAAGAAAAACCAATCATTATGGATGCAAATTCGTCGGACCGAACGAAAGCGGAGCGTCAAGCCCAGGTGAAGCCCATTCTGGAAAAGCTGACCGAGTTGAAGCTGCACGCGTCCAAATTTGCCGCCGTAAAGGCGCTCATGCTGCAAATCCAGGACTACATAAAAAACGGCGAACCGCAACACATCAACATCGTGTTCCCCGAATTTGGCCGGCGCATTAAGGGCACGCTGGAGACCAACCGACACGTGGAATCCAGCGTGAAATTATCAGAAAACCTACGGTTTTCCGAACCTTTCCCTTAACAATTAAATTAAACTGGCTTGGGGCGAAACGCAGCAAGGGCAAAGGCTACTGCGCTGCGCAATGCTTGGCACGTAGTTCCCTGATAAGGAGGGGTTCGGGGAACGTAGTTCCCCGGTAAGGGAAAGGTTCGGAAAACCGTAGGTTTTCTGATTCAGTACACGATGTGCTCGTCAATCCATTTTTTCAGCTGAATGCACGTGGGCTCCATTATGCGGTTCAAACCCTCCGCGTACGCTTGGTAATTGGATTCATTGTCGCGCATTAAAAGGAGAGAATTGTAAATGATGGACTGCAGTTCCGGCGTGTAAATGTCCACAATGGTTATGAAAATGTCGTCCACGGTGTTGTTGGCGTTGGACGCGGCATCGTCGTCGCTCAAAACGGGCCGCATTTTGTACGGTTTTGAATTGGGCTGCTGCGTTTGCAGCGTCATAATGTCCGGCGACAGCTGGTCATCCAGGATGTATTTGTACATGGTGAGCGTCTGCAGGATGTGCGGCTTGTCGGTTTGCCCGTACGTTCGTATGAGCTTGTTTATGCCCGTTTTTGCGAGCTCGTTCAATAATAAATGCAGCCGGTGCTGCACGGCCCCCGACCCGTCGTCGTGCTTGCAGTGCGCGTAAAACTTCTTGAAGCGGTGAAACACGTTGAACAAAAAATACAAGTCTTCCTTGGTGTCGTTGTTGTACCAGCGCAGCATGGACTGCGAATACGTCGGCGGTTGCAGCGTCAAAATGTTGTTCTGGATGGTGATTTTGGTTCCCACGGGATAAAACGAGAGCAGCGCGATTTGCAGTATGGCCTGCAGCGGCTCCAATATGGTTTCAAATCTCTCCTTTTTTCGGCGCGAATAAATGGTTTTGTACAATATTTGAAGCGTGGACTGCATGGACTGGAATGATAATAATGTAACCGTGGGTTTATATTATTATTTTCTTACAAAAAATCTTGCGATCCTGTTGGATCGGATCAGTGCTTCAAGAAAATGTTGTTTTGCTGAATGATTTTGTTGTACGGAATGCAGTGCTTGTCGCACCAACTCATGCATTTCATGATGTTGTGCCGCTTCATCGTTTCCAGCTTGTCGGAGTTGTTTTTGTTCAATATTAGGTTAATGGTTGTGCTAATGGTTTCCATTTGCTGTTGCCCGATAACGGCGTTGCATTCTTCCAACTTGTTCAAGAAATGCACGTCGTGCTCAATCGGAAGCAATGACCCGATTACGGCATGCTTTGGAACCGCTTCCAGTTGCTTGAACATGGCGGTCAAGTGGGGCAACAATCCAACCGTGGTTTCCGGTTTGAAGTGCTTGCAAATGACGTACCGTTCCGAATTTGCGTGCCGGCTCGTGCACGGCTTGGACACGTACACGTCCTTGTAAAAATTGCACAAAATGTAAATGACGTCAATCGTGGGCTTCGTGAACGTGTCAAACAGTTTCAATATGAAATTCCCGCCTTGTTTTTGAAGCGCCAGCGCAAACCCCATTTCTGCAATCAACAAGCTCAGCACCATCGTCTCCTGGTTGTTGAAGTCACACGAAAAATCAAACCCGCCGTCGGCTGTAATTAGATCACACGCGTTCATATGGCGAGCCGCGCAGTGTTCAAAATTGGCGCACGAAATGATGTTTCCGGTTCCATCCGCGCCGGTTTCAATGCACACCCGTCCGCGATTCAATTCCAAAAAGCTTTTGCTCTTTTTCCATCCGGGACACGACGCGTCCGAGTTCAACAGCGTCATTCCGTAGTGCACGTCTTCGGATGTGGACTGCGCATCCCTAGAACGAATGTGCAGCATGGCTTCAATGAAGCCGCCCGGACCTTCTGCCAAATGGAACGACTTCATCACCGGCGGTTCGTGCAGCGCATTGAAAAACGTGGAATGCAGTTCAATCATCTTGTAAAAGGAGCGAGACAACGGGCGCAGCTTGCTGACCGCGTACATTTTGGAATTGGGGATTGCAGTGTGAACGAACTCAAACGGATTGGTGTATTTTTTCACGGTGTCCCACGCGTCTTCACCGCATTCTTTTATTTGCTCCTTTATTTCGCACAAGTACATGTAGAGCGTGTGTGAAATTACCCGTTCTTGAACAGCGGTGTTGTGGGTGTGCACAATTTCAAAAAATGGGTCGTCGGTTTGTTCAAACTGTTGCATTGTCAAATTTGACAACTTGGGCAATTCCATGTGATATGCCATAGTTATAAAACAGCACCGCATTCAGTTTATATTGTTTTTAGCCGATTTGTTCTTTTGTCATTCATTTTGTTTTGTTTCTAGTCGTCGGAATACTCGTATGATTCTTCGGTCAGCTCTGGACCAACCGCTTCTTCCTTTGCATGCAATTTTGGATTGCGTTTTTTGACAACGACGTTGGGTTTTGCGTGTCGTTTTTTTTTAAATGCAATTTTTGCTTCTTCGTCATCATCTGTGTCTTTTCCTTCGTTGTCATCGTCATCTTCACCTTCGTTGTCTTCATCGTCATCGCCTTCGTTGTCTTCATCATCATCGCCTTCGTTTTCGTCTTCATCGCCTTCATCGTCATCGCCTGAAGTGTCCGATATAACAAACCCATCTTTTAAATACCCGTCTTTCGTTTTTCTTCTGCGAACCAAGCCTGCATCATCATCATCATAATCATCAGCATCATCAGCATCATCCACATCATCATCCGCATCATCCGCATCATCAGCAGCATCATCATCCGCATCATCATCCGCATCATCATCCGCATCATCATCATCATCATCGTCATCATCATCATTATCGCCATTCACTTGATCAAACCCTCCGAATAAAAAGTTGTACATTTTTTCCCATTTTTCAATGGTGATCGTAATGACATTGTTATGCGGGGTCATGTCCTTGGCAACCAATGCACATTCTCCAAAAAACAAAATGGTGTCTACTGGTGGCGGAAACTCGTACTTGTTTTCTTGGCCGGCTTTTCCATCCTCGCGACCCCACAGCTCCACCATGAATTTTTCATTGTCTGTGCCGGAATACGCCCATTCTGCGCGCACTTCAAATCCGTCGGAAGATTTGTGTTTGCATTTTTTTGCCAATTCGGTTTGACTATATTCGGCGAGTTGGGCCACTCGCAAGTCGCCAGTACGAGAAACGATGATTGCGCTGATTTTAGAAGGAGCTTGCGGCATTTACAGTATGTGAAACGTGTATGTTTTTTTTTGTTTATGATGCGATTGGGTTTAAATCATTTATTGCAATACATTTTTATCATACGTTTCAAATTGACAAAAACTATGTCAACATAGATTAGTCAAAAAATTTAGAGTATTCCCGCACGCGTGTAACAAAAATGCTTTGGTTCATTCAAGCCTCGGTGGTGTCTCTCATCGTCATTTACGTAATTCACAACCTGTATTCATTTTTCAAAGAGACATTAACTGTACCCAAAATAAAAGACATGGTGAAACGGCCTCAGCAAAAGTACGAAATGTTGTTTAGGGAATTGCGCGATCAGGTTGCAAACAACGGCAACAATAACCACACCAATAACACCAATAACACCAATAACACCAATAAGACCAATAACACCAATAACACAAATAACACCAATAACACCAATAACACCAATAACACCAATAACGACGACATGAAAAACGAATTGAAGCGGTATTTAATGGATCTGAATGCGTCGCACAGTCAGGATCCGTATCCGCAATCCGATACCATTGAAGTCGGATCCGTCTACAAATGATCTAAAACATAATGAAACCATATTAAAGGATTGACGCGGTTATAAAGGAACTCCATCCCCCCAGGCACAATCCCATGCAATACCAGCAACTGGAAGAACGATTGAAAAATGAAGTTGCAATTTATTATGAAACGCACGTTCATAAGAAATTTTTGGCCGATGTTTATGCTGTCATCCCGAAGGGGCGAAAATGCGCGATTTGGTTTACACGCCGCCAGTGTTGGATGTTTCAAATTGCAAAACGCCCGCTGCATGCCGATACACGCAATGTATTGTATGACGCCGTGCGCATGATCAAGATGCCGTTTGCAAACGAAGCCTGGTATTCCGGACAAGGCACCATCCTGTATGGAACATGTGTTTCAGAAAAGCGAACCGACGTGCAAAAACGGTTCAGCGTTGAGAATGTGCACTACTTGTGTGGAGAAAAACAACCGGATAACGGCAACCTGGGCCGGTTTGCCGCATTGTTTGACATGTATGCAAAAGAAACAACCACCGCCAAATTGAATCACCATTTTCAATTATTCATGCCAATCATGCACGCCAACTACAACGACGCGCTACGCGATGCAATGGCAATTAAAACCTATGACGTTTTCTGCATTCAGCACCGGTTTCTAAACCGCACGTGCAATGAATTCAAAAATGTGTTCATGCAGCCCTCCATGCCAGATCAAATACCTAAACCCGTGTTTTTCCCCAAACAAGCCAACGTCGTCGAACATGTGAAAGTGCACACGCAACAAGTGCACACGCAACAAGTGCACACGCATGCGCAATTAAAAAGCCGGGTTTTCACCATTCGCCCGGACATACAAAACGACATTTATTACGTGTTGCTCAATCCGGACGAACCAATAACGGCAAACACCATGATCGCGCACATTCCCAATTACAAAACCAGTGTGATGATGAATTCCTTGTTTCGCAACATTAAGGAAAACCGTAATTTGGACGCACTGGAAGAGAGCGACGATGAAAATGAAGCGCAGGTTCCGTTGGTGAATTTGGAAACATCTTTACAAATGGCATGCGTGTTTAGTCATCGGTTTAAACGCTGGCAACCCGTCGGGCTGCAATCTGTTGAAGTTTTGTAACGTCAATTGGGGTTATCAAAGGAGCGTTTACAGGTTTTACCAATTCCGGCTGGATCCAAGGGGACGCCGAATGTAGTGGCGGCAAACCTTGAATACCTTTCCATATATTTTGAGCCCCGGTGAACATGTTGTTTAATACGGTACCGGCCATTTCAGGAAATGCGCCAAATATGTACCCACCCTTTTTCGCGCGTGTGCTGCGCCTGAACCCACCGCCACTCATCCGCACGGGGGGAACGACTGGATTGATGTCACCCATGCCGGCCCCCCGCATTTCAGAAACCGGTGGTTGAAATCCGCCACCGGATGGACTCAGTCTGAAATGGTTAGCAGTTGCCGAAGGTGCCGTGAGTGCGCGATAACTGTTGTTGGCCGCCGGCGCCCATGCTGAACCGATCAATGCTTGCGCACCGGCTCTTTTGGACCGTGACCGGGATTGTTTTCTGGACCGGATGCGTTTTGTTACCTTTTTATTAGGTTTCATGAATGCCCTTAAAGGAGAGAAATTATATTATATATTAACATGAGTATATTAAAATATTAAAATCAAACAATAAAAAATGATTGTTAAAAAATAGATAAACGCATTATTTCATTTCATATTATATCATTCCATATAAATCCATGTCATTGCCCTACACAAGAGACGATGTGTTGCGCGAACATCGCATGAATTTGCGGTTTTATGCGATTCGTAAAGGGGTTTGCAACTACTTTCACAACCTGGTCGGTTCCACTAAATACGCAGCTAAATTATTGGGCGCATCCGTTGCATCCTGCATGCACGGCATTTTTCCGTCGTGTTTTAAATATACAACCTTGTCGGTGTGTTTGTCCATAGTAGAAAATGATTTGATGCACAACCGGATTCCGGTTTTGCACGCGCACGCGCCCATTCCTGATTCTGCACATATGCATGACATATGACGTATGGCATATGGCGGCAACGTTCATTCAATGTCCACGTGCGTCAAGAAGTGACGCCGGCAACACATTTTGTTCAGTTTCAACGAGTCCATCACCTCTCCTTCCGGAGTTTTATGAATGTATTCCTTGGTCAAATAAATGACCCGTTCAGTGTCCATGTCGCGCGACATCTTGAGTCGCCTGACCTCGTTCAAGTAGTATTCGTACTTGTTGCCGATCACATTGCCGCAGGTAAAGCACTTCACCGGGATGATCATAATGAGGGTGATTATGTATGATTTGTATGTTATAATTGTTGTATTATGTGATTATTTTTAAATCAATTTTTAAAAATAATGGAACCAGTAATCCATTTTATTCATTTTCGCGCTGGCTTCTTTTTGAATGTTCTTTTTTTCCCGCCTTTACCCGCGGATTTTAAATGCAGTGAAATCTCTTTAATTATTTCTACGCGATCGTTGAGAATGCTATCCGGAAGCTTTAATTCTTTGCAAAGTTCCAGAAGTTCTTTTGTTGTCATTGCATGCAGCGGGATTGACGGTCTTTGAGACGCTGCAACAGGAACCGGAACCGAATGAGCCGCAGAATGAGCCGCAGAATGAGCCGCAGAATGAGCCGCAGAATGAGCCGCAGGAACATGAACTGCAACCGGATTGGTGATGCGCTCATACAATGCACTCATTTCTTCACGCGTCATGTCTTTTTTTTCGGATTTATTGTGACGCAAGACAGCAATGCGCATTTCCCTGCAGTTCCCTGCTGTTGCGAACCGGAACACAGGAATTCCCTTCCCTTCCAAATGCTGCAATTGGTCGTGCTTAATTGGCATGAGTTCCGGAACGATAAACGGTTTGAAGTCAAAGTGGATTGCGTAGGATGGGTCAATTTCTTGCATTAGATGGGTTATGAGCGCGATTTCATGTTTTGCGCGTCTCTTTGGTATTTTGCGTTGCATTTTGTACGTTCCCGAAAAAAAATTGAACTCCAGCGTGGCCGGATCAATGCAACGAATTTCTCCCGACGCGTGCAACGCGTACTGGAGGTCGTCCACATTTATTCCTTTCGCTTGTGCAACCCTGTCCAATTCGTGCGTTAAGGCCATGCGATAAAAGATTTGATGGTGTTTTGTGCCGAATTCAAACATGTTGAGCGCCTTGGACGCGTACAACTTCATTGGCTCTACTTGAATGTCCAAGCCGGTGTCCGGATGTTTTGTAATGATGGATGCAACAATGTAAGTGTACATTGCACCCGGTTCAAATTGATGGGGTGCGGGATTCACTAGTAGCGGACTCAACTCGCTTATGATTTGCAAATGCTCTAGGTTGTAAGAATCCAGTGGAATGTAATAAAATGCGCCGTCTTCGCCCTGCATACACTGCATGCTGACCCGCGTATTTGGATGCATGATGCGTTTCCGCGTCATGCTTCTTTTCACAAAGTACATCCGTTCTATGGGTTTCTTTCTACTCCTTGTGCTGGATGGTTCCAACCAGTGTGCTTGTGCGCGTTGCGTTAATTCTGGATCCATTCTTAAAAAATGATTTATGCTTTACAATCACATTTTATTTTTTTTTGTATTGTATTGGTTATTATTGGGTTGTTGGTTGTTGGTTGTTGGTTGTTGGTTGTTGGTTGTTGGTTATGATTGTTCCTTGACTATCAACTGAATTTTAGGTTTTCTTCCTGGTTTCTTTTTCTCTGCATTCGTCGCAACAACAGGGGCAACAACAGGGGCAACCGCAACAAGGGCATCCGCAACAGGGGCAACAACAGGGGCAACAACAGGGGCATCCGCAACAGCAACCGGGTCCTTTGCATTGAGTTTGGGTTTGGGTTTGGGTTTAGCCTTGGGTTTGGGTTTTGCTGCAACCGCAAGCTGACTATCAACCGCAACATCAACCGCAACATCAGCCGCAACATCAGCCGCAACATCAGCCTGAGCCAAATGCTTTTCAAACACAGCGGATGTGCCCATCAAACTCTTCACCACTTCTTCCGCATTGTCAATGGAACGCACTTTCTTGAATACAAAGTATCGGTTGTAAAAGGAGATCCGGCGCTCGTAGTCGCGCATATCCGGCGCATCTCCCAAGTCCGATGCCAATGACGGCGTATCTTTCAACCGCGCCTGCATTTGCGCATGCAGCTGCTCAAACATGCCGGTACCATCCGGCAGGCCCAGCTCCTTGTTTGCGTCGTCGCGATGCACCACCTCAAACCCGAAATTCGTCATGAGCCGTTTCAAATAATTGAAGTTCACCAAATACTCGCGAAACGTCTTGTTGATGGATTCCTGATACACGTCTATGGCGTACCCCAGGCACGTTTCATCATCCAGAAATTCAGTGGCAGTGTACGCCTTGGTCACTTGCCACACGCGCTTGCCCTTGTGCAACACCGAAATGCCGTCGCCGACTTCGTACGGTTTCAACGCATCAAACATGGCCGCGCCGTCGTACGTGGTGCCAATGAAGTAGCCCCCCACCTGCGTGCACTCGCACACGTTGCGCAGAAAGTTGCACACGTTTGCGCGGGTTTCAAACATGTAGTGGATTGCAAACTGGCACGACGACACATTGAACCCGTGCTCTGCTTTGCCGTACTCGCGATACACGCCTTCGCCCAACAACGCCTTGTCCTTCGGACCATCTCCGAACACGGCTCTGACGATTTGCTTGTATTTTTCGCCGCTGATCCCGGTTCCGTTCTTGATGTTGAGCGCGCTGTTGCCCTGCACAAACAGCGCCGCCGGCATGATGCTGAACCGTTTGCAGTAATCCAAATAGCGCGCGCACGCACCGTCCAGCTGGTTCTGAATGTTGTCTTTGGAAATGTCAATGCCGAGAACGAACGACAGGTTGGCGTGAATCCATTTCGGAAGATCACCGCCCTTACCCACAGCGAAATCAATGAGCGTGTTGCCGCGCTTGCTCACGCCGTGTATTAACGCGCGTTTCACCACCAAATTGTGAAAATCGCGCAACCCGCGCGTGGTGGTGCTCGCGGCGCGGTTGTAATACACGTCATCGTCGGCCGCCAGCTCGTCCGGAATGTCTGCGCCCGTTGCGAGCATCTTCTTTGTGATGGGGTTGTGAATGGTGTGCCAGTTGGAATTCGCCACGTGGTACGCATTCCCGTAGTTCTTCTGCCCGCTGCGATACTCTGCCGTTTTGTCGGTGCGCACGCGCAACGGAATCCAACGAAACCGCGGGTCAGCCGCGTTCACATTGTAGGCGCACTCAATGATGCTGCCATCTTCTATGACTTCGTTCTCGGCAGTCAGCATCATGCCGCGGTTTCCAGCTGCATCCGCGCGAAGGATGACGTTGCACACGTGGGCCTCCGGGTCGTACGGGTTTGTGGGGTAAAACGGCGCGGGTTTGTAAGAGTCGTCTTCTGCGGTTCCGGTTTTGCGTGCCGCCGCCGCCGGAAGCTTGCCCCGAATGATGTCCTCGCACGGATTCAAATAGCCGTGCCTTTTTTCGTCAAACCCCACCCGGAGCGTCAAGGTTTTGTACTGCACGACCTGCTCCTGCACGGCGACATTGATTCCATCCGTGTAAATGCTGGTGACCTTGGGCTGACCGTTGGAGTCTTTCACTATTGTGGCCAGAAAGTCAATGGTGTTGGCCTCGGTTGGCTTCCATTTGAACGACAGAGGCCACGTGATTTTGGTCTTGGGTCCTGCCTCATCGCCCCCCGCTTCGCCACCCACCGGCGCATCAGCGGGGGTGAAAATCATGCCGTCCGTGGTGTATTCAAACGCGTTTGATTCCAGCTGGGACATCAGAGTGGCGCAGCACTGGAACACGCTTTGATCGGGACTGGTGTATTTGAATTTCTTGCACTCTATGCGAATGGGGGGCGCGGCAAGGCCTTTCACTACAGGACGCGCCTTCAAATCCGCGACAACCTCCACCAAAAGCGGCAGGCGAAACTTGGTTGCCGACACTTCGGCCGACGGCGGCACAAAGTGCAGTGCGCGCACGTCCTTACCGGCAATATAATACACGTCAAACGCGGCAAACAAATTGATGAACCGCCCGGACTTGTCGTGCAGGATGTGCTCGCCGTCCAGCAGCGTGTTGAAGAGCTTGTCATTGCCGCACAGCGCGCCCGTGAACTGCACGCTCATATTCGTGTCAATCAAGTAAATGCGCCCGGACGACGACACAAACAGCAGCTTGCGAGCCCCGTCGGCCTTGTCGGTCACCGTGTAGTTCCTTCGCACGTTGGGAACAATGCAGTTGTCATTCAGCGGGATAATGTTTTGCATTTGAAGGGTGTAGGAAGACGGACCAATGAAGTGTTTGGGAATCAACGGCTTGTGTTCATCGCGCTCTTTGTGTTCATCGCGCCCCTTCCTTTCTGGATGCAACATGTGCATGTAGTTGTCGGCCACCATGGCGCGTTCCGACAAACCAACCGGATAATTGGTACCTTGGAGTCCAGAGAGAATGATTTTGATGCAGGCACGAAGCGCGTCGGCCAGCTTGTGCATCGTGTTGAACGCAGTGCCTTGCCCCACCGCTTCATTCAACACTTCAATCTCAATTTCGTATTTGGGTGAAGCGTCGGCCGTTTGAGACTCCGCGAAGGTGTGCACGGGAATCATGTGACCCCCCACCCCATGGTCGCGCCGGGACTCTTTGACAATGCTCATGTCCACGACAAACGGCATTGCCGGGTTGCGAAACGTGCTGCGATTGATATAGCGGAACGTTTTTCGGCTGCTGCGCCACGGTCCCACCACCGTTTTTGCGGTTGACGACGACTCCGCAAACTGCGTCTCCTTCTGCAACGATAATCTGAAATTGAAGTCGTCAAAATTGACCGGGGGAACGGGATCGGCATTGTCATCACTATGAAACGCGGTTTTTTTTACAAAGACCGGATGCACGCGGTCCAGTGAATTGGTTTTGCAATACAGCTGCACGTTGTGAAGACCCGCGATTTCGGTGCGTATGTCGGACATTCCGAGTTTGCCCGTGGCGGGATCCGCGACTTCCGACCCGATTTTCAAAGTGTAGTCGTCCGTTTTCTGCATGACGTATCCCGCCGACAACAACCGTTTTATCACGCTGTCAAAGTCAATCTTGGACGTGGGTGCCACGTGCTTCAGTTTGCGGGTTCCAAACCGCACTTCCAACTCCAATGAACCATTGGCGGTATGCAACACACCACCTAAATACGTTTCCACCATTGCATCAAACAGCTCGTTGGGTGGGGGCTGTTTCTGGTTTTTCTGCATTCCGAGTTACTGGTGGAAGTCAATTGCTCTATATTAAACGAGCATATTATTTAAATTCAATTTTATGGTTATTATAACAACAGTTTTTTCATGATTGCGTCATACATTTCTTGTTTTTTCATTTTGGGCATGAGCTGCAACTTCAACCGGTGGCATATTTCGGTCAAATCGGCGACGGTGTACGCGCTCACGGCTTTCATCGGTTTTTGCACGTTTTCAATGCGGTAGTGCGTTGCGCGCAAAGAAGTTAACTCATGGTCGGTTGCCTGTGTCATAACCAGGCGCGGGGTTTTATTGTCCACGCATTTTATCAAATAAATCGGTTTGTTGGACACTGCGTCACTGATGAACTCAGCATACACGCGATTGTGTGGATTCACATACACCGCATTGAGAGAATTCAAATGAACCAGCACTTGAAACGCGTGCAGCGTCATGATTGACATGATGTCGTTTTCTATTGCGGAGAGCGTGAATTTGATGCCGGTTGACTGTTTCAATGCCTTTGCACCCTCTCTCAACCGCATGACTTCATCGCGCTTGCCGTCCTGATGTGCTGTAAAATGGTTGGTCAATTGATCGTATTTGAACATGCCGTGCTTCATAACGTACAAACACCAAAACAAGGAGTGAATCTGGTTCAAGCTTGTACGAAATTCCAACCGATGGGTTTGTGGTTGTATCTGTTGTGGTGGTTGTTGTATTGACATTGGTGTTGTTGGTGTTGTTGGTGTTGTTGGTGTTGTTGGTGTTGTTGTTGTTGTTGGTGTTGGTGTTGTTGGTGTTGTTGTTGTTGTTGTTGTTGTTGTTGTTGGTGTTGTTGGTGTTGTTGGTGTTGTTGTTGTTGGTGTTGGCTGCAATGTTGAATCATACAGCATGACGCCTCTTAATTGACTCAATTCTTTGTTTGCAGTCGCAGTCGCGTGTTTCATTTAAGATAAGATTAAGTTAACTTCAACCTTGCGAATGCGTTTAAATCCATTTCAATGTACATTTGTGGAAAAAACATATTAGATGGTTCTGTATACTATACGACATACGCCATGACAGCTGAATTGAAACAGTTAAAGGATCGCATTGAGGGGTTGAACCAGCACCATCAAATTCAAATTTTGAAAATCATAACTCAGAACAACGTGGTGTGCACTGAAAACAAAAACGGGTCATTTGTGAATTTGACCAACATGGACCATGCCATTGTGTCCAAACTGGTTGAGTATTTGAGTTACGTGGACGAACAAGAAAATCAGCTGAATCAAGTTGAAAATCAAAAAACAGAGTTGACCAAACAATTTTTCAAATAGACACGCATTCACCAATAATGGACACGTGCTTGTCATTCAGTTCAAACCGTTTTCCAATGATGCGTATTGCAATGCAGTCGCCGGGTTTGACCGAATTCATTGTCCGGCTTTGAACCGTATCCGAATCCGAGTCGCGCGAAATGTACACAACCACGGGGGACGGGTCCATGCAAGCGTGTGCTCGGATGCCGGCTTGCGTCACCGTTTTTGCAATGCACTGCAGCACGGTTCCTTCCTTGGGGCAACACACCATGCATTCAATCTCCAAATTGAACGACACGTTTCCACCCATAAACACGCCAACGGTGTGCGAGCGAATGATGCACGAGCCCGGTTTAACAAAACCCTCGGCAATGCACCGGCCGCTGACTTGAGCCGAAACGCGCCGCATGAGATGCGCCGGAAGGTCCTTGAAATTATGAATTTCGGAAAATGGTAAGCACACTTTGTGCCGAATAACCGTGGTGGTATACAATGAATCTTCGCCGGGATCACACTTGTTGATGATGGCCATGGTAATGGTTAATATGTCATGATTGCAATAATTTTAATTCAATTTTTTTGAATTAACATTAAACATTAAACACATTAAACATGTATTGTTATTGTTATTGTTATTGTTATTGTTATTGCAATTTAATGCAGCTCGGCAATGACTGAAACGGTCGGGTCGTTCAATTCAAAGTGCCGCCCAATGACACGCACCGTGATTTCGTCACCCGGTTTTATTTTTGAGAAGGTCGCATTAGAGTAATGATGGTCGCGCGAAACAAACACGACAACGGGGCTCGGCTCCGGCACAATGTGCGCGTGCAACCCCGCTTGACTCACCGTCTGAACCACGCACGCGATGAGCATGCCCTCCACCGGATTGCACGATTGGTATTCGTACATGACCTCAAACACCACTGCCCCGCGGTCGGTCAAGTTTCCGGGGGAATGCGCCAACAGCTGCGTTGACCGAGGACGAACGTACCCTTCTGCATTGCACCTTCCTTCGTGCGCGTGCGCTAAATGCTGCTCCAAAATGTTTCTAATGTTTCTTCCAATTGCAGTAAAGGGCAACACAACTTTGCCGGTGACCATGGTCGGGATGTAAAGGTCCTGATTATTTGGTTGCTGATGTTGTCGCTCTTGTCGCTCTTGTCGCTCTTGATACTGCATTTATTTGTTGTGGTGGGGCTACTATATGCACATATTATTATAGTTTCATATTTCTTAATGCATGTTTATCACGCATTCGCGATTTTGGTTGTTTGCACCGGCGTCAAAAACCAGTGTTTGTTATCCTTTTTATTAAAGTTGTAACTGCGCAGCAGCATTTCGGACAACACGCAATACCGCGCCGTGTTTTGGTTCTTCGTGTTTTCCATGGTGTAAACCGGTTCCGCGTCCGGATTCATGCCGCTAAGGATTTGGTTTGCAATTGTGAGGCGCCGCTGCTTGGATGAAATTTGATCACACCGCGCGCCGCCGCCCTTTTCGTTCACGTATTTGATTTTGAACACCGCGTAACTGCCGCCGTTTTTTTCTTTGAAGTTGGACACGAACCCGATAATGTGGGCCAGGGAGTGGGCTTGCACCAGCTGCGAAATTTGATCCATGTACGGGCGCCACTCCTCGCTGGACTTTGCAACGCCCCACACCGATTCCGCGTTTTTGCGCACCACCAACTGCACCCCGGTTTTGCTGCCCGGGTTTAATATCAGCACGCCTTCTTCGCCCGCGTACTTCGGATTTTTGAGAATCTGGGCGTCAAAGTGCGCTCGCGACAGTTGGTCAAATTTGCTGGCGCTGGCGCTATAAAGCCAATTCAAGTACTGCACCTGCTGCTCGTCGGACCCCGACCACATGAAGTCGTCCAAAAAGTGCTGCACCGTGCACATTTCCAGGGTGTCCATCGGCACGCGAAACCGGTCGCGCAACTCGCGAAGCACGTCGGGACACAGCTCGTTCCACGTTTTCGTGGATTTGTCCGACTTGTCCGACAACGGCGACGCCACCGCCGCAATGATTGCGTCATACTCCGCCCGAAACGCCTGCATTTTTGAAGGCAGCGAATTCAACAACGTTCCTTCGCCCATGCGGAGTTGCGGCGGCTTCAACCCGTGCTGCTCGGCCAATCGCTCCAGCGTGCCGTCATTCAGGGGGAACGAAATGTGGTCGCGCTTGAACTGCAACGGCGCGCTGCGGTCGTGCGCGTCAATGCGCGGGTCGGTGATTTCGGCTGGCTGAAACAAATAATACTCGCCCACGTTGATCAGCCGCCCAGTGCGTCCGTACTTGTCAACGAGCTGCTCCCCCTTGTCGCGGATGAGATGCGTGAGCGCCATGTCAATCTGCTCGCGGGGGTGGGACGACAAATGTTGCATGAGCATCCGTCGCGCATAAAAATGCTGCACGCGAAACAAGTCCCGGATGCGCTGCCGAATGCGGTCCGCGTTCATGACAAGGAACGGCTGCGAATACGTGTCGTCCCGGATTTTCATGGCGCCGCCGCCGCTTGCGCATTGGTACTCGCACCGCGCCTGATAGTCGCACACGAACGAAAACGGGCGGTCGCCAATCGCGTAGTGCGCCAGCTGCGTTCCGTCCGACAGCACTTGGCGCACCGTGACGTTGTCCCCGTTGTGCCGCCGAATCACTTCCTGGCTGAATTTGGTTTGGTCAATGTTCAGCAAACAGTCCACCGCGTTTTCTTTCAGAATGCGGCTCACTTGCCCAATTTGCGCGGCTTTGGTTTCGGCCAAACGGTACACGTACAAGTCCGCCGTTTCCGTGTCCGGGTTCTGCGCAAGCAGGGTGCCGTGCAAAAACAGCTGCACGTTGCGTTCCACAAACGGCAGGTCGGCGTGACTGCAGTTGCGCACGGCGCGCCCCACAATTTGCTCAATGCGGTTCATGTTGTACCACGGCTCCATAATGTGCACCTGGCGCACGTTCTTGAAGTCAATGCCCTCGCTGCCCGCCTTGGAAATGATGACCACCTTGATGCGCTGACCCCACTCGTTGTCCGTGGTGAGCGCTTCCAACTCGGCGCGGTTGTCCGGCGACAGCTGCTTGTCGCCCGTGAACATGGCGTACTTGGCGGCAAACCGTTTTTTTGCGACCCCCTCTTGGACGCGCTGCGGGACGGGAGCGGTTTTGAACAGCGACCCCACCTGCGTGTCGTAGCGCGTGAATCCCATCTCTTCCAGAGCCAGCGCAATGGGCACCGCACCGCCGCCAATGTATTCGCTGTATATCAAGACAACCCCGTTTGCGCGATCCACGTGCTCGCAAATGCTCGCAATTTTGCTGCTGTACTTGCCAATTTCTGCGCGCGAAAAGATGCGTCCGTATTTGCTAACCACCGTCGGCTTGTATTCAAAATTGTATATGCGCGCACCGTCCTCCGAGACGTCGTGCTTCATGACCCGCTTGAGTCCCGCATCACCCAGCAAATTGCCAATGTTTATGCGGGCAAGGACGGCGGTGTCTGCAACGGACACCGCTTCTTTGGCCTTGTCTTTGTCGCCTTTGTCGCCTTTGTCGCCTTTGTCTTTGACCGCGCGCTCCAACATCTTGTCAAACTCCGAGCTGGGATACACCATGTTCAGCGCCTCAATGGGCTGCTTCAACAAGAACGAACCAAATGAGGTTGCCTCCGCGCTCATTTCCAGGCGCTTGCGCTGAATGATGTGATCGTACACCGCTTCTTGATAAGCGCCCGCCCGGTTCAAAAAAATGTCCAAATGCTGGATCGGGTTGGGAATGGGGGTGGCATTCAGCTGCACCGCAGGATGCAATTCCCGATTCGCCGTGTACGAATGGGCCGGCGCAAAGTCGGCAGGGTACATGCGAAACGGAAAAATGTACGGATTTTCCCCCTTTACCACCGAAATGTAGCCGTTGGACTTTATGCGCAACAGCTCGGCACCCACGCTGGGCAGCAAGTTGCCGTCCCGGTCAAACACGTCGCCGACCGAAATGGGGGCGCGACGGTCGTTCACGTTCATCAAGTTCAACAGCCACACAATTTCGCGCGGGTCGTTGTACATGGGGGTGCCGGATAAAAGCAGCAGTCGCAAGTTGTCCGCGTATCGCACCAATTTGTACAACTCTTCGGACACGCTTTTGCCTTCTTTGCCTTCTTTGGCCTCCTCGTCGCTGCGCACGTTGTGAATTTCATCCACAATCAGCAAACGATGATTGAACGCGTTTTTGATGGCCCGAATGGCGTCGTGTTTTGACGCGGCAGCAGCAGCAGTTAAACGCCGCACCGTGTTGGCCAGTTCAATGTAGCCCATGAATTCATAACTGGCGTTAATCAATCGTGTGACGCGCTGCACAATGCCGGCGCGCACGCGCTCCACATTTTGCTCCGTCAAATCAGCCAGCTCCGCGTTTCCTCCAACTTCCTTCAGCAGCTTGGTTCCCGTGCATCCGCGAATCACAAACTGGCGCGCAACCCGGTTGAACTTCAGTTTGTTGAAGTCAAACAGCTGCTTGCGAAAGTTGTCCTGCACGTTGACCGACGCAACCACCAATATTTTCTTAAAAATGCCCACTTGCGTCATGTAGTCCCGCATTTCCTCCGCCACGCTGATTGCGGAGCACGTTTTTCCTGTTCCGAGCCCGTGATACAGGAGCAAACTGTTGTACGGGGTCATCACCGATAAAAAATTTCGCACAAACAGCTGGTGCGGAGCCAGCTCAAACGCCGCGCCGCACAACTTGGCTGCTTCTTCCTCCATTTGACGCTGCGACGTGGGTATGACAATGTCGTACTTGGTGTCGTTGAACTCCTTGCGCTGCGCAATGTTCTTCGCGAAATCCGGATCATTTTTGCGGGGGTATAAAAAATCAAGCGGCTCTTGTTCGTCGTCTTCACTTTGGCCTTTGTGCCATTCCGCAAACGTGGTTTCAAGCGGATGCTTTCTCCCCTTTTTTTTTGACTTGGATTCTTCCACGGGTGCCTCTGACATGTGATGGTTTTCGTTGCGCTATAATATGAAATGATTATAAATTGCGCAAAAATGCGCGCAAACGCACCCGCGCCTAGCATGCAATTTCATATTCTTTGATTGCATCGTTCAAGTTGCGCAAAATGTTGATTTTTTCTAAATTGTACGGGCGTATGTGCTGCATGCATTCCTCAAACGTGAACCACGCCATTTTGCTCACTTCCGTTTTTTGAAATTCGGGAGAAACGGGATGGTCCTTCATGCAGCCGTGCTGTGAAAGCGGGAAATAGGCAACGTAATACTTGTGCTTGTACGTCTTCAGGTTGGATCCCATGAATATTTCTTCGTACGGCACGATGTTTTGCATGACAATCAACTTTTTGGCATCATAGCCCGTCTCTTCGGCAAACTCTCTCAGCGCGCAGTCCATGTCCTTTTCTTGGTAATTCCGACGACCCTTGGGAAAGCCCCATTCCGGTTCGGTCCATTGCGTGGACGAGTTTTGAATCAGCGTGTCCAGCGAAAGGTACCCCCCCGACTCCGGGTCACCACCGTTCAGTTTTATTCCATTTTTCAGTGCGTTGAAGCGGTCACGTGAAACAGTTTCCTCGTTTTGATACTTGGAGTTCAGATAATCCCCCCAAACATTTTTCCACAATTCGCTAAATGTTTGTGTTTGCAACCGGCGCTTTTCGTCCACCGTCATTTCGTCAACGATTCGCTGCAAGTACGTTCTATTGTACACGGGATACTTTCCGCGAATGAATTCCACAAACCCCAGCGTGTCTTTGCGCCGGATCATCAAGTACGACGCCCCCTCTTCGCTGTCCCGAAACACAATGATTCCGTTGCTGGTGATCGGGTTCCGGCACGCGTGTATCAAATGCCCGTTTTTACCACAGTTGTTGCAAAACGCATTATGCCTTTTCTGATACGAATGCCGAAAGTTTGTGTTTGTATTTGAATTCTTGGAAAGGATTGTTTTGAATTCGGGATCCTGCTCCGAATCGTCGCATGGTTCGTGGTTCATGTGCCGCGCGCGCGTTTTTTGTGAGTTCATTTCATGTTGTTTTTATATCGTTTGATTGTAAAAGACACACACGCGCGCGCGCACGCACATAAACGCATGAACAGCCTGGACCCCGAGGTGTGGGGACCGCACTACTGGTTCGTTTTGTTTAGTATGGCGGTGACGTACCCGGAGAGACCCAACGACGTCACCATAAAAAAATACTACGAGTTCATACAAAATTTGCCACTGTTTTTACCCCATCATCAAATCGGGAATGCATTTAGCGAATTGTTGGACAAGTACCCGGTTTCCCCCTATTTGGACAAACGCGAGTCATTCATAAAATGGGTGCATTTTTTGCACAACCAAATCAACCTGCGTTTGAATCGCGACGAGGTTTCGCTGCAGGACGCGGTAAACGCCTACTATTCCAATTACAAACCCAAGCAGCTGCGGCTGCGGGAAGAATTCAAATACCGGCGCAAACTCATTTACTTGGGGGTCACCGCGGTCGCAGCGGTTGGGTTGTACTACATGTATTACAAGTAACCAATTCATTCACGAAATCAAAATCAAAATCAAAATCAAAATCAAAATCAAAATCAAATCAAAACAAAATCAAAATCAAATCAAAACAAAATTAAAAAAAAAAATGATTTTATTTTAAATATAATAATTTAGTATACGATACAATTACAGCAGTGGTCCAAAATTCATCCAATTCATGGTAAAAAAAACCCGTAGGCATAAAGGGGGGAAACCCATTTTTGCAGGCGCCCAGGGCTGCATCTTCATCCCGCCGCTCAAATGCAAGAACCGGCCTCGCATTATGAATCACAATTTCATCAGCAAGCTGGGATACAAAAAAGGTTCCAACATGGAAATGAACGAATACATGGAAATCATTCCATACATAAAAAAAATAAAGAACTATGAAAAGTATTTCAATATCCGAATCAGTTCATGCGAACCCGACCCGCTCAGTTCCGCGGATTTGGCGGCGTTTGACGCAACGTGCCAAAACTTTGGCGACGACATCACTGCCCAAACGGTTAACCGCAATTTGGATAAGTTGCGCGCAATCAACATGCCAAACTTGGGCACGGATTTGAGAGTGTGGATGGAACAATCCCAAATGGACGCGCGACGGATATGCTTACTGAACGACCACATCTCCAAACTGCTGGTGAACGCCGTCGTGCCAATGAATGATTTGGGCATCATACACAACGACCTCAAATCGGAAAATTTGATGATGAATCACGCGGAAGCCATGCTGCGCATCGTGGACTGGGGTCTTGCAGGATTCACCAGGCCGTACCAAATCATACCGGAACACTATTTCATGAACAATCCGGTTTCGTTCAACCGCCCGTTTTCCACCATGGTAATTCAAACCGACATAAATGACTTGTATCAGCGGGAAATTGCGCAGTTGCCCGCCAAGTTTGAACCCGAACAATTGGAACCGTTCATCGCTGAAATGTACGCCAAGTACCGAGATCTCTCACCCAGCAGTCACTCCTATTGGCTCCACGTGTTTGAATCCATATTCAAGTTAAACTCCGACGTTCTGACCGGCCTCGTTTTGAATGCAGCCATTGAAAAATACAATGCCCAAATTTTGCACCATTTCACCAGCAAAGGCAAATTCATGCTGGACGAGTACTTTGATAAAGTGTACCGCTACAACACCGATGTGTGGGGCGTCATGTCTGTGTATTACAGCATATTCATGCTGCCGCGCGAGCATTTTGCCGTGCCGGACCCAGTGTATGCGGCAATGCTGCAGAAATACCGCGACTTGTTTCGCAAAACCGTGTTTGCGAACGGGCACCGGCGCATGAACGTGCGCGCCATTGTGCAAGAGCTGCAAGGAATCAACGGCATGGTTTTCCCCCAGTACAGGCCCCGTTCCCCATACATGTCCCAGTCCCAATACAGGCCCCGTTCCCATAAAAAAACGGTGAGGTTCCATGGCATCGCCCGAAAGGCGCGCCACACTCTGCACCGGGTTCCAACCCCCCACCCGTTGAAGCTTGCCCCCTGATAATTATATGAACACAGTGTATATAGAGTATATACCAATGAAGCTGGAGCTGTTTGTTTTTGGAATCACCGCTTTTCTCATATTCAACACGTACTACGACGGCAAATTCATGAAACTGTTTCATTCGTGGCAAAAAGAAATCAAGATGACCACGTTTGCATTTATTGGATTATCTCTCTACATCTTCTTGAAGAAAAACCCGGACCAATCCAAAACCATGTTTTCTCATGCCAACGACATCATCCGCTACATGCCGATCAGCCGCTCTTCGGCCGACATGCTGTCCCCCTTTCTGGACTTCGCCAACAATAAATCGCTGTTTCAAACCGACTCTTTTGGAACGGCTTCGGCACAAGGCCCAGGTTTAGGACGGCGCGAGGCGCAAATGGAAGCGCGCATCACGTCGTCCGGGCGCAACAACGCCACCAAGCGCAGCGTGAGCGAAACCAAGAAGAAGTTCGTGGCGGCGCAGCAGTCGTGGAAGTGCGGGCACTGCGACCGCCAGCTGCCGGCGTGGTACGAAGTGGACCACATCGTGCGGTTGGAGCACGGCGGGTCCAACAACGTGGACAACTTGGTGGCGCTGTGCCGCGACTGCCACGGCAAAAAAACCGCCATGGAAACATTTTAGCGAATCGCATTAGCATCATCATTCTTTGCATCATTTGCATACATTTTTAAATATATGCAATGTATAATTAGTATTTGGATTTTGCAATGCAATCCGCATCCGCATCCGCATCCGCATCCGCACCCGATCCGAACAAATCATTGAAACTCGGTTATTATCTATGGCTGGCCGCAATCGGGGCAATCGTGTACGCCTACGTGTTTGCCACCAGCCGGGCCGAAATGGCAAACACGACGCTTGATCCAACAAAGATAGATGAGTCCACTGGGAAACCAATACCGAACACAGGGCATCGCGTCATCACGCTGCTGCCGTTCGTGTGGTTGTACGCGATTCTGACCAAGGGCTACACTGCATTATCTATTGAATACGCAAGCGAGACCAAGTTTAAAATTGGCAATGTAATTCTGACACTGCTGACGTTGGTCGGGCTTGTGTTTGTGTCTATTGCGGCAACTAACGAAGAAAGGATAGCACAAGTACTAAAAGCTGCATATGTAGATATAGATAAAGAAAAAGATGAATCTAAAAAGGCAAAACTGATATCTGAAATATCCGAAAAGGTAAATAATGCAAAGATATACCCGGACATTGAAGGCAAAGAGAGAACGGGTTGGGTCACAACCAACATTGTTTTGATGGGAATCATCTTCCTTTTGTTTATTGGGTTGTTGAATGCGCATGCGGTCAACTTATCAGGATTAGCCGGTAATAATAATTGGACCTGGCCTGACCGTCACATCACCCTATCTGCGTATGTTTTGCAAATTACGAGCCAATTCGTCTTCAGCTTTTGGTTCCCGTTCATGATGATGGTTTATTTGGTAAAAACGGGAGCCACGGATTGGTTCCGAATTGTCGCGGTTGTCTCCATTGTCGCAGCCATCGCGTACAACTTGTACAACTTGTATAACATTTACATAAAAAATGGTTTGATGACCCCCTGGTTAGAATCGCTCAAAGAATCCGTCAAGTATTTCCTTGATACATCTCCAATCATGTCGTATTTCAAATTCGTGGAAACCAACGACTTGGTTGACGTTGTCGCCAAACGGGTGCTGATTTTTGCATTGCTGTGTTATGTGGCGTACTTGATGATTTCGGTGTATAAATTCAAGAACTCGTTGGTGCCGTGCGTTTCAACGTACTTTGAGTCCTGCTTCTGGAACCCGAATTTTAAGCAAACAAACAAAGATAAAACGTATTATGACCCCAATAAAAACACGCCCTACATCAATGCCCTGTTTTACACCTTGATGATGGCCGCGGGAGTAAACATTCTGAATTTCATTACAAACATGCTTTCGCTGTACAAGCGTTTTAACAACCGTTTCAACAACGGAAAGGACCAGATTCCCGAATTCCCCGGTACTTTTGAATCCTTAAAGACAATATTACTGTTGTTCGGTTTCCCGTTTTACTGGATATTCAAATTGTTCGCACAGCATCCGCTGATAACCATTGGCGCGTTCATTGCATTTGCCGCGATCGGGTTGCTGCTGTACCGGTCATCGTTTGACTTGACGGCGTTCATAGAAGGCCAGCGCGGCACCGTCATCACGCTGTTCACGCTGTTCATTGCCTCTCTCATCCTGTTTGGCGTGTACACTGCGAGCAGCGGCACGAGCAGCGGCACGAATAGCGCCACGAGCAGCGGCACGAGCAGCGGTCCAACTGCAAGCTATTCCGATTTCATTTTGCGACCCATGATGTTCATTACCGTGGCGGCATGCATTATTGGCATTATATCGTATTTTTTAACATCGCAGAGCCGGCTCGTCACAATGGCCAACTTGTTGCAGTACGGCATCACCGCGCTAATTTACATTGTCGGCATTGCAATTGTGATTGGGGTGTTCCGCGCCATGTTTTCAATGTCGCGCAAAATGGGCGATTCCGTGTTTCAAGTCAGCGAAAATTCCAACTGGGTAATCAACGTCCTCAAACTCCTTGGCAACGTGCTGCTTTATTTGCCGTGCTTGATGCTGGATTTTGTGGACATGCTGAAAGAACAGTACGGTTTAACCACGCGGCCATATTTGATTCTGCTGGCAGTGGAAGCGGTGTTCATTTTGGCAGGACTGTATCTGCCGTCGCTGGTAACAAAAGCAATTAACCACACGGGGGTGCAAATTGTGTCGGCGCCCATTTCCATGACCGTCTCTACCAAAATAACCCGATACACCGTTCAATTTGTTGATTCCAAGGGGGTGGTTTCGCACGCGTCGGGACCGAACCCGCTTCCGCCATTTTCTCCCACGACCACGCCCGCACCCACGCCCACTTCAAAGCCCACTGACATAAACCTGCACAACTACAGTTACGGTGTCTCTGCGTGGTTCTACATTCATCCTCAACCCCCGAATACGCAATCCAATTCCGACACTCAAATAAACATGTTCAAATTTGGCAACGATGGTGCCATTGGGCCCAAGGTTTCATACAATCAAAAAACCAACACCCTGTATATTGAGATGAGCGGTTCTGGAGCCACAATTACACCCATTACCGATATCCCGTTGCAACGATGGAACAATATTGTGATCAATTCGGACAAGGGGGCGCTAGACATTTTCATGAACGGCAAATTGGTTTACACGGGGACGCACCTTCAACCCGCAAACAATGCAGCGCACAATGTTATTATTGGGAATGGCATGGCAGGGGATGAAAATAAAAAAGATGACGAAAAGGATAAAACCTTCGGCATTCAGGGAGAACTCTGCAACATGGTGCTGAAACAAGATCCCTTTACGAACGCCGAAATTGCGTGGTTTTACAAAACCAACAAAATGCTGAACCCGCCACTCGTGGGCGTGAATCCGGACCCGCTCAATCAAGGCGACACGGCAAGCTATTTGGCGTCTCAGTCGGTTAGTAACGAGATTGTTGACAACGAGAGCAACGTGGACAAAACCCCCAACAATCCGTTGTCGTTCAGCACAAGCGGCGCAACCCGATACGGGATACTAGGCGCCTTCTTTGGAGCCATAATGGGATACCTGTTTAATCGGTACGACGCAAACGAATCCGTCAAAGGGCTGCTCATGGGTACCGTCGTGTTCGGAATACTTGGCGCCCTGCTGGGTGCATTATTTAGCACCGACGGACTAGTGGCCAACATCATGAAAACGGTGGCAAACGTGTTCGTCAACACGTTTTAGATTTTTTTTTGTCCATGGAATACTGCTGCAAATATGCAAATATACTTACAAATAAACTTGCAAATATAATATACTTGCAAATATATATATACATAAAAATCCCAGGATAAAACATGAACATTTTAACCATTTTAATATTTATTCTCATCGTGGTTCTCATTTATGTGGTGTACAAGCTAATGTCCAAAACCACTAAAACCGTGTCTGGATTCTCGGATGCCTCCAAATCATTAAGCGTGCCTTGTGCCAAGTTTGGAGCAAGCGCCAATTACGGGTACTCCGTGTGGATTTACGTTGACTCGTGGATCACTTCAAGCTCGGACACGGTTCTCAAAAAGAATATATTGACGCGTTGCAAGGGATCCACCGCCGCCTTCAACCTGTTTTTGGATAACGCTCAAAACAATTTGAAACTGTTGATGAGCAACAACACGGCCCCGTGCGAGGTCAAAAACATAAAGCTGCAAAAGTGGGTGAACATCACCATGAGCGTGTACGGTAATACCGTGGATTTGTATTTAGACGGGAAGTTGGTCAGAACGTGCGTGCTGACCGCAATGCCGGACGCTTTAGATGCGAGTGAGACCTTGTTTGTGGGAGGGGCGTACACAAAATCAACCTGCGCGGGCACTTCCGACGGTGACCTGAGCGGTTACATTTCCAATGTGGTATACAAGCCCGACTATTTTACGCCGGAAGAAGCTTGGAACATTTACAGCGCCGGGTACAGCGGCGCCGGCATGTTTGACTTTGTCAACCGTTACAAATTGAGTTTCAGTGTGCTGAAAGACGATCAAACCGTGGGAAATGTGACAGTGTGAAAAAGTTTGTAAAAAATGGATAATATGTTAAAATTATTATACATTATTAATATATCATCCATTATCCATTATCTATTATCTATTGTCCATAACGTATTATTTTAGCAGTATCAAATGAATCTAAATGCAAACACAAATGTAAATGCAAATGCAAACGGTGGCGGTGCTGGCGGCGGCATGCTTCCAGCCATGAACATTCCCACATTAAACGAATTCAAATCCCCCGACGTTGTCAGCGGTTCCAAATCATTTTTGGATTCCAACAGCTACGTGGCAAAAACCGCCTTCTTGATTTTAACGGTCATTGTGTTTGTCTATTTGTTGCGCGCGTGTGTTGCAATCATGGGTTTCCTATTTTCACCGAACTCGTCGCCGTATTTGGTGAACGGGTTGATTGACGGCAAGGTTGGCAATTTGAGAATTCCGCAGGATCCGTCAAACCCAAACGCGGTCACCATCATCCGATCCAAGAACGATGCAGGGGGAATCGGCATCACGTGGTCGGTGTGGCTGTACATCAAACAAAACAGCAAAATAGATGCGGACAATGCTGGAAAATGGCGGCACGTTTTCAACAAGGGTAGCAGAGAGCCAATCACCACATCGGGTGACACAAAAGGCATCATGACGCCGAACAATGGCCCGGGTCTGTATTTGAAGGACGACTATTCCGCGATTCGCGTGGTCATGAGCACGTTTAATAGTAAAGACAAATCGGTGGATGTGGGAAACATTCCCATCAACAAGTGGTTCAACGTCATCATTCGGGTGGAAAACACGGTGCTGGACGTGTTTATGAACGGCGACTTGGCGAAGCGCCTGCCGCTGGAGTCCGTGCCGTTTCAGAATTACGGCGACGTGAATGTCGCAATTAATAACGGATTCAATGGCGCCATTTCGTCGTTGCGGTATTACAATTCCGTGCTCGGCACGCGGGCCATCGCAAACATCGTCAGCGAAGGCCCCAAATTGAATGCAATTGGGGCCTCGGGCGGGGCTCCCGGCATAATGGATTATTTGTCCATGCGCTGGTTCCACAATCAATGGAACGCGGATTAAAGTATGTGTTCATTATAACAGCTGTACGTAACAAACAGCAATGCATTACGATTATGACTACATCATTGTGGGCGGAGGTCCCACCGGCCTGGCGCTGGCCCAACTGTTCACATTGCCCCCATCCGCTAGGCGCGTCCTTCTTATTGAAAAACGCGACTATTTAGGAGGGTGCCACGGCGTCACCCGGACCGCCGACGGCATGATGACGGAGCACGGCCCGCGCATCTACATTGACAACTTCCGCATGTTTGCACAGCTCCTGGAGGACATGGGCACATCGTTTCACGCCTTGTTCGTGAAATACAACTTCAGCACCGCAACCATGATGGCGGAAGCTTTGCGGGTGCTATCCGCGAGAGAAATTGCCACCCTGTCTTGGAGTTTCATCACTTTGAATGATTCCTTCAAGCGGATTACACTGCTGGAATATCTCTCGTATCATGCCTTCTCAAAGGCGTCAGTTGATTTGCTGGACCGCATCGGCCGGCTCACCGACGGCGGCAGCGCCGACACGTACACGCTGTTCAGCTTCTTGCAAATCCTGAACCAGAATTTTTTGTACGGCATTTACCAACCCCGGGTGCCGAACGACGTGGGGCTGTTCCGCATTTGGGAAGCCGCACTTCGGAGGCGCGGCGTGATCATTGAGAAAAACGCGACAATTGACCGCTTCACGGTTTCCGACCGGCGCGTGACGGGGCTTGTGCTGAGAACGCGCGACAACAACAACAACAACAACAACAACAACAATGAATCCGTCGCGTGCCGCGCTGACCGCATCATTCTGGCGTGCCCGCCGCAGGAAGTGCAGCGCATATTGGACCAGCACGACGCAGAGCTGGGGGGCGCGTTCGGACCCGAGTTTGACCGGTTCCAGCGCTCCACGCAGTACCTGCCCTACATTTCGGTGATTTTTCACTGGCGCACTAGAATCAATGTGCCGAAGATATGGGGCTATCCGCGCACGTCGTGGGGCGTCGGCAACATCGTGCTGTCCGACTACATGGACTTCAACGACCCGCGGTCCAAGACCGTCATTTCCGCGGTGATCACCATGCCGGACGCGCCGTCCGAAAAGTTAAATGTCAGCGCCAACGCAATCGGTAATAAGCGCGCCGTCATGGCCGAAGTGTTCCGACAGCTCAAACAAATTTACCCGGACTTGCCGCAGCCAGACCACCAGTTCTTGACGCAGAGCGCGTACGACGCCGTCGGGCGGCGATGGGTGCCGTTCAATCACGCCTTCATGACGACCACGCACGGCCACGTGTCGAACCGGTCCGTGCTTTACGAAAACTTGTACAACTGCGGCGTGCAAAACGGCAACAGCTCGTACAGCTTCACGTCCATGGAGTCCAGCGTGGCCAACGCGGCGCACTTGGCGGCCGAACTGCAGCCCGACCTGCAGGGCAACCCCGTGCTGCGACTACGAGAGGCGGTCACCGTGCGATCAGCGCTTGCCGGCATTGCTGCGGTCATCGCGTTCATATCCGCTGCACTAATCGCATCCAAATCCGATGCATTAAGCGCAACCAAAACGCGTCGCAAATTGACTAAAAAATAATGCGGGAATTCATAACGTCTATTAACAATTGAATTGTTTCAATTTAAATGCATCGCAGTTAAATTAAAATACGCCATGATACCGAACATTGCGCACTTCGTGTGGTTTGATCAACAGAAAGAAGAGTTTCCGTTTGTGAATTACGTTGCGGTGCTGTCCTGCCACGTGGTAAACAACCCGGACAAAATATACATGTACTATCACCACGAACCCAGGGGGCATTGGTGGAAAAAAACCAAAGCACTTTGCGAACCCGTGTTCGTGGAGGTGCCAACGCACATTGGGTCCAAAGAATTGAAAAAGGTGCAGCACAAGGCGGACGTGGTGCGCATCACGAAGCTGAAAGAAATGGGCGGGGTGTACCTGGACATGGACACCATTTGCGTCAAACCCTATGCGCACTTGCTGCACCATAAATTCGTGATCGGCAATGAAATCACGGAGTCGGGAAAAAACATGGGGCTGTGCAATGCAATCATGATGACGGAACCCAACGGGGCATTCATCGTTGACTGGTTCAACCAATACGAGCAGCACTTTGAACCGGACGGATGGCAGGAAGCGTCCACCGTTTTGCCGCTGAACCTATCCAAACGGCACAACCCCGCGGATGTAACCGTTTTGCAACCCACCGCGTGGCTGCTGCCAAGCTGGGAACAAACCGACATGATTTTTGAACGGCCGAATGAAATACCCGACGAACTAATTGCGCTGCACTTTTGGTACAGCTACACGCATGAAAAGTATTTGAAACACATCACCAACTTTGACTGGATTGTTTCCAACTCGCACACGTTGTACGCAAAGCTGCTGTTGAACGTTTTACAACACATCGTGGGTGGTCAAATGTCAGCGTCAAGTGCGAGCCATTCAAACAACGTGCGCATTCTGAAGTTGCTAGGAACGAACGATTGCCAGCATCGGACACTTTTGCCGAAATTAAACGAATATTACAAAACCATAACCAATAAGAGCTCGTTTGACATTGAAACGTTTGAGGACTTTGTTATTGCGTTCAACACGTGCAATTCAATTGGCACGTGCAGTATACTCTCTCAATTTGTCACAAATTGTTTTTATTTGTATGAAAGTGAAACGCACATTGCAAAACATCGGGATTACTATGAAAAAATGATAAACTTCATGATCATGAAAACCGGCCCAATTTATCAAACCGTGAATGCTCTAAACGCGTTCGTTTGTCGCAACAATTCGTATCCGTACGCGTACCATGACACAAGCAACGCCGGCTTGTTTCAAAAAATTGCCCAACTGCAGTACAACTTGTGTCCGGATTTGTTGCTGGACACAATTGGCACTGGCACTGGCACAACCCGAACAACCCGAACAAAGCCAATCAAGGTGGGGTTCATTTCGGATTTCATTGTGCAGTTTCATTCGGTAGCAAAGGACCGCATCGGCATTATCAAGCACTTGTGCGACGATCCCGAGTTTGACGTGAAAATCATGACTCGCAAAAAAACCCCGAGCGCGTTTTACAAAAAAATAATGGGGGATAAAGCAGACAGCACGCTTGTCATCATGGAGGACGGTGATTTGGTTGCAAATCGGCAGCAAATTGCGGACCAACAGTTTGACATTATTGTGTATCCCGAAATTGGCATGTGCCAGCAAACCCGTTTTATTGCGTTTTCGCGCCTTGCGCCGGTTCAAATCACCACATGGGGGCACTCGGACACGTCGGGCTTGCCCAACATGGACTACTTTGTTTCATCCAAGCATTTCAACACGGAGGAGGACCGGGCGCATTACAGCGAGGACCTGGTACTGTTTGATTCGCTCGGAACCCATTACTATGACCTGTTTAGCCAGTTCAAAGAAGAAATGCAAGCGCAGTCGGTGAAGCTGCGCGACAGCGTCGTTGCAAAAACCGGCATTTCAAACCCCACGCTGTACGGGTGCATGCAAATATTCACAAAAATGCACCCCTCGTTCGTGGGCATGTTGCATGACATCCTGAAAGCGGACGAAACCGGGGTGATTGTACTTTTGTCCACGCACGAGGGGGACGATGATGACGTCATTTTCAAGAAGTACATACGCGACCGGATTGACTGCATGGAGCGCGTGCATTTCGTGTACCAGGCACCCTTTTTAGAGTATATTGAAAACATAAAGGGGTGCGACATCCTTCTGGACTATTATCCGTTTGGCGGGTTCAATTCAACCATTGAAACGTTTTTGCTGGGCAAGGTGTGCATTACGCGCCCTGGGAAACGCATCAGCGGCAAATTCACGCAAGGTCTGTATCGCAAAATGGGCATAACCGAGTTCATATGCGATTCGGACGCCGAGTATGTTGCAAAGGCAGTGCAGTACGGCAAAAACCGCGACGAACGAAGCAAATACGAGGCGCTGATTCGGGACAACGTTCACAAAGTCATTCAAGAACAGGAAAGCGTGGATGAATGGAAAGCATTTTTGAAACGCGTGCACAATGCGAATGCAAATGCGAATGCAAATGCAAATGCAAATGCACAATAAAATAAAATCATTTTAATATCGGCTTATTTCAAATGTCGGGAAATCAAAGCACAAGCGCGTGCGGAGGGGTGGGCTATGTGCCGGTTCCATCTCACATACTGAGTCGTGAAACCGGCACGTGTTTAACCGTGACGCGCCAGCAGTACAAGGACGAAATTCTTAAATACAAAAAAAATGGCGCACAACTGTCACAAGCGCAGCAGTACTCCATGCTGTCGCGCAATGCGCTCACGCGCAAGAAGGCGTGGGCCACGCAAACGGAAACATACACGAACCCCAACGTGAACAATCTGCAGGAAATTAAGACGTCCGTTGACGGTGTTATGAGCACGGTGTGTTTGAACTGTTACGCCATACCACCCACGCCAACACCCACGCCAACACCCACACCAACACCCACACCCACACCAACACCCACACCGACACCAACACCGACACCAACGCCAACGCCAACATCAACACCGACACCAACACCGACTCCAACGCCAACGCCAACACCCACACCAACACCAACACCGACACCAACACCGACACCAACACCAACACCAACACCAACATCAACACCGACACCAACACCAACACCGACTCCAACGCCAACACCAACACCAACACCAACACCAACACGTGCGCCAGTACCAGTAAATTTTACGGTCACCGGCTTCACACTAGGGGTCAATTACAGTGTGACCACGGTGGCCGGTTACAATGTGTATGTGTTTTATCCAAGCGCGACCACCAGCGGAACCATTATTCCAAATGTTACCTGCAATGTATCCTATTTAATTGTTGGCGGCGGCGGCGGTGGCGGTAGCGGAGATGCATTGGGGGGGGGCGGAGGCGGTGCAGGTGGGGTAATCACTGATTATCCTGCATATTCCATTACAATGAATGGAGGTTCGGTCAATTCCCTTACGGTTGGTGGAGGTGGTCCACCAGATGTGAATGGAACGAATAGCTCATTTAACGCATTATTTGCATTGGGCGGTGGTGCTGGCGCAAGTGGAAGTACAGCGGCCCAACCGGGTGGCAGTGGGGGTGGTTCAAATAATGCTTTCGGAACCGGCGGTGCCGCAATAGGCGCAATAGGGAGTGCAGGTAACCCTGGTGGCAGTCAGATCACCACCCCAGGTCGTGGTGCGGGCGGAGGTGGCGCCGGACAAGCTGGTCAATCATTGGGGGGAGAAGGCGGTAATGGAATGCAATTCGCCATCACTGGTGTAAATACGTATTATGCCGGAGGAGGAGGAGGAGGAACCGCAATAGGGATAACTGGCACAGGTGGCTTGGGTGGTGGCGGACAAGGAGGCGGTCCCATGGGGTATATGGCAGCAACTCCTGGAACCAATGGAACTGGAGGTGGAGGCGGAGGTGGAGGCGGTTTTTTTGCTATAAATCCGGAAAAAGGTGGGTCTGGCATCGTAGTCATACGTGTTCCCAGTTTTGTGTGATCCACGGATCCACAGATTAACGGATCCGCGCATGATAATAATTTACTTTTGATAAAATAAATTATTTTATTTTGGTTTTCTCATTTAAAACATTTAAACGGCAGGAGTCACGTCTCTAAAGCTAATGTCATTTCCCAGACGGGTTGCCACAACCGAAACCGCGGTTATTGGAAGGCTTGTATTGAACCCGCTGTTGGCCTCCAAATACAGGGTTGAGGCGTCATTCGCAAGCAGATTGCCCATGACCAGCGTGCGCGTACCGGCGCCGCCTTCCGAAAATCCGGGCAAATCAGTCACGCTCAGCTCGTGCACTTCAGTTGCGCCTAAATTGTCGGTTGAGGTGGGGTTCAAACTGGCGTCAACTCCCACCGTGTAACTCTTGGTAAGTCCGGTGGCTGTTTCAAACGAAACCACGTATTGAATTCCTGAATCGGAGAGAGCCGGGTTGGTGAAGTTGCCTTCTTGGGCCAAAATGAACACAACCGACAGAACTCCTTCCGCGTGCAGGCCGTTCGCGTTTACGTTGATATCAAGCGCAATGCGTCCGTTGTAAGTGCCGCCATTCGTTACCCTGTACGTGGATCCCAGTTGTATTTCCGGCTTGGTTGCAACGATGTACTTCGTTATGGGTGATGCAAGCGTCAAAAACAAGGCAGTGGACGAGCTGGGGGTGGCTGCCGCCGCCCCGTACTGAGTGGTGTATTGAACGCCCGCCTTCAGCCGGTATCGCATGTCAATGTCGTCGCCCAATGCATATCCATCGGTCGTCAAGTTGTACTCGTTCACCGTGGGACCAACCGGTTGAACTGCGTCCGCAGTGCTGCTGCAGGTCAACACCTTCACCTGCGCTGCCTCCGGATCCGTGTTTGCAACCACCACGTTGTCAATCAGTTTCACTTCCGTCACGTTGGCTCCGCCAGCAGGGGTGATCGCGTAGTCACCGCGCGCCACCCGAAGCGTGGCGTTGTTACTGCCTCTCTTCACGTCGTTGGTCATTCCGGTCACGGCAATGGATGCCACCGTGAAATTCAATTCAACGGTTTGTGACAAATAACTCGTGTTGTCTAAAGCGGAGATTTTAACCTGAAGCTTCAACGTCACGGCGGATGACGCGTCACGAGAACTCAAATCAATCGTGTAGCTATGATTAGTAACTGCACCAGACACGTCGTTCAACGACGCATCCAACAACAGTTTGTAACTGGCAGTCACGGAGCTGGTAATAGCACTGTACGTTGCGAGCGCATCGTCCCACGATGACTTCGTTGCAGTGTGAGACTCCTTCACACCACCGGTGAGAACCATGTTGGTGGGCATCGGGATGGTTGGAATGTTGTACACCGTTTTGACGGTTTCCAGTTCCACAATGACCGGCGTGGCATCAGACAAGAATGCAAGGTTGTAATACGGCTTGAACACAATCTCGCCCGAACGGAAATTCAACCAGCTGTTGGCGGAGTCGGCTCCGTCCTTGTCCTTGATTTTAATGCCGGATGCCAGCGCTGCATCGGCCGGTGCGGCGCTCTGCAGCGTGTGACTCAGGTTGGCTTGAGAATTACCGGCAGACCGTTTAACATCCTTCAACAGAGTGAGAGGAATGTCATTCGCTGCATTCACGTCGTTGTTGTTGCTGCGGAAGTACACATACACACCGTCAATTCCCTTGTTGGCCACGGTTTGAAACGCAACATCAAACTTCACCTTTGACGCGCCGTTATCATTGAAGGTTTCGTAGGAATAGTTGCTAACGGTGAAGTTGGTCAGATCAGGGTCATCCATGAGGTTCAGCGTGTAGTCGCTGCTGATGGGACCGGTGATCGTGCCGCCGTTCGGATCGGCGATCTTGTAACGAACTTGCATCACACAGGCGTTGCCCGCGCCTTCTCCGCGCTTGCTGGGGTTCACAACCGAAATGTCAAACACCCCGTCATTGGAAACGGCCACTTCATTCGTGTCATTCGGAGCCGACATGTTGCTGGTGAAAATGGCATGGCTGAAGTACAGCTCGTTGGCAACGGTCTTCGCGTTGTTAATGGGAACGGTCAGAGTGGCGGTTGCACCGGATCCGGCGAACCTCACTTCGCTTGCTTGACCAGAAAACATTTCGTACTTGTTGATCTTGGCAACAACAACTTGCGCGGCGGATTCGGTTGCGGCAGGGCGAGTGGTTTCTCCGGCAACAGGTTGAATGGCGATGCTAACTGTGACGCTATCGCCCTGCTCAAACAATCCGGCATTCGGAATCCAGAAATAGATGGGTTTTTGCGCCGAACCCAAGGTGCCGGCAGGTCCGGGAATATTGGCAAACAAACCATTGGCATTGGTGATTCCGGTCAAACCGAACAGCTCGGTATACAATTCCTGATCGGTTTTAGTGCCGTAACCCTGGAGTTGATGCAGGGTAGTCACCGTCTTCGTGGTGGTGCCATTGATGTTATTCACAATCACGCTGAACTTGTGGTTCGTATTAACCGTATCCAGGTCCTTGAAAAATCCATCCGTGATGCCGCTGCCGTAGAAATCGGTTTTGCTGAATTTTCCAACAATGCCCAATTCAGGAGCCGCATTGTAACCCGCGGCAGTGGTTGCGTTGGAAATGTCTACCGTGCGGCTACCCGATCCGGCAACACCGCTAGCAGCGATCCACGCGTTCAGCGCAGTGACATTCGCGAGAGAAATAACATCGGAAGTGAACGTTTTTGCAACGGCAGTAGAGCTTTTCTCAATAAATTCATTTGGACTGGTTGCTGCGTCATAGTACACAGTCATTGTGTTCACACTTGCAACAACATCATAACTGTATGACTTATTGGAGTTTTGGGTGGGAGCAGTAGTGGTCCAAACTTTGGTAAGGTCGGATTTATTAATTGTGTAAAGAAACTTGCCGTCGTTGTCGGCAGTGTTGTTGACGTTCATAACCGTTTTGTACATGACATCTGATCCCTGCTTGAGATAAAATGTGATATTGCCTCCTAGAGCCGTAAGGTTGACTGCGGGGGACGCTCCATTCATCAACACATTCATCACGCTGCTGAGTGCGGCATCACCTGCACCGTCCTGATTCGCGTCAAGACCATACGGAACCACCGAATGAATTACGGGCTTGGAAATGACGTGCAGCGCACGAGGAAACTTCTTGGTCGTAGTGTAACCGTAATTGTATTGTGCGGTAACGGTTACGAAATAAGCCTTGTCATTGGTTAACAATTTATCAGCAGCTTGGGGCAAGGTATAGTTGCCGGATGCGTTGTAATTCAAAACAATGTTGTAATTCACTAGCTGTTCCGTGTTTGCGGTTGATGACTGATTGGGATACTTATTCACTTCATCAAAAAGAAAACTCACCGTTTCTGGAACGCGGGTGTCGACATTCGGAATTGCAAACACCATAGGACAACTGACATTTATGTCAGTACCACTCTCAATCAAAGGTTCATTTAAAAAACTGATGACAGTATTGAAAGTATCGCCTTTGTCGGCGCGATACAAAAATGGGTAATTTGTATCAGTACCGAATTCGGCAAAGTAAGTGGTTCTAACACCGTTGTCATTCAGAAAGTCTGCAGTTACCTTAATCACGTATTCCGTATTGTTTACAAAGTTAACAGTGTTTCCGCTGGCGTCGGTAGTTGAGTATTTAATATCGGCACTACCAACCGTGTTCGGATTTCCGATATTATTATTCCCAATTGCCATTGAGTATGTCTCGGGTTTATCGGCATTCGATGAAGTGATTTTTTTAGAAATATTCACTTGTGCACTCTTGAACTTGGATCGCGTACCGTCTAAATTTATCGTAAGAAAATCACGTTTGTCATACAATTTTCCAACGATATGCGAATACTTTGAAGCAGTGTTCTGCACACCATTCACTCTAGCCAAATAAAAATAAAAATCTGTCATTATATTGGTTATAATATGATATGATATAATATTTTTTTATATTTTTTATAACTAAAGTTAAATATAAAAAAACGAATATTTGTTAATGAACCACAATTATCAATCAATACGTGTCCTGTTTTGTGAAACATTTTAAGATTTTATTAACATTTATTTTTTTTTCATTATATTCGGGTGCCACAACAGCGGGTGCCACAACAGCGGGTGCCACAACAGCGGGTGCCACAACAGCGGGTGCCACAACAGCGGGTGATTGCACTAAACTTTGTTTTATTTTAGTCAATTTCAGAATTGGATTTCGTATGGGTTGATGTTGCTGTTGCTGATGTTGCTGATGTTGCTGTTGCTGATGTTGCTGAAGTTGCTGCTGCTGAAGTTGCTGCTGCTGCTGCTGAAGTTGCTGCTGCTGAAGTTGCTGCTGCTGAAGTTGAAGTTGTTGAAGACGTAAATGTTCCAATTGTTGAAGCCTTTGTTTTTGCAGCTCCAATTGTTGCTGCTGTTGTTGCTGTTGCTGCTGTTGTTGCTGTTGCTGTTGCTGCTGCAGTTGTTGCTGTTGCTGTTGCTGCTGCAGTTGTTGCTGTTGCTGCAGTTGTTGCTGTTGCTGTTGCTGCTGCAGTTGTTGCTGTTGCTGCAGTTGTTGCAACAATTGCTGTCTTCGCAACAATTGACTGGTATTAACTAAATAAAACATTTATAATAGGTTATATAGTTGCATGATAAAAATTATTCCAATGTTACCATCCTAAATCCGTTTTATTTCAAATTGTAAGGGTTTGAAAATAAAAAATTGATTTAAATTCATTCAACTTTATAACTGAATATGGAATATGGAATAATGTACGCAGAAATTTTCAACGGTGATTACACCATCAAGGTGGGCGCGACCCAAGCCGAGAATGACGCGCTCATTAAAAAAGCACCCCAGAATGCCATGTGGTTTCATTTGAAAGATTTCCCCAGCGCGCACGCCGTCGTTGTAAACACGGTAAAAGCGGGCACCTATGACGCAGACGTGATCAAACGCGCTGCCACGTTAATAAAGGACCGAGCGGCGCCAAGTATTCGCGGCTTGCGCAGCGTGGGTGTCAACTACGTATGGATGAAATGGGTGCGGCGCACCGAAACCCCGGGAAAGGTCATCCTGCTTAAATCTCCCAAATGCATCCAAATCTAAACTTATTATTCGATCATTCGTTAATTGGAATGAAATTATACATTTTCTCTCGTTTGACCAAGCCATAGTTGCCAAAAGATGCTCAAGAATGTACGCACAACGCATTATGCACGCAACATGTATCACAGTTTGTGGATTTGTTGAATTCCGTAGTTGAGAGAAATTCAACAAAAAAATAAAAAATTGTGACGACGAATTACTTTCGGTTCTTTTTCTTCCGAATTGTTTTGGACCGTTTGCGCTGGGTCTTGTTGCGCTTATGCATTCTAGGTTTTCGGGTTCCACCAACCACGCGTTTGACAAACCTATTTGTTGGATTCTTCCCACCAATCTCAAAATTATGTTCTCTTAAAATATTTTGCACTTCAACAGTGGTTTTCGCATTCTTTAATTTATTATATACCTCATCTAATTTTTCGGTGGAAAGATTATTTATGTTTTTTGTTTTACCATTTTTCATGTTTTCAAATGCTCTCATGATATTGCCATATATATATCGTTGGCCGTCTACATCAATTGCAGTATCGTCGCTAATGTCCCGGGTTTCAGCAGCAGGTTCAACATCAACCGATTGGTTACTTTTAGAAGCATCATCAGCACCAGCAACAACAGTAGTTTCAGCAACCGAATTATCATTAGCAACCGATTGTTTACCATTACTTTCATCAGCACCCGAACTTCCACCAGCACCAACAACAACAGAACTTTCAGCAACATTACTTTCAGCATCACCAGCACCCTGTTCAAGTGCACGCATAATTTCTTGGTTAAGTCTTTTAGCAGCATTTCCCATTGTTATTAATTCATTCAAAACTTTTTTGGAATTTATAATGCATGTATTTGGCTCTGACATGTCTGGCGCTGACATTGTATGTTTGTATATATTATACATAATTTTATTTTCATTTATGCTAAATGATAATAACAATCGTTCAATACGGTTTTGCCCTTGATGCATCGGCTCATTTTCGCGGCGCACACGCCTTCCGCCAAGGCGGCCTTTGCAATGGTTGGCCAAGTCCCCAGCAGCTGGTGTGTGGTCGCCTCCCTCTTTTCCACCTTTTTGCCAGTGGTTGATGTGCAGATTGGGTTGTTTGTCACTGCATTCGTCATGGCATAATAATCATCACGCAATGACACGCCATAGTATCCTTCGTTGTTTCCCTGCTCGGTCCATACGGTCGCTTTCAGCGCATGCGGCGACGCATTCAAATACGCCTTCAAATCCTTCATGTCCGTCTCGGTCAATGCCAGTCCAACCGACTGTTTCCACTTCTGGTACTCTTTTAATAAAACCGAATTCAGAATCTTGCCGCAGTCCGAAAATTGGCATCGTTCAAACAAAAACGTCTCCGCATTCGGGTTCAACGAAAGCGATGATGCCTCCGCGGAATTGGACACTAATATCTTCTTGTATTCCACCGTTTTCAGTTTCACGCCAAGGTAGCCGTGCACCCCGCGAATGCGCTTGGCCTTGAATCGCACGTCCAAATAGTTCTTCAGCGCGTGGAACGTTTCCTTCGTCGGCTTGGTTTGACACCACAAACGGAACCGCCCCTCCATGCTCACCGACGACTCCTCCACATCTGGGCGCACAATGCACGCCACTTTGATGAATTCGTTGAACTTCTGCGTCAACTCGTCCTCCGGCAGCAGCACGTTCTGGTAGACAGATTGGTGACCCGCCGCAACCACCTCCAGCTCCTGCTTCTGTTTGGCCGCGAGTTCCCGTAATTCGTTCAGTTCCAGGGCCTGGGTTGCCACCGTTTTTTGCAGTTCACGGTTTTCGGTTTCCAGCACCTCGTTGCGCTGCATCAGCCGGTTGAAATTGTCAATGCTGTACGTGCGCGAATGAATGATGTCGGCGATGTGTTTTTTCAGCCGCTCAATCGTGAAGTTCGTGCTGTCGTATGCAATGATTTCGGTCTTGTTTTTGCCACCCACTTCAATGCTGCGGATGTGGCGCTTGATCTTCGGATACGTCTTGATCAGGTTCTCTATCTCCACCTTGTTTTGCACCCGGAAGGCGGCGACCAGCACGAAATTTTGGTATTTCTTGCGGTGGTCCATCACGCGGGTGGAGAGATCGTTCGTGTGGCCGAATTTGATCAGCTTCTCGTTTTCGGCATTCGTGTTGTCAATGGTGCCAAAGTAGATGCACTCCGTGTTCAACGGGAACTGGCCAATGATGGCCTGCTCCACGGCGCGCTGCTTCTCTTTCTTTGTGGATTGGATGACGGAGTCTTTTTCTTGGATCACTGCTTGGATGACGGCGTTTTTTTGTTCCAGTTGCTGTTTGAGTTCATCCGTCTCTTCTTCGACGACCTGGTGCAGAACCTCTTCCATCTTCATGTAATACTCGTGGATTTCTGATGCCTTTTTTGTTTGTGCCTTCAGGCACAGCGACTTGAAACAACGAACGGTGAGCATGATGGTTTGCTTGTTTTGGCCGCCATTTATTTTTATTTTTGGGGCATCCAAAACAGTAAGATTTTTGTAATCAATATCAATTTTGAAATGTTTTTCCAGTGTTCTCAAAGACACAAATTTTGATGCAAATCCTAACCAATTCCACACGTTGTCTAAATCAACGACGAAATCCAAATTTTTATCATAGTTCAAGTAGCAATAAAAACTACTCACAAATAACTGTTGCTCAAAATCAGTGAACGATTGCTGAATTTTGGTCAATAGTCTGCCATTGTATTCATGCGACAGTCGGGTGATGGGGTTTTTCTCAATGAGCTCAACGATGTTCAGCTCCTGTTGTTGTTGGTGTTGTTGTGTTGCGGGTTCCATGGTGGTATGGGTTTATACTATGCATAAGCGGACTCTGTTTAAGTTGTTTTAGGCACAAGTGTTTGTTAATTTTTGAAGCAGTGTTTATACAAACGCTTCAATAAATGTTGCTTCACCCAAATGTGAAGCAAGATTGGAAAGCGCTCCACCCAAATGTGAAGCGCTTTTTTTCAAAGTGCGAATCTTGCTACGCCGATTGGAGGAGCAAGATTGCAAATATTTTTGCAACACCGCAGTTGCGGGTTCGCTTTTGCTCACGGATGTGCGTGAGCAAGATTGCAAACTTGCTTTTGTTGGCGCAAAAGCAAGTTTTCACCATTTGCTCTTTTTTACGTTGATTTTGGGCCCTTTTTTACCGGAGTTTTTGGGGTCGTACGACTCCTCTTCATCATCCGAGTGCAAATCCTTAGAGATTTCCCAGAATTCCTTAGAGCCTAATTTGAACGGACCGTGCTGTTGCGCTTTGTACCAGAAGATTTGTTCGTGCAGTTTGTTGGATTTCGCATTGTTATTGATCACCAAGCACTCAAAATTCTCGGTGCACTGGTCCATCACCTGACAAAAGCTCTCAAACGTGGGGAACATGCCCGCGTAATTCTCCCAGATGCGTTTGCGGTTAGCAATGTAGGGCTCGCGCAGGATAAACACGTAATCAATGTTCGTGCGCAAATTGGGCGGAATACCGAGAGGATATTGCATTGTGATGACTAACATGATCTTCCAATGTCTCCCGTTCATAAAAAGTAACCGCATCATGACGTCCTTGGTCCATTTGTTGTCGTACAGGCAGTCGTCCAGGACGACGAAGGTGCGGGGGTCAATGGTGGAGCGTTTATACGTTTCAATCTCTTTTTTCATTTGTTTGAGCACGGCCTTTTGGCGCTTGAGGATGTTTTCAATGATGGCGGTGTTGTAAGCGTCGTGGATGAAGAGCTTGGGGACGTGGGCTGCGAAGAAGCCGTTGCCGGCTTCGGTGCCGGAGATGACGGTGCCGATGGGGATGTCCTGGTGGTGGAACATGAGGTCCTGCACGAGGAAACTTTTGCCGGTGTCACGGCGGCCGATGAGGACAATGACGGGGCCCTTGTTTTCGTCGGGCCTAAAGCTGATGGAGCGCATGTCAAATTTGGAGAGTTCCAGGTTCATTGTGCCAAAGGTACAAGTGCAATACAATACGATTAAATAATATTGTGAATATTTAAACGCGCGACCGCATGCCCCGCCATGACGAATGGATCAAACGGTTTTACTACGTGGTGTTGTATGCCTGGTACGGGCTGTATGCGATAGCCCTGCTGGGCATTGCAACTGTGGCGCCGGCGTATTTAGACACGCTGAATTTGGTGTTAAAGTATTTCATCATCGGGTTTTTGCTGGTGCGGTTCAATCCGTGGACAAAGTACAATGAATTCACTGCATTTGACCGGACGATCGTGTTTAGCGCGGCGTTCTTTTTGCTGGCGTCCACTGCGGTTGCGTCGCTGATAACAACTGCATTTAGGTTGCCGAATATGCACTAACCGAACACGGATGAATTGAGGTATTATTTGGATGTTTGGATTGATACGACATTATTAAATTAATAATGTCAATTATATATAACGGCACAATCGCGCAACTTGCATAACACATGAAAGAAAAACGAGCGAACAACCACGACCACGACCACGACCACGACAATGCCCAAACGTTGGATGAAATGGAGCAGGCGCTGGTGAAGCAGGCGGTTGAAACCATTGAGGCCAAGATCGGCGCTAAAAAAACGAGCGACCCCAAGGTCAAGGACATGATTGCCATCGTGGAGCGCTTCATCAAGAAGCGCGAGTTGGTGTGTTACGGGGGCACGGCCATCAACAACATTTTGCCGGAATCGGCGCAGTTTTACGACAAGCAGACGGAGATCCCCGATTACGATTTTTATTCGCCGAGCGCGTTGGATCACGCGAAGGACCTGGCCGACGAGTTTTACGAGAACGGGTATTCGGAGGTGGAGGCCAAGTCGGGCATGCACCACGGCACGTACAAGGTGTTCGTGAACTTCGTGGGCATTGCGGACATCACGCAGCTGGACGCGACGCTGTTCAAGAACATTCGGGCGGACGCGATTAAAGTGGACGGCATCCTGTATGCGCCGCCGAACCTGCTGCGCATGGGCATGTATTTGGAGCTGTCGCGCCCCGAGGGCGACGTGTCGCGCTGGGAAAAGGTGAGCAAGCGGCTGGCTCTGTTGAACAAGTACCACCCGCTGAAGGCGGAGGGCTGCACGCCCAACGGGATGATGAGGCCGTTTCAAACGCCGAAAAACACCAACGCTAATGCCAATAAACGTAAACAAATGCACGGCAGAAGTCCGACTGCAGATGAAATTGATGAAGCGCATCCCCCAAAGGACGAACCCGCAGAGGTGCGTTTATTCCGCACGGTGCGGAACGCGTTCATAGACGAGGAGCTGGTGTTTTTCGGCGGGTATGCCATTTCGCATTACGCGCGACACTTGCCGAAGTTTGAGAAGGCGCTTTTTGCGCAGATCCCGCATTTTGACGTGCTGTCCGTGAATCCGGAAGCCAGTGCGGCCAAAGTGAAAGAGCGGTTGGAAGACAACAATTTTAAGGGGATCGTGCTAACCAAGCACTCGGGGATTGGCGAAATCGTGCCGGAGCACTACGAAATTGCAGTGAACAAGACGGCGGTTGCGTTCATTTACAAACCGGTGGCGTGCCATAGTTACAACGTCATACAAACCGGCAAAAAACGGGTGCGCATTGCCAGCACGGACACCATGCTGAGCCTGTATTTGGCCATGATTTACACCGACAAGCCGTATTACGACGTGGCGCGCATTTTGTGCATGTGCAAGTATTTGTATGACATTCAGCAGCGGAACCGGCTGAACCAATCCGGGTTGCTGCGGCGGTTCGGCATGACGTGCTACGGAAAACAGGAAACGCTGGACGACATTAAAGCCGAAAAAGCAAGCAAATACCAAGAGCTGAAACGCGACGATCCCGAATACGAAGAATGGTTTTTGAAGTATTCGCCCATGGAGTACTTTGAACACACGTACAACGCCAAAAAACACAAGCTCACAGTGAAACGATCGCCGAATGCGGCAAAAAGCCTTAAGAAAGGCCCGGCAAAAAGCCCGGCAAAAAGCCCGGCAAAAAGCCCGGCCAAGAGCCCGGCAAAAAGCCGCAAGACAAGAAAAGCAAAAAAACCTAAAAATTTGATAAATAAGTTTTTTAAAATCGTGGGTTAAAATAAAATATAGCATGAAATATAGTGCGTAGTGTAATATATTCCATGTGGTCAGTACCGTCGCAGTGGATAAAATGGGGTATATTTGTGTTGTTGATTTATTACATTGCGCGTTACAACTACAAACAGCAGATGCAGTTGGAAGAAGGGTATGAAAACTGGTCGGCGTGCGTGGATCAAGGCTACCCGAAAGATTGGTGCATGTTTACGCCGGACCCGATGCAGCCCTCGCCCGGGTACTGCAACTGCGGCGGCGGTCGCTACGGCAGTTATCACGCGGACGGCAAGTGCAACTGCTACTTGTACAACCCGCAGCTGTCGCCCATGTACGTGGACAAGCTGTTTCACGATTTTTTGGCATAAGCGTAAGCATGAAATGATGCAGACGAGTCATCATACAACGTGTTGTCGTCATCGTCATCGTCATCGTCATCGTCATCGTCATCGTCATCGTCATTCTGATTGTGGCAAACCGTGCAGCAGCAGCAGCATGCGCACCCGCCATTCTCGTAACACCAGCGAATGTCGCATTCCAACGTGTCCTTCACGAGGTCGGCGCAATCAAATTCGGTGCACTTCATGGACGTGATCACAAACATGCCCATAATGACGGTGGCCATTGGAAGAAACGGCAGCAGCATGACCGGCATTCAATTCAATTCAACGTATATTACCTGAATTTAATTATTTTCCAGCGCAATGGTTTCAATGTTTCAATGTTTCAATGTTTCAATTCAACCCGAAACTGGCAGGCAGCTCCGGAATAACGGTGTCGTAATACGCCTCAATCTCCTTCAGCTTGCGGAAATCGCGCCGCGTGACAAAGTTGACGCCGCTGCCCTTGCGCCCCCAGCGTCCCGAGCGCCCAATGCGGTGCAAGTACGTGTGCACGTCGCGCGGCATGTCAAAATTGATCACCGTGCTCACCTGCTGAATGTCAATGCCGCGCGCCGTCACGTTGGACGAAATGAGCACCCGGTGCTGGCCGCTGCGAAACTCCATGTACGCCTTGTCGCGCGCGTCCTTGTCCATGCCGCTGTGAATGCAGCACACCGGAAACCCGTCATTGATCATGGCCTCCGTCAAATCGCTCACGCGCCGTATGCTGTTGCAATAAATAATGCACTGCGACACGGAAATGCGCGAGAACAAGTCCTTCAGCGTGGCGTACTTGTCTTGATCCGTGTCCAGCGCCACGTGGTACTGGCTAATGCCTTCCAGCGTCAGCATCTCACTTTTCACCAAGATGCGCACCGGGTTGCGCATGAACTTGTCCGACAACGAGTGCAGCTCGGGCGGCATGGTCGCGCTGAACAAGCACACCTGCACGTTCGCATTCAGCTGCTGGAAAATGTTGTAAATCTGCTCGTTGAACCCGGCCGACAGCATTTCATCGGCTTCGTCCAACACAAGCACCTGCATGCCGCGTCCAATGGCGGGCTGCCGGCGCAAAATGTCGTGCACGCGACCGGGACAACCCACGACGACCTGCGGGCCGTTGGCCTTCAAATCGGCCACGTCGTCTTCGGTGGAAGTGCCGCCAATGAGCAACTGCACGCCGAGTCCGGTCATTTGTGCGCCCAAATCCTTGACCACATCGTGAATCTGTTTGGCCAGCTCGCGCGTGGGCGCAATGATGAGCGCCTGCGGGTGCTTCACGTCCAAGCGCACCCGGTTCAGCACCCCGGTGGCAAACGCGCCGGTCTTGCCGCTGCCGGACTGCGCCTGGGCAATGACGTCTCGCCCTTCAATGAAGGACAGAATGGATTTTTGCTGGATGGGGCTGGGCTTTTCAAAGCCGTAGCCGTATATGCCGCGCATGAGCTGCGGGTTCAAATCGGGAATGTCTTCCCACGCCTCAAATTCCGGGGCGGGGGTGGATTCGGGGATCGGGGTCTGGTTGGGATTGGGGTTGGGTGCGGTCATTGTACTATACGCTGGATTAGCATGCAACGGTGTATTTAAGCCATTTTCCAAATATTTCTTTTTTTTACGCGCGCGTCTTTACATGAGAATATTTTAGATGAAATGAATATAAACAAAGCGCTCACATTACACATACATAGGTTTCAAACAACGCACTGTAATGACGGATATAGCGACTGCCCCGGTGTACCAACTGGCGGATTTTGAAGCCATCAAATGGAACGGGTTTGAATGCGAGCTGCCCGAGTCCGTAATAGCGCTGGTTTCGCGCATCGCAGACCAAGTGGGGGCGCCGTCGTATGTGAAGACGCCGGTTTTCCCAAAACGGGACAAGGGCGGCGACGAATTGTTGTCATCGTCGTCGGCGTCGTCTCAGTTGCAACGAAAACCGCGCACAACTGCGAGTGAAATTACGCCGGACGATTGGGAAATTATCCGTCGGTTTCAGGCCACCGAATTGAAAAAGAGGGAGGGCATTGACGCGCACCTGGACAGCATTCGCTCCGATCTGAATAAAATCACGGACAAGACGTTTGACGAAGTGTTTGCCGCGCTGTGCAAACGCATTGACGAGCTGAAGGACGAGCCCGAAATACAAACGGTGGGGGCGGCCATTTTCAACACGGCCAGTTCCAATCACTTTTTTTCGGCGGTGTATGCGCGCCTGTTTCAGCAGCTGTTGGAAAAATATTCCGACGTGTTCAAGGGCGTGTTTCAGACGAATTTTGATCAATTCATTGGCTTGTTTGGGTCCATTGAGCACGCGGATGCCAAGAAGGACTACACGCGGTTTTGCGAGGTCAACAAGACGAACGACAAGCGCCGCGCCATGAGCTTGTTCATTGTGAATTTGATGAAGGTGGGCGTTGTGTCCACGCTGCAAACGCTGGACATTGTGCAGCAGCTGCAGACGCTGATTCAAGAGCATTTGCGCCAGTCGGACCGGACCAACGAGGTGGAGGAGCTGACCGAAAACTTGTTCATCATTTTGAAGGACGCGCACCCGCATTTGAGCCGATCGCATAAAGAGGAGTGGGAAGCGGTTGTGCTGGAGATTGAATTCAACAGCAAGTTGAAGCCAAAAAATGCAAAGTACCCGAGCATCACGAACAAAACGATTTTCAAGCACATGGACATTCTGGACGAACTGAAAAAAAAGAATTAGAAACAATACCCAGTGCCCCAGTGCCCCAGTGCCCCCAATAAAAAATAAACACGCATAAAAACATAAAAACAATTCAATCATTGTCTTTATGCTTTATGTTTGCGCATGCAAAATCCAGCGGTTGAGCTCTGCATTATGAACCACGAAACCGACCTGGAATCGTCGGCCTCCACGTACGACAGCATGCTGCAGTCGTTGCACGATGAATTGAACAACGGCGCGGATTTCGCAGAATTTGAAGACCCGGATTTTTTCAAAATGGATTGTGCAACCGCGGTGTCGTTTGATTACGAAATGAATTACACCATCAAGCAGCTGAAACACATTGCCGGATACTACGGGTTAAAATGCAAACCCCGAAAGGTGGACTTAATACAGGACATTGTGGAGTTTGAAACGGATGCCGACAACAGCGACGCCGTTGCGCGCCGCAAGCGGTTGTTTCATTACATTGACATATTGAAAACGGATGACTACATGAAAACATACATCATGATGTGAATCATGATTTGCGGCGACTGTATCTGTATCTCCGCCGTTTGTTGCGAGTCCTTTTTGATCCGCCCTTTTTGGACGTAGGTTTGGAAGTGGACGTAGGCTTTGCAATTGATGACTGGGGTCGGACAGACTTGGATTTGGGAGGAGGAGGAGGAGGAGGAGGAGGAGGAGGATTGGGTCGGACAGAATTCAATATGTCAATAATTGCCGCTGATTTTTTATTATAGAATGGAGCTGTGTTTTTTGGGTGCGTGCATACTAAATGAGTTTCAATGAAGCTTGGTAATAATACTCTCAATAGTTTAATAAAATATGGACGGTTTGGCGAAGCAATATTTGCAAAACTATTGGACGTAATAACGTATATTCTCTCAGGCCCAATCGTACTAAACATAATTTGCAATAGTTTCAAACGGTCCAAATTTTCCAACCTACCCGAAACACCATAATTAGCCCCAATGCAATCCGAAAAAAGATACTTGGCATATTGCTGCAGTAGAGATTCTTCGCTATCATCATCGCGATTTTTCGTCAAAAAACTAAAATCCAACCCATTTATTTGGTTTAAAACCATATCAAAATCAAAAAAATATAGACGAGGGGAAGGGAGAATGTCCTGACGGATGGTTTTGGTTGTGCGCTCGTGTACAATAATTTTACCAATCATACCACTAGTTAAACCAGGCCCAACATTATCCTGAGTGGTTTTGATACCGTTTATGAATCCCTTGAACGAGTTCGTAAATGAATCATCCAGTAATTTTATTTCACTATAATTTTGATATTCAAAAGCGAACCCATCATTATTATACCATACAAATCGTTGTGCATCCGGATGCGGCGGCGGTGGACAATACACGCTCCGCAGGTTCAATCCAGCTTTATTAACATTCTCTTGCACATCTAGGATGTTAGTACTCATGTCATCAAAAAATATACTTGCATCCGCCGGCAACGCGTTCTCATCCATTAATTTATTGAAGTCACATGAAAATATTATACCAGGTGGTTGTGGTGGGTGTGGTTCTTCTACCGACATGTTTATAATGTTAAAATATTTTTTTACATTATGTAAAAGACTATATAAAAATAATGGCATTCTGTATTCATTGAAACCTGCATTGACTTTATCATGTCAGAACGCGCCCTGCATTTGGAAATCCACCGCATGAACCGCATTCATCAAGAGTTGCTCGCGAGAAATGCCGCGCTGGAATCCGAATGCGCCCGGTTGCGCACCGTGACCAACCACGAACGCGCAAAATTGGTGGCGGATCACATTGCACTCATGAAAAAATGCGCGGCGCATCAAACCTCCGAACAAGCAATGACACACACGTTGCAACTGGAACGCAACGCGCTCATTACAAAAACGAAGGAGTTGGATGCCGAAAAAATCGCGATGGCCGACAAATTAGAAGCGGAAAAAAGGACGATGTCTGACAATCTGGAAGCGGCGAAAAGGGCAATTGTTGCCGAATATGAAGCCGAAAAAAAGGCGCGGATTGAACGCGAAGAAGAACACGTTTCCTACTTTTGGGCCCGCGTGGAAGAACTCAACAAGATAAAGGTTGAAAAAATGCAGGAGCAGGAAGACGAAAAACGCGCGTTTCAGGCGGAGTGCGAAAAACGGCTGGAAGAGCGCATACAAACCGCGACGCAACAGGTCATGAAGACGGTGCCGTTCTCTCAGCTGTCCGGCATCATTTCGGCGAATTATGCGCAAACGCAGCTCGTTTACAGAATGGGGTTTCGGGACAAGCGGGTGCTGCTGTACTCCCATTATTCGGAGCAGAACGAAGTGGAGAGCTACAATTATTTGACGCTGCAGCGCATGGACCACTTGTTTGATTACGTCATCGTGTTGACCAATTGTCCGAACAAGTGGGACTTCCCCGCGGAGATTGATTACAACAAGTACCACACCCTGGGGTACAATTTTAAGAGCGACTTTCGGAATTACGCGGTGTTCATCATGCAAACCGCGCAAGGGTTGATGCACGCGTCCCGGCTGTGTTTGGCGAACGACTCGTTCGTCATTGTGGACGTGCCGGCGTACGACAACTGCATGCGCAGCTTGTTTGAAACGCCGGGCTACGATTTTGCGGGAATCACCAGCAGCCATGAAAACGAATATCACGTGCAGTCCTATTTCATGTGCTTTAACACGACGGCAGTCATCCAGGCGGTCGTCGCGTATTTTGATGCGCACGGATTGCCCAGCAATCACAACGCCTCCATTTCGGTGTACGAGCTCGGCATGACAAAACACTTGACGGACCGAGGGTTCGCTTCGCGCGCCATGGTGACCAATGCCGACATGCAGTACCCGTTAAACACCACGTACTGCAAATGGTCGGCGGTTCTGCAGAACGCGGGCATCATTAAACGGCAGCACCTGTTGAAGCAGTACCCCCCGCGATTCGCAATGAGTGACTACAACATCGCGCTGGTTGCCAACAAGTTTTCCCAAAACTTGCATTTCATTCATTACCTGCAGTATCACGGCATCAATGTGGACTAATTGGATTGGGAATGATGCTCGCAATAATATATGCGGGTATATTACAGACCCAATACGACGTACGACACATAATTATCCGATCTTAATGAGCCTTCGCACGTTTCATGACATCCAGCACGTGCTGTTCATCAATCTGGATTCGCGCATAGACCGACGCACCCATTGTGAATCGCAGTTTCAAAAAATTGGGCTGCAACCGCAGCGCTTTCGCGCCATTCGGAACGCGGACGGCGCCATTGGATGCAGCATGAGCCACGTGGCGTGCCTGGAACTGGCAATCAAAAACGGCTGGGACCACGTGCTCGTGTGCGAAGACGACGCCACTATTATTAATCCCGCGCTGTTGGTGCATCACGTCAACCAATTTTTGAACCGGTTTGGAGACCAGTGGGACGTCCTCCTGCTGTCCGGCAACAATTACCAGCCCTTCCAAAAAGTCGCGCCCGAATGCGTGCGCGTGGCCAACTGTCAAACCACCACATCGTACTTGGTGCGACGCCCCTATTTTGAACGGCTGTTGGCCAATTTTAAGGAGGGGTTGCGAAATTTGATTGCTGCACCGGCCGAACAGCCCAAGTACGCGATAGACCAGTACTGGAAGCAGCTGCAGCGCGTGGATCGCTGGTATCTGATTGTGCCCATCACGGTTATTCAGCGACCCGATTATAGCGACATCTCCCGGCAGCACGTGGATTTCAGCAAGGTGATGACCCAAGTTGATAAAAAATGGTACGGCGATTAAATTTGGAACTGTATCCTGTACAATATTATACATGTATCATGTATAACATTCTCAAAATATCAAAATATCAAAATATCAAAATATCAAAATATCAAAATATCAAAATATCAAAATATCAAATAGTAAATGGACGGCTTGTGCAAATACCGGAATGCGCTCGGCGTTCCCGGCAAGGGCGTGCACTCCCTTCGCATCGGCGGCGTTGCGATCGTGGACGTTGTCATGACTTTGGTCGGCGCCTACATCCTTGCTTATTATGCGCGTGCCTCGTTTGCATGGACCGCCGCCGGACTGTTCCTGCTCGGCATCGTGCTGCACCGCTTGTTCTGCGTGCGCACCACCATTGACCGGCTGCTGTTCCCGGCCAAAAAACGGGTGCGGTTTTCATAAGATTTGAGTTTTGAGGTTTTTATTTATTATTTTTTTTTATTTTTAGGACCGATTTTCTCTCTAATCTTTGTTCTCTTTTCTCTTTTCTCTGTTTCGGAATACAATTATACAATCACTTGTGTTTTTTGGTCCAGCGGCAGACCCCCTTGGCATTGGGCACCGAAACATACGTTGCGCCGTCGTTCCCAACCTTTTTCAGGCCGCAGCAGTCGTTTGCGGGATACGGCGGACTGGACCGCGATTTGTATTTTTTAGTGGTTTGTCGGGCGCATCGCGTTTTCCCGTATATCATTTTTCGGCTAAACTCCCCCTTCAAATAGTTTTTGTCAAACAAAACCGCCAACTTGGACGGCCGCATTGGATTTAGATTTAGTATGCACTACCCGGATAAAAATAAATTATAACATTAGCACATGAATAAAAACATCGCATTTATCCCAGAGCGGCATTTCGGTTCTCAATGCAGCACACAGTGCGGTTGCCCGGTACCCTGAAAACCTGAGGCTGGTAATTGTTTTTCACAAAGTAGCCCGGGTTGTATTCGGTGCTGTATTTGCCGGCGTTTGCCCCTTGTGACCCAAACGCGCTGTAAAACGAATTGCCGTTCACGTTGACGGTGTTCACGCGCAGGTTGAGCGTGCGGGTGCTGCTGCTCACGCCGCCTTGTTTTGCAAAGGACGCGTTGCTCGGCTTGTAAATGGTGGTGCCCTGGCACTTGTTCGGCAAGGCCTTGTCGGTCGCGCTGCAGTCCGGATACAAGCAGCTGCCGGTGAGCCGCGTTTGCGGGCCGTAGCAGTCATTGTTGGGCCAGTTCGGCTCGTGACTGACGGAGTTGATGTATTGCACGCCCGGCACCGGATTGGTGGACAGCTTTTGGTCGTACCGCTTGCACCGGGACTGCAGGTAGGCGCGGGTGTCGCTGTAATACGCCTTGCTCATCAGCGTGACCGCCGACTTAATGACGTTTTTCTCCGGACACGCGCCCACGTATTTGGTGTTGTAGAGCCCCGTCTGAATTTGGTAACTGTTGGGATTGGTGATCGGATTGCCCACTTGCACGTAGCCCGGGTTTGTCACCCGCTCGCAGGTTTGGCACTTTTGCGACGGGATTTTCAGCAGCTTTTCATCCAATTTGGCAACCGAGTTTGCGGTTGAGGTGGAACACGCGCACGACACGCCGTTGCCGGACTTGGTGGTGCCGCCTGGGGTGTCAATCGCGAGTGACACGGAATTCACGCTGCGACCGCTGTTGGGGGTGGGTTGCAGCTTGCGGCGCCAGTGCTTCATGGGACGGGCTTTTCTTGCGGGGCCGCTGAACTCTGTGGCGGCGGCGTCTCGTTGTGCGCCGACTGGGATGTTCACCAGGGCGCCGTTTTGATTGGGGCGACTGATGCCGGGAACCACTTGGTTGGTGGTGGTGAGTTCCGTTTTCGTGGGATGATGCGGCTGCTTGGTGGTGATCAAGCTGTTGGAATGGCGCCACCCAATGCCGTCGGATATGTTTGCTTTTATCGTTGTCATACTCAAAATCTAAATGAAAATCAAATGAAAAATCAAATGAAAAATCAAAAACAATATATATTACGTTATATATATTATTTAAGGACATTATCCCATTTTTCATATGCAGTTCCATTTTATCGCATGCATATTACTCATTCTGTTTTTTGGGTGGATGCTGCTGAATGCGGCAATGCAGCGTTCTAAAGACACGTTGATAGAAGGTTTAGAAACCGACGCAAGGGCAAAAACAGCATCCGGCGACACAAAAACAACCGCCGCCGCTGCGCCCGATGTTGCGATGATGCAGGAACAGCTCACAAACCTTGCGAAAACTGCTCAACTCATTAAAACCCAAATGATCAAGAATGAAAAGGACATTCAAAGCAACACGGCCAACATTCAAAAATTGGAGGAGTCGCAGAATGAAACCGTTGCCAAAATGGCAAGCATGAAGAAGGATGCAAAATAAACAATAAACAATAAAAAACAATAAAAATAATTGTGTATAATATCGCCATGTTTTCCAAAACACTGATCGGATTTGCATTGATTGCGTGCATTGCGATTATTGTTTACGTCAATCGCGTCACGCTGGAAGGGATGGAAGGCAAAGCCCCGCTGGAAGGCAAAGCCCCGCTGGAAGGCAAAGCCCCGCTAAATCCGGAAATGGTCGCACTTAAGAAGCAGATTGAAGACACCGACACCATGTACAGTGAATTGAAAAATGCATTTGATGACCAAACCAACCGGATTCAAGCCAACGCCCATATGTTGTTGTCACTGGTTCGCGACACGCCAAACAAAACCAACAGCATAACTCGCGCAAACGTGGACATGGACGATCCGTCCAAGACCCGAATTCCAAGCGTCGCCCTGTAATTTCACCGTGTGTTTACTTTGATTTTTGATTTTTAATATGTGTGTAATGTAATTAATTAACCACATATATACTACAAACTCATGTCCGGGTTTTTTCAAGATGTCATGGGCAATTTAGACGACGTGCAGCAGAAGCTGTTGGGTCCGGATTACAAGTATTTCCAGCAAATAAAAACTCCGAGCGAATTGGGAGTGTCCGGCAACGGAGGGTTGGACCAGCTGGGCACCGACATTAGTGCACTGATTTCATACGTGGAACTGCTGGTGTCGGGCGGTGGCGATGCATCCGTCACGGGACGCCCACTTGGAAACAAGTTTTTTTTGAAAACGGGGGGCAAATGCAAAGTGGTGAGCAGCGACTCAACAAACGGCAGCGTGGTGGACCGGTACGTGTACGTGAACAACGTGCCGGATGGAAACATCCCGTTCATTTCATCCGGCCTGGGAGGCGTGGAGTTCACCGCATTCAAGGGCTTGATTCCGGGCGCAATTTCCAGTGCAGCTGAAATCAATCCGTTTGGTCTTTTTCAAGCGTTCCAAATGGGGTCCACGCCCGACTGCCAAAGCATAACCTTGGAAACAATTGACGCGAACAACAACGTTTCTGCAGCCACCAATTACGTGGCCACGGTGGACCTGAAAAACATGCCGCCTTCGTGGTTCTCCGGCAAAAGAAACCCCGTCACGGGGAAGGTTTCAAGAGAAGCCTTCGCGCAGCGAACCCCGTGCACGAAGCGCATGGGCTCTATTCCGAAGGGAACGCTGTCCAGCTTGTACCACATGTCAATCGGGCTCCTGTGCTTGGTCATTTTGTACGGGCTCACCAAACGAATGAGCAAGTGATGCAACACATAAAGTAAATTTACACCACCGAATGCATTCCAATGGTGTAAATCAAATGTATAATGTATATTATTTCATCGCCTTTTCTTCTGCGATTTTCTTCTGCGATTTATCCGACGATGCCGTGTTTTCTTGCCGGCACGTTTTTTATCCATTTTTTTTGGCGCATTTTTTGAGCCCCCAGCAGCAGCAGCAGTAGTAGCAGGAGCAGCATTAGCGGCAGCATAATCAGCAACAGCATTAGCATAATCAGTTTTATTAGCAGGACTCAGCATGAAATCTCTACTTCCAATTCCATCAACATTCTCAAATTGAAATGGTATATCACCTTTCACGAGATGTCCGATTTTTCCTTCACTCGTAACTATACGATAATCATTCCCATCTTTGCCCCATGTAAAATTTTCAAATTCAGTTATACGTGCCGTCAGGGTACTACTTTTTAAATTTAAATTAACCAGATCATGTTTCTTTATTATTTTTCCTATGATAAATATTGTTAGGACTTCGGGATGCAAGAAGCCGCCAATGGTTATAAACCGTACTACGTGTATTTGTTCAGGTTCAGATAAGTCAGGATTCATTATCTCTTTACTTCCAATTCCAACAACATGTTTAAATTCAAATGGTATACCACGACTCACGAGAGGTCCGATTTTTCCTTTGCTCGTAATTATACGATAATCATTATCATTATTCATCCCAGTATTTTCAAAACCAATTATATATGCCTTTATTTCTCTACCCTGATCGTCTACTAAATTGATCAGATTACCTACATTTATGAATTTTCCTATGATAAATTTTTCTTCGCCATTGGATGAAAATTTTACTACATGTATTGGTTCAGGTAATAAGCCATGATACATTTTATGTTTATATTTTATAACGATATTTTGTTTTAATCTATTTTTTGTATTTTTTAGTTTTGGTTTTAGTTTTTTTACGGCGGCCTCCTGCTGCTGCTGCTGTTGCTTCTTTTGCTTTTTTTTCGTTTGATCCGAAAATTGATGACCAAAATCCTTCTTTTTTTTCTTCTTGAGGAGTGGCTACTGGTGCTGGTGCTTGACCTGGTCCTGGTGCTTGACCTGATCCTGGTGCTTGACCTGATCCTGGTGCTGCTGCTGTTACTTGTTCTTGTTCTTTTACGGGTGGTTGTCTTCCTGGAATGACTGATGATGCTGGGACTGCAGGCGGGGATCCAAATAAAGAACCCCAAAACCCACCTGTTTTATTCCTAGATCTAGATTTAGATCTGGATTTGGATCTGGATTTGGATGGCATGTTAATATTGTGTATACATTAATGGATATACAAAATATTTTAATGATTGGTGCCTTTAAAGTTTAACGCGCTTGAACAGTTCAAGGGCAACGAGACCTCCGCCAATTTGGGCCAGAATGTAAGGCAGCAGCTCGCTAGATGACAGTCTACCCGCAGCGACCATGGCAACCGACACGGCCGGATTAAAATTGCCGCCCGAAATGCTGCCGCCAACCATCACGATGATGGCCATCGCAGCACCAATGGCGACGGCATTCCCAGTTGCCAAAATGATGTAAACGAAAAAGAGAGTTCCCAAAAACTCAACCAAATATTTGTTCAACATGATGCGCACTTTGTATTATACATAAACCATATAATAAAATAAAATTTGAATCACACAGTTTCCTTAATTTTATGATTTTCATGACAATTTGATGACACGTTTGCCTTCCTTTTCTTTTTCTCCACTTTCTGTTTCATCTTTTTGTTCAGAAGAGGGCGCTACATCCAGGATGGAATTCAATAATTCACCCGCATTGGCACCCGTTGCAGTGGGTTGCTGTTGTGGTTGTTGTTGCTGTTGCGGTAGTTGCATCATCATTACAGGTGGTTGTTGCATCATGGATTGCATCATGGGTTGCATCATCATTACAGGTGGTTGTTGCATCATGGGTTGCATCATGGGTTGCATGGGTTGCATCATGGGTTGCATCATCATTACAGGTTGTTGTTGTGGTTGTTGTGGTTGTTGTAATTGCATCATCTGTGACGGTGACTGTAAGGGCGACATCGGCTCGTACTTGGGCGACATCGGCTCGTATTGTGGCGAGGAGGATGCCGACAGCACTTCTGGAATAGGGATGGCGTCTGCATCTTTTTGCGCTTGTTCGTCCCGAATGTCCTGCACCGCCAGCGCAAAGTTATTGGCGTACGGCATGCGCTTCAACAAATCAACCACCGCTTCGGCCTTAATCGGCACGCCGTCGTTGTAATACAGCATTTGGGCGTTCCAGCCCTCGGGATGCTCGGTTGGGTACTTGCCGCCGTGCTGTTGCACCGACCACATCTGCGTCGGCGCCCCCCGCTCGTCGCGGAGCAGCGACTGGTAAATCTCTCCACCGTTTGCATCAAAATTCATAAAGTGCCAGCCCAGCGATTCGGCCTTTTCGGCGCTTGGCTCTTCCTCTACACCCTCAGGGCGCAGCGCGGGCCGGTTGTCCGCCTTGGGCGATGCGGGCACGGTCGGCATCTTTTTCACTCCCACGGCATCCTTGTTCACCCGAATGAGGTTCGCCGCGCCCCCCAGGTTCAGCGTGATCGTGGAAAACGACATGGACGCAATTTGGTCAATGTTGTCCTCCGTCAGCACGCGCATTTGCACGTTCATGGCTTGTAGCTCCTGCATGAGCAGCTTGAACGCGTACGGCACGCGCACCACGCTGAAGCTCCGCCCGAACCGCGTCATGTTCTCCACATTCAGCGCCTGGTTGTTGGACGACGTCAGCGTGTCCGCAAAGTGGATCGGCCCGTCCGCCATCGGGCTCATGAACAAGTTCTGCGCCGGGTTGTAAATGGCAATCATGCCCGACTTGTTGCAGATCGCCATGTAGTACTCGTCGCCGCGCTCCAGCATGGACTGCCGCAAAAAGTACGCCGCCCCGTGCGCAATCACGCCGTCGCGCTCCATTTCACCGATGCGCAACCCGCCGTCGTTCGCCCGGCCCTGCACCGTTTGGCGCGTTAAAACGGTGCGCGGCCCGCGCGTACGGTAATTGATCTTGTCCTTCACCATGTGCTTCAGGCGCATGTAGTACGTGGGCCCGATGAAAATCTGGCTCTCCATGCGCTCGCCCGTCATGCCGTTGTACAGCAGCTGCGTGCCGCTCGCATGATATCCCAGCTCCGTCAGAATTTTCCCAAACACGTGGTGCTTGGACCCGTGGTTCACGAACGCGGTGCAGTCGCCGTATCCCCCCTGCAGCACGCACGCCTTCCCCATCAGCGTCTCCACCAGCTGCCCGATCGTCATGCGCGTCGGCAGCGCGTGCGGGTTAATGATCAAGTCCGGGCGCGTGCCGTCTTCCGCAAACGGCATGTCGGGCTCCGGTATGATGAGCCCCACGGTCCCCTTCTGCCCCGCGCGCGAGCAGAACTTGTCGCCAATGCCCGGCATGCGCTCCTCGCGAATGCGCACCTTGGCCAGCCGCTTGCCCGACGCCTCGTCCGTGATGAACGTGCGGTCCACCATCCCCAGCTGCCCCTTCTTCGGGAACACGCTGTCGTCCTCCACTTGCGGCTCTTCTGCGCTCATGCCACCGCCCATGCCGCCCATGCCGCCCATGCCGCCCATTGTCCATTGCTCCGTCACGCGACCAATGACCGCCTTCTTGTCATCCATTTCCGTGTTTTCTTTGATCAAGCCGTGTCGGTCCAGCGCGCTGTAGTCGCCCCCCGGTTTCAGGCCGCGCACGGTGGGCTGCGCGTGCACGTTGCAAATGCGCTTGTCGTACGTGCGCTCCTCCTCTTCGCGCGTCTCGTACATGTTGTAGTACGTGGTGCGGAACAAGCCGCGCTTCAGCGAGCCCTCGTTGAACAGGATGGAGTCTTCCACGTTGTAGCCGTTGTAACACATGATGGCCACAATCGCGTTTTCGCCGTAGGGGTGCTGCTCGTTATTAATGTACTTCATGTAGCGGCTTTTTACCAGCGGCACCTGTCCGTAATTCAAAACCACCCCCATCTTGTCAATGCGCGACGCGAAGTTGGAGGAGTACAGCGACACCGCTTGCTTGCCCTGGCCGCACGAAAAGTTGTTGCGCGACGACGGGTTGTTTTCCGGAAACACGATTTGGTTGCCCATGACGCCGAAAATGAGCGACGGGTGAATTTCCACGTGCGTGGTTTTCCCGGGCACCACGTTGCGCGGGAACATGGCGACAAACGCGCTCTCCGTCTCGTTCGTGTCCAGATACTCAATGACGGCTTCGCTGAGCGCGTCGGGCCCGTTGTACAGTTCGCCAATGCGATACACGCGGCAGGGGTCCAGCTCCGCCACCCTCTTTTCTCCGAACCCGCTCACCAGCTGCGACCACGTGTAGTTGCCGCTCTTTATGGTTTGAATCACTTCGCGCCGGGCGTAGCTGGGGCGGCGTTTCTCTTGGTCGTAAAAAAACACGGGGCGACACAGGCGCCCGCCGTCCGTGAAGAACTGCAGCTCGTTGTGCGCAATGTCCCAGCGCCCGCTCGTGTGCACCGGAATGAGCGCGTTGCGGCGATAAAGGAGAAAGAGCCGCAGCACTTCGCGCGGGTTGCCGAGCGCGCCCACCCACGCCCCGTTCACAAACACCTTGGTCTGCTGGTGCAAGTACGTCGGGCTGCACTCTTCCAGCAGCTTCATGGTGGTCAGCTCGCGCAGCCACCGAATGAGCGGCAGCGCGGAACACGGCTTCGTGATGTACGCCGAAATGGCCAGGTGTTTTTGCAGCCCGATGTTGGCGCCGTCGGGGCTGTCGGCGGGGTCAATGATGCCCCACTGCGACCCGTGCAGGTGACGCGGACCGGACACTTTGGCGCTGGCATCCATCGGCAGGTTCACCTTGCGCAGGTGCGATATGAACGAGTTGTACGACAGGCGGTTCAAGTCCTGCACGATGCCCTCCACTTCGGTGCCCTCCGTTGCACCAATGGTGCCCTTGTACAGTTTGGACTTGTCGTCCGTTTGCACCGTGGCCGCCCACTTGCCCTTGAACGACTTCTTGAACCCCGCCTCAATCAAGCGCTCGCCGAAAATTTCGTTGTAGTTGTCGGCGGTTATCACTTGCATGATCTGCGTGCCCACAAACTCGTTCCGGTCGCGCCCGTATTTGATTTTCTTGTCCAGCTTCAGTCGCACATTGTCCACGTGCGCGTTATAATACGTGCGGAACAGGTTAAACATGAGCGCGCCCGGCACCTCCACGCGCTTGTACTTGAAGCTGTCGCGGTCCGTGGGACGCTCCGCGTTAATAAAAACCAGCAGCATTTTGTAGACCATGTACCCCAAGTAGTACGCTTTGGCGCCGAAATTCAGCTCGCCAATCTGCGGCATGAAGTAGTTCATGAGAATGTTCTGCACCTGCGCCACCGTTTTTTCTTTGGTGAAGGTGGCGATGAATTTGAGGGCGGCGGCTTGCGTGAACACCTCGCACGCGTCGTGCACGCACGGCACGAATAAGTCCACCATGGCGGCATTGGCTTCCAAATTCAGCAAGCAGCGCTCCACGATGTCGCGGTCGCTGATGACGCCCAGCGCTCTAAACACGATGAACAGCGGCATCGGTTTCCGCACGTTCGGAATGTCCACCACGATTTGGTTATTCGCGTATTTAGCATCCGGCGCCACCAGTTTGACCGCCATTTTGCGCTCGGGTTTGGAGGGGTCTTCCGACACGGTGCGGACCTCGGCGCTGTAGCTGTACACCGCGTCGGGGTCGTCCGCGTTGGACCGGATGTACAGCATGTTGTCGGCGAACTTTTCCTGCGACACGATGCACTTCTCCTTGCCGTCCACGATGAAGTAGCCGCCGTAGTCGTTGCGGCACTCGCCGGCGTAAAACCGCGCCTCCGGCGTCATGCCGTGCAAAATGCACGCGTTGGACTGCAGCATGATGGGGAACCGGCCCAGGTTGAGCTGCTTTAATTCCAAGCGCTCGTTCAACTGCGCTTTCTGCACGGGGTCGTACACGCGATAAATGACGTCCACGTCGCAGTGAATGGTCATGCCGTACGTCATGTTGCGCAGGCGCGCCTCGTTCGGATACATGAAGTGCGCGTTACGACCCTTGTCTCCCTTGTCTCCCTTGTCTCCCTTGTCTCCCTTGTCCTTGTCTCCGCTGCCGCCAGACTTGTCACCGCCCTTGTCATCATCATCGTAAATAATCGGTTTGCTAAATGAAATGCGGTCCCCTTGCACGCCGCCCAAATAAATCTCAATCACCGAATTGTATTTCCCGGTTTCCTTGTTTTCGTCCTTCTCTAAAATGATGGGATTCCGATCCTTCATAATCCGCGCAATCCCGTTGCTCAAGAAATCGTTGTACGATTCCAAATGGTGACGCACCAGTACATTGGGGTTGTCCTTAAAGTAGCGGTCAATGATGTTCCAAGACAGCGTCTCTTCGGCCGTCCGAACCGCATCCGCGATTAACTCGTTGTCGTCATTTGGATTGGGATTGGGATTGGGATTGGGATTCGTCAACTTGGCTTGTTGCATTGGGGGGTATGATTGCGTTGCGTTTTACAGCCGATGTATCGTTTATCTACTATTTGTGTTTATTATTTGTTTCATGAATAAACACAAAATTCATTCGGTTCATTTGTTCCGTTCATTTGTTCCCCTTACTGCGAATTCATTCTCGGACCAGAGGGAAAGAGGGGTTCAAAACTATCCGTATTGAGCGAGTCCGTCAGCACGGGGTGCTCAATGGGCTGCATTTTCTGCACTTTTCCAGCTTGGGTCAAATTGTTTGACGCCACCATCATCAGCCCAATGAGGACAAAAAACAGCACGAGCGGAAAAATGACAATCAACCAAGAAATGGAAGCGTACCCGGTGCGACACATCAAATGCAGGATCCAGGTCCAAAACAGAATGTAGATCCCCTCCGCGAAAATGACCGCGGGGGTGCTGGGCACGTAGCACGTAAACTCGCCCATGCAGTACATGTTGCTCAGGCCCGCGTTTTGATACGAAATGGCAATGAGCGCCACCACGGAAATGGCTAAATACACCATGGCCGGTTTGCACAAGTGCTTGAAGTCATTCAAAATGCGACCGATCAGAGCCATGATTGTATTATTGGTATTGGTATTGGTATAATGTATGCAAAGATTTAATTCTTTTTATTGCTTTTGCGACGTTTACTTTGGTTCCAGTGGCGACTTTGGTTCCGGCGACTTTTCTTTTTTCCACCAATTTGGTTCCGACGCCTATTGTTGTCTATTTGTTGGATTATTGCAGATATATATTCTGTATCGGAATCTGGAATATTTTTTAATAATTTCTGTAAATTGGCAATTTGTTGATCTGTTTGTTCCCGACGCCTAATGTTGTCTATTTGTTGGATTATTGCAGATATATATTCATATTCTGTATCGGAATCTGGAATATTTTTTAATAATTTCTGTAAATTGGCAATTTGTTGGTCTGGAGTACTCATTTGTATACACTGTATTTGCAAAGTGTGTATATTTTTTTTCCTAACGCCGTGTTTGAGGCCTTTGCGACGATTGTATTTGCAACCCCATTTGCGGGCCCACCGGAATCGGGATGCGGTTGACCCCGTTGTTTTTGACAATGTCGTACTCCTCAAACCGCAG
>Ga0209770_10000003_pt1 | contig 229991 bp, 171 predicted proteins | sample LauGreSu1BDMLBDD_2_FD_187572 | JGI IMG/M metagenome (GOLD analysis project Ga0209770, IMG submission 187572) | Freshwater lake microbial communities from Lake Michigan, USA - Su13.BD.MLB.DD (SPAdes) (version 2) | ecosystem: Environmental > Aquatic > Freshwater > Lake | place: Lake Michigan... | reverse complement strand
CTTGAGAAAAAAAAATTAATCGAAATTCATGAAATAAAAAAAGGGATCGCAATGGATCGCAATGGATCGCAAGTGATCGCAAGTGATCGCAAATGGTCCCAAGGCTCTCTAAAGATTTCCTGGAGTCTCTTTTGACTACTTGAGAAAAAAAAATTAATCGAAATTCATGAAATAAAAAAAGGGATCGCAATGGATCGCAATGGATCGCAAGTGATCGCAAGTGATCGCAAATGGTCCCAAGGCTCTCTAAAGATTTCCTGGAGTCCCTTTTGACTACTTCATAAAAAAAGTATCGCAATCTCAAATCCGATTGAATTGCCAACAACATCCTGACTATATGGAAGGAATATCTGGAGCTATGAGCATGGATACTACGAGCAAGGCATGGAAAACATTCATTCAACCAATGTTGGAATGGAGGACGAGCCACTCGTCATACTGACTCCGCGAGACCAAAGCTTTTACACATGGCTGCTGGAGACACAGCCTGCCGGAGGGGCTCAAGACATTTCTGACGTGCATCCCGTTACAGTCCGAGCTCGACATTGAGCCTTTGAATAGCCAGCTGGCTGTCTGAGAGGGCAGATCGAAGTCCTAGCGTGAGCTCTGTGAACTCTGGGGAGTCTGAGGCATTATCCATCGCCTGACTGGGGTTGTTCCTCAGAAAATTGTACAGAGCTCTGCGCGCTTCTTGCAGTTTAGTCTGGTGGATGATGGCCTGGTCGATCGCAAGATGCAACTCTGGAGCTCGCTGAATCACGATCTTCTCGGCCATCCCCAGTTTGTTTGAGTGAATAAGGTACCCCTTAATACGACCTGTTGATCAGCCCCGTCTCCCCATTTCATCGGATTTGAATATTTAAGCAGGCTGCCGTGAGAATTAAAGGAAAATCATACAGGTTCTCGATCCCACGCGGACTGAATACGCAATGAGCCCAGCAGAATTCGTGATGGACGTGCTCATGCTGAGGAGGGGAAGGGAAGTCCCAGGTGACATCCTAGAGAAGCTGGGGTACCCCGTGGGGGGTTCTGTGGTCTTCCGAGACTGGGTGGAGCTCACGCCGCTGATCCTCTCTGAGCACATCCTGTTCACCATGGGCAACCTCCGCGGCGCGATCATAAGCGAGCTCGACTGCGGATTCCTCTCCGGGGGTCAAGACCTGAAGACTGCATACTTCAACATCGGACAGGGCTTCCTCCTCGACGTCATGCGCGAGCCGGCTCGCGCAGCGCAGACCCTGTCGTGCAACACGCTGGCCAAGCTCTTCGGCAACACGATGAACATAGCCTCGGACCTGCGTGAGGCCATGCTCGCAGAGGGGCCGCAGCACTCCGTGTGCGTCCTGCTGGGCACGGAGCTGTTTACTCTCTGCTGCGAGCACCACCAGTACTGCCAAGCGAGGGCATTCAGCGAGGGCTCTGGGCGCGAGCCTCTATCGCTATTTAAGGACCACTCGATTCCCGCTAAAAAGGATGAAGTCGCTAGTGGTCGTTTTGGCATCCCTGGTTATCCCCCACTGCATCCCGACGGCGTCGGCCAGCCACTTTGGGGGCCCCCAGGCGAGCCTGTCCAGCCTGGCGAGCCACAGGCAGGCCCCGACCCCGAGTCTTTTCACAGGAGAGTCCGCAGAAGGTACTGGGAGCATCCAGGCGGATTCCCTCCTGCGCTCCCTTTTCGACATGAGGATGGCCAGGCAGAGGCACCAGGAGCACCTCTCGGCCCCCATGGCGCACCTGACGGCTCCGACCTCTCATTCCTTGGGCAAGGAAGCTGGATTGCACCCCTTGCGGGTCACGGGCAGCCAGGCTATGCTGGCGAAGCAGGCTGGGCTGGGGGAGGGCATGCCTGCCCTGCTGTCCAAGCGCAGAGCCACGAGAGAAAGCGGAGAGCTTGGTGCCCGTAACCGCGACTACCAGTTCGTCAACGATCTGCGCGTGGAGTTCGAGGAGGACCAAGCCCAGCGCTACGCGTGATTCAGCACTGCGTATAAAAGGAGAGTTTTTAGCCCATGGATGCATCCAATGGACCCTGAGTCGGACGCAGTGGGCCACGGACTCTTCGCTTTGTACGCCCTGGTCACCTGGGCCGTGACGGTGGGGCTGCTCTGGAGCGCCTGAGTTTGTGATGGAATAAATTGAAAATTGCTGTTCATTTTCCGCCCGTTTCCGCGAAGCTCGCGCCAGTATTAAAAGACCTCGTGCGTGAGCGTCGCGACGGTAGATGTCGAGAGCGCCAGTCCAGGAGACACCTTGCATCCCCATGAACGCCGCGGCAGCGCTGAGCCCGTTCGGAGTGATCGACTTTGTGGAGAACCACGGGCTGCAGAGCCAGGCGGGGCACGCGCCCGGCGGCGTAGTGGGCGGCCCGCCGGCGTACCTCGAAGCGCACGGCATCCGCTACGTGCCCGACTCGACGCTCGAGGCAGGCGCGGAAGAACGCGCGCGGAGCGAGGCGTTGGTGCCCATGAGCCGCGAGGCCTCGGGGGCGACGGCGGTGGTGACCAAGCGAGACTTGGAGAGCCGAGTGGACGACAGGATCCGCAAGTTCATGGCCGAGGCAGAGCACAGGGGCATCGAGTCGCGAGCCAGGGCGTTCGAGGAGGACGAGCTCATGTCGCAGCGAGCCTTGCGGTCCAGAGTCCGCGTGCCGTCCATGGACGCAGGGCAGCGGCTGAGGGCGCTCAGGAGGGAGATGGAGCTGCACGACGACTCGCGAGCCCGGCTGAGGGCTTCCGCGGCGGACGACGACTCGCGAGCTCGGCTGAGGGCTTCCGCGGCGGAGGAGGAGTCTCGCGCACGGCTGCGCTCCCTCCGGAAGGAAGTGGAGGAGGCAGCGCAGCGAGCCGAGCGGCGCCTGGAGAGGTCGGCGGCGGGGGGGCTAGGAGATTTCTGAGGTGTCATTTCAATGAATGAAATCGTATTTAAGCATTTGAACCAGTTTTGTGTGAGTTATTCGAATGTCAGAAGAGCGAGATGCTGTAAGGAAACTCGAGCGCAAGGAATTTAAATCGATAATAAAGGATATAAGTGAGTACATGGAAAGGCCTATTGAAGACAGAGCAAGAGTATCCAGGTTGAATGAAGAGTTGTTACGGATTTCGATGATCTTGCGAGAGCGGAGTGAGGAGTATAGTAAGGAAATCGCGGACTTGGAAGATGTCATAGCTCGTTTGAGTGAACGTGATGACTTTCGGAAATTAGTGAATAAACAGACATTAAAGTCGGAACAAAAGCAACGACTGGAGAGGGAACTCGTGGCTGTCGACGATGATTTAAATAACATAAAGGAACAAATTACGCAATGGTTTGAGTATTCTGGGGTTTATGAAGCGAAAAGGAGAATAATGAAAATTGAAAGAGTGTCGGAGAAAAGTCGTTTTATGGAATTCAATGTACTTGACATGATACAACAAAACCTTGACAAACTTGGTGTTAGGAAAGCAAGAGCTCCGGATTCGCCATGATTTTAATCCATATAAAACCGCAGGCGTCATGCGCTGCCCATAAAACTTCTGTAATGGCCCAAGCGCAGCGCACGCTGACGCTCGCTTTCCTCAGGCCAGCTCCAGACGACGCTCTGATGAACCGACTGACTGCGCGCGCCAGCAAGCACGGGATCTGCCACGCCGAGCTGGTCTTCGACGGCGGCGTGGCTTTCTCGATCTACCACGACCAGTCGCCGTTTCTGAAGCACAGGACCATGAGCAACCCGGGGTACGAGCTGGTGACACTCTCGGTTTCGAACAGGGAGTACAAGTCATCGTACGGATTCTGCCAGAGCGTGGTGGCAGAGCAGTACAAGTTCGACAATGCGGGCCTGTGGCTGGCCTCTGTCCACCCCGGAGGCTGCCTCGACAAGCCGTCTTGCAGGCTGGGGAAGACCTTCTGCAGCAAGATCATCACGGAGGCTCTGCAGTTCGCCGACGTCTGCGAGGTCCGAGACCTGTACCCGAGCGCCACCACGCCGTCCAGGCTGTACGAGGCCGTCAAGGACTCGGGGAGGCGCATGTGCCACACGGTGAGGCCGATGCAGAACTTGGACGCCACGGGGCAGCTGAAGATGGCTGCGAAGTAGGCAGGTCGGTGATGCGCTGTCGCTTGGAGGATTCCACGCCCTTCACGAAGACTCTCAGTGTCGGCCACAGCCGCCGCCAGCCCTCCATGACGTCTCGCTCGGTCTTCCCCCCGGTGATCACGATCTTCCCAGAGAAGAAGCAGAGGAGGACCACGGGGGACGCGTGGGGGCGGTAGATGAGGCCGGGGAACATGTTCTTTTGGTAGGTGCAGTGCAAGTTCAGCCGGGAGTACATGGCCTCCAGGTCCAGCGAGCCCCCCTCGCCGACGGGGACCTCCACGTGGGCAACTATGTTCTGCGGATGTATTCTCTCTGTAAGCAATAGGAAATGACGTCGACGCGCTTGTGTAACCTTTTTATGGCTTCGTCCGCTTCGAGCAGCCTGTTCAGTTTTTCGTCTGTCTTCTGCAGTTTGTCTAGACAGGCAGCGCCCAAAATGGCGGACATGAGGCAGACTACGAAAATGAATCCAGATTGTGTGTGTTCGCATGTGCAGTCCATGTTTTGCAGATTACTTCTGGCGTTCCTCTGTTATGACAGCTCGATCGTGGAGGGTGTCGACCTTCCAGGCAATATCCCGCATGTTATTTCGCATGACGCTCAGGTCTTTTGCGCAGTAAAAAGTAAATAGCGCAGTCAAGCTGATGGCCATCAAGATGAGACCTTTTTCGGGCATGCAACCCGCGCGCAGATCATGATTTAACGCTCGATTTATATACAGCTCACCTGCACGTTACATGATTTCAGCCAGAAGTCCACGCCCACCAGCGCCCGCTGCAGGAACCTGGCTATCCTCAGGCAGCTCAGGACCCCCTCGTACCAATTCTTGCCCCCCGTGACGACGAGCTTGCCGCTGCTGAACAGCAGCAGTGTGCAGCTGGGGTTCGCAAGCCGGATCGTCATGGCCGCGAACTTCTTGCGGTCGTAGCTAGAGCCGGGGAGGACCTCGCTGATGGCCTGGAGGTCCATGGGCATCCTTGTGCTGTCGATCTGAGCAGTGCTGACTATGTTGTGTATGACTGGCGTGGGAGTGTCATCTAGGGTTTGATTTGCACTGGCAACTTGGAGGTCGCAGTGTGGTGTGTGATGCAGGGGTGTGTACAGTCGTTTGCGCATCGTACGAGCGATCGCCCAAGTGTCCCGCGTGTTCAGTCTCAATTGACCAGTATTTTTTAATCTTTATTGTCGTTGATCGTCCACCACAAATCACACGGAAGCGACACTGACACAACCGTATAAAGCAGTAGTGGACGCGTGTGGTGCTCGAAATCAGATGCCCAAACCCCAGTGCAGGCTCCGTGAGTGCGCAGCGGAACTGAGGTGCTTCGTGCGATTCGGGGACTACGCGCTGGACTTGCTCCCCAGAGTTGCCCACAGCATCTTCACGCACTTCCAGGTCCCGCAAAACAAGCGCGTGGACGCCATGGTCATGGCCAGGGTACCCGTAGACGTCATGACTCGGGTGAACAACTGCCTGCCCATCACGCTGATCTCCGAGCCGCCCAAGGTCAGCCTGCCCATCACGCTGAAATCCGAGCCCCCCAAAATCAGACCCCGCGCAAAGCCTGGCTCTTCATCACGGCGCGGGAGTACCGCGCGACGTCCGCGACAGAGGCCTGGCACGCGCGTGACATGCCCTGCGGATGTGTCATGGACTTGATGAGCGTGTCCAATTCAGTTAACTTGGTGAAGGGCATGCTGTCCGCGGCGCCTTCTTTGGCGATCTTGAAGGTCTTGGGGTCGGCGCCCTTGGTGATCACAAACTTGGTATCTTTCACTGTGAACTCTAGCTTGCTCTCTGAGTCCTTCGTGACTTCCACGCTGTACTTTTTGTGCACGTAATCTGAGATGGAGTGGGCAGTGAGGGTGGTGCTGACCATGGCCTTGGCCTTGTCGATCAACGTACCGAACATGCTGGCCTCGAGCATGTTCAATCTCTCGTGTATTTCCTCTAGCTCGTTGAGCTTGGCCTGGCTGATAGGGTATGCCATGTCGTTCGGAAGGTGCGGGTCGGGCTCCATCTTTTATACACGGCACTTTGGTGTGATTTGCGATGCGTGGCCGGAGTGAGAATAAGACAGACGAGTCAGGTATCCCCAATCGTACGGCATGCCCGCCCCTCGGCACCCCTTCTGCACGCTGTGCGGCACTTCCGTGGCGGAGGCGCCCCCGCAGAGCTTCAGGCTCATGGACGTGTCGGCAGTGCAGGGCATCCTCAAAAGGCGGTGCGTGTCCACCGGCTTCCACTACGCCGCCGTCATGAAGATGCAGGGGAACCAGCGGCACCCACTGTGTTCTCACTGCGTGAACTGGACGCGCAGGGCCAATCACGTCATCAAGCACACGGGCTTGAGCCTCCGCGGCGCCAAGAAGGCCCTCACGCCGCTAGACTCCATCGTGATGTACACTCTGGTTCCTGGGTATTTCCCCGAGCCAGACGAGCGGTGCTTCATGCGTCTGGCCTCCGCCGCCGCCGAAGAGTCGAACGGTTTCGCCACGGTAGTGCCTTGTGAGGTCAAGACTGTCCTGAAGGAGTGCTTGGAGGCCCCCAGCAGGCTCGCCAGGCAGACTCACTTCGCGGCGTGGTGGAAGGCGAACGAGAAGACTGCGGTTTTCAGGCACGCCGAGACCGCTCGCGTCATTCGCCACACTTGCGTTCTGAGCGACCCCACGGAGACCGTCGGCAGGAAGAGGTGGCGGCGCTGAAATTGTGTTGTTTCGAGCTAAGCTGTGGAGACCATCGGCAGGAAGAGGTGGCGGCGCTGAGTTTGCGTGGTTGGGAGCAACAGGGATTGATATTACAGCTGTCTCGCGTGAATCTGGAGACGGCGAGTCTCGTTTGGAGTTTGACCACGGCATGGTCATGTTGATCATCAGCAGGACTATCACGACGCAACGAAAGAGGAAGCATTTGTCGCTGATGTCGAACTCCCACTTTGGAATCAACATTTTGAGCGGGGGAAGTGGGGAGGCCGTTTGTGTGATATTAAACGTGTGCCTGTTTGATCTGCTTTGTGGAGAAGGTCATGCTGTTTTCCGTGAAGACCGCCGCGGACTTCTTGGCCGTCGAGCGATACGTCGCGGGCCTTCTGAGCTCGGACGAGTCGCGCTGCGCCTTCCTTCGCAGCGAGCCTTTCACGCGCATCCGCGCGCACGCCGTGTACCGCCCGGACGACCCTTCGCTCCCGACTCCCTGCTGGGGACCCGATGGAATATGCGTGCTCATAACGAACCGCATGGTCTCCGTGGAAATCCGCAAGCCGTCTCGCGAGGATTACGACACCTCTTGGGCGGGGCCCGTCATCTACGACGCTATGCCGGGTTACGAGGGGTCGTTTGACGCGCTCGCCAAGGCCCAGGGTCCGTTCATACCCGGCAAGCGAGCGAGGTCTGCCAGGGATGAAAGTGCAGACGAGTGCGTGTGAGGGTGGGTTCGATTCGATTGGCTTCATTCAAGTTCAATAATAGTAAATGGTGCATTGGTTTTGATCCGGATCGAGTGAACGATCGATGCTAATCACGCAGACCAGCTGGCGATGGGGCAGTTTACGCTGCGCCACCTGGCGGGAGTAAGATGCTTGTGTGGTTCATGACCTCAGCTGCTCGAGATAGCAATTCCTCTACCGATTGGAGCCCCGATCCGTCGGCTCCGGCGGTGTCGTCTTGCAATCTGTTTGCACCCACATCAGGCTGTGACGAGGGTGGTGGGCCGTCCTCTTGCAATCTGTTTGCACCCACATCGGGCTGTGACGAGGGTGGTGGGTCGTCCTTTTCGAGTTCCTCGCCGGGCATTTCCTGCGCTTCCGCTGGAGTTACTCGATGTCGTCTGACTGCGGGCCGGTCATCGTGCAGCTGCGCGTCATATTCGTTCAACGCAGCTCGCAAGGCGATCTGAATCTCATCTGCGTATCTTCGAGAGTGGTGGGCGGGGATGAAAGGCCCACCATTCTCAGAAGGCATGGGACTTCTCGGTTTGGTCTTGGACTCGGGGTCGACAGACACTCCAAAAAGATTTTTGAAGTGGTAGACCAGCTTCTTTTGGAACAGCGCGTACAGCCCAAACATAGCCGAGGGAGCCATGTGAAGGGGCAGGATATCCTCGCCGTCCGTGTCTCCAGTGATTTGAACGTAGGACTTGCCCGTCGAGGCCGCATTGCCCGCCTCTTTTCGGTCGACGATGTCCTGCGTGGCCTTGGAGTACCTTCCCTCGCAGACCAGGTAGAGCAGCATGACGGGCTCGTCCTGTCCCCGTCGGGCGAGGCGGCCGACGATCTGCTCCTTGGCCTCTTTGCTGAATACGGCTTCACCAGCGATGAATGCAATCACTGTCTTAGTTTCAGAGAAAAGGTTGGTGCCGGCGGAGAGTAACTCCAGTGTCGTGCACATGATGCCTGGCTCGTCTCGAAAGCACTTGAAAGTCTCCTCGCGCTCCTTCAGGCTCTTCTGTCCGTGGACGTAATAGTAGCGAGGTGCAGCGTCCGGCCCGCGGCGGCTTGGAGCGAGCTTCATGGTGCGCTCTAGTTCGATGAGGCCTTCCACATTGTTGTAAAAGATCACGCTTCGCCGCTTCGTAGTCTGGTACAGGATGGTCGCAAGTGTGACAGCGTACAGGATGGGATTGTACTCCCCCCAGTAAATACCCGTGCCCATGCGCTCCCTGAGGCTCTCCTCGGTCAATATTTTGTTCAGGTCGTCGCCTTCTTTTCGAGGGAGGGGCGGTGGCTTCGTGACACGCAGCTTGTACGTGATGCACGGAGGCTTGAGATCCTCCAAGAACGTGCACTTGTCATCGCGAGAGGGCGTGTGCATGGCGCTGAAAATCTTTGCGGCCGCACCCAGTTCGTTCTGCGACGAACCGAAGGGGTCACGCGGGAGCTGGGGGATGTTGAGCAGGCCGGAGAGGAGTTTCCGCGCGTCTTTCCCCTCGATGACCATGGTGGCACTGACGAGCAGCATGTAGGTCACCGTGTCGTACAAGTCGATGGGCATGCACAAACTCCGGAGGTTTTGCGCAGCCGGGCTCTCCACGTGGCGCGTGTAGGTGTGAGCCTCGTCGGCCACGATGGCGTAGGACACGCCGGTCAGTGCGTTGTAGATCAATTGCATCTTAGAAGTGAGACCCAAGACGTAATCGGGTATGACCCAGTAGACACGGGGATTGGGCGCGGCGAGGGCCTTTCGGATCTCAAAAACCACCCTCGGCGTCGTTTTCGCAGTCCACTCGGAAGTGCAGTGGACAGATGCGCCCGGCCTGGCTAATGTGTGAATTTTTTCTACCCACTGAGACAGTATGGGGCTCTTTGTTATGATGAAGCAAGCCTGGATAAGACCGTCGTCGAATAACTTCTCCATGGCACAGATGCTGCAGTCAGTCTTCCCATACGAAGTGGGAGCACCGAACACCGCGTTCCTGTTCGTGGGACCCTGCGTGAGGAGATGGTATATCTGTTCCAAGTGCTCCCTCTGAGCATCGTGGAGGAGAAAGCCTGAAGGGCCAAACGGGCGCCGAAAGTAATCCGTGACTTCTGGGGTCTTTGTTTGTTTACTCCTCTCGATTCGCTGGATGAACTGTATGCATTCCTTTGACACCTTGGATGCAGGCGTGACGTCCTTCTCTTCTTTGGACTGTCTCTGAAACACTGCTCTCCTGACATTCGGTTGAACGAAGTTATCTTCAAAGTCTTTGAGGTAGTACATTAGCATCTCAGGTGTGCTTTTGAGCTCAGAAGGGGGCATCAAGTCCTCGATGATGTCTTCTATCTCCGCGACGGGGGCCTCGTCCACAACGGCGTCTTCTTCGGATGCTGAGTCGTGGTCGTCTTCGTGGGGGTAAAGCTCTTCCTCGAACTCGTGTGGACTTCCGGGGGGAGTGGGATCGGTGCTCTGTAAGGGCGAAGATGGGCCTGTATCGTTCCTTTTTGAATGTTTTGGTGGAGAAGATCTGGTCAATTCAAAGACTGCAGTGGGTCCATCTCCTTTGCAATGGCGGTCTACATGTTCTGCAAATGCAGCGATGGCCTCGTTGGTAACTGTACATCTTTGGTTTTTGCCTCGTTTTTTGGGTTGAGAAACAGTTTTGGTTGACCTCTTCAAACTGGCATTTCTCGGTTGGGCAGTCCCCTTCCGTCGTTTCGGCTGTTTAATCTGTAATTGGTATTCTTCGGATTCGGAGGAATCGTGCGACTCATTGTCTTCAAACGATTGATCTGATCCGCGTAACTTGATAGAGGCGTCATTGTCGGATAATTCGTAGCGATCTTTATCGTCGGTATGGGACGTCCTAGAGGCGCCCGCGTTTCGGACGTCGGAACATTGTTCGTCGTCAGACGGCGCATCGGGGTGCGCACTGCTCTCGGACTCTGATTGAGACTGACGAGGGGAATCTGCCGCGATGGAGGGCTCCGGTGCGGGGGGAGGGTCGTCACTGGGGTTTGCGGTCGGGGACTCAGGTGCGGCGGGAGGGTCCTCACTGGCGTCTGCGGAAGGTTGTACTGCATTTTTCGCTGCAAGAGCCTGTTGCCTCTTCAGCGCTGCGGCCTGCCTTCTCCTCGCGTTGGCCTGCACTCGCCTCTGTTGTTTTGTAAGCTTTTGCGTAGGAGCAGGCGTGGTCGCTGCCGGCGGATCGAGTGGGGCAGGGTCCTCGGGCACTTCCTCTGTGACTGGCGCCGCTGCCGCCGCAGCGGCGCTGAGAGTCTTTGCCCGTTTGTTGGATGCCTCCGCCCTAGCGCGAGGGGTTACAGTGTTGGGCTGTGCAGTGGGCCGTTCGTAGCCATTTTTGCGTTTTGCTTCGTCTACTCTTTTGTATGCATCAGGTATGACGTTGTGAAACCATTTCTTTGACCAACTTTTGCCGCAAAATTGATGAGCAAAGGTTAGTACTTTGTTAAAGTCTTCGTGAGAATTTAAAAGTGAGTACATATGGTACTCGAAATAATCTCTTCTGTCTGTTATGTCGACACCTTTGAAGAAGGAGCCCCAATCTGAGTGCAATGAATTCCTCCCTCTGAGGAGGTCATCAAAATACGTAACCCAGTCCATGGAAACAGATTGAGTGATCTCTTTTGTTGTACACTTTGCAAAGAAATTCACGGTTTTAGGCGGGTGGTCTGCAAAATATATGAACCTGGAATCTTCGCGTTTGAGCATGTACATCATTGATATGATGCTCAACACGGAAGAATCCAGTTGGATACGTTTTCCGTCTTCGTCTTTGCGAGGTTTGGAACGGTAGTCCTGCATCAACTTGTCGTATCTGCGCTTCGTTTCATCAACGAGGGGGGGGGGTTTTATGTCGCTCCTATAGATTGAACTGGACATCAATTGTAAATAAGTGATTGAAAATAAGCAATAAAAATCATGTGATCGATAGATGCAGAGCCAGCGCCATCGCACTTTTTATACTTGGACAGGGCATTCATTTTGGTCTCTTTGAAATGTAGTCGCGACCGGAGTAAGTCCGTCGGGCACCGCATAGCGCAGACAGTCGTAGTGTATAAAAGCCCGGCAGCGCGCGGCATCACCCGGAAAACACCCAGTCACTTATGCCGAAGTTGCACTTCAGAGTGAAGGTGGACGCCATCGTTCAGGGTAGGATATGCCCCCCCAGCGCCATGAACTCGGCCCTGCGCGCTCACCTCGCGGACTGTGAGGACGGCTCGGTCAAGCCAGGCGAGGTCACTGGATTCTACGTCGGGGCCTACGTCGGCGCGGGCAACCAGGACATATGCATTCGGCCGCTGGGGACGGACTGCACGGCAGAGGTGGACCTGAAGCTGGACCACGGGATGGTAGACACGTGCAAGTTCACCGTGGCGTTCCGGTTGAAGGGACCGCAGGCGAGCAGGTGCTGCCACCTGGCTTCCGGGTTCATCCCGACGTCGGATCTGGTCAGCATGCTCAAGTCGGCAGGCAGGGGCGCGGCGTTCACGGCAGACCAGCCTTGCCTGCTGTTTCGCGACAATTTCACGCCGAATAAGGTTGCATTGAGATTCTCGGACGTGGACTCGGACCTCGCCGCGGTGCCATCCCTGCAGTTGAAGCCGTCGTCTCTCCGCAGCCTGGAGCAGACCAACGAAGCGGTGGGCAAGCTCGGCGAGTACCTCAAGAGCAGCATCGTCCAGTGCGCGGTGAGCCCGTTCAACCTGGGCGTGCAGTTCGTGGACTCCTATACCTTCGGGCACATGAGCAACCACATGACCCACTACGCGCTGCTCGGATATCTCTTCCGCAACAAGGCCACCCCAGTAGACCTCCGCATGGTCATGTACGACGCCTACCAGGCCATGCACAGCACGGACTTGGGATTCCCCGCCCTGCGCGCCATGCCGGACTCGGACCTGGCCCTCCGCTTCGGCGTCGCGGCCATCACGCGGCATACGGCATGCAAGAACACCATGCAGTACCACACGGACTACGCATTCAACCCGCTCGGCCAGGTCTGCAAGGTCAAGGAGACCGAGGACATCGCCCGGACTTTCTCCGCCATGAGCATGGCCGTCCAGTCGGGCCTGGACAAGTCCGTGTACCCCCACGCCGGCCTGAGGTGCGACGATGTGAGCCTCGCGAGGGCCTTGGACGAGCTGGACAGGGCAGGCGTGACCAGGATCGGCCAGCCTGGACTCGGTGCGGCTGGGTCTGCCAAGGCGGGCTCCAAGGCCCTCCTCGTGGACGACTGCGAGAACCTGGCAGACGCCATCATACAGAAGGGCCAGGCCATCTTGAAGGCTTACACCGAGGCGGAGTCCATGGCGGCGCAGAAGAAGCCCCGGGGAGTCACGTGGAACTTGGACGACTCGAAGCAGGCGCGCGCAGACCCTGTAGTGTCCGCGCTGGCCGGCATGATGCGCAGGGAGGCAGCTCGGAGCCCCCTCTTCGCGGCCTGCACGGACGACCACCACTTCCAGATGGCCGAGGTCCTCTGCAGGCTCGGCGCGATGCTCAAGTCCAAAGACTGGGACAACGCGTTCCTCGTGGCCTCCGCCAAGAGCGCCTCGTACGTCCCCGGCACTCCGGAGAGCGTCGCGTCGCTCAGCGGCCACGGCGCGGGGATCAGCCGAGTGCGCGACGCCAAGACCGGGCAGTTCCTCCACGCGGCGCTCGAGGGCACCACCTACGCCGTCGTGGACAGGCCCGCCCCCGCGGGCTACCCCTCGCAGCTCCCCATCAAGATCATGGGGCAGAACGGCGGCCCGGACTCCGTCGAGGCCATGCGACTCTCGTGCGTCGCCACGGCCGTCGCCCAGAACGTCGCGCAGTACGTGTCCCTCTCCAGCAACTTCGGGGCCCTCGCCCACTTCGAGTCGAAGTACGAGGAAGACCCAGACGAGTGCCCGTTCTACGTGTCGGCCTTCTACACGGGGCTGAGCGAGGGTCCCCACGGCAGCATCGCGTGCATCCCGGTCGACACGTGCCCTCCCGCGCGGTACCTCGCGGGAGAAAAGCCGCTCTTCGGCGCGCCAGTGATGGGACTGTCGAGCCCGAGCACCATGGCCATGCCCATCACGGCAGAGACTTTCAAGGCGGCAGGAGTGGAGGACCCCGAGGGAGTCCTGAAGCTCATGGCCGCCCAAGTCGAGGAGGCGTGGGGACCGCCCATGTCGAGAGAGCAGGCCGACTCCATTGCGTCCTACTGGCAGCCCGTGCAGAGCCCGGACAAGCCCAAGCTCGGCGCAGAAAACTACGCCGCTCACATCCGCACCGAGAACACCTGGGCGTACGAGGACCCCAGGCACGCGGCGCTGGGCGTGCGAGTCTGCTCGGGGCTCGCAGACAGATTCAACGACATCCAGGCAAGGGACCCGGCGTCGGACGGAAGCAGGGCCGCGGCTTTCGGGCAGTACCTCAGCGCGACGCTGAGGGTCACCATACCCATCCCCAAGAAGACCCAGGGATTCTCCCTGTCGACCATGCGGAACATGCGCAAGGCCGCAGACGACATCGGGCTGCACAAGCTCGCGGGCTGCCCGGTGAAAGCCAAGATGATGCAGGCGAGGGCCAAGGTCCCCTCGGACCACCTATTCTACATGTGCGACAAGGGCGAGGGGCCCGTGCACGCCTTTAACAAGATCTTAGCCTGAGTATATGGGCCTGGCTATGAAAAACAAGACCATGACAGTACTATAAATTAACAGATATATCGTAAAATAAACGGTCATCGCAAAGTAAATGGTTGTAGGCGAAAATGATAAACCAGTTTTACCATATCAGTTACTGGTGTTTCGAATTCAAAACAGGAATTCTTGGAGCAACTGCTGCCTTGTTAGGGCTTATTATGACATACCGTTGGAGGTTGCAAGCACAGGAGTAAGCACGTACGACATTATTGAACGGCCTTTGAGAAATCAAGAAGGTGTCGTGCGCTACATTTTTTTTATGAAATGGCGTAGCCATGAAAACGAAAATATATTTGAGGCTAATGTGTACACTGATAACGACACAGATATGGTTTTAGATGCATTAGACAGAGCAAACATTCGATATCAGAGTCACATTGACGCAGATCTATATCTTAGTGAATCAGGGGATGACTTATACACTTTATTTGAATTTCAAATGCCACAACGCTATCGCCCTGGTTTTTGTGGTCTTTTGGGAGTGTACTGGTTCATATATGACGATTTGGTGAGTGACCTAGAATATTTGTTGAGTAACAACAATTATGATATTTGGCCTGATAGGTTGTTCCTGCTGGTCGGAAGGAGACCAGTTGTATACACTACTGATACCCGAATAATGGCAGATATCACATCTTTTCTCAGAGATGATCAAATATTCAACCGAGTTACATGGTAAGCTTTGCATCGTAATGCAACAGTATTAAAAAAAAGTGCCTATACATGTCTGGTGAGGCGTATTCGCACCCTTTGAGGTTTCTACTCAAGACATGGCTCGCAAAACCCGCTCCTCCTCAAAGCGCACCCCGGCGATCCCGAGAGCCAGCTTCGAGCGACTCGTCCGCGAGATCTCCCAGAATCTCGCCTTAGAAGGCGACAAGCCCGTGCTGTGGAGCGCAGAGGCCATGGAGGCATTGCACGAGGAGTCTGAGGTGTACCTCGCGGAGCACTTCCAGAACGCGAATGTGCTGTGCGACACGTTCAAAAAGAAGACGCTGGACATGAGACACTTCAATACAGCCAAGAACCTCTCGGTTAGCACTTGACTCGCCTTGCTCGGGTAGGAGTTGACGATGCGCACGTCGGATGTGCCGTCCGGCCCCTGCAGCACCAGCTCCTCCATGTTGCACCGGATCTCCTTGAACTCCGGCGTCCCCAGGCCCTCGTGCACCAGCGACAGGAACTTCATGACGTTCCTCAGGAGCTTCTGGCTGATCCGCTTGCAGGTGGAGTAGATGGAGAGCTCCACGGCAGACGCGCTGTAGAGCAGGGCGGCCGCGAACATGCTGACGGAGATGGTCTTCCCAAACCTGTTCAAAGTGTGAAGATTAAAAAAAAAGAATATTTCAAGTGTATAGATCGCTCGCAGTGACAAAAAATAGGAAAAGCATGCGTAGCGAGGAACCACTGGGTGTCCCGTCGGAAGCCCTGGACTTCACGCCGCGCGAACTCTGGCCTCTCATACGCAGGGTCTACCGGTCAGGGACTGTGATGCCAGCTACGGTGCCCAGGAAAATTTGGGACGCTCACTGGAGGCGAAAGCACCCCGAGTTGGGGAAGAAAGCAGACGCGCCGCCACCCCCGCCGTTTGTAAAGTCGTACTGGGGAAAGCTGCGGGGCTGTGCGCTGTCGAGTAGGAAAAAGAAGACAGTAAAGGATGAAGAGGATTCCGCCATGCCCCCCGTCTGGCCTCCGTATTTCCCAGACGAGTTCTGGGAATCCTACTTTGAGATGTTCCCCGAGGGCCACCCCGCGCCGGCCAGCGGGGAGTACGTGCCATGGAAACCCGAGGAGGAGCCCAAAAAGTACGCAGTGATCCAAGGATCCCTCCACGTGAACATCGGGAAGAACCCGGAATTCCCCATCTGGCGAGCGTCGACGGGGGTGGACGCGTTCGATGCGCAGGGCAACTGGGTGGGGGCGGGGTGAACTCGCCTGCGCGGAGTCGATATCAGGATCTCCTGCGACAGGTTGTCCCAGCCGTTGAGGTCCAGGATCGCCTGGTGCGCCCTCGGAAACGCCCCTAGCGGCTCCGTCTTGAAGAACACCCTGGCGCACGCCCGGATGAAGTTCTCGTGAAACATGCGCTGGTGAAAGCTCCGCTGCCACCCCCGCCTGTCCAGCGCGTCGAGCGCCTCTCTGCACGCCTGCATCTTCGCGAAGCCATCGCGCCCCCTTGCGCTCGACCTGTTGTGCATGTACCTCTCCAGTGCGTTCCTAGCACACGCGCCGTCGCTCGCGGCCCGTGCGCGGTCTGCCTGGATGCGGTCGTACGCTTCATACAGGGCGGCGTACGAGAGCATGCGGGTTTTGCGATTTCAAGGACTCGAAATGTTCGAGGCAACTGAGAGTATTTATGCGCAGTGCGCGCGACCAGGCATCTTTACTTGAAGTATGAGCTTTCCTTTTATCAACTACATTTTTTTTCGCAAACTGATCTCACAATGAGTTCCACTAATAACTACTATGATGAAAGATCACCATCATCTCGACCTGAGCAAGGTCGACGCGCTAGTGCAGGGGCCGGCCCCGCACTTATGCAGCCCCGCTATGGGGCCATGTATGCCGCCAGCGACGACCAAGTCGCGGCAGGCTCCACTCGCAGTCAGTACAGGATACTGCCAGCTCTGCCCAGCGACGTATCGCAGGGGTCTATCGAAATTGGCGACCACACGGGGGTGAAAATCCGCACGCGGTGCCTGGACACGTACGGCAGGTGCATCAGCAACAGCAGGATGTCACCGGGAAAAAAACGGGTGCAAAGTAAACCGAAACGGTCCATCGTATTCGCAGTGGAGGGACTTCGAGGCCCAGAACATCTGAAAGAGAGATTCAAAGATATTATTGGCGCATACTACCAAGTGACCCAAGGAGATGGTTGCCGAGTTTACGAAAACTACAACGAAGGCCTAAAAGGTGTGGGATGGGATCCACGGACTATGCAGTACAGGTCGTTCCAGAGCGTCCGAAGAGTGGGGGTCAAGATGGTCCCGTGTCTCCACTATAAGCTTGATTATACCCTGATATTCCAAGTGGAAGACGACTTGCTGTTTGTTCCCATACGGCAGCAACAAAGCCCGACGGTGGAATGCACGCTCTGCGTGAAGTACTTTGGTGAAACCATCCACATTGACATGTGCAACCCAGAAAACTTGCACTATGCCGTGTCGCCTATTAGCATCGAGTCATGGCGCCTCGCTGTGTTCCAAAATCCAGTTCTGTTCAAGTTCATCGCCCATCTCGCGGTGGAGGAGGCAGGTCCGAGAACTTTCGCACAGCAGGGTCAAGGCGCAGGGAGTGGGGGACTGCAAATCGTCCAGTCCACGGCGAAGGACGTAGATAGACCCCATCTGGCCACTACCCAAGCACCGCGGTCTGCACAAGCGGCGGTAGCAGAACAGGCGCCTCGGTCTCCACAGGCGGCTGCAGGTGCGAATTCTCAGACGCCAGAGACAGACAACGAGGACTCACCTGTTTCAGGACAGGATGCTGTTTCGTTGCCCTCAGGACCACACATTGAAGACGGCAGCGGGCCGCACAAGAAGCGTCGGGGCTACAATGACGGCAATTTGGGCGGGGCCTGAACAACCTCAGCCATCGTCCAGCCCGGTCGAGGGGGGCGCCGTGAGGAGATCGTCCTTCCACGCCCCGTACAAGACCGCCAGACACAGGCCCGCCGAGCAGGCCCAGAACAACCTGCAGTTGCTCACGGTCTGCACGCTGGGAGACCTCTCCCAGACGTGGCCTATCCCCAGAAAATAATCCAGAACCACCACTAAGAAGATCAGAATGAATCGATTCGTGTACTGCCCCGGCACGTTGTAGAACGCGACTAGCACGCCCGACATGTATCCCAGCACATTCGCGTTCGCCAATGTCACCGCGCCCGACACGGGGCCGTCTTGGCAGTACTCGGGCGGCGTGCATATCTTCGCCAGGAACGACACGCACAGGTAAGTAGCCAGGACCCACGCGAATACGTCCACGGGACTGCACGCCGCCGCGAAAGCGATTCCGTGCGCGCCCGCCGCGACGAACCAGAACAGCGCATTCCACAGCCCCGTCTGCCCTAGCACCTCCGGGCCGAAAGAGGTGTCCTCCGCGATGAGGCCTGCCTCGTGCAGGCTGAACGTGTTGCTGACGAAGGCCGCCGCGGCAGCGCTCACGGCAAGCGAGGGCAGCGCGAGCATGAGCCTGACCGATCGCGTGTCACCGCAGGCGTGCGTGAGGGTCCCGTTGGTCACGCAGGGCACGTAGGTGAAGACTTGGACGGACACAGGGGGGTATAGGATGATCATGAGGCCGACCGCGGCCAGCTGGAGCGCGCCCAGAGTGTACAGCCCGCCCTTGGCGCATTCCATTTAGCTTGAATGTTTCAAGGAACCCGAGGACGTTAAATATTTAACGCGCAGCGGACTCGGACGCTCATCCCATGCAAGAACTCCATCCGTACTCCGCAGATGAGACCGAGCCGACGCAGGCCTGGCTCGGGAGAGCCGCGGTGTTCAGGCCAAGGCCATTCGACGCGCAGGACTACATCGCTAGCCGACCCAAGAGCCGCAGGGGCCGCAGCTCGGTAGGGTACCTGGAAGAGCCCAAGGCGTACGTGCCAGAACCTAAGCCCAAACCGCAGATATGGGCGCCGTACGGGGTGCGCGAGGCAGAGCCAGGGCTCGACAAGGACGAGAAGGAAAGCGAGGCGTACCACGCGAGAGACACAGACGAGCCTTATGCAGAGCCAGAGCCCGAGCCCGAGCCACAAGCACTCCACGATGAGACACTGCTGGACTTGGTCAACTCCGCGATGCCTTGGCCTGCTTTGACGGACTTGGACTCTTTCCAGGCTGATATTGGTATCGGCGCGGTCGACAAGAACAAAACGCGGGCGTCCACACAGAGAAAGCCCAAGACCCACCCAGAAGACGACCTCGAAAAGCCCCGAAGGCTCGGGCGCAGCGCCTACGACGCCATGGAGACCCACGGACACTTCGGGCTCGTGGACGGAGGCGAGACTTCCTCGGGGGGTATCCGCAGGGTGATCGTGCACGTGCCCAAGCGAAATCGGGGATACGCCCTGGACATCAAGCAGGGGGAAATCATCTTCGCCAACAGCGCCAGGGGAAAGCCAGTCGGAGGCAGGCTGGAAGTGAGCTACGTGTCCCGCCACAAGTACGTCTCGCCGGGCCACGCAGTCTCCTCCTGCGTCGTGGGGATCCCCGAGGACCAGTGGAGGCGATTCAGGGAGTGACAAAGAGGGCACGCGTGGTATTTAAGCGATCCCCGACATGGCACAGCAGAATCACAGAGGAAATGGCCGACGCGTCCAAGCCTCCCGCGACTTCCTCGGACATCTCTTCTATCCTAGCCCAAGTCCAGAACTTGCAGGGTGACCGCGAGAAGCTCATGCGAGAGCTGGAGGCGGCGCGCGCTGAGATGAGCCAGCTCAAGCAGGGCAAGCGAGACGAGATGAAGAAGGTGTTCGACACAGTCATCTCAAAGTGGCTGGAAGACAGCGTCAAGGACGAGGAGGCCAGGAAGCAGTTCTCGCAGGGCATGGAGCGCATCATGGAGAGCACCAACGACAGCGGGGTGTGGACAGTGGCGTGCGCGGCGTCCAATCTCCACAAGTCTCAGCTCGAGGAGATCGAGCGCCTTCGAGTCGAGAACGAGGCCCTCAAGAGCGCGCCGAGCGGCGGATTCAGGGACGAGAGCTCGCGCAAGAGGCCGCGGGAAGACAGCGCGCCGGACAAGAACGACTTCTGGGCGGGGTTCGAGGTGGACGTGCACAGGCTCTAATGCAATAAACAAATATTTCATTCCTAAACCAGCCTGTGCTGGGTCGGCTGGCTGTTGAGCCGGTAGCCCTTGCCCGCTCGCAGGCTCGCCACCCCGATAAAGTCCGGCCCGTGGTGGCCGCTGCCCAGCACCTCCTGGATCACCCCGCCCGTCTCCGCGCTCACCACCCGCATCGTCCCCTGGAACGCCAGCGCGTCCGAGCTGACCTCGTTCTCCATCGCGGCCAGCCCGGCGTTCTTGCGGATCGTGTGCAGCTCCCAGAAGTCGGGCATCTTGTCCTTGTACGGCGCGTACGCGTTGTAGTACAGTGGGTTGTTGAACACGCGGAACTGCTGCGCGTCCACGACGTGCAGGTTGTCGAAGTCGGCCCGGACAGCCACGCCCTCGTTGCCCGGCTGCAGGCGGTCGTAGAACACCACAGGCGATGGCCAGTTCGAGTTGAAGTTGCGCTTGTACACGCTCTCCCCTCCGACCTCCGACGGGCGATTCTTGGCGCTCTTGTGGTGGAACGCCATGACCATCATGCTCGGGCCGCGGTACGGGCGCGTCACGTCCGTGGTCGCCTGCATGAAGGCGTGGCGGGAGTAGGGAGAGGTCTCGTCCGCGTTCCAGTCCACCGCCGTGTCGTCCTTGCCGCCCACGTAGCCGTCGTAGGCCACGTCCCACAGCCGGATCAGGTTCCTCTCGTTGATCACGATCGCCCGCTCGTGGTACTTGTACGACATGCCCCAGATGCCGTGCATCGAGTCGTCGTAGCAGCTCAGCTCCGTCTGGCCCCAGAACGTGCTCCCGAGAGACTCCCCGCCCTGGCCCAGGATGATCCCCATCATGTGGTGCTCGATGTTGGGGCGCACGATGACGATCTCGATGTTCTCGGACTCCTGCATCGCATTCGCGTCGCGCATGCTCAACCCGGTGCTGGGGCCCTCTTGCGGCACGTTGTAAAGCATCAGTCCCTGCCCGAAATTGGCGGGGGCGCCTCGGAGGCCGGGGTGAATGTAGTGATCAAAGGGTGGCCATTCGCAGTGCGTCGAGTTGTACACGTAGTCCAGATCGATCTCTTGGTCCGCCCAGAGCCGCCACGCCAGCATGTTGAAGAAGCAGGTCACGTCCTTGTCCGTGATGTCGGGGAGGTCCGCGGGGATGGGCACGGCGTAGTTGATGGATTCAGGCGCAAGAGTGTCAATGGCAACAGTGGCAGTGGCGATCTCTCCGATGACGTGAGGCGTAAAGGCAAGGGCATGTTGGTAACCATCATAAGCAGAAAGCTGTCGTTTCCAGTTGGTGGCATGGGAATCAGTGCAAAGAACGTCTTCATCTGTTGTAGATACTCGTGGAAGCCACCAGTATGATTCATTCTCGTATCGAGAGTGGTGTGTAAATGCTCTACCATAATTTTGTGTTATGCATTGCTGAATGTCTGGCTGTACCGAATAAGCCATCTCCGTGCGTGTCATGTTCCCCCCACCTCGATTCGTCTTGATCGTATTGAGGAGTCGCTTGACTTCGTCATATAAGGCTCTGTACTTCTGTCCATTGTCAAGAATTATGTCGAATAGCCGCGTGTGTGACCAGTAGAGGCTATCCGCTGACCAGCGGGCGTCTCGAGATGCCATACAACCTTGAACGAATGATTCGCCCATGAGCATGTGATACCCAATTAGGTCACCGAAACATCTGAATTGCTTCGTTGGTTGCCTGAAGTGATTTGGACAGTTCCAAGCACCCAAGTCTCGAAGAGTCTGCTTGCACCAATGGTTTGCAGGATTGATGGGATTCTCAGACATCTGTAGCGCGTCTTCGATTCTCTTAGTGGAGTCTCCCACTCTGACGTTCGGCTGTAGCAACGCAGTTGGGATGCCGTATCTTTTAAAGTTACGGATGTGGAATGAGCGCATGTAATTTCTTAAAGCAATGTCTTCTGGTGTTGCTCCTTGTCCATTGTCTCGAATGTCTACCAGTGCCTGCAAGTCATGAAATATATAGTTATTAGGTAATTCGTAGTTGAAGTAAAGTTCACCGTTATTCAAAATATGATTGAATCTGTTGACGTCTCTGGGGTAGGCAGCGACGGAGTTGATGAGATATCTGAGCTTGTTCGTTGCTAAGCCTCCAGCTGGGGGGTTGTGATCAAAGCGATAGTCCAAGCCATGCTTGATAAAGGAAGGCATCAAAACTCTGTTTGCTGGATCTGAAATGTCCATTGTGAACATTGCAATTGCCTCCATATCGATCGTCCCAGGAACGAACACCAGCTTGTCGCTGATAGGTTTTGGTTGCCAACAAAAAGTCTCCGTGATCACACCCGTGAACAACTGCTGGAAGAATTGCGTAATGTATCCCGTCTCGCCGGGGTGGACCTCGTTCATTGCCAGAAGAGCACCGAGGTGCGTGCCGAGTCGCGGAGCGTCGGCCATGTCTGCGTCCTCGTGGCCCAGAGCGGGGGCACCCGCGCCGGCGTGGACAGTGCCCAGCGTCCTCGCCACGTTGCGGATGATCCTGCTGTTGTCCATACCGGGTCCCTCAGTCATGTGAGCCGTATTCCCAACGTCGCACTGTGCCTTCTGCAGGAGGTCCTGGAAAGTGAACGAAGACCACGTGTCCCTCTCCTCATTGTAGAGCTGGAAGACCCGCTTGTAGTTATCCTTGTGAGGCAAGATCCGGTAGTACTCCGCGACCCTCACGCGCCTGCGCAGAATGTCCCTCGGCGGAGTCCCGGTCTCCATGCTGAACGCGCGCGTGTGCACGATCCCGATCCCGCGGTACGAGGACATCTCGGGGCCGCTCTTGAGTCGCTTCTGGCCTTCCGCGCCCTGCGTTACGATGTTCGTCCTGTCAGGCGTCATGGTGAGCTGGAAGGTCAGCTTAGAGTTGCACAGCATGAAGTCAGGCATGGGGGAGCCCCACGTCCTCAGCTGCGTTTTTGCCTCCTCAATGAGGATATCCAGCGCATTCTGGTTCTTCTGGACGAACCCGAACATCTCCACGAACTCCCTGCAGATCTGCGCGGCGGACTTGTCCTGCGTCATGTACTTCTCGTTCATGGTCTTCTGGTACGACGGCGCCAGCACCAGCGCCACGTGCACGTCCAGGTCGTTGGTCAGCTGAATCGACCCCACGAGCTGATTGAGCTGCCGCCTGAAATTCTCGCGCCCGGCCTCGGTCATCATGAAATTGTGCTCGAGCACGATGGCCATACCCTGCCGGATAAAGTAACCCGCATACGACCGCTTGCTCTGCTGCAGAGTCCTCGCCGCGGACTCGTACGGCACGCGCGACGCCAGGCCCTCGTCAAACGACCACACGTTCCACTTGATCTTCCCGTCCACATTGGTGATGTACTTGTACGGCAGAATCCGGCTCGTGAACGGCGAGCTCGTCGCGTCGGTGATGAGGCCGTCCACGCGGTCGGTCAGGTACTGATTGGGGCCCTTCAAGATGTCCGGTAGGTGCCACCTGCCGTGGCGCTTGAACCTCTGCAGGTCCTGCTTGATGTCGCGCGCGGAAGGCCCGAAGATGTTCTCGTACGCCTCGAGGGTGGGCTCGACGCTGTGAGCAGTGTACGTTCCACCCCCGTGGCGGCCGGGGTCGCCATCCGGGATGTAACTCGGAGGAGCCTCCACGTGATTGCGGTTGGTATCTCCGACTTGCATGCCGGCAGTCGGAGGCTAATCGAGCACATCTCGAGGCGCGCGTTTATATACCCGGCGCGCCGTATTCGTTCGAACCAAGCGAGGCGGCGCGAGGGATATCGCACAGGAGGCGAGTATTGGTACACGGGTGAAACGTACAGTAAAATATATTATAATAAATAAGAAAATTGTCACGCCGCAGCCGCGGGGCTCGGCACTTCGTACTCGATCTCCAGGCGGGCGATGTACTGGTACTTGGTCTTCATGAACTGCTCCAGGTGGTGCTTCTTCTCAGCCTCGCACTCTTCCGGCGTCCACTTGGCCTTGATCTTGAAGTCCTGCAGTGCCACCGTGCCGTCGGCCAGGTCGTCCCACGTCTCCGCGTTCAGCCTGTGGAGCTGCAGGCTGAACATGTTCATGTCCTGAGTTTGGACCTTGTTCAGAACCTGCGTCCTCAGCGCGTTGCAGCACGTGTTCATGACCTGCCTGGTCAGCTTGTACCACTGGCCGTCCATCTTGGGCATCTTGTCCACGTCGCAGCCGATCAAGTCCGTGTTGTACCGCAGCATCCCGATCGCGGGGTGCGTCTGGTGCACGAACAGGAACGGCTGGTTCGGGATCGGGATCACCCCTTCCTGCTCCAGGTTCGCCTTGTTCCACTTGCTGTACTGCTGGCGCCACGTGGCGTTCTCCGGCATGCAGGAGTCCCCCGTGTAGATCACCTGCGGCGACGACAGGGTGGACTTGGGCAGCACGCAGTACGCGTACCTGTCGCCCAGGTCCGTCACCTCGTTGGGGGGCACGCAGCTGATGGTCACTCCCAGGGCACACGGGAAAGTGCTCTGGGCCTCCTTCAAAGTAACGGACTTGATGAGCCCGTTCCTGATCAGGTCCACCTGCTCCTCGGGATTCATCCCGCTCTCCAAGGTCGGACAGAACATCTCGGTCTCCTTGCCGGCGATGGGCTTCCACATGGCAGCCTGCGGGCCGGCCAGCGCAAGATTCGCTAGGGACCCCGCTACGTTCACGCACAGCGTTCGCTTGACCACGGTGTTGTGACCAGCAGATGGCGCAGTAGCATCGGCCTGCAGTGCTCCGCTCATCCTATCGCCGGCATGGCCGCGGCAGCCTTAAATATCTCGGATGGAGGGGCTACTTTCTGAGTGAATCCGCAGTTCCATGTCTGAGTGAGCTTTGCAGGCGGAGTCGCGTTTACTTAAGCGATCGGCGTGCAAATAAAAGAGAAGCATGGACGCATTCCAGGTCAGCCAGGCAGTGCGCAGGGCCATACAGTACACCGTGGCCACGAGGGTCACCGCGCTGCTGGAGAGGGGAGTCCCAGATTCGTCAGAGAGGGCCGCGGTGGCAGGCGGCGCCGCAGTGCTGACGGTGGCCCTCAGAGATGAGACGGGGGGGCTCCCGAGCACTCGCGTCGCAGCAGACTTGGCCCTGATCGTCGCCACGAACACCCTCGTGCGGGCAGTGCTCGCCGACGGAGAGGACTCCCTGCCTCTGACCCTCGCGCACCTGTGCTGCATCATAGAGGTGGGCTCCGCGCTGAGCACGTTCGCGCTCGGAGACCTGGCAGACTCGTTCGTGGGGCAGGTGCAGTACACGTTCGCCAACGCAGTGTCGGCGCTGCTATTGACATCCTCGTCTGCCGTGGTGGCCGTGGCGGCAGCAGGGGGGTTGACGGGGCTGGCCTCGTGGGGTGCGAGCAGTGACAACGCGCTCTCCGTGGCATTCTCCCAGGCGGCTTTCAACGTCGCGAAGACGCTCATGCTCAAGTCCATCCCGGCAGGTCTCCAGCTGCCGACGATCGCGGGACTGCTGGCGTTCGTCAAGCCGCTGCACGGAAAACTGGGCGGCATAGGGCAGTCACTATACAGCTTTGCGGTGTACCAGGCCGGCGACAGCATACAGTCGGCGGTGGAGACGCAGCTGGCGCCCTCCGTGGCTGCGGCTGCGGCAGTCGCGGCGGCGTTCGTGATCCCCGTGGAGTCGATCCAGTCCGCAGCCAAGATAGCGGCCGTGGGGTCTGTGACAGACTGGGTGGTAAGCACGGTGCAGCAGGCGGCAGACCAGGACCCGATTCCGGCTCTGCTGGCCCTGCTCGTGTTCTGCAGGGTCGTCTTGGTAGCATTTGAGAAGACACGGGATTGATTACTCGGCGTTTTTTGGGTTCGGAATCACTGGTAAAGAAAGGCATTGTCGATCTTATTTATACGGCACGAAGTACGTGATCTGATTGAAAATGCGATTTTTAGGTCTCATTGTATGGATACTCGCGCTATTATTGTCGTCTGCTTGTTGTTTCATGAATATCGGAGACGTGTGTACAGTATCTGCGAGAGCCGCATGTACAGTCTGGAAGCGCATAGAGTTTAAAAAGAGAGAGAGATTGGCGGTGCAGCGGCGCATATGCAGGGTGATCTACGAGCAGAAGCAGATACTGGTGAATCAGACTGAGTACCAAAATCTTGAGTGCAGGTTCGTAGCCCTTCTTAAACGCGAAGATCAGCTGGTTGGCGAAATTTACAGCCTGGTGAAGGAGGGGATCGCGTTGAAACATGGTGCAGATAAACTTCGAGTCGCTGCAAAGAAGTTGCGGTAGAGGGGTTAAAATAAACAATCATTATTTTTTTTTTTTCGATGCAAAATAGGCTGGCAAGACGATCTCGGCAAAGGAAAGCAACACAGCCCACAAGAAAATGTTTCCCAGCGATTGGTCACACCAGACGGGACACAGAAAAAAGCGCAAGCAGGCAGAGGAAGCGGGGCAGCAGGCACTGACACAAAACGTGGAGCAAGCATCAAGCGCCGAAGTGGAGGCAGACTACCAGCCAGCGGCAGCCAACGGCCATCAGCAGCTGCCTTCACAGATATTGAAGTGCATCAACACGGCACAGAGCGCGCCCGTCATGCCCGACGAGCTCGACTTGGACGTCATACTCTCGCGCGTGCCGTACCGGGAAATACTCGAGAACCTCTACGGGAGAGACCAGCGCCCCACGAGCGACGTCCCGGTAGTGTGCAGGGTGTACGAAGAGGCGTGGATGCGAGAGGCGAACAAGAGCGAGCGCGCGTGCGCCGCGGGGGAGCTGTGCGAGTGCAACTTCATTGACCCGTGCATGCCCTTCGTGGGCGTGGAGTTCCTCTTGCCGGGCCAGGCGTACCCGGCGCACAGGCAGTTTTGCGTGCTCTGCTCCAGGAAGGTCACTCAGAAGCTGTTCTACGACATACTCTTCACCGGGAAGGAGGCGCACGGAGTCATACAGCGGTACGGGAACATCTGCGGAGTTCCAGGTGACGCGCTTAAGCCCATGGATTTTCCTTGTCTAACAATTCATGTGAGTCTATATCGTCTAAATCTTCAATGTCATCTTCAATCATTAGCAAGTTATCTCGCACAAATCGCGATGTGACATCCCTAGACTCATCTATGTAGAATAATTGTCGATATTCTTTCTTCACATCATTGTGAATGTCTGCCAATCGATTTCTATATTGGTTTATCCTCGCTAGGTCTTTCTTTGCATCACCCGTGTCCGTTTCAGCGTGTAATAAATCGTGATATCCCTTCTCCATATCAGAGTATGATTCATGCATTGTATCTGATGTGATGTCTAACTCGTGTCCGCTGTTAAAATGATTGAATTTCTTACAGTCCTTTTTTAGGTATGACAGACACATGTTGCGGGTTGCATTCAATAGGACTGTACTGACATCCATTTTTTTGCTTGCTGCTCTGTACTCTTTGATGCTTTCGTCAAGCTTAGATCTAGTTTTGAGGACTGTATCGTGCATATTCCAGATGAGAAGGTGAAGAAGGTCTCTTTCACAGGATATCAGTTCTTTGATGCTCGTCATCTCTAAGTGCATGTCCACGAGCCAGCGATAGTCAATAATTTCAAGTCTTTTCTCGTCCATCAACAGATCATAAACGTCTTCGACTCGTTTGATAATTTGGGCATCTGTCATCCTTAATTCCTTTTTTAAACTTGCAATCTTTTCTCGAAGTTCTGCCTTCTTAGTTTCTTCGTCAGAGATAATATTTGGCGAGTGTGGGTTATCTGCATGTGATCGGTTTGTTTCAATCAAAACAGGACTTGTGTCGGACAGGGGTTTATGAGAGGAGGCTTGTTTACGGCTCGAGTCAATGGATACAGGACTGCTGCCTGCAGAAGGTGGACTAGAGGCGCTCTGTGGTTCACTCATGACACATGCGCTTCACGTGTTTGCGTTCAATTCATTAAATACAGCACGCCGGGCAGGCGAATACGCCAGGGAGTGCATGCTGGTCTGCCCGCCCCACGCGCCGCTGCACTGCATGCCCCTCCCCATCATGTCCCACCAGCGGAACAAGTACCGCGTCCGCATCAGCAACGGGATAAAGTGCCTGGACCAGATCCGGGTCCGCCACGAGGATTTTGCGACCCCCTCGACGGAAGAGCAGACCTGAGAGTCCACAGCCTGCTGCCGGCTCCTTTGAGGTGAGCACGACTAAACACCGAGAGCTGCTGCGTATTCCAGGTTAAGTATGCGCGCGCGCATTGGCGCCAGAATATTCTTGTACTCGGCGCGGATACCAAAATGACGAGCATGATCCTGTGCTTGCTCCATAGTTTTGTAGATAAACTCCCTAGCAATCCAAAACGATTCCCCTGCGTTGTCCAGATTTTGAACGCGAAATCGAATCCAACGATGATTGATGTCTGATGTGGAGTGCCTAGGTGAGTCTAGGTCTTCCGGGGGGTCCACGAAAGTGTATTGTCTTTCAAGAATTGCAACGTGTAGAATGCGATATCCCGAGGTTAGGAATTGTAGACAGTAGCAATGTTCTCCCACGTAGAACGGTGTGAATGACATGAGTTGTTGTACGAGTTTGCAACTCGTCTTTGTTTCTTAAATAATTCAAATTTCACCTTGAATCCCCGAGCAGAAGCCGGAATTCCGCCGAGGGGGAGCGCGAGGACCTCGCCTTGGCCGCGCACGCCGAGTTCATCCCCGGCCACCCCGAGCTCAGCCGGAGAATATCCCAGCTCCACGCCAGTCTCGCCCACGACGACCACGCCCAGTCCGAGATCGACGCGCACCTCCTCGCCGCCGCCGCGGTCGAGCGGGGCATAGACCTCGGCTTCCCCCTCGCCACTCTCGTGCTCGACCCTGGCGCCGCCCCGCAGTTCGCGACCCTCCCAGACCTCGGCCCGGTCCTCCGCGACTGCCTCGTCTTCAAGCGGTGGGGGTCCAGCTACCTCGCGCACTGCCTGTACTGCTGCCTGCCCATCCCCAAGTCGGCGGCGAAGAGCCCCGAGCCAGACGCGCGGTCCTGCGCGGTCCTCTTCAACGTCCTCCTGGCGACCCTGCTGGGACTCTACCCCGCCTGCGTAAAAAAACCGCCGTTCGCAGTGCGGTCCAGGCTGTTCGCCCGCGTCCACGCCCTCCTCACGGCCAACGCCCAGACCCAGTACGCCTTCGCGGTGAAGTTCAAGCTCCTCCTGGTGTTTTCCCTATCAGAGTACGCCTGCAGGCTGATCCCGCAGCTCTTCCCGGCGGAATTCGACTCCATCTGCGCCGCCCAGTCCGTCGGTGCCTTCTTCGCGCAGGCCCCCGCCGTGTACGAGTCCTTCAGGCAGGACTGCGTCGACAGCGGGGAAGAATCCTGGGCCGCCCTGTCCGCCGCAGCGCAGGAAGCCCACGACAGGGTGAGCAAGACCTACCGATCCAAGTGCAGGCTGACTCAGCATCACAAGAAGATCCAGCCAGCCGAGGTCTCTCGCGCCACACTCAGCGCAGCCATGTCCTGCCCGAAGATCGTGACCTACCCTTGCCACCGGGGGAGCCACCAGACGCTGCGCGAAGAGTACGCAGCACTCCTGGGCTCGCCCGAATTTGGAGACGTGGCGGTCCTGCACTCCCTCGTCAGGATCGAAGCTCTACCTGAATCCGTGCGGCGGAGTCAGGTGCGTGCGTGCCGTACAGCATGCTGGTCAAAGAGACCCTCGCATCCAAGTAGCGCATAGACATGTCGTAGTGGTAATCAGCCCAGTTATGGGCGCCGTTCTTCCCAAATGCCTTCATCTTCCTGACTTGCTCGGCTTCCGCGTTCCTCATCTCGTTGCGAAGCCAGTGCACCGACGACACTGACGTCAGGCTGCTGTTCAGCCATATCTCTCTTATACTAGCGACGCTGATGATCCTGCTCGGGTCCCATACGAGCTCGTGCAGCGCCTCTGCCGCTTTCTTCTCTCGCTCTTGAGTCAGCTCGTCGCTGCTCCAATTCAGGCCCATTCTGGATTCCACCTTGGTGACGCAGCGCTAAAATACGCAGGAATGCGCTCTGAACAACATCTCCGAGCACTGCCAGCGCAAGAGCTCTGTCCGCCGCAAGCTCTACGTGTGCCTGACCTGCGAGCGCAAGGGGCGCAAGTCCGCGCCACGCCTGTGCTCCGAGACATTCCGCATGGTGTGCCAGAACTGCGGGGACGACCCAGACTGCATACCGCCCATCGACGTGATGGGGCGCATCGTCACCGTGCAGTCCAAGCAGCTGTTCTTCGCGCCGTGCTGCGCGGCGATCCGAGAGTACACGGGCTCGGGACAGGACTTTGCGAATTGCCGGGTCGACGGGAACTTGCGCGAGTGCCAGCACACCTCGAGCGACTGTCGGGGCAGCAAGTCGTCCTCGTCGTGCAGGAAACCTCGGCACACATGCGCGGCCTGGAACTGCCAGGCGCACGCACTCGCCAAGCAGCACCTTGTTCTAGACCACGTGGAGTGCCAGATGGACACGTACTACCTCTGCCACAAGCACACGCCGCCGGAGGATTGGCTGCGGCGAGTCAAGAACTTCCGGCAGTTCAGTGCCACGTGCAGGGACTGGGAGATGAAAGTCAGGTCGTCCCACAAGCGATGATGAGCGGCGACTGGGAGATCAAAGTCAGGTCGTCCCACAAGCGATGATGAGCGGCGACTGGGAGATCAAAGTTCGTTCTTCCCAGAAACGATGATGAGCGACGGCGTGTAATAAATTGTGAATGGTATTTAAGACAAAGCGCCGTTCGAGATGTCCGTGGTGTCAGAGTATGAAACGTTTCATCGACGACATAAAGTACAGAAACAATCCCGGCGCCAGGCCGGCAGAGACCATGCGAGTGCCGACGTTTAACGCCAATATGCTCTCTCCGTGCTGGGGCGATAACACTCCATGGGATCTCCTTTTCAAAGTGCCCTTTCCGTTGCTTGATTACGCGCGGGAAGACTTCATCAACAGGGCAGAAATGATAGACTTCATAGCGGACGGGATGCCGAGGGTAGGTCGAGTGGATGAAGAGGGAAAAACGATGCGTCCGCCACAAATAGCCTTCATGCAGCGAGCAGTTGAGCGGCACACGTACCAGTTCGCGTGGGGGAATATACTCATGCCCGGACTCTGCACCCAATGCGGGGCGTGCTGGCTGGACAGCGGGGGTCACTTGCATTTCTTTTGGCCCCCTCCATTGGACAGAGATAAATTATCCCACCCTAGGCTGAGAGCAGCCGCGGAGTTTAACGTATTCGGCACGTCTTTATCCGAAGGATCACACTTCTATGGGTGCGTTATTGTAATTTCAAGGAACCTAGAACGATGTCACGTAGTCATCATGGACCCCCTAGGCAACACTAGCATACTTCCATACTTTCGAGAATCTTTCGTGAACGTGGCGGCTAACATCCTACAAATGAAAAAAGGCGCGTCCGGCATAGTCCATGACGCGCAAATCAAGGTAGTGGTCGTGAGGCACCCAGACTATCTGACCCAGACGCTGGACGAGGAAACAGGAGATTCAGCGTGCAGCTTCTGGGCTGTCGTGCTGGTTTCGCACTGGATCATGAAATTCAGGGATCACCTGAGCAAAGACCCTGACTCGTTCACGAAATTCCTAGAAGACACATTTGTTGGATCGCGAGGTACGTACGATTTCGTTAAAGTAAATAGCACAGCGACAGAGTTTGACCGGGACATCAGCATGGAGAGCGTGAGGCTGCATGCCCTGTTGATGGCGCAGTACTTCGCGCAGCTAGACGACTTGCGCACCGTTGGACTGTCGCAAAGTCCACCTACACCTTTCAAAGAACTGATTGAAAGCGGAAGTGTTCCAGCACTGCAGATGCTGTATGATCGGAGAAGAAACAGGCTATACTCAGAGTACAGGGGGGCGGGCTTAGGAGGTGCCAAGGAACACTACCAGGCTCTTGGACGCGAATACAGAGCACAGGTAGCTGCGTCTAGGACCAAGGAGGACTTAAAAGTATATCTCCGCAGACTCTCTAATGTAGACCTCATCCGGATATGCATATCAGACATTCAACGGAAAAGCGACATCGAGTCATACACATTTGAAACGTGCACGCAAGAATACGATCGTGGTAGATATACAGACGATGTTACAAAACTCAAAAGGTACACTCAGATGTGCGAATACCAAGTGGTAACAAACAATGCATATGAAGACGATATATCAGCAAGGCGACCCCCCCCGTCTAGTAAAAAGCCTGTAGTCATCGTGTTGGACCCATGAAATTTTTATTAAAAAACATAGCGCTTGTTGCGCTTTTCAAATAACCACACGTTGCGGCTCAGATGAGCTTCGTTCATAATCTTCATGTTGTCCTTGAGATATTGCCATCGATAATCAAAGGCAGCCAAAAAATCCGAGTAGACCTTGTACGTGTGGCCCCACTGAGCAAAAACGTAAAAGGCATAGTCAACGCCTTGCTTCCAGCTTCGGATAGAGCATAGAGAGTTGTACATCTCGTTCCAATGCTGCTCATTGCTGATTTTTGTGACAATGGCGCATGCACATCTGAGTTCACCAAAGACAAAATCTCGGTGCAGTTCAAACACGCGAAGTAATTTGGGAATGAGGTCTTCTTCGAATTGAATGATCTCCTCGACGGACAAGGACCGCAAAGTGAGAGTGTCAAAATGCGTCGCAGTCGCTCCAAAAAAATGCGTAGACATACTTTGCAACACCTCCGAGAGTAGCGTGTCTTTCGTGTACATCTTTTGCCAGTCGTCATGTAAACTCAGCAACTCGATAATGACGTCTTCGGTTTTACACACAATAAAGTTGGGTTGCTTCGCCCTCGTCATGTGCATTGTAACTTGAGCCCATTGAAAAAACTGAAAGAATCGTATCAGAAAACGAATATATACACAAAACAACTTTGCGCTTATCAAACCTTTAAATGACGTTCCAATTCGTAATCCACATTTTTTTGAAACGGACCGTCGTAGAGACTCGCATCACAACATGTTTCAAACTCCCACAACTCGCGAAAAGAGGTGCTCCACCACACTTCATTTATGCATGAACTTAGGACCATGTCGCTACGCGTCACCATCATGCAATTTGGAAAAATCTTACCATTCAGCATCACCAAAATAGCAATCTCGCGTTGCTGCATAGACTTAGCCAATGCATCAGGATCGCCTTGGATCATATTGTACTGAATCATGGAATTCACCCAGTCCAGTGCAAACAGTCTGTTGGAGGTATAAGCTTTTGCTATGATCTGCACGCAGCAGGCTAGCGTGAGCATGCACAATGTCTGGTCGTCCTCCACATTTGCGTCTACGCATTTGATGCGCTCCCACATTTCATATGCCCGGAGGACATGTGATTGATCCACCGTTTTTGAACGTGTGTCGAGGAAGAGCTCGTACTCGACAATAAGGGTGTAAATGACAAAGAAGTACAGGTTGAACCTCATGGTGGTCTGTGGAGCAGTAGGGACTTGTTTGGAATTGATTGAGATATATAACCGATTTCCGATTAAAATTAATTGAATAAATTTTTATTGAAAAAAAAATTGAATTATTTTTTAAAAAAAAATAATTGAATTAATTTTCAAAAAAAAATAATTGAATTAATTTTCAAAAAAAAATAATTGAATTAATTTTTTATCAAGAAGTGATGTTCCCACTCACATTACTAAAAATCACAATTTGCAGTTCGTAAGTGCTTGGTACATATCAGAGTTGGCGTGTAGCGGAATCCTCAATTCTGATATGGCGTAATATTCTGGATTTATCTTAAGATTGTTGATAATGGACGAAAGAGAATGCATGCGAAATGCATCAAATGCACTTGAAAAATTGAAGGGGGCACAAAAGTGCACATGCAACCGATACACACTCGGTGGATAGTTGACATAGCACATTACTTTATGGCTCTCTATGCCAGTCTCTTTAAAAATGACATCCATGCAAGAGTCGTGCAACTCTTCCAGCATTTTAATGTGCTCTCCGCGCAGATCTCGCATGCTGCGTATCGCAGTGTCTGATACAATGGCAAGCCAATTAAAAGCTCTGTGATTCGTGTCCGCAGCGTGAAAGAATGTATCTCGCCACACAGAACACGTTGTGACGCGTTCTTGTTTGTAATTTGCCTCAGCCCACTTCGGCAACATCAATCTATCTTCGCTGCTGTTCACAGGTATCTTGCATTGAACCTTATATTGACGCCTGTGCGCGTTGGTATCAGGGAGCAAAACGAATTTCTCTGTCCTTAACTTCACAGCGTCTACTTCGCGCTTGTTGTATATCACATCGTGTACCCAGTTCTTGCAAGGTCTAGTGACTTCATTTTGAATGAAGCTTTGAACCTCGTGAGAGGCATGCATTTCCGGGGTTTCACATACGAATTGAATTGAATTTTCTGTCTTCTGAGACATGGTGAATACGTAAAAAATAGTGAAGATGGTATACACGCGATGACGGGTATCGTAAATACGAGCGAGAGCGTTTTGATTTATATCAACTTCATCACAGAAGTTTTCGTTCTTCATTTCTCATGCGTTAAAAATGAAAGATGCAATCAGATGAAGCCAAGATGCCCACGCCTTCACTCTGTGTTTGGCATATTCCAACACGTTGAGAAAAGTCAATCTTTTTTTTCTTGTGTCCGGTACTTGGCCTCCTTCTCGTAGCCCTCGATGTGACGCTCCGCGTCTTCGAGTTGACTCTTGCACCGCAAAATGCGACTGCGGAGCTTCGTAATGCGCCCATCCAAGACCTCTTGGTCCAGCTTTCGATGGGGCCTGGGAGGTCCACGCTTGCGAGTAGGGTCGCGCGTCTTCTTTGCAGAATTTGCGGCAGAAGCGGAAGACTGGCGAATTTTCTTGGGAGCAGTGTGGGCACTGGTATCATCGTCCATGACTTGAGTTTCGTCTGACAATGCAGGGTCCATGTGAAATGACTTTGTAGCGCTTCGGATAGATTGTTCGATCACCAAGCATAAATAGCTGTATTTTTTTTTACGAATCCAATCAAATGCGGTAAGGATCACGTGACTTCTTCGAAGGTCAGGTTGCCCTTCCCGGTAAGGTCGGTAATATCCAGTGACCACGCTTGACCACGTCATGTGTCTTTACAGTGTCGGCCATGCAGTACTCCTGGAGATCCGCCCACTGACCTCTCTGTGCCATGGTGACGGCAGCAGCACCAGTACCAGTTTTGGGATTCATCCCATTCGAATGGAGCAGTGCATTGAGGGAGAACGTCTTGCCGATAGCAAGCTTTGACATCTCGAATGGGTCTATCAATTTGGCCACCCAGGCCCCGGCTTGCCTGTCCGACACCTTCCACCGTCTTGCTATGAAGGGTATGTCGAAACGAACCGCGTTGAACGCACAGAGGAGAGGCGCGTCGTCAAGGAGCTGAACAAAGTCGTCTAATCGCGTGCCGTAAGGCGTTGACGAGGAGTAATGGATGGATGCGTCGGGATCGTAGGCAGACACGCAGGTGATGGTGTCTGTGATTGATAACCCTGTCGTCTCTATATCAAAGGCTAGAACTCGAGTTGGTGGAGAATGTAGACGAAATACGAGTTGGTCACCCACGTGGGCAAGGGGTGCGTGCACGCGCTCCGATGCGCAGGTCATTTGTTTAGTCGCATGCGAAGCGCACAAGCGTGTAGGAAGGACTCTACTTCTGAGTTTTTCCTCGAAATAATCGTCTGTAAAAAAGGAATGCAAGTGAGGATTCTCGTCGTGTACCACGGGGTTGTATGTGTCATTCACCTTCATTTGATCGCTGATTGACTGCTGATTGTGGTCTGGTGCGACTCTCTTGATAATGTCGCACAGCTCGCGTGGCATCTGCACTACTGAGCTTGATTGTCGCTTCATGCGCAGATATTGGTTTGGGGTTATTGCACAGCGTTATGCACACCAGAGAATTTGGCACTGAAAATTTGTTGCAATGAGAAAATTGAGGTCAAGTAGCAGGTATTTAAATGTATGCAAAACGTGTAAACATCTTGTAAACAGATCAAGTTTTATTTTATGTATTCAGATTATTTTATGTAACGAACGGAGTGATGATAAACGAAATGATAGCTCAAAATTCTGATAATTCAGGAGATGAATTAGACATTTTAGCGGGAGGAGGCGGCGCGGAGACCCGCGAACGCCGATCTCGGAAGGGAATCAGGTTGGTTGGATTCGGACAGGAGAAAAAACTGGACGAGAGTGTTCAACGGGACTTGGTTCAGACGCATGGTGCAGTAGTTGATTCCATAAGTCATTCCATCGGAGTAATCGGTGGAGGACGTGCCAGCCATTCTGCCATGAGCTCTCTGGCGGAAAGAATGAATTCAGCGCCGAAATCGAACCTGCCTAAGATGATTGGTTATACGGGTGGTAACGTCGATCCAGTCACGAGATATCGACATGTTGCGTATAAAATCACGAAACACCCAGACTGTCTTGGATATATTGCACTGCCAGCAACAGACAACGTACGGACGAAATCCACTTTTCTCGTACCGAATTATGCTTTGCCTGGCGCGGAATCGAAGCCACCGTATGCAGAACTGCGATCCGATGAAAAGGGATATGTTGTCACATGCCCAGTATATGTAAAAAACTCGGTTGTCACAAAAGGGAAAGACGTTCGAGAGACCATTGATCTGGTGCAACATGTTTCAGAGTTCAACCAACCCTCTGTAATTAACTGTGGGCTGGTGACTAATGGAGGAAAAACAAGTAGTCACATTTGTAATTCGTTTATATTTGTCTGTGTCAGGTATGCTTGGTTTATCGATGGTGATGGTGACGAGGAATACTTCAAGAGTTACCTTGTGAGTCAATTGAGTGGAATTCTTTTCCACATTGCACCGGTCTTGGAAAATCCCAAGGATCACAATGCGTACATGGAGCGCTTGATGCATGAAGTGATCGAAAAGCACGGGCTAGACGCTTTGAAATCTATATTTGCAGTGACTAGACAATTTGAGAACGTCGCTACGATACCAAATATATGGCTTTTGCATAAATACTTCGACGAAATAAATGAAGGCCGAGAGGTGACTGGTAACAAGCGGTTGCGTTTCTACATGGTCGTAAATGTGGTCACACCTGTTTCAAGTGTTGCCGCAGAGCACAAACGCAATCGCGATCTTCATGTAAGATTGAAAGAAGCGGAGTGGTCTACGGTAGCACAGACAGGGAAATTCTATATAGGAAATGGGGGGGGTAGGGGTAGAATGAAGGTAACGAATATCGAATGCTTGATGGTACCTCTGCCAGAGAATCTGTCAAATCTGTTCAAGATCTCTGATCTCCAGACCATGATAGCTGAATCCGTTTCACCTGCGGACATCAGAATGGTTTTCGCCTTGCGTACCGGAGGAATTATATCTGGTCATATTGGCCCAATATCTTTATCAGATGAGGGTATCAGTCACTACCTTTCAGGATTGGTAGACGCTACAAAGTACCCCGATGACGTACAGGGTGCCAATAGAATTATGGAAGGATGGAAAAGAGAAAACTTGGGTGTTAGCCCATTTGCACAGGCCGTTACAGCAGTAGCATCATCGTACGATGAACTGCAAAGACGAATAGCGCTGGCATACGACATCGAATGGAAGAATGTCTCCGTTTTCAGTGTGGATCCACCTGCAGAGGGTCAGTTCTTTTCGGCAGCGAACATATGTGTGTTTCTCGGGACAGATGAGGCGAGACCAGAAAAATTCAAGCTTTGCACCGCGAACTGGTTAAAACGCCATGCTAGGGACACCATTGATGTTAGAAACATCTATATTCTTACCGCGTTGTTGGTGGGAATTCTTACAATGAACGAAGATGACACGAGCCTTTCTGATCTTGTCAGTTCTATCTTCGAGTACATCGGTGATGACTTCGAATACATGGACGAAACTGGCGATACGACCAAGGAAGAAACTGGCAAGAACGCTCTGTTGTTCCATATCTATCACTATGTGTACGTGGTTATCTGGACAGTCATTAGGTTGTTGAAGGGAAACTTCACCAATGAGCGGATCAAACTCGTGGCGCCCGTGGCGTTCAGTGGATTGGACTGGTATTCCGGAGCCTCTAATGCGTTGCGCGTATATACGGCGTTACGTATCAAAAATGTTTCAGATCGCGTTGGCGGATTCGAGTTTAACGCATGCAAGAAAGGTATTTTCAACTTCTCGCCGTGGTCTGTCATCCGCATTCTGGCATGGGCTGAGCTCAGCTGTGTTATGATAGATGGTGAACCGGCATTTCTCCCAGAAACGGAAGTGAAGGCACGCATGGCTGATAAAAATTTTGCGTCGTTGTTGAAGCATGCACAGGATTACGTGGCATCTTTTGTCCCACACGACAATGCAGATCGCAGGGTGGAACCAACTCGGAGCGAGAGGATCGCATTTGAGTTACCCACAGAATATGAGAGGTGTGTGTACAAAGAGATCGAACCCATCGAGTTGATACAGTTTAATCCCCTTGGCAGGACCGAAGACTTATCGAGATACCATATTACCGCCGGAGGTGCAATGCGAGAAGAGCAAGGCGCCAGTGAGGTAGGTGAAATGGAAGAAGGGGAAGGCGGCAACGAGGGACGCAATCCAAAGCGCTCCAGACGCGGCGACACTTGAATGGTCCGCGTCAACGACTCGCAATCCACGAGTATGCGCTGTACCTCAGCGTAACCCATAGAAAAAAAATGAGATTTCCCAATTATTTATCATGCTTGTTTAATGAATATCGATGAAAAAGAAGTCATCCGCTCGGGCGCATCGCGTCGGACGTAGCCACAGCCAGAGTGAATATGGGCACGAGATATAGTCGCTCGTGAGGAAAGCTCACGGCACTCATGAGAGACAAGAGCAATGCATCCGCCATCGTAGTCCATGTGACTACCCAATGGCCCCAGTGCTGTGAACGCATCTTGGAAATGGCGCGAGTAGCGACGGCCCAAATCAAGACCACACTGTACGGAGTGTCGGCACTCGAATACAATCTGCATGCAATGATCTGAAGTGAGGCGGCGATTAAATTGTACATCGGGGGATTATCCATACTGCCGGTAAAAGCGCACACACAGAAAAGTGCCATGTACATCGCAGAGTAGCAGCACACGGCATCGAAAAAGAGAGCCTCCTCTACCGTGATGAATATGGAGTCCCCGTCGGGGACGAGTGTCAGGGGCAGCACAGCAGCACACGCGACAACCGTGGCGTAGTGTGATTTGTTTTTGTTCCAGCCATTCTTGAGAGCTCGAATGCCAGTATTTGACGCTTTGTCCTCTTCCCCAACACAATTCGATGACGTTTCGTGCTCGCAGGCACCACCTTCATTGGTGATGCGTTGCTTAGTAATGTCCTTGAGTACCAGATAACTTAGTGACCTCACAATAAAAACAGCGATGAGGCAAAGCACCCAATAGACAATCTCGTTGAGTCCAGTGCTGTAGAAATAAATCTTTCTCCCGCATAGTACGGCGTCGCCCCCGCCGTCGAGGACGTCGCAAGCGGAGACGTCGTACCCGTATGCAGGGTCTAGCACGCGTCCGTCGTTGGACCTGGAGCAACTCAGGGAGCCCATGGCTCGACTGGCATTGTACAGCGGCACCGCTTCCTCTGGAAAAACCAGTCCCCTCTCCGTCTCGCACAGACACCCCCTGGCACTCGGCAGACAAGCGGAGGCTACCCACGGACTCGCAAGGCCTCGCTCGGACCAATGTGAGGGTTTGGCGTACACACCTCTCGCGTTGACCCGCACGCAGGCGCTGTCGGCGACCACGAAGGCGTCCCATCCCGCAGAGAAGCGGACGCGGTTGTGAGCCACGGTGAGCCAAGGGACCGAGTCGTCCAAGTCGAATATTTCACACCTGCACATGGAGAAAAAGTTTAAAGCGAGCAGCGTAGAATGGAGTTTCATGGTGATGAGTGCGTTTTGGCGTTGGATGCGCTCGCGTCAATAAATACGCGAGTTATCTGTTGGCACAACGGTAGGTATAAAAATTGGATGGTGGGCATCGCGTATGAATCATACATAGTAAATGCAGTCTCCATTGAGCACAGCGTTCACAGTCGTTTTCGCAATATGCCTGTTCTTCTTCGCAGTGAGCAAGTGCACCATGCTATACGAGGAATACATCATGCAGGCCCTGATCATCGAGAAGGACATGGACTTCCTCGTGAAATGCAAGACGCCAGAGGGTTACGCCAGCATGAATCACCACCCCAATTTCTGCGAGAAGATCATGGCCACCGCGGAGCTGGGCGCATTTTGGCACTCTGTGAGGATCGTGTCCAACTCCCTCCCTTTCGAAGAGGCGTTCCTAGCGTTGCAGAGGACGAGCTGGCAGCTGGCGGCGGCGGCCGGCGTGGCATGCCTGGTGTTCCCTTCTGTTTTTATTTCGCAGTTGAGAAGTCGACAAGACCATTCCCAGATGTACTACCCACAGCAATACGCGCACTGTGGGAGATTCGAGGGTCGCGGCAGTATGTACGGCATGGATTGCAAAGACGCTGCGTGAGCAGACAGAGTCGACCCTTTCGCATGTTGTAAAAGCCGTGCGATAGTATATAAAAACGATTCACTCTGTGTTGCATCATCAGATAGGCTCGTGTAGGTCAATGGCAGACAGGTCGCGTGACGCGGCCATCAGGAATCACCTGGAACAAGCACTTGTGACATTCACAGACGACGCCCGCGCGGAACAGCACACGTACTGGCCAGGATTCGCCGTGTACTGCATGGAGGTAGCCGTGGGATTCATTCGCATGCACACGGATATGACGGGAGTGGCGCCGAAGGGCATATCAAGAGACGCGCTGCAGGCAAAGACGGACCACGCGACGAACAGTATCACCTACAGGGAGATCAAGGAGTACGTGTCGGGTGCCAAGATAAATCCAGATGTACAAGACTTCCTGGCATTTGTAAACGGGAATTTGGACCCCAAAATCGTTCAAGCAGAAGAGAAAGCGGCCAGGGCTGCAGAAGAAATTGAAACGTTGAGACAGGTGGTCTTGAATGAAAAATCCAAGACCAATGTAATGGATCGACACATGCAAGACAACATGAAAGATCTGAAATCATCAGTGAGGAAAATAGAGAGTATGTGTATGGCAGACGGTGCCCAGTTGAACTTGATACACAGGTTGTTGGATCAGATGATCCAACAAAAGTTGATGGTATTTCAAAAATACCTTTCCGAGCTGAATGAATTGAAAGATGCTCAGGAAAACGAGGAAGTGATTGGAAAGATCAATGATTTGATGAAACTGTTTAAAACGGCAGGGGAGGGAATGGACTTGGGAAGTATATTGGCGGAAATCAAGATACGAAATGACCAGCATTTGGAAACCATAACGAACCTCCGGGCTGAGAACGAGCGACTTGGCAAAGACAATGAACAACTTCAGAAAGTTGTGGAACGTCTGGAGCAGAACAGTTCGGGATTATTGCTGACCCCCGAAATGGAGGTAGCACTGGATGAAATAGCATTTTGTTCCGAAAACGTTGAGAAATTCAGCGAGCACACGAAAAAATTTGAAAACTTCTTCCAAAATCCTGCATTCCGCGATATTATGGATCGCTTCGGAATTCTTGGGGAAAAGCTCAAGCATGTTTTTGAATACACTAGAAATTCGATGATATTGATATACTGCTTTCGGACAGTCCAGACTTACAGGGGAGATATTACTCTGAAGAATATAATCAATAAGAGCATCAAGTTCATAAAAGAACGTTTACGACCGGAAGATACAAAATTTTACGTTTCAATGATATCTCTGTGCTTGGGGTTCGGTGATTTGAACAGGTTTTCAAGATTCAAACAGCGCATGAATGATAAAAGTATTGAATTTGAGAAGTGCCCGTTCTGGGTATTGAGTGACGCAGGGACCTCAGGTGACAAATGGCAACTGTATTTAGGTGTCAAAGACAGCGATGTGGACCCCCGCTCATCCAAGTGCGTAACTTTCATCGAGTTTCTGCAGCAGCGGCACGAGCTGGAGATGGTGCAACACAAGCACCTGATCATACACTTGTATCGCGTTCTGGTGATGTTAAATTCGACAGCGCAAGGTGTATTGAAAAGACACTTGTCAATAATCCGGGACTGTATCAGCGCTACATGCGGGATTCAAAATTTGGATGCCTTGATAAACTTGGGCGACCTCAATGTCTTTTTTGAAAAAATAATAAGCGAAGATGCCACCGCTGGCGTTTTCCCGTACATGCTCTTCCACTCGGGCCACTACAACCAGTGGCTGGATAAAGACAGCTACCCAACTAAGTGTTTGTCAAAGAAGATCACAGGAGTCGTAGCAGACCCAAGTGATCCAAATTATGAACTGGAAGATCTTGACTCATTGGTGGATATAGTCCAGGCATGCATGAGAGGGTTTCCCAACTGCAAACATTATTCAGATTTTCTTTTGCCAGATGACTAAATGACCCCCCCAAAATGAATGCAGACCCACTTTTTCAAATTTTATTTACCGATTCAATCCGTGTCCCACCATGCGAAATAAGGCCTTCCGTTAAAGTATTTAAAGTGTGGAATGTAATCAACGCATCTTATCATTAATGACAAACGCTCTTTTTAATACCCACACTTTTTTAATATCTTGTATCATTCTTCAATATGTATCGAAATACACATACTGATGATATATTCTCTGAGTTTTCGGATGGACAGCCCGACATCGAGGCTGCTGTCCCAGGACGCCCTCGCCTTACCAGAAGGGAAATTCCGCGCAATAGCTCCATTTATGGGGCTGCGGCACGAGGGGATTACCCCTCAATCCTGCACATGCAGAATCATCTAAGGCAATACGTTTCCGAAGATGAAATAGAACGGATGGACGTAGTGCATCTAAAACAAAAGTATGACTCGTTCAGACACTATGATGTTGCATTCAACGGGCCTGTTAGAGCACGATCACAGGCCAGTCCTGGTCCTGCCAGACCACTTCTGTCTCAGCAGGGCCTGGCACGGGAGAGCAGTGTACCTGGAAGGAGTACATTTTCACCGCAATCAGCCCCACCACCAATGACGCTTAATTGGTCCGGGAGCTACACAGCGCAGCGTACTAGCGTAGGAAGCAGCCGGGATCATAGTTTGGGAAGTAGTTCTGAACAAGAAATCGATGAGTCGGACCCGGCATGGCAAGTTGCATTGGACGTTCTGAGAGCACGGAGAATGTTAAGTCAAAGAGATGGATCTATTCCAGGAGAACCCATGCCAAGTCGTGATCCGACACCAAACGGCGCCAGCAGCGCCTCGCTGCAATCGGAAAGTGATTTAGACAAGTTGCTGACAAGATTCGGGCCGACACCGACTCGACCGGCCCAAATGTCATCGGTTGCAACGGAACAACAGCAGAAATTGGATTTGCTGAAGACCTTGAAAAGCCTGTCAGAGCAGTTAACACAAGGTCAAGATGGGCGAGCCGCCGGGGGCGCTGTACAGGTCACAGTTTCGCCAGTGGTGGGGGCACCTGCAGCACCAGTGTCGGGCGTCATAGGTCCAGGCGTGGAGTCAGCGCAGAGTCTTCCGGGATTAGTAGCAAAGCTACAATCTGCTTTGAATGCGAGGCAATCGACAGGGACCACAGGCGCAGGCGGTACAGGACAACCAGGCCAGGTCAGAGGTGCTGGACAAGGTGCTCAAGTCGCCGCAGCAAAAGCACAGGATGCTGGGGGGGCTTCTGATCTGGACATTGTTATAAAGTCTGAACTCGCAAGGACCTTAGAATTACTGGAAAAATCTAAAACTGACAAACCCAAACGGCAGAGGCGAAGGTTGTTGCCCAATGTTTTGAGTTGGCCTTCCTTTCTGTCTTTCAAAGACCAGAACGCACCTGAAGCACCGCCATCGAATATGTTGGGGCCAAAGATATTGAGGAGCTTAAGGGAAAACGGCCAATACATCTATGAAATGCTAGATGATGCATACGAAGAAACAGAAGAAGGGAAGTACGTCATGGACGGCTTCGCGTTCTTGTGGATGACCATGTGGTGCAGCATCATAATGGTCGTTTGTTTCGCCGTGTGGTTCGGCTTCCTCCAAAACTACTGTCAGCTGGAGTTGGCCAAGATGATCACATTGGTCGGCATGATGTGTTTCATGATGAGCCGGAGAACGCCTCTCATGGGGTGTATGTTTCTGGGGATTGGTTTGTCTTCGCTGATGACGATCTATCAACACGACGTGTACGTGGAGATAAAACCAGACCAGCTCAACAATTGCAGAGTGTACCAGCCTCTGGACCGGTGCATGCGAAAGAAGGATTTTACGATTATGACGGGTAACTATCTGCTAGGCAATGTCCTGAAATATTGCACTGGAGGCAACGCGAACGCATACGGACTGCGGTGCCAAAGCGCGCTGCAGTATGCCGTCAAGTCCCGAGATCAATTTGAGGATTGTGTAAGGGAAATCATCGCCAATCCCAAAATCGTCGAGAGACAGAGCGTGTACACTGTCTACTACACACCAAGTAATACGGAGTCGTATGAGGAATTCAAGTTTGATGACGCTTTAAATCGGAATAACGTAAGGGCGCTGTACGGCTTGTTGGCATACAGGATCGACTTGGGAAATTGGTGGGAGGATCATGAGCGCACTGAGAATCTCATGAAGTTGTATGAAGTGGATGGAGGCAGCGCGTGGATGAATTTTTTGGACAAGTTCCGCCCCATCTTGCCGCTGCTTTTTCCCAACCAGGCTCCGATGCTCGCAGCGATGGGCCTCATGAAAGACACAGGGAACTTGTTCATGGGTGCGTTTACTCCAAAGGTGTCTGTGGTGGACCTCGTAGCAAAGAACTTCAAAGGGGAAATGCTTGATGGGTATGCCAAGATTGAGAAAAGACAGGTCATGATATCAGCCATTGACTTCCCATCTGCGTACACAAGACTCCCATTTCAGGTGAATGAAATTGTCCGCCACCCTAACTTCACCAAATTCGCCGTAGAATTCCATTCTGCTAGTGAAAACAAGAAGGTAAATCTCGGGCAATTGCAACAACCGAGAGAAGGAACGCTACCCATTTCAAGTGCGAGCCCGATTTATCAGGGAACATCATGCCCCACTGTGACAGAGATCCGTGCTTACCCGTGGAACCCTGAAAAATGCCCCTTGTTCTTTGAGACAGCCCAGGCCGTATTGGAAGCACTATACAACGACAAGGACCCCATGTTCTGCCCGAAGTACTGCCACAACAAGGTATTCATGACACCCGTGGAGAGTTATGCAGAGACTCTTTTGAGAGAACTTGGTGACTGCTATTCCGAAAAGAATAGTCTTTCGTCGCAATCGGAAAAAATGATGCACGAGTATCATGAGAACGTGAATAAAGTGAAGCAGGAGTATCTCTACAATCTCAGCTTGGTGTCTGAAGAGATGTCCAGGAAGACGTGCCCTGGACCCGGTACACGTTTTACTCCACGGATGAACCCGCATCGGGAGCAGTACAGGGGTGTACCAAACAACGAGGGGCAGAATACCCCCTTGAACGACAATGTGAACTCCGGGTATACACAAAATCCAGTACAGGATCAGTCTTCGAATGACAACGGCCATTCACAGAATCATGACCGCCGAAACGGTATATCCATGTTTGAATCAATACAATCTAGCATTGAACAAATCCAACGGGGGATGCAGCAAGTCAAGGAAATGAAAGACAACATGACGAACACCGCTAGGAATGTCATGAACATAGGTTATGATTATATGTACTGGATATCCGGGGGCTTGTTCTTGATTTGGTTCGCGAGTATCTACGTTACGTGGAAGTTATCAACGACTCGGGAGAATACAGCACCTGCTAAAAAAGACGATCGTATGCCTCTTCCTGGTGGTGGTAATAAACGCAAGTCCCAGTCTGCGCCAAAGGGACCTGGAGGCAAGGCGGATGATTCAGACAGTAGAAGCGTGGCGTCGAGTATGCTAGAATTTATGAATCTTTGGCATGTAGAAGAAAAACAGGATTGGCGAGAGTTTCTTAATGAAAAAGGTGATGCGCAAGACCGTACATTGACTTGGATTAGAACAGAGGGTGCACAGGCGAAGGCAGAAGGAAAACGTGTTCGTTATGACTTGAGATCCTGCCGTTGGACAGTGTTCTAAGTACTAATTGGATGAGTCAGCCAGACCTGACACCTGAATCCAATCCAACCAAACAGAACCTAACGAATATTGATAATGAATGATCATGTGCAAGTGACCCATGGCCGCTCGTATTTATTACGCTCACCGTATTCGCTCGACGCCCCCGCGATGAAAGCCCTGATGCTGGGCACGGCCGCCCTCTTCAAGGTATTGGCGGTAGTCCTCGTAGTGTACTCCTGGAAGACCCCGCTCCTCACTCTCACCATGCGTCACCAGTTCAACAACTGGCACGAACTCCTAGAGCTCTTTCGTAATTCTGATCGCTCCAATCTCTCCTCTGACTTCGAATCGGTAGCCCTGCAGAGCGCGTGGTGCAACTTCACTCTCCCCCCTGAAACCACCCGCGCTCCCTTCTGCGGGTGCGTGGAGCGGGCCGCGCGGTCGTACGCGAACAAGACCGTGGACAGCGACGGCGCCGTGATGAAACTCGTATCATGCATGTCGTCTCGCCCTACGTGGCAAGTCAAAGAATTCTGGGCCGTGCGGTATTCGACCCCGGCAATCTACGTATTCTTCATCGTGTCCACGTTCCTCATCGTGCGGTCTGACGTCGGCACGAGCTACATCACGCTCGCCCTGTGGATTCAATGCATCACCCTGGTCATCCCCCTCACCATCGCAGACTACACCCACAACGGATTCTGGGGGTTCACCTTCTTAGTAGTGGTCCTCCTCGAAACCCTCGTGCTCCTCCCGGGCATGACTTCGGCGTTCCAAGAGCAGGCAGGCACCCTCAAGCGGACCCCCAGCTGCTTCTGGTGGGCCGAGTACTTCAGCGCCCCTGTCTTTGCGCTGTACATTCCCCTCATGCACTGCGGGAGGGACTTCGTGTTCGCCAGCGTCTTCACCATGATCGGGACAGCGATAGGCGGACTGGGGCTCAGGTCGTTTTGGTGCGCCGAGGTCTACACCAACCAAATCAAGAGCCAATTCCAGTCCCTCATGCAGAGGATCGTGTGGCTGGGAATCCTCGCGGCCTGCATCAGCCTCTCCGTGTTTACGGTCATTTACTACCACGAAAACGTGCCTTACGCTATGGGGAATTTCTCGGTAATCATGCTTGCCCTGACTATGCTGATTTCCCTCTTGCAGTGGCCTGGAAACCAGGACTGGCTCTACCTGCTAGAGATACAGATTGGACTGGCGGCGCTCAGGAACGGCATGCTCTTCTGCGTCGTCCTTTACGACGTCAGCACGTCTTGATCAGCACCTGCCTTCTTCTCTGAATACGAATCCGTAGCTCAGTGCCCCCACGATGGCCAACTTGGCTGCCATGCTCAACACGTCCAGTCCGTACACCACAATGACGAACGTGTCTTTGTCGGGCAGGCACCAGCATAGCTTCCCAGCATACTTGGGAAACCAGTACACGAAGGTCACCCAAACTCCGAAGCTGGTGTACGTCACTATCAGGTTCCACCCAGCAAACACCACAAAGGCAGGCGGATCGGAGCTGAACAAGAACGTCTCCTGATAAAAAATGAGAGCCGTGGCCACCAAGTACGCCAGCCAGGAATTCAGCAGCGTGGATGAATTCGACGCGATGTAAGAGCCCCAAACCCGCTTCTTGATCAGCTCCGCGCCAGCCCTGTACATCTCGGCGTAGTCCACGCCCAGCATGTGCGGCGGTATGCGCATGCAACCCCTCGACTTGAGCATCACCACCTGCCTCGGCAGCTCCGGCTGTGCAGCCAGAACCACCTTCACGTCGTCGGACACAAGCGAGTAGTGCAGCAGCAATCCGTACAAGTTCGTGAGGAATATCAGAGTGTAACCCCCGATCGTCATAAATGCGGGCGGGTCCTGGACGTACACGCACAGCACGGCCACCCACAGCTCTGACGCGGTGATGCAGTACTCACAAAAGCGCAGTGCGGGAAGCTCCACGGCTGTCAGGCTCTCCGCCACGAGATTCCCGATTCCACCCAGCCTGGCCCTCGCCACTAACGGAGCGGACGGGTGATCCGCGGCAGGGGCAGGCTCGGCCTGCGGTTCAGCGCGATTTTCCTCAGGTGAAGGGGCAACCGAGCGAGACCTCCCGTGAATCCCCCTGTAGCCGTAGAACACCGCCACGCAGATCACGCAATTGGCTACCAATAAGAGGACTTCGTTGATGAACGCGCTGCCTCTGTAAGGCATGAACAGCAGAGTCCCCAACACAACCATGGACGACCCCACGATCCATGAGAACCTGCTCGCCGCATGCTTTACATAGAAGAAAGCAAACGCAGCCGATATCCACTCAAAGTGCCCAAGGAGCACAAAGAGGTGCCAGCCCAAATCTTTGGACTGCCTTTCATACAGAGGAAGGTCGGCATTGAAGCACGTCTTCGAGTCACTGCTGTTACCGCAGCCGCGAAGTAAATCGTTGTCTCTCTGATACCACCACACTCCCACGCTTCCGGGTTGTACCTCGTACTCATCGACGTAGAGCCTCGAAACCCATACGTCGGGATCGCACCGAAACCACACCCCGAACGTGATCAAGCACGCTGCCGCGAAGTGAAACCCAAAGATGCTCCAGTGAAACACGTCCACCATGCAAGCCGGGCGACTCCACGTCGTTTGGTGTTTAAATAGGTAAATCTATCCTCATCACACACCGAGTTTTTTTTGAAGTGAAAAAGTATTGATCACATGCGAGCGGTTATACGCCTTGGAAAATGGAAGCCACCAAGCCGTATGGCGAGGAAGAGCTGAAGCATGACATGAAAGAGATGTCAAAATATTTCCGGGACATTTTCAACAGAGAGATGTCACGCATACGTGAAAACCTCAGCACAGACTACAGAATGCCGAGGGAGGGCTGGGACGTACCATACAACAGCATCCTGAGCATATGCAGGCGAATGGGGAGAGACCCCCACGCTCTGACGAAGGCCATGGAAGATTTTGAAGTTTCACTGCAGGCACTAAAAGACACAGCAGAAAACGAGATGGTTACGATTCAATCCCAAGTAGCGGTGGTATTGGACGGGATGGACCAAGTAAGGTGAACGCGGTGTTTATAATATTTAAGGCGTTTTGACGAAATTACGAGTTTATTTAGTGGAATTAAATGTCATTCCTGTTCGGCGGTGCCCCGCAGATAAAAAAGGATCCCGTGCGCGATTACCAAAAGGAGCTTCGACATGCCACGCGCAGCATGGACCGCGAAGATCTCAAGGCGGCTGCACAGGAGAAGGCGCTGACAGCGGGCATTACCAAGCTGGCCAAGGAGCAGCGCGTCGACCTGTGCAGAGCCAAGGCTAAAGAACTGGTCCGCCTGAGAGCGCACAGGCACAGACTTGTCACCATGAAAGGACACATGGCGACTCTTCAGCAGCAGCTCAGCACAGTGAGTAGCGCAAAGGTCATGCAGGAAACCATGGCCAAAACCACGCACCTCCTGCGCAGCCTCAATTCTCGCCTGGACGCCAAGGCCATCCACCGCATGCTCATGGACTTCGAGCGCCAGAGCACGAGCTTCGCGGACGGCCAGCAGGTCCTCGAGGAGACACTAGATGGGATATTCGAGACAGACGAGGAGCAAGCCAACACAGACGACGCCATCGCCAGCGTGTTTCAAGAATTGGGCTTAGAATTGCAGATAGGACTGGCTATGTCCGGTGGTAAACAAGAGAGCAAAGTCATCGACGACGAAGACATAATGGCTCGCTTACAGAGTTTGAAGGCGCAATAAAATATATATATTTTATTATCATGCCTTGGAATCGCGCTCGCTCTCGTCCCCTTCCTCGTCTATTGAGAACATTGACTTGTCTGACATGGGGACCATGGGCACAGTGTCGGGATTCAGGACAGACAGCTCCACCTCCAGATCCCGCCTGTATTTCTCCACGCAAGTCACCTTGTTGCGCATGAACCTCAAGTTCGTATACACATTCACGGTCAAATCCGCGGCCATGCGTATGAGCACGAAGTCTACCTGAGTCATCGCCAGGAATAGACCGAAAACACCCATGACATTGCAGTACACAGACCACGACTGCGAGATGGCGAGGCACGTCGCCTTGGAGTAAGGCAAGTACCGCGTCTTGTGATCGGTGATGGTGTTCAAAATCCAAGGGGATATCGCATCGGACATGAAGTCGTTTATGGAAGTGTTGATGAACGTGAAGATCGCCACGAGGGACCACTTGTACCACGAGTCCAGCACGACCCCCATGAAAATCGTGCTCGACGACGGGCCAAAGTTCATGAACTTCGTGTCGAGCAGGCCGATGTCTTTGAAAACCCCCACGACGATGACGAGCCAAATCATCAGAAAACATACAGCTATACGCTTGTCGTCAAAAATTCGGTCCATGCACCACGCACAACACATGTTTGATGCACGACAGATCTTTGAAAGTTACGCATATTAATCGTTTAATACAGATATATCACAATTAGCCCCAAAGCCCGTCAGGCCCCATAGCGCCATCCATGTCGCCGCCCCCAGCAGCTGCCCTGCCCCCGCCTCGTCTCCGCTTGTTCACCCCAGTGTACTGCACGCTAGGCCCGTGGAGCTGCGTGACGATCCCGTACCAGTCGATGGTGAGCTGGTGGAATTCCCTGTCCTCAAATTCGCGCAGGGGGCCGCTTATGTGCTCGTGCAACCGCGCCGCGTTGATCTGCATGAAATTCTCAAACGTCTTCATGGCAAGCACGTTGGACGACATGGAGTTGTACATGCTCTTGTAATTCGCGTTTCGCCCGGACCTGTCTTGGTCCAGCTTGACCATAAAGAAATGCAGGCAGAGCCCAAACTGCGGAGAGAAGATCTTGTCCCTGCGCAGCATCCTCGAAATCTCCATCCTGGTCAGCCCCGCGAGAACCGCAGGCTTGAGCACCCCCTCGCAGAAATTACCCACCAATGCCTCGGCGCAAGACTCGATCAGAGGCGAAAGACCTCGCTTGTGCTCCTTCACCCACGCGTCACAGAACTTGTCGTGCATCTGTATAGCCTCTCGGACCACGTGGTCGGGATTCAGGTCTCTCCCGGGCTTCTGCGAGACTTGTGCCAGAAATCGGCCGACGTAACCCCTCAAAAATTGCTCCATCATCAGAGACCGGTCATACGCGTCGTACCCCATGTCCGTGCAGCACCACACGGCGTTGAAATTGCAGTTCTGAAGCCCCTGCATGCGGATGGCGAAGTCGTAGTCCATCTTCTCAGCGAGCTCCAATTTGGACTTGAGAAACTTGAACTGTATCAAGTATGTTTTGTCCTCAGTGCTTGCGATATAATGCTCGTTTATCCTTGCATAGTTCCTGTTGGGATATGGGACCATGTGCTGTATGCTAGGCATTCCAGGTTGATCTTTCAATCCATCAGGAAGTTCGTCTATGGCATCTGCAGGGCGGGCAGTTTGCCTGCCAGGAATACCGACGACTCCAGGCATGGGAGCAGGATCCAGTACGTACGGCACTATCCAGAATCCGGTGTGTCTGCCGGCAGCTTCCGTATTTTCGCGCATGCCTGGTTTTATGAAATATTCGTACTTACCCAACGTGAACCTCTGCAGGGGAGGATACACTATTACGGGAGGCGGAGGCGGAGCAGGCACAGCAGCCGGTGCACCAGCAGGCGGCGGTGGGGGCGGAGCAGCCACAGCAGCCCCCGCACCGGCAGGCGGCGGAGGTGGAGGAGGCACAGGCGGTGCCGGCCTAGCGTGGGGCTGCCTTCTTAGCCAATCATCTGATATTGCAGCCAGGGGCTGTGTCACACCTCGAAAAAACGTGCTCTGCATGCGAAGCAACGTCATCAGCCACCGTCACATTAAATATGTTTTTCACCGCGTACTCCATCAGTCATCAAAACACGCCCGAGGTGAATTCGTCGGCCACTACGCATACATAGTCAGCCCATGCTGGGTACTCCACCAGAATCTTGGTAAAACCCGGTTCACATTCCCAATTACAGTCGTTGAGCCAAATGGAGTGCTCGGATGGCTTGGTCTCGCTGGCACAGGGCACTCTGCAGTGAGAATCTTCGTATTTTGTGCAGAGTGTCTCCTTGTATCCGTGGTCGCAATTTTTCCTGGTGCATGGCCAGCACTCTCCGTTGAACTCATAGAATCCAGCTACGCACTCCCATTCGCACTTGTAATTCTCACTTCTGGCGACCCAGCGCTTGAACCTGTTCAACGCTGGGCATGGCTCACAGACAAAGAGCGAGGCGTTTACTGGACACTGATTCCAACTATATTTCAATTCACAGCTACTCACACACGCCGTGCATGAACTCAAATACCGCGGGTCGAGAGCAAAGCTCGCAGCGCCAGGGCACCTCTGGCAGGCAACCATGTTAGACTCCTTATAGTACCCCACCTCACAAGACTCGCAACTGGATCGCGTATTGGTTGGCTGCGTGCCAGGTGGACAATTCCCACAGACGCCCATGGAAGCATTCGACGCGTAGTCGTCCGATAATACACCAGCAGTGTCCCTATACTTGCCAATTTGACACACAGCACAACCCGCCGGTCCACCAGCGGAAAATCCGGGCGGGCATTCGCAGGTCCTTCCGTCAGAAGAGAGCACGGATGGTTCTCTGCACACGCAGAAATCCCCAGTGTTGCTCGCATCTCGAAATCCTGGGCAGAGCTCGCACCAAAATCCATTCACGCCCACGAACCCCACTGGGCACGGCAAGCACTGTCGTGGGTGGACGCGCGCCAAGTAGCACATCCTGTCAGAGCAATTCGCGTCTAGGTATGTACACGCCATGGATTTTGTCCAGTCAGGCACGGTCGTGGTTTCGATTCCAATCACCGGAAACGGTGATGGAACGACACACTGCAAGTCAGGAGCTGTTCCGGTCAAGGGCACACCCAGGCACTGACACACGCCGTGCGACGGCAGAGATCCCAGCAACGAGGAAGCGCATGGCAAACAGTCGGAGAGACCCCAGAATCCGGGCGGGCACGGATACAGAGGGATGAATCCACAGTCTGGACCGTAGCGGAATGGGTATGAAGGCGACCCACTGCAAGGGACGCACTTTGCGTCCTCTGATGGAGTGCATGGCACCAACGAGTAATTTGCCTGACAAGTCAACTGTGTGCAGGCAGTGCACAGATTTTGGCTCGCAAACGTAGCCTCTGGACAAGAAACACAGGAGCCTCCGCGCTTGGAAACGTGACCCACTGGGCACGGCTCTGACTGCAAGGTGACACTTACGTCGTGTGTGGCATTGCTCAAGACGATGACCTGTCCTTGGTCTGCTACGGACATCCACTGCAAGTTGGATATGACCGCGTCAAGCTCTTGTGTACCCATGACCGACATGTACACCCTGGTCGAAGCATCGAGCTGGACTAGCCCCCTGTCGGTCACCATCAAAAATGCCTTTGCGCCACTGACGGCAGTGATCAGGCGAGGATATGGCAGAGGAAATCCACCAGAAAAGCAGAACCCGTGCCCGATGGTCGTAGCTCTCGTAAGATACGACCCAGGAAAGTCAATGACGATCTCGACGACTCTGCAGTTGCCTTGATCTGCCACGAAAAGCCTCTTGTCGTCTGAGGGGACGGCAATGGACAGCCTCGACTTGAACAAAGCCTGGTCCCGCATCCCGTCACGTTGTCCAGGGGTGTCTTGACCTATCAAAAACTTTGTCTGCCTTCCGAGCCAGTATCCGACCCCTTGACTCCACACGTCGTATCGTATGTCAGTAGAGCCCATGTAATCATTGGCGATCACGTAAGAGATGAAGGGGGCACCGCAAAAAGCGATGTAGACGACGTCTCCTGGAACGACGACAGCAGAGCAGACCTTTGCAGGCAGGCGCCACCTCTGCCATATTTGCCCTGCGTTGTTACCGGCACTCACTCTCTGCTTCTGCACTTGCCAGAGCACGAATCTATTGTTGTTACCGAAGGACCGCTCGAGGAATGCGTACAAGTACTTTGGCCCGCTGACCAGGAGATAGAATTCGTGCTTCTCGGTGTCACTGCAAATGAATGTGGACAGCGGCCGGTCTTGGACGTAAGCAGTGTTGGGGAAGGTGGCCACCAGGTGCGAGCAAAAGTCTGAGACGTTGGGCGTGGATATCTTGTTCTGACCCTGGATCACGTAAAAGCTCCCCATTTCGTCGCGCGTGACCAATGCTATTGCTCTCTTGACAGTCACCACATTGAATGCGCGGGGTGCCAGAGCGGAAAAGCCAGGAGAGTTCCAGGGATACGGCTGAGGCGTACATGGGTTGACATGGAACTGGGCGCCAGATATGTAGTCGTACCCGTCGCCGCGACAATCCCACGTGGTGGCGTCGGAAAGCACGCAAGCCTCGCCGACTCGAGTGTATCCACGGTTGCACACGGGAATACAATCTGAGGCAGTCGAGTCGAACCCTCCGTTCAGAGGCTGGCTGGGGCAGCGTGCACAGTCGCTCATTGACGACGCAAAGCCGGGCTGTGAAGTCATCCCCAATGGACAAGACTGGAGGGGGGTGCCAAATTGGCCCCAGGAATTCAACGACACAGCATTCGCAACAGGCTTGTACACACAACTGTAGGCGTCACCGAACGTCAATCCACGAGAGGCGAATACCCAAGAGGCCACGGAGGCTTCGGGCACCACACACTGCATACAATTGAGCTCCCCATTCGTGTTTTGATTCAGATAGTAGCCTACATCACACTCGAAGTACGCGTCGCATATGTCGGGCGCACCGAGAACTCCGCCCCGCGTAACCCGCTTGTGGGCTTGGAGCAGAGAAGTTGCGTTGAACGCGCACTGATTACACGCCACTCTATTCACGAAGGTGTCGCAAACTGGGTAGGTGCCGACGGAGCATGCACCTCGACAGGACACAACGCCGTTCCTGTCACATGAATTTACCTCGTCACACTCCTTGCAGAATGCCCCATAAGACGTCCAGCCAGGAGGGCATCGCTCACAGCTGCCCGTGAGATTCGACGTAACGCACATGAATGGTACATAAGACGCACCAGGAGCATTAGTCCACGTGAAATCGCACACTGGCCTCGTAAACAAGGCGAAGTTACAGAATCTGTCGCCACACGTGCTCTTGTTGCTGACGTCACATGGATAAAGGGCGCTGCACAGCAGTGGGCTTAACAACCAATATAATCTCATTCGTAGCTCGGCTGTTGAGATGGCGCTCAGTAAACATAAATACGAGTGCGCGAGTAAATCATAAATAGCGGAGGAGTAGAGCTGGAAAGGTATTTAAAGTGGGTCTTGCGACATTCCCTGTCACGATTCTGTCCGATCTTTGTAGTTGATGTCACGTACACAGCAGCGCGACATATCAGACAACACAGTGCGGGGGGAGATACTGACGACATTGATCCGCGCCGCAGCAGAAGGGGCACCTCCTGCACTTCCTCCATGGGTTCCACCCATCGATCTGTCTCACGTAGCCCAAGCCAGTACCACGCCGACTCACGTGTGGAACACGTCCAACCAATTGAGGGTCATGAATCAGCACATAAAGTCTCTCTGCGCGGCCTGCGAGTCCAGTCCGTTCTTACTCGGGGACGAAATCACCTGCGTGGGGGGGCTCGAATGGTTCAAGCCGTACTCGCAGCTGACATCGCCCCTGTCATTGGAATCGTACGAGAAACTCCACGCGCTGCTCCAGCACTGCGCCAGCCTGGCGGGCACCGACGTGAAAGAAGCGGCGTTCAACATGCACAGAGCCGTTGTGAAGCCAGATCGAAACTTGACGCAGCTCCTCCTCGAGCAGCACTTCGACGGCCAGCGCAGGGAGTACGAGGTGGACGTATGCGGGTACATGCTCGCTCGCCCGGAGCTGACATACGCCGCGTGGAAGCAGGAGATGCCGCGGTGGAGGCAGTTGGGTCTTTACTATCCGCTTGTTATGGGAGCGCTGTGCATGCCCTCGCCTTCACACTGGCTCCCGGCCGAGTACAGCGATGGAATATTCGCCCAGCATCTCAGGCAGTGCCTGATCGAGCTCAGAGACCCTAGTGGAATGCACGACGTCACCGTTTCCAACCTGGCAGCGGCGTGGCAACAGGACGCCACTGGCGCAGCGCTGATAGCCGGAGACACTCTGGACAGACTAGCTGTATTGATGGGCGTCAAGTCGAATGGCAGGCCGGACCTGCAGGATTTCGACCTCTCGGCCTGTGCATACGTCTTCAAGTCGACACTCGCACAAAGTGATTGTGAAGACGTACACGCCCATAACTTCAGGTGCTGGCACAGGCTCAAACACTCGATCGAGTCGACGTTTCCGCCCAGCACCCTTTGCACTCCCTTGGCCCTACCCAAACGGGAATCGTGGGGATACCCGAGCTTGACACTTCGGTCCTCTGGAAAAGCCAGTTTCTTTGAAGAAAACTCATTGACGCGCGCAGCGGTGGTGCGAGCGTCAGACTCGCCGGCGTACAGTTACACTCCGGCGTCGTGCAAGAGATTCACGTGTCAGCAGACTTCCCAGAGGCTACAGGACGTTTTGTGGAGGCTGGGCGAATTGGCGTGTTCACCCCAGATAGTCACATGCATGACGGCGCCGCATGTGAGCATGGCAAGTTTATCGGCGAATCAGATTTCGCCAGACTCTTGCAAACCGAACATACAAGTGGAAGCACTGAATGCTATGGCTTGTGAGACCAGACCCCTCGAAGTGCGCCAAACGTATCAGATATTCACGCACACCATGGACGCCATGCTGCCAGGCTCAACGTTCCACATATACCCGCGACCACAGCACATAATAATGTGGCGGCTGGACACTCCCTCTCGAGGAATTATCTACACTGGATCTGGGGAGGACGTGAGTCCAGGCGCAGCATCCCAGCATCACCTCTCCAAACTTCTCGTGAACGCCAAGGCGAAGACAAGGCACATCGGAGGTGTGCGAGCATGCGCAGAGGAAGCCAGCGAAGAAACTATCCGCAATTGTCTCAAAACATTCGCATCAGAAGAACTGTGGACGCACCCAGAGAACACCGTGCTCTACACCAAGAATTCGACAGACCATCACGAGGGGCCACGGGGTCAGATCATGCCATTGACGTGCACAACCCTAGCAGAGTCCGTGGCGTGCCTGGCGCTGCACGTCCCAGAGTGCCTCTCTGTGCGAGCCATCGGAGAATCGTGCGCATGGAATGAAGACGGGATAGACCCGAGGTACGCGGAGATGCAACTCGCGGAAAACGGGTTCAGACTCAGAGACTGGACAGCCATGCACATCGGCAAGGGCGGAACGCAGCAAAGCAGGCTCGCGTCTCACTCGATCAATTTCATAGGAGTGCACACTCTGGCTATGCCCTGGATCAACAACGACAACGTGACCACGTGGGTCGCAGTAAGTAGCTCACTCTCCATAGATAACAAAACTCTGCACGGCCCCACACTGAAGAAGGCGGTTGAAAATCGATTTATTCACGACACAAAACTGCTCCCTACCATCGACGACCAGGTTGTCTCCAAGCACAACTGCGAAATCTACACAGATTCGGATCATACCGTGGCCATTGCGTACGCGATGGACTTGTGTCCCATGATACACTTTATCACATTTCAGATATTGCCTGATAATTCCCAGCATCCAGCATAAAAAAAAGGCATAAACCACTTGATAGTATTAAACAGAATCGGTGGGACACACGGCTTGTATCGCCACTCATGTCGACAACTCATCCTGAATGTTCACTGGAAGAATTTCAAAATTTTTTCAGAGCTAAGGCGTTCGACGTCATAGGAAACGGAACTTTCAGAAAACACCTCGCAAAATGCAGGGAGGCGGGAGATCAGTGGGCAGTGGATATGAGTGCGCACGTTCAAACAATTTACGGTCAGATCCGAGATATCAGCCAGACTGTAGCGAGTATGCCACAGACCTCGAACCAACTCCATGAAATTTGTAAGGACGTCATGATGGGGGCACAGCCGCCAACCAGATTGCACGCAGGCTGCACAGTATGCTGCATAACCCAGAGGCCATGCGTGCGCTGTCTGGATCTATCAAGAAATCACAAACACCATTCGAATCTGTTCGTCGACGCGAGGTTCTGCTTTTTCTTCATGCTTTTGTGGTACTGCAACAAGTTGGAGTACATCATCAGGTCATTCACCCGTACTTGGTTGGATTCCAGGGATGAACAAGAGACCTTTGAATCGCAGTGCTTGGCAATTGAGAAAGAACTGCACTTGGTCATAGTATCAATGCACAAGCTCTTCGTTGTCGCTACACACCACATAAAGAATACTCTCAAAAAATACCATGACAATTATAAATTGACTGTATTTGCCTGATAAAAAAAAAGAAGAATTTGGGTTGGTCACACGCTCGCCATGGTGATCACTTGACCGCTCCTCGTGAAATGTTATCCATGTGTCACGGACATAAACCCAAACCATTCTCCATGTCATCGACGTCCAGGTACTACCCTGAGCAATTGCTGAATACAGCGTCTAAGTATCAAGCCATTGGTCAAAACATGACGCTCCAGGTAGGTGATGTACGTTTTCAACTTAACACGACAGATGAATTGATTTTAGCAGCGAAAGTGGTTGCAGCATACCATAACCAATACGTAAGTAGCATATATCCAGATGCGGAATATTTCAAAGACTTCGAATTAGGTGAAGTTTGAATCGTAATAAAAAGCACGTTGAAAATTGTTTGGTTGCTGCATTTAGTTTTGCCATTGATGCATCCAGCATAACATTAAACAGGCGACCATGCAGACTCCTCGGGCAGCGAACATGTTCGGAACGTCCAGAATCTATTTTGGTCCACAGAAGCGAGCAACCCCCCCCGCGAATCCTGCCACGTTTCACGTGCACAGCGTTTGGAAACGTATTCGCGCGCCGTTTCACGTAGTATGCTGCGAGACACATGACTGGGAAATCTATGGTATTCAGAATGCAGGCTGCTTGCGATGTGGGATGGAGCACGCGTGTAGAGACGACCTGTGTGACAGTGAATGCCCGTTGGTCGAGACTGACGAGAGTGGAGTTTGCTGCTCAGTGACAGGGTATTGCTTACCGACATTGAGACTGAGCAAACACGAATACGTCGACAGTGTGTACTTTGTTTCGCAAAGCATTGGAGATACAATAACTCCTATTATGGTGGATGAGATCGAGAACATCGTGGAATGGTTTGTGATGGGCAAACAATCATTGAAGTCCAAGCAAGACGAGTCCATCAAAACTTTGAGTAGATTTCAGAATTCGCTGGTAAAGAACTTCAAGCTGCAAAAGATGCTACGATGCACACCAGACGAGCGCGCTCCGCCTTGCGTTGTGTCCGTCATCGCTCAGACGATGCATCAAGTCAAACCAAAGTACATTATGAAGGGGACGAAAGAGCTGTGCAGACAGTGCTCCGTCAATATTTTCAAGTGCTTAAAAAAATTGAAGCTGAGCAACATTCAAAACAAAAAAGTAAACATAGTTGTTGGGATGCTTTTTTTAATGAAGCAGGGCCTCGTAATCCAGAACGTACAGTGGCTCCCTCGCATAACTCCACTTCAATACTGTCTGCCGCACGAAACCAGCCTGGAGAAGACATTTAACTTGTGCATGAAACTCGTCTGCGAAACTGAAAATGAAATCAAATTGGCACTACGCCAGCAAATTCGCTTGACTTGAAAATCAGGCGCCAAACCACTTGGACCGCTTGCATACTCTGATTACATCACACTCCGTTACCATGGCTCGCTCGCTCAACGATGTCACCATAACGCAAATCTGTACGGTAGACCCCGTCCCCTTCACACTAATGGGTCCGACGTGAGAATAGTTGAGCTGGCGGATGATGTCCAAATCACTGTAAGAAACCTGCCAACAGCCGCTCTTTGAGTCTACCAGTCCACACACCTCGTATTGCTTGGAGTTTACCTTGGATGGGCTCACTGTGACCGTCTTACACACCTGATTTGGGTGCTGCAAGGCATAAAGCACGCTCATGACGTCCTTGACTAGTGCGCGGTCTTCCGTTTTGACTATGTCATCCACTGGCGGATCGAGGATGACAGACACTTCCGATTGCATCTCCGACAAGTAAAAAAACCGGGATGCCCTGTATAAATACAGGTCACCACAGCACACATAGAAATGCAACCCAATGCAGAAAGCACGAACAGTGTGACCCCGGTCATCAGCGCCTACGCAGTAGAGTCAGCTGTTTGGGGATGCTTCACGGGGTCTTGGATCGCATTGAGGAACATGGCGTCAGCAGCCGTACTCGACACACTGGTAGTGATTCCTGGTGCATGCTTGGCGATATGTAGCCTATTAATCTGCTCCGTAACCCCCACGAGGTCTCCAGCGATCGAAAGCAGTGTTGCGCAGATGAATTTTGGCACGTGGTTAGCCTCGGTGTGTCACGTGGTTGAAGTGTCGACGAATGCCCTTGCACGCAAGCGAATCCTGGCCGACCCGTATCTTTCCATGGCGTCGCTCGGCATATCCCTGGCCTTATCCACGATTCAAATGCTGATTAGCGCATCGTCGGTGTCACCCAATTTATTTCACACAGAGTTAAGTCTCTGGGCAGACATATACCTCGTCCTCGTGACAGCATTTCAAGCAGGCTTGCTCGGAGAAATGTACACGGGATCAGCAGTCGTGATAGTTTTACTCAACATGGCGTCACTCTTTGCACTGATGTGCAAGATTTGGCTCCACGACACAGGGAGTTTATTTCGAGTAGACGCACGTCGTGTCGTAGGACCCATCACGTTCGAGGCACTGATAGAGATTTTACTGTTCTGCCTGCAGTCATTGACTTGGATATCAGCAATGGCATCAGCGTACAGCGCTGGCACCACCGCATACGCGCTGGCAATCGTTTCTCTACCCGCTATCGGCGTGTTGATCGCACGTCTTGTCCGAGCGATTCGCTCCCCACGAGTAATCGAGCCCGAGGTCATCAACGTCGGGCCGGAAGCAGACCAACCATCGGCGCCAAGTGAAGCCCAAGTACGAACTGCGCTCCCTGCCCAGCCCGCGACGCTCCAATTTTCGTCGAAGAGCACCGGGGACGCCTTGCTCTTTAGCAGAACCAGACCCCTTGCCGGAAGGCTAAAAAAGAATTCGTGAGTCGGTGCCAAAAAATTGAGCCGAGAGTGAGAAACCAATTTGAGTCAAGTTTTTTGAGGAGGAAGAAACTATTTAGGCGTACGGACCCACCCGGGTCGTGATCGACGTGATGGCAGAGGACATCTACGCCCAATACGCCGTAAAAGTCTTTCACGGGTTGGCAAGTCTCATGTCCGTGGTGTTTACCATCGTGCTCTTGGCAACCACTTTCAGCGCAGACAAGCAGCACACTCAGTTTTTTATGACTAACTCGTTCTTGTCTACGTACGAAACAGACTCGCCTCTAGTGTCGTACTCGCCACTCAGCAAGCCCTTCACACAGGACACGATCAAGAACACGTACCTGAACTGCCTCATGGAATCTCGGGTGGGAATAAACGACGCCTACAACTGCTCAGTGGATTCCACCTCGGAGTACCGCTCGTGCCTGGCAGGACTGCATTCGACGAGCCACAAACTCACCAAGATGTCTCGCGATATCACAGCCATTTTGTCCTCCTACGGAAGCAACGTATCGCAGGTTGTGCAGCTGCCAAGCATGATCACAGGCTCAGCCTCTGACCTGCGCGCGGCACTGGCATCTGACCAGCAGCGGAACGTGATCAAGTTGCACTTGTCCATGCAGAGCACAGAGGCTGCCATGCACATCCTGGACGTCATCGTCGGTGCAGAAAAGGCAGGTGGCATCGACGGCTGCCTAGAGAGCGCAAAAAGCATGACGTTCGCCCCGGGATCCACCGTGTACGACGTGGCGCCTGTGTTCACACACCTATGGCAGTGCACCTCGGATTTCATCGTGACTGACCCCATACAGCGCGTGGCGTTCGAGAAATGCATCCCGTTCGACGTGTGGCCGAGCAAAGACGTCATGCAGACGCCGTACACGCTGACCCTTTTCGGATCGTACAACCCGTACTTCCTGGCTATCATCGCCGGCTGGCTCATGTCGAGCTTTACGGTCTACACTTTTCCGGGAGCAGCGAGCGGAACCACAGCGAATGGCAAGCCCGATCACTTCATGGCAAGAGGAGGGAAATTTTTTGTATTGTTTGGATTCATCTGGAACTGCGCAGCATTGCTGATAGTGTTAATTCGGGGGTTCACCCCGAACGACAAGTGGGAAAACTTTCCAATGAGCATCCAGACCGTCATGCTCACGTTTTTCTTCACGGTTGCAGCCATCATATACTTTGGCAGGGAAATATACGAGCTCTTCATTATGGGCGGCGCGTCTGCCCCGGCTCAAGCCCCGAACGCAGTCGCCGACCTCGTCACCGCCAATAGCTCATCCGCGATGCAGGCGCGATACGCATACGGGAGAAAGTACCAGGGGCTCTCGGCGTACATGCGAGTCGACGCGGCCTCTGCGGGACCCCTTACGGACGCCCAGTACACCCCCCTCATCGCTCCAGTGTGGGTCGACACGTGGGTATTCGTAGACGTCATGTTCTTGCTCGCATTCGTGGGTCTCTCCAAAGACGTCGTTTCAGCAGACCTCGTTGTGGTGGTGACGAGCATCTTCCTCGCCTCACTGGTCAACTCGGCGATGATTCGGCTCATGTACGAAGGATACATCAATGAGGTCCCCGAGGCATCAGCTGCCCTGTTTGGTCAGTACAAGGTCCGCTCCGCACCTCGGTCCAGAGACCAGACCACCATTCAGTCCATCCGCGTAATGGCGATGATATCCTCCATCACAGCCCTGCTCTTCTCAGGCATGGCCTTCTGGTTGGTGGCAAAGAGGTACGGATCAGACACGCCCATGCTCTACGTGCTATTCAGCTCGCTTTTGCCTCAGCTCTTTTGGCTCATATTCGTGATCGTGATGGATTGGTCCAGCGTCATATCAGCTTCGACTTTCTTCGACGTCAACTCCATTTGCTTCGCCATTCAAGTGATCGTGCGCTTCGCATTCATGGTCAAAATGGTGGCTGACATGAATAGCAAATACAATATGACCATTGGCGATTCAGACAGCCTGAATGTACTCCTGGGCTTCGTAAACACCCCAAAGTGATTTCAAGGAATAAATAAAATACATGTTTATATGGACAACGCAAGACTGGCAAAAAATACTAACGCGACCTCGAAAGATACGCTCTGCTCGCTAGCGAAGGCGGTAGTTAACACGATAGCTAGCATGCCAGCGAGTTTCCCAGCGTTCCACCAATATTTGTTATCAGCGCCCATGAACTTGCCCCGAGCAGAGCTTCTGTCATTTAATACAATAGATAGTATTAAAAGTCTCGTCGCCAGCGCTCGGCATACTTCACCAGCATCTCGCATGTCAAATACACGTCACACCCTTTTGTGGGGCACGGCAAATCCAGAGGGCATGCAAAATTATCGGGGCATCTACCTAAACGACGAGGACATCCAAGACATGATACGACAGGTCGAATCAGCAAACTCCTCTGCAAAGAAGATCCCTGTCCACGTCGAGCACAAAGGCGTAGAAGTCGGGCACGTCGTGAGCGCGTGGAGACATGCCGGTAAGCTGGAGTGCGTTCTGGCCATTGACAACAGAGTCCTCGAGGGGTCGTTCGGCAGTGAGTTCGTGCGCTCTGGCATATGCAGAGACTTGTCACTGGGATACGACGTGAGCCTGGAACAATCCCAGGCCGGCGTGAAAGTTGGGAGGAAACATTTGAAAGAAATAAGCATAGTGAAAAGAGGTGCCCGGCCAAGCTGTCACATACACGGTGTCTCAAGCTGAGGATTTACTTCTTAAGACGTTTAAAAATTGCAGGGGGCTCGATCGCGCCACAGCGCTTCAAGGTCTTCCGAAACACCTCAGATTCCCCAGTAAAAACATCTACTGCAGAGGTGGATTGGTTGAAGTTTATTACGATTCCCCTGTAAGACTTGCGCTCGGACGCGGACAGGCTAACGACATATTTTTGAAGCTGAGCAGACGTCTTTCGCGGGGGGAGCCGGTTTGCTTTGATCTCCACTATAACGTCGTCGATGACCAAGTCAGCACGGCCCACACCGACACATTCTCCCATGAACCAGATAGGGCAGGCCACTTCAGACCTATGCGGCACGTTGGCCTTATTCAGAGCAGTGATGAGAGCTCGGTGGTACACAGCCTCTCTGTGACCTGCACCGAGGATCTTCACGACGTATTCAGCTTGTGCACGCAGAGTCTCAAAAATGCGAGTCATGGGATGGCCGAGCTCGACGAGCTTCTGTAAGGAGAAGCAGTGAAAACGTAAGAGAAGGATGCAATGAAACAGAATACTCCAAGTTAATTGCTCACTTTTTTTTAGATGGCCACACGTCTAAATTTAGTCGTGCACGGAGGCAGGGGATGCATGGTTCCGAGGTTGATTTCGCTGCAGATAAAATAATATTTATCCATACGATATTCGCCCAAGGCAACCACAGCTGGAATGGGTCTGAAAGCACTTGCTTCTTTTAATCGAAGTAATACACTAGAATCGGTATGAGATGGCAAAAGCAAGCTTATGACAGCACCAGTCGTGCGTAGTTGGACCGCCAGAATGTTTTTTCCAAGACACCGAAGAACTGAACACTCCATGACCTTTTTTACTACATTCCTCATGAAAATGACTTTTTACCAGTTGACATGACAAATGTTTTTTTTAATCACTTCCAAATAAAAGTAAAATTCTTGTGCACCAAATTGATGCCCAATATAGTAACCAACAGAATGCTCACCCACAGAGGAATATTACAGTACGAAACAAAAGGACACATGCACGCACTGACCAAAACAATTCCAAGCAAGCATGGCTGACAATACACATAAGATAGCGCAATTAAACCCAGAGAAACACACAATATTGCGGTGGCTACAACACACTGAAATGTCTCGGAAATGAACTTGCGCTTTGCACGCTGATAAAATGTAGGACGCACGTCGCTCGTGAATGGTGGATTTACATGCGCCTCATCATCATCTTTATTTGAAGTCAACCCCATCCCAAACCCGATCCCCTCGAATTGACTCAAAAGATTTACATTCTCCTCGCATTTATTCATGGAAAAACAACAACAGCCAGAGACACTCCATAGTGGAGTGCTCGACCGACATAAATAATTGCATCAGTTCCATAGCTCCATAATTCTCAGCGCAGGTTCCGCAGGCGGCAGCAAAGTCAGCTCCCATGGACTCGCAGTGACATGACGGTGCGTGACGTCTCCAGCATACAGAGTTCCTCGCGGTTTTTCTAAAACAGTCAAATATATTATGCCAGGAACAGGGTTCACAATCAATGGCACATTCAGTCTTGCACTTATCGCCCTCTGCTCAGCTTGCTCTTCTGCCAAGTCCGTATCAGGAAAGAATTCTCGCAAATTCTCCCATGCCTGGCTTCCGGGCTTGATCCATAATTGTTGCCCAGGCACGACCAAATTCTTGATCAAGTACATCACCGGAACAGCCATAAGAGCGTTCTCATCCACAAGCAAGTGGTAGCAGAATCTGTAAGGATCGTAATTGTAAAAAGTACACGATTCAGTTGATCCACCTTCCTCCATGGACTTCCTTGTGCCATCGGGCACAGGGCAGCCGAAATTGAGTCCATCCTGCAGTAGCACGAGCGCCCCGCTTCGAAATACCATTGGCATCACCAGGAAACCCCTCTCCTTCAATTCGTCCTCCCATTCATCCACGTCCAGTGTCTCTACCAAAAAGTCAGTATCTTGAAAATGGACTCCAGTCTCCGTCGCAAAAATATTTCCTTCGCTCCCATCTGAATGGCGATAAATGTGATAGTGACAGTCCGGCATCAAGCTGTACTGACACCCCATGTGAGCAGGTGGTATTTCATGATACTCACACTGTAAGAACCACGACAGCGACAGAACAGACGAGCAATGCAAATAGTCTTCAGGCATGCAGCCCTTCTCGGGGGCACAGATACTGTAATTACCCGTGAGGGCAAAATTCTGGTCATGCATGGGCCTCAGATAGTGATGACAGCGGTCCTTGGACGACAATTGAATCCACAGCGGCTCGATACTCTTCCCATGAAAACTCCTGTGGGGCATCAAATTGCCTGGAGTAGCCCCCGCTGGCGCCATATTCAAGACCATCACAGACAATACGTTGGCAGCACGATCTCTGGTCTTGCAGTGAATCCAGTCCATGCCAGCTATAGAGGCCAAAGTTAACAATGCCCACATATTGACCCCCATACCCTGAGATAAAACATTCTTGTTGTGAGACCTCCACGTAAAGCACCGCATAAATGGACCAGGAGCGTCATTCCGGTTGATACAAAGACCGCGCAGCAAGTTCTGTAGACCAAGCTTGGTCAGGTGCTTGGCAGAATCGTATATGGGTGCGCCTCCAAATATCGCCCTGATATCAATAATCATCCCCGCAACCGCCTTGACAACACTTTGAATTATACTTGGTTCATGTGACATGTGACAGTATTGCTTCAGCTCTACCCCAAACGCCATGTAAATCAAATTAGCCACTGTCTCTTCGACACTCTTGCCGTTGTCAGGATTCAAAAACCGCAAAATCGTCTTCCCGCCCAAGCTGGTATCTACGCCGCCCTCGCTGTTTCCAGGAGAAGAAATGTAACACTTGATGTTGGCATCCTTGTCAAATGGCTGATGCATATCCTCTGGACAAAAACAGTTGCATTGACTGAGCCACTCGATCCACTTTCTGATGGAATCGCATGTCCTTCTCGCAGATTTACTGGCGTCGTTTACCTGTGGTCCAAGTCATCCACCATGTCAGTGAACTACAGTGACATCAGAACTGACGCCTACCCCCGCCACGCATGCGACGGCGTCCGTAATCTCCAGTATCAGTATACCCACCACCATTCGGTGCGTAGTCACTCCCACCACTGTATCCGCGCTGTGTGTACCCCGATCTCTGGCTAGCATCCCCATTCCCCTTGTAAAATGCACCCCGATCTCCCGATGCAAAATTATAGTCTCGACCCGAGTCGTGCTGCCTGCCAGGTCCTTGCAACTGAAGACTCATCATTCGCGAATTAACAACTTCTTCACCAATTTCAGCTACTAATGCCTGAACTACGCTACGTAGTTCGTGGATGGCATTGGAATGCCGCTTCTGGTGTGTGACATTAAAAGACATCTGGTCATCGAGTCTACCCACGGCCTGATTGAAAATCATCTCGAGACGTTCTATTACATCCTTGGTCTGATCATACTTTGATTGGATATCTTTAATTTTCTCAAGCAAATCTCCCATCGTAATTGATGCTTGAGATGAGCCAGTCACTGTACACGCTGCTGTGGCATGGCCCACACCAGCAATCTGCCTTGGCCTCAAAGATTTGATGTCTGACACGACATCAGCCCATCGCTCCACTACACAATCTTCTACTGTTATGTCGTGTTGCACTTCAGATTCTTCTACTGTTATGTCATCTTGCACTTCAGATTCTAAATTCAAGTCAATCTTCTCCGCGTCACTCTCCATGGCCTTATGTTCGCAATCGTCAGCCTTATCCAAAATCTGCCCGGCAAGATCAGTGCCCTCACTAGAGTCCAATATATTCTCCTTTTCATGAATCATGTTATATTCGTCGTATTGAGCCACACTCATTACAAATATTACACAATTACTAGACAACCACAGGCTTAAATAACTCACCACAGATGACTTGAAGAAATCACATAGATCCTCAGGTGGTATGATTGGAACGTTGAATGCTTGTATAAAGCAGCCCACAATTGAAAACAATCCAGCATCCAACCCCCGCCTGAGCTCCGAGTGTAACACCGCAGCAATCTGCAACCCGATTTTCCATTAATTAAAAAAAAGAACAAAAAATCACAGTGCAATAAACGTGCATACCTCGACAATGGGTAAAGGATCGAATGCACAAGCCTGTGTAGCCGCTATACCAGCACGAGCAAAATCTTGTTCAGTGTCTACTGAAGCCATTATAGACTGAATCCACACACCCCACGCAATATGCCTGGATTCATATCCTTGCTGTACACCCCCCAAAATAGATCATTTCACAATATTTATCACCCACAAAAGCGTCACATACCTTAATTCGACCAAAATTGGTCATAACTCGTGGTGAAAAGAGACAGTACAGATGTTTCAGTGCAAACCCAATCCAATCTAAATGACAATTGGAAACATAATTGATGTCATACGGAAACAATCCTGCGTTATGAGGCTTGGCGACGTACGTCCGCGCAAATACATGAGAAAAGAAAATGTGCTTCAATAGCCTCAGCTTGGTCTCAGCATCATGTCTCATCTCTGGGCGCCCCTCACCACTGCTCAACAAAAAAAATAAACAAATATGAGCGAAACGTTCGATACAAAACTTTGATAAAACATAAAATAATATAGATTTACTCACAACTCAGTGTCTTCACCAAAGAACGAAACATCTCCGGCTGTCAATTTGGTGTACGATGGACATCCCGGATCGCAACAGTGCATGACCACGTACAGGGTTTGCGGGACATCACCCGGTGGCGGCAGCTCATTTGAAGCAATCATCGTGAAATGAACAAAACATATTACAAATTTTTCGTAGCTCAAACGCTCGCCAGTCTTCTTGGGATCAGCAGTGCTGGATATCTTACTGTACAAGCTGGACATGTCTCGCGGTACACCACAGAGAATAAATATTTCGTACGGAGTTACCTTCTTGCGATTTTCGGTGAACGTGAACGGTACATTTCGGTTATCCGGCGACGGCGTGGATACAATCTGGTCATCCAAACGAATCAAACAAGTTTGGGCCTCGAGACCACCGCCAGTGTTGCGACTCCAGGTATGCAGCCGTAATTTATTCACATGCTCTAATATCATAAACAGCTTGCCCAGTTCCTCGAAATATCGATTGATAGCAGCCTGGGTCATACCAGCCCCCGAAGAATTGGGCTTCCTCCAGTCCATCTGCATTTCCTTGTTTTCAACAGCAACATTGAAGTGCCCCACGCCACTGGCGATCATCACACTCTGAAAAAATGCAATAAAACTATGACTGTGCGACCCGACATGCCAATGCAGAGAAGACAAGAGAGTCTCCACATATAACTCCAAGTTCAAACAATTAAGCCTCATGTCCTTGTTCAACTCCGAAATGCTGTGCATCAAAAAATAGGAATGCTTCAAATAACTGTGATGCCTCAATTTGGGAGGGAGCTTGTGCATCGTCAGGTTCCTGAAGTACTCCTTGAGATTAACGTGATGCAGGTCGGTCTTGTGAACATTATCCATCATAAACATGCACTGCTTGAAAAACTTGCTGGAATAACCGTCGGTCCGCGCGATATTTTCATGTTGCCTCATGCAATTCTTGAAGTGCTCTGACAACTGATACATCGCATCATCTACCGACATCTGACCAGATTTACGTGCTCTGGACAGCATGGTGCTCAACGAGATGTACCATTTTAACAAGACTTTATCGCCAAGATCCTCAATGTTGGGCTCAGGTCCATAGTACTTTACAAAAACCTTGAGTGGCGTAGCCTCCTCGTGGCTCTTCATAAAGTCTTCATCTATTTGATTGTGTGCATGCCCTGCCCTGGGGTCATATGTCATGAACCTTCTCATCATGTTACTCGCCAGCTGAGGAAACGGCGTACCAAGATTCATCACAAAAGCATCCTTGCTACTAAAGTCCCCCTGTTTCATCACATTAAACTCCATCATCATAGGCCAGCGAAAATGACCAAATCGCTGATACTTGTACTTTGTAGAAAACTCATCAGACTTCTCCATAGCTTTCAACGGCCACGCCCCCACGCTGTCCAACTTAAAGCGCATGCTCTCTTGATCTTTTCCAGCAGCACCAGACACAGCTGCCTTGCAAAACGTTTGTAGCTCCTCGTATACAGTGGTTTGTACATTGACAGTCTTGTGGTAGTAATTGACATAATTATCATCGATTCCGCCATTCGCAAAACTCAATTTAGGGCACCCCAAGATCCGAATGTCTGTGGCACTGGGAAATTCACGCAGAATGTTTATATTGATCCTGTAGGGTATGTTCAACATTGACGTTAACGTAAAAAAGCCCATGGTACCACCAGGATTGGTCCTATACGCCATCGGATCACCACTCAAGTTACAATTATGATTGGCCTCATACATCATGATATGCTTCCAGCACGCACACAACTCCTTCCACACCTCCTTCATCTGTGGATTCCTCGGTGGATTCAGAAAAATGTCCTTGATGTAGTCGTGCAAATTGAAATTCTTAGCGGGAGTCACCACCACCATATAAAACAGTCTTTGGACGTTTTGCCCATCTACTTGAAAAAACACCCCAGTGACAGCTAATTTAACAGTGAATGGCTTTCTCTCCTCACGTAAATCACACGACGACTGCGTCACCCTCTCATAGAAGATATCAGACGCATCAAACGCCTTGGAACGATCATCAGTGTCCATGTGATCTGGTCCATTCACATCCATCATCGTCTCAAAGATACCGGAAACCACCTTGGGATTATCCTTGCTATGCTCGTAGGATAAGCCCTGATCAGTCTGAACAACAAAATTGGACAACCCGCGCTGTTGAATAAAATACTCCAGCATGTGAAAAAAGTACAGCACATTTTCAGCATGTGGCGACAGTGTCATCCCATTGGACGGGGAAAGAAAATAGATGTAAGCGCCTTCAAATGGTTGCAAATAATTACGAGTATCATCGTGGCGTATCAACCACATTGTCTTGCTCACTGCATCCATAGTGACAGTATCAAGGGACGGACAAAGTAAATTCATATTTTCATCATATAAGTCCAGGGGTAGACAAAAATCGTGATGAATATCCTCATTCCTCAATAATGGTGGCACCTGTGCAAACCCATTCTTCAAATATGTTGGGCATAAGTGATCGTCATCGTCTTGCTGATTTTGGATGTCATCCGTTGGTGACGGCGATCGCTGACTTTGAGATACCCGTAGACAGTTGCTGCGTTCACCCGCCGACGCCTCGTCTTCTTCCATGATCCCATCACCAAGCAAGACATCTATCAGCGAATCTGGATCTGAAGCATTGCCCTCGCTAACGGAAGGACCCCCAGCATGCGATTCACTATCGCTGGACTCATCGTCGCTTTCCATTTGCTTGTATTTACCCAGTTATAGCCAATAAAAGTATAGAAATTAGATAAGATATCCTTGTTGTATGTATGATTTGGTCGGATTTGAGCTTTAAGTATGTGATGCAATTACCAGGACATATAAATCTCAATTTTGTACTGAATTAATTTTTTTTGAATTGAATAAAAAAATATTCAATAAATTTTTTTTGAAAAAAAAATTAATTCAATAAAATTTAATTGGAATTGGATTAAAAAATATTGAAAAAAAATTAAATAATTTAATTTTTTGATTCAAAGAATATCATCATTACTTGATTTTAATATTTAAAAAAATATCAGACTGTGAATGCAGCTTCGAGTCTTTTTTTATTGTTTTGTTATCATCTGAAGGTATTAAAGAATTGTATGTCATGAATATCAAATAAAAAGCAATGAAAACTACCCAGCACATGAAATAATCCACAATATTCATTATGATACTTATCAATTTTCAAATCTATTTTGAATGATTAAATATTACGGATCTCCAAATCAATTCCATAATAGGCTGGATAATTACTCCTACAGTGGCAAGTAGCACAAAAAATAATGCCAACAAAATATTAAGAATAATGATAACAGGTATTACCCGCTTGAATGTAATCAAGGCACACATTCTATGCGCATCTTGGTGTTGACCCAGAGTGTTTGCATGCATGTCAGAGAATCTGAGATAGAAGACCCCCCAGAGCAAAGTGTTGTTCATTCCATTGCAGAATCCCAATTCACAGTACAGATAAACCAGAGAATCTTCCCAAGTCTGAAACTGCAACTCTTCACACTTTCTTAATTGCGTTGTGTTTGTGACGAGATATTGAGGCAAAGATATAGTCATGGGAAATACCAATTTTAAACTTTCGATGACGTCGTCCAGAAGGCAAGTGGGTAACATGGGCAAACACTTGGGAGAGACACCAGTACTATACCACAATGTGAGTAGGGGTATTAAAGTAAACAAAATCATGGTGACACCACCACAACCTATATAACTGAGTATGATTGACATGAAAAACACAACAATACATATGAAAAGAAAGCTAGGCAGTAGATCATTTCTACTGTTGTTACAGAACATGACTTCCTCAAACTTGCAATAAAGGAGAGAATCCACAGCGTACGTAGCAGTCCACTTGTTGTGCCTGAAACAATCTGACTTGTTGCACGGATCACTCAAGAAAGTGACAACGTCATTAACTTTTACACCTGTAATTTGCAGGAAATAGTAAAGCAATGGGTCATCCTCGTCGACATCATCCGTGTAATTCCCCTGTTTAACCCAAGACGATGGCCAGACATCTCTCAGAGAGGACTTGTGTTGCCTGTACTTGTTCATGTCACTGACGTGCTTGTAGTACAGCCCAAGCACAGCAAAAACATATTTGAAATTAGACACTGCAGCGTCTGCGACAGGACACTCTCCGGATTTATTCTTGAAGTGCATGTAAAATACATCGGAGTTCCACAATTGTGAAGCAGAGATTATATTGTTTTCAAACTCATTACCGTCTGAGATTGCCTGAGTGGCCATAGAGTAGTATGGTAGAACCTTGACTGACTGTTCGACCTCGTCCCATACCTGCATCAACTTGCGACCTCTGCGCCTTGAAATCGGCTCTAATATCACGTCCTTTGAGGTTTCGACTATGTCCTGTTTGTCAAGGCTACTGCTTCTGTTCATTATGTATTTTGTCAGGTTCCATACTCTCTTGGTTAGATTCGAGATGGTAGCACCGAATTCAGGGTCATGGGACGCAATGAGTGCAGCCCGTACAGGCTTGAACCAAGACGAGTACATGCACGCGTAGAGGATGACCCATGGCTTTTGGTATAACTCAGTGAGAACTCCCTTTTGCCCCAGGCTTGACGCAAAGTCACTGGCAGATAATAAAAAGGTGTCGGCATTTCTCAATGCCATCAAGTTGTTTTCCTTGATCAGCTGTCTAGCCACTGTTCGCCAATACACACAAGTATGCAGGGTAAATTCGTCGACTGGGCCCAGAACTCTCCCAGTAGAGTACAGATGAGCCAGTGTGGAGCATGGCGCGGACGTGTGATTCCATGCAGACTCGGTTACCATCGCATGAATGACGTCTGCAGTAACGTCGTCAGCTGGGTCGTCTGGCCCAAAGACACTTGGTAATTGTATTCTCGTGGTTTCCGGCTCGACTGAGAGCAGTCGACGGGAACTGTACGCGACCTGAGACACTTTCATCTTTCGACTCACAGGCATTCGAATGAGATTACCAGACTCGCTCATGACTTCCGCGCAAATCGCCCCTATCGTGTTGATGCACCTCACCAAGGATATCTCAGACCATGAGAAAATATTCCCAGGATCTTGCGTGAAACCACAGAGGCGCGCTGGATTGGGATTTACAGTCGCGCCAATCGACTCGCTGCACAAGTCAATCTTGACATCCGCGTTGCTGAGACAAGTGCACTGCCCGTAGTTTTGATTGCCACCCATGAGACAAATGGAAGACGTAGAACATTCGGAACAGCTGCTTAGCGCGCCAAAGCTCACATCATCCAAACTCGTCAGCAAAGAACAGCTAGCGGATGGCCCGCACTCACGCTGAGCCACACACCTGTCTACTGCCACTGACTGTATTCCACACTGGCATCTCTGTATCATGGTGTTACACCCGAATTGTCGTATTTGGTTTAGCGAGGGAACTGGACAGAAAGAGCAAAGCCGAGCCCCTGCGTCAGAATCACAGTTGAGCGGGTCGGCACAACAAGTGCTCGTGGGCGTGCAAGCATACAAGTTGCTTATACCCACATCTCGCTCTTGAGCTTCAGCCCAACACGTGCTTGCGCGGGGGGCCATGGCGTACACGTCGTCTTTGGAAGGTCCAGTAAAATTCAGGGCTGTGCACTGCAGCGGCATGACGTCCTTGTCTATTTCAAAGCACAAGAAGTCTCTGTTGAAGAAGTCAAGAAAATTATCGATGGACGAGTAGAAGTCGTCAAAGTCGAACAAAGTGAAAGACTTTGGAAAATTCTTCAGTGCCTCTTTCATTTGCTGTGCAGTGTCGATTTGATCTGAGATTTCCCATAGCATCAAAGCACCTTCTGCTACGTCACCCACGTACGGCAAAACGCCGGCTATCTGTGCAGCCGATTTCATTGTCTTTTTCTGCATTCTGCCCAATCTCCCCTGCGCAGTGCTCTGCATAATTTTGTTGTCTGGCCGCCGTTCTGCATTTTTCATGGCATCGTCAAGTGGTTTCGATTGCTCTGGATTGACCAAGCCACTTTTGACGCGCTTGTCGTATGCCTGCTGCTTCTCACGATATTTAGAGCTCTGGAAGTAATCCTTGTAACCGAACGAGTACAGATCCAGCATAGCATCTGGAATGTAATTATTGAGTATCACCGCAAAAATGTCATTCACCACAGTGAATCCCACATCCATCCACCCGCCAATGGACCGCAAAGCAGACAGAAACACTGGAAATTTTCTTACAATGAGGGAACACCAGACATTGGCAGTGTAATTATAGGCGTAATTCACAGTGTCGCACGCTTTCATCACATTCTTTTGCATCCAAGGCCCAAGCACACCGGTGCTGAAAAGCATGTCAAAGATCAGGTCTGAACCAGCATCAGTAATCACTGCACTCTCCTGTTTGAACTGCGCCCAAGCTAACACCACCCTACTCGTGGCCACTTCTTTGGCAGAACTTGACATCATGAGGACCAAATTGAAGAGCAAGTCGATTACAGTTCCTGTAATCTTGCAGACAGGAAAAATCAAGGACCGCATCTGCAACAAAATATCCCTGAATGTCATCACTGGCACGGCAGAGCAATCTCTCAAGAAAAAAGAGTTGTTTTTGCGAAGTGAGATCATCTCATCCTCCAAACCACACACACACGGTTGGTCTGCAGTGCACCCATCGACGCGCATGTAGTATTCCTTCACAGTTTGATGGACGAACGCACGATTTGAAGTTTCCCACGTGGAAGGATTGTATACAAATTCTTGCAAGGAGCACTCCGATCCACCTCGGAGTATGCAATTAGCAGACGCAATGATGCTCTGAGCCTCCCGAATGGACTCGCATAAAGCAGTCAGGCGCGAATCAATGTTGCACACGTCCGTCATGGCAAACGGATCTGGCTGTCCTTTCAACGAACTTACAATCGTTGCATGACACGAGCCGACTTTGTCTGCTCTCCACCTTGCCTTTGAAATGGATCCATTGCAACCCCTGCCAGATCTCAGGGATTCCTTTGTGGGGCAATGCACCCAGGGTCGCTGCCAGAGATTGTCATCCGTAACGTAATTGCCATTCGCAGGCTTCAGAGAGGCAGCTGCACTCTCCGTTTCATCATCAGACGTAGGCAAATCCACAAAGAGCGTCTTGGGATCGGACAGGAGGGCAGTCAAAAATTTTCCTTTTACCCAGGTACTGTGATTGAGGAGTGCACTGCAGTTGCTCACGTTTCTGCATATAACACCTCGAAGCTCTGCAGACAGAATCCGTTCAACAGATCGCCTGTATGGCACGCCAAAGCTTGTCTCGGGCTGCATTTTCGATCCAGCACGCGTGTAGAACTGCGGAGGGGGGGTGCATGCGTCGCACCGCTTTCGTGTAAATCTCGAGTTTTGGTACGCTGTCACGGGGGTGGCGGAAATGGGTCTCAGAACATCCCAGTTTTTGTTGTCGTCGCACTTGAGCTGTGAAGTAGTTTTGTACTTTTTTACCCTGACACACCTTGCACTTGACGGCGCCATGCGCTGCACCCTTCCGGTGTGGCACACTCCCTCTTGCAAAGTGGTCACCCCTGATGTTTTGAGCACATTTCTGCTGACAAAAACGTATGAGAAGTCGGCCATTCGGTCTAAAACATGACACATCCTATTTTCAACGTCCGAGGCGCCGTCCCACATAGTATTATTCACATCATCGTGACGAACTGTAGCACCATCTCGCAGTGTGCCATTCAAGAAGGGCCAGTCTACCTGCGTAGTGCAGATCTTTTCTCCGTATTGCATGTTTCGGGGCTTGAACGTGTGAGACCACCCCCAATTGAGCCCCTGCACGGACTTGAGTGTGTTGAAAAGGGAACAGTTGTGCTGGTAATCCACGTTGATAGGCACTCCACACATGTCTGGCCACGTCTCTTCTGCCACGGGACAAAAACAAAATCCATTCGTGGTCTTGTACCTCCCAAAGTGAGCATCTCCACTCTGTCTTCGCTGAGTGGGGTGTGCGAAAAGACCACCTATTACATCACCGAACATAGCCCGTGATCGCCTAGCGCTTGGCAAGTGCGGCTTGAAATTCTTGACACCCCCAGTGTAAAACGCCCGGCGGCGCAGGGGGCAGTCCCATGCAAATGAGTGCTGCCCAGTGTCGTCTACACCCACCACATAATCCACATTGTTCAGATTCTGCTTGTACGCTTGGTCGTCATTCGTCATCTCTGAAAGCCACCCAGACACCCATGTCACCACATCCGATGTATCCCATGAGTTCATCATGGTTTTGTCCATCACACCTTTCAACGGCATGCGCCACACGACCATGCTCCCATCAGAGATGCGCAACCCCAAGTGATGGCCGCCAATGTGCTTGGTATCGAACTTGAGAAAGCCGTACTCAGAGGACTCCCGGCGCAATAAGGCGTTCCCGAATAAAAGTGTGTAATCCCAAGGCATTTTGGAGAAGTTGTGGAGTGTGAACAGATTCCCATTGATGCTGTAATCTTCCATGGGATACCCATCAGACCCACCCACCATGCCTTGTGTATGTCTGCAAATCGAATCTTCATTGAGACTGTGCCGGCACAGATTGTAGAGTAGCTTCGAATTTACGTTCAAATTCCTGGTTTTCTCATTATTCCGCAGTATACACTCGTTGTTGTTGGGCATATATTTGTAGTAATCCACGGTGCTCGTGCTGAGGCCCTTCTCGGGTGGGCATTCTTTCTCGTAATAACAATAAGAGTCAATCTTCTCCGTGTTGCCGTTTTGTGCATCCATTTGTTCTACATCACACCTGTCAAAAGGATTCCACCCCCCACTCATCCATGGAGTGATCGTAGTCCGATTGCCCAGAGCCCCTACTGCATCAAAATAGCACATCCTATCTTCGCGATTCGCGGCAGACGCAGAGCACACCTCCGAGGAATCAAACAGTCTCTTCAAAAACTGTTTGGACACATCTCGACTAGTGGACGCAAAACTGAATATGGCCCCACTGGTCATCATTTGCTTTGATACCCGCCAATTTAGCTGTGATCTGTAGGGCACCACCACACCGCCGTTGGTCGTGTACTCGTTCTGTACGTGCTGCTTGAGAGCCAAAAAATTGGGGTCATTGCACTTGTTGTAGTCCACTTGTTGATTCCCAGCAACACACATGACAGGAGTTCGAACATCGGGATTGATGTTATTGGCGTAGTCAGCCACACCTTGTAGATTGAATGTGAAATTACCAAAAAATTGCTGCTTTTCGTCGCTGTAAAACTTTAACTCATTCATGGAAAATGACCTCAGAGATCCATTGACCACATGATCGCCTATCACACGATCGTAACGCTTTTTTACTTCGCTGTACAGGACATTCACGTAATTGTCAAACTGATTGTCGACATTGCCAGTACCCCCAGACAGGGTGACAGTAATTCCAGCCAAGTACAAATCAGGATAAGAACAGTTGAACTGACCTTGCGCATAGACAGGACACGTCTGCACTGTGGAATTGAGCCCGCTAGCGAGGTCAGTATCTTCGCCAGACAAGAGCTTTCCCGAAAAATCTTGATAGACGTTCTGCAGTTGACTCGACTCACACTCTTGTATATTCTCTTTCAATTTCACGTCTTGTTCGTTGGGGAGTACACCCATCAGTTGTTTCCACTCGTTCCTAATCATAGAAAACACAGATGAATTAGTCAAGGGCATGTCGTAATTGAGAGAGATGGGGGTATTTTGAATGTTCAGCAGAGAAATCTCCGCAGCCTTGGTCAAGACATCAGTTCCGTAACGCTGTATCAGGCCAGTCAATAGCTTGTTTGAAGTTATGTGGTTATTTTGTTGAGTGACATTGGCCCCCATCTTTGTCAGCGCATTGATCACGTTGCGAACTGTGTACTGCGTATTGTATCTCTGATTCATAATTTGTACGTATTTTGAAATCAGATTGCTCGTGCAGCGACTTCTCACAAAACTCTCAATTAATTTGCGCTTGACGTCACTGGTCGCCGGAAGATCCCACAGTATCTCTGTGTGGCACCGAGGGTAGGTGAGATCCACACCCGACGCCTTGAACAATTCGCTCCTGACCTCTTCAACCGCCAAGTTCCAACAGCGTAAAATGATATCTTTCTGCCTCATCCGTTCGTTATTCACAGATGCCCAAGTATACCCACCTCTGACATTGAAAATAAAGCTTGAAAAGTCAGTGTACTTGCCGTCTTGTGGCTTCACGTAAGTTGACAACTCGTTCTTGGCCTCGTAAAAGGTACAGGCGTATATTTTCTTTTCGAAATTGTTTGCCACCACCACACCACTGCCGATGTTACACTGGTAGAACCATGCAAAGGGTATCTCATAAAGACTGAATGCAGAGGCGTAATATAGGCCCTTGGAGTCGAAGGGGCTTTGAGATATCTTATTGTATATGCTTGAAACACAATTGACTAAATTTAAATGTGCCTCCAAATTTTGTGGCTGCTCGAAAATGTTGAAAAACGCATTCAGTGCAGGTACATTCACGTCTTGTATAACAGAATACTGTGGAGTGTATTCTCGCCGAACATCGTCACACCGAGCAGGTATGCTGCCAGGCTTCAAGGAAGTGGCACAAATGTCACTGACACTCTTCTGCGCGCTGTTACAAAAAATGTAATATAAGGGGAATGCTTTCTCGTCGATCACACAAAGCTTCTTTGTTGTGTCGTAAAACCCGATCACTCCACACCGAAATTGATCGTTTGCATCGTACATTGAACCATCCATCAAACTTCTGTTGGCCCGCCCGACACCATCGGAGAGCATGCTCAGCTTGCCATTTTTTGTGAATGGCCCCACAAAACACTGCCTGACAGACATGCAGTTGTCTATTTTGTCATACTTTGACACACCCAAAAAACCACTACTGACGTCTTGTCTGGCAGGCATGCGGCGTAAAGGGATCGATTTTTTGCTTTCATCATAAACTTTCCATAGTACGTCTCTCGTAAACATTTGTAGCAACACACCGTCTGGCCTGAGCAACATCATGCGAGATTCTTGAGGTACGCAGGATTTCATTTCAACCTCATTGATTTTGAACCGCTCGTAATCCCTGTCGCATGTAGTGGGTATCATCTTCATTCGCGTAGGAGCAGCGTCACTGGAGTTCCACCACCTGTTATTCACCAATTGATTGGAGAAGACGTAGTATGGGCAGGTGTTGGCATTCAATACGCAAGTGTTATCATCCCTTACCGTACAATTGCAATTGTCCATGGTGTAAAGATATTCTCGCCAGTGTCTGTACGAACACATACCATGCGCTTCCAAGAAATCGGGCACGTACCCCCAGTGGGAGGCCCCAATCATACTGTAAGCCTCACCTGCACATTCGGTCGTGTGAGCTCGGAAACTTGTGTCATTCCCCAACTGATTTTCGACGCTTATGACAGGGTCGACGCATTGGCCAAGACCCGTGCACATCTTCTCGCCAGGACAATCGGAATGACGCGTGCATTGCACACTAAGATGCTGGCACACGCCAGAGCTCAGACAGGCATACCCCAGTGGACAGCGCCAATTCGATTCAGAGCAATTGGGAATGGAGACATCCTGGCAGCCGTCGCCCCATCCTTCGATGTTCATACGATGCTGAGGCCCGATCACGAGCAGCTTATCGTTGTTCTCGGGATAAAACAAGGCTGTCTTGGTCGGCAAATTGGGGATCGTACCCACAGAATTGAATGAAGCATCGTAATACTCGTAAAATGAATTGTCTCCCCATGGGATGTCTTTACTCGAATCGCTGCATCGAGCCGTACCCATGTCGTTCTTTAAAAATATACCGCGCGGCACATGCACATCAACGTCCTCGCCACTCGACACGCGGGTGCACACTCTCATCGTATTTGTTTCGTACATGTCAAAGCCAAAAGTAGTCCCCCGACAGAGCCCACCTGCTCCAAAATTAGAGTCAATCCACCCACTGTTGCGACTCTGATCTTCCATGTACCGCATGATGGGTACACCAGCCACCTCGTCCTGCACGAATACATTGTCAAAACTTCGAAAGCCAGTATCGTCAGCGTCACAGGGTACAGTCACGTGATAACCCACGGGGTACTCGAAATCTTCAGGCCAATAATCCGAAACCATGTCACAAAAGACAGACGTCTCGTTCATAAAGCCCTCGGCAGTGGACCAGTGCTCGTGGTGCATCACATTTCCCACAGATTGTCCATCTGACAGCACGCTCGCTTGAAACACGTCGAATTTCAGAAAGTTCACTGGATCTCGCAACCACGAATTCCAGATCAATGCGTCCTCGTCTTCCATATCTTCATCCCACCAACCCAGTTCCACAGACTGGACCACGTTCCTAGGATCAAATTTCATTAAACAATTCGAGTTGGGTAATTCCATAAAATCTACGTCTACAGTCGCGTTCAGCGAGGCACACCACTGCGGCTTACACACGCATGGATCGTAGAAGAAATCGTCTATTCTGACGAGACAATCTGGGGTCACGTAGACATGTTTCGAAGAATTTTTTACGTACCTCCAGGGGTGCAAGCACGTGTAAGTTTGAAAACCGCCATCCCTGTAGAGGTCAAGACCATTGCACATAGCAACCAACTGCACCTGCGTGCCGCACTTTTTTCGCCAGGACACCACAACATCCTTTTGCTTCACAATATCCTGCATGCTGACAGCCCCATGGAGCTCGTATGTGTGCAGCAAAGCCAATTCAATAGCATATCTCAAACAATACGACCCCACACCGGATTCACGCACCCCCTGAGCCATCGGAAACAAGCCATCCACAAAATCTTCCATGAGTGACTTTTCTTTGGTTGTGTATTGGTCACAACCATACAATACTGCACTCTCTGGACTGTGTACCCGCTCGTCGTCTCTGAGATTATTTTTCAAAATGTAGTTCAAATCTGCCGTGAAATTAGCTTCAAAACCTAAATCTGCCACCTGCGTGTGAGGTAGATTTCCAATTTTTACACCCCCCGGACCGTGTCTCAATAAGAAATCCCCAGAGGTCGTCAGATTGACACTGCCCCGCAACCATTCTTCATTTCCCTCCCTGTCTAAGAACCCAAGGTGCTCCGTCAGTCCCATTTGCCCTCCCATCCACTCACTTCCCAACACAGCAGCGTCATAAGCCAACGCGGGTATGGGCTTGATCGATGATCCATTAAAAACAGTAATGCCATTGACAACATAATCGGAAAAGTGCACAGACCCCCGCGCCTGACGTGCGTCCAATCCAGGAGAACCACTGCACATACGCGACGGAGAGGGGTGATGCCGTGGATGATAGTGTCTGAATAGGGGACTATCTTGAAACGCGCGTTGCACTAACTGTTTCACGTGTTCGGCTATCACCTCCACACTTCCACCAGAAAATGTTGGCACACCACCAATTAGAGACCCGTCATCGTTTGTGGGCAGCGTAAACATAACCTGTTTGAGCGCAGAGTGACAAACGTGCCACAGACTGTGACTCGCAAAGGTGGTAGGAGGATTGAAGGCCTCGGACGTACTGTAAGCCTGAGTAGGTTTTGCTGGGTGGTATGACGCTTGTGAGCGCACATGGTGAGAACCCGGAGACGTAGTCCAGTTATACTTTGCAAGCTCGTCGCTCTTCAAAAAACTTATCCAAGGCTCCGCAGTGCGCATGGACGCATTGAAAAACACACCAACGCGCTCTCGCAATGCACTGATCATCTCTCGAGTAGAAATCTGCAGAGACAAATCACGTATGTGGCTTGGCAGATTGCTGCCATCACAATTGTTACTCTGGTTGGAAACATTGCAATAAAATGCAGTTACATCACTCCACAGCACAGTCTGATTTCGTATCCATTCCCTGATGATGGACTGAATCAAGTCAGCACCACCCTGTCCTATCTCCAAATACTGCTTCACAAAATCTTTTACCATGGCCCGTCGCGTAGGACTACCACAGGTGAAAGGCAGCTCCGACTCTGAGTTGCACGTGTCAACATCCAACTTCCGTGTCTTCCCCCTACGATCGTCTCTGGACCAGTAAGGTCCAACCAGGCAATCGGGTCTCTCCGATTCGTCACAAAACGGCACAGGCCAGTAGTCCATCCTCGCGTAGGGTCCCAGAAAAACGCAATCCAGCAACTGGTGAATCACGTCGCCCTCGGCGGAGAAAACAGCAGATTGCAGGTCTTTGTTTTCATAATTGGACAAAGCAGCCAGTCTGGCCATGACCATCTCGCTCGCACGCTGCATTTTATCAGTCACTGCGTCTCTCAGATGAGAGTCATTACGAGTTTGTATCACGTGCCGCGCCGCCACCGGTACAGCATTGGCAGATGCAGGCGACCACACGTAGCCACTGAGATCACAGACCCCTTCCAATCCGTAGCCGCCTATGCAGTTTTGAAATTTTTCTCGACGATCCTGACTTACTGACTTATTCGAAGCAGGTCCAGAAAAAACCAGGCACGCATCCAGCAAGTTACTCGGAACGGAGTCATTCAAGATCGTGTAAGACCAGTACGAGTCGTCGAATCCCCTAGCGTTCAAGAAGTCGTCCAAGCATGCCCCATTTGTGGCCCCACGCTCCATACTGTCCACCAGACACTGGCCTACACCGTCATTGACGTCGCCAGGCTGCACATTCATGCTGCCTTTGATTTCGCGTTCCAGTACGAGTCGCTCGTATCGAACGTAGGCAGCAGAATCCCACTGCTTGTTGACAAAATTTTGACGACAGCGCGTCAGCACACTGAACATGGATACCCCCTGCCTTTCAAAAACTTCATTGTTAGGCATGGCAGCATTACTAGAGACGCTCGCAGCCTTCACGTACTGATCCAATTTATCCCCTACAATATTCTGCAGTTGCTCGTACGTGTAAGGATTCCACACATATTGCATGCGATTATTCGCATTCGGCAGAGAAAGCGCCCCAGTACACCAATACGCAAAGTCTGCCAGGCCTTCTCGCCTGCGCACCGAGTCGATGGACACACCCGTGTCGCCGCAAGCGCATCGCACTGTGCTGTGCAGCGTCACGTCTGGTAAAACGCAGTGCTTCACGTCTGTAGTCTGTAAAACGTCGGCGAATTTGCTGACCACGCCAATCAAGTAAGTAAGCCCTCCATCGACAACATGCATGAAAGGTTCCAACCGCTTCATCGCCTTGTTGCCAGCCGAAAAAGACAGAACATTGCTGTTCTGAGCCGTATTTCGTTTGTCTTCAGTTGCGTCACCTGTCTGAAGAGCACCGACCTCCGCACTCTTGGTAAGACACTGGCCACTGATGGCATCCGTAGATGAGAATTTGGCAGACTGGATGCTTACTTCGAATCCTCGTTTGCCAATGACCGCCAGCGTGCCGCTCACTTGACACATCATTATTTTGTGACCCACCGACAAAATGTACACAGGGGCAAGCGCGATCTGATTCAAAAAATCAGTGACCGCAGCAGTGGACATGCTTAGCATCGTGTTGACAGAGCTGTCCAAATGACTCGCACGATCTAACCAGCCCAATATGGACTGGGCCTTTTGCAGCGCACTATTGACAGTGGATGTCAAAACAGATATGAGCTCCACACTCACATCCTTTGCAGCACACATGTTGCCCATAAAGGCGTCATCAGGAAAGTTTACCTCAACACCAGGGAGGTTCATAACCACATTCAATTGCAACAATATCATGTAGACGTCAATGAACACCAACCACGCGCCTTGCACACTCTCGATGCCCACATTTCCTAGAGATTTTAACATACCTCCGACTCCACACAGAGGTCTTTTTAGATTTACTGGCGTACCAATGCAACGAAACACAGCACAACTCTGATACGCTGAGCACAGAGATCTGAGCTTTGAATTTCCACAGCCACGGCAATCCAATCCGTCGCAGCTCGTCTGAACAGTGACGCTTGCGGTCACCACCTGTGAATTGGACACAGCAGCACTTAACAAATTCAAATCTCTACCAGTCAATCGGAGCTGTCTCAGCCAATCATATACAGCACCTGTCGTCGAGTAGACAGTAAAAAGATTCATATCAGGATCCTCGCGCAACCGCTTGCTGAGAATCAAGTCTCTTGGAAGCAAAGTGGCCCTCGCCACCAGAGACGCACTCACGGAAAATGGCTCTACAGAAACGACGTCAAATGTATTGTTTGTCCATTGAAAAGTAACTCGGCGAATGCCATTCGACTGCACCAAGGGCCAGAACAGCAGCCTAGCTTGATTCGTGTCTCCCTTCATGCTATACTCAGAAACAGTGTAGCCTTTCCACAGACTCTTCAAGGCAGGTCTAACCACAAAAGGAAATTGATCAGCCGCGTTCTGGACCATGTCTTGCACTTTACTGGGCTCCAGCCAGATCGTCGCCACGTCTCTCTGAAATTCGCCGTCTACCACAGAGCGCACTGCCAAATTCACCAGCAGCTTGTCCTGAATCGCCATAAAATCTAAAACCTGCATTGGATAAAACCCGTACAGCGGCAGAGACAAAATGTAATCTTTGTGCAAGACCACTCGAGGCACACCAGATCGTTGAACCAGCAAAATACTCGATTCCAAGAGTACCGCCGCAGAAGAACCGTCCACGTTCAAAAACGAAACCTGCCTGATGAAAGTCGATTCGACGTGACCGACCCAATTGACTCCATCGACTTCCGAGGCATACACGGACGCAGCGGGGCTCTTGGGGATGCAGTAAAACACTACCGAGACGTCCTGTTTACTCAGAGCAGCCACGGCCATGCATTCATCCAGAATTTCTCTGCACACCCACGCTCCACACAGATCAGGATTCGTCATGGCCATGATTTTACCCGGGGCAATGATGTCAGACACCACCTCGGGAAAAAACCAGCTGTCTATCTGCTGATTTTTTACGATCAGGCCAGTGCGAGTCTCGTTGTTTACCTGCGAATCACTCAACGCAGCCTGCAGCGCATCCCAATTGCCTGAGCATTTCGCCTTGCAAGACGTGGTCATCCCACATCCTTGAAAGTAATCGACGGGTTCTGGCATTATCACCACCACCTGTGGATTGCTGTCGAAATTTTTGCACTGACCTGCGTCTGCATCGTACCCAATCAGCATGTAATCGACCAGATCACCTAGAGCGTCAAGCGATGACATCACAGAAGCAAAGTACGGTCGCATCGTCTGCTCCATGGAGCTTCTGGTGTGCGCAATCATGGAGGGACACAGCAGTGCATCACCGCCGACAAGCCCGTCCGCAGCTGCTATCATGCCGAACAAAATGGGCTGCATGGTCTGTGGAGCACGAGGAACACAGTTGTCTCTCGCGTACTTCGCGACCTTCCTGCCAGCAGAGTCTTTGCACACGCACTTCAGCACTGGTGCGTCGACGAATAGTCTCAGAAATATATCCATCATACCGTCTAGCAGCAAGGCGGAACTCAAGCACGAGTGGTGCATTACTCGACCTAGGGGATTAGCACCGCCTGCCATGACTTCCAATCCCAAGCAAGCACTCCTCGATCGGTCTGTAACAGCAGACTTGAAAAGCGGCCTCTCGTCGTAGAGTGTGCCCACCATTTTACTCCAAAGTCCATTGAGGCTCAGCGCTCCGCCTTGCAGTACCTGCTGAACCACGCCTGTACTAACTACCACAAAAAATCGACAGGAGTATCTCGCCCAGGAGCTTGCAGCCCCCATGATTTTGGCTGCTCCGGCCACAGCTCCAGGTTGCTTAGCCAAGGCAAAGACGCCAGACAGCTGCTCTGGAAGGGGGGTGTTCAACAGAGACATGACTCCACCTCTGAGCTGTGTGATGTCGACTGTACCTCGCCCATAAGCACCAAATCCACGCAGCACATCAGAGACAGGAGAGTAGGACACCATTCTGCCCTGCTCAAGTTGCTCAGCAATCCACGCTGGAATACCCCAGAAGATGGCACTAGCCGCGTCGATGCTGTCAAAGAAGTCGTCGAAACTGAAAACGTCCGACGCACACGCAGCCAACACGCTATGCTCGAGGTGCTGTGCAGGGCACAAGGCACCCCCTCGCCAAAAAGCCGCCAACCCAGGCGCGTACACTACACCTCCGACGACCCTGTGGAGCACATGGATTCCCGCGACGACCAACTCGGAGGCTATGGAGGCCAACTTAGGAACGCCTTCGCTATCCACACAGAGACTCGTCGTAAGTGTCGAAGGCAACTCGGTGGGCCACATGGTGTCTGACCTGACACCCATGGACTGAGGATTGAGCCAATACGTCACGAACGTGGAATTCGACCCAGAACGGAGGCTGGGATCGTACGTCTTGTCAGCAACCTGCACCACCACAGCCACGTTTTGTTCGTTGACGTATTCGAGACTGTCCACAGACGCGTTGTACACCATGCTGCAGTCATTCGTAAAACTCCCAGGTGTGAATTTGCCGTCAGAGAAACTCCTGAATGTGTACTGCGAAGTCAAGACTTCTGACTCGCAATTTTCCTGGCAATAGGCACGTACGCGGTAGATTCTGAGAGCCGAGTAACTGGACAGCATCATCCACTGAACCTGCGGCAAGTCAGAGCTGCCCCTGCAGTAATCCATGTACGCCTGGAAGATTTTCAAGTCCGGACTCACTGCGTAAAAGACATAGTTCCTGCTGGCCGTCGCTGGTACACGCGTGGTCACCCAGTTGCGCGGAATGACGACTCTGGATCGCTCTTCCTGGCTGAGCTCTTGCACCGGGACGATTGTTTTCGGTGCAGCCAATAAGCCAGCCCAGCCGGGAATAAGCGTGTATGCGTCTTTTTGGTCGCCACTCAGCCTGTCTACCTCGATCTTGGATGCACCGTCCGTCGTGGGAAACTCCAGCAACACCGTATCCCCGGCTATGGCGAAGGGTTGACCCTTTCGACGCACGTAAGACGCAACAGATCGCGGATTCACCTGGGTCACATTCGTCGGTACCCAGCTTGCCAGATTCGATCCCGTAATACATGACGATCCGTCACCTCGCCTGCTGACGAATAGGTTATCGCTCCCGCTTTGCGCGGAAAAAGTTGTTTTGCCCACATTCGACGTCGTCACAGTCCCGCCACCCACCACAAATGCGCCACTCGCAGCTGCGTCCTCGCTCTTCAGTGCACAATCTCTCATCAAAAGCTGCTTGCCGGTCCTCCACGCTTCCGCGCTCACAAACACAGGACTGGCATCCCGACTGCCAGACACACGGACGGCCATGCAAAAGGGAAAACAAGAGGTGCCCACGGCAGCGTCAGAGCACTGCTCTGGCCTGAGCAAATCGCATTTGGGCACCAGCCAGATAGTGGCGTCCACATTTTCACAGCTCCCTCGACTGATGCAATCAAGCTCAGGCAGGTCCACCCTGCCACTGCCGAACGGCACGCTCTTCCCTTCGTATCGCCTCACGGGCCAACGCACGCTCTTCACACTTATCTCCACTGCACGGCAGGTCATCGCAGTGGACCAGGTGTCATCCTGGAATTGCACGTAAAACGTCCTGTCCGTGGCCTCTTCCCCGCCACTCAGACTCACCACGCTACACAACACTCTCAGACCAGCGTCTGTGTCCACGCACTTGCACCCGAGAACTGACGTCGTCTGCATGGGAGTGGGTCGCTGCGCGTGAGTGACAGACGAAACCTCGTAATCTCCTGCCCTGTCGAAGTTCACCGCGGCCAGTCCAAAGGAAACGTCCACTGTGTCGGGCCAGTACCTCACCGTAACACCAGTGGACCCCTGCCCGTAAAAGTAAGCTGCACTGCCGTTCGCAGAAACCAGGAGCCAGTCAGTGAGGCCCACCACTGTCTGAGCGCCGGCCAACATTTCATCGCGAAACACAGAAGGATTCAGCACTCGCTTGTTGCATTCTTCCCTTGCACCAGTCAAGCTCGTCCTGGCCATAGCCATCCCCACGCTGAGCCAGTTATCTCCAGCGCTACCCAAATGTTTCACCCCATTCACGGCGTGGTCAAACAAAGGCTTCAAATCAGGTGAGCACATCAACACTCTGTGCTGAACTGAATAATTGCTCGACATCCTGCACCTGTGAAAGGTTGTCTGCGGCACCAGCACCAGCAATTGCAATATGGAATTGACCAATCCGTGCAAGCCCTTCGCAAACCTGAGGTCTGTAAATGGATACAGCAAAAATTCTACAGGCAATTTGACAGGCGAACACACTTCGCCCGCCAATTTGCTGGCTACTAGCGCGACACCGCGCACGCTCGACATGGGACTGACTAGATCCCAGACGATTTTGCGCTCCACGCACGACACCCCATCGCAATTTACAACCGAGACGAAATTTAACACAGAAGCAGTCAAGGTCTTCATCGTTTCCATGACATACACACTTAACTCAACACATAAACCGATGTTGTCCCACAGAATGGGCAAAAAACCTTTCGATCCAAGGCTTCGAAGCATCCACACAGCGGCATTGTAAAGCGGTATGAAACTCTTGAAAAGCAAATTGAACAACTCGAAAGGCATCAGTAAGAATCCATGCACGAGCGGACCGACGCGTCGACTATAAAATTCAAACCAGAAATGAATTACGTGTGGGTGTTTGTCGTAAATCACATAGATCAATGCAAATACACAGTACAGAGACAAATAAAGCAACATCATCCACCCAATTAGCACAAAACACTTCCATACCACAGCTAGAAAGGTGTTAGTGGCCACACTGATTAGATTGATCGCCCCCTCCACAAGCAATTGCGCACGAAGACTCTTGCCGTCAGATTTTGCACCGACGAATACACAAACTAGCGCGTTGATTACTCGTTCCAAAAGTGCAAATAAAAACAGCGACACACCAAAGATCGCAAGAGTTTCTACGAGACTCATACAGTAGGCACTCAATTGCAAAGAAACACAATTTATTCAAAATACTCAATGCACTTTATATATTTCGGACGGTACACCCGACCGATCACAGTGGTTGCCATGCAGTAGATCTTGTTGAGTAGTAAGAAGTTGATCACGAAGTCCGAGGTCGTCCCAGAGATTATCCTTTTCTACCCCATAGGATATGCATGGCAAATCAAAACTATTTATAGAATCACCCGTAAAAATCGTGTTTGAAATCTTGAAATCATGCAAAAATCATCAACGACACTGAAAATCTTGTTTTTGACTACAAATGGCATTGATCGTCTCGATTCAAGTTTGGAATTCGTAGCAAAGGTAATTGAATTTGCAGAGCACCTATCGTACATAGGTGACTACAACTACTCAGAAGTACACGCTGAAATCATTTTAGACGGTTGGGCGTACTCAGCGTGTGGGAGCCCACCCAACAATTGCGTCATGAAATACAGGATTAATCCGCGAATACTATCGCTACCCTGTGTGGAAATCGTAGAAATGCCTTTACTTCATGTCGCAAAACTAAAACAATTCCTGGATTTAGCCGTAGAAACCCCGTCAAGATACAGTATCCCAGTATGGGATTTCGTGTTACCCAAGATTCTGTTGAACTACATGGATCCAGACGTGCCCTGTGACGACCCCAAAGCGTGGAAATTCTTGTACTGCTCTCAGTTCGTATTGCTGATATTGCGCTTCTGTGCCAGAGAAGGTCTTTTTGCTATACCCAAATCCAAGATTGAAATATTGGATTCAAATCATATCAACAGCCACACGTGTTCCCCTGCTCACCTGAGGCATTTATTGCACACTATTCTTTCACAATAAATCCAGAAACTCTACGCTATTTCAAATCTACACATGTCATGTGGACTAGGGATACCTCTAAGTGCGCTGTACAGGCTATCTGGAGTAACGATCCGACTGTTCACGCCAAATATCCTACACATCACAGGATGACACGCTTCCAGGCATTCCCTCAAGATAAGGACCACAGCTTGTGCAGAGTGAAACGAATCAATGTCAAAGATGTTTTTCGTATCTACTGGGTTGTAGAATGGCACAACCGCGCTACATACCCGGTCGACCTGGTTGTATCCTTTCACGGTGCTGTGACACGCGCGACACAGATTGTAAATCTTTTCAACCAGCGACGCGTCACTACTGATCACAACACCCTGAATGTTGCACCAATCTATATTGTATTCCTCTATGACTCTGTTCGTGTAACTTGATTTGAAATTCGGTACCGCGTGAAATCTTCCTATGCTTGAATCCGCGTAAAAGAACTGTAGATGAAATTTGTGATCCTCGTCCAACAACGTGAACAAAATGCCGCACGTCACAAAACCCCGCCCGCAAAAATCAAGATACGATTTGAAAGAATTATCTACAGACAAAAAAATGATACACGCTTTGGCATACTTCCAACTCATTTACAACCAGTTATCAACAGCAAATGATAATCACATTTTATATACAATGACAAAATGCGGGCGCAGATCCGTCTTGCGTTCAAGCTCATTTCATTACAAGTTTACAATAAAAAGTTGTGTTCTTCAGTCTCTACATACTCGACACGAATGACCAGTATGATTCATGGATTTGTACGAGACAAATCTTGTTGCAAGATCATGACGGTAGTTCACTCACCGCCGCCGTCGCCTGCGCTATCCAGCGATGCGGTTGGTTCAGCAGCTACCCCCAGCAATGCGGTTGGTTCAGCAGCTACCCCCAGCAATGCGGTTGGTTCAGCAGCTACCCCCAGCAATGCATCTGGTTCAGCAGCATTCCCCAGTAATGAATCCTGAAGCCCCCACGGTCCCCCCGAAGGTGTGGACGGATCCGGCTCATTCAAAACGGACAACGAACTAATCAGTTGTTGCTGTTGATGTTGTGCTTCTTCAGCCTCCATTTGTGCAGCTCTTTCAGCAGTCATAACCTCGTCGTATCTCATGATTACTAGTGGTGCAGGCACTCCTCCTCCTCCGTTGGTGATAAGAGCAGCACCGGCGGCCTGAACTTCACTATTCACGATAGCAAGGGCGCTACCGTGCAGGTTTGAAATTTCTTCGTTAGCAAAAAGATGAAATCTAGTTTCTTGCTCCTTGCAAAAATTTTCGCGGTGTACAATTAGCGCAAGACGCGCTTCATGTTGCTGATCCAACGCCCTGACACGAGCCGCAAATGATGCTTGATTCGCTTTCTGAATCGCTTTAGCTTCTTCATTGGATCTTTCCAACTGATTGGCCCTAGTTTGAAGATCACCTAATGCATTTTCGAGTCTATTTTTCATTTCTTGTATCGTCTGTCTCTCAGTACACAATTGTTGACGTTCAGTTTGAAGCTCTTGCAACTGCTGTGCTACCAAATTCTTTTCAAACACAAATTCTTCTTTCTCTCGATTCAGTGCATGACGGTCTCTTTCCCAATCTTTTTTAGCACTCTCTATCGCCTCCATCTCTCTGCGAAACGGAGCGATGATCGTTTCTTGCTGAGCACGAATTTCAGCACTGAATTCCTCCATCTTGATGGTGTGATCGGCTTTGACTCTTTCAAAGTGCTCGATAGCTCCTTTGGCTCTTCCGCGATGATTTGCCTCGACTTCTTTATGACTCTCAATGTCTTTCAAAATTGTACTTCGAAGTTGTTCAGCGCGTTGGATCTTTCCCTCGAGTTTTTCCAGTTCTTGCAATTGAGTGTCGAAATTCCTGATCGAGGTTTGCTTTTCAGAGATCTCTCTTTGAAGATTCGGAATTTGTCCACTCATTCTCTCAATCCTGCCCTGAATTTCCCTTTCGTCGTGTTTTAATCCAGGAACACTCTGATCAAGGCGCGCCTTTTCGCGGGACAACTCCGCGTACGTGGACTGCAGCTTCCGCATTTCAGCAGCGTCGGCTTCCATTTGAAGCTTGCACTCCATCATATCGGCACGCAATTTTTGAAAATTCATGACAACTCGCTTGAAGTCAGTCGCTACAGTGCCGAGCATTTGATCCTGCTTGTCAATAAAATCAGACAATGTATCGATATTCTTCGCCACGCTAGTCATATCAGCAGTAGCAATATTTGACTGAGCTCTGAATTGATCCAGCACATGCTGAAATCCTGTGCACAATCTGTCCAACTCAGCCACTTCTTCATTTAACTCCGCGACTTGTTTTTGTTTTTCTTTGAGGGTGGCTTCTTCCTCCTTGATTTTTTTCTGCATTTCATTCAACTCTGCAACTTGGTTTTGTTTTTCTTTGAGGATGGCCTCTTGCTGGTTGATTTGTTTCTGCAAGTCAGAAGAGACATTTGACCAGAACGATTGAATTTCGCTCTGCATCCTGTCCTGCAAAACACGAAATGAAGATTCAAATCCGTGCACAATACCGTCGCCGGAGTTTATCACACCGCCACTAGCTCCCATCTGAGCAGCCGCTCTTGCTCTGTCAGCATGTTCAGGCGAAGTTTGCAAGGTCCTCAGTGACGTCGCCATCGTCTCCATTGGAGGCCGCAAAGACAAATCGTCAACACTTGAGGAAGCATCACGTGAAGTTCCAACGCTCGACGCATCACCCAAACTCAAACTCTGCAGTGAGCAATGCGAAACACTTGAAATTTCACCAGTGTTTCCCAGGCTGGAATCACTCAACGTCAATCGAGGAAGCTGTGAGACGGCCACATTTTGAACATGCAGCCGAGGGGTCGCCGCAGCAAGTTCTAGGAGTCTTGCCATAGGTGAAAGTGGATCCAGTGCAGGATTCAACACCGTAGAAGTTGGGGGTGATATCCCACCTTCATCACTGGTATTCAACATAGAAAACATCGACTCACCATCTAACACAGTATTGAAGGCATTCCCCTGTAATAAACATTGCCCTGCAATAGTGACAGGAGGAGGATTTTTGCGCCCCGCGTCAATCCAGGCATCCAAATAATCAAACAAAACAGAATATTCCGTCTGTATCTTATCATACAGAATTTCCGCTGATAGGATGTCCCGGGCTCCAGGAATGAACGGACCAATGATCTGCAGTCTCTCGGTGATATCGATAGGACGTTCGCCAGCACAGATTCTGATATATCTCTGTTGTTTCTGTGCATTATTCACACAAAGTTTGTACCCACCCCATGCTTGACAATAATAACGACCATGCTCATTCGGAGTAGATAAATTGCTCATGGTCCAAATCTTCTCCGTCTCTTCTTCAATGTTTCCATTGGCTCGCCGAAATACATCCCACACGTTCTGAACATTCGAAGGCGGAATAATAATATTGACGTACTCGACGGTGTCAGGATCAAGAAACTCACCATGCTTGACCAATCGCATGACACGAGGAGCAGAAATATCAGGTACAACACTTGACCCTGAACTGCTAGGTGCAGCAGCAGACTGGCCACATACAGGAGTCATGGTCGAAGCTGCAGGAGCAGATTTGTCCTGGACATTCTCCAATCCACGAGGAGGCCAGTCATCGCCACTGCCGACAGGATCGTTCGCATCGTCCTCGTGATCACTGTCATCAGCACCAGAAAGTCTGTCAGCACCACTGCGTCGAGGAGCACGACGAGATGCAGGTTTTTTGGGCTTTGAAACATTCTTGGGTGGAAATTTCGCAATCCAAGCAGACTCCACAGCTCTCAATACAGCTGCAGGTTGGTCTTGGAAAAAATACCGAACCTGTAACAACTCAGTTGGCCTCGATCGAGAGGTATTTGTTGTGTTCTCATAGATAACCTTGAGTATGTACTCGAACATAGGGGCCACCAGCCGAGCGTGTTGGCCCCAAACCTCTAGATTCATTCTCGTTAACAAATCAGTCATTTCTCTGACAGTCCATTGTTGTTTTTTATTTACCAATCTCATAAACTGAATCGTCAGTAAAATAAAAAACTTCCTTGTAGTCACCTGGAAGGCACTGAATACTTTCTTGCCAAACAATGAACCCCATTTTTCACATTTCGAAGTCAACTGTCTTTCGTTTACCGGAATTTCAGTCAAAAACCTACAAAGCTCCTTTGTGGATGCCACTATCAGTTCTGATCTCTGAAACTTTCGCAGTAATTCCAGGGAATCAGTGACTTGGGAAACACACACTAGAGATCCTTGAGATTGCTCAGAGGAAGTCTCCTTTCTTTGTCTTTTAGATTGATCATTGACTTTGGACATCGCTTTCGAAGGCAGCCCTCGTCTCATACCGACCTGTGAATCAGGTGATTCATCGGACTGTTCGACTTTTGATAAGTCAAAATCTGGGTCTGACCCCGCTTCCGAATTCGATCCATCAGATTGAGATTCTTGCTCTTCATCGTCAGCGCCATCGGCGCAGCCCCCCCCTGCGCACGGGCGGGGCACAACTCTCGAAACCCCGGGCGTGGCCTGAGCCGAAGCCGTGGTTGTATTCGAGATTTGCGAAGTGTTTGTTGATGTAGCTTCAGGTGAGGAAAGAGCACCCAAGACTCTTGCCCATCTTTCTTCATCACTTCTATATCCATCTGGATGCAGACTTGAGCCTGCTTGCTCATCATTCAAATTCCTGTTGGAAACAGAATTATCATTACTTGACATTATTATCACTTGTAATACAGATAGTAAATAAGGTTGTGGTAAAAATAGAAACTTAGCATGAGCACAAGATGCGTGCACCGACATAAAAATTCTTAAATAGTGCACATGGCAGTGAGTTTTTCTCATGAAAAACCACAGAACAAAGGACCTGCTAGGCCCTCCAGGCATTGTCTCGGGGAAAAGGCCAAAAAGTAACCTGCAATCCTGTCAAATACAACACGCAAGTGTATCAGAAATGACTAGTTTTCCGTGAGGCGGCGCGCGGTTGCAGTGATGGTGCATACAAAAATTTTATCGAATAAAGCATCTAGAATGCGTACACAGCCACCATACAAAAAATCAAGCAGTGAAACCCACAAATAACAAAGTTATGCCACTTCGTACACAGTGCACCCACCACCATCTGAACATGGCCACACGAATTTCAGATCTCAACAAAGAGCCCACACAGCGCAATACGGACCACCTAATTCGCTAGAGAACGTGAAAATAACACGAAATACACGAAACAGCAAGGCTGTAGCATGGATATTCCCCGAGATAATTAGATGTCAAGATTGCACCTTGAGTGTCGAATGATGCTTGTACTTGAAAAAGTGAATTCGTGAAAAATCGAGCCGAGGCCCGATTTATCCATCATATCTCCTCTATATTCACCCTAGGACATATATCTGATGAAGTTTTAGCGTCGTACTTCACGCACAGCCTCACAATAAGTCTTTGAAAATTGCGATTTTTGACATCATTTCTGTCACAAGCTCGTATTTCGTCGATTTTGCGTCAAAATGCACAAAATTTACATGAAACCGCATCAGAAAAAATAGAGCAACACGTAGCAACAAAGAAAACCGCATCAATTTATCTGTAGAAACGGCGAAATGCGAGCGCTTTTTCAAACACGTCGAAATTGAGACCAGGGACCCTTGACACCAAATTAATTCATCAACTTACCCCAAAAAAATTTTATTGCGCCAAAAGCTTCAGGATACTCTCAAATACACCCCTAATACATTTTTTCTTCAAGTATTGACATCCTTTGATGCAATTTTATCAATTCATGCTCCATGTTCAGAGATGAAGCACTCATCCTTGTATCCATATGAGCCTCAGTAACCATGTTACTCTTCTTGAAATGACGAAACGCCCACATCAGCTTCCCTATAGTATCATTATCTCTCTGGAAGTAAGCGTGGAACTCCTGATCCATGGCCCATCGCATGGTATCTGCAACTCTCTTTGTCAATACAGTCTGACCTGCAGGCAGTGGGGTTTCCTCCAAATACATCAACACAACTTCCTTGTTCAAATTCATACAATTCTTAAGGAATTGCTTCGCCCAATTCCTAAAGTCTGCTGTCTCTTGAGGGGTATATGACATGTCTGGCAGGAAAACTTCAACCTACTTATATACGTAATATAAACACATAATTTTACGAAATGCTCATCTCACGCGAAATGGCTGCAGACACCAACGCCTCTCAACAGGTGATTCACGGACGCATACAGTTTCTCCGCAAGTTTATCGCAGACCTTTCCAACGTCACACAGATAATGACCAGCGAAATCCAAGAAAGGCAGGAAAAAATCAAAGAAGCTGCCTTATGCCAGGCATTCTGCGAGAAGGAATTGGAAACACTTGAGCCCAGAATTGTGTGATTTTTTCATAAAGACAAATCAAATCAAATTTAAGTGACGAAAAAAACTAGACTTGTATGCTTGGTGGCGCGAAACTACTCACTCCACGAGACTCACAGTGCAATGTCTGTCATCCAGCCCAACAAACAAAAAGTCATGTCATTCGCCGAGATCATTCAGGGCCGAGACGCGTCCGTCCGAGTCACTCACGACGGATTTTTGTATGCTGTGGATTTGGTCATGGTAATGACTGACAAATCCCGTGATAGTGCTGGATGGATTATCCGTAACATTCCGGAAGAAACTTTTCCATCGGTGAAAATCACCGATAGAAAAATGCCGGGAAAAGGCAATGGACACACCAAGCTGGTATCGTTTCAGAACGCGATCGAGTTGGTAATGGTTCTCCCCGGCCGCGTCGCCAAAGAGACCCGCACGCAATTCGCCGACATCATCAAGCGCTACCTCGCGGGAGACCACAGCCTCATCACGGAGATCCAGGCCAACGCGCAGTCCTCCTCGCCCATAGCCCAGATGGCAAGGGAATCTCTCAGCATTGTTACTGAAGAAGATCTCAATCGGAAACGGCGCAGAGAAGAGCTGGAGCTGGAGATGTTGCAGGCAGATTTGTTAGAGCGCCAGAATAAAGCTATGGACTCCCAGCAGCAAAGTGTTTTAACCTTCATCAACACCATGCAACTCCTCGATCCCAACTGGAAAAACGACACGCGCCTCGTGATCCAAACCAAGGACCGCCTCAAGAACATCGTGCTCGGCCAATCTCCAGCTGCGATCACCAACGGCCCCTCAGACACCCCCATTTACATCCACGACGTCGCCCGCTCCCTCGGCTATGGCAAGCTCTCCCACGGCGACGCCTGCAAGATCGGCAAGAAAGCCGCCGAGCTCTATCACGCCATCCACTCAGCCCCGCCGCAGAAGCGCATGCAATTCGTGGACGGCGCGGAACGCATGGTCAACGTCTACACAGAAGCCGATCGGCCCATGCTCGAGCGCGCGGTGCACGCGGTGTTTTTATGAACTCGGATTAAATTCATAATTATCATGTGATTACATCAGTTTTTGCTCGAGCAAAGTAACGCGATTATGCATCATCTCAAAAATCGTTGTCAAGTCTGTGGAAATTGCTTTGTCATCTGTGATTCCTAATATCTTCTTCAAATATAATTCCAAACTGTCTTGAATCTCGGAAACAATATCTGGCCGATTTCGACCTTCATGATAATCGAATATGTACCCATAGGGAATTTGTTTCACTTTTTGACGTTTCATTTTATCATACATCATAACGTCATTTGTATATTTATGATTACAAATAAAAATGTTTTGATCTTCTTCATGTTCAATGTAAATATAAATCTGATAAGCAGGGCATACAATTAATGTTATGTCTTCCTCGACTTCACGATTGTAATTTAGTCCAAGTTTATCCAACACAGGAAACACAATGGTAGAACAGAAGGTATCCATATCTCCATGATATTTCCAGTAACCATAGTCATCACGTCTTGGCATAGTTTGGATTACAATGAAACCTATGTTAAATATTCTACTTAAATATTCATGTTAAAAACAAAAAACAAACATGGTAATTTGCTGTGTTGAAAATACAGAAAATACGTGGACGGCGCGGAACGCCTCGTCAACACCTACACAGAATCTGACAGACCCACGCTCGCAAACAGCTTGACCTTAGCTTGAGTGTCGATTCGTGATGTACCTTGACTGTATTTAAAAACTTAGATGGTAAAGACTTTCATCTTGTAACAATAATGCAACAATTTTTTACCTTACTTATTTTCAAATCAAGCAGAAATGTATAATTTCAATTTCGTTCACATCATTGTAGTATTGTATATGCTGGCAATTTGTGGTGTACACCATGTACACTTTAACAACGGCAGTTGCACAAACGCGACCGCCATTTCTACTGGCGAACAAAAGGTACGCCGGCAAAGAGTGGCAATTGACGAATCCAAGGTAGGCTGGCAAGAATTGGCCAGCAGCGCTCCCAAAGTAAACTGGCAAGGATTAGTCCGTGTCGAGACGCTCTGCATCCAAGCAAAGTCCCAAGATGGATCGGGCTCAGACAGCACGTCGTGCACTAAAGACGAGTATTTTTGGCAAGAGCCTGCCATCCCCGCAGAGGCAGAGATCTGTGAGCAAACAGAGTTCTGGCATTCCTACATCCAGAGCACCATAGCCCTTGTGCACTACGCGCTGGTGCCTCTGATGCTTTGGATCATCCTGTTACTTTCTTCGTGGGTGCATCATCTGCGCGAAAGTGTGCGGAAGTTGCAAGATCGCGTTGATCTCAATCATGACAACACCCGTAAGCGGGTCGACACGATAGCTTTACAAGTGCATAACTTCACATCGAATGCGAGCTCGATGAGAGAGGATCTCGAATTGATAAAACTTTTGTCTTTAGGCAATGGTGACATAGCAAGAAGCAACCGGACCCGACTCGACGCCATCGAGCCTGCGATCACTACCATGCAGGCCACGCAGACTCTGCATCATACCAGAATCAACGGGTTGCTAGACGGCGAAGCCGATGACCAAGACCTAGACGCGCCTCTCGCACCGTGCGGGGCGTACCTCAGCAAGATCCGCACTGCCTCCCGTGAATCACGCGAGGCATCTCCAAGGCCCGCTAAGAAACAGCGTGGGCTGTCGAGCGATCACTGAGCCAACATTAGAGAAAACTAAACCCCTTCTTCTATTTTGATTGTAATGAAATATGAGTGTGTTTGAAAACTTTGTGTATATATTACAGAAAGCAATTGCCTCATTGCTGAAACAATGATAACCGCGCCCAATTACCTCAGAAAACTCATGCGACCCCGCGTAATATACACAGTCAATATCCTCACCTACATTTGGATCGTATTTGTTGGCTGGCCCTTCCTGATGTCATTCTCGAGACCTAAAAGTCATCCCAACCACCACAAGTACTCCATTACCAATACAAAAATCACCCTACCCCCTTTGAACCTATCACACTATTTCGCGGTTCCCCACGACATTTACCCACCGACGCGCGCCCTGATCTCTGATCCCCCTGACAGCTTACAACACTTGATCCTCTCAAAAAACATACACTACATCACGTTCGGCCAAAACTGCTGCGCTGAGTCCAAACACAGGGCCTGCAAATCCTTCTTCGATGTCCACGCAGAACTCCACAGATCAGGCAAATTGACCTGTGTCGCCGCTGACTCTGACCACATAGACCCTGCATTCAAGACCAAACACTCGAAAATACTCGAAAATTCGCGCGGCGCGGGATACTTTCTGTGGAAACCCTATCTCATCAACAAGACCCTCCACGACCCATCCATACAAGAACATGATTACATCATGTACATGGACGCTGGCGCTTACCTCTCCGGTCCTATCCAGCCATTGCTTGTGCTCCTCGAACGTTCTCAGCCATCCACGCAGACCCTCACATTCGGCGTAGGCCTCACCCAAAGCGACTACTGCAAGCGAGACGCCTTTATCCGCCAGCGCTGCGACACCCCTTCGTGCCACGACGCAATGCAGGTCAACGCTGCATTTTCCATATGGAAGAAAGGACCCTCGTCCCGCAAGCTGGCACACGCGTGGCTCAGCGACAGCACAGACTACCACACCATCTCTGACGAGCCCAATGTAGACAATCTACCCGACCTCCCAGGCTTCAAGAGCCATCGCCACGACCAATCCACGCTCACAAACGTGCTCACCCGCGACAACTACCCAAGAGACACCACGAATGGGCCGGCGACTTTCATGATCGTTCACGACAGGAACAAAGCTTAAATCATGTATTTTCAAGAAATAATACGACCACATGTTTTACATCACACACAATTTACTCTTTGATAAAATCCATCTTTCACATCTCCATCAGTCACTGCCTTAGAGTGGCAGAAAAAGTCCCCATTGTTCACGCCGTACACCACAGCACTATCTGCACCACAGTGCTTTATCCACTTTCCAACCATGAGATCTTCATACCCGACCACGTGATCCCTAGCATATCCACAGCCCACCAGTGTCTTCGCCAAGTCTAGTGCCAATCCATACCAGCCACCCGACATGTACGTCCAGCAATCACTAGAAAAATCAGTGCATCCCGCCGGGGGACAATAGCTGCCTCCGCCACACAGAGCATTATCAATGATCCTGCCGAGGTAGTACCCAGTGCCCAACTTAGGTACCACAGACAATCCAAGCTCAGTCCAATTCGCAGACACATCCACATCCATCTTCACGATACCATTCATGGGATGGGATGGAATCTCATTAAACAACTCGACTGCTCGCGAAAACCACGCGAATGTCTTGCCATCATCCATGTTCTCTTTGATGTCCAAAACCAAGGTATTGCTGGGAAAGTCAGCCCCTGCCTGCAGATTTCCGTCGTGGCTCCTGCCCAACACAAAGTACGGCATGAGACGGTAATTCGGCGTGGGCAACGCAAACGATTTCACAAAAGCATCCAGGCGAGACATGGGCGTGTGCTGGGTTATCATGATGCCTACGATGAGAGTGGGAAGCATCTGCACAACGACGCGCTGAATAAAAGCACAGAGCTATTTTAAATAGCAATACCAAACAAAAAATCACTGGTCAACGACCCACAATGTTCAAAAACAATGCAATGTTTAAGTTATTGATTTTCTTCGTGTGGCACGCAATTTTATTTCTGGGATTCACCATGTGGTATTTCAAAGCGACAAACCAAGACAAAATCGACAACTACACTGATTACTCTTTATCATCTAAATTTGAGGATATCCTCAATCGTTTTAAAAAAAGTCTTAGCACAACCAGAATAAACGACCCTAACAGAATATTTGGCGAATGCAGCAATTTTTACCTCGACATTGGGTCAAACGTCGGCGTGCAAGTGCGCAAATTGTACGAGCCCGAGCTTTACAAAGATGCGCCCGTGCTTCCAATATTTGACAAATACTTTGGCGCCCCAGCCCTGCGCAAGGTCAATACACAACTGTGCGCAATAGGATTTGAGATGAACCCACAGCACACTGCGCGTTTGAGACAGCTAGAGACATCGTATCGCTCTTGTAGATACAACGTGCACTTTTACACAGAGACAGCAGTCACAGCATACGACGGATGGATAGAATTTTGGACAGACAGGGACCATGACAACCACGAATGGGGGGCATCTACAGTGTATCAATGGAACTCCACAGCACCCGTCAACGTATCAGCGCTCAACCTGGGCCGATTCCTTCAACGCCATGTCGTGCCATACGCCAACAAAATAGTAGCAAAGATAGACATCGAGGGCCAGGAATTAAATGTAATACCAAGTATTTTGACCTCAGGTTCATTGTGTAATATTGATGTTATCATGATGGAATATCATGAGAGGATGATCAATGGGAACGATGTTGATGAATATGGCAAGGTAAAACAAAGTATCAACATCATTATGAAACGAGCGCAGTGCAAAACTTTAATCTTGTCACTGGACGATGAAACGTATGGCGTGGGAGATCAACTTCCTTTCCAATCATGCTTTATTTCTGAACACTGAAACACACACACAGTGCCTACCGGCGAACGTTGTAGTTATTGAAAGTGGTTCCCCAATGATGACGGGTGTAAGACCCACGAGACAAGAAATATTCCGACGTAGCTCCCACAGGAATAGACTCGTCCCTATAATGGTGATGTTCAGGGAAAAAAAAGTAATATGGCAAGACCATGATTGGCAGGCGGTAATCTTGGATCAATTTCGAGAAATGATAAGGCCCAGCAGAAATCCACGGAGCTGCTCCTCGATCCGTGTAAAACAACCCAGTGATCATGGCCATCATGGTACGCGAGTGACGCGCGCAGCCCATGATTGCGCTCGAAATCAAGCCATGCGTGAATTCTGAAAATTTACCACTCTTCTTCCAGTCGGCTTCAATGCCAGCGTAGCAATCTGAACCAGACGCAATCAAATCAGCGTTGAGCTGATCAAAGGGCTTGAGACACTCCATGTCAGCATCGAGGTACACGCCGCCATACTTGTACAAGATTTCGAACCTGCTAATGTCTGACAAAAGATTTTTCATCGACCTGGAATTATCGAACCACTCCTGGTTTATCAAGAAAGTAACCGACTCGTTGTGGTAAAGACCGCGGATGTTTTCGTCCGTCCACAACATGTACCGCCACCCCGCTGCCTCGTGCATGGCCTTACACCCAGCCATCAGCGACTTTTTGACTGGGCCGAGCACGTTGATGTCTCCAAACCAAGTTTGATGGATGATCTTAGGAATTTCACGTAACGAATATGTATCGTCCATGCCGTACCACGTCAATTCATCGTCAAGAACAGAGCTCTCATTGAATCTCATCTTTACCACAGAGCGCATAGGCGTGTAGCGATCTTGATGAGTATGATTCATAAAACATGCCCCAAAAATTGTTCCTTGCAAAAGACACAGCTCCAAGCGCATCATACCCAGGGGGCTGAGAGGATTAAAACCGTAGGTGTCTACCACGCTCAGATTTTTCCGAGCTACACAATCATCAAGCATCACCTGATCAAACCTGGGCTGACCCTCGCAGCACTTGGTAATAACTCCAAAGGCTCTGGTCGATGCCACGAAGCCACCTTGCAACAGCACAGACCTTTTTCCGCCCGTGACATACACACCAAACCCAAATACATCGCCTGATGCGGGTGAGGACACAACCAGCAGCATCTTACGATTTGTCTTGATCATATCCACATTCATGGTCATCTTGGATTCTTTCACAAAGTAATAGCCTCCCATGTCGAGCGGCGCAAACTCAAGTGCGCAAGCACTGTCCGTGAAGTCATCCCGTCGATCAAATAGGGTATCATCAGTAAGATCATAGATTTGCCCGTAGGTCCTCAGCCATCCATGCCCAGCCGCGACCTTCTTCATGGAATACCCATGGAAATTCCTGGGAAGACCATGGAATTGCACAAAGAATGTCAGCACGACGCACACCGCAAAAATCACGGCAATCCACAGGGGGGGCTTGTAGTGGGGCATTGTTATCTCACGCAACCTTCAATCTAATATATTGCCTTCACGAAGAATGCCACTGTTCATACAGTAAAATCAAAATATACAGTGCATAAGCTCCTTATTTAAGAACAAACAAACTCCAGACATGAAGCAGAGCAGCAGCATGGACATCCCCCGCATCATCCAAGCACTGACCACGCGGATCCAGGCACTGGAGACGATGAAAAAGAGAGCCAAGCCAAAATCCACAATGTTTGATTACGTAACGAGGAGAGACACGGGAGGGAGGTCAAAAGTGAAAGACACGTGGTCACCTGAGTACAAATTAGCGAAAATATGGGAATATTTTATCAATGAAAGCAACCACGCCTTTCATCAAGAAAATTATGCCTGGACATATCCACAAATATGGTCTGATTTCAATCAGCTAAATATCAAATGCAATTACGAGTTGATTCCAGTTCTGTGTGATTTATTGCCTGATGTTATCATAAAGTGCTATGATGCAATTAGGGCAAATGAACCATATGGATGGATATATCTGGAACTCAAATTCCACATGCTTTTGGAATTTGCTCAGTTTTTTGTTACTCTACGATTGATCTATGGTGAGAAAATATCATTTATCATGAAGATCGCAAGACTTTGTGTCAATCATTTTTTGGATAACAGAATTAACATCAAAAACGTCTTTAGTGAATATTTTAAAGACAAAAACAATCGACATGTAATTCGCAAATTCAAACAATTGATTCAAGAAATATTCGGCATCAGCGACGAATGACCCCCACTCAGCGCTTGGGCGGCATAAAACTTCACAAAAATCAATGCACATTTCATGTTTCATTACACTCAAAAATAGATAATTATTTCGTTTTCTCTGTGGTCGGCCCAGCCGTCTCAAGGCATTACCTCAAAAACAGCCAGAGCTCATGCAGGCAGGGACGCGGGGTTTAACCCACACATTCCCACATCCTCAGTTTCCGTCCATGGCAACAGCAGCAGCGGCAGCAGCAGCTTGGTCAGCAGCAGCTTGATCAGCAGCAGCGTAGTTGTTCACGCCATGCACCACGTTGTGGAATTCCTGATGAGCAGGAAGTCTGGCCCTGCACTGGACACAGCGATTTTTCGTGCCGAGCCCAAACTGTTTTACCTGGCCGGTCCAGCACGTGGTGTGCACCCAGTGGGGGTATTGGCCTGCACAAAGCCACGGACGCACAAGGGGGTCGGTAGGCTCCATTTTTTCCTGGCACATCACACACAAACCCAGCACATTGTCCATAGTATCGCCCTCAGCAGGTGTTGGCAAGGGCATGTTATCAAAGGTCCTTATGCTCCTGTAGCTCTTGATTACCGAGGATCCAGGCAGCGTTGCAGCATGGCACACTCGGCATGGATCTAATTTACCCCCAAAGTTGCCATAGCACTCTTCATGCACAGGGTGGGGGCATTCCCAGCGCTGGAGCACATTATCAAAGCCTTGACCAAAATCTCTGCCACATATAGTGCACGGCGGATTGGGCGGCACCGGCACCAGGTCGTTGTATTGCATGTGATATCGACCATTCGGCGTTCCTGCATTATGGAATTCGTCGTAATCAACTGCCTCTCCAGTCACGTGATTTGTGTAATGATAAACTGGCCCATCGACGCGGTTTCGCGCCGTGCGTAAATTTATCCGGGGTGGCGCCGCTGGCACTACGACGGGGCCTGCATCGACCACGGGCTCTACCACAACGGCGCCTGCACCGACCACGGGCTCCACAGCGTCGACCCCGACACTACTCGGCGGTGCGAACGGATCGACCTGATCTCGGACTGTCGGTCTCATCTGACGACCTGTCGTGAAATTGCCGCGCTCCGCGGCAAAAACCAGGTTGTGAGGCATTCTCGCCGACTCGACATTGGGCGGGCACCTCCTGCACGGACTAAATGGATTCAACCCGTGGATCGTCGTAAAGCATGCAGTGTGAACAGCGTGGGAGCAGTCGCGTCCCCACGGCATGATCATCACGTGAGCGTTCGTGATCGGCCCTTCACATACCTGGCACGTGAAGTGATGATGGCGCGCAATCGTCGGAAGAAAGGGGCTCACCACTGTGATAACCAACGGAGGGATATCTTGTCCCCTCCACTGTCGGTCTTGGAATACCGGATCCTCCCTGGTGAGCACGGTCCTGTCAATATTAATTCCAGTAAATAAACGGTGGCTACAAGGCACATGGGGAATATACCTCTCGTAATCCTGAGCTGTGCGCAGCGTTCTCATGCCATTCACAGGTCGTGGACCACGCACCATGGCATCGATCGTTACTGCGATTTCGTTGTCCGCAGTGAGAATTCCCGACGCTCTCGGCGGCCGCCGCAGTCGCTGCGACTGACGAGACCCCGAAACAGACTCCGATGCGGGCTGCGCGGAAGGCGGGGCGGACATTGCGACATCAGGCACAAGCAGAGGTGGCGTATCATCTATGGGCACAGCGCTGTCACCCATGGCACGCTCGACGTCAATCCTAGGGTCTTCCAGTGCCGCCACGTATACCAGATTTTCATGATTCCTTGAGCCCCATGAGCCCAACATAAAGGGACACAGTCTGCACCGTCCTTGAGGATTCTGTCTGTGATTCCTCACAAAGCAGTTCCCGTGCAGTCCGTGGGGGCAGTCCCATGGCATCATCGCAATTTGTGAGTTCGTGATGGGCTGGGCACACATCTGGCAGTCCCAGGATATTATTCTCTCAGATGGGGTGAAGTTGAGCACAGCAAGCACCATACGAGAGTTGCTCTGGGCGGCATTTGAATTATCACGAAAGACAGGGTCCGGCTCAGCTACTACTACTTTTTCAACGGCATTTAAAGTCCAGTAGTTGTGAGCACTAAACCTGACATCAGGTATCATCGCACGATATTCTTGAGCAAAACGCAGCACCATGCCGTTCTCGGGCTGTGCGTCGAAGATCAAGTTCATAATTGACCGACTGATTGCTGCGCTCGACACATCCACGTTGGGTGCCTGCGAGGGCAGAGCCGGAGATATCCCCGCACCAGCAGGCAGAGCCGGAGATATCCCCGCACCAGCAGGCAGAGCCGGAGGCGGAGGCGGCACAGACGGCGGCTCAGGATCTCCGCCTGCAGCCACCGCGCTGCTATCCTGGTCATTTGCCATGGCACTCCCGGTTAAGTTTCGTGGGACGACAAATACAACATTGTTATTGTTCCTTCGGCCCATCATGACGTATCCGCAAAGAGGACAATGCTCCTGGTGGTTCTGTCTGTGAAATCGCACAAAGCAATCAAGGTGCAAGCCATGGCCGCAGCACCACGGCGAGATCAAATGGGATTCCCGGTGAATATTACAAAAACACATTTGACAGGTACGATTCAAATAGCCATCCACCCTGCGAGAATCTACCACTGCGAATATCATTGGCGGCACATCTTCGCCATGACTTTGTTCCCCTTGGAAGACGGGGTCCTGAGGGGTGGCAATGATCCTCAAAATCTCAGTTGGTCTCCACATATCGTTATACAAGCTCACCCTAGGATTCATGATCGCAAAATCGAAAGGAGACCTGAACACCGTGGCGTTTTCAGGATTTCCATTCTCAAGCAATTCCTTGATTTGCAACACAATGATTGTCACAGCATTCGGAGACAATGCGCTCGGCACCACCACGTCTACTGCCAACGAGTTTGCACTGTTCCCGGGTGGAGCAGAGGTCCTCCTCGCTGCAGCCCGCGGCGAATTCTCTCTCCCGACACGGGAGACTGCGCGGCGTTCCGTGCGTTGACGGTTTAATTCCGCGGCACTCCCAGGCAATGCACTGATGGCCTCTCCCTCCGCGGCGCTCCCGGGCAGGGCGCGGATTTCTTCTTGATTATCCTGGTCGGCCACGAAGACTTCAAAATCTCGCTGAAGGTTATCCAGCCGAGTTCGAGTCCTGTCGGTGAGGCCACGGAGATCTCCAAGCTGGTCAGCATGAGATGACAATTCGCCTTGTATGTCATTTACGCGACCACCCATTGCAATCACGCGAACATGGTCTGTTGTGATCATGTGCTGCAATCTCCCGGACTCATCGAGATGGTCGCGCTCGAGGAGACGTAGGCGGTTTCTAGCACCGACAACCAATCTGAGGGTAAAGTTCATCTGGTGCCTATTGCCTCGGTTTTCTTGTTCATTCGCACGCACCAACCCGTGGATCGTGTCGACGTGCCGGGCTTCGTTGATCACGCGATCCTCCAAGCTATCGACCTGCTCGGCAGTGCGGCGCGCCAGTCCTTCCACGATATCGAAATCCCAAGCCACGTCGCTAGCTAGGGAAGCCACATCGCCACGAAGAGACCCAGTTTCCCGGTGAACTTCGCGGCGAAGATCACCGAGTCTGTCACGCGTGCTCCGCACACGGTGGTCGACGGTACGCACCTCACCTTCCAAATCCATGAGGCGCGCTACACCATCTACAATCTGTTGTTGTACATGGGCATGGCGATGATTCAAGACATCGGTGCGGTTAGTGATCAATGCATTCAAAGCCGTCACATTAGTCTGCTCAGTGTTCTGTATCTGAGCAATAGTAGCATTCACAGTTGCCATGAAATTATCCATGGCAGTACGATTGTTACCAATCAATCTGCGAAGGAAAGAGGCTCGCCGGTACATCTCGTACACTGCACCACACAAAACGACAGGCGCTGTGTAGTACACAATGATCAGGGCATCTCGCAAAACGAAAAGTCCCGATATACACACCTCACAGAGTGCCGAGTTCCAGAAGAAAAACGGCACGGCGTTCTCTATGAAGAACCAAAGGCCCTCCTTGGCAGTGCACATACTGCACGCCGTCAAGGCCCGGACGAAGGAGTCTTCGTCCTCGTCAAAGCGCAAGCAGATTGCGCTGAAGATTACCAGTACGTAGAATACGATAGGGTAAAAGTATTTTCGAAGAGTGTCATACAACATTACTGCGTATTTTCATGTAAAAAGGAATGGGTTCATAAAAGGTTTGACTTGATCGTTACAAGATAGGCGAGCAACTGACCTGCAATTTAAATAGAGCCAGGCAGCACACGAAATCAGGCAGAGTTCATTCGCAACATTGCGTCAAATCGAGATCACAACGGTCGATTATCATGTTGCTAAGCGGTATTTAAAGCGCAGGGCTCACCAATCAGAGCGATATGTCTCAACATAAAGACAAAATGGTAAAGAATTCTGGCATGCGCTTATCGACCTCACAGCGCGCAATTACCACAGGAAACGACCCAGGCATGCGCCGCTCGCCACCACAAATCATGACACCCCCGGAATCGCCGCGGGCCAGCGCGCGCTCATACGTATCAAACTCGGACGCCTCGTCTTTCGCAGGCACGCCTCAAGCCTTCTTCACGAAGCGGGGAGACCACCTCGACTGGCCCTCGGATAACTACAGAACCAGGCAATCCAAAGACAACCTCGACCACTCCCCGCCCCTCCTGCACTACCACAAGCTTTTCCACGACCCACTCCAGCACTTCCACCAGCCGGTCCACGCCGTCACGGAGCACGAGGCCTTGCGCGAGGAACTGCACGAGGTGCGCAGAGAACTCAGCAATCTAGCACTCCACACCAAGGAAACCAACATGATCCTCATGGACTTCAATCTCTCCCTCGAAGACATCAAGGCAGCCCTTTCTTTACCCACATAACAGCGAATAAAATCACGTATTTAAGCAAGGCCACACTCGAATACATCGAAACCCTCCAAAGCAAGCGCCATGTCCTCACACAGCGAGCGCGAGTTCCTCCGAGAGCTCCACGGTCCTCCCACTGCCATGCGGCCACTCAGCGAGCGCGAGACCTTCGACAGGCTCCACACTCGCGTGATGCGGCTCGCAGACATAGGCAACATCAAGGTCACAGTGCAGTGCGAGAAGAGGCTCCGGGACCAACTGAAGGAAATCGTGTTTATGGTGCACGACAGCACAAGCAACGCCAGGCTCACCAGGGCCATGCAGGGCCTCTCCTCGGCCGTCACAAAGGCATGGTTCAACCCAGAACACCCCGGCGAAGAACTAGAACAGATCCAAGTTACCCGAATCATGCACTGGAGTGAGTTCACATTCGGAAAGGAGAATCTAGCCGTGGTCGCAGAGGCAAACATGGTCACTTCACTGCCTCAGGGCAAAGTGACTACAAAGAAGCACAAGAAAATCACAGTCAAGATCAGGAAGGTCACAAGAGAATACCACAGCCTCACCGAAGACGAGGGGCAGAACGCCGTCAACACGGCGCGCAACGACAAGATCAAATCCTTGTTTCCTACCCTGTACTGCGTAGGAAGCATCAAGTGCGGTTTTAACTCCAGCTGGGAATTCATAGGTATGGAGCTGCTCGAGCCCGTACGCCCGCCAGGTGTAAGCAAAACCCACCAAGACTTCAAAAATGCCATGATACTCCTCACAAGGCTCCATGCGCAACACTACGTTCACGGGGACCCCCACATGGGGAACTTTATGCGCGTCCCTGAAGGCACGCCCCACCCCGACCTCGATGAGGGAAGGATGGTCATGATCGACCAGGACTCCATCAGGCGCTTGCCAGACGATATGTCACTCGACAACGTAGTGAAATACCGCATCACGGAAGACTTCAACGTGCTGTTGATGTGGAATAACAGATTCGTGCCCTTCTACCATCAATTTTCACAAAGCGAGTTATCCATCAAAGCCTACCAGATTTACTTGAAAGCACCCAAGCCATTCCTGTTTACACCCCCGATGTTTTGCGGATTTACGAGGGATGAATCCGACTACAAAGTCTCTACTATACTCGAAAAAAAACAATTCGCCGCCTTCAAAAAGCTACTGGAAGAGACGACCATAGATGAAATTTACGAGTTCTATGCCTTGATCTTCGTCTCACCCATGGGATTCATACGAGTCGGGGAAATCCTGAATAAAATCCACAGCAAAGTCTCGAAATTCGATGTGAAGGGCATCCTCACCTGAGCTTGCAAGTCACCACCCGAATCGCATGGCGTATTTATGCAGCGCTGGCAATGCAAAGGTCATCGCAGCGCCAGCAATTCAAAAGTTATCGAAATGGCCTACCTCGTCAACGACGCAGAATTCAAGGATCTCATCTTAAAAATCGAGCGACACGAGGGAATGGTCGACACCGCGCTGAGCTTCAGCATGGCAGCGGGAGCCATCATGTTCAGCCTCTTCGTCATCGAGGCCGTCGCCATGTCCCTCCGCGTCTTCCGCTACTTCTACCCGGTCACCTTCAAGCGCCTGTGCATCCCCAAGCCACGCGAGGTCGACACGGACAACCCGCCTCCGACCACTGGCAGCTCATCCAAGGAGGCAGGGGTGTGGCAGGGTCTGCCGTGAAAAATGAAGAATACATTGTCATACCGTGTTCTGAGCCACAGGAAATCACACGCTCGGCCTTCGTATTTATAAGAACACTCGCGGACGCCGTCATCTTGATATGCAGACAAGTTTATTTCATACATTACCTTACTTTATTACATACTCGACTAAATGGATTTACCACTCTATGATAATAGTTCGTCTTTGAACTCTTTCATGCAATCACTTGACAAAAGTCAGGAAGAAGCTATAGCATGTAATTGGATGCGATCATTCGAGGAATCTCATGAAGCAGCCGCAGCATGCGATTGGACGGCCACGGTCGACTCCGCAGCAGCCGCAGCATGCGATTGGACGGCCATGGTCGACCCCGCAGCAGCCGCAGCATGCGATTGGACGGCCACGGTCGACTCCGCAGCAGATTTTGATTTCGATCAGATTCACGATGAACCTGAAATATGCCCATTGGAGGGCACAGAAGAGGCACAGGATGACACCTCACAGTGCCATATGGAGACCACAGAGGGAATGTTGAGCGAATTTGCGCAAAATTTCATTGGTGAGAGTGAAGCAGCAAGCGCAAATCCTTACACGGCACAAGCAGTCACCCAGTGCGACTATACCCTCATGGGTCAGCCGCTCACAGACTCTGTGGAGCAGGTCATCATGCAGTCCGATGACACAACCGCAATGCAACCTCAACCTGCTCAGATCATATCACCATATCCTGATCGATTCATATATTGCTGGCAACTAGGGCAATACATTGACAAATATCAAGCAATCCTCTTAGACACAGTACAATTTTGGAATCGTCGTTTTTTTCCAGAGTTGTTGCTCAAGAACATCGAATCATTGACAGGAAAAAACAGAAACACAATAACAGATGTAACACGAGGGGTACTGCGCGGTGATATCACCAAATACCTGAGCGATGTCACTCCCACTCCACTCAAGTGGTTTTTGGATATGGATGCATCATTATTTGAAAATTTCAAGACTTCCGTCTGTACAGACAAGATGGACAAGTTTATGAAACGAATACTGAGCAACTGCCCCGGATATCAAACTGCAATAAGGTCAGGTGATTACAAATTGCCGGAGCCAAATATTCAGGGACCACGTGGAAGACCCTGCCCGAAGATTTTGTTGAAAGGCGATTTTTTACAACACGTACGCGACTACATATTCATCAACACGTCATGCTTGCACTTATCATTAAGAACCTCTGAGCAAGTTTTTGATGAAGATACAACATGCCCACCGGACATCACTGGCGAGCCGCAGGAAGGATCTTCACTATCCCAAAGTGGAAACGAAGAATGTAATACTAGAGCTGAAAAAAATAAAGTTATGGTATTACAAACTGTCCAAATTAACAATGCTAAATTTCATCAAAATCTTACTTCACGAATGTTGTCTCAAATATTTGGACTGAGTAGATCAACCATTCAAAGGATACAAAATGGTAAAGCCCGTGAAGCTATAACATTACGACTTAGCTCTTATCAGCCTACACCAGTTGACTGGTTTGGGAAAATGAAAGAGATGTATTTTGAAAATGTGCAATTTTGGACTCAACCAGAAACACTGTCTTCATACATTGATATTTTATTGCTCAATTGCTCAGATTATCAGAATGCAATATCATCAGGCGACTACATGCACAAGCCTTTGCCACCAGAAGCACTCGAATATACCTCGTACTGGAAGACGTATATGCCGTCGCTCAAAGATGTCGTGGGGGACTTGACCCTCTTGGATCACACCAAGGAGACACAGGATGGGCCTACAGCTTTGCAGGTCCTCTTGGATCACACCAAGGAGACACAGGATGGGCCTACAGCTTTGCAGGTCCTCTTGGATCACACCAAGGAGACACAGGATGGGCCTACAGCTTTGCAGGTCCTCTTGGATCACACCAAGGATCACACCAAGGAAACACAAGATCGACCTGCACTGTCCGAAAACGATCGCACAGAGATGATTTTACCCGAATTTCAAGAAAGCCTCTTGGATGGAGGCAATCAAGTCCCTTCAGAATCAGGGTCTGAAAAATGCATGCGTAAATCGACCAGGCAACAACATGATCCAATTGGACCTCTGGAGGAAACAATACCTAAGAACAAACGGACCTGCATTGGAAAAGAAATATTACCATCACATGTTGATCGGGCAAAAGAAAATAGAAAGTTCTTTGAAATTACAGTGCAACTTTACAATTCAAAACATTTTCATTTTCCAACAAAAAAAGACCTAGAAACATCTTTTCCAGATACTAAGGAAAGGACCATACGTGCTATAATACAAGGCCAACGTCGTTATGAAATTACAAAATTTCTCAGTAAAAGTCAACCTACTCCTGTTGATTGGTTCACATCAGTTCCTGCAATATTCTTTGAACGGTTGCTCGGGCTTAAAATGGATGGGGCCCAAACTATTTTTGAACAAAGCCAAGCATACCAAGTGGCCATCCGAGGATGCGACTACATGCACAAGCCACTGCCAAGAATCAAACCCGAGGGCTTTTCGTACTGGAAGACGTACATGCCGTCGCTACAGGGGGTTGAAGGGGACTTGACCCCCATTCGAGAGTGAACGGGTCTTTCCATGATCCTTCCCAAACTCATCACAAAAATCCGTATTGAATCCAAAGACCCGACCGAATCGTCGCTCGCCGAGCCTTTGTCCTGTTCAGTACATCCTATATGACCTTGAAAATACAGATAAGTATAGTCTATTTAAAGTAGAAGACTCGCGCTCCGAGCATCTTGCGATGCGATCAAGCCCTTCTCTCATTAACCAAACTTCTTACTACCACTGACACAATGGATTCACAACCAGACGACAAATATTACTCAGATTTTTTCCCGGATATTCCCGTGGAGAATGATTTTGCACAGAGTGACTGGGCGGCCACCACTGACCACCATAACTCTTCTCACACGCAGTCCGACTTTGCAGCTGAGTGGGCGATACTCATGCAGTCCGACGACGTAGCTGTGTCGGGTCAACTCATGGCCTCGACAGATCAAGCAGTTACACAGTGTGACTGGGCTCTCACGATCCAGCCTCACACCAACTCAGATGATCAAGTCATCATGCAGTCCGACGACGTAGCTGTGTCGGGTCAACTCATGGCCTCGACAGATCAAGCAGTTACACAGTGTGACTGGGCTCTCACGATCCAGCCTGACACCAACTCAGATGATCAAGTCATCATGCAGTCCGACGACGTAGCTGTGTCGGGTCAACTCATGGCCTCGACAGATCAAGTAGCCACAGATTGTGAATGGGCTCTCATGAGCCAGCCTCACAAAAGCCCAGAGGAACTGTGTAAAGACAAATTTGTAGACACAGTTCAGTTCCATAATTTAGGATTTTTCCCAGAAATATACACTTGGCAAATTAATTCATTGGAAGGTGTATCTGCCAGTATGATGAGATTTGTATCTAAAGGGAAATACCGTACATGTATAACCCAATATTTGAGCCGGGATGTACCCACTCCACTCTCTTGGTTTTTTAATTTAGACCCATCATTGTTTCAAGGTTTAAAAATGATGTCTGGAACTCAGAATATGCAAAATGTTGTACAAAGGATTCTAAGCAATTGCCCAAATTATCAAAATGCAATAGAATTAGGCCATTACAAGCCAAGCCTGAGTGTCACTACAGAGGCTACAGCAAAATCGTGTCCACAACGATGGTTACATGATTCCTCTACTAATATTACTGATTACATCATACTTGGTACGACAATCGTCTCGAAGGCTAAGAAAAACAAAGTACAATTTCTCGAAATCCTTCAATTCAAAAATTCACAGTACTTTATAGATTGCAATCAAAACTTGATACGAGATTTTTTTGGTGTACACCAAAGTTTGGTGAGCAATATTCTGACAGGGAAGCGTCACAAAATCATCACTGAAAGACTCAGCCAAATTCAGCCGACTCCAATTGAGTGGTTTTCGAAATTAGACGATGTATTATTTGAAGGATTTGAGGACCGACTAAATACAACTGTGAAGAAACCCATTATTGACCATATTTTTTCACAATGTTCGGCATATCAAACCGCATTACATGAAGGAAACTACATGTACACGCCTCTGCCACCCAACGCACCAGCAGGTACTTCCTACTTGGAAATGTACATGCCAGGGCTTAAGGGGCTGATAGAACAAGACTTGACTGCCAGGACATGCGTAAAAAACCCCAGAATTTACCGTTGCACAGCATCAACTACTACTTTGCAGGTCCCTTTCGATCACACCATGGAGACACAGGATGGGGGTGAACTATCCGAAAACGATGACATAGAAATGAAGTTACTCGAATCTACGCAAAGATTTTCAGATGGAGGCAATGAAGTCACATCAGCAGCAGGGTCTGCAAAATGCAAGCGTACATTGACTAGGGAACAGCATGATCCAATTGAGCCTCTAAAGGAGACAACACCTGAGAAGAAGAAGGCTCGAGTTCAAAAATTATTAACAGTACATAGTGATCGGGCAATTGAAAAAAGAATAATCTTTGTTAATACCGTGCAACTTTACAATTCAATCCATTTTGATTTGGCATTGAAAAATGATATAGAACCATCTTTTCCAGATACTAAATATAGGGCCATAAGTGCTATAAGACTAGGTAAGCGTCGTTATGAAATCACCAAATTTCTCAGTAAATGTCAACCTACTCCTGTTGATTGGTTCACATCAGTTCCAGATATATTCTTTGAACAATTGATCAAGACCAAATTGGATGGGGCCAGTGCCATTTTTGAACAGAGTCCAGCGTATCAAGAGGCCATCCGAGGAGATGACTACATGCACAAGCCACTGCCAAGAATCAAACCCGAGGGCTTTTCGTACTGGAAGACATACATGCCGACACTCAAGGGTGTCGAGGGGGACTTGATCCCAAAGTGAAAATCATGGGATCTTTCCATGATCCCCTCCAAACTAATCTCAGAAATCCGTATTGAATCCAAAGACCCGACCAAATCGTCGCCCGCAATCCGCTCGGCCTCTATTTATTCTCTCCATGTCCACACTCAGCCATCGCGCTCGAGGCATGCAATTCACCGTCATCGCGCTCTGCCTCGCAGTAGTACCTTGCACCGTTCATTCCTCCCCAAACTGCGAATTGGGCTCCGAGCCCGACCCGTCTAACCCCCTCGCGTGCACTCCCTGCAGCCCAGGCTTTTACCGCGGCGACCCCGAGTGGCCCTCGTGCTACCCTTGCAGCCCGGGCTGGTACCAGAACCTCCCAAACTCCACCCAGTGCGAACCTTGCTTTGACGGGTCCTTCAGCGCCCACCCCGCAAGCGACGCCTGCACACTCTGCGACAGGGGCCAGTTCTCCATAGGCGGCTACGACACTTCCTGCACTGCCTGCCCCGCCAACACCTTCGCAGACCAGGTCGGCTCCTACCTGTGCCAGCCCTGCACCACCTGGGCCATCACCACGCCCCACTCCACGGTCGTCGCGCCGTTTCCTAGCACAGTCCTCGCGGAGGGCGTGTCCCCGATCGACTGCTCGGTGCAGTTCAGGACAGACAAGTTCCTCATATTCTTCTTCTTCCTCGCAAGCCCGGCCTCCATCACCCCGCAGAACACCAGGCTCTACAAGCGCGCCACGGCACTCGCGCTGGGAACCCACGACGCCAACGCGCTCATGTACGCCACCCCGCTCAACCCGGAGGCGGTCCAGGACGCAGTGCAGCTCAGGGAGATCATCCTCCAGGCAGTGGGCATCGACGTATTCAGCCCGCTGCAGGCATTCCTGGCCGGCGCGAATTCCACACAGCAGAACCCCGTCGGCCTACTGTACTTCGTGGTCCACCACGACGACCCAAACAAAAACCTAGCCATCGCCATGGCCCAGCAGATACGAACCCAGGCATTCCGAGACCGACTCAACCTCGCCACGGCCAGCCTCATGCTCCCACCGGTCGTCGTGGTCCCAGAGTCTGTCCAGTACTACTCCCCGGCGACGTCCTACATCCTCCCGGTGCCCATGGTCGACCCTCAAAATCCCTCGCCCCCGCCCAGCTCGCCGAGATTCAGCGCAGCGAGCCGCACAGGCTCGGCAGTGCAGTGGGTGGCCTCGGCGGGGCTCGCTGTTGCTGTTTTAGGTTATTCGCAAATCTAACGCACGCGTTGATTTGAATTTAAATAAACGAACAAAAAACATCGCAGTCACACGGTATATTCATTCGAAAAATCAGTAGTATTCTTGTTTTAGGTCTGAGTCTACGCATCAGCCTTGAATGGCTCTAGACCCCGCCGCCCGACCCACGAGGTCGCTTGGCAGCGGGCCGGGAGCCCGATCTCCGGGTTCGCCTAGCAGATGACACAGCCCTCTCGGCGTCGGATCCATCCTCCGAGGTGGTGGCCTCGGTTGCCTCAGTTACCTGTCGTGATTCACAGGGCATGAAGCCATCGTACTTGTTGTGGTACTCCACCGCCTGCACCAACTTCAGGACAGGGAAGGAATTCAGGTCGTTATTGGGGCGGCTCCTCTCGCTCTCGTATTGCAGCCTGAGATGTTCCGCACTCCACCCAGTGTTCCTCCTCCACAAATTCGGCTTGAACGTACTCCTCAGCGCCTCATTCTTGCAAAACAAGGCCCTGTAAATCCTCAGCTCGAACTCTTCCAGTTTCACGCCAGTTGGTCTGCCCAGTTTTTGCATGTTATAGTGCTGGCTCAACCTCCAGCCAGACTCGTGCATGATTTGAGATACCCTCGCCACAGTATACACATTCTTCACAGTATCCTCTATTATCTTTGGCGAAACCACCTTGCTCAGCAGCTCGTACAGCGCGGTGCAGAGGCCGGCCATGGCGATCTCGTCGTATGCTGTCATCTCGTCTTCTTCCTTCCGGATCAGGAAGAACAGGAGGCAGAAGTACCTGGCATACCCCAGCAACCTTTCCTTCGTCACCGCGAGGTCTGTGAAGTCTACCTGCCGCGCGAAGTTGTCCAGGTAGTGTCCTACGCTCACCTGGTGGTACCAAGCCGGAGTTTCGTCGTCAATCAGATCTCTGAGATTTTTGAGGTGATCCATGTCGTGACGGACTGCAATGTTAACCAGAAGCTCGTCCAGCTCTCCCCTCGCGTTGGTCAGGTCATCTCGGAGCACCAGCGACTTCTTCGTCAGAGTACAACATTTCTCAATCAACCCTTTTTCCAGCTGTTTGAAATACTTGTGGCTCATTGGAATTCCCTCCGTCCTCAGCCTCTCCGTGAAGAACGCCCACACGAAGGGGAAGCACTCATTGCGCGGTAGTGGCACCTTTTCCATTGAAACCAGGTGCTTGGGCACCAACGCGCACAGCGAGAAGAAGTTAGCGTAATTGAATCCAATCTTGCTAGTAGTGTATGAACTACGCTTTTCAGAGCTGAATATAATGAACACATTGAGCAGGGCGTCGTAAATGTCATCCATAATCGCGTGCACATATCCCTCCCTCCCTCCCGGTGGGCGAATGAGGTCCAGGTGACACATGAACTTGCGCTTATCATTCTTGGCCATCTTTGTGAAATCTCGGTGGTACGACCAGAACAACTTGGGATTTTGCTTTCCCTCGATGAACATCGGCTCGCCCACGGGAAAATCCTCGCTCGTCTCACGCTCTTCCGGGTCCTCTGCCGGCACATTCATGGGCCTTGTATGCGAGACCTCGATCGGGTCCTCATCCGACTCAGCCCCGCCATCGAGAGCCCTCGGTGGCGGCAATTCGGGCCACTCAGGGCTCTTCTCGGCCTCTTCAGGCCACTCGGGGCTCTTCTCGGCCTCTTCAGGCCACTCAGGGCTCTTCTCGGCCTCTTCAGGCCACTCAGGGCTCTTCTCGGCCTCTTCAGGCCACTCGGGGCTCTTCTCGGCCTCTTCAGGCCACTCAGGGCTCTTCTCGGCCTCTTCAAGCGTCCCATCAAACACACTCTCGGGTGTGTTCGACGGGACCGCGGGTCGCTCGGGACTCGCCTCGGTGATGCCAGGCCGACCGTCGAGAGACCCCAGCGGGGACTCGACGGGGCTCGCGGCGTTGTCTTGTGATACGTTATGATCGTAATCGCAATCGTAGTCAGGTGTTTGGGACATCGTGATTATAGCGTGCTAGAACTTCAACAAAAAGTGGGTAGATAAAGAGAGTATTCGGCATTCAGTGACGGATGCTCGCGCGACCTATCCGCCCCCTTTAATACCGAGTGGATGCGAGTCAATTGCAAGGGATATTCATTCAGGTAAAAAGGGGTTTTCGTGGTTGTAGCCAGGATTGTTCCTTGGCTCTTTATCCGCCACCGCGGCCCTCCTCGGAGGGGCCAGTCTCGCGGGGTCTCTTCCCGAGACTCTTCGCGGGTGTCACGAGGAAGCAACTGGTCGGCAGCTGAAAGAAGCTGGTGTTCAGCGAGATGCCTCGGTAGAGTGTATTTTCGCCAATATCCACCACAGTACAGAACTGCGCTGTTCGGTTGGCCCTGATATGACCCGAACCAGGCGCACTTCCAACTGGGACGTAGCCGGGGTAATTATATGTAGACCGAGTGGGGAACACGCACCGAATCACTCCGTGCCTCGCGTCATGCCCGTCCATGCGCACCTTGCGGGGCAGCTCGTCCATCGACCCAGTCAACGGCTTGGGCCGAAATGGGTGGTCCAGGTACGACGCAATCAAATCTCGGTCGTCCCGGTCCGTGAAGTTCCGCATGGCCTGCGCTAGCTCAGCCCGCGTGCCCTGGATCTGGAAATCAGGAAACAACTTCTCGGGATTTTCCACATATCGCACTACCAAATCAGCGCAAGACAGCAGGGTCCACACCAGCTCCTCGTGCGAGCTCAAGACCACGCGGGTTTGGCACTGCTCTGCCTCGAAGCGGTACAGGTACGCCTGGGACATACGCCAGGCGTCCTCGTGCATCGTGTTGGCAGTGTCGTAGATCTCGCGCGGGTTCAGCTTCAGCATATTCAGCGACCCGGGCGACATCACCTGCTCCATCTGCTCATAGAGAATCGCGCAGACCGCCGCGGCGGCCAGCTTCAGCTCCATGTCCTTCCACTGCAGGCATTCGGGGTGCAGCTGCATGTACAGCATGCACATGTAGCAGGCCATGGTGTACGAAACTTCGAACTGGCAGTCCCTCGGCATGTGCGGGCCGTGCAGGTTGCTCAGGAGCAGCGCGATGAAGTGGTGGGGCCCGGCGCAGTTCACCGTGTAGCCCACCCCGTTCAGTATCGCGACCTCCAGTTTGAAAATAGCATTGCGGGCATCGAAATAATCAGTGTCCGCTGTGGGATTACTGGACAGCTCGTAAGTTTCAGTCTCGTCTAGCACCTCCACACCAAACATCTTATGGAGCAGGTCCACGACTTGAGATACCACGAAGGGCCTGGTCGTATCGAAGTCATCAGTGTAATTCTTCTGGACCACAGACATGGCCGCGCAGCAGACGCTCAACTTCTTGTGCATCTGGATCGGCCGCCCGCTGTTCTTGATGAACCTCAGCACGAGAGCCAGGCTCTCGAAGAACAGCTCATACACGTGATTCAACTTCTGCAGCGACGCGAACGGCACGAACACCTGCAGGAGGGCCCACAGGATGTTCTCAATCGTCGCGTGCGCCTCGTCTCGGCTCTGCAGGAGCTCTAGCAGCTCGGGAGTCATCTCATCCCGAGCCATGATCCCCCTCAGGCATTCCATCCTCTCGTGGAATTCCGCAGTGCACTCCTCGGCGCTCGAGCCCTCCGAGGACCGCACGTAGGCTGCGAGGCCGGCTCTGGGCTCTGCTCGGGTCTCTCTTGCCCCGCCGCATCCCCCGCCAAGGTCTTCTGAGTCGGGCTCAGGACAAGCATGCGACACCACGGCCATCCCGGGCTTGCCTACGCCCAGTATGGGATACCACTGATATTTGGTGTTCCATACGTAAGGAGACGGGCACACTCCAATGCACTCAAGCACCTTCACGGCTCCGTCCATCACGCCAAGGTCCTCAAAGGACCTTCGCGCAACGCCGAGCATCGCGAGGAAAGAGGGTGCAGCAGAGAGGCTGCAGTCTTCTTCAGATGAATCCGAGTCATCCGAGCTCTCGCTCGACTCGTCGGCGTTTGGCTCAGATTCATCCAAGTCATCCGAGCTCTCACTCGACTCGTCGGCGTTGGGCTCAGAGTCGGGAGTCAAACCAGGACTCTCCACGAACTGCAAAAGCGGGTCGCTCTGCAGTTCGATGGGCTCTACAGGCTCTTCAATAAAAGACACGTAGTCTTTAGATTGCATAGCATATACATTATCAATATTCGACATTTTCTGAATAAATCCAGTGGGGTCTTGTAAAAACAGAGGGGTAAAAAGAAGAGTGATGCATGTAATTCACAGATGCCCAGTGTCCCCTTGACTACACTTAAATATAACCCAAACACACCAAATTCACACACAGAGAGAGTCTTGTATTTATTCCAAAGAATCTAAACTCAACACGACAATCCACTTGTCGTGGTAGACTCCGCTGGCATCCCGCCCCAGCCCAGCCCCCTTGACTTGGTACTCAGACTGCAGAGCCTCCATGCGCCCCACAAACTCCTCCGCGTCGTCCCGCTCGAATCGCATGGGCTTGGCATTCTTCAAGTCGTCGTCCAGTGCCATAAAGCTCATCCCAAACGTATTCGCACTAACGTGGGCCACCCAGTCGCAGCCCACGTCGCCATGAGGGTACGTCTTGCCCAGACCATACACAGCGTCGAGGACGGCAAAGAAAATCTGAGACGGAGTGTAGAACACCCAGATAAACTCTTCACGCGGGGTCCATAGCTTGCTCGGGCTTGGGCTCCTCCTGAGCCTCGGGATCTTCCTCAAGGTCGGGCTCAGAGGCGTCCGCATCGGAAGCATCAGAGTCCTGACTGAAACAAGAAAATCACAAACACACAACAAATGCGATAAATCAAAAACAAATCACAATTCACCTCTTCGACCTCTTGGCAGGCGAGAACATCTCAGGCGAGCCGCACTCGGCCTTGGTCTTCTTCGATTTTCCCTTCTTGACATCCGGGTGGACCCAGCTCTTCTTAAACTCCTCCTCAGTCACCTCGGGAAAATCACCGGGAGAGGCATACTTGAACTTGGGAGGGTCCTTCATAAAGCGAGGGAGAATCTCAGCCATCTTCTCGAAGAGCGGGCTCTCCAAGTCCTCCGGCTTCCAGTTAAACACAGCGTGGTTGGCCAAGCTCCCCATCTCGTGTGTCTTGGGGGAAATATAGTAGAGCCGCATAATCTCCTCGGGCTTGTCCACATTGGCGATCCAAGCGTCATGGCCAATGGCGTCGCACACCTTGTCGGGGTGATTAAAGTAGTCCGACGACTTGCCAGCGGCATTCAAGAAGCACTCGCGAAAGCAAGACCCATACCTATTCTCACCCACATCCTCAAAGCTCGGCAAGTCCTTCACGTCTTCATAGCATCCCTCGAGCCATTTGCGCAAGTCGTCAGTGTGGCTCGCGACGACCTCTTGGTAAGCCAAATTGAACTGGATACACAGGCTATCAATGTTTTTGACTAAATAAACAGCAAAAAACAAAATAAACTCACCAGATCCACCGTAGTCATCCCGACACCCCAGCACTTGTCTTTGCCAGTCTCGGCAAAGTAAACATTACCGACAGGAATGCCATTCTCCTTGGCAAAAGCATCCAATTCGCACATCGTGCGAAGATACTCGCCGTTGGCCCCACCCTTCCCACAGATCACAGCCTTCATTGCTTGATTTTTCAGAGCCTCCTCGCCCGATTTGACCTTCTCGCCATCCTCATCCACATCCACGCCATCCCAAACGTCAAACTTGAAAGCGCGCACGGCAAAACCAACCTTCTTGGCGTAGGCCGGCTTTGTAGCCTCCACAATGGCTTTGAGCAGGGTAGCCTTGGTAGGGTACGGATCGCTCGGCTTCTTCGCAATGTACACATCCTTCTCAATTTTATCTGGGAGGTCATTACTCCCACACAAGGCCATGCAAATCGCCTTGAAAGCCTGTTCGCCACTAGGAAAGGGATAGCCGAAAACGAGGGGGGCGCCAGGCCCGTCATGGGCCGGAAAGGTAAACTTCTGCACAAACCCAGCAGACTCCTCGCTCAACACCTCGGGATCGACATCCAGAGTCCCGTAAACCATCACGGGATCGCGGCCAAAGTTGGTAAAGGGGCCCTCCTCTGGAACCACAATCATAAACTTGCTCTCCTCCCTGTTCACAATAAGGACAGACATGCACTGCGAGCGGTGGACGGAAATGCCCCTGACCTCCTCGCCATCCACGACAAACGGCACATACTTGGAAATATCCAGCCAATCCTTGTTATACGGGACTTCCTTGGCCCCCAAGCGAGTCACAATGCGACCCTGGTCGTCAAACGAGGAAATGCCATCGACAAGCGCCTTCATCTCATCATCACAGAGCGGCGGGTGATTATCCATCGTTGCACAAGCCTCCAACAAGTAACCCATATACTGAAACCCAAAGTCGAGGCGCGTATCGCGAGTGATCTCAGCGCTAGGAGACAAAGGCATCGACCCGCCCGCACTCACACTCGCAGTGCGAGAAATGACAAGATCAGACAGAGTGCGACCCCCACCCCCCGCAGCACCCTCACTTGGCGACTTGGACTCCTTCGACTTCTTGGACTTCTTGGACTTCTCGATGGGCACTCGCCTCTCCGCATCGGCTGCTCATATATTCACAGTGTACACACACACACATACACAAGAAGAGAAGTCATGTATTAGTCACATGAGAAAAAAAAAAGACTTAGAAAAAAATTCTAAGTCAAAATATCCAAGTCGAAAAAATTCAAAGTATGCAGCACTACACACATGCGCGAGAGAAAAAAAATGCAAACATTCAATTCAAGCAAAACATGCAAGGCAATACTCACAGATGTCCTTGACGGGAGGGGAGAGTCGAAATTGGGCATGGGACTTCGTACGGACCATGGTAGTCAGCGTGGGTGGCAGCGTGGCACGGGTTGGAGTTGCCTCTGCGAGACTCGTATTTATCCCCTCTAACTCGATTATTAATTCAATTCAAAAAAATTTAATTGAAAAAAAATTTATCGAAAATTTTTTAATCGAATATTTTTTAATCGAAATTTTGAATTCAAAAAAAAAGTCATGAGATTTTTTTTATTGAAAAGTCAATCAAAACCAGTAATTAGTGAGATGATGCATGGATTCACCCAGGTCTCCACGCCTTTGGCCAAGTCAAGCCTATGAGCGTCCAGGTAATTATGCGCATTTATGCAGAATTACATAATTATGCATAATTATCATAATTCTGAGAATTCTTACAGGACTTTCCCAAAAATTGCACAAAATTTGCGATCCTTCCGGTTCAATTAGTAGAGATAGCGATCAGCATCGTTAATTTGCGGTTCAATTAGTGCAGATATAAGATCCGTACTTGTCGATTTTGCGGTTCAATTAGGAGAGATATACGATCCCCTTCAGAGATTTACGGTTCAATTAAGAAAGATTTGCGATCACTCACACTAATTTGCGGTTCCATTAATATACATAGCGATCCTAAGCGTCTTTTTACGGTTCCAAATAAACGTCCCAGAAAATTTTGAAATTGGTTTTTTTCAATTTTTTATAATATTTTATTAATTTTATTAATTTTAATGTAATTAATTAATTAACTTTAACTGAATACACTATAGATAAAAAAACAATTTCAAAATTAATACAAAATAATAATATATATCAATATAATATATATATAATATTATATTAATTATATAAATAATGGAACCATTTAATTTCATAAGATACTCTGTAATATTCTACATATTCTTTGTCTAACTAAACTAAACTGTATTTAACACAATCTTTTATAGTTGAACCGCAAATTAGTATGAGTGATCGCAAATCTTTCTTAATTGAACCGCAAATATCTTAAGGGGATCGTATATCTCTCCTAATTGAACCGCAAAATGGACATATGCTGATCGCAAATCTGTCTTAATTGAACCGCAAATTACTGTGAGTGATCGCTATCTCTACTAATTGAACCGGAAGGATCGCAAATTTTGTGAAATTTTTGGGAAAGTCCTGTAAGAATTCTCAGAATTATGAGAATTATGCATAATTATGTAAATCTTCATAAATGTTCATAATTGCCTATGTGCCTGCCCCCTCTGTATTCAAGCCAAAGTTTGACCGTTTGGTCAAACCCTTCGCTAACTCAACCATAGCACACACTGTGTTTAATGCTTGAAAAACCCGAGAAGCGCCGCGGCGGGCCCGAGTTCACCAAGAGGGGTCCTTGCAGACCTCGATCATCATGGCATTGATGATGACGCGCTTTGACTCCCTGTCGTACTCCGAGATGCGCTGGATGGGCCAGGCGATTGCGAGGAGGAGCTGGTCGAGTGCGTTGGACTGGGGCGACCGGGCTGGAGCTTGGTTGGCGATGAGGCTGGCCCAGAGCTTGTCGACGTAGGCTGCGTCGTGCTTGGTGATGTGGAGGGCATCGAGGGAGGTGCCGAGGTAGTGTGCCATGACGTTGCTTGCGATTTCGAGGAGTGCGAGCTGAGTCTGGGTGGTGGACAAGGAGGCGACTTTGATTTGTTTCAGTGGGAGCAAGGAAAGTGGGGTGTGCGTTGATCCTGCAGTGAAGGCCTGGGCGTCAGTCTCCGGCCAAGGGAGTGAAATGGCAGATGCTGCGATCTGGATGAAGACTGTGGCGAGGCAGATTTTTGTAGTCTCCGGGGAGAGGTCTTGGAGCATTCTGGCGATGGCCGAGATGGCGCACGAGGCCGGGTAGAGTTTCTTTGCGAATATGTCGAGGAAGTCCTTCTCGGGTCTGTAGATCTCTGGGTATTCTGTGATTTGCAGAGGGGTCGGGGGTATCTGGGAAATTCTACAGATGGGATTGAGCTTGTGGGAGCCTGGCGGGTCGCTGTCGATGTAGTTCTTTGCGAGGCTGACCCTCTCCTCCGCCTCTGCAATCTTGGCGTCTTGGAGGGACAGCGAGGCCTTCAAGGCGTGCTCTGCCTTGTCGTAGGCGTCCTGGTCGTCCTGAGTGAGGATGGAGTCGGATATGGAAGCCCTGAGTGCTGCCAGGCTCTGCTTGGTCTTTTCCTTGGATTTCAAGAAAGTGCCGAGTACCAATTCCGCTGCTTCATTCGCGTTGAGGGCGCGGTCGCACCAAGTGTGCTCCCGAATGTTTTCGAGGATGTCGCGCATGCGTTGATCGGAATCCAAAGAAACGGGCGAGGGATCCGAGGCAGACTCTGGGAGTTCGCTGATGCCGTGCTTTCCAGTGAGGAGGATGAGGAGAAGCCTCTCGCGGGTACTCTGTAGGGGCTTGGCCTGCTTTTGATTTGCTTAGATATTTTTAAGAACAATACAAGACAACAGCAAGCGTCACCTGAGAGAGGCACCCGTCGACGTGATAGTTTTGGGTATTCTCCCAGTATATCAAGTTAGCGACTGCTCGGACTGCACAGTAGGTGTGGTAGACCGAGTGCTCAGGCGTGACTCCCATGACGTAGGCGTAGTGCAAGTCTGTCGAAAGCGGGTTACGGGGAATCGACAAGCGGAACAAGCGGTACAGCGAAAAAGACTTACTCTTCATGCCGGTGACCGAGTCCTTCATGGGTATTTCCCTCGCCGTCTCGAGCCACGCGTCGAATTCTGTCCTGCGCAAGTCGTCTCCGAGTTGGTCGACGAGCTGGATGATGGCTGCGGCTGCCGAGGCGACCCTGCTGTGCTGGGACGGCTGGATGTCTGCAGAGAGTTCGAGGGTCGCCTGGTACTGGAGGTAGAGTGCGTCGTCGATGGCGTGGTGGCGTGCTGCTGTTTCGAGGATCTTCGAGGCATAGGCGTGAATGTGATTGAAGGTGCATGCGCCGTCCGCGATGAGCTTGGTGAGGTGTGCTGCGGAGAGTTCTTCGATGAATGCCCTGGCTGCGAGGACGTGGGCGTGCGGGTACTTGAGGTAGTTGTGCATGCTGAGCACTGCCATCCAGAGCCAGTCCTTGACGACCGCGAAGAACTCGGTGGGGCGAGAAGGGTCTGGGGAGTTGAGGACGAGCTTGAGGAGGACGTGCTCTCCGCAGTGGTCGAAGGCCTCCGTGAAAGGGTGTGGAAGCTCCTCGCCGATGGCGCGCTGGATGGCGCGGTGGGTCTTGAAGTTGTAGTTGTATGGGGGACCGAATATTTGGGCAATGTAAGGGTAGAGGTGCCTGGTACAGGGCTTTCGCGGGGGGGTGTGCGGGGGCGCGTGGATCAGGTCGAGGCAAGTGTCTGAGGCTGCTGCGGCTGCGGCATCCCCTGGTCTTTCGAGCTCGTGCTGGGTGAACACCGGGAAGTAGTGGTGATCAGCGCGAATCTTGGTGAGGTCGCCCGGCTGGTGGTAGACGGAGTAGGTCTCCTCGACGCGAGAGAGGGACTCGATGTACCTAGCCTTGAACGAGGCGGCCGAGTTCTCCTTGAAGTTGGGCCAGGCGGTGTAGAGGACGCTGAGCATGAACTGGGTGATGCGCTGATTTCTGAGGTTGTATGCCTTCTTGTAGGCAAAGAGGGCGTGGATGTACGAGGCGTGCGAGTTCCACAGGGAGCTGAGGGCGGTTAGTTCTGGCCTGTGGAGGAATTCGACGGGGTCAGCTAGGCAGGCGGCTGTGTTGGACTCGAGGGCCTCGATGAGTGCGAGGCTCTTGGAGTAGAGCGCTGCGACGTTTGGGTCGTCCTTGTTTGGGCCTGCCGAGTCGTAGCGGTTGGCGACAAAGTCGTAGGCCAGGCCGAGTGCGCGGCCCTCCGGGTGGCTGTTCGGCCCCACGCCAAGGCGGCTCGGGGAGAGCGGGGTGAGTCCGCGGGCGACGCGGGCGAAGGACAGGAGGGTGAAGTAAGGGTAGTGTATGCGCCTGATGGTTTCGTCGTCCTGGAGATAGACCATGGCGTTCTGCGGGCTGGTTTGTGAGAGTTAGGGGCATTGAAAGGGGGCTCAAAGGAAAAAAAACCAAGACTCACCCGAGGGAGGCCATGATATCCCTGGAGATGTTCTCGCGAAGTTCGAGGAGCTGGCCTGGGAGGTCTACGAAGTCCTGCGAGACGTTGGCAGGGATGGCTCTGGCAGGCTGGGTGAGCCTGGGGAATCCTCGGAGTGGGAGTGTCCAAGAGAGGAAGCCCGGCCAGCGTGCTGGGATGAGGGCGCGGAAGCGCCTGAGGAGCGAAGCGATGGCCTCGTAGAGCATGGAAAGCTGGATTTGAAGGGGTGGACGCGAAGGGTTGCGGTATTTATAGAGCTTTGGGCTCACTTGGGGCGGTGTATTGTGATGAAAAAAATTAATTGAGTTGGATTCAAAAAAATTTAATTCAATAAAAAAATATTCGATTAAAAATTATCGAACTGAATTTCGATTAAAAAATATTGAATTAAAATTAATCGAATTCAATTTCGATTAAAAATTTTTGGATTCAAAATAATTGAATTGAATTAATTTTTTTTAACTGAATCTCAATTAAAATATTCACTATATATCTCCAAGTTTTTACCATGTCATCTAAAAAATCGCCATGACGGCTGAGACCCCTAGCGAATTATGGCGTGGATGTGTCATCCGCAACGACAACTACCGTACGGCGTTGACCATCTACCTCTCCCCGAAGCAAGAGCAGGCCAACTTCATGCAGTGGGTTCTGAGGCACTGCCTTGTCCCCTCGCTGACTCGTGGGGTGGGTGGGGTGTATGTTTGGATTCCGAAGAAGGACCGGAGGTGGATTGCTGAGATGGTCCTGAGGCATGTCTCGGAGGCTCAGAAGAGCGGGGTGTCTGACTGGGTGAAGCGTTGTATGGAGAGGTGGGCGAGAGAGCTTACGGACACGTCTGTGGTGATGCTAGACTCGGGTGGGTCTTCCGCTGCTGTCAGGGGAGCCGTAGAGGACACAAAAGAAGAACCAGTGAACCCTCGGAAGCGGCAGTGGTCTTGCGTGGAGATTGACGGGGGAGAGGAGGAAGACGAGGACGGTGCTGAGGATGAGGACGCTGCGTTTCTTCGGCGGCTGCTGAAGGAAGGGAGCATGATTGTGGACTTTGATGAGAGGGTGTCTGCCCCGCCTGGCTCTCCTGTGTATGGCTGTGGTGGGTGCGGGGGCGGCAGCGCGTCGTCTTCGCAGTCTGGGCTGTCTGAGGGAGCGCAGGAGAGGTACGAGTCGGAGCGTGCCTCGATCGGGGTGCCTGACGGGGAGGGCGAGACGTTCAAGGCCTGGGAGGGCGATCTGGAGGGGCTGCTGGGGGATGTGGCGAGCTTGAATGAGCAAAATAAGGAGGTGACTGTTTTTTTTTTTTGTTTTTTGTGTTGAGAGGGGGGACTGACTGTGTTGAATTGCGCAGCTCTGGCGCGAATTTCAAGGGAAACTCGAGGCGCTCAAGGCTCACATGCATGATCAGCACCGGGACGACGTGGAGAGGCTGCGTGAGGAGAGGGAGTCTTACGAGGCGAGGAAGGCTGAGTACCAGGCGAAGCTTGAGAGCGGCGGCCACGCCATTTTGACGCGGGTGTCGTTGATGAATTCTATTGGGGACTGCACGATGAAGATTGCAGAGAACGAGGCGAATGCGGCGAGGCTGACGAGGGAGCTGCGCGACGAGTTTTGCGAGGGCCAGGGCTACCTGCTGGCCCACCTTCGCTTCAGTGAGTGGATGGCTGCCCGCGAGAAGCTTAGCGCGCACGTTCCCTGGCGGTTCAATCTGGCTTTGCTCGAGGAGTTCAGCGTGAAGGAGGATATCGGTGTGGACTCTGAGGAGTATCTCGAGATTGTGAGGCTGGTGAAGGAGAAGTGTGTGGAGTATGAGTCTGCCTTTCAAGAGATGTGGAGGCGCGTGATTTGCCTGATGTACGACCGGGTGACTTGGAAGCCGCTGCCGCGCCCGCTTGGATGGGAGGTGGCGGAGGAGCTGCTGAGGTGCTGCAGCGCCATTGCTATGTCTCTGACGAAGATGATGGCCCCGCTGCGGTCGTGTGTGAATGGGGTGCACGCTATGGAGGGGGATCTTTTCGAAAATGGCGGCAAGACTGTGTCGTTGAAGGTTCAGCCGAGGCGTTTCAAGGCGTATGAGGTTTTTCCTGGGTGCCCGAGGCTGTATGTGGATACGGTGCAGAAGCTGGAGGTGATCCGGTTCAAGAATGGGGGGTGGATGAAGCTGCTGGATGAGAAGGTGGTGAGCGCGAATGTGGCGCGGGACTTGCTCTGTGATGTTGTGGAGCTCCAGGGGCTGCTGCTGGAGTATGGGAAGGGAGAGAAGTGCGACGAGGAGGAGGCCTATGCACTGGTCGGGGTGGAGCTGTGCTATGGCCATTGAGTGCCTTGCACTTTAAGGGTGTTGCGCATTAAAGATTTGGAGTCGACTGTTTGTGTGTGTTGTGGTAGTGAGAATGATGGAAAATGAGAAATGGAAAATTAATGAATTAATTTTTCGAGACAAATTAATCGAAAAATTAATTGAAAAAAAAATAATTGAATAAAAAAAAATTGAATTAAATTTTTCAATTCAATATTTTTTTATTGAATATTTTTTTATTGAATTCAGATATGGGGAATATAAGGACAGAGGGAAGAGGAAGGCAAGTCTTTTCCAAGGGTGCGCCACGCTCGAACCCATGTCACGTACGTCTGCAATGCTGAGGCCTTTGTTTGAGTTTCTTTGGGGTAAATTAAGTTATGCTGAGAGGAGGGATATGATTGCATTAGATGTATCGAATGTGGGAGAGCATCATCGCGGGTATTCCTCGTTTGAGGTGAGTGGACTTTGAATTTTTTTGTGTTGATTTTAGACTTTGAAATTTTTTTGGTGTGTGATGTGTGATGAACTTGTGTGTAGGTCCTGGGGAGGGTGGAGCACAAGATGGGTATGCACTGCAAGAAGAGTGCTGCTGAGCTCAAGAGGCTATGGGGTGAGTGCTTTGCTTGACTTGAATGTAGTTTTGTTGTGATGAGGGTCTGACTTGATTTTTTTTTGCGTGTGTGTGTGCGTGTGTGCGTGTGCGCGTGTGCGCGTGCCTCAGCCTATGACTATCGCGCATCTCTTGATTTCTTTGTGGAATATCTGAAAGAGAAGGAAGGGGAGATGTCGGGTGCTGGGCCTTTGTATCCCTCGCACTGTGGCATGCATCGCGCGCAACCGCCTCTGCCTGTGCGTCCTCCGCCTCCGCTTATGCCTGCGCCCCCTCCGCCCATGCATGCTGGGTTTCCTATGTATGGCCCGCGTCTGCCTATGCATGCTGGGGTGCCTATGTATCCGCCTCCTCCGCCGCATGCGATGATGCCGTATTGTGGGGGCTGGCCTGCTGTGGCGCCTATGCCGCCTGCGCCGCATGCGATGATGCCGTATTGTGGGGGCTGGCCGCCTGTTGCGCATGGGGGCGATGGGGGTTGTGGTCGGTCTCATGTCGGGTACATGCGTCCTGGTGGGTTGCATGCGTCTTCGCGTGAGTTTGTGCCTGGTGGGGAGGAACATGAGATGGAAGAAGGGGAGGCTGTGCCGAGCCCTTTGCCTAGTGTGCCTGGTGTGGATGAGTCTGATTCTAGCACTTTGCCTGCTGTGCCTGCTGTGCTTGCTGTGGATAAGTCTGTGCCTGCTGTGGATGAGTCTATGCCGAGCACTGTGCCTGCTGTGGATGAGTCTATGCCGAGCACTGTGCCTGCTGTGGATGAGTCTATGCCGAGCACTGTGCCTGCTGTGGATGAGTCTATGCCGAGCACTGTGCCTGCTGTCCTTGGTGAATCCTGTGGCATGGAGGTGGAAGCGGAGGCAGACAGGGATGAAGGGGGCGACATGGAGGTGGAGGAAGAGCCTGTGCTGATCAGTGAAAATGAGAGACGGATTGCTGAATTGGAGAAGAAATTTGAGGAGCTCGGGGGGCAGAAGAATTATGAGGATCTGTTGTTGCTGTGCGCCGAGTTGGATGGGGATGGGCGTAGGATTGCTGCTCGCAAGCGCAGGGACGATCTGTGGATTGCTGCGAAGGTTGAGCGTTCGAAGGAACTTAAGAGGAAATGGGAGGAGGAGCAGGCGCGTGAGCGGGACGTGGGGAAGAGACTGGACGACCTGAGGCGGGAGCTGGGCGAGATGGAGATTGATCAAGGCAAGTTGGAGAAGGAGCTGGAGTCTACGAAGGAGAATGAGCTCAAGTCTGCCGAGGCCAATGTGTTCAAGGTGTTGAAGGAGAAGTTCATTCCGGCTTACGATAAGTGGGTGAGTGCGGGACGCGATGTAAAGGGTAATGTGGAGCTGTACGTAAAGACTGCAAAGGAGATTTTGGGGTCTTTGGATGAGTGTCACGGGATTGTGAAGGAGATGCTCGATAGGGAAGCGACTGGGAGGGGCGAAGCCACTGACGATGACCTGATTGCAATAGGCTATATGCTAAGGAACCACAGACTGTTGATAGCGGAGCACTTACGTCACGCTGAGTGGTCGATTGCAAAGGGGAAGATTTTCAATTTGATGGAGGGCATCCAAGTGAGCGACGGTCTGAAATGTGGGAGCAAGATTGATGAGCTCTGGGATTCTTTGAGCCGTGTGCGTAGTGAGGTTGAATGGGACCGCGAGGGAAGAAAGTTTGGGGACGACTTGGCTGCCGAGTATACTGCTGTGTTTGCGCTTGGGAAGGACGGGATGATTCTGAAGATTCAGGATCGGTCGTTTAAGGATGCACTCGGAAGTATTTTGAAGAATGTTACGTTCCAAATGCTCTGTGGACAAGATGAGAAGCTATTTCGCGAGTTGGCGACTGCCTGTTCTGCGTTGAATGCGTGCTACCGCGGACACTTGCATGAGAGAGAGCTGGTGTCGAAGGTGCGTGGGCAGGTCCGCGAGATGGAGCAGGGGATTGGGAGATTGCGTGACGATATCGAGGCGAAGATGAAGGTTGAACAGGAGCTGCGCGATTTGTATGTGAAGGTCAAAGCTGAGAATCGGCGCGAAGGGAGTGTTGGGAACCGATACGAGGAGTTGGTGAGGGCCATCGAGGCAAGGGAGGCGACTCGGGATAAGCATGAGGCGGAATATCAGGAGTGCATGGGGGAGATTGCGTCGATTGAGAACAAGAGCCTTCGCGAGATCTTTGACATCCGCAAGGAGCTGCTGCTGCTGAAGGAGGGCCAGGAAGGATTTACGGAGGGATCTGTGGAGGCGAGGTACTCTGCGGCTATGGAGAGGCGCGACTCTGGGTTATCTGGGGATGCTGAGTTTTTTGAGGCTGCTGGGGCTGCTGAGGAGGAGCAAGAGGATTCTGAGGAGGAGGAAGAATGTGCTGCAGAGGAGGAACGGGCTGCTGCTGGTTCTGCTGAGGAGGAACGGGCTGCTGCTGGTTCTGCTGAGGAGGAACGGGCTGCTGCTGGGTCTGCTGGGGAGGAACAAGCTTCTGCTGAGACTGCAGCGGAAGAGCCTGAATCTGCCCTGCGTCAGCTTGCGGATGCTGCTGAGGCGAGTCGATCTCCCTCTCGATCTCCCTTGGAGCCTCCTCCGAGTGCTGGGGCGCCCGGTGCACCGCGGAAGGTGTACAGATTTTATGAGGTTCTGGCGGCTGCCGCTGCTGAAGCTGGGGAAGCCGTCGATTTTGGCGAGGTGAGGCGCAATCTGAGTGTGAGCCTGAGTACGGCTGCTGCTGATGATAGCCGGAGCGGATCTGCGGCTGGTGGTGATAGCCGGAGCGGATCTGCGGCTGGTGGTGATAGCCGGAGCGGATCTGCGGCTGCTGGTGGTGATAGCCGGAGCGGATCTGCGGCTGACGACGATTCGGCTGGGTACACGAGTGTCGAGTGGGAACTTCTGCAGCGCCTGAGGCCTCACCTCCCGCGAGGTGCGAAACCATTTTCCAAGTATTATTCCTATTGCGACTGTGCGAGCTGTGGCACTCGAGGGTACACTGGGTGCGACCGATATTTTAGCTGGGGAAATCCGAGGTCGAATTACCATGTGATTCATGGGCCAAAGAAAGGGTTGGGCAAGGAGGAAACGAAGGCTGTCAAGGAAAATCTCAAGCTGCTGGCTCGCGAGACGTATGCGAAGTTTGTCGATTGGATCCGGGAAGAGCTCGAGAATTCGAAGGACATTATGGACTTGGAAGGGTGTGTGACGGGACCGTCTGCGACCAAGGTGCACGATCGATTTCGCACGGTGTGTGCATTGGTGGAGAATTGCGACGCTTCATTTAAGGGGAACACAAAGAACACGCCCATGCCTTGGTGTGTCACGAAGTTTATGCTCACGCCTGCGCAGTGCAAGCTGTGTCCGAAACACAATCCGAAGTGCACCATGTGTTGGATCTCTGCCTTTGAGCACCCGCACCTTCAGCTGCTGATGCATATCGTGTGGTTGAATCACCCTGATGTGTTTGGGCTCTTGAAGATTGCGGACCAGATTGTGACTGTGCACGGTGCGTTTGAAGGGGGAAAGCGCCACGTGACGTACTACGATTGGTGGGCTATGTTTGGCGAGTATGCCTCCGACTTTGGGGCTATCCCGGACAAGGGATTCGAGAGGGAGCGCCGGCTTCTTTTCTGGGGGGAGTCTATGGAGTCGAGTGACGATACTGGGGATGCTGGGATTGCTGGGGCCGCTGGCGAGGCTCTCTTGGATGTTCCCGTTGTACCCGATGTGTCGGGCTCTGCTGCTGAGTACCGCGCCAATGAAGAGGAGGGTGAGGACAGCGGCGTCGACGAGGATGACCCCGCCCACGACCATCCGACTCTTACTTTTGGGGGCCGCGAATCCGACGAGTCTCTTCCCATAGACGATGGCATGGGTGAGGATGGAATTCACCAGTATCGTTTGAATGGATTTTCGAGGGACGTAAAACTGCCCAAGAAGAAACGGGACTTGGAATGGAAGCCCCCTTTTCAGAAGCAGAAAGAGACTGGGGGGTCTGCTTCGACTGCTCCTACTTCTGCTCTGCGCCGTCTCAGCGGCAGCTCTGCGCGCTCTGAGTCTAGCGCGGATGTGCAGTACGGGCCGAGCATCACTGGTCGAGAGCGGCGTCGCCTCAAGGCGATTGCGGATGGGTTGCCTGAGTCTCCTCGAGTTGCACAGAAGGCTGCTGAGGCTGCTGAGAAGGCTGCTGAGAAAGCTGCTAGGAAAGCTGCTAAGAAAGCTGCTAGGAAAGCTGCTGAGGAACGCGCGGAGGAACCAGTCGGTGCTGTGGAGCGCGCGGAGGAGCGCGTGGAGGAGCCAGTCGCTGCTGTGGAGCGCTTGGAGGAGCGCGTGGAGGAGCCAGTCGCTGCTGTGGAGCGCTTGGAAGAGCGCGCGGAGGAGCCAGTCGGTGCTGCGGCGCTTCCTGTGGTGCCGCAGGCTGTTGCATCAGAGACTTCTGATAATGCGGAGGAGGCTCGCTGCGGGCACAAGAGGCGCGGAGGCGGAGGCGGGAGCAAGGGCGGCGGTGCTGCTGGCAAGCGGTTGCGTATTGCGGATCAGATTGCGGAGGCTTTGGAGCGGCGCATGGCGGCTCGAGAGGAGAGCGAAAAAATGAAGGAGGCACAAGAGATGAACCAGAAGCTCCGAGACCAAGTACAGGAGCTGATTCGGAATAACAAGGATATTATTGAACTCGCGGAGCAGGAGCAAGAAGAGATTCGTGGGTACCGGAAACTGGTGCAGAAGGAGCTGGCTGAGAAGATGCGGGTCGAGGAGGAATTGAAGAAAACTTCGGATGAGAATGCGGAGCTGAGGCAGGAGCTGGCGAAGAGCAAGGAGGCTGAGGCGAGGCTTGGGAAAGAGCTGGAGACTTCGGAGAAGGACCGAGATTTCCTCAAGAAGCGCCTGGGTCGGCTGCAGAAGGACTTTGATGCGGTGAGGTTTAATCTATTTTTTGGGTTTATTCATGATCTGAACTGTTTGGTTTCCAGATGGCGGCTGCTAGATCGGGTGCTGTCCTCGTGGACTTGGCTGCGGCTGCTGTTGTCGTGGACCTGGCTGCGACTGCTGGGGAGTCTGTGATGGACACGGAGACTCAGCCTTACGATGGAGAAGCTTGAGTGTGCGGGGGACTTTCCGGGGTCACCCCCCCCTTTAACGCTCGCTTTTGAGCTGAGCCAATGGAATAAAGTATTTCTTTGTGTCTTGTCTGCTGTCTCAAGGGGTAGATAGGAGGGGTCTAGTCGACTCGGGGCCGCGCTGGGTATCGCTGGTGGGAGCGGGAGCTGGGTTTAAGGAGAAGAATGCGCATAGGGTGACGGCGTAGGCGAGGAATGCGGCCCACTCTGCGATGGCTGCCTCGGAGTAGTACGCTGCGAAGTGTAGTCCCGCGAAGGCGATGGCTGTGCATGTCGAGGCAGTCCAGAGGATGAGCAGGAGGGCCTTGGCGTGGCTCGAGTCTGCGATGAACAGCAGGCAGTAGAGGGAGGTTGCTGCGACGAAGACTGCTGCGCCGGCCGTGTGATAGGAGTTTGATTCTGGGGTAGATGCGAGGGTGGCCCAGCCCGCTGCGGCTGCGACGAGTGACGCCGCTGTGACGACCTTGGTTTCCCTGGTGGAGTGCGGGCTTGCGAAGGCGTATGCGCTGCCGAGGGCTGCCTCGAGTAGGACGAGTGCTGTGAGGAGGACGCTGAAGTAGAGCCTTGAGTGTATCTCTGTGGAGACGTAGGCGCCCGAGTCGAGGGAGGATGAGAAGAATACGGAGGCGAGGAGTGCCGAGTGAGCGAGTGTGACTGCGATGGCTGTGGCTCGGAGGCAGCGCATGCTTGTGGAGTTGCGTGGGGTGGCGTGCTCAGTCCGTTGATATATCTTTTCCCGCCGCGTAAAAGCTCGCCCTTCTCCCCTTATTTAATCGCGAGCGGCCTTGCCCCCCGGCGTGAGATGCGAGTGAGGCACCCTGCGCTCGTGGTGTGCGTGGCTGTGCTTGGGCTGTGCTGGGCCGACGTAGTATCGAGCCAGCAGACGCTGGTGGACTCTGTGGATGTGCTTTTCAACCTTACGCTGAGCGGGGTGGACCCCGCGACTCTGAATGTGGCGAACCTGAATGGGACGGAGGTGATTGAGAGGCTGAACACGCTGGCCACTGAAAATTCGGAGCAGTACGGTATGCTGCTGAATTCGTTTGTGAAGACGATTGCGGACCAGCTGAATATGAACACTGTGAATGTGCTGGAGTGCGCTACGGGGGGGTACATCGACTCTGCGACGGGCCTTTGCACGCCTTGCCGGGCCGGGACGTACTCTGAGACCCCCCGGGCTACCTCTGCGAGCGTGTGCCTTGCGTGCCCCCCCGGGACGTTTTCGAATGTGAGCGGGGCCAACAGCTCCGGGACTTGCCGGTCCTGCCCTAGCGGGACGTTTTCCGGGGTGAGCGGGGCGAACTCGAGCAGTGTTTGCCAGGGTTGCGGCGCCGGGATGACGAGCGTGGACGGGGCGCAGAGCATGTCTGCGTGCGTGTGCTCTGCGGGTTACTACCTGTCTTCCGGGGTGTGCGTGTTTTGCGAGCCCGGGTTCTACTGCGGCGGGAATGTGAAGAACCAGTGCCCCGGGCAAGCTGCGGGGATCTCTTCGTCGCTTGCCGGCTCGAGGGACGTCTCGGACTGCTACTGCCGCGCTGGCTACTTTGGGCTTGCCGGGTCGCTGCAGGGGTGCCAGCTGTGCGGGGCGAACCAGTACTGCACTGGGCAGCTGCAGAACGACGCGGACGTGAAGAACTACGCTGTGGTGAACCAGTGCCCCGAGAACTCGAACTCGGATGCCGGGTCTGTGAGCCTGGACCAGTGCAAGTGCATCGGTAGCTACCGTAAGAAGCAGTCGAGCTACGCGCAGCGGTTCGTGCAGGTGACTGCGCAGCCGTGCAACTGCACGAACGCTTACCCTTGCGGGGCGAGCGGCGGAGGAACCTGCGCGTCTTGCGGGGACGGGGTGCAGTGCGTGCCCGGGACGACGGTGACGTGCCGGCAGGGCCACGTGCAGCACGTGGGGACGAGCACTAGCTACAACTCTCCCGGCTTCCCCTCCGCGACTGCGTCTTGGCTGATCGCGCCTGCCGGGGCTACGCGAGTTTTTCTCAAGCTGTATGACGTCAACACTGGGGGCCCGAGCAACACCGTGAAGCTTTTCGCGTGCCTGAACGTGAACTGCAGCGTGAGCGACCGGACTCCGCTGGACACTGTGAGCAGCAGCCTGTCGAATCCGAAGTGGTACGCGACGACGGCCGGGTACGGGGTGGTGAAGGTGGACTGGCTGGCCAGTACGAATGTGGGTGCGCTGACGCCCTTCAAGGTGGAGTACTCGAGCCTCGGGGCGTGCGAGCAGAGCGGGACGATCCCCGTGACGCTTGGCACTGTGTACTTCCCGAACACTGGCCAGACGGTGAGCACGCCCACGCAGGTGGACGCGAGCTGGCCGCTGGTGACGTGGGTGGACGACCAGGTGACGTTCTCTGAGTACCCCTCTGCGTCGAGTGTGGCCGTGGACGTGGTGGACGCGTCTTGGAACAGCGTGAAAGGTTCCTTCTCGACGTGGCAGCCCAGCTCGACCGGGATTTACTACCTGGTGGACCTGGCGATGCGCACGCGGTTCCGGGCGCTGTGGGTGATGCCGTCGGATCCGCGTACGCTGACTGTGTACTACTCGCTGCCCGTGGGGTCTACGAGCTTCACTGTGAGCGGTGACGTGAGCGGCTCTGGCAGCCCCGACATCGTGCTGGTGCAAGGGGACACGCTGGTGATGTCTCGGCTTAGCGGGGCGAGCGGGGTGATGCTGCTTACGGCGTGGAACGCGACGAGCAAGGCGTACACTGTGATGAGCGGGGCGGACGTGGTGGGCCAGAGCACTGCGAGCGTGGCGCAGACGAGCCTGACGTGGGACACGAAGCTTCGGGACGCCGGGACGTACTACTATGCGAGCGCGGCGACGCCCGGCACTGTGAGCGTGGGTAGGATCCTGCTGTACGGGGCTCCCGGGGGAGCGCAGTGCGTGGTGTGCCAGGTCGGTGAGTACTGCTACGACGGGTCTGCTGTGAGGTGCCCGCCGAACTCGGTGAGCCCTCCCGGGAGCACGAGCGTGACGCAGTGCCAGTGCTCGAAGGGGTTCGCTACGAGCACGACGGACCTGGACAGCTACGGGAACAGCCAGACTGTGGACAGCGGCGGGCGGCACAGCTGCGTGGTGTCGCAGAACGGGACGCTGTGGTGCTGGGGAGCGAACGAGAAGGGCCAGCTTGGGCTCGGGGTGATCAGTGTGAGCGAGGCTGTGCCGCGGGAGGTTCCCGGTCTGGCGGACGTGAGGAACGTGTCTCTGGGTGACGACTTCACGTGCGTGGTGGTGGGTGCGAGCATGAGGGTGAAGTGCTGGGGTGACAACTGGTACGGGCAGCTTGGGCTGGACAGCGACATGCTTTCCCTGGAGTACCCTCCCGGGGATGCGAGCGCGCCCGCCGGGCTGTCTGCGTGGGCTGTGCTCGGAGGCACTGGGGCGCCGCTGGCGTACTCTACGCGGACTCTGTCTTGCGCGAAGCAGTCTTGCTGCGCTGTGGTGGACAAAGGGACTGCGCCTAGCACTGTGGAGGCCGTGGTGTGCTGGGGCCGCGGGGACAGCAACCAGCTCGGGGAAGGGGCGAGCCAGACTCTGCTGCGGAAGAACATCGGCACCGGGCTGACGAGCGGTTTTGCCAACACGAACACGAGGTACTCTTACGCTGCGACCGGGACGAGCCTGGGCGGGTTCGGGTCGAACAAGGTGGCGCTGGTGACGATGGGAGGGGAGCACGCGTGCGCTGTGACTGCGATCGGGACTGTGTTCTGCTGGGGCTCGAACCTGAACGGGGCGATTGGGAAGGGCACCGGGCAGACGTTCTACAACCCCGTGGAGATCGACCTTGGCGGGAAGGCCAAGACTGTGAATTGCCTGAGCCTGGTGTGCTGCGCTGTGATGAAGGACGCGTACAACGTGAAGTGCTGGGGCAAAGGAGGGGACGGTCGGCTTGGGACCGGGATGTTTGACGTGGGTCAGACCGGGGAGAGCATGGGGTCGAACCTGCAGGCGGTGTCGCTGGGGACCGGGAAGTTCGCCATCGACGTGAACGTGGGCCAGACGCAGACTTGCGCGCTGCTGTCGACGAACGCGGTGAAGTGCTGGGGCCTGCTGAGCGGGAACGTGATCGGGGACAACCCGCCGATCGAGATGAGCGACGTGCTTCCGAACGTGGAGCTGCTTGGCACGCAGGTGGTGCTGCAGATGAGCGGGAAAGGGCTGACGACGTGCGTGGTGATGTCGGACTACCGCGTGGTGTGCTGGGGCGACAACTCGTTTGGGCAGCTCGGTGGCAGCAACGCGAGTGGGCCGATGAGCATGACGCTGGTGGAGTGGAGCGGCCTGGCGCTCAAGTCGAGCGGGATGCCGCAGAGCGTGAGCTGCTCGATCTGCGCGTCGAACACGTATTGCGTGGGCGGGAACAGCCTGGCGCAGACTTGCCCCGCGAACACGGCGAGCCCTATCCAGAGCACGCAGATCGGGGACTGCAAGTGCCTTCCCGGGTACAAGCGGGTGGGTTCGACGTGCGTGCTTTGCACGGGCGCGGAGTACTGCCTGAACGGGCTGGCGTACGCGTGCGGTGCGAACTCGGCGACGGTGGCGAACGGGTCGAGCACCGCGTCGCAGTGCCAGTGCGCCAAAGGGCACTTCTGGAGCAGCGCCTTGCTGGCGTGCACTCCCTGCGGGTGGGGCACGTACAAGGACGTGGTGGGGAATGCCGGGAGCTGCACGTCGTGCCCTGCCGGGACGCGTTCGAACCAGTCTGCTGTGCAGTCTCGGTCTGGCTGCGTGGACTGCGGGGCCGGTACCTTCTCCTCGAGCGGGTCGGCGGTGTGCACTGCGTGCGGCGCGGGCTTCGCGGCCGGGGCCGGGTCTTCTGCGTGCTCGCCGTGCGGCGCAGGCTTCTTCTCGGACGGCACGGAGAGTGCGTGCCGTCCGTGCCCCGCCGGGACGTTCGACGGGGAGCCGCGGAACGGGGAGCCCGGGACGTGCGCTGCGTGCCCCGCAGGGACTTTTTCCGGGGTGGTGAATGCTACGGACGGGGCGGTGTGCAGGCCGTGCCGGGCCGGGACGGTGAGCGACGGCGGGGCCGGGAGCTGCAGGGCGTGCGGGGTCGGGGAGTACAGCCTGGAAGGGGTGCAGTCTTGCCAGCAGTGCCCGCAGGACTCGACCAGTGCGAACGGGTCTGCGTACGGGCAGTGCACGTGCCTTGCCGGGTTGTACAAGAAGTTCGAGGCGGACGGGGTGACCTTCGCTTGTGACGCGTGCGCGGCCGGGCGGTTCAGCGGGGCGAACTCGAGTGCCTGCCAGCTCTGCCCTGCCGGGACGGCCGGGAACGCGAGCCGAGCGGTGAGCCTCGGGGCGTGCGAGGTGTGCAAGGCCGGGCGGTTCTCGGCTGCGGGGTCTACTGTGTGCTCTACGTGCGGGGTGTGGAGCTTTTCAGGGTCGGACGGGGCCGCCTCGTGCGCCAACTGCAGTCTGGGCTACTACGCCGCTGCCGGGAGCAGCGCGTGCTCCGCGTGCCCTCCCGGGAAGTTTTCTACGAGCGCGATCTCCAGCTTAAGCGGCTGTCAGACCTGCCCTGCCGGGAGCTACTGCGTGGGCGCTGTGCTGGCGGGCCAGCGCGGGGTGGCGCAGGTGGCGACGTGCCCGCTGGGGACTTACAATCTGAACACCGGGCTGAACGACGTGAGCCAGTGCACTCCCTGCCCCCCGAATTCTTTCTGCCCGAACCCGACGCTGAAAGGGGAGTGCCCTGCCGGGACGGGGTCGAACGCGTCGAGCTCGAGCCAGCTGCAGTGCGTGTGCATGCAGGGGTACTCGTGCAGCTACAAGAAGGTGGTGAACGCGGTGGTTACGCTGCTGATGACTGTTGCGGACTGGAACAGCAACCTGGCGGTGCGGGAGGCGTTCAAGGAGGCCGTGGCGAAGAGCGCGAAGACGACGAAGGACAAGGTGACGATTGTGGACGTGGTGGCAGGGAAGGTGGCGAGCGGCGGGGGCGCGAGACGGCGGATGCTTAGTGCTGGCGGCGGCGCGGGGAGCGGCGTAAGCGGCGCGGAGACTCACGTGATGCTGGAGATCTACGACGGGATCGGGGAGACGTTCGGGAGGGAGCTCGGGGGCCACCTGGATGGGGCCGGGCTGAAGGGGATGAGCGGGGAGCTGGCGTGGATCGAGCCGCACTCCGTGGTGGCGGTGCGGGCTGCGAGATGAAAGATTTTTTATGATGATAATAAACGAAAAAATAAAGGATTGTTCTTGCCTGATGCGGGGATAGATTGGAGGGGTGTGCAGAGTGACGGGACATGGAAGGCCAATTGGCGAGCGAGGTTCCCGGGGTGCGCTGCCCGCACGGCAAGGTGAGGCACCTGGAGAAGTGCCAGGCGTGCTGGGAGTCAGTGCTGAAGGAGAGCAAGAGGATCGTGCGGAAGTGCAAAGAGGAGGGCAAGAGGAAGCGTATGGAGACGTGCCTGCCCTGCGAGCACTGCGCTGAGAAGAGGAGGTGCAAGGTGTGCAAAGGGTCGTGGATCTGCGTGCACGATTTAAACAAGGTGTACTGCAGAGAGTGCGACGGGCGGCGGCTGTGCCAGGTGTGCTGGAGTGTTACGCTGCCGCGGTGCTACGAGGCCTGCGGCAAGTGCTACAGGGAGGCCGAGGCTGCTGCGCGGATGCGAGGGGAGAGCGTGGAGAGCGCGCTGAGGGCGAGCGGGGCGCGCTTAGGCAAAAGAGGGAGGCGCTGATGTATTAAACGCTGACTGAGGATTCGCTGAAAAGACAGTGTATATGCGCTCGGCTCGATTCGCCGCGATCTTCGCCGTGTTTTTCGCGCGGGGCTGCGGGTTGGCGCGTGGCGATGAGATCTGGAGAGAGATTGAGAGCTTGGCATGCAAGTTGTGGAAGGTGCAGTGTCCCTCGCAGTCGACGGTCGTGGTGGACATCGACTCGCTGGAGGCGAGGCTGACGCTGGACTGCGTGCCTGCGACCGCGGAGGACCTGCTGCAGGACTACGGGCAGTGCTACAACAAGCTGAGGCAGGACCGGGCGCTGTTCCGGAAGAGCGAGAGGACGCCCGGGAATTCCATGCTGGGCGGGGGTGCGTACCGGTGGGTCAGGGATATCCAGTGGAGCGGGAGGAACGCCGCTTTCCAGGAATACCAGGAGACGCAGCTGGTGGCGAAGTACGGCTATTGGAAGGCGAAGGAGTTCCCGCCTTGGGCCTGCAACGGCGCGCACGGGGGCAGCAAGTGCCGGCAGGTTTCGGTGTGCAAGATGACGGAGGAAGTGTGGGGGGTGTACACCGGGAGCGACGGGGCTCTGAGGCCCGTCTACAACACCAGGTCCTTTCGGTCTGTGACGACGGAGAACGAGGACGCAGACTGGCCCGCGCGGGTTACGGACCAGTGCCTGGTGTGCGAGACCGTGCCGTGTGAGCCCTTCTCCTGCGCGAACGGGAAGGTGCCCGGCGGGGCTGTGAAGAGCGAGCCCGCGTTTCTGAACAAGGTGATGGAGAGGCCCACCTGCGACAGGGATTGCTCTGCCGGGACTTTCATGACGTGCGTGAAGCCCGGGTCTTGCGCGTGGAAGCCCGCGACGTCTTACGAGCTGACGAGCGGGAGGAGCGGGCTGCTGGCGTGGTGGGCGTACAATGCGTTTCAGAATGTGACGGGTGCGAACCTGGTGCACTTTGACACGAGGAGCCCCCCCGTGGAGGACTGCTACCCCTGCCTGTACGCGGACCGGAGGACGCACGCCGGGGTGGCGATGAGCACGGAGAGGTCTCGGGCGCAGAAAGGGTACCTGGACTTCTTCTGTCCAGGGGGCTCACTGCCGCCCGAGGACTGCCCGCTGAACCAACTTTCGAAGGTGGACCCCGCGACGAACCGGTCCGGGCGGTGCGGGTGCGCGGGCGGGTACGTGTGGAGCGAGTCGGCCGGGCGGTGCGTGCTCTGTCCGGCGGGGCACTTTTGCAGCTGGGAGGGGAGCACGCCTCCCGTGGCGAGGGAGTGCCCGAACGATTATTACTCGGAGGGCGGGGCGGAGGCGTGCCGGCGGTGCAACACCGGGAGGCAGTGCGATAATGGGCAGGCGCTGACGAGGTGCCTGCAGAACGGGGCGAGCGGGGAGAGCGGGAAGTTCCAGAAGGAGGACGCGCAGTGCGTGATGTGCGCTGAGTGCGTGCAGCTCGGGGCCGGGCGGGACGGGGTGCCGTGCTATAAAGTGTCTGCGCTGGCGGCGAGTTGAGTTTCTTTTTTTTATTAAAATGATTTGTCAATCGTAGTAGTCCGCGTCGCCCACAGGGAGGATGTAAGCGAGTGCGAAGAGAGTGGCGAGGGTGAGGAGTGCTGGATGGGGCGACGTGGAGTTTGCGGAGGAGCGCAGGGCCGGCGGTGGCGCTGGGGGCGCTGGGGGCGCTGGGGTCTGCGTGGCCTGCGTGGTCTGAATTGGGGTTTCTTGGGCGATCTGCGGCGCGTTGATCATCTCTACGGAGGCCGGGTCAACGATGGCCGGTGCGAGGTTGAGGTCTTGTGCTGCCTGGTTTACGCGGGCCTGGAAGGAGTCTGTGGTTATTTCCATGGCGAGGGCGTAAAGGAGCTCGAGGGCGAGGGCGTCGACTGCGTAGAGGATGTAGGATTCCGTGATTGTGCTCAGGAGGCGCCTGCGGTTTGCTGAGGTGTTTGCGGGCTGGGACTCGGCGTCTGCGTGGTCTATGTCGACGATGAACTGGATGCAGGTCGAATTGGATTCGGACAGGAGCCTGCGGCGGGACGCCTGCGGGAGCTGAGGCTTACGGAGGAGAGGGGTGAGGCGAGCCGGGCTGATGCCTAGGGCCCTGGCGACGGCTAGGGTGTAGGCTGTGATCTGCTGCGGGGTGAGTGAGGCGAGTGGGATGGTGATGGTGAAGGTGAAGAGGGGCTTGGAGGTGTTGAGGAGCACGCAGTCGCGTGTGGCGTTGGTGACGAGGAGGTTGTAGCCCGGGTCGCAGTTGAAGTTGCAGATCGGGGAGGCGGGGTCCGTAGTGTTGACGAGGGCGGCGTTCATGGGGTAGTGGACGCCGCGGGTGCAATTTCTTGGCGGGGGCGCGGCGGTTGTCGTGGGAGCTGCTGTGGTGCTAGACGTTGTAGGAGGTGCTGTGGTCGTGCTAGACGTTGTAGGAGGTGCTGTGGTCGTGCTAGACGTTGTAGGAGCTGCTGTGGTCGTGCTAGACGTTGTAGGAGGTGCTGTGGTCGTGCTAGACGTTGTAGGAGCTGCTGTGGTCGTGCTAGACGTTGTAGGAGCTTCTGTGGTCGTGCTAGACGTTGTAGGAGCTGCTGTGGTCGTGCTAGACGTTGTAGGAGCTGCTGTGGTCGTGCTAGACGTTGTAGGAGCTTCTGTGGTCGTGCTAGACGTTGTAGGAGCTGCTGCTGTGGTTGTTGTAGGAGCTGCTGTGGTGCTAGATGTTGTTGGAGCTGCTGTGGTTGTTGTCGGAGCTGCTGTGGTCGTGGTTGAAGTAGTTGGATCTGGCGTGGTGGTGGTTGAAGTAGTTGGATCTGGCGTGGTGGTGGTTGAAGTAGTTGGAGCTGGCGTGGTCGTCGTCGTGGTCGGCTCAGGCGGCTGTATGTTGAGGTACTGCACCGACTGCTGGTCCACGGTGGCCGTGGAAACGTTCTGCTCTGCGCAGGCCTGGGCGAGGAGTGCCTGGAATTCCGTGGAGTTGACTTGATTGGCGAGGGAGTAGGCTTCTTGGGAGGTGTCGGACTCCAGCACGAGGTACAGGGTGTTGGTGTCGTAGGAGTCGCCCTCGAGCTGCTGCTGGAGGAGCCTGCGGGATGCCGCGGGGGACGGGGGAGACGCGTGGACGACGAAGTAGACCGTGGTCTCCTGCGCGGGGGATGCGAGGAGCCGCCTGGCACTGGCTGGGGTGGGCGCGGACATGTTGAGGGCGTGGGAGGGCCTGGAGAGCATGGTGGAGAGGCGGGACTTTGGGATGTTGAGGGCCCTGGAGACTGCCGTGCCGAGCCTGTCGATTTCTGAGCGGGTGAGGTTCGCCTTGGATACCGTGGTGGCAAAAGCGAGGAGGGCCCTGGAGTTGTTGAAGTTGACGCAGTCGTCCGAGGTTTGGGAGGCGAAGACGCGGTTGTACCCCGCGTCGCAGGCGTAGTCGCAGCGGGTTCGAGTTGGAGATGTGCTGTTGATGGCCGCGTGGGCCGGGTAATGGTAGGACCTGGCGCAGGGTATGCAGGAGTCGGCTCCCCTGGCGTCGGCGTAGGTGGCGAGGGGGCAGGCGGCGCAGGCGGAGGACTGCAGGGCCGGGGCGAAGGTTCCCCGATCGCAGGGCAGGCAGGGTCTGCCGAGGACGCTAGAAGTGCCCGGCTGGCACGGGCTGGCGACTTCCCAGTTGGAAAAACAGTCCTGGCCGTCCCTGCGGCACTTCCAGACGGAAAAGGAGAGGGGGCTGGTGAAGGACTCGACGTGCTGTGGCCCCAGGTTGGTGTCGTCTACGGAGCCCGAGCGGGATGCGGATCCGTACTGGATCTCCAGGGCGGCCGTGTTGTTGTTGGGAAACAGGATAACTTGGTAGAAGGACCTCTGCGGCGGGGCCAATACCCAAATACGCTCCAGGCTGAGCGAGGCGTGCGCTGAGGTCCAGGAAGAGCTGAGGAGGAGCGGGCTGGAGAGGAGAGTCTTGACCTCTCCCGTGACGATGTGGACCCTGCGGAGTAGTCCAGCAGACGCGTCGGTGGGGTGCTGGTGGAGGACGTAGATGTACTCGTAGTCGTTGGTACAGGCAATGGCCAAGATAGGCCAGAACTGGACGTCTGAGCCGCTGCTGTCGGTGGCATTGGTGCCTCCACCCGCAATGGTGGTGTTTTGGAGGGTGTTGAGGTCGAGCTTAATCAGAGACCAAGTGAGCGGCGTGCAGGCAGCGAGGTGAGAAGACTGACCCCACAGGCCGTTGCCCGAGGTCCCTGCAGGACAGTGAGTACACGTAGTGGCGCCCGCGTAAGTCGAGAAGGTTCCCGGCGGGCACTTTAAACAGTATCTTGGTTTGCTCGAGTGCTCAGTGTACGAACCCGGTTGGCATTCGACATTATAGGCAAAATCATGTATCTTTGCAAGTGTTCCAGTGCAATCATCAGCATATCCCAATCGCCAGAAACGCTTCGGGGACCGATATGGCAAATTTGATACATAAAAACCTAGTTTGCATGAAGGATAACAAGGAGGACTAAAAGTGAATCCGTAGTAGACGCCATTATTTTCAGAATACTGTATGGTAAACCTTTGAGCTGATGTCTCAGAATATGTTAGTGCAAAACTGAGCTGGACAGGTCGAACAGGTACACTGTAGTCTATTGTGTATAGCGGCCTCTTTGGTGCTGACGATCCAAGGGGGGCCCAATTCGGAATAGTGAATTGCGTGAAGTAGTCTACTGCATGGTAGAGCGTATAACAATTTTCGACACAATTGGTAGAAGTACCAGCCTGGCTCGGGTAGCACGTCGTCCTACTCACACTTGTGCCAGCACTATTTACGCAGGCAAAATTATTCGAATAGGGAGTAAGAATGACTGGAAACTCGTTGCTTGACCCCGTGGCGGCGTTGGTGATCCTGCCGCAGTTTCCGCGGACAGGAAATTCGCAAAATGCACAGGTTCCACCATTGTCGTACTGTGACAGCGGACAGATGACCTTGCATGCCTTCGCGGACTCCGAGTAGTACTTCCCTGCCGGACAGGTGAAGTGGGGTGATCTCCAGGTGCCGTCGAAGTTACTTCCCTGGTAGAGAGCGAGGTAGGCGAAGTTGCCGTTGTACACGAGCTTGACGTCTGTGACGGCTTGCGTTGCGGGGAGGCTGAGGAGCAGTGTGGTTTGTCCCGTGATCTCGTCGATCTTGGTGAGTCTTTGGTAATTTTGGTCGATGACTACGATGAAGTCCGCCTCGTCTGTCGTGGCGATCCTGGAGATTCCCGAGAAGCGGGCCTGGCTTGCCAGGCCGACCGCGCTGCCCGCTGTGGTGTAGGACCCCGCGAGTGGCGTCGGAGTGGAGTTGAAGGGCCGGATGAGGGAGATCTTGGACACGCGGCTGAGGGACGGTCCGTCTGCGACGTAGAGGAAAGAGGCCGTGCGGTGCACTGTGGGCAAGGCGAGCGCGTAGTCCGTCTTGTTGTAGGCGAAGATGGTCTCTGTGGTCTGGTGGTCCGAGGATATGTTGACGAGGCGCAGGAGGTGCTGGGTCGGGGTCTCGTCGTGGACTATGGCGAAGGCCTGGAGGACGAGGCTGTCGGAGAGCGTGCTGGAGACGGAGAGGCAGCGCGTAGTTCCGTCCGGTGCGCGTATGAAGCCGCCCACGCAGTCCCAGTCGCACCTGGTGTTGGCCTGAGTGGAGCGGACGAAGGCGTTGGTGTTCGGGTAGTGCACGCCCTGTATGCAAGGGGTGCAGACAGAGCCCGGCGATGAGGAGAAGGTCCCCTGCGGACAGGTCGGGCAAGTCTGCGTGACTGGGTTCAAAGAAAATCCCGCGTCGCAGAGGAATGCGCAGGTGGGGTTTAGGTTGACCGCGTTGGGGACGTAGGTGCTGTTTTGGGGCTTGTTGGAGCAAGGGGTGTGGGAGCAGTTTGTGGCGTTGGCGAAGCCGTTGTTGGACCAGTAGCTGCCGTGCGGGAGGGTGTTGGTGCAGGTGGCCTTCGCGCATCCCGCCGCGGAGACGTCGCCGTGGCCGGAGTAGTACTGGTTGTTGGCGAGGGCGTTGTTGCAGAGGGAGTGGAGGCAGCTGGTCGGGGTGGTGCCTCCTCCCTGGCTCCAGTAGAAGCCGTTCGGGGGCGTGTTGGTGCAGGTGGTGACAGGGCAGGTGTCTGTGCCAGGAGCGGGCGTCGTGGCGGTGTTTCGGGAGTAGTACTGCTTTGCCGTGGCCGTGGTGCAGCTGGCTCGGTTGCAGGCGGTGGGCGAGGTTCCGCCGTGGGAGGTGTAGTACTGATTGGCGAGGGCGTTGTTGCACGAGGACGTGCCGCAGCTGGTGGCCGTGGTGCCTCCCCCCAGTGTCCAGTACTGTCCCGATGGACTGTCGCACGCAGCGACAGCGCAGGAGTTGGGCGTGGTGTAGTACTGGCCGACGACGGCGGAGCTGCACGAGGCGACCGGGCATCCCGTGGAGTTGGTACCGCCGGAGCCCGTGTAGGTCTGGCCGTTGGCTGCGTTGGTGCAGGCTCCGTGCGTGCAGCCCGTGGCGCTGGTGGTCCACGTACTGGTGAAGTACTTGCCGACGACCGAGTTAGTGCAGGCGGCTTTGGGGCAGCTGCTGGATGAAGTAGCCCCAGCTCCTGTGTAGTACTCACCTGCGATGTTGTCACACACCCAATGTTGGCAGCCTGTAGGATTTGAGCCTCCATGGTTTGAAAAATAGTTTCCATTGGCGGGGGTATTAGTGCAATCTGCTACTGGACAGTCATTACCTCCGCCCTCGTGACTTCCAGGTCCTGTCCAATACTTACCCCAGGGTGGATATTTATTACAGTCAGAGCACCACGCATCAGTAGTGGCTCCACAATGATAATAATACCACTTTCCAGGGGGGCACACACAATCGACTGCTCTAGCACTTGGCGTAAAGATAAGCACAAAATATATAGCAATTTTCATATCGGGTGCTTTTTGTGACGTTGTTTTTATAGTCGATTTAATTCATGCAAACGCAAAAATGTTGTCATCACTGTGTGATTTGCTGTGTTGGAACTGTATTGCAAGTAGGGGGACAATAGCTTAAAAAACATGCTGGTTGAATATGTATTTAATTGCAATTGCAATGTGTTTTACAGAAAATCTTGAGTTTGCGCAAGAATGATTGTTAAATGGACATGGATTTGTCGTCGACTCACTGCTCTTTTCACGCTTATCTGGCTAGCTGGATGGTCCGATGCCGGAGTGCTGGTGAGCGTGAGCGTGAGCGGGGTGAGGTACGATCGGGCTCTGATTATGCCTGGTGGATGGAATGCGAGCGTGAGGGTGAAGAATGTGAGCGGGGCGTATGGGGACTGCCCTGCCGGGCGGTACTGTCCTGCTGGGACGGGTGAGCCGGTGATGTGCCCCGCGGGTTTCTATTCGAGCCAGACGAAGAGGGTGACTGTGTGTCCTTTCAAGTGCTACGTGAACAATTACTGCCCCGACCCCGGGAAGCTGGTGCCGTGCCCCGCGAACACGCACTCTGCGATCGGCGGGACGTCTCAGCTGGACTGCAAGTGCGACCCGGGTTTTCAGTGCGTGTACAGGCGCCAGGTGAATCTGAATCTGGTGCTGAACGTGCCGTACAAGGCGTGGGTGGGCCCCGCCGGGGAGGCGCTGAGGGCCGCGCTGATGCAGGCTGTGGCGGAGAGCGCCGGGGTAAGCCCAGGGAGCGTGAAGATCGAGCAGGTGCTTCCGAGCGTGAGCGGCGGGGTGGGCGGGGGCGGGCGGCGGCTGCTTTGGGGCGGCAAAGTGAGGGCCAAGGCGGGCCGGGAAGACGCCGCGCTGGTGAGCCTGAGCGTGGCCGGGGCGGAGAAGGTGGAAGGGCTGCAGGAGCGGCTGAGGAAGCGGGAGGAGTTCAGGGCCGGGGCTCGAGTGCACTGGAGGCGGGTGGAGAACCTGAAGGTGCTGCCTGCGCCGCCCAAGAGCGAAAATTGGTGGACGTGGAGAGCGAAGAGGAATTAGGAGAATACATCTTTCATGAGTCCCGGTAATCTCCAGGTGGAGTACTCGTCGTCCATGAGGCCGAACGGCTCGCTGCCCCACTCGTTGTACTTCCACGCGCGCCCGTTGAACGCCCAGTATGCGAAGTCGAGGTCGTACTTGTTCCGGATGAAGTCCCAGATGAGCCTGAACTTCCACTCGGATGGCCTGCCCGTCCCGAACTCGCTCACCCAGACCGGGACGGCTCTGTCTTGGAGGGCCCAGAGCCCGAGGGAGTCGTGGTAGGCGGTATCGGTGGAGAGGTAGAAGCCTGTGAGAGATAGGCTGAGGAGGAGGAGGCCCAGCCAGAGGCAAGTGCAGCCGAGTACGAAGACGCAGGTGAGCCTGTGGAGGACGCAGGGGAGGCATAGGAGGCAGAGGCCGGAGATGGATACGAGGACGGCCGAGGCGACCACGAGCCACTGGGCGTCTGCTGCGACCGTGCTGCAGCCGGCTGCGCGGGAGACATCGGAGAAGGATGCGGAGAGGGCGAGCCATCCCGCGTGGAAGACGAGGGAAGTGCCTAGGATGGCGAGGATCATCGCGAAGGCTGGGATGGGAGCTAGGGGCTCTTGCTTCTGCTGTTCGAGCTGCTTGTACGAGTGCTTGCCGGGGTTCGCTGCGGTCTGCCTCGCGTGGGTGAGGGCGAAGCACGCCGCGCTGGCTGCGAGGGCTACGACGGAGGCTGCTGCGAGTGCCGGGGTGAGGATCCTGGTGACCATGTCGTCGTTTTCTGTCCACCAAAAAGAGAATGTGTAGACGTGGACTGTGTAGACCAGCTTCTTGTCGTTGAATGCGCGGAGGGGCCCGACGCGCTTCGCCATGGCGCGGAGGTCCGTGTTCCAGCAGAGTCCTCCCACGATGGCGAGGGGCTCCGGGTCGATGCTGCGGATGCGCTCGTAGGCCGCTGTGGAGGCCGCGAGCCAGTCTGTGCGGAGGTCTTGGGACTCGCCCCAGGTGATGCGCTTTCCGTCCTGGTCGTGGATCTCGTTTCGCAGGTCGAACCCCGCGACTCTGTATCGCCTTGCGAGTGCCTCCAGGCTCTGTATCCAGTCTTCGACGGAGTAGCCCGGGAGGTCCCAGAGGCCCTGGTCGTGCTTTTCCGCGTTGGCTCCGACCCAGGTCCCCCACGAGTTGTGGTTGTTGAGGATGATCAGGATGCCGCGGGCCTGGAGGTGGCGGACCACGCAGTCCATGACGTCCAAGGCGCGGGCTGTGGCGTTGCAGAGGTCGGCTTGGGATATGCCTGCGATGGCGTGGGCGGGGACTACGGGGTTGTACTTGACCATCTCGATGGAGTAAGGGATGCGCACGCAGTTTGCGCCGGTGCTTTTTATGGAATTTGTCAACTCCGAGACGCTGCGGAGTTCGAGCCCGCCGACGACGAAGAGCTCCTGGTGGGCCCCGTACCAGTTGACGCAGCGGAGGCGGACGCGGACGCCCGTGGTGCTGTTGACGATCCAGGGCCCCTGGGTCACGAGCGAGGCGAGGCAGGATTGCGCGGAAATGATGGCTAAAACTGCGAGGATTTGGGGGAGCATGGGGAGGTTTTGGTGTGTGTGTGCAGCGATGGCTCCCCACCAAGTTTAAATAAATCTTTTATTAGTGCTTTAATGGTCTAGGTAAGCGGATTTGTCGCCATGGAGGACGTGGAGGTCGTTGGTCCAGTAGGATATCAAAGAGTTTGTTGTCCAGGAGTCTCCAAAGTGTTCGTATCGGCCCATGGTGCCGCCGTTGACCTGGGTGATGAATGTCACGACTTGGTCGGACGGCATGCTGTTTATTTTTTGGTGATTGAGGACGAGGTCTCTGAAAGCGTCCACTTGCTCGTAGATTTTGGTCATGTTCTGTGCGAGGCTTCGCAGGAAGGCCCCGCGGAGAACGCATCCGCCGCGCCCGTTGTATCCGTAGTATAATTTAGAAGTCGGGTAATGAACTCGAACGTAGTTCTGAACAAACTTCCACCAGGAAAAAGTCTCGGCGTACCTCTGGTAGTCTACGGAGGCCCCGTTTTGATCGTACCTGAGGGCCCTCGTGTCTATGGGCTGGAGTACGATCGTGTCGTCTTCCAGTATGATCACCCAGTCGCTCTTGGATTCCACCGCTGTGTGTATCAGGTCTTTGATGTACCTGAAGGCTTTATCTGTGGTGTTCCAGTAGTTTCCGTGGCGTTCCATGACCGCGTGTTGGTCGTAGTAGCGGTAGTGCGCGTTGTACTGGTTTGCCAGGTACTTTAGGAACGGCAGCCCAGCGTCGTTGAACATGTAGACTGGAGAGTCGGGGTAACTGGCTCGAAAGTACTGCAGGACCTTGTTGACTGCCGCGACTTCTTTGTGGCACGTGTAGAATGCGGACACTGTGTTTTTGTGCCTGGTGGTGGTCTGCGGCTTGGGTCTCTGAAACAGGCTGGCGGTGTCTGGTTGTACGTGCAAAAAGTAAGGGAGTTCTCCGTTCTGTATGAAGAATAAGAGCAACGCTGTCAGCAGGAGTCCGAACATGGGGGGCATGTTTTTCTTGGAGAAGGCGCGCTGCATACGGCTGGGTGTGTGTGTGGGAGGGGCTGTTGTTGTTCGTGCGACGCCCACCAAGTGAAAATAAATCTTTTATTACACGCACGCCACGTTGCAGTGGCCCCGGGGGAAGTGCTGGCTAGTCAGGACTTGAAAGAGGCGCCTGTGCCTCCTGTAGAGCTTGGCCATGCAGACCTGCTCGTTGTCCATGCGGTTTTGGGCGAGGAGCTCTCTGTGGTAGAATTGCGTGGCGAGTGTGGAGAGTTTGAGCATGGGCTGGGCGCCGCCGCCGAATATCCCGCCGAGGAAAGGCGACTCTTGGCTGCCTATGAGGGTGACCCTCGGCGGCATTTTCTCGCGCAGGGCGAGCTGGATGGACACTCGGTCGAGCAGAAGTAGGTCGAAGACGTGGAGTCTGGGTATTGCCATTTGGCCCTCCGGGAAGAATCTGCCCAGGCCCGCGTCGATCCAGTAGAAGTATGCTGTGTTGTATGGATTGGCGTGGATGGCCCTACTGATCCAGGCGAACTTGGAGAACTGGAGGGGTATGTACTCGTAGCAATTCCACTCGGGCCCGTGCCTGTGCTCGTAGCCCAGCTTGTGGATGACGGCCTTGACTGTGCCTGATGTGTTTTGCAGAGGGAAGTTGACCTCCGGGATGACTGTGGTGATGTCGGACATGCCTTTCCTGGCTCTCTTGACGTGCTCCAGGTGGGTCGGGTGGCAGTACACGACGAGCGGGAATTTCATTTGAAATGTGAGGTCGATCCAGTCCAGGTAGCTTTGGAAGGACCTGTCGCTTCTGTGGATGTCGTAGAGTGCTGTGACGATGGTGACTGACGTGTTGAACGGGGGTAGGGGACGCGCGGACTCGAGTGAGGAGTCTTCGGCATCGTCGAAGGGGATCGCGAGGCGACCCAGGACGAAGGTCACGGCTAGGAGGCAGAGGCCGACTGGTATGGACTTGAGGCGGTGCTTGGACATGTCTGGCCGGGTAGTGAGTGTCTCCGGAGGAATCTACAAGCCCGCACCACCCAAGAAAACGTCAAAAAACAGCCCAGGCGGTGCATTCTTCGCTGATGTGCCACCACGGGCACGACCACATCCACTCGTCGGCCCACATGCTGGTCATCCAGGGTTTGGCCACGGTGAAGTGCAGGATGGCGATTTGGCTCTTCTGCTGGAGGTAGAAGTCTGGATCGCACGCTTTGAGCACGAGGTTCGCGTTGTACTTGTAAGGGAGCTCGTAGGTCCTGCCGCGAAAGAAGTCGTTGAGGAGTCCCTGCTCGCACATGCTCAGGTCGTATGTGTCGATGTTCATGGCGACTGTCAAGTCTCTGTAGGTCTGCAGCGAGGGTTGGAGCATGAATATCCCCGCGTTGTAGTGGCTCGGGACGGGGATGCACTTGCCGATGAGGTAGTGGATCACGGTTCGCGGGGTCGACGCCCTGGGGTAGTCGAGGGCCATGGCGAAGGTGAGGTTGCGGAGCTGCATGTCCGGCCAGATTTCGTAGAAGAGGCCAGAGGCGTTTTGGACAGCGAACATGTCAGAGTCTATGCAGGCTATAGCCTCGTATTCTATTAGTTTGAAGACGTGGAGCTTGGTGAAGATCTTGGCGTCGTAGAATCTGTGGTGGATGAGGTTCTTGGAGGCTATGAAGTCGACCCTGCAGATCTGCCAGCCTGACCACTCGATCATGTCTTGCTGGTACCTGGGCAGGGAGAGGCCGTCCTCGATGGCCAGCAGCATGACGAAGTCGACCTCGGGGGAAAATCGGAGGAGGGACTGGGCGAGCTTGCAGGCGCCTACGATGTACCAGAGGACTTTTGGGGCTATGAGCTGGTTGATTCCGATGTAGGTCACGAATGCGAAGCGGGAGCGGACTAGGACGGAGGGGCAGACGCTGAGGTTTTGAGGGGTTCCGTGGACCGCAGACCTGGCGTGGGACCGCCTGGAATTTGTCATACGATCGAGGAGGTGTATGACGACTTGCTGGTCGTGGTCTGAGAGGTTGGAGTAGAGGAGGTACGAGCACATGATGGCGCACATCAGGAGCACCATTGACTTTTCGAGTTTCATGTTTGGGTGGAGTTTGGGGTGATTTGGAGGGTGTACCAATGCAATAAACTCTTAGTTTTTCGAAGATCTTACGAACCGACGCGTTTTTAAAATTATCTCGACAGCACAGTTTGGCGTGAGGACGGGGTTTGAGCAAGTATCTCCTCGGTATTGGGTGTATATAGGCGGAGGGGGGCCGGGGGATGGAAGGGAGGAGCATGCGTGTGCGGGGCGCTTTTTTGGTGGGTGTGGGGATTTGCGTGCTTTTTGGTGGGATGGTGAGGGGGCAGCCTCCTGGAAACATCTTTGCTGTAGTTGCTTCAGACACTGCAGGCAAAATTTACAAATTTAACTTGGCTACCCCTGCCACAAAACAAGAGTTTTCAACTACAGTAAGTGGTAGTGCAGTAACTGACGTGTGGGGCGTGGCTGTTGCACCTGATGGGGATTATGCATTGTTTGGGTCAGGTAGTACACATAAAATTTACAAAATTGTTTTGAATAGTGTCAGCAACACTGCAAGTGTTGTTGCTGGATCTTCAGCTGGCGTGGTAGACGGTGTTGGTACCAGTGCACAGTTCAGAACTCCTCAGCAGTTGGCCATTTCGTCAGACGGTTCCTATGCCCTCATAGCCGGAGGACATTGTGTCAGGAAAATGACTTTGAAAACCATAAGTGGTGTTGCTCAGTACACTGTTTCGACAATAGCTGGCACATGCACCAGTGGATCATGCACATCTGGAGATACAGATGGCGCAGGAACATCAAGTTTGTTGAGTGGAGTAAATGGCATAGCTTTTCATCCCTCTCAAAGGTGGGCTTTGATAGCAGAAGGCGCAAATAATAAAGTACGATCAATTAATCTGGTGGATGGATCGTTTACTGTATCAACAATACTCGGAGGTACGTCGGGAGATGTTCTGGGTATTTTTGCTACTGCCCGATTGAATGGTCCCAATGGAGTAGCGTTCACTTCAGATGGTAACAGGGCCTTAGTTGTTGATAGAGGAAATACAAAAATAAAGCAGATTGATTTTTCTAACAATCAAGTAACGCTTCTTTATGACGTCGGCGCAGCAGTTTCAGGTGCAACTATCATTCAAGGAGGATGGGCTGCAAAGTCTGACTACTTTTTATTTGCTCTTTATGGTCAAAATCGAGTTGACAAATACACTTCATCTGCTGCAAGCTTTGCCACTGGTTTAACGAATGCTGTGTCAATGCAAATATGGCAATGCAACACAGATGGTTATGGCTCAGACGCAGACAGTGAAACGTGTGTGCAATGTGTAGCTGGAAAATATGGCGGGGGCAACAGCGGGAGTGGCGGGAGGTGTTTGTCTTGCGCGGCCGGGTCCTGGTCCGCTGCCGGGGCGTCCGTGTGTACTCTCTGTGTTGGCGGGACGTACCGCAGCAGTACTGGGGGTACCGCTGCTAGTGACTGCTCGAGCTGCGGATCGGGCCTGTACAGCGCTCCCGGCTCTTCCTCTGCCAGTGCATGCATCGGCTGCGTTCCGCTGGGCGACAGCGTGGTGAAGACAGGGGCTACTCCTGTGAAGGACGCGGGGACCACGGATGTGCCTGGTTATCGCGTGCACAGTTTCACGGCTACCGGGGGGACGACCGTGACTTTTGATAGGGATGTCGTGGCGGATGTTTTAATTGTCGGAGGGGGCGCAGGTGGAGGAAGCAATATGGCTGGAGGAGGTGGTGCTGGTGCAGTGATTTATTACAGTGGTTACAAATTTATGGCAGGAACGACCTATACCATGACAGTTGGTGCAGGAGGAGCACAGTCGAGTACAAATTCTGCTGTAAAAGGAAATGCAGGAGATCCAAGTAAGATAACAGCAGCCTCAGACGTATTTTATGCAGCTGGAGGAGGCGGAGGAGGCGGAGGCGCTGGTGGAACTTGTTCTACTTGGGCGAATGCAGACTCTGGGGGGTCAGGCGGAGGTGGCGGAGGTTGTGCTAGCGGTACAGCGCCAACAGTTGGTACTGCTGCAGCATCAAACAGACTCTCATCTATATTGGGATACACTGCAGGCAACGCTGGAGGGCAAAATTACTTGTCAGCAACTGCAAATGAACAAAATGCTGGAGGAGGCGGGGGAGCTGGGTCTGCAGGAGGCACTGCTAGTTCATCTGCGCCAGGAAATGGCGGCAACGGAATATATCAAATTGCATGGAGTGGCAATACTCTTAATCTTGCCACGCTCTTTGGATCTGCATTTACTTCAGTGGCTGATTTAAAAAGCGGCAACTATTATGTAGGTGGCGGAGGAGGCGGAGGCGGCAGGGATTCTACGGCAGGTGTTTGGAGCACTGGAGGATTTGGTGGGGGAGGGGGGGGGCGTGATGGTACGAACTTGGGTAATCCAGTCCCTGGAGCTCCAAATACTGGTGGTGGCGGTGGTGGTGGAGGAATCAGCGGGGCAAGTTACAACGATGGGTACGGAGCAGCCGGCGGCTCCGGCCTTATCCTCCTGCGCTATTCCGTGTGCCAGCCGTGCAGTGCGGGGACGCGCCTGGAATCTCCAGGGTCTCTCGGGGTTTGTTCAGGGTGTCTTGCGGGGACGTACAGTGCACCTGGGCAGACTGTGTGCGGGACCTGCCCTACTGATTCAAGCTCTGGGGCAAAATCGGAGAAGTGCACGGCTGTTGCGGGGAAGTACCAGACGCATGCATTGGACACAAACTACCCTATCGTTAATCTTGCAAGGAGTTGTGGATCAAACGGAATCACTGCCTGTACCATTACAGGTTCATCAATATATGATTCAACGAATTATCCAGCATCCAAGTTGAATGATGGAGATGTTGCCACATTGTCTATTACTAATTCTGAGTCTAATCCATGGTTCCGAGTAAATTTAGGATCGGTAAAGAGCGTGCAAGGCGGAAAAATTGTTGCACAGACTGGTTCAGAGGAGCGAATGGATGGCTTCAAAATTTGGATTGGAAGCGATGGAACCACGTACAGTAACAACGTCAATTGCTTTACGTACACAGGATTAGAGCATAGGTCATATCCAAAGCCTGCAGTGTTTACATGCTGGGGGACTGGACAATACTTGTTTGTGCACAGGCCTTTGTCAAGTGTCTACTTGGCTATGTCTGAGATAGAGATATACCCATATTATACACCATCAGTAACAGGAAAGCTGCTCATAATCAACAACGACTACGTCGGGGGATCATTCTGGGGCATATCAGGCTCCGTCACCATTATTTACCCAATCAACCTGCACCCCTCAGCACTCATCGCGTCGCCGCTGATACCGCCGGCGATATCCGATAACGACTACCCGATTGTCACGACGAGTGCGGGGGCGGTCGTGAAGCCGTATGTTTGGTACAAGTTTGACAGTGCTGGATGCACCACTGATTCGAGTGGGAACGGATACACTCTGACACACAGAACGGCTAGTTCAGGTACAATTGGCACATGTTCAGGAGCTATTGTAAAAAGAGGAGACAGTGCTGCTGTCTTGGAAAAAGCCTCATATCAGCATTTTGCTATGCCTCAGGCTTTAGCACTTAGTACAATACAACAAGGATCTGGGGTCACTATATCTTTTTGGGGATTAATGAAAACATCCAGCACTACATATGCTAGATTTTTTGATTGCTCGGTTGGAACTTCCCTGGACACAGGATCATCAACATTTTGTGTGATAGGAAGGGACGGCACAAACAACAAACTTGAGTTTCGGATTGGAGCATCCAACATTGCAGCAGATGCTCATATTCCATCAACACTCTACGTAGATGGAACGTGGCACTTTTACGTCTGGTCAATTGCTACCAACGGTGATTGGACCATAAATATCGATAATAGCAAGCTTGTTTGCCCTGATTGTTCAACCACTAAAAGAATCAATATGCCTGCACCGCCTTCCGGAAGTGTTTATCAATATTATATCTCACGTAATGGAGCTGCAGATGTATGGCTTGATGGAAATGTAGATGATATGCGAATCTACAAGGCAGTACTCACCGACGCCCAAGTCTCCACTCTGTACCAAGGCCGCGTGGGCGTGTACACTGCCAGCTTTGGTGATTGCCCTGATACTGGGACGTGCGCGAGTGGTACCGGATCGAAGCACTGCGACAAGGACGGCGCCAAGCAATGCTGCACTGCGGGCCAATATCTCCGCGACGGCGTGGACTCTGCATGTCAAACTTGCCCCGCCGGGACGTTTTCCACGGACGGAGCGGGGACTTCGTGCACTGTTTGTCCAAACGGAAAATTCAGCCCCGCGGGGTCGGCCGTGGTAGGCAACTGCACTGCCTGTACCATAACTGTGACTTGCACAGGCACTCAAGTCGCCCGTTGCAAAGACGCGTCTTCCAATGTCTGCTGTGGCGGGTCCAACGGTCAAGAGTATTTCATCGAAGGCACGCACTCCACGTGTCAAACCTGCCCTTCCGGGCTCTACGGGGACGGATCCGGCACTACGTGCGTAGACCAGTGCCCCGCCGGGAAGTACATGGACGCCTCTACGTGCCTGAAGTGCCCTATCGGTACGTATAGATCCACGTCTGGCGCGACTTCTGCGAGCGAGTGCTTGAGCTGCGACGGGATCACCAAGTACGGCGACGCGGAGGGCCTGGCAGCGTGCAAGACGTGCTCTGCTGCGTGCGCCAACGACGGATATGGCATCACCTCTGCCTGCACGAATACCTCGAACATCGTGTGCGCTGCCTGCACGAACAAGAACTCCTTCGGCTACGCCTACACCGGCCCTGGAACTTCCACGACTACCTGCCCGTACAACTGCGCCGCCGGGGCCTACCTGAGCGGGGGCGTGTGCGTGCAGTGCGGTACCGGGGCGTACCAGAACACCACGGGCTTCACTGGAGGGGCCTGCACTCAGTGCGGCAACGGCACGGCTTCTGCGGCCACCGGGGCGAACGCGTCGTCTACGTGCGCGAGCTGCAATGCAGGGCAGTACCAAGACCAGCAGGGTCAATCCGCTTGCAAATCCTGCACGGCCGGCACGGACTTCACCTCGAGCAGCGGGCAAGCCTCCTGCACCGCCTGCACCGCCTCCAGCTGCGGGACCGGGAAGTACGTGATCACCGCCTGCAACGTCACGGCGGACAGGGTCTGCTCGGACTGCACGAACGGCAAGAATTCGTACTGGCGCGCCTACACCGGCGCTGGCACGGGCACGCTCACCTCGAACTGCCCCTTCGACTGCAAGGAGGGCTCGTACAAAGACGCCGGGACTCTTGCGTGCACTGCCTGCGCTGCCGGGTCCTACCAGACGACGACCACGGGCTTCACTGGCGGATCTTGCACCCTCTGCGTCAAAGGCACGGCGTCCACCGAGCAGGGCGCGACGCTGGCCAGCACGTGCCAGTCTTGCGTGGCCGGCAAGTACCAAGGCCAGGACGGCCAGTCGCAGTGCCTGGACTGCGTGGCCGGCACGGATTTCACCTCGTCTGCCGGGCAGAGCGCGTGCACGGCGTGCGGTTCTCTTAACTGCGGGGTCGGCAGCTACGTCACCGCGGCGTGCGTGAAGACCGCGGACCGAGTCTGCGGGTCCTGCAACAACCTGCCCACCGGGGGCAGCGCCTACACGTCTGCCGGGACGACCGTGGGCACCTCCGACTGCCTCTTCAGCTGCGTCGCGGGCTACTACGGGAGCGGCTCGTCCTGCACGCAGTGCCAAAAGAGCAGCTACACGGCCTCTGCCGGGATGAGCGTGTGCACGGAGTGCGAGCTGGGCACGGCGACTGCCGGGCTTGGCGCCGACAGCGCCAGCCTTTGCCTGCCGTGCGAGCCCGGGAAGTACGGGCTCAGGCTGACGGGCTTATACCTCGTGTGCTGGCTGTGCCCCTCCGCTACGTACAGCACGGCGTCCGGGGCCAACAGCTCGGACACGTGCGTGGGATGCCAGAGCGGGACGTACGCGGGGCAAGGCTCGAGCTCCTGCACGAACTGCGGGCTGGGCAAGTTCAGCACCGCCGCCGTGAACTCCGAGTCCCATTGCCTTCACTGCGCCGCCGGGACCTACACCGACGTGTCCGGCCTGACCAAGTGCCTGGACTGCGTGGCGGGGACGTACGGGCTGAGCACCCTGTCGAACTCGAGCGCCAACTGCATCCTCTGCGGGGCCGGGAAGTACTCCACTGCCCTCCGCGCGGACTCCTCTGCGACCTGCGCTTCCTGCGGCGCCGGGACGTTCTCGAGCGCGAGCGGGCTGCAGTCTGCCGGGGCTTGCTCGCAGTGCTTCCCCGGTTCGTACTCCGTTCTGACCGGGCAGACGGCGAATTCTACGTGCTCTCTCTGCGCCGGGGGCTCGTTCTCCACGGCGAGCGGGGCGGTCTCTGCGGGGAACTGCACGGGCTGCGTGGAGGGCACGTTCTCCACGGCGAGCGGGGCGGTGAGCGACGGGACGTGCGCGGCGTGCGGGGCCGGGTTCTACTCTGCGTCGGCCGGGTCCGTGGCGTGCGCGGCTTGCGGGCTGGGCAAGTTCTCCAACGGCACCGGGAAGAGCGCGGAGTCCGCGTGCCAGCCGTGCGGGCCCGGGAAGTACGCGGACCAGTCGAACTCGACCGTGTGCAGCGTGTGCGTGGCGGGCAAGTACCAGCCCCTGGAGGGGAAGACCTCGGAGTCCGACTGCCAGCGGTGCGGGGCGGGGCTGTACCAGCCGAACCCCGGGTCCACGACTGCCTCGGACTGCCAGAACTGCAGCGCCAACACGTGGAGCAGCGCGCTGGGGCTGGCCTACTCGACGGGCTGCCAGGCCTGCCCGGACCACACGCACAGCCCCGCGGCGTCCGCGTCGCAGAGCGCGTGCGTGTGCGACAACGGGTACGAGGGCGCCAACGGGGGCCCCTGCGCGGTGTGCAATGTCTCCAAGTACTGCCGGAGCGGGACGGCCAACTGGTGCCCGCAGCACTCGGAGTCGCTGGGCCCCGGGCTGGCGACGTGGATCACGGACTGCTACTGCGTGGCCGGGTACTACGGGTACACCGGGATCGCCGGTACGCCCTGTGCGTGGTGCCCGTCCAACTACTACTGCCCCGGCGGGCTGCAGAACGCGAGCGTGCCGTGCCCGTACGGGAAGTTCGCGCAGAACGGGAGCACCTCGACGGACGCGTGCTTCTGCCCGCCCAACTCCGAGGCCGGCACTGGGGCGCTGAACATGAACGGGTGCGTGTGCAAGGACGGGTACAAGAAGGTGGCCAACGCGAGCTCGCCGGTGGCCGGGTGGAGCTGCGAGCTGTGCTCGAGCGGGGAGATCTGCAAGGGTGGCGTGAACAGCACGTGCCCTCCGTATTCGAGCCCGCCGGCGTCGGGCAGGGTGGGCAATTTCATGGACTGCGCGTGCGACGCCGGGTACTACAACCAGTCGGTGCAGAACGAGTCGTCGCTGTGCAGGCCGTGCGAGGCGAACTCGTACTGCCTCGGCGGGGGCCACATCGCGCAGTGCCCGTACTACCCCCAGCAGTCCTCCCCCCCGCTGTCGTACAGCCTGAGCTTCTGCCTTTGCGCCAACGGGACGTTCGGGATCGGGGCGCAGGCGTGCCAGACGTGCCCCCCCGCGTCCTACTGCGTGCTCGGGGAGCAGAAGAGCTGCTCGCAGAACATGAACTCTTCGGCCGGTTCGAGCAGCCTGGCCGATTGCTCTTGCAACCCCGGGTACTTCGGTCCGGACGCCGGGTCCTGCCGGCCGTGCAGGGCCGGCACGTACAACACGATGCAGGGGTGCGCTTCGTGCAGCGGGAAGCCCGAGGCGGACTGCATATCGTGCCAGGCCGGGACCTACGCGACCGGGGAGGCCCTGACCGGCCCCTGCAACTTGTGCGGGGCCGGGACGTACCTGGACGTGACCGGGATGACCGCGGCGTCGGACTGCAAGTCGTGCGGGACCGGGAAGTACCAGACCGGGTCCGGGATGCCTGCGGAGGGCAACTGCAGTGCGTGCGAGGCCGGGACTTTCCAGGCGGCGACCGGGAGGAACTCGAGCGCGGCGTGCCTTGCGTGCGGGGCCGGGGAGTTTCAGGCCACCGCCGGGCAAAGCCGGTGCGACGCGTGCGTGGCCGGGACGTACTCCGGGTCTACGCGGGCGAGCACGAGCTCCGCGTGCCAGCAGTGCGGTGCCGGGACGTTCTCCGCGGCGACCCGGGCGACCAACTCTTCGGCGTGCGGGGGCTGCAGTGCGGGCAAGTACCAGACGGGCCTGGGGCTGAGCGCGGCCTCGGACTGCCTGGACTGCTCTGCCGGCGCCTTCGGGTCTGCGAGCGGGCTGACGGCGTGCGCCAACTGCAGCGCCGGGCGGTACACCGGGTCGGCGGGGCTCACCGCTTGCTCGAACTGCAGCGCCGGGAAGTTCGGGGTGGCCGACGGGGCGGCGAGCGAGTCCGAGTGCCAGCGGTGCGGGGCCGGGAGGTACGGGACCGGGCTTGCGATGACCACGTGCGACTTCTGCGGGACGGGGAAGTTCAGCGCGGCGACGGGCGCGGTCGCGGAGAGCGCGTGCGGGGCGTGCGGGGCCGGGACGTACCAGACCGGCACCGGCGCGAGCTCGTCCGGGGCGTGCGCGGGCTGCGGGGAGGGCAAGTTCCAGACCGGGACCGGGATGGCTGCCGAGGCCAACTGCAGCCTTTGCCGGGAGGGCACGTACCAGACCGGGAGCGGCATGCCGAGCTCCGGGAACTGCACGCTCTGCGGCGCTGGGGCGTACCAGACGGGCGCGGGGATGACCGCGGTGGGGTCCTGCCTGCCGTGCGGGGCAGGGAGGTACCAGACCGGGTCCGGGATGCCCGCGGAGGGCAACTGCAGTGCGTGCGGGGCCGGGAGGTTCCAGACCGGGACGGGGATGCGGGCCGAGTCCGACTGCAGGCTCTGCCAGGCCGGCGCGTTCTCGACCGGGGTGGGCATGGCGAGCGCCGGGAACTGCACGGCGTGCGGGGCCGGGCAGTTCCAGACGGGGGAGGGCATGCCGGCGCAGGCCGACTGCAGTTTTTGCGGGCGGGGCACTTTCTCGACTGGGACGGGCATGCCGAGCGCCGGGAACTGCAGTCTGTGCGGGTCTGGCAAGTTCCAGACGGGGACGGGGATGGCTGCCGATGCCAAGTGCAGCCTGTGCGGGGAGGGGACGTACCAGACCGGGGACGGCATGCCCAGCTCGACCAACTGCACTGCGTGCGGGGCCGGGAAGTTCCAGACAGGGACGGGCATGCCCGCGCAGGCCAACTGCAGCCTTTGCCGGGAGGGGACGTACCAGACCGGGGACGGCATGCCGAGCTCAGGGAACTGCACGGCGTGCGGGGCGGGCAAGTACCAGAACTCGACCGGGGCGAGCGCGGAGGCGGCGTGCGCGGCGTGCAGGGCCGGGACTTTCCAGACCGGGGTGGGGATGGCGCTGGAGTCCAACTGCACTGCCTGCGAGGCCGGGACCTTCACTGCGTCGGACCGGCCGAACCAGTGCTGGAACTGCCCCAACTTCAGCACGAGCGTGTCCGGGTCGAGCGAGTGCCAGTGCGGAGGCGACTACGCCGGGGTGATCAAGAAGAGCTCGGAGACCTGCACGGGCTGCACGGTGTGCGACGCTAACGCGGACAGGTTCGGGGTGTGCGACAGCAAGACGCGGTTCGACAACACGACGTGCGCGTGCAGGGCGGGGTTCTACGGAGACGGCCTGGTGTGCGCCGCGTGCGCGCCCTGCGACTCTCGAGCGACGCGGGTCGAGTGCCCGTACAACACCACTGTGGACGCTTCGGCCTGTTCTTGCAATGCTGGGTACTATGGGGATGGGAGGAATTGCTCGGCTTGTGCGTCGTGCCATGCGGATGCTATGCCCACTTTTACTTGCGTGGCGGGCAGTGCAGTGGACAACTCGACGTGCGCGTGCAATGCCGGCTACTTTGGTAATGGAAGGAACTGCTCGGCCTGCGCGGCCTGCCACGCCGACGCGACGCCGACCTTCACTTGCGTGGCGGGCAGCCTGGCGGACAACTCGACGTGCGCGTGCAACACGGGCTTCTACGGAGACGGCAGGAACTGCACGCCCTGCAGGGGTTGCCACGCGAACGGGTACCTGGTGAGCGGCTGCGGCGGCGGCAGCGCGTCCGACGTGGTGGTGTGCGCGTGCAGGGCCGGGTTCTGGGGCGACGGCCTGGCCTCCTGCGCGGCCTGCGCGGCCTGCAGCGCCGACGCCGAGTCCGTGTCGACCTGCCCGGCCAACAGCACGTCAGACGTGTCTGCCTGCAGGTGCAACGCGGGCTTTTTCGGTGATGGGAGGAACTGCACGGCCTGCGCGGCTTGCCATGCCAATGCCACTGCCACTTTCACCTGCGTGGCCGGGAGCCAGGCCGACAACTCGACGTGCGCTTGCAATGCTGGGTACTACGGAGACGGCAAGACCTGCTCGGTGTGCGCGGCGTGCCACGCCAATGCCACGGCCACTTTCACCTGCGTGGCCGGCAGCGTGGTGGACAACTCGACGTGCGAGTGCAAGGCGGGCTTCTTTGGCGACGGGAGGAACTGCTCGGCCTGTGCGCCCTGCCACGCCAACGCGGCGCGCTGGGAGTGCCCTGCAAACTCCCGGTCGGACGTGTCCAACTGCAGCTGCAACGCGGGCTACTTTGGCGACGGCAGGAACTGCACGTTGTGCGCGGCGTGCCACGCGGATGCCAGGTCCACCTTCGCGTGCCTGGCCGGCAGCCTGGTGGACGACTCGACGTGCGAGTGCAACGCGGGCTTTTATGGGAATGGCAGGGTCTGCTCGGCCTGCGCGGCGTGCCACGCCAACGCCACGCAGACCGCGTCGTGCCTTGCCGGCAGCGCGGCAGACGCCTCGAGCTGCGCGTGCAACGCGGGGTTCTACGGGAGCGGGAGGCAGTGCGCGGCGTGCCAGGCGTGCGGGCCCAACTCGGTGCAGCTGGCGTGGTGCGCGTACAACTCCACCGAGGACGCTGTGTCCTGCCGCTGCGAGGCGGGATACTTCTCTGTGACCGGGTTCAACTGCAAGGCGTGCCCGCAGGGGACCTTCGGCGCGGACGGGACTTCCTGCGAGTCTTGCGGGAAGGGCCGGTACTCGGACGCGGTGGCGCAGTCGACCAATGCGACGTGCGTGCTGTGCCCGCAGACGGCGTACGGCCCCCGCGACGCGAGTGGGAACCAGACGTTTGCTTGCCTTGCGTGCCCCGCCGGCAGCCAGGCCGCGGCCCCCGGTGCGCGAGTTAGGACGGAGTGCGTGTGCGCGGCCGGACTGGTGAGCAGCATCAGCGAGGCCGGAGGGGGCTGCACGGGCTGCGACCCGAATCAGTACCCTTCCGACGACGGGACGGCCTGCCAGCAGTGCCCCGCGAACACGGGGAACGCGGGCGGGGCCGCGGGGATCTGGGAGTGCAAGGCCAACGCCGGGTACTACGCCAAGTACACCAAGACGGTGGAGCTCACGCTGGAAGTGCCCGAGGAGGACGCGGACCCCGCCACGATCGAGGCGTACGTGAGGGCGGCGGCCGGGGGAGGGGACGATTTGGTGGTGACCGTGGAGGCGCAGTGAAGCCTTGATCGGTGGAGGCGCAGTCATGGGCTGCAGTCACGGGCTCTGCATTGAATCGCACCTCAAAAACGCGGCGCTCGCCGCTGCATAAAAAGCGCGGTCTCGCTCGAGGCAGAGAAGGCGAAGTGCTGAGACGATGCTAGAGAGGCGCGCGGGATGTTTCGTCATGTTCGTCTTTATTGCACAATTATGCGGTCGCGGGGCGCTCGGTGAGACCGTTCAGGTCAGCGCCCAGTGGGCTGTGGACTCGCCCGAGCAGTACGCCGCTGCCCTGAACGAGCCCGCCATGGCCACGAGCCTCCGCAGCAACATCCGGTCGGTGTACGAGATGGCCGGGCTTTCTGCTGACTCGGACGCCGGCGTGGTGATCGGCGGAGGGCTGAGCGAGGTGATCGGCGGGGGCTTGCAGACCACGCAAGCCACGCAGCCGCCGCAGCAGACCACGCAAGCCACGCAGCCGCCGCAGCAGACCACGCAAGCCACGCAAGCCACGCAGCCGCCTCCGCCGACGACGACGACCGCGAAGACCCCGCAGCCGCCGCCGCCGCCGCCGCCGCAGGCCGAGGACACAGAGACAGCTGACAACACCCTGCTCTTCGTGGCCGTCGGCGCTGTGGTGGGCGTGGGGCTGGTGGGCTTGGGCTTCTGCTTCTTCTGCTGGAGAGGCGGCGCACAGACGGTGCTGTACCAGAAGGTCCCCAGCGCGGAGTACGACAGGGGCGTGCTCCCCGTGAAGATCGATCCGCCGCCCAGCGCACCGCCGTGTCCTGCGCAGCCGATCCCGCAGCAGCCCGTTTATTTTCCGCAGCCGCAGCCGCAGCCGCCCGTTTATTTTCCGCAGCCGCAGCCGCAGCCGCAGCCCATTCAGCCGCAGCAGTACGCTGTGCCGACCTATCCTTCCCAGCCAGTTCCCATCTTGCCCCCGCCTCAGTACAGGCCCCCGCCGATGAATCCGCAGGTCCTGCTGCCGCCGCCTTTGGTCCCGCAGGTGCAGCCGCCGCAGCCGTTTGTCCCGCCGCCGCAGCCCGTGCCCGCCTTCGCTGTCCCACCCGAGCTGCTGCACGCCGCGCCACGGAGCGCCATATTCGAGCTGCCTCCCCACTTGAGGGTCCGGCTGTCGCGGGCGGTGCGCGAGGCGCGGCTTTGATGGCGATGGATGGCAGGGCGCCTCACGGGAACGCCCTGTTCATCAAGAAGTCGTCGGGCATGCTCCAGGTGAGCCCCATGATCTCCGAGTCCCCCATGAGTGTCTCGAGGACGAACATGGACCCGTTTCCCGTCTCGAGGCGGCGCACGGTGCGGTTCTCTGACCTGTTGAGGATTATGGGCTCCGTGCGGGCGAGCTGGCCCTGGTAAGGGTTGGGCGGCCCGTCGAAGATGGCGGAGAGGGTGATCTGGTGGACCGAGGGGTCCCTGAGCTGGTCGTCGAGGAGGGACCGGATGTGGCCGGTGGGGATGGCGAAGACGTTCCTGTGCCTGGGGCTGTTGACGCCTGGGTCGGCTCTGCTATTTTCGTCGCCGCTGCCGTGAGCCCCCCTCGACATCCGGTCCAAGGTCCTGATCGGCCTGCCCTGCAGCTGGTAGTCGAAGATGTGGCGCATGGTCTGCCAGGTGGGGAGCATGGGGACCACGATGGCCCCCCTCGGCGCGTTGGAGTCGCGGCTGTAGAACTCCATGCTCATGGTCATGCCGGCCGTGATGTAGTCGACGGGCTCGAGGGAGAACACGAGGGTCATGGAGGCGTCGTCGCCGTGCTGGAGCATTCCCGAGGGGTCGTCCAGCTGGAGTCTGGCGGCGGCGCGGGCGTTCTCCGCGGACATCTCCTCGGCGTCGGCGCTGCGCTCCCTGGAGACCTTGGTGGAGAAGTTCATGCGGAAGTGGGCCGGGACGGACGAGATGGTGAGAGGGGAGTCCAGGCCGGACCTGCAGCAGGGGCAGAGCATGTTGCGCCTGGCGAAGTGGTAGAGGAGGTTCAGGGCGCCGAAGGAGTGGCCGCAGGGGAGCGTGATTTTCTTGACGGACGGGAAGGCCGAGTACCACGTGGTCGTGGGCTGGAGGAAGTGGAGTACGTCGTCTTCCATGGGGGACAGGGTGAGCGGGCACTCCTCGCCCGGTGCAGGGACTTCGAGGACGACGGAGATCTGCCTGCCGCTCTGGGCGTAGAGCTTGTCGTGGAAGGGAGGGCCGGGCGGGCGGTAGCGCTTGCCGTGCTTGGGCTTGGCTGCGGCAGGGGGAGCCCGGGGAGCTGCGGGCTGGGCGCCAGTGAAGGTGAAGGTCCCGACGGCCGGCCGGGGGGAGAGCTCGGCTGTGGACGGAGAGGGCTGGAGATCTGCTGTCATGATGGAATGGGATATCGTGTCAAAAAGGCGCACGCCTCGGGTTGTCTTTTCGTGGCCGGCGCTCGGGGGAGCTCGCAATATATACTGGGCGCGCCCGGGCGGCATTCCGGGAGCGCGCGGTTTGATCGGATTTGAGTTTGTGTTTATCGGGGACGAGCCGAGGCGTAGATAAGCGTTCGGCGATGAGGAGTGCGCACGGCGCGCTTCACTTGGAGCACAACTTCATGACTGGCATACAGGAGAAGATGAGCGACGAGGAGTTCTGGAAGGGCGTGAACGGCACGAGGAACGGCCTGGAGGGCGTGCAGGAGGCGCTGAGGATGGCCGACGTGAAGCTCCAGCACAGCGAGGTGCGAGTGCTGGTGGAGCTGGGGATGGTCTTGGTGAAAGGCCAGCTGTTCAGGATGAACTTGGTCAACGTGCAGAACGTGAGGAGCCTGGAGAGCTTCGAGGCGGCCATACGGAGTGCCGAGACGTACAGGGTGGTCAAGGTGGTTCCCTCCGGCTTCACTTTTACGGGTGGGGTGTCCATGGTGGCGGGGAGGGTCGGGATGTTCATGCTGTTCTTCCATTCGTCGTGGGCTCCCGTCAGGGGGGCTTTCTTGAACTACGTGCTGCTGGACAAGTGGATGCCCGGCTGCAGGACCTGCATGGGGTGGGTGCAGTGGATGCAGGGGCGAGCTCGGAGGGCGAGGCGGTACCGGAGGTGCCTGCCGGTGGCCATGGCGCTGCACGCGCGGCTGGGGGCCGATTCGGGGATCGCGAGCTTGGGGGAGGATCTCCTGAGGAAGATTTGTGAAAGTAATTGAATGAAGACTGTTTTCACCCCCCACATTCGCCGAGGTCTTTCTCTAGATCCCTGATTCTCCTACGCATAATGGCTATATCCTGGCGTAAAACGTCTATTCGCCTGCGAATTTCATCCATGGCTTCCTGTGACAAGCCAGGGGCCTCTAGTTCTGCTTCATGCGTCGCTATCATTTCCTCTTCCAAAACGATTTGTCCCTCAAATCTCTGTATTTGAGCGTGAGCAGTTCGTCGAGTTGCCATGTATTCGCTGAAGCTAACACCAAGGAAAGGCTGCGTGCTCGACTCGAGAATCTCCACGCGCCTTCGCAGTAAGCTCAGGCAACGAGAATGGTCAGAGTCGGTCATATGCATGATACATGCGACAAAGTATGCACAATTTAATACGGAGACAGGCATTTGATTTTAGGAGTCCGCGCAGTCGTCGTCGTCGTCCCCCCTCCCCGCCAGTATGGCCTCGATCTTCCCCTTGAGTTCCTGGCCGTCCCCCCTCCCCGCCAGTATGGCCTCGATCTTCCCCTTGAGTTCCTGGCCGTCCTGGCCTTCGTGGGCGGCGAGGGCGGCCTTGATCTCGTATATCTTCCCCTTCAGCTCCGAACTCTGGCTAGCCTCCACAGCGGCCTTGATCTCGTGGAGCTTGTACCTGTTGTACTCGATGCACACGCACTCGTAGCCGTCGTACTCGCCTATGGAGAAGAACTTGGCGTATTTTTTTGGTATCCTCTCGATCGCTATTCGAGCATGGGTGCCGTTGGCCTTGTCCCCGAGGCGCTTGACGATCTCGATCATGTCCTGGTCGGTCCTGGGTATACCCCTGCCCTGGTCGTGATCTTCAGGCTCCTTCTGCGTCCTCTCGTAGTACTCGCGCATCGCCTCCTTGCTGAACGAGTATCCCCCGTAGCACTTGTTGTAGAGGACCTCTGTGAACTCCTCGTCGCCGCCTTCCATGCGCTGCTTTTTTGTGGTGGTGTGCTGTGCGGATCCCTATATATCTGCCTGGGGTCGGTTCGGTCGGATTTGCGGGTGCGCAGTGTTATAAAACGAGAGGAGTGCCTGGAGCCACAGATATCTCCATGGATTTTCTGTCTTCCAGCCTCTCCGACCTCGCCACCGGCGGGGGCATCCCCGCGCTGTGCTCGCTCTCCTCTGCGGGCGACCAGCGCGTCTGGCTGGCGCTGGGCGGCGCCGCGGCGGGCCTGGGCCTCGCCGCGCTCGAGCGGTGGCGATTCCGGGCGTCTACCGTGCCGGCCCTGCAGCTGGTGCGGCAGCTGCTGAGGCTGGTCCTCAGCGCTGCGCAGTTCTTTCGGATGTGGGACGCGCAGGACCCCGACATCGGCGCGATCCTCGTGGCGATCCCGCTCTTCTTCACGGCGTGCGCCCCTCCCACCGCGAGCCTGCCTGCCTACGTGCGGTACATCCGCCTCTCCTCTGCGGCCCTCAACGCGGTGGCCGTCTTTGCAGGCGCGATTTATTCCACGGGAAAATCAGAGTCGGAGCTGGGCTCGGCCTCGTCGGCCTACGACGCCGGGCTCCGCCGAGCCCTGGCCGTGTCCGACGTGGCCTTCGCCGTGTCGTCGCCAGGGTGGCCAGACGCTTCGCTTCAAAAGCAGGCGCAGTCGCAGTCGCTCTGGCCTGCCGCAGCGAGGGGCCTGATTTTCTCGGTCCTGTCGGCGATCCCCTGGGCCGCCAGGGCCCTCCTCTTCGCCCCTCAGCCCGGCTGGCTCGTCTTCGTGTACGGGATCGCGCTGGTCCAGTCCGTGCACCTCCACGCTTGCTGCGTCCGGCTGAGCTTCCTGTCGGAGTACGTCCTCGACAACCCGCAGAGGAGCCTGATGCTCGTGGTGGCGCCGGCGCTGGCCGTGAGCTTCTCTGAGCGGGCCGGGGACCCCGCCGTCGCGTCCTTTGCCGTGCTGGCTGCGATCGCGGCGGGGCTGCTGATCATGGTCCTCCCCTTCAAGTTCTCTTCGCGCCGCAGTGAATGACGCAGATTAAAAAAAAAATGTCTTGTATGCTTGGTGGGCTGTGCTGGTGACATTCAATCACACATTTTTTGAATCATTCCAATTTCGCATGAATTCACGCACACGCCAATCACCACACATATCAGCTGCTCGATTTTTTCGACTTTGAACCCGCTGCATCTTCCTTCTCCTTCCTCTTCCTGGCCAGACTCTCCGCCATGCTCTGCTGCCTCAGTCGTTTTCCTGAGAGGGATGTGTAAGCGAGGGATTTTACGACATATAAGTAGAGTGGGGTCAAACCAACCTTCTTCGCTCATGATGTCGTGCAAACCGTCCTCAGTGAACTCGAACCAGGGGCTGCTGTAGCCATTCGTGTTGTGCATTCGCTTCACGTGGGGGTTGGTCTCGATCACGTCGCAGCAAGTGTAGGGGCACCTCAGGTAGACCTTGCCAGGGAGAGCCTTGTTCACTGCGACGATAGTTCCATTGTTGGTGTGCTGGTAGATGACGGGCATCTTCTGTGCCATTCTCGCAGGGCAGTACCACTTGCTGAGGTGCGAGGCCTCCCATGCAGCCCGGTCAGCTCCAGGGCAGTCGAGGGTGGGGAGCATGGAGAGGTAAGAGTTTGCGCTGCTCTGCCTCTGCACGCACCCCTTGACCCCCCTTACGTAATTCCTGAACCATTCCGGCAGGTCCAGCCCCCCCGCGTCGGAGCTACTGGCCCCCCCTTGGGCCGGGGGGGGCCCCGAGATCGCGGGTTGCCTCGCAGCAGTTCGACTCTGCTGGATCTTTGCTCGCGCCGACACGTCGGGCGCGACGGAGGACATGTAGTGCCTTGGGATGCTGCAGCTGCACTGGCGGAGGAGCTCGACGGCCTGGTCGTCCGTTAGGTCGGCGAGGCGGTGCTGGTTATCCGCTGGGGAGGGCTTGAAAAAGTGCGGGTTGCTGCACTTGGCGTCCTTGGAGAAGACCATCAGCTCCCCGTTTTGAAAGAAGTGCCTGGCGACCAGAGCCGACTCCGGGTCCTTCGACTTCTTCTTGCTGAAGAGCCAGGCGAACGGGGTGCAGCCGCCCATGGTCTGGGTGTCTGCGCCGATGCAGGGGGCGTCCTTGCCGCGCAGGAAGGCGTCCGTGAACCCAGAGAAGCCCTTCTGGCGCATCTGCTCGCGGAACGGGGCGAATACGAAGTGGCACACGTCGCGGAGCTCGACGCCTGGCCGGGCGCACACGTCGAACACGACGTGGACGGAGTGCTTGAAGCCCTCCGGGGTGCTGCGGGACTTGTGCTTGACGGCGGCTGGTGGAAAACGCAGATTACAATGCAATGAAGATCGACATGAAAACACTAGTTTGAGCTTTTCGAGCCTCACCCGACACGACAGTAGACGCGAGGACCGCGCCGATCTGCACCATGCGCCGGTAGAACCAGAGCGCGAACGAGTCCCTCAGCGCCTCGATCTCGTGCCGCTCGAGCCTCAGCTTGTTTTCTTCGTCCCTGAGCTTGCTCTCCTCGACTTCCCAGTCCAGGATGAGGTATCCCAATGGAGAGGACGAAGAGAAGGGGGTGCTTTTCAGTCGGACCTCGTAGAGCTGGGTGAACGGGGTGCCCCTGAAGTCTTTTCGGAGGATCTCGACGCACGTCTCGAGGCCCAGCTCGTAAGTCGAGAAGACGAAGAAGAGCGAGCCTGCAAACGGGCTGACCGAGTCCTCAGACTTGGGCAGCAGGAACTGGACGCAGAGGGGCATGTGGCATCCCAAGTACGAGTAAGGGTCTGAAGAACCCCGGTCAGTGCGCCTCCGCTGCGTCATCTCCTCGAATTTCTGGACGGCAAGGTCTTTCTTGTGGGCGTGGCTGTAAAACTGGTCGGCCACGCGGGGCTCGTGACGCACGGTGTGCTTGACTTGGTCCATGAACCCTCGGTCGAAGCAGGAGATGTCCAGCTCAGCGGAGAGGGCGCGGAGGAGCTTTCCGAACTCTGTGGATTCCAGCAGGGAAGGAGGCAGTTTCAGGAAGAACAGGACTGAAGCTGAGGTGTTGCACAGCCGGAGCCTGTCGATGAACGTCTGTGCAGGAGGCTTCTTCACTGCGACAGGGTGATTCTCGGGATGCTCTTCATGGCTGGACTGCATTGGATGATGCGAAGGAAGGCCTGACGAAGACTAGGTACTTTGGATTCGAAAAAAAGATGGATACGGAATACTGCAATTTAAATGGGATTGAAGTGTAATTCAAGCAATATCAATTAAAAAAAAATTGAATAAAAATTAATTCAATTAAAAAAAATTCAATTAAAAAAAATTGAATTAAAAATTTTCAATTAAAAAAAATTTAATTCAATTTTTAATTCAATTAAAAAATATTGAATTCAAAAAGTCAGTATAAATCGCAGAGGGTCCACTCCAGCGGACCAAAACGCCACGGTGTCATGCCACGCGCCATGTATACCATGCCCCACCCCCACTTGGAGGACACAGTTTCCGGCCGCGATTACAAGGCGATCAAGAAGGAAATTGCTGAGTGGGAGCTGGCCTTGAGGAACCACGGATTCTTTGGTGCCCCCTTCCATCACTTGGACGATGGCTTGGGAAAGTGTCTGAGGTATGCTACGTTGATCGCGATGATGGACAAGAAGGGATTGCAGGACATGATTGAATCGGAGAGAGTGCCTTTTCCAGACGGTTTTATGGACCGCGATTTGTATAAGAAGAAGAGAAATGAAGTGAGGAAGCGCATTCAGATTGGGGAAACCAAGTTGGACCTTTTGCATAAAGAGCAGATGGAAAAGGGAGGTTTGATGAGCCCCACTGAATTAGAGGACTGGCGCCAGCGCCTGGAGATTGCTTCGAATTACGTCGCGAGGCAAAAGACTGACCTCATGATTCTTGCAAGGATGACCAAGGTGGATACGCGCGAGTACTTCAAGAATGTGCTTCGTATTGCCAACAGGCTTATTTCACTCGAAGGAGATAAGTCTCGTCTGGAGGTCGACGATGCTCCTTCGCCGCGTTGCTCCAAGAAGAGCAAGAAAGACGAGGAGAATTCGCCTGGAAGTCCCACGCAGCTGCTGGAATTCTCCCAAGACTCTCGGGAGTCGTGCGAGGCAGCTAGCGCGGACTCTCATCCTCCTGAAGAACCGTGGAGTCCGTCTCAGGAAGAGGAAGGGGAACTGGCTGAGAATGAAGTTGAAGAGGAGTAGGCCTCTCGGAGAGGAGCCTGGCCCTGTTTAAGGTGAGCATGTCGGCGTACTCGCGGCAAAGCCAGTCTTGGGCGCTCTTTCCGTTTGGCTCATCGAGAAGGATGGCCTGCCCCGCCATGTAGTCGCACATGCGAAGGTGGGTAGGGTCGCCCTTGCAGACGCTGGCGAGGGGCATGTAGCGAGTCTGCGGGGCCTTGGCGTTGGGGTGGACGTAGGATAAGATGTGATCTTGGGTGAAGCGGCAGTAGGTGTTGTAGAGCTCTGGTATTGACTGGAGCTCTCCGCGGCAGCACATGTGGTCCAAGAGTGCGCGCAGAATCTCTTGCTGCCTTCTCTTGCGGTTCTCATTTTCTTTTGGGTCGTTCTTTGCGCAGGCGTGCACGAGCAGGTTGGACAAGACGTCGTGGCTGGTCTGAACCACTTCTGCGCCAATCTTGCCGTCCTCCTCGATGTACTCGACCACAACCGGGAGCGGCGGGAAAGGAAGTGCCGTCAAGATCATGGCACGGATTTCCTGGGTGGAGTCGTAAGGACGTGACTCTGTGCGGACGCTATCCACGCACGACATCTGCCGACCCATCGGAGGGCATCCTGGCTCTTCGGATAAGACTGGGCCATCTGCTAGCGGGGAATCTTGGGTGGGGAGAGGCGGAGCTGTGGCGATTTGTGCCATTGGATTGGATCAATAAAGAATTTGATTCTGCACCAAAAACAATGTCTCTGTTTTTTTTTAGATTTCTCATTTTGGCTGGCGATCATTTTGGTTGGGTTTGCGATCTGTATTTAAATTACGAGACGCGTGTTGATACCTAGAGTACTGTGCTGCTAAAACTTAGTTGGTCATTGAAGCCACTTTAAAAAAAATGACAAACGAATCCAATGCCATTCTCTCTGCCGCGCTGGCGTCTGTCGTGGCAGACGCGTACGTTCAAGTAGATCTCGAGGTCGGGAGCCTGCTTAGATCAGTGGATATCAAGCCTCGACCGAGAGGGAGTCGAGAGTTTTACGCGACGTGGAAGCCAGAGAACTCTGTATTTTTTACATTGATCAAGATAGAGGGGAACACGGTGGTGTTCTGCCACGCCAACGGCCTGCCGTACTACGCCGCGCCTCAAGCGAGGCTGGCGGAGGGGTGCCCCGTGAATACCGCGTTCCTCTGCCAGTGGTGCCTCGACCAAGGGAAAATCCCCAGGCTGCTGGTGTTCGACTTGCTGGAGGACTGCTGCGACGTGGAGGCGCGGGGGCAGCACCTGAGGACCTGCGCGAAGTTCCTGCCTCAGCCCCTGTGCACCGTGCAGTGGGTCGGGGAGCCCGGGGCGCTGGAGGGCTTCACCCAGACGCTGCCTCACAAGGTCGAGTGCATCGTGGGGCTGGGCGAGGACCCCCTCACGCTGCTGCGGTACATGCGGGTGAAGCTGCCTCCCGGCATGCCCGGCGCGGCGACGTTTGAGGGCTTCTTGGTTCACTGAGGCCGTAACTGTGAATAAATGGTTTCGTCTCGCTCACTCCCTGCGTCATTTCGAAGAGCGCGTTTAATACAAGGTCAAGGGCCGTAAGAGCGCGTTTGATACAAGGTCAAGGGCCGTAAGAGCGCGTTTAATACAAGGTCAAGGGCCGTAAGGCGCGCTGGGAACGGGAGCCGGAGCGAGTGGCAGCAGCTGGAAGCGCACGGTGGGCCTGTCGAACTCGCGCTGCCTCGGGGGCGGCGCGGCGCAGCAGTAGGGGCAGCCCGTCGACAGGGAGCAGACCAAGGCGAAGATGAAACAAGAGAGGAACAGGAAGAGCAGCAGGAGAGACCCCCAGTCTTCTTCGAGCGGGTAGTAGTACCGGTCCTTGTACCCGCCGTGCCTGTGGTCGTAGAAGTAGTAGTTGTTGTCGGGTCCCACGTCGGGCATGCTCGGCGCTGGCGGGGTGGACGAAGCGCGCTGGGGCTGCTCGATGCGGATGTAGTTGTAGTTGTTAAATACAGGGGGCAGAGACGGCGCGGAGGGGGCCTGGACGTTGACGGTGATGAGATTTGAGGAGACCAGACTGACGTTTAACGAGTTCTGATTCGAGTTGGCATTGGCGTTGCTGTTGCTAGAAGGGAGTCCATAGCCACCAGACGGGGCCGCCGTCGTGGCTTGGGAAATCGCGGTCGAGGTCGTCGCGGCGGGCTGGGATTGCGCGATCGAGGTCGTCGCGGCGGGCTGGGATTGCGCGATCGAGGTCGTCGCGGCGGGCTGGGAATGCGCGGTCGAGCTGGTCGTCGTCGGTGCTGTGGCGGAAGAGCCTAAAGAGGTAGTCCCGGGCATCGACGACGCCTGCGACGACGCGGCGCTTGATTGCGTGGCGATGGTCGTAGAGGGCGGCAGAGGCGTCGAGGATGTACCAGAAAACGATGGACCTGAAGGCGAAGTTGGCGATGCCGAGGGTGATGTCTGCGGCGCCTCTGGTGCCGTTGTCGTCTCCGGGGGGCCTGCGGAGCTCGACTGGGGCTCCTGTGTCGTGGTTTGGATCGGGACGCAGTCTTCGGAGGAATTCGCCCCGGTGGGCGACGTGCGGTCCGCAGGGCATTCCTCGCAGTCGCCGTAGCCCGACGCGTTCTTAAATGTGCCGGGCGAGCAGAGCTGGCAGTCTTTGGGCCCCCCCGAGTAGCCCGGCGGGCACGGGACCGGGCTGCACACGCCCGAGCAGTCCGACCCGTTGGTGAACTGGAATTCCGTGAAGGGCTCCGTGCAGTTCTGGTCCACCAGGCAGGACGTGGAGGACCCGTTGGCGGTCAGCAACCCAGACCCCACGCCGGCCTGCTGCAGCAACCTTCGGCTTGCGCTGCCCGCCTCGCTGGCTTGCTGCAGCAACTTTCGACTTGCGCTGCCCGCCTCGCTGGCTTGCTGCAGCAATTTTCGACTTGCGCTGCCCGCCTCGAGCAGCCTACGCCTCCCCCCGCCACCCCCGAACGTGTAGTAGATCCCTCCCTGGTAGAACTCAGAGGGCTGCGACCTGATGCTGGCGACCGTGGCCTCCCCGTAGACCTCGTTGAAGCGGAAGTAGGCCTTGTAGGTGATAGATCCAGTCTTGACGAAGTCCGTGAGCTCCACGGTCTCCGGGTCGACGCTGAACTGCATCGCGAGCCAGTCCGTGAACCCCACGGCGAGGCCCGAGCGGACGAAGAGCTGCTGCTTGGTGGTGAGCACGCCGTTGGAGGTGAAGTCCACGACGAGGTTTACGACGGACGGGGGCACCTTGAGGCACACGCGGTCTCCCGTGACGCACTGCGAGGTCTTGACGGCGCACTGGCAGAGCTCGATGTCGTGGGTGCCGCAGACGGTGCAGTTGGCGCAGGTCCTGTCGCGGGTGGGGATGCAGGCGAGCTTCTCGTACTGGTTGGCCTGGCACTTCACGCAGTCGTGGCAGACCCCCTCGTGGTCGGGCGAGAAGGTGCCCGGGAGGCACATGGCCACAAAGAGGTCGGAGTTGTCCATGCTGGAGAGGTCCAGGAAGCCAGGGAGAGCCTCCACGGGCTTGGGAACGACCCTGTCGGCGCCCGCGAGGTTCACGACCACGTCCACGTCCGCGCTGCACGGGCTGCACATGTAGGCGCACAAAACGGACCAGAGTATGCGGGCGCGAGCGCTGGTTCTGCATCGGCCCATGCTCCATTTAATGGGGAGGAGCGGGGTCTCAACTTAAATGCAGGCGGGAATGCCCGAGAATGTCAAGCTGATTTCTTGGCCTCGACCGAGCTGTGCCTCTCCCACCGGTGGGAGATGAAGAGCCCCGGCTTGTGGGCCTGGAGCTTGTGCTCGAGGTGGTTGAGGCGGCCCGCGTTGGCGACGGTGGCGAAGACGCGGATCCCCCCGTCGGACTTGCCCGCGCCCGAGACGGACAGGAGCTGCCTGGCCTGGCCTGACGGGGCGGAGCGCACGCTCGGGGAGTCCCCGGGCTGAGGCAGTGAGGCGAACTCCTCCTGGATAGACGGCTCGGCGCCTGAGGCCTGCATGCGCGAGGCCACGGAGAAGAGGCGGCGGGACCCGGCGGCCGAGGCCCTGGCGAGGACTCCGTTGATGGTGATGTGATTGGTGGTGACGTTGGCGGCGGCGGCCATGGCGGCGAGGAAGGCGTCGCGGACCCCGTTGACGTTGTTGTTGAAGTCATAGGCAGTCGAATTGAGGGTGACGATGGCCTGGATGCGCTTGTAGTAGGTGCACGAGTAGCCGGGGTTGCACTTGCAGTTGAGGCGGGAGTAGCTCCCGGAGGCCGAGGTGGTGTGCATGGGGCAGGCCTCCTGGAGGGTGGACGTGCGGCAGTAGAAGTTGTTGAGGCAGGCCGGGCAGTTGCTGGTGCGGCCCACGTCGAGCGAGTAGGAGCCCGGCATGCAGAGGAGGCAGTTGGACAGCTGGACGGCGCCGGGGGTGTCGCGGTGGCGGCCGGGACCGCAGAGGACGGGCGAGACGCTGCCTGCGACGCAGTAGGCTCCGGCCGGGCAGGTCGTGCAGTCTGCCTGGACCTGACCGCCAGTGGAGGTGCGGTAGCTGCCGGCGCTGCACAGGGTCGGCGTGACGGTGCCCTCGGCGCAGTGCTTGCCGGAGGGGCAGGGCAGGCAGTCGGCTGCAGAGAGGGCCCCGGAGCTGCCGCGGTAGGTCCCGGCCGAGCACGCGGTCGGCGCCACGGACTGCTGGGGGCAATAGCTGCCGGCCGGGCAGACGGTGCACTGGGCCTGGCTCTCGGCGCCCTCGGTGCCGCGGTAGGAGCCCGCGTCGCAGTCCGTGGGGACCGTGGAGCGGACCGGGCAGTACTGGCCGACCGGGCAGGCCAGGCAGGCAGCGGAAGAGTCGCCGCCCGTGCCGTTCAGGTACGTGCCGGCCGGGCAGGACGTCGGGGTGGTGGTGCCGGCCGGGCAGTACTGGCCGTGCGGGCAGGGCAGGCAGTCGTCGGCGGAGTTGGCCCCGACGGCCGCGCGGTAGGTCCCGGCCGGGCAGAGGGTCGGCTCGGTGGACTCCTGGGGGCAGTAGCGGCCGGTCGGGCAGGTGGTGCAGGATGACCGGTCCACGCCCCCGGTCTCGCCGCGGTAGGTACCCGCCGGGCAGTCCACGGGGGTGTGGGTGGCCATGGGGCAGTACTGTGCGACCGGGCAGGCCAGGCAGTCGGTCTCGAGGGAGGCGCCGGCTTCGGCGCGGAAGGTCCCGGCCGGGCAGGAAGTCGGGGTGACGGTCGCGACGCCGCAGAACTGGCCCGCCGGGCAGACGAAGCAGTCGGCGGACTGGGTGGCGCCGAGGATATTCCTGTAGGTCCCGCCGGGGCACTCGGCGGGGACGGTGGAGGCCTGGAGGCAGTAGTAGCCCTCCGTGCAGGGCAGGCAGACGTCGGAGGTGGCGCCGGCCGTGCCGTTGCGGTAGGTCCCGGCCACGCAGGCGGTGGGGTCGACCGAGGACTCAGGGCAGTAGTAGCCGGTCGGGCAGTCGCTGCAGTCAGCCTGCTCGTCCGCGCCGGTCGTGGAGAAAAACGTGCCGGCCGCGCAGGACTCGGGGGTGGTCGTGGCGACCGGGCAGTACTTTCCGGCCGGGCAGGCCAGGCAGTTGCCCACGGCGGAGGCCCCGGTGGCGCCCCTGTAGGTCCCCGCGGGGCAGTCGGCGGGGGTGACGGTGCCGGCCTCGCAGTAGTGGCCGGTCGGGCAGGTGTAGCAGTCGGCCTGGGTGACGCCGCCGGGCTGGTCGTTGTAGGTCCCGGCCGCGCAGAGGGAGGGAGTGGACGTGGCGGAGCCGCAGAATTTTCCGGCAGGGCAGGCGGGGCAGTCGGCGGCCTGGGTGGCGCCGGAGGTGTCGCGGTAGGTCCCGACGAGGCAGCTCTGGGGGGCCACGGAGCCCTGGGGGCAGAACTGGCCGGTCGGGCAGAGGCCGCAGTCGGTGGGCTGCTGGGCGCCGGTGGTGCCGCGGTACCGGCCGGCGGGGCAGGAGATGGCCTCCGCGGAGCCGATCGGGCAGTAGGAGCCGGCAGGGCAGGCCCAGCAGTCGCCGACCTCGGTGCCGCCCAGGGCGTCGCGGTAGGTCCCGGCGGGGCATGGGGTGGGCATGGTCGACTCGGCCAGGCAGTAGTAGCCGGCGGGGCAGCTGTCCAGGTAGACGTCGAGGTCGTCGGTGTAGTTCAGGACGGACATGTACTCCGGGAGGAGGCCGAAGAAGTTCTCTTGAGTGTAGTTCACGTCGACGGACCCGACGCTGGCGTTGACGTCGATGCCGTGGTTGACGAAGCAGTCCGCCACGGACGCCGAGCCCGGGTTCGACGTCTTGTCTGCAGGGCAGGGCAGGCAAGACGTGGACCCGTAGCAGGCCTCAGGCGGGTAAACGTTGAGCCTGTACAGGGGCAACTCCATCCTGAGGGGGCTCGCCAGGGGGGGCACGTAGACGTAAAAGTACCTGCCCGCAGCCAGGCAGGTGCCGTAGAAGGTCTGGAAGTTGCGCAAGGCGTTGAGCTGGGACGCGTGCTCGGCCCCCGTCTGAAAGCACAGCGTGTTGCCAGTGCCGTCCCACTGGGCCCCGCTGTCGCCCACCCACACTTGGAAAGAGGTGAAAAAGGTGCTGGGAACCGCCGTGTTGAACCAGCTGCTGAACGAAAAGCCCCCTATCGTCTTCGTGTTGTACATGTCCACCCGGAACCACGTGGGCTGACCGGCTGAGGTGGGCGTGATCCAGGGGCCATCGAGCGTGGAGAAGTCGATCAAGGACTGGAGGGGGCCGAAATCGGACGATGGATTGTACGAACTGGCGGTCACGAGGCACGCGTTATCCGTGAGGTCGCAGGATCGAGCCAAGTTGGTGGCGCGCGACTCGCCCAGGCAGTACACGCTGCTGCCACCCACGCTCAACGCCGTCACACTGGACGAGTCGTAGAAACCGGGCGCGCAAACGCACGTGCTCCCCACGAGGGTCATGTTCTCGTCGCAGGTCCCCCACTGGAGGGGCTTGCGCATGGCGTGGCGGGCTTTGTTCGACTTGAGGGGTCTCTGAAGGTACTTGGAGAGGTCTATCACGGGCGGAACACTCAGCGGGGGCGCGTCGCTGAGGCGCGGCAGCGGAGCGCCAGACGCGGGCGCGGCGAGGCACACGCCTGCGAGGACAGCGAGGGCGCCAAGCATGCTTCTGATCGAGCGAGGACTTCTTATCGCATAAATAGTTGGGGGAGCGGTCCGAAAAGGTGAGGTCAAATGCACTTACAAAGGAGGGACATGAATGCCCCCTCCGCGAAAGGCACGCGCTGCGCGAAGGCCTCGACATCTTTGGAGATCTGCGGGGACATCAGGGACAGCTGGAGCTTCCAGAGGTCCTTCCATATCGACGCGGGCTGGTACGCGCAGGCGTACAAGCGCAGGGCCTCGGAGAGATTCATGCGGTGGGTGTGGGATACCGGGAAGCTCCTGAAGCAGCTGGCCTTGAAGTCCGTGAGCTCCTTGAAGGGGGCCGAGCCGTCCATGCGGAGGGAGGAGATGACCTGCCGAGTTTCGACAGTTACGCGGATATAAAGTAGCACTGCTCAGGCCGCCTAAACGACAATAAAGCAATGAAGATGGACTGCAAGACCGTCTGCGCGCTCTACGCAGTGTGCGCCGTGACGCTCATTGAGGTATACGTGTGCCGAAGCGGATTTTCGCCCGCGAAACCGACTCGCCCAGCGCCGGAATCACCTGCCCCCCCGCGGTCTCCATTCGAGGTGTGCGTGCTGACCTCGGCTCGCCCTGGCAACGCGTCGTATCTCGGGGAGAGCCTGGATGCCCTCGAGAGAGAAGGGGTGATCATGCTGGACGTGACCGTGGTGGACACCGACGGGGCAGGTAAGTTCGCCCTGCAGCGATTCCCAGGTGCGAAGGCCCCCGACGTGCGGGGCTTGAGAACAATCGCGGACTGCGTGGACGACGGAAAAGACGTGGCGACCGGGGTCCCCTGCAGGGTAATGCAGTCCAACTACGACGTGTCCATGGCACTGGCCCTGTGCAGCTCTGCGGCTGCGGTGAGGGGCAGGGACTGGGTACTGGTCGTCGAGGACGACGCAGTGGCCTGTCCCGGCAGTTTGAAGGTCGTACGCGCGATGCTAGACGGAGCCTCAGTGGATCCTCGGGTGTGCTTGATCTTCTTCGCGAAGTTCTCGAGGTCCTACGCCATCAGGGCGACGCACGCGCTGGACCTCCTCGCGTCAGTGAGGATGGCAGCCGCGGCGAAGCCCTACGACTGGGTCCTCGGGAGCAGGGTGTGGAGCGGCCAGGCGCTGCGCACGGACAGCTCCACGAGCCTGTTCGAGCACGTGGGAGAGGTGTCCACCGCGTCGTACAGGAACGAACAAGGCTTTCAAGAAGCGCACGAGGAACTCCGCGGGGAGCGCTGCGGCCAGCAACTCGTCGTCGAGCGGGACATTACCTGATGGAGCACGCCCAGGTCCGGCCTGGTCACGGGGAAGTTCTTGACCTTCTCCGCGACGTCCCCGCCGTGCCTGAGGACGGCCGTGACGTGAGCGCGCCAGTCCCACGCCTGCTGGCTGGCGAGGAAGTACAGTCTGGCCTTGACGCTTTCCGACAGAACGTTGGGGAACTGGTGCAGCTGGCAGAACCCTGTGTAGGACTCCCAGGTGCCGTGGACGGTGTCGAGCCGGACCTTCTGCTCGTCCGTGGGGGTGGCGCGGTCTCTGAGCCTGGGCCTGCCCGTGTAGGCTGTCATGGTCCTCTGCCTGAGGGCAGCGGAGATGCCCTCGCGGCGGAACTGGGCTGCCTTGAGGTGGGACTCGAGCGGGGCGGTGTCCACCTTCAGGCACTCTCCCAGCGCCACGGCCAGGGCGGCCTCGTAGGCCTCCGGGGTCTGCGGGCTGTCGCTGAGGGAGGCGAGGAGCAGCGCGCAGGCCTGGGTGGTGTCCCGCTTGAGGGCGCGGCAGGTCATGATCTGGAAGGCCTGGAGGGAGGGCACGCCCTGGAGCATGTGGAGGATGAGGAGCTGGCACAGCAGGCTGGGGCCGCCCACGTCGATCCCCGCGGAGCGCATGGCCCTCCGCATGCTGGCGAGCGGGGGGTGGGACGACTCGTGCCTCTCCACGCCCTCCCAGGAGAAGAGCTCGAGGAGCGGGATCCACACGAGGAGGTCTCCCAGTGTGTTGGTGTCGGGCTTTACGAGGGGCCAGTCCACGAAGTCGTCCGGGAATACGAGCTCCCACAGCTCCTGCCTGTCTACGTACTTGAAGGATAGCATGCACATCTTCGCACACAGGTCGCGGAGGTTCGTTACGTCGAGCGAGAAGTGCTGCCCCGAGGCGACCATGGTCTCCGCGAGGAGCGCGAGGGACATTTTTGTGTTTTATGATTTTACGAGGGCAATCGCATTTAATACGGTTAAGAGCTCAGGTGTCCAAAGTCGGCGCCATGTCCCGCCACGACAAGAACAGCTGGCTGTGCGAGAACGGTGCGCTCCACTTGGAGAGGGTGTCCTCGCGCAGCGCCTCGTTCTGCCTGAGCCGCTCGATGACGCACGCCGGGTTCCGCACGTTGGGCAAAGTCATCCTGCCGCGGAAGGCCAGGAACGCCCGCTGCAGTACGGCGCGGGCCCTGAGCTGGTCCTGGCTGACGAGGCAGTGGCACCTCCAGTGCGTGGACTGGCTGCGGATGAGCTGGACGTCCTGGAGGGGGAGGGGGTCGACAGAGTAGAACTCGGACTTCTTCTTGGCCTGGGCCTCGACGAAGAACTGGTGGCTGCTGGCGACCGTGAAGCAGCGCCCCCTCTGCATGAGCGTCACGCGGACGCTGAAGGCCCTGACGAAGGCCTGGAGCGACTTGGCGGCCTCGGCTTTGGCGCGGAGCTTGACCTTCAGGTCATGGAGGTCCACGAGCTTCTCCAGGTGGGGCCGCCAGAAAAAAGCCAGATTGGAGCGGTGCTCCGGGCGGAAGTCGATGGGGTTGTGCGTGAGGAAGTACTGGATGAGCTTCTTGTCCCGGGTGGTGAAGTAGTAGACCCTGCCCGCGAGGAGGGACACGTGGCGGGTGTAGTCGAAGCCGTACTCGAAGTAGAGGGCCGCGGAGGACACGAGGTTGTGCTTCATGCAGGCGTTGCACACGCGGCGCCCGAGCCCCCACACGGGCGCGTGCTTGTGCCTGCTGCCGCAGTAGCCGCAGCGGTCGGCTATGTTGATGCGGGCGCGGCGCTTGGCGAAGTTCGAGAGGGCCTCCATCTCCGGCGGGGTGAAGGGCACGAAGCTCTCCGCCGTGCCCATGTGGGGCCACTCGCCCCTTCGCTCCATCCAGCTCCTCGGGGGGTAAGCCGAGGAATTCCGCGGGTTGCCCTCGACCATCTTGAAGTTCGGGTAGGGCGCCATGGGGATGTCGCGGACGACCGCGGGCCCCACGCGGCTGAAGCGGAAGTAGCCGAAGTGGCTGATCTCGGTGCGCCGGATCATGTCGACCCAGACTTGGTGGTTACCGAGGACGGCGTCGCGGGAGGCGCGGCAGACCATGGAGAACAGGATGAGGCCGCGCTGGCTCTTGGAGAGGTGCTGGACGAGGACGTGCATCACCTCGTCGGGGATGGGGATGGCGCGGGCGGCCTTGGGAGCGCGGCGCGTGCGCTTGGATTGGGTGGTCGCAGCCGCGGGATTCGAGGCGGACTTGCGCTTGGCGAGCATCTGCTGGGTAGAACTCGTGGCGATCCAGGGAAGTAAATACGCGGAGGGCGCGGCGGTTTGGTTGGATTTGGGGGTTGAGTTGAAGTTATTTAATATTGTAAGGTTGACCCCTCCCGGCATGAACTCCTACGCGACCGACGAAGACTACGTGAGTACGCTCCGCGCCCTCCACGAGCGCGTGAGCGCGCTCGAGGCCTCCTTTTTTTCCAAGGCGGTGGGTGCTGTCAAGAAGGCCGCGGCGTCCGTGAAGGGAGACGACATGTCGCCGAGAGGGCTTGCGGAGCACTTGAAGGCTGCGTTTCCCGGCATGCGATCCAAGGCGATCAACGAGGCGGGCGCGGAGAGCAAGTGGCTGCTGGCGATCAACGGGAAGACCTTTCTGATAAAGGAGATGCACATGGCGAAGCTCGTGGGGAACGAGTGGGTGTTCATGAAGGACCCGAACATCTTGAAGTTCGACGAGAAGAACGTGGACGCCCGGGTGTCGTCGTACAAGGCCGTGGACGACTACATTCGGATGAGGGCGCCTTGATCTCGCCCGGGTATTTAACCGCGCGGGCGAACGAGCAGACCAAGTTTTTTGTCGGGAAGACACAGCGATGGCCTCGACCTGCTGGCTGTGCAGGAACTGCACGACGGACGACGTGAAGACCTTCCACTCGTTCATGATCGAGAAGGCCCACTGCGTGGACGCGCAGGAGATGGCCGCGCACATGCGGGAGCACCTCGAGGCGCAGGCCATGGGGTGCGATCCCGCGGAGGGGGACATGCCCACCGTGGAGGACATATCGGTGCACATCAAGCGCCACGTTCTTCATCCGTCAGTGCGGGTGGCGCAAATCCTGCGTAACTTGCTCGAATTGGCGGATACGTTGCAAGAGCTCGTCTCTGGTCGCGGAGAAGACGGTCTTCCCTTGGTGGACGTTCGTACGGTGACAGTGTATCTAAAAGTGATCTCGGAGATAATGCAGATCTACAAGACGGCTGATCTGACCAAGATGCTGTTCGCTGACTTAGAGACGTGATGAAGTTCTCCGAGGCGCTGGCCCGGAGCCTCCCCGGGTGAACCCTTTGCTCCAGGAGGCGCCCCCGGATGGACCGTATCAGCCTGCGGAAGGAGCTCCGCTGGCTTCGCTTGAATGGCGTTGGGGGTGGCAAGACCTGTCCAGGTTCGCAACGGACTCTTCGGACGGGCTCGGGCACGTGGGCCCATCGAGGGGTCTGCTCGCAGGCCGCCTGAAACAGTCGGAAAAAATCCTCCACATCCTGGGACATCGCCTCTCCCTCTCACCCGCAGCACACGGCATGCAAATAAATATCCACCAGGCATCTTGCCAATTATAAATATCACGACCGCGGCTCGGCACGACCGGACCGTCTGCGCATGGAGTCAGTCCAGAGGTACCTCAACGTGCTACTGCAGACCCAGAGGTACGGCGGGAGGATCGTGGCGCGCGACGAGAAGACCCTGATCGTCTACGACAACCCCCAGTGGAGCGACAGGGAGGCCCGGGCCCTCCGCGCGAGGTTCCCCGAGTGCGACGTGTCGGTCCAGGCCAGCGACTCGTCCATGTCCGGGTTTATCCTGGTCGTCACGCGGCACTCGGAGCCCTGGGCGGTGGCGTCGGAGTCCGCGTTCGTCCTGGCGGTGGTCGGGGTGTTCTGGGGCGCCTGGTGGCTGCACGGCTACCTGCGACAGGCTGACTTGGCCTTGAATATTTAAGCAAAGCAGGGCCGAAACGAGGAGATAGACATGAGCTCCCTGGGCCTCATGCCCAGCCTCGCGCAGGCGACCTCGACGTCGCTCGACTCCGCCTGTAAGCACATCCAGCAGTGCCGGGTGAGCCAGGACCACATGGCGAAGTTCTGCGTGCCCCAGGACCCCGACGAGCTCATCAGGAACAAGTACAGGTACTGCGTGCACAAGGACGAGCTGGTCCTGGGCATCGGGAGGTGCTGGGCCAAGGACAAGTCGGACAAAAAGTTCCAGAACAACGCGTACCCCCGCGTGGTGAGCAACCTGGGCGGGCTGGCGGACAACATCGGGGACAACGAGGAGAGCTACGAGGTCAGGCTGATCAAGGTCATGTACCACAACGCCACGAGCATCCCCGAGAGGGACGACATCCTCAGGAAGTTCCAGGAGGGCCGAGCGGCGGACTTCCCCGTGGACGCGAGCGGCAGGAGGTACCTGGGGCAGACCGCGCCCGGAGAGGCTCACATGAAGTTCAAGGACCACGTGAAGAACATCTACGACTTCATCACGGTGGGGTACGCGAATACCCTGGGCTGGGCCCACGCGCACACCGGGGACACCATGACGTCCGTGATGATCGGCGGGCTGAGGACCGTGATGAACGGGGACTTTGAGGTGTTTACGGGAGATCTCATTCAGTGGTACTGGCCCTTCGAGCGCGACTGCTTCATGCGGAACGGGCGGAGGAAGGCCAGGGAGTACACGACGGACCTCGCAGACCCAAATCGGCGCATCCCCACCCTGCAGCACAACCCCGCGGAGGCGGCGATCGCCGAGGCCGCCTGGAAGTTGGACGCGGACTCCACGCAGCGCAAGAAGTTCTTCGACCAGCAGTACGGTGACAGGAAGGGGCGGGAGAAGGTCGTGCCGCTCATCAAGCCGTTCAAGCGCGACGACGACGAGCCGCGGATTTACGACTGGTACAGGGTCTTCGCCGTGGCCCTCAGCAGCGCCAGGCCTAGGGAGCGCGTGGACATCCGGATCGCCCGACAGGCTCTGTGAGTTTTTGCGTAGTTTATCGTATATAAAATGAACGACTCGATCCTCGAGCGCACAACAGCGCTCGCAGCCTATGTCAGAAACCCACAACACAACATACGACTTATCGGAATACGATTTGGATCAAGATGACATCACGCGCGAGGTGATGGAGAGATTCCAGCGGTACAGCAACGTGATTCCTGACTTTCGGATGTGCGCGAAGAGAGTAAGTGCGAGCTTGATGACCGAGATTGGAGACTTGATAGAAGACGACTTGTTACCTGGCCGTACGCACGGTCTGCGCAACAGGGACATGGACTTGTACTTCTGCAAGGGATGCAACGAGGAGCGTGCGATCGTCGCGAAAATGCGGGAGCTGGTGGAGTGGTTTCTCCGTCGATTATTTGTGTACATTGACCGCGACAGCGTGAGTGCGCAACCCCGGACAGACTCGAGCGGGCATGAGTTCACCAGGATTGAGTTCAAGATGCGCGATTTTCAAACCGTACATCACTTCGACATGTTCGTGGGAGATATCCCGCCATATAGGCGCGACCCCAACGACCCCCAGCAGTATTCCACGTTCTACATTGGGCAGTTTTCCGACGAAGAGCCCCTCGGCGCGATCCTGGCCATGCTGGACCGGCGCACGGCGCTCCTCGAGAGGCGCGCGCAGTTCACTTCAGGCTCCTCAGCACTTCCTGCTTCGGCATGCTGAACAGCGCCACCAGCACGGGCTCCGAGACCTGCGCGGCCTCCGCCCGGGTGAAGCCCAGCTGGGACCAGCCGTGCAGGGTGACGTGGGTGAACACGATCATGCTCGCAGGCGTGAGTCCAATTTCCACCAGCTCCGCGTAGTTGAGGCCCATCCTGAGCATGGCGTCCGCGGTCCACTTGAATCCCGCGACGTCGCCCAGGTCGGCCTTGAAATCCCGCACGGGGTGGGCTCCCCAGAGGTCGGCCATGGCCGGGCAGTCTGCGAGGGTGACGCGGCCGGCCTTGACCCACTCCGACACCTCGGGCTGGAGCTGGTGCAGGTCGTCGAGGGTCAGGCCGGCGCTCAGGAGGTTCTGGAGGGTCAGCGCCGGGTTGGAGCGCACGTCGGGCCACGACAGGGTGGTCTTGGGGTTGAGCCAGCCGTGGAGGTAGCAGGCCTGTCCTGGGCTGAGCTTGAGGCGCATTTACTGTGAAAGGCACGGAAATACAGCGGCGTTTATACCTCAGTCTCCCTTGTCCCCGCCTTTTTTGCCCACGCGCTTTGTTTAGAAGGTAGTTTGTACTTTAGTGGTATTTTGTCGTCGCTTTTTGCGCTCGCGTGGTTTAATCCATTCCGGAGTGTCTGAAAATCTTGAATTTTGGCATCTTGCGTTAAAAATTTCGTAAAACTCTGTGGGTACACCACTGCGAATAAGATGATGTGATGGATCCCAATCGTCCAAAACCATAACTTGGAGCACTTCTCCAAGATCTGTGCTATCAAGCTTCTTCTCATTTCGATATTGAATGGCATGTTTTAGCAAATTTGACATGGTGAGTTGTGGATTTGATAGTGATGCACGAGACATTTTAATCTGTGAAATGCATTTCAATTTAAATAATTCAGTCGGGTTTGTCCCCGCCTTTTTTGCCCACGCGCTCCAGTTGGCGCTCCAAGATCTCGACTTGTTCTCTCACTAGAATGTGCAGCGCGTGCTCCAAGTCCTGCGCGTGCCTCCCCACCCGCATGCGCAACTTCAGGGAGTCCGCCAGCATCATCTTGCTCTGCGTGCGCCTGGTCGTCGATATCTTCTTGCCGCCGTGGTCGTGGTACACTTTCAGGAGAGGCCGGGGCTCCCCCTTGCCCGACTTGACCCTCTCCCTGGAGTCGCCTATCTTGTCGTCAGCCGACTTTCTGGTGACGCCCTGGCTGAGCAGGTCCGTCAGGTCCTCGATCCTCTCCTCGATCTCCCTCAGTCTTTCTTCGTCCTTCTCTTCCTGCGTAGGCTGCTTCTCGGCCTCCTCGGTCTCCTTGGCCTTGACCAGCTTGTTCAGCTTCTGCTCGATCCTCGCTAGGTACGCCATACAGCGCGAGGCAGAACAGGCAAAGCGGAATGGTTACGCGGGGTCCGTTGCTTTGGCTGCCCCGCGGGGCTCGTTTATATCCCCGGGCTCGTCCCGCGCGTAGCCCGCCCACGACAGGTCGCAGGGCTTGCAGATCGCGCAGATGGCCAGGCACAGCCCGGCGAAGAGCACGACGTCGGCCAAGATCAGCCCGAAAACGAGCTTCTCCATGAACACCAAATTGTCTGTCATCGCCGCGAAAGTGGCGTTCCCGGACGCGAAGAGGTCCAAGTCGGACGCGCGCAGAATGCTGGGCTGGACCGCGGTCATTTTTAGGGGATGCCCAATATATCCTTTATATGCCCGAAAACGCCTCAGGTTTTCTCTGCCTTGGCCTTGTCCCTCTCCTGCTCCCTCCTGTAGACCATCACGAACAGCACGCAGAGCAAGACGAGCGAGATGACCACCAGGGCGACCTGGCTGCTGCCCCCCTCCTTCACGAGCTCGAGCGCGCCGGACACGGGGTCGGCCTGCAGCCTGCAGACGTCCGCGCGCAGAGAACTCGGCCCCGCTATGAAGTGCCCCGCGACGGCCTTGAAAAGCAGGCGAGTGAGCTGGTTCTTGGGGATGGCGCGGATCTCCGCGAGGCTGAGCGGGCGGAACGCCTGCGCGCCCAGCTCGGGCATGCGCCTCAGGAGGTCCTCGGCGTAGTGCACGTGGGGGCCTCGCTTGGCCACGGGAGCCCCGCCGCGCACGGAAAACACTGCGTTGTACGCCTCGACGAGGTCTTCTTGGGTGAGGGTCTCTGCGTCTTCGATAGCGGAGGAGTCCGATGGCATCTTCACGCGGCGAGCGGCGGGCGCCAGTCTAAATACGGTCACAACGCGGCATTTCATTACGGTATTCGGTTTTTTGTTTTTGGTTTGGGTGGTTTCTTTTCTTCGCCTGCACCGGGCGGTGGGTTGGGGTTATCGCTGCCTTACAACCGATTCCTCTTCCGCTTGGCAGGTCCCTTGGGCTCAGCCCCGAAATTCTTCAGCTTGGTCGCCAGGATATCCGTGGTTTCCTCGGTGATGTATCCCTTCTTCGTGATGCTCACTACCACCAGGGAAACACTGGTTTCCAGTGTTTTCATCGCATCCTCATTCGCATAGCATTCAAGGGCCTTCTTCGACAGCTCAAAGAGCAAGGTCGAGATGTACCTCGCGAGGATGGTGCGGATGTTCACGTCTGTGCACAGGAGCAGGAATAGCTCGAGCGCCTTCGCAGTGGACGGCAGGCTTTGGTCAGTGTGGTAAAATCTGAAGTACACCATGATCAGTTTGCAGATCAGGTTTTCAGTGTCCTTCCTCTCTTCCTCGGTGGCCCTCGCGAGGACCTCCAGGTCCTCCACTCGTGGTTCTCCGTCTCCGCCATCTCCAGCAGGCGGCTCCCTCGCCGTGGCCCCGGACAGAATTCTCGCTGCCCCCGCTGCATCCAGGGAATTCGCGCGGCTGGCGACCTTGTCTTTTCCCTCCGCTTGCTTCGCCCCGAACTTCCTCACGATTTCCACGTATATCTCATGCACGTCCACCTCGTCGTCCCTGAAGACCAGGCGACCCCCTGACATGCTCGACGTGAACTTGGATGCCACGCCGTCGATCAGCCGCTGCATGGCGGCGCCCAGGAAATGCGGGATCGTGACCACGTCCTGTGGAATGTACTGATTGTCCCTCATCCACTCGAGAAGCCTACTGAGTCGATCATCGTCGATCGACTGCTTCGTGATCGTCATGAAGCACTCCATGCCCAGGAATGCCTTTGCCACTTCATCAAGCGGCCTGAACTGGATTACCGCCGTCGGATCCTGCTGGAACCGGCTCACTTCCTCGAGCCGGGCCAGCACGTACCGCTTGGCGAGTTCCACGTTGGTCCTGCTCGCGGAGGCATCGCCGCAGCTCAGCACCTGCAGCGCGTCTAGCAACATCTGCTCCATGCACGACAGGTTGCCTGCGTGCACGGGCACCCCAAATAGCCTGCTACCGGCACCGGGGAGCAGTGTCAGCCACATCTCTACGGCTGCGTTCTTGGGGTCACACGCCTTCGCCAAGTGCACTTCATACATTTTGCTCACGCGGGCTTCAAATTCATCCAGAGCGCTTTTCTTTCTCTTGGACTTCACGACCACTGCGGACCCCCCCTCGACGACCTCGCCTTTCTTCGCAGGCGTCTTGGTGGGGTTGAGGATCTCCATGAGCTTTTGCGAGAAGCTTATCTCTGGCCCGGCGTACGCGCCCAGGAATATCGTGGGTATATGATCCGCCATGCCTCCAAGACTAAATGCGTTCGCGGCATTCACTTGCGGTATTGATATTCTGATGAATTTCTCTTTAAGTGATCTGGCCGCGACCTCCACAGGCGTGAACACCTGGCCCTTCTTTGCCTGTGACTGACCTTCAGTAGAAAATTTCATGATGGTATCGTACACCTTGGACCAGAATCCCATCGGGTTTGAGAAAGACAACTTATCACAGCCACTATCGAATAGTGACTCGATGAATCGCCACAACTCGCACAGGTGTCCTCCGTGTATGAGCACCAGATTCAACATGGTCGGGGAAGGAAATTGACCTGCTCGGTAATCCGTGCACAAGACAAGAAACTTCACGAGCCGCAGGCCGTCCGATTCCCCCATGATCAAATCGTCGTCTATCTCATTGGCCGCGTACACCTCGATCAATGACCCGCATAACCGTTTCAGGCCAAATCTGAGAGGATTTGCCGGCTTCAAATTGAACTGGAAGTAGACCACCAAGCCGACCAAGAGGTTCGCGGCGTACTGCACCGACTTCATGGGCTCGGGGACTTTATCATCTTTGGGAACGGGTGCTATATTTTTGAATCCATTCAGAAATCCTGTGAATGGAAATGACACGTATTCGATGCTACAAACATCCCTAATCTTTTCCGTTACAAGGCGCTGATTTGCTTCATTGTTTCTCAGTCGGGTCTCAATCAGCCCTTGAGCAAGTGCGTTGTCATTTGCACACCAGCGCTCAAACGGCTGCAACCCCTCGTCGTCGCCTCCGATTTCCACCGGATCTGCTTGCCCTGCGGCGTCGCCAGGCTGTCCTTCTCCTGCGACTTCTGCGGCATCTGCTTGCCCTGCGGCGTCGTCAAGGACTTCCTGTCCGTCCGCGCCCCCTGCCCGTGCCCTCATCAGGGCCATCCTGGCTTGTACTTGCTGCGTGTCCTCGAACACGTAGCTGCCGATCGACTCCGAGTCGGCGGGGCCCTGGCCGGTCCCCAAGAACAATGATTGTGTCATTGATTCCGTGGTTGGGTTCATTTGCGATTCCATTGTGATGAATGCTCTCCTTGATTAAAAAAATGGTCTGAATAAAACGAATCTGCTGCTTGCATCTGAGATGTCCCGCGCGAGCGTCGATTTCCTTAAATACCATTTATTCGAGGCCTGTTTTAGGCGTCGCCCGAGTTCTCCCAGGCGACCAGGCTGATCTCGACGCGCACTCGGAGGGTGAGGGCGTGCGCCAGGTGGGCAGAGGGGGTGGGGAAGGCGTGGCGGTCCCTAACGATGGTGGAGACTCTCTTGCACTTTCCGCACCAAGTCGTCACGCAGGGGCAGATGGCCGCGTCGCGCTCCATGTCCAGCACGGCGTGCCTGAGGTTCTCTCCGCCGCCCGTGACGAGCACGCTGGCGTACGACGGCGCGAATTCGTCCGGGATGGGCTCGCAGCAGCGCGGCATTCGCTTGATTTTCTTGGAATTTACGGAAGAACTAGATTTATCTACTCCTCAGCGCGCAAATCAGATCAAAGTGCGCGACGGACCCAGCACTGGCTGCGGCCTGGCCCAGGCACGCCGCTGCTGTGGCTGCCAAAAATCCAGGCCTGAGACTTCTGTCGGCGAGGCAGGCCGAGGCAGAGCAAGCGACGACCACGGCACCGAGGGCGAGCACGCCGAATTTCAGGATGTGCGAGCAATCCCTGGCGCAGCAGGCGAAGAACAGGGACGCCAGGCAGGCCAGGCAGGCCCCGGGCTCCGGGCGCGACTGGCTCGCGATGGACAGGGCAGGCGCGAGCGCCAGCGCCAGCGCAGCGCCGAGCCCTCTCGCCCACGCCGAGCTGCGGCACGCCAGCGACTGCAGCACCACAGCGGGAGTGAGGAGACCCGAGGCGATCGCGAGTCCCTGCCTGGAGAACTCGGGAGACGACGCGGCGGACAGGAAGAGCACGGATCCGCCGAGGCAGTACAGGGCCAGCACGGCGATCAAGGGGGTGGCCAGCCAAGACTCGGGCCGCGCGTGAGCGGCCTTGTTGACCGCCAGCATCGCCGCGGGGGGCTGGGCCGCCTGCATCTCCGGAGGGGCCTCGAGATCGGGCATGGGGGGCGCGAGCGACTCCTGGAGCATTCTTAGCTGATTCGAGGTGAAGCGCATCTTTTAGGGATTTTTTGTTGGTTATCGAGGGGCCTGTACCATAAATGCCCCCGTCAAGTCGAGTTGACTTTCTTAGGCCCACCAGAAGGTGCAGGGCGCTTCTTCGGGTCGGATCTGTCTTTGTCGGCTGACTGTGGTTTGCCCTTCATCTCCTGCACCTGCGGCCTGCCCTTGATCGTCTGCATCTCACCTTGGTTCAGCATGAACTGCCTGGCGGAATCCTCCTCGGCCTGGAGCTTCATGCGCTTCCTCTTGTTCTCCATGTCCTCCCCGAGGACGATCTGAGAGATCTGCAGGGACATGTCCGGGTTGATCCCGCCGATCTCGGAAAGGACTTTTAGATCAGCAAAGGTCTCCAGTTCGAGCCGGGGCATGGGGATCAGGGTGAACTCCGCGTTGTCCTTCTTGTAGACGCGGTGGTACACAGAGTCCAGGAGGTGGCCCAGCTGCCTGCAGAGGTGCTGCATGTTGGTGGTGAAGATCCTGCCCGTCGCTATGGTCTTGTGCGCCGTCTCCATGCCCCCCTTTTGTTGAATCCCCATGATGTCGTCGGGGACGCCCATGACGGCGCAGACGTCGCGCTGGAACTTCCTCAGCAGGAATTCCAGGTCCTCACAAGGGGCCAGCATGGGCTGCTGGTGGACGTCGTGGTCGCGCGGCAGGGTGAACACGTCTGGCTGGTGGGTCCCGGGGGCGCTCTCGAATTGCTTGCGGATCTGCGCGTCTCGGGACCACAGGTTCGTCGCTGCGAGCTGGGCGAACAGCGGCATGCCGCCGTACATTCCAGACGTCAAGTAGGAGTCGTCCGCGAAGTCCATCAGGGCGCTGGTGGGGTCCTCTTGGACCCGCACGGTCGGCTTGAACTTGCAGATGAGCTTCGCGGTCGTGTTCCAGGCATCCGCGTGCGAGCGCCGGATCTGCGCCTGGCGGAGGTTCTTGTAGTCGATGAGGATGTGCGAGAGGGGCGAGGGGACCGTGGCGTAGAGCATGCTGTAGATGGAGACGTCCAGGGCGGGCGGGATAAACACAAAGACGTTCACGTCCTCGTCCTTCACCTCGAGCGGCGCAGTGACCTTCACGCGGTACGTGACCAGGCCCGGATTCTCCTGCTGCACCACGGCCTGCGCGCTCTTGGACGGGATCTCCGTGTACCAGTGGAAGGTCCCGTTGGGGAGGACTTCGGGGATCTCCTCGCCGTCGTCCAGCTCCCGCACGACGTAGGGCACGAAGCCGTACGTGAAGATGGCGCGCACGGCCTGCCTGCAGAAGGTCCCGTAGTGCTTGTCGAGGAATTTTTGGAACTTATCCCCGCACCTCTCCCCGTCAATGCGGCAGTGAAGTCCCTGCGCCATGCAGGTCGCCTCGATGACGTTGAAGCACTGCAGGACGGTGGGCTCGTGCGTGACCAGCTCCCACAGGAGCAGCTTGCTCTCCGCTATGTCCCTCTGGCGGAGCGACGAGCGGTAACTGGCCACGTTCTGGAACATGAATCAGGTTTTTTTCGAATTGCGCGGGCGGAAGGGGCGCGTTGTGCTGGAGTTTGGGAGTTTTCCTTTAATAATTGGTCTTAGACATATAATATCTTCCTATCACCAATGAAAACCCCATTTTCGTCAAATAAACTTCGATCTGTATAATCCCAGCCGTCTTTACCCCCCTGTGCCTGCCGCGTCGGCCACGCAACGCTAGATTGTCCGGCCTGGCCCTGCGGTGTCGGCCACGCAGCGCCTTGATAACTCTGAACCGCCTGTCCCTGCCGCGTCGGCCCCGCAGCGCCTTGATACCTCGGGATCGGCACAGACTGCCAAGGTGCGGATCTGCTGCTGGAACTACTACTGCTGGAACTACTACTTGCTCCCATGGACTCTGATTCCATTTCCATGGATTCTTCAAAGGTCTTGACCGGCGCGAGGAGCTCGTACCCCTCCCCGTAGAACTCCCGGACTTTCTGGGCCACGGCGAAGTCTTCCTCGGCCCGTCTGAGCAATCGCTCGCTGTACTCGGTTAGTTCCTTGACATGTGCACGAAGTTGGAGTGTTTCGGAAGGATCACCCCCGCGTCGGCTTTTCAGAGCATTGTTCTCTTTAGTCATGTCCATAATCTTCTTGTCATACCCCTCTAATGATTGTTCTACTTCGATCATTTTTTGTCTGATACCCAGCGACTCTTGATATTGTGATATCATGTGTCCAGTCAGCATTAAACATATTTTGGGCAATATTGACATTCTCTCTCCTAATGGTGTTTCTGGAATGTATAAGCTGCCTAATTCCATATCACCAAATGCTTTATTCAGATTTTTTAAATAGTCAATCTTATCCAATACCTCTACATCACGATTATACAGTGTCTCTCTGTCCAAAAACAAATTGACCACTTCTCTTGTGCTTTGTTCCATTCCTGGTGGGTAATATATTGCCGTCCCGTCATACGTGCTATTTCTTATCAAGGCGCCACTACCAAGGATTTTACTTGGCAATGGAACCCCCTCTGGGACCATTCCTGGTGGCAATAAGCCGAAAACATCGTCTGCTGACATGCCAGGAATTATGTTTCCTTGATCATCTGAGTTCAAGCTTTCTGTAATCTTACATCCCAACACAATATACACCAATTTTAAATTGTCTCCGCACTCTGCTATGATGGACGGTAAAAACCTTACAATTGTCTGGTACACCAATTTCGCCCTTTCGAATGATGGGTGAATGATCTTCAAGTACCCTTCAATGATTAGAACAAGACCAAGGATAAGCTTTTGCGATTCTATGGACTCCAATATATTAACCAAGAACGCTACGTCAAAAGTCACAAGCGATTCCTTTCGAAACTTGGTGAGCACGTCAGTGAGCACGTCATCCCTCTCGCTCAGCGTATCCTTTACGCGACCGGAGTGCGTTGCCCAAGGCAAAAAACTCTCCAAAAAATCAAGCATGCTTTTGGTTTCTGCTATCCCGGTAAAATTTTCCGCTTGAACATGCTTCTCGAAATCTTCGTAGATATCCCTGCTGGTAACGTATATTCTATTCATCATACGCTCCTGAAACTCCACAGAATCCTCTAACACAGACCTCTCGACTTGTGTCGTCGAAGGCTTGTACGCAGACGACTGCAGAATTATGGCGCAAACTCCGAGCTCGCTCCCCATCATGTTGCTGATATTTTCCAGGGAAACCCTGTCTTGTTCATGATCATCCAAGAATTTGGCCACACTCTTCTCGTACGCCTCCATGCTCCGCCGCGTGAATGTCACCTCGTTCCGCAGGACTTCATACTTGTCCTCAGTGTACTCCGCGACCATCTTCCCGAAGTACTGCAAATCGTCGTCGGGTTCATTTCCATTCAAAAACTCTTGCAAGAATAAGCCGAAGAAGTGCAGCACCGCGTACAAGTTGTAATTTGCCACCTCATACAGCATAGCGCAGGTAAGGTGCTTGAAATCGTCTGGCATGGCTATGCCGTGATTGTCCCTCACGAACGTTTTAAGTCTCTCAAGGCTTTCTTCGTATGCCTCTCTGAAACTTTCCATGTCAAATTCGTTTAGATCTCGTTCACCAACTTTGGCTATGTGTGCCCTGCCGAGGATGTACTTGTACATGTGCATGATGAACTCGCAGCACATTCGGACAAACGTGGTCACCCACTTCAAGCTTCGGTCGTAACTCCCGGCTATCCCCTCCGCCGTGCACGACCCGACGTCTCCAGGGGGGGTCTGGAACAGGAAGTGCCACCCAGCGCCGATTGCGAGTTCCGTGCCGTCAGCTCCCGGTGGAGCGCCCGCATCCAACATCGCCAGGAGCTTATCCAGTGCCCGCCTGGCGTGGAATTTTATGTTATCCATCTTGAGGTTCTCGCCTGACACATCGTAATCTCTGAAGGGCGCTGCGGCCACTGCCGGGTCGACGCCGCGGGGCTGGCCTGCGCTTGGTCCACCTGCATATCCTTGACTTTGCTGGGTCTGCTGCGGAGGTCCAAGCCCTCCTTGGCCTGCCTGATCTCTCGGGATTGGAGGAGGAGGCGCCGGCGGAGGTCTCGACCCTCCGTTTGAAACCCGAGGGTCCAACTTGTCCAATTCAAAAACAGCATATTCATCTTCCTGACCGCCTCCATCAGAGCTTGCATGTTGTCCGGTGTCTGGCGGAGGCGGAGGCGGCCGCAGGGAGCCTCCACGTTGTCCGGTGTCTGGCGGAGGCGGAGGCGGGAATCTATGCCCCCCGTGCACTCCCTGCTGCCCGGTGTCTGGCGGAGGCGGAGGCGCAGGCGGCCGCAGAGAGCTTGGATCTGGTCTGGTGCCTGGCGGAGGCGGAGGCGGCCGCGGAGCCTCGTACTCAGAATCCTTCTCAAGAAAAAAGCTCCATTCTGCTTCGTTTACTATTGTAAACGACAGCTTCCCCTCATGCTGTCTTATATCCTCCTCATTAAACTCTCCAATTATTTCGAGAATCTCAACTAACTCGTCCAACTTCAGGCAGTAGCAGAGTTCTAACCTGTAATTCCGCAAATATAAGGCAAAATGGTACAGCTCCGCAGTGTCCGGGCACATGAAGTTCGATATGAGGCTGGTCTGGATGAACTGGAGCTGTTTTCGGAGTTCTTGGTAATACCAGTATGGATGTGTCTGGTTGCCTACAACCCCGGGTTCGGTCTCAAATTTTTCATGCCTGTCCAACACTTTGACAATATTGTGAAGTTCCCCCAACGGTGGGAAGTCTCTCCTTGCAGCAACACCATATTGGTGCCACATAAAAAATAATTGGATGATGAACTTTCGCATCTCGACTAACCCAAGCATACTTTTGTGCTTTTGATGGACCGCATTGCGTAAAGCGATGTAGCTGCGCACGTCCTCCACGCTCAGCTTACCATTCTCTGTCTTGGGCTGGTAAATCTTGTAAATGCCCTGGAAATACGTCATCATCTGTTCTACCACAGTGTCCTTTGGGTCAGGTTTCAATTCTTTTAGAAAACCATCACACTGAATCAAACAATTGTAAAACTTTTTCGTCAGATTCAACACTTGATCCCGTTTTTCTGCACCTCCCCCCAGCACCCGCTGATCCAATCTGGCGATATGGTTGTTCAATAATTCAATATCGAACACCTTTTCTCTGTCCAGAAATAATTTAAGTTCTTGTCCAAACAGCTTCTCAGTTTCATCTACAAGCTTCAGGTACACGTACCTATCCGCCAATTCTCGGCATCTTGTTTGGATTTCCTCGTCAGTCATACTTCTATTGTGTTGAACCACAACAGCATACAACGCCCTCGCGTGACCTCCAAGGGTGGTAATGTGCAGGGTGAGCATATACGATATCTGCTTCTGTATCCACACCGCTTGCGCGGGGAACATTTGACTGTAAACCTTCCAGATGAACTCCATGTATCCGGGGCAGCCATTGTCTTCTGACTGTGCTTCTACTTCACTCGAAATCAGAAACTGTATGAATCTCGACACACTGCATTTCACGTATTCGGTATCGCCTTCCCACTTTGATTTTGGTGTCACACCCTCGTTGGGGTCATCTATCACTGGTTTGGAGCCTACCATAGTCTCCAAGAGGGAATTTGCTGATAGAAATGCAATGTTCTTGGGGAATTCGATGTAATTTCCCAGTCTTTTCGTGCATCCATTCATGATGTGCTCCTTTACGGAATCATCGCATTGACAGATCCAGAGGTATTTTTTTAGGTGAGTCGTGAATTCAACCAGTAGCTGAAGGTACTTTTTGTGTGATTCTACATTCTCTGAGGGTATGTGACAGACCTGAAAAATGCGCGTCTCCGCGTCGATCAAAGCATCGGCTTCATTTATATCTCGAATCCCCCGATTCGATGTCAGCTCTGCCTTGAAGAGGCCATCAGATTTGCTAATTACTCCGCGTAGACACCATGTCTCGAATTTCTTGGATAGTCGACTGAAAGCGTCCATGATTTTGCGCGTCGCGACTCGTACTGGCACATCCTGCCGAGACACTATGAATTGGATTCCGCTGACAGAAAACTCCGCCGCACATTCATGAAATATTTTAAAAAATTCACTAATATCTTTCCGCGGCGCTATGGCATGCATAGTTCTCGCCAGGATATCCAGGAAGTCCACGCCTCTCGGTAAATTTGCCACCGGCATGCGCATCAGGTGATCCATGACTGACTTAAACGCCCTATGTACAAAGATGCTAAAAGAACGCTCCAATGCCATCGTTAAACGCACATTTCCTACGTAATCATAATAAAACTTCCAGCACTCCTTGAACACGAACACCTCTTCATCAGACGCGATCAACATTTTGGGCGGAGGCAAGCTTTGAATGACTGCGTCTATGTCGCGTGGGACGCGGTTCAAATCATAGCTCTTTCGTGCAATTACGCCGACATACGTCAGCAGAGGCACGGTAATCAGTGGGCGCAGCGGTGGTTGGCTGAATTCCTTTGACAATTCCGAAATAAATTCCCTATCTTCATCTGAGATGTCGCGTGCCTGCCCCCCTCCTCCGCGGTCTCCCGGGTTGCCCCCGTCTCCCGTGCCGCTCCCGTCAGGATCTGCTGGCCGATCCGGCCGATCTCCACGCCGATCCGCATTCACACTGGGATCTGCAGCCCCGCCTCCGCCTTCTCCACTGCCATCCTTTCCTACCTCCTCGACATCCATATCCGCTTCTCCACTGCCTTCCTCCCCTACCTCCTTGACATCCTCAGCCTCTTCCTCTGCAATTGATTGCAATGCACGTTGGATTCTATCACCCTTGATTTGGCCCGAGAATATGCCATGGTGCTTCGCCAGATGCCCCTGGCACCTCAAAACTTTTTCATTTGCTTTCTTAAGATCTTTGCATTTTTCTTCAATCTTTATCACGACCACACACATATCGTCTATTGACTTGTTCAAATCTGCCAATACACTGTTGTCTCCTGATTCTAATGTCTGAAAAAAACCGTCTAATTTTTCTTGCATGCCTTCAATCAATGCGACCTCCGCTCTCAATTCACTCTCGATCACCACCGTCTTACCGAAGACAAGCATGAATTTTGATTGTGTTCTGGACGCACTCTGTATTACCATGTCGTCGGTGATTCCTGCACGCTTCAAATCTTGGCCGACTGCATCGACGGTCGCCATAACTGCATCATTTAACTCTTTTTTCATCACGTGTTTATCCACAAATGGTCCCACTTGATCTATCAAGATTCTTAGGTCACTCATGCTCATGTGGGTTTCTCGAGGTTGAAATTCATTCAACAGGATTTTCCACATGTTTTTAATTCCAGCTATGACTTTGTTCAACTTATCATATACACCTTCCAACTTCGCTAAATCACCTTTCAATTTGTCTATCACGTCCACTGAGATATCGCTGCCTGGTTGAAAATTTGCAACTATTTCATTGATAAAGGCTTCCGAAGGATCTCGTATACTGTTCAAATCTTTTACGAACTTAACCTTATCAGATACATACCTTTCAAAAATTTGTATCACTTTTTCAAGTGGATACACTAAAAAATTGTCTCGAATTAAACCTCTTCGAACATTCTGATTTAGAGCATAAGGACTTATCGAATCTTTGTGACCACTCACAAAATCGTTGACTTCTCGTTCGAGTCCGTTAACCTCGTCAAGTGATGACTTTACCATGCCATCAATTATTCCAATTTCGTTCAAAACCGACTGAAATTCGGGAGGGAGTGTTACTTGCGCCCCCTCTTCACTTTTATCGCCTGCCCCAACTCCACTTCCCGCTGCGGCTGCTGCGGCTGCTGCCGCGGCTGCTGCTGCGGCTGCTGCTGCCGCTGCTGCTGCTGCTGCCTCTGCATCATCCACACGCTTTTGGGCAGCCTCTTTGGCTTTTTGTTTAGCTGCATCTCTTGCTTGTTGGGCTATTTCTTCTTTTGTAGGCTGTCGTCCTCCTCGTCCCACTACTGATCCTCCGCCTCCGCCTGCTGGTCCGCCCGCGCCTCTGCCTTTGCCTCCTCCACCGCCTCCGCCTCTGCCTGCTGATCCGACTGGTCCCTTACCTCCGTTTCCGCTTTTTTTGCCGCCCTTCAACATCCCCAAGTGCACTCCGTGCTCGTCAAATTCGTCGTCCTGACTACCCCCCTCCGCCTCCAGTTCCGTCATGAGCTCCTCAAACGTGGCCGTCGTCGTGTTGGGGTCTTCCTCCCCCGCGCCTGCGCCGGTTCCTAGCTTGCTCAGCTCCTCCTCCACTTCCGCCTCCCATTCCAGTGTCGACCCTGGCTGCCATACCTTCCTGGCGTGGAGCATGGCCTTCTCAGGGGTTTCCTTTTGCAGCCGCCGCGCTGGGTCTCCGCCCTAAATACGCCCGCGCAGTACAAAAACCGCTGCAACACAGGTTACTGCAAAGCGATGTCCAAGTCCCGCCTGTCGGACTCGCTGGCCCTGCACCCCCTCACCGACGACGAGCGGGCGACCGGGGAGACCATGCTGTCCCGCGACGCCTCCGGTCGACTCCTGGTGATGCCCACGCACCACTTCGGGGACTACGGGGACCTCACGGGTTTCCGATACGACTGCGCCGGGTCGGCCGCGGGGAGCTGCCTGCCCGTCTCGCGGAGGATGTTCTACGGGCACACCCTGGTGGAGGTCCTGGGCGGCGAGGCGGAGATCATGGCGGTCATGTCCAGGCAGGCGGAGAACAGGGAGGTCATGGCGAAGTTCCTGAGGGACACGGAGGCGGCGCGCGCCCCCGCCCTGCTGGACTGCATCCCGGACAACAGCGACGCGCTGACGGGGCACGGCCTCATGCAGGCGAATTGTGTTGGGTTTCATTTATTCTAGATGCAGGCGAACCGTGCTGTTTTTCGTTTGTTCTAGAATGTTCTGTAGGTGTAAAATCAAGTTTTAAATTTCAAATTTTATTTTTCTGTGGTCGTCGAAGCGACGCGTTTATAAAATTCGCCCCCCCCGAGCAGGGCACGGACCTCCGGACCATCGACTCGAAGGCCTGGTCGCCCGAGGTCCCCGAGTGCATCGGGCTGTACCACGCGTACCTCCGGGGCTACAACAGGGACGTCCGGGCCCACAAGATGTTTTTGATTTGCTCGGGGGGGCTGGAGAAGGCCTGCGATGCGTTCTGCAATCTGCTGATCGACGTGGGCGACAAGTGGACGGCCAAGGAGGTCGCGGAGAGCGAGGAGGCGTGGTGGCTCCGGAGGGCGTGCCAGCGCGGGAGGTGCAGGCTCATCGAGCGGCTGGCGAGCGCGTTCGGGGTGCGCGTGCAGTCGATTCAGGTAAAAATTGACAAATTGATTGCAACACCCATCCCATTTTTTTATTCGACTGGGAATTATTTATGCAGACTTGAAAAATTGAGCCAGATCCGTTAATCCACCTAGTGATGAGCCGCGAGATTCGAGAGCTACTCCAGCTTTACATGAATTTCCAATCGGGGAAAATAACCATCCGGGACAAGAAGTGGAATTTGGAAGATTTTGCGCAGTACATAGCTGAATTCGCAGAACAGAAACTTCACAGCAGTCAAGAAGTGACCGAATACCTCTGCAGTCACAGATCATTGAAGAACAAGGACCTCGCTGACGAATTTAGTCAGCGCTTGGTTGATTACCTGAACGAGAGTTATCCAAGGCACATCACTTCTTATCAAGTGACGGAACGAAACGGCATAACCGAAATTCACCTCACAGTGAGATATCGCAGGTTCGTGCGCGTCCAGAATCTGCTACTGAGGTACACCAAGTTTGCATTGCCAGAGAACATGAGAATGAGGTTCCGTGCAGAAGAGTACACTCTGCCCAATTACACAAAAATGATAGTCGATTTCTCCAGAAAGAAGTCTCCCAAAGAGAGTGCACACGAAACAGAGACTATCTTCGCGCTCAATGAGGATCACTGCTTACATCGATTTCAAATGACTAACATTGGAGTATTCCTCGTAAGTGAGTTGAACAGAAACAACAATCAAAACGTGCTCGATTACGAGATCAAGAGAAGCACAGCTGGCAAACAAGAGCTGTTCTTGGTAAGATCCGATCGTCGGTGGCTGAAAAAAAACAGACCCCAGGTGTTGCCAGAGGATACGGATGGGGACAGCAGTGACGCCGGTACAGACGTCTACAGGCTTTCTGCAACGATGACAGACATTGGAGCTGTTTTACTAACTCTGAAAAAGCGCCTGTCCATCCTAGAAACTTTCCATTTTGACGTGCTGTGACCGCGATTTCGACAGGACATCCAGGCCCACTCCCCTGCGAGCGTGGCGGTCCCCCTGACGGACACGCTGGAGCACGACTTGACTTGCCACGGCGAGGTGGTGTCTGTCTTCAACGGCTGCTGCGACACGACCAAGCCGTTTAACGGAATATTAGCGAGAATGCACCCCGCGGAGGGCTACTGGCTGTTCAAGGGGGCAAACCGCGGCGGGGGCTTCGGGTCGACTTTCGGAGATCGCAGGGTCTGCGGGGCTTTCCCCGCGACGCAGCCGCGCGTGGACAGGGTGCAGAGCGTGGCGGTCCCCGGGAGCGCCGAGTGCGTGGTGAGGCTGGGGCAGGAACCGCCTCCAAAGTTCGAGAAGTACATGTGCTTCGACGAGGCGTACCTCAAGACGCTCGAGAAGATGCAGTGGGACAGAGACAACGGCGTGGTGGAGCTCATGCCCATCATTGTGGGGATGCCTTGAGGTTTTTCGGGGACTTCTGTGCTGGTAGGGGCTATCCTATCTGGACCGGAAGAGAATGGAAGACCCCAAAAACTTCGCGGAGAGCCTCAGGAGCTGCGTGGCGTACATCGAGAAGTGCAGGCACGACCCGGGGACCACCAAGGAAGACGTGTTGGTCGGCCTCGAGGAGCGCGTGAGCGACATGATGACCAAGATGCTGGCGGCCCCCACGGCCACGAGCTACTGCGTGTTCAGGCTGGAGGACCACGAGGGGTTCGCGTGATACTGGTCACTGCCAAGTAAAACTTCAAAAATCCATCGTATTCACCAAGGCCCTGCCTCGCCCCCGCTCGGCTCGTTCGACGGGCCTGACCACCTCCAATTCCACAGCGGGCTTCTCTCCTTGCGCCGGCGCGCTCGGCGCGGGCTCCGCCGCGACTCCCGCGCGCTCCCTCTCGATCAGCCCCAGCTCCTCGTCCACGTCGATGTCGTCTTCCTCCGCGCCCCCCACCGAGTTCACCAGCGGGGTCGCGAGCACCGTCGTGAGCTCCGAGGCCTCCCTCATCTGGTCGTCGAGGTCGTTCATGACCGTCTCCGCCTCCTCCAAGCCCTGCCCGACGCCCGCCTTGCGCAGGGCCTCGCTCGAGAGCCGCAGGGACTCCATGAGCTGCCTGTCCAGCGCCGAGGACTGCAGGGCGTCCAGCTGCTTGTCGATGAGCGCGATGCCCGACCGCACTTTCTCGAGCCGCGCCACGACCCTCTTGCGCTCCAGCAGCGAAAACCTCGCCCCTGCCAGGTCGCCCTGCCGCTTCTTGTCGCCCGCGGCCTTGGCCAGCTTCTCCGCGTGCCTCGCCAGCTCCGCCTCGCGCCCCGCCAGCCCGGACCGGCAGCTCTCCAGGTTCTCCTCGGCGTCCCCCACGCCGTCCTCTGCCAGCGGGGCGATCCTGCTGCGGGCCCGCAGGTACACTCCGGCCACGGCTTCGTACAGGCAGTTCATGCGCTCTCTCAGACGACGTAAGTCCCAAAAATCTGAAATACTCCCGGCGAGGGGGTATTAAAAGAGCACGGCGCTTCCCTTCGCCAGCACACACCGCGCGAGTGATGGCAGCAGCAGGCGGTGGTCCAGTGGTCACGGCCCAGATGATGCAGGCGGATCCCGCCGCGGAGGTCACAACACTCATTCGGACTGCCGGAGAACTGCTACAGAATGCGAGACAACAACTGCACGAAAGCATCCAAAGCGAAGCAATGTTTTTACTCACAGGGACCCACGAAACATTCAACGGATTAGAACGTATTACCACTCAACTAAGAACCCTCACATTCATCAGGACGCACTTCTCCCTGGAACTCATAAGCAAGTGGAAGAAGTACGCGGAACTCAACAAACAGACCTATGAGATCTACCATCCCATCATCATAGATCCCGACGCAGAGAGGTCGTGCCTCCTCACACTGACATACTTCGGGACAGGGGCGTCTGAGATGCTGATGCATGTCGATGTGCCTCGAGGGACTCCAATAAACTCACCGAAAACAAAAGACATCCCGCAGGTCGTCGGCGTCATGCTCGACCGCTGCAAGGCACAGGCGACGTTCATAGAGCAGGCCATAACCAAGCGGGTACACCAGGGTAGAGGCACCGCAGAGGAGAGGCAGGCGGAGATCCGCGAGCTTCTCGAGCGAGACGAGCAGCACATTGCACTGAGTTCTGTCGTATCACTGATCGAAGGAGCTCTGCAGAGGAACGGGGGGCCGCAAGGCTATTGGGCTGAAAGGAACAGAACAGGTACTAGGAATCCGGGATTATCTGCCAAGGGGGACCAATTCAATCCGTCGTCCACTGAGTCAGACATACACTTGAGCGATCCCACCACCTCCAACTCAAAAACGGACTACATCACCGTGGAGTACGATAGGCGAAACCCCGACAACGCTCCCGAGGGATCCAAGACCAAGGTTCACGTCGTAATGAAGTATGCACATCCTCAGAGCGTGAAAATGGGCGCACAATACGACCAAATGACGGAAGCAACAATACGATTCTGCAACGGACTTCAGCGAGGCATGCAGGGGGAATTCGAGGTCACCGTGCAGGCAGGTCAAGACAGGTTCGTCTTGAACTTGGCAGAGTATGGAGGCTACGGCTCTACATGGGTCGACGGCTTCACCATGAAAGCTCAAAATGCACCCGACATGGACAGACTGTTCAGAAGTGCATTCGACTTCACAAGTCCATATGTTAAGTTTGAACACAACGAAACAAAACACACACTCATGAAGAGCAGGGGGAAAATCAACGAGGTGACTGCCATGGTCGAGGCCGTGCGCATGGGATACCGCAACGGCGTAATAGACGAGGATTTCACCAAGCAAGTGACAGACTTCTTGAAACGAGACGACGAAGAGCATGATTCTGAATACAAAGACAGGATCCTGAGCAAGGCCCGCGCCTACTACACGTCCGAAAATCCCAACGTGCACCTGGGCCCCTGCGGTGACAGGGCCATGTTCATCATCAACGTGCAGGGCCGAATCTTCGGGGCGCGCACCTACACCAAGAACATGCACAGGCAGCCATTGATAGTCCCCCGCGGCTTGATGCAGGGCGCGGCCCCCGGCCCTGTAGACGAAACAAACTTCGGGGGTCCAAACCGCGATCGGCAGCACTCGCAGCCCCAGCACCCCCCCCGCAGGAACCAGAGGGGGCCTGGGGCTTACATGCCCCAGCCCCCGGGAGACCTCGCAGACGCCTTCGCCACGATTCTGGAGCGCCTGGGGAAGTTCGAGGAGCTGTACTTGAGAGACTCCGTGCGAAACGAGCAGGAGAAGGCGGAAGGCAAGACAGGGGCGGTGGCGAAGTCCGACTTCCAACGACTCGAAGAAATGGTCGCAAAGGCCCTCCACAAAGAGGAGGAGCTGCAAGCACAGAGGCGAGCGGAAGAGCTGGACCCCAACCAGACTATCGTCATGGTCCCCGACGTCGACCCCGAGCTCATGCTGTGGGGCTACACTGTCGAGCCAAGGACCTACGCCACCGTGCCGTTCAGTATCACCATGTCGGGCGTCCCGTTGATGACGGTGGTAATCAACCAAGTACCAGACGGAAGCGGGGCCCCCATGCGGAGGCGCACAGTGTCACTGTCTGAGCAGCCAGTCGACCTGACGTTCAAGTTGAAATCCAAGTACGCCACCACAAACGGAGTGTTGTTGTACACGGCAATTCACGACGGGACCGTATACGCTGCTCTGTACGCGATGCCCATGCCCTTGCCCGGTTTCTTGATTCCACAGTGGAAGTGGATACTGTCCATTAACGGAGTGGGCAGCTTCCAGAAGTCCAAGGACGCCCGAGTCCTCTTGGCCGACCCCCAGGACGCAGGCGACGGCCAGCCCGAGCGCGTGCAATGGGTGCCCACGGGGTCAGATAACGCTTACTCGCAGGCGGTGGAAGACGATGTGATATATCCGGTATTTCTCGCAAAAGAAGATGCCCCAGTACCCAGAAGCGAAAAAGCCAAGGACAACATCGTAGCGCTCTACACACGAGTCGACGTGAACAGGGGAATGAGCGACATCTTGACGCAGAAGCAGATGGACTTGAAACCGAATCCTTGCACTGTGTACGGCCCCTTCAACCACATGTACCAACTGCGGGTGTACGAGGAGTTCTCACAGAGGCCGATGCACTCTGACTACTTCGGTCGCGCGCCCGTTACTGTGCAAATGAAGCTCAAAAAGGAGGACGTGGTCAAAGATGAGGCAGGCAATTCACTTCGCACAAGTTTGCACAGCGAGCAGAATTACGTCTTCAGGTGCGTTGACAGCAAAGAGCTCGTATACGAGTACACAGAAGGCTCCACGAGATTGCTCCTCAAGCGGTACTGCAACTACGAGAACAAATCGGTCACATGGGGGCTGTCCATAGTCACCGACAACGAAGACGAGCGATTCGTGGCATTCATGTATACATCCAGAAAAAGAAAGTTTCCCAAATACGACACGGTGCAGGCGTACGCACTGAGCCAGGCAATACTAGACGAGTCTGACGCGCAGTGGAGTTTCTTGGCCCAACTCAACGGAGCCCCAAAAGAGCCCGACATGTTCTACACTGCATCATTCTCCGTCGATACCGAAAACATCACCACAGTGCGGAGGATCCCCGAGGCCATGGCATTGAGCGACGACATACGCTCCAACAAGTGCAAGCTGAATTCTACCGTGGACCCCATCACGGCCGCCCAGTGGAAGGAGCTCATCACCCAGGACAGGCTGTTCATGTACGACCTGAACAACACGTACGCAGGGAAGGCCAAGGAGCAAGTCGTGGTGGACAACGGCGACCAGCACCCCAGGGCGAGAGGAGTCCGGCAGCCCAAATTCAGGATCGTAAAGGTCGACGTAGACTTCAAAGCCCACCACCACTTCAAGGTCTGGGACACGGAGACAATGGAGGCCATCAAGGCAAGGATGGGCACCATGCAGCTCCAGGGAGACAGGCGGCCCGTCATGCCGGGCGAGTTTAACGCGCCCATGCACATCTCCCTCTCGCACGAGTACGCCAACGGAAGGGGCGCAGGACCGGGAGTGAACAGGCAGGACTTCGAATTTCTAATGATCGACGCGCAGGGGCCGGTGTACGTCAGCCTGACTGGGAAGTACATGTTCGCCCCCGCCACACAGAAGTCTGATACGGGGGGCTACGCGTACTTCTGGGCGCTGTACAGGTGGAACGCGAAGGAGGCGCGGTACATCATGATCGCGAGAAAGGTCACGGAATCCAGGACGCTCCTGCACGACCCCTGGGTCAGAAAGGAGGGCAGGGACCGCAGGGAACAGTTGGCTCTATCGCAGGGGCAATGGCGCGCCCTGGGCCGATTTCAGGACGACAACATGTTCCAAGGGCAAGCCCTCGTCGACCCGCAGAACGTCAAGATGAACATGTATGTCTACGTAGACTTCAGAAAGATGGACGCCACGGGGAGGGTCAAGAACCCTTCTAACCCATACGAAATCTTCATTCGATTCCCAGACTACTTGAAACCCATCAAGAGCCGCAGTGTCGACCAGACCGGAAGGGTAACCGCTGTGACCACGTGGGAGGGCGCGGAGCAGCTGATCGTGCCTTCTTACGTCACCATTCGGACTCCGTGGTACCACAACCTGAAGGAACTGCGGGCGTCTTACAAGTCGCACATAGCAACCATGTGGAAACAAGAGCAGTACGGGAGTCGAATGGAGGACGTTCTCCACCAGGCCATCGAACAGGACGACGAACAGACGATAAAACAACTGGAAGACGACGGCGTAAGCCAAGCGGAGATCAACAAGGTCATAGACAAAGCCAATCTGGCCAAGCAACTGCGCGAGGAGATCGCGCACGTTCGCCAGGTCATGGACGATCCCGATTCACAGATGAATTTAGACGCAGTCAACATGCCTACAATCACAAAGATGGAAATCGCAAAGAAAGCATTCGTGGACACGTACAGCTGGGTGAAGTACGCACAAAACAGAGAAAAGATGCACGAGCTCAACTCTGTCAACACCGTGATATCCATGGAAATTCCCGTCGTACATCCCGACGATCCAAACAAGCTCATGAACCAGAAGATATACCTTGGACTCGTCAATCCTTACACGATGGAATACAGGTGCCACAAGTACGGCCTGTCCTTGCGGCCGGTCAAGTGCGGCTCGTTTTACGCCTGGCGCATGTACCAGTACCTGCTGGGCGACCTCTCGCCGGAGCAGGTCGCACAGGCGCCTGCTGAACCCGTCGCACAGCAAGACAGCGGGCAGGCCACAGACGACTGGGACGTGGCCCAAGGCCGCACTTTTGAAGAGCAGGCCGCGCAGGCCGCCGCGCAGAACCTCGCGCCACCGCCAGCGGCAGGCCCCGCCGCGGGGGGGGGCCGAGGCAATTCTGGAACGTCTAAAACGAAACAAACTCGAAGCGGCGGCGCCGAAGATCAAATCTCGCAATACGAAGACAGATACGACAATGTTAGAGCCGCATTCGAACCAAAAGCATGCACCACCACGCTCACCGCAGGAGGAGACGATCGAGCCGGCAGGGCCGCAGCAGAAAGCCCAGAAGACGACACCCGGCCGAACGAGTTCCTGTTCGCCACCAAGGTCGTGAGGCCGGGAAATCTCATGGAGGCAGCGTACATATTCGGGAAGACAGTAGACCCAAAAACCAGGAGGACACAATACCAAATACAGAAGGACGGGCTGGACGAACGAGAAATGCCCTTCGCCTCAGACTTCATATGGAGGCTGAACGGCACGGACTGCCTCCTCTCACAAGCGGAATTGGCAAGGCGGATACTCGCCAAGGAAACTATGCCGTACGTGTCGTACTATTATCTCGCGGCCAAAAACGAGGGCGACCCGAGAGATCTCGGGGACCTCCTCGACAGAGTGGAACGGAAAAACGTGGACTTGAAAAACTTCAGCCAAAGGGACCTAAACAGCCTCCCACAGAATATCATGCACGACAGCAAAAAGGAAACGAGCGAGTACATCGCAAAAACAACGAATCTCGTGGCGTACGAGAGGAATTTCCTGATGTACCGCCCGTCTCTCATGCACGAGATGCCCGGTGAATTCATCTTGAACATGGGCACGTACGACGTTCCCCTGGTGATCGACCTGTCCGTTACGACCACCCTTTCTTACCTATCTCGAAAGACCTGGACGGCCATGCCTTGGTACCAGGAAGGTTTGCGCTTCCTCATGAGATATCACGACGGAGGCTGGCACCTATCTGTGGGTAAGTATCAAGACAATACCGGTCCAGACACTAGCACGGGGAATTTCAAGACAATGTACGACTTGTTCTTTACCTACGATCCCATCTTCAACCAAAGTCACATAAAATCCCAGTGGAGATCGCACCAAAATGGCATACTGACTTTTAATAAGGACCATTTTCCTTTTTTGAACAAGACCCAAATAAGTTTCATCACGAGAGAGAGGTCGGAAGACGCTCCCGTTTTCATGCCTTCCGGTGGTTACAGTGCGTACTCGGATAGATCTGAAACTCACTTGCAGGGCGTAGCAGAGTTCACCACTCAGTGGGATTACCTCGGATTCTTCCACAAGATCAACGACATCAACAGCCAGTTCGTCCCGAAGGGAAGACTAGCATACATCGAATCCAAATTCATCCAGCCTGCTCGCGAGTTCTCCACGCTCGCCCTCGACTCGGAAATGCACCACGAGGAAGACCACGCTTACCGCGACGAACACGACGTGCACGACAGCCGGGACATCGAGGAGCTCCTAGACGACTTCCTGGAGGCCCGCCAGCTCGAGCAGGAGAGGCTCGCGGCTGCCCAAGACGCGCAGGCTGATTCCGAGAGGAGGCTGCCGCTCCAGCCCCGCAAGCTGGCCAAAGTGCAGGCCTCGCCGTCCCTGGCGTTCCTGTCCAAGGCCACGACGTCCAAGCTGCTGGATTCGCTGTCTAAGGCGGGGGAAGCCTCGCCTGCCGCCGCCGCACCGCTTCAGACCTTCGCGCAGTGGGCGCCGCCGCGCCGGAGCTGGTGATGGCCAGAGCAGCCAGGCCCTCCACCAACCCCGAGACGAATTCGCAGTTCACGCCTCGCCGAGACCGGAGCCGGCCCGGCACTCGCCAGCGATCCCCGTTGCCCCCGCCGTCGCTGTCGTCTTCGTCGTCGTCCAGCTCGTCCTCCAGCACCATGGGCCTCGGCGGGGCCTCCCGCGTGAAATTCCACGCCCTCAGCCTGTGCGCCGCCTTCCACATGCTGCACCTCCCCGCCGACCGCATGGCGTCCAGGGCGTCCTCTGCGTCGTCCGCGGCCTGCTCCGCGAGGTCCAGGATGCCCTCGGTCGGCCCGGTGAGTGCAGGGAGATCCGCGTGCGGGTCCCTGGTGTGCATGAGCAAGTAAATGACCTGCGCCTCGCGCATGGAAATACCCTTGCCTGCTTGATTCGCCGCGATGTTCTTCCACTCCGCGTGCATCCTCGCCCGCAGCCACAGCCCGATCTCGCGCTGGTACTTCTCGTCTTCGCTCCTGACGCCCCTCTGCAGCTGCCAGAGGATCGCGCACGAGCCCGCGCGGTCCAGGTGGACTTTCAGGTTGTCGATGTTGGCCGCGGACCGCCGGAGGTAGTCCTCGACCAGCGCGTCGGCCTCGGCGCGGGTCAGGAAGAATCGCGACGCCTCCACGGACGGCGCGTGGTGGACATCGCCGACTACCAAGTTGACCAGGGGCTTCACGACGTCCGTGTACAGCCGCAGCAGCTTCAGGGAGGCGTAGGAGACCTTGCCACCGATCGTGCCCTCTCCCCGGTACCCGTCGTCGAAGACGTAGTCGTGCACTCGGGGCAGACGCGGGTCCCACACGGGCGCCGGGCACTCGGCGAGCTCTTTCATGTACAGCACGTGGAACCTCTCGAAGGGGAAGCCCGCGAAGGCGTGCTCTGCGTCGATCGAGGCCATGACATAGAGGTACTGGCTGATGATGAGGTCCAAGCAGCCGAGGTAGTTGTGGGCTCCCTTCACGAACGCCGCGCCGGCAGCGCGCTGGTTCATCTCCTCGTACATGCAGTGCGCGTGGAGCGGGAGCAGGCCCAGCGCCACGTAGGCGTCGCGGTTGTGCAAGGTCCACTTCTCCGCTGCGGGGACGGCCGCGAGGAACTGGCGGAGGCAGCCGTGCAGGTAGTAGGCCACCATGCACCCCAGCCTGTACGTGTGGACCTGCGCCGACGTGTTATCGGGGATCACCGTGCTATCCGCGTTGCCCCTGATAACCTCGATGCTCCTCGGCGGGATCACGGAACTGTCGCGGAGGACCAGGCTCATCCGCGAGAAGCAGTCCCAAATGCCGTTGCAGAGGTGGCACATGGGTACGGTCCTGTTCAAGTCCGCCACGTAGTCTCGAAAGTCGTTGTCCTGCAGCCACTGCGCTGCCTCCCTGTGGTTTGTGCGCACGTTTGGGGTGTCCCAGCACGCCCTGTACACGCTGCCAGACGCGTTGGACACAGTACGGATGATATCGCGGTCCACCTCGTCCGGGTCCGCCCCATCTGCAGCCCTCTCTCGCACTTCCCGCACGGCGCGCATCATGCTGTCCGCTACTCCCAAGCCTTCGTTTTCAAGAGCCCGGCCCCTCCCCGGCCGAGCTCCGGTCACCATGCGGAACGAGCGGGCGTCAAACCGGACGTTCCTGCGGATCGCGCTCCAGCCGGGGATTCCGTTGTCGATATCGGCCACGTCAAGTCCCCGCGCGAACTCAAAGGCGGGCCTCACGTGCGACTGGGTGACGATGTGCCCCTTCTGCCTCGTGCCGGAGAACTCCGAGGGGGTCATGGTGTCATTGGAGATCTCCTTGAACTTGGCCACGAGAAACAGCACCGTCTGCGTGTGCTTCGAGGCGAAGAACCGAGCGTCTGTGGGCACGAAGGGCGCTCGGCACGCGGCGCAGCACCCGAAGAGGTACCCCGCATCGTTGGCTTCCCCGGATGTGCCCATGTTATGTACCCCTCAATGCCAGAAAAACGCGCTATTCTTTTAATACGTCATCGGATTCGCCCTCGGCAGCCCCCGCCTGGGACTTCCTCTTCCTCCCGCGGTTTCCCCCCATGCTGGCGATGATGCTGCCCAGAGACTTCCGGGCCTCCGCGAGCGCCTGCTGCGCCGCCTCGGCCTTACTCGGCGGATCCGCTTGGGCTGCTGGGGGGATTTCTGAGTCGTCTGAGAAAGTCGCGCTGTAGTCGAGGTTCTCCACGGCGTGTGGGTCCGCTGCGGGCTCGGCGCGCTGCTGGGGAGGATCAGGCGCAGTCCCGAGAAAGCGGGGGACAGGCGGGGGTCGGTCTGGCGCAGTGCCCAGTCGGCGGGGCACAGCCGCGGAAGGTGCCGGCATTCTCGCGGCAGGACTCAGCCCGCACGCCGACGCGATGTCCCCGCCGATGGCGAAGGACGGCTGGGGAGTACCCCCTGCCTGCCGCATGACCGGCATGGGGCCGACGAGCTCCTCCAGGCGGAGCTGCGGAGTCCACCCGGCCTGCGCGGCCATGCCGGGGGCCACGGTATTGCGGGGAAAACGCATTGTCCTGCTGTCTTCAACGGCAACGTAGCCTCGATTTCCGCTCCTTACGTCTCGTTTCACAGTCCTCTCATCTCCAGCAAACCTGCTCTCGCCCGGCGCCTTGCAGTACGCAGGCTCGAACGTGACGTCCAGGTGGCTGACTTTGAGCTGGTTAGCCATGTCGTCGTTGTAGTACTCCTTCATGGCGTACTTGCGGACCATGACCTGGCTGCGGGCGATGTGCCAGTAGCCGTGCTCCTGCCAGACGTAGTCGCGCGGCACCTCGAAGCCAGGGGACATCCTGACCTCATCATTGCCGAAGTTCAGGTCGTTCTCTGGCTTGTAGTCCAGACTGAACACGTCCGGCACCAGCTGCCACACATGGCTGGCCTTGGCGTGCCCGAAGTTATACTGAAAGTAGCTCTCGAAGTTGTGCTGGACGAACCTCTTGTAGTAGTGGTTCAGCGTGTAGGCATTCTTGCCCTTCGGAATGGGCATGGGCTTGAGCCGGAAGACCAGGTCGTCGCCGGCGGAGATGTCGTGGTAGTGCCAGTAGTTCAGGACGTTCCTGTCGTGCCCGTCGAGGACCAGATTGCAGACGAAATTCACAGGCCAGGTCGCGGCGGAAATGCCGGTCTCGTCCTGGCCGCCCTGCTTCTCCGAGCCGCGGACGACCCCAAACGGGACGATCAGCTCCCGCGTGATATACCGCAGGTCCCACAACGTCAGCTGCTTGCCAACCACCGGGTACTGGTACTTGTCGAGATCGTAGAGCAGCTCGAACCACTTGGACCTCTCTGGGTGGCTGCGAACGTAGCAGAGCTGCAGGCCGGCGAGCAGGTAGTTCAGCGTAGCCAGGTTGATGAACCCGTCGATGTTCGTGCCGACCTTGTGGAGCTTGGTGCTCCGCGAGTTCATCATGCTGCACACGGTAGAGCCGCGGTCCAGCCGCATGACGAAGGCCACGTCGCTGTCGTCCACGGCGTGGGAGAGCTCGAAGTTCATCTCCGTGTTGACCTGCCGCGGGGGGGCCTGGTCAGTGCTTGCTTTGGCTTGAAATTCGAATGATTCACGCGCGGAGGAGCGGGCCTCACCTGCGGAGTGGGCAGGCGCAGCGGAGGGATGATCTTCTGGATGCGATGGGGCTGATTCACGTACGAGACCTGGCTCGACAGGTACCCCGGCTGGCCGTACGCGTAGGGGTTCAGGTCCCCCAGGAGGGTGCTGTTGTAGTTGATGCGGGCGTCCGCGGTGTCGTGCAGGGGCGCGGGAAGCCCTCCCGTGGGCGGGAGGGGTCCCGAGTTCATGACGACCTCGGGGAACTTCGCGCCGTACACGCCCGCGAAGAAGTCTGACATTGTCTCTCGAGCGGGGGCACGCGGAAACGCGGTTTATATACTGCCACAAGCAAGCGGGGCTAAACAGCAGACCGCTGGGAGTACATGGCCTGCCTGAAGAGCTCCTCGTCGTCTGGGTCTGCGGGGGGCTCCTCGGCTGGCGCGTGGCATGCCGCGGGGGAGTCCACGGCGCAGGACTGCGAGTGCGAGGCGACCTGGGCCATCTCCTGCTGGATTACCGGGGGCTGCATGGCCTCCACTGGTTTCAGGTGGAATCCGATCACGCCGGCGCAGGCCAGCGCGTAGGCCGCCGCGGCGTAGCTGTGGACGAACAGGACCGGCCAGAAGTAGACGGCGAAGTGCGACGACGACTCCGAGGGCTCCCGGGACAGCTTCTTGCGGTAGATCCCGACGACGTAGGTCCAGCCCAGGCAGAGCCCCGCGAAGGCCAGGTCCCTCCCGACCCGGACGAGGCGGTGCTCGGGGCCCTCGGGCTTGTGCATGAAGGCGCAGGCCGACGCGTGCAGGCAGGCGAGGCAGAGGTACGCCTGGAGCTGAGCGCGGTGGGCGGGGGGATTCCACAGGGTGTACCCAGCCAGAGCTGGCCACTCCAGGCTCAGCGCGACGTGCACGGGAGGCCACAGGGTCCACCAGCCCGCGCCTAGCTCTTGCATGGCGGCGACAGAGTGGGCGAGGAATATGCTGAAGAGGACCCCGCTGCCGTCGAAGATGCGGAGCGTGCGGGGGCGGGCGCGGTGCACCACGAGGGACAGGCACACCGGGACGAAGGCGGGGATGAGACGGACGCTGTGGACGGCGCAGAGGGAAAACGACAAGAGCACGGACTGCACAGCGCAGGCGCAGGCGGGCAGGTAGTTGACCGCGAGGCGCAGGTCGATGGCGAGGTCTTGCATGTTTACACGAGCGATTCACGTCCACTAAGTTTTATAAGTTCATTCACTCAATAAACACAATTCAGCAGCACTCCCTCAGCGCCTCCCCCATCCACTCGCAGAATCTCAGCACGGCCGCCTCGCTCTCCTCGCTCCAGTCGCACTTGGACCAGGAGAACCGCAGCATGACCACGCCCCTCCACGTGACCGACACGTCCAGCGAGGTGGGGATCAGCCTGTCCCGCAGTATCGGCAGCTCCAAAACATCGAAGGCATCCACCCGCAGCCTCACGGCCTGCGGGCTCTCCCAGAACGTCTGCTGGACTCTCATGCACGCGAAGCGCTCCGAGACCCTGTTCTCGAAGTACCCGTTGCGCATGGTGCTCAGCGTCCTCCCCAGGCAGATTTTGAAGACGCCCATGTGGACCTGGCAGCGGGGCACGTTGGGTCCCTCCGAGATGAAGACGTCCTCGGACATCTGGCGGATGTAAGAGTACCCCGCGCAGCCCTTGAACTGGGCCAGGCCCCTGTAGATGCACACCGTCCCGTGCAGGTGGTACATGTAGTGCGGCCGGCCGAAGCGCGCGTGGCTCCGCTGCAGGACCGGGCCGTGGCAAATGTACTGGTCGAGGTAATGCATGAACCTCCCGCAGAGATTCTTCACCATGGGCTTGCGGGAGTACTGCAGCGGGCGATATATCCTGGGCGATATCTGGGCCACCTCCGCGACTCCCGAGCTGCCGGCCGCGAAGTCGTGCTCTCCCGTCGCGCGGTAAATGAATTCACCGTTGCTGAATCGTATGACGTCCATGCGCGCGGCTACTCGCAGTGCTGCCCTCCTATGTTTATTCAATACACGCGACACGCAAATCAGATCAAAACGTCTTTCATTCATTCAATACACATCTTCACTGTAAGGCACAAAGCCCTCAGCGACGTCCTCGGAGTCGTCCCAGTGGTCCAAGTAGCCCCCCAGCTCCTCGCTGAAGCCAGGGGGGAACCTCGGGTGGGGGTCTGGCTCCGGCTCGACAGCCCTTGGAATTCCTGAAATTTCTGGCGCACCAGTCCCCGCCAAATCCGCCACAAGCGACGCGGGCCTCTCCATCCGCGGCGCATCGAAGACCTGAGGCACCGGCAGTCCCACTAGGCTGCAGCCCGCCTTCGCGTGGGCAGCGTAGAGGACTTCATAGACGAAGGGGTCCGCGTCCACCACAGCCCCCATGAGCTTGATCCTGTCCGACCGAACCTTCGCCAGGTACACATCCACAGCCCGCTGCGTCCACGCCGGAGGCCTGGGCCACCTGGAGACCCCCGCCCAATTCCGCAGCCGCCGCATGGCTCGGTCTGCGATGCCCAGGATGTCCCGCGCGTCCTTCGCGAGTATGTCAAAAAAGCACGCGAAGAGCTCCCGTGTCACCCGCAGGTTCGGCCGGTACCTCCGCTCGACGACCATGTACAGAGCATTCGGTCCGCTCGTGAGCGCCCGCCGCACGAGCGTAGTCCCGTTCGGCCCGCGCCGCTCGGCCGTCTCCACGGCCTCCCGCAGCCTCGCGAAGTACTCCTCCGGCGTCGACGCGGACGTCTCCGCGAACTTCCTCAGTCTATCCAGGTAGGGGTCGTGCGGCTCCGTGGAGGTCTTGGAAAAACACCGGGCATACGGAGCGTCCCGAGGTGGGGCAGGCGACTGGCACGCTCGCACGGGAGGCATGGCACTCACGTTTGTCGTTTCTCGCGCGAGTTTCCATTCGGGGAGTCCCCTTATATTTGCCACAAAACCATTTGAATCGATTTGAGTTTTAAACCTGCTGTAATCACATTTAAGTCCCAAACCCGCGCCGATTCGCCCTTTTCATGCGCTGCTGGTCTCTGTCCCACTCCCAGGCGTCTACGCCGCCACTCCATTGCCCACTCAAGGCCACCATAACGCAGAGAGGCATGTCCCTCATGGTCATCGAGTTCCTCACCCGGTTTCCCGCGGCAGAGTGCGTGGTCACCACGGCCTCCCTGCCCTTCTGGGACGTCGTGTTCGACCTCTTCCCCAAGACGCTGTTCCAGGTCTTCCAGTCGCCACTTGAAACCCCGCCGCGCCCCAACGTGATCCGCCACGGCGCCTTCTTCGACTCCCAGGCGGCCCCGAGGTGGGCTGCGAGGGGCGGCACGTACAACCTTCTCTTCGGCGGGGACAGCATGGAATCCCAGATGCAGATTTACCTCCAGGCCAAGCCATCCGCGGCGCTCCTGTGGGTGACCGAGCCCGTCCACGACTACCTCGACGGAGAGCTCGTCTACCCTCTGCACTGCTCGCTGGACAGCGGGCTCTGCGGGCTCGTCCCCTTTCCTGGACAGGCAAGAGTCGTGCCCTACTCCGCCTGCCAGGCAGGCGTCTGGGACTTCCAGCTGCGGTCCAGGCAGCCGGGCAGCGCCTACGACGCCGACATGGAGGACTTGATCCTCGCGGCGTACGCCAGGACGTCCGCGGGCCTCAGCGACGGGCCCTGCGCCATGCTGGCCATGGAGATGACCAGGAACTCCCTGCCGCCCACCAGCCTGGGCGAGGTGACCTTCTGGGAGCCACAGGCTCTTTCCCCAAAGAGCGCAGTAGCACTCCCAAGCGAGTGGAGCGACCTCGAGGCCATCATAGCCGCCGCTTCGGGGGTCCTCTTTCCCCAACCACACCCCTGATTAAAAAAAATTCAAATCGTTTCAAAGTGTCTGGTGTGTCAGCCTTAAAACAGACGCCGCGCACCCAGGGGGCACCTCGCAATCCATGACTGCAAAGTACGACTGGTCTCGCCCCCGCACCGCACAGCAGCACATAGGCTACATCCAGGACGGCCAGAACCCATCCGGTCTCATCGTGCGGCTCATGACCCACAGCGGCATCCCCACCACGGCCACCGCCCAGTCCGACATGAAGGCAAAGCGCATCGTCGGCACGATCCTGTCCTTCCCCAAGCTCGGCTTCGTCTCCGCGCCGTACTCCAAGAAGGCCAAGGCCGGCAAAGACCAGCCAGCTCCGCCCAAGAAGCTCCTCGAGGCGGCGGACTGCGCGGGGGGCGAGGTCGTCGCCGTCGACTTGTACGGATTTCACAAGGCCAACAGCAACTATGACAAGGGCGCCCGCGACGACCACTGCAAGTCCAGGCTCCGCATCGGACAGACGCTGACGTTCTACCTCAACGAGTTCATGTTCGACACCAAGGAAAAGGCCGTGTTCCCAGAGGGCTGCCCGGACGTCATCCCTGCGTACTCCGTCGTCGAGGTCCAGCTCAATCCCTCCCACAACCAGTCCAAGGGCTACGGGATGAAGATCGCGAAGATCACGCCGCAGGCTCCGACCCTGTACTCCTACTTCGGCAGCACGGCGTTCCAAGTCCTCACCCGAACCGCCGAGTTCTCCGCGTCCTTCATCAAGGAGTGTGCCAAGGAGTGCGAGTCCGTCGCCAACCAGGTCGAGCAGTCCCGCTTCGCGTTCGTGTCCCCCGTGGACAGGACCGCCAGGGTCGTGGACATCCGCGAGGACCTCGAGTTCCTCCGCATCGAGTGCCCGTCTGGCACAGGCGCCCTCCCGGTTCCGGGCGTGTTCAGCCTCGACGTCTCCTTCGCCGACCTGGAGCGCTTCACGAACCACCCGGGCGACATCACGGGAGCAAGGACCCTCGTGGACTTCGCCATCGCGGCGGGCGCCCTCAGAGTCTGCGTGACCTTCGACGACTACTACAACCACAAGGAGCCCACGCTGTCCCAGTTCCGCTGCGTGCCCCTCGTCGACGCCGAGGCACTCCTCTCGGTCGTGGACGAGTGCCGTCTGGAGACATCTCAGGCGTCCGTGACCTTCGCCGCGCCGTGGGGCGTCGCCCACGACTCAGCCCTGTCGACCGTGGCCTTCCGCGTCTCGACCGTGCCCATCAGCCAGGAGGAGGGCGAGTCCCCGCACGACGACGTGTTCGACGTCAAGGCCTGCCTGCTGCCGCCGAGCCCGGACATGCCCATCGTGTCTCCCGTCTGCGCCTTCGACAAGGGATACCGCGTCGTCGCGGGCAACCCAGGCGGCGGCGCGCAGGAGCCCTACTTCGTCCTCGACTGCTACTTCAACGCCGCGCCCAAGGCCGTGATGGGCGCCGCGGGCGGAGGGAAGCCGGGCCGCACCACGGGGTACAAGAGGGTCCGATTCGATGACGTCGATGAGGCCTGATTCTGAATAAAAAAAATAAACCACAAAACCGTCCAAAATGTCGCAATACCGATCCGCTGAAATACTCCTGCTCGCCGTCGCCTCAGCCGCTCGCCGAATGAGCCAGCCCTTCGTTTGGTTACGCGTCTTTTTACGAATATCCTTTGTACTCGCCGGTATTTTCCTGACCGTCCCGGGTGAGATCGTGTCCACCTTCGTCGTCGTGGGATGCGTCCTGACACTCGAGTGGCTAATGACTTGTGCCTACGCGCCCGACGCGCTGCCCCCAATGTGCGAGTACGCCCCCGCCCCCGTAATTTTGTGGTCTACCCTGGCCGCCGCGTTCCGATCCAGCTCTCCTTACGACGACGCCGACGAGGCGCCCACGCGGTACAGTCTGGAGATCATGTGGTGCGTGTACTGCGTGGGCATCACATACCACGCCAAGAGGCCCGAGCCCAAGAGCAGGGGGCTGCTCTGCCTACTACACATCCAGTTCTGCGTCATGATGATGTTCTTCGGGGCGCCCCCAGAAACATTCATCCGAACCATCATCAGGGCTGGCTCCTTCTATTTCCTCGCCATCGTTCTGTACCTCGAGGTCCCGGCCCACACGTGCCTCATAGGCAGGCGAGGCTACAACCTCTGCTTCTTGCCAATCCTCGTCGTGGACTACCCCGTGGCGGCCGTATTCTTCACCGCTTGCTGGGTCGCGATCTACGCTGGGGACCTCCAATTACGCCAAGACTGGCCTGTGCCCGAGCAAAACACGCACTCAGAAGTCACCTCAACGGTCCCCGCCGACGTTATTTAAGCCGCCGCAGACGCCCCACACCAGTCAGAATGGCGCAGCAGTTCCCAGCCTACCCCACGTTCCAGCAAGTATCGGCCCCACACCAGTCCGTGGAAGTCCCGCAAGACATGGCAGCCGTGGTGGGCCAGCTCTTCCAGAACGACCTGTTCCTCGTCAAAGCCGTGCACGAAGTGGACCAGAAGATGACACAGTTCTTCGCGGCCGTGCACGAAGTGGACCAGAAGATGACACAGTCCTTCGCGGCCATTCGCAACGACATACGCGTCCTCATACAGGAGCTCGACAGGATGCGCGCAGAGCTGCAGGCCGTCGCTGCGGAAGTGCGCGGCCAGAAGTCGCCCCCGCCTGCAGTGCTTCCATCCCTCGGGCCCGTCATCCCACAGCAGGCCGCGTCCGACACGTACCAACCCGTGTTCAACCGCTGAGTGTGTAATAAATTATAAAAAAAAAAATGCATGGATGACCTGGTAACAACCGAACGCGATCTTGAAAACACAGCGCGCGCATGCGCCGAATCGACACCAGCCAGATGATCCTGGTCCACTACGGCCGCGAGTGGCCCCACGAGACACCCCCGTGCAGCAAGTCCATGGTGTCCAGCCTGGAGAAGAACGAGAGGCTCGTGTTCTGGCTGCAGCCCAAGCAGGGCTCCGAGCAAGACCAGATCCCCGCACTGAAGCTGCCCGACGGCTACTACACTCTCAGCCTGCGCATGATGAAGGCCATCTGGAGGCACGTCCGCCTCCGCAAGGGCTTCAGCAACATGGAGAGAGCCCACTTGGGCGGGTACAAGCTCAGGATCCCGAACGTCCTCCTCACGGAGAAGATGCGCACGCAGTCGAGGTTCAATGTAAGCACCCCATATCGCACCCCTTCGTATTTTAACCCGCTGATTCCCCCCCGCCCCGCAGACGATGCGCATGACCACCCAGGCCGTCCGACCGCCGCCCAAGAACCCCATGTCCGCCGCCAGCAAGATCACCAAGGTCGTCACCGACCTATTCTTGCCGCTGGCGGAAGGATTCGTCCCGGCCTACACGCCCCTGACGCCCACGCCCGACGCGGAGGAGGCCCTGCTCCTCGAGCGCATCTGGGAGCTGTTTCCAGAGAGCATGCGGTCGCGAGAGGACTTCGTGGCCAAGATGGGGGAGATCTACGACACGGGGCAGCTATGCAAGCGCAAGCGAGAACCGGACGCAAGCACTCCACCAGACTTATCAGAAGAATTTTAATTAATAAAGAAGAAAAATCACAGCGCCACACCCGACAAGGGCATGATCAACTCCTTGACGACCGCGTAGGACTGAGGGTCGCCTTGCACGGGGTAGGCGAAGTGCTTGATGCCGAAGAGCTGGATGTGCTCCGCCAAGAAGTAACCCCACAGCACTGCGCCGACGAGGAGGACCACGAATCCCGTCACAGCGTTGTAGTTGTGCACCACCCCCTCCGCCGGCGAGTTCAGCTTCGAGGACATTTTCAGGTTTTGCGCCCAGCCCGAAGTACTGAAGGCAGCGTAGGTGAACGCCAGGGGGAGCAGCCAGTGGGCCTCGAAGCACTTCTTGGAGGGGTACGGGGTGAACATGCCCGAGCCCGAGGCCACCAGGCCCACCGCGTAGATGAGCACGTAAGCCTGCTGGACGAACTCTGACGTCAGCAGCTCACGGTCTTTTCCATACCGGTGGTACCACACGATGCCGATGTACATCGCGGCGACCGCGTGGCCCTTGAACAGCTCGACGAGGAGGTACTCCGTCTGCACCACGCCGCGCTCGGTGAGGGTGAACAGGTTGAGCGCAGAGAAGCAGATGTCGAACGTAACGGGGTGCAAGAAGGGCTCCGAGACCTGCCCTGCTTGATCCTTGAAGTACCAAGAAAGGACCACCAGGTAGCTGCCGTGCACGATGAACGCAGGGAGTGTCAAGGTAAGCACAGTGGCGAACTCGGCGCCACTCGAGTCCCCGTCTGCCAGGCCCGTGGCCAGCACTGCAGCGAAGTACACCAAAAACACCAGCCCGGAATACCAGGCGTTGGCGCGGAAGAACTGGAATCGCATCAGAACATTCAGCACCGCATTGAAGAACAGCGCCACCGCGAAGATCAGCAGCGCGCTCGACCGCGCGTATACCCTGTCAATCGGCTCGCGGACGTCGTGCGTGCGGCGGAGGTCCAGGCAGCGACCCACGCCTGACGCCAGGACATCCCCCAGGAGCATCTTGCCGTCTGGCTTGTAGTTGAGCTTGGCGCCCCAGGACTCCACACGGACAGTGAAGGCCCGCACGCAGGTGCACATGGGGGACGCGTGCTGGTACCTGCAGTCCGTCTTCTCGTGCACGAAAGTCGCGAAATCCTTACGGAGGGTCATGCAAGTCTTGAAGCCTGTGTGGAAAGTCATGAAGTCATAGCCTATCACCGTATCCTCGAAGGTGAACACTTTGTCGCCAGAGATGAAGATGCGAGGGGCGCCTGTGACCGCTCCAACGCCGCCGGGGGGGGCCCAGAGCGGCGTGTAGGTCCCGGCGTCGCACCCGGTCGTAGTCGTGGCGGTGACACTGCCGATCTGCAGCTGGCCTTCCATCGGGCCCAACTTCAGGTTGATCTGGAATACACAGGTGCCCTTGCGAGGGTCCTGGCCCGCCGCGGCGCCGAAGCTATACGTAGGAAACCAAAACGACGTCATGTCCAGGCACTTCTGCGCGTCGGTCACGTCGTTCAGCCAGGAGCCCTTGGCTTCTTTCGTGTAGGACGTGATGTCCCTGATGATGTCAGACTTCGTGAAGGCGGCCTTCTCATACGAGTAGAGCTTCACGAAGTCCATGTTTTTTCCTATGTCTTCGCTGTGGGACACGCCCACCAAGATGATCGCGGCCAGGAAAAGCAAGCCAGCGTAGAACAGCTGGGCGTACGCCGTCCAGTCGTCTGCCTTCTGTCCTTCGTCGGACTGCTGAACCCGCTGTGCGCTCGGGGCCTGCTGCGCTTGCTCTGGGTCGTCGCCGGGCATGCGAGGCGTCTCTGCGAGGAGACCGCACGCGAGCGCTTTTATACCACGGTGAGGGGGTCGTTTATTGCGAAGGGGAAAACAGACACATCCTAGACTACGCACGCTGCGTAGTGCGTGCGAGACTACGCAGCGAACTTCACGCACCCCGTCGGCCCCCGCACGAACCCGAACTGGGGCTGCACGGGGTCGTCGGGGCTCAGCGCGTGCCAGTAGTGCAGCAGCCAGTTGGTGTTGCGGAGGGTGCACAGCGCCGTCTCGCACGACGGAAATCTCTCCTTGGTCTTCGCGGACAGCCTCGAGTCCCCCAGCGCCGCCAGGACAGTCTGGAGGTCCGCGTCGGGCGCGTGGTTCTGGAACTTGAGGTGGTAGATCCGCGAGACCAGCAAGTCCAGCGCCTCGCCGGGGACCAGCTGCCGCGTGCCCGTGTCGTACGAACGGCACAGCCGCATCCACAGATGGGGGAGAAAGTCGTACAGGGACTTGCCGCTCACCAGGGGGATGCCGCGGGTGTAGTCGGTCCCGGACAGGCCGATCAGGCAGACGAGCATGGAGATCTCGTGGCCCGCGTGGGAAGGCACTCGGCCTCGCCCCACGCACTGCGGGATGACCATGCACACCACGGCGTCGTAGACCAGCCGCAGGTCGACGTACTCGTACACGCGGCAAGGCTTCTTCTTCTCTTCGTCCTCAGCGCCCCGCGACGATACAATGAGAGCCGTCCTGGTCTTGGCCTTCTTCTGCGCGGGCTGCGCGGCCGCCTCGGACTTGCCAGTGACCCGCGTCTGCATGCGCAGCACGCTGATCTGCCCAGAGTGGCCCCGCTCCAGGTGAAGCAGCCCGATGGGGATGCTGTCGCCGTCCACAGAGTCCACCTGCAGCCTGTCGAAGATGTCGCAGTACCGCACGAACTTCACGTCCGCCTCGCCCAGCGCGCCGAACTCGTGGATCGGCTCGGGAGAGCGCCCGGTGGACCGCGCGTAGTGCCGCACGGGCGAGCCGCAGTAGTCGATCACCAGGCACTGGCCCTCGTCGCACTTCAGGTTGGTCGTCAGCCGGTGGACGACGAGCTGGATCAGCTTGGACTTGAACGCCCGATTCGAGATGCACCGCGTGAACTCCTCGCCGCGCGGGACGCAGGGAGGGAGCGCGTCCCGGGCGTGGAAGTCCAGGCCGGGCACGTTCTTCCTCCGCTTCGCCTGCGTCATGTTCTTGGCCGACGGGACGTGGGCGTAGTCGTCGAAGGCCAGGATCACGCACGACACGCCGCGAGAGAAGTACTTGGCGATGTGCCGCTCGAACTGCCGCTGGATGTAGTCCTCCCACGAGACGACCCCGTCGATCCCTGCAGGCATCAGGCGGATCTGGCCGTCGATGAACACCGCGTCGGGCCGGAAGGGGGGCTGCTGCGTGAAGGCAGCGGGGATCTCCTCTTTCAAGCAGGCGATCCAAGACGAGTCGATGGTCATGCCTAGGTATGTTCACGTCGAGCTGCGCCAGGATTTATTACCAAGCTCGATCAGCCCGAAAAAAAACATGCCACCACGTCACTCCAGAGAGTAGCGCGAGCTCAGCCGCTCGTACTCGCGCATGCTGTGGAATTCTGCTTTCATCGCCGCTTTCTGATCAGGAGGAAGTCTTGCTCCGGCTTCGATCTCTGTCTCTGCAAGTTTCTCCTCGAATTCTTCCACTGTTGCTCCAGGGTGTCTCTTCCTCCAACTGCCCATGACATCACTTATTGCCCCCCACAAACGTTCCACCAATAATCCAGATCGAGGCTCTGTCCGCCGCAATGAATCTTCCACACCTCCGCTAGGCCCAAGCAGGTCTTGAATTTCCCGGACTGCACCGCCGAACTCCTCTTCATCTCCGATCAAGTCTTCCACCCCGGTGACAGACCGCGCACTCCGTGGGTCTCGCAGGAAGCTGGAGTCCCTTGGCTCGGCTGACCCACGCGCGTCAGGAGTGCTGTCTTCTCTCCTGACCGACGACGACGCGACTGAGCTGGAAGCTGGCGAGCGGTCAATCTTGACGTCACTGGCTGCCTCCGATGGAACCGGGCCACTCGCTTTTGGCTTCAGACGATCCGGGAGACTCCTGGACCCCCCTGGGCGATTCTCCGGAGGAATCCATGTAGCCCGCGACGGTGTCATGCCAGCCACACCCTTCCGCCAGTCGTCATCCTCGTCCACTGTCTGGCTGGGCAGATTCGAAGTGCCGCGCGAGGATCGAGTCCTCTCCCCGGCTCCCTCCGCAACCACATCCGACTCCTCTATGCTCTGATCCGGTAGCTTCGGGGGCGACTGGTACTGATCATGACCTCCATTGTCTCCCGGGGCCAAGGGTCCGAAGTAGCCCGGATCGCTAGGCAGTGGTTTACTCTTATTTTTAACAGCTACAAATTCTCCGCCAACATCCTCCTCACCGTCCTTGTCAGATGTAAACGCGCTCCGATGCCACCCGTCATCACCTACTATCCTACCAGATCGATACGCAAATGATGCGCCCCTTCCGCGACCACCCCCCCGGCCTACAGGAAGCAATGTGCCACTACCTGAACCTCCTTGGCGCCCTCCAATCGCCGCTCCGCCTCGACCTCGCACTACAGGTGGATTACGAGCTCCTCCTCTTGGTTCCAAAGGTTCAACGAAAGGCAATGGAACATGGATTTTGGCTCTCCCACCCTCGCCAGCCACTGCTCGTCGCGGTACCCCCACAGCGTTGGGCATGCTGGGCGGCGGAGCATGCCGACCCACGGCTCCCGCATACCCCACTCTGGGGCCTCCAGCCGTAGCCGCATCATCTCCTGTGTCCGGCAAGCGAGCATAGGTGCCCCCCGCCGCCTTTGTCTCCTCGTAAACGCCCGTGCTGCCCTCCGGTGCCCGCTCGGCGTCGCGGGCTGCCTTCTTTTTCTCTTCTTTGAATGCCGTCAGCAACTTCTTGAACGCTTCAGTGGGCACGAACATCTGCTTGAAGTTGTCCAGGCCTACGTTAACCGCTTCAATCCCTGACAAGATCCCAAACGCGACATCAACAGGTGATTTGTTATGTATGGCCGACTCGTAATCCATATCCTCTAAAAAGGTATCAATAAACGTCTCAAAGTTAGTCTTTGTCAGAGCCGGGAGAGGTGCATCGCCTTTCTTTGCCGCATCTGTCATCCCTCGGAAACCTTCTCTGGCCTCTTCCACGCTCGACACAGGCTGAGGTAATACTTGCCGCGCTTGCTGAACCGCGGCCTCGTCGTGCTGGTGCCTCGACGTTGCTGCAGTTGCATCTGTCAACAGTTTGACGCAATTCTTGCGCAATCCATTCATACAGGACAATACATAGCTATATATCATCATTCGATGTTGCGAATTACGTTCTACTCCCACCACATTATTGGGATTCGTCTGCAATTTGTATAACATTATTAAATCGCCTAGATTTTCATCTCTTCCAATCGCAAGTTTTACTCCTTCTTCGTCCATATCTCCATGTAATATCATAACAATGAGTTTAGCCCAATTCGGATTCGGCAGGCTCGACTCCGTCGTGTCTTTAAATTTACCCTGCCGGAGTTCAACATTTCTACAGAACGTCAACAATTCATCAAGCACCTCTGCAAGACCGCATTCATCCATCAATTCCTGATCCGGATACCTTCCTGCAGCCGAATCCTTTTCACGATCCATATGCAACTTGAAATTATCAATCGTACGTATCACAGGCACACTGTCGAAATTCTGAGCCCCACTTCCACCGCTGCCCGCTGCCCGAGCTGGAGCTTGCCGATGCTGAGCAGGCGCCTGCCCACCCTGAGCTTGACCTCGCTGATGCTGAGCAGGCGCCTGCCCACCCTGAGCTTGACCTCGCTGATGCTGAGCAGGCGCCTGCCCGTTGCCACGCGGAGCCTGCCCGTTGCCACGCGGAGCCTGGCCTTGCCCGCGCTGCATGGACGCCCGCACTGCGTCTTCGTAATTTTTGCACTCCTGGCCAAACTGACTCCTCTCATTTCCAGACAGTTTACTGCCAATGTTAGCAGGAAGAGTTTCGAAAATGCGCTTGCCATCCGCAATCGTCCTTCTCAGAGTCTTCAACCACACCCCGTACTCATTACGAAGCTCACGAGACATATCCCTGTACACCTCCTCAGGCAACATCAGCTTGGGCATCGCATTTCCCCCCTGTCTCTGACCCTGCCCCTGCCCGCGCACTGGCCCTGGCGCTTGTGTCTGTGCCTGCCCCCGCACTGCCCCTGCCGCCGCAGCCGGCGCCGCCGCAGCCGGCCTCGCTGCCCCCACGGCCGCCCTGGCCGCCGATGCCG